>Ga0256406_1000023_pt1 | contig 257074 bp, 216 predicted proteins | sample RumenRJG_03DNA_FD_185986 | JGI IMG/M metagenome (GOLD analysis project Ga0256406, IMG submission 185986) | Bovine rumen microbial communities from Lethbridge, Alberta, Canada - RJG_03 | ecosystem: Host-associated > Mammals > Digestive system > Stomach > Rumen | place: Canada: Alberta... | reverse complement strand
AGAGTACAAGGTAGATAGGACAGAGGTGGAAGTGCAGTGATGCATGGAGCTGACTGTTACTAATAGATCGAAGACTTGATCAAAGGGTTGAAGCGGAATTTATGTATGAAGTTTTGAAGGTGCGAAAAACACTTTTCTGATTCAAATGTTTATGGTATAATATTTGAATAGATGGCCTGGTGGTTCAGCTGGTTAGAACGCCGCCCTGTCACGGCGGAGGTCGCGGGTTCGAGTCCCGCCCGGGTCGTTATGGAAGTTTAGCTCAGTTGGGAGAGCATCTGCCTTACAAGCAGAGGGTCACAGGTTCGAGTCCTGTAACTTCCATTTTTATTTGATGAAAATCAAATAAGCCGATGTGGCTCAATTGGCAGAGCAGCTGATTTGTAATCAGCAGGTTATCGGTTCGAGTCCGATCATCGGCTTTCTTCTTTTAAAGAAGATGAGGGTGGTTTCCCGAGCGGCCAAAGGGGACAGACTGTAAATCTGCTGCTTTATGCTTCGGTGGTTCGAATCCACCACCACCCATCCTTTATAGGAAACAATATCGCGGGGTAGAGCAGTCCGGAAGCTCGTCGGGCTCATAACCCGGAGGTCACAGGTTCAAATCCTGTCCCCGCTACTCCATGCCCAGTTAGCTCAGTTGGTAGAGCAAGGGACTGAAAATCCCTGTGTCTCTGGTTCGATTCCGGAACTGGGCATGACCTTTCAGGAAGATTATTCATTAATCTTCCTGATTTTTTTTATACAAAATAAAAATCTCAGGAAACGTCCTGAGATTTTTTAGTTATTTATAAGGGAAGGCCAGTGAGATAGGAGTTGTTTCCAAGCTCTAATAGTAACTTTGAAAGCGAATTTTCATATTCAGTTCGATGAAGGTCGCTCTCGAAAGACTGATCCTGCTTTTCACAGGTTTTAATAAATAATTCAATTATGTCTAAATATTGTTTCTTTGCTTCATTGAAGAGGTTAAAGACGGATTTTCTTGATTTCATGGAAGGACAGAAAGGATTCTCCCAAGTGCGACCGGATGTGTTGCAGGGATCACTGTAGTGGCTTTTTCCTTCATAAGGTACCATGGAAGAGATGAAAACATGGTGACAGATCATGTAATCTGTCAAATCAAGGATCTTTTTCTTAAGACCTTTTGGATCGTACATAAGACGTTGTTCAAGCTGCATGGCACGCATGGCATTTCTTATAGTATCAGAGCTGCAATAGATCTCGGGATAAGTGTCATTTAAGGCACGAGCCATAAAGGAGGCAATAATTGTCCGCTCTCTTTCATTCATGGCGATTCTCTTCCAGGGCCTGAAATCAAGAGGCTGTATGCCCAGATAATGAGAAAGACATACCTGATCAATATCGGTTTCAAGAGAACTATGATTGCCAAAATCAAGAGCATGTTCATTTTGATGCTCCATATGTTTAGTTCTGTAATATATATAAGGATGAATTGCAGAATCAAGAATATAGTGAGAAAAAAATCCTGCAATATAAGAGTCTATTAAGGGAATTTCACTTTTAGGATATTTTTCTCTTAAATATATAAGCTCTTTGAAAAATAAGCTTACTTTCGTTGTATGAAGGGTATCCCCGTAATTTTTACCATAGAAATGGGACGGCAGGAAATAGAAAATAAAATCCGGACCCTGGCAGCCCATCTGAAATACCTCATTATGGCCTGCAATGTGATTTTTGAGTCTGGAAGATTCCAGGCTCTTGACTGCTTCGATACCGAATATAGAATGTGTTTTGAATCCTGGCATTTTTTTTACCTCCTCTTTGTATTATAATTTAAATGTTTTTATTTACAAGATTCGGCAGGTTTTTACTAATGAAGATAAGGGAAAAAGAGGAAAAATTAATAGAGGATTTTCTCAATGATCCGGGGAAAAAGGTAGCAGTGATTTACGGAAGATCAGGAATGGGAAAGTCTTTTTTTCTGAAAAATCTTGTCATAACATATCCCGGTCTGTATTTCAGTGCCTATAAGACGACCAGTGAAATGGAAGTAAGGCTTCTTAACAGCATTGTGAGCGACGAGGATGACAGCGATCTTTGTAAGGTTATTGAAAAAATTAAGCTGAGGGCCTCGGTATATGATACAAGGCCGTTTGTATTCATAATTGATAATTATAATGATTTCGCCAGAGCTTGTGATGAATTCGACGGGAAACTTGCCAAGTCTATGGATGAAGCATTTACAGGGACAAATGTAAAGCTGATACTGGCAACAGATTCCTATATTTCAATGGACAAGCTCTTCTTCAGTAGCAAATCAAATTGGAAAAAATATTCACCATTATTCATAGAATTTGAAAAGCTATCCTTTAAGGAATCAATACAGTTTTTCAATGAGAAGAACAGAGAGGATTATGTATATCTCTATGGTCTGACTGGAGGCATTCCGGAGTTCCTATCGAAAATTGACGGAAATTATATGGGACGTTTCGAGGCAGTGAAGAAGACTTTGCTTCATGATGCCGATGACAAGGCCCTTCCCGATAGAGCCATGCTTAATGACTTAAGGGAACCGATGAATTACAATCGTGTCATGCAGACCCTGTCAATGAATGTGAACAGGGTGAATGAGATCTCTAAAAATGTAGGAAAGCCGAAGGATATAGTTGTTCCCTATATGAAGAGCCTTATGAAAATAGGACTTGTAGACAGGGAGACACCTGTTCTTGAAAGAGGAAACCGGAAGAAGACAAGATATTCTATCAAGAATACGGCAGATATTTTCTATTATCGTTTTCTGGTTCCTTCTCTTCCGAGATATATTTCGAGCGGAAAGCTCATAGATTTTCAGCAGAGTGATCTTAAGGACTTCGAAAGAACAACTTTTATTCAGATAGCCAAGGATTATATCAAGGAGATGGATAGAAAAAAACAGCTTCCGTTTGCTCTTTCTGATATGGGAAACTGGTGGGAAAATAATGATGAGGATGGAACCTCTACAGACTTTGATATAGTATGCTCTGGAAAAGATGAAAACGGAGAAGCTTTCTCCTTCTCAAGATGCTATTTCATGAAGGAAGCCGTCGAGATCCAGGAACTTAAGGACATTATTGAACTTACAAAACACGTAAGGAGACAGGGAGATATGTACTATCTCATTTTTTCTGCCGGCGGCTTCAGCGACCACGCAGTAACTGTCTCCCAGGCAATAAGAAATATTATGCTCTTTAATCTCGATGATATGATAAATGAAGTCGGGAAATAATCGAAGACGTAAAGAGCGATTGTAATAATATTTAAGAAAAAAGCTGTAATTATATTCCGCTGTCGACAAATTTATATCCTGTTGATGAATGGAAAGCCACTCCGGCCTTTATAATTGGCTGTGGGAATGAGGGAATGTTTACGGCATTGGGGAAAAATTGAGTTTCCAGGGCTATTCCGTCATGAGGCTGAAAGGATGTGCATTTTTTACCGAGTGGAGCCGGTTTAAGATAATTTCCACTATAGATCTGGATTCCAGGCATGTCAGTATAGACTTCCATGGTGGAATTGGATGAAGGATCGTGGAGCACGGCAGCTTTTCTAAATGTTCCGTCGTAATTATTTATAATAAAATTGTGGTCGAAGCCGTTTGAAAAACGGATGGGCTCATAATCGAAATCAGAGATATGCTGAAAAAGAGCCTTCGGCGTTCTGAAATCAAGGGGTGTGTTATCGACACTTCTGATCTCGCCGGTGGGAATAAGCTCATCATCGGTCGGCGTAAAGAAATCGGCATCTATAGTTAAAAGTGAGCTTAATAGCTTGTCATGCCCCGCATTGAAGCCACTCAAATTAAAATATGAGTGGTTGGTTGGATTAAAAACAGTATCTTTGTCAGATAGAGCATCATAATCGATACGCAGCATGTCGTCATCCGTTAGGGTATAGGTTATTTTGATTTTAAGATTTCCAGGGAAACCCATATCCATATCATTTTTTTCAATGGAAAAAGTGATTGAATTATCTAACCAGGAAGTAACATCCCAGATACGTTTGTGAAGCGGATGGAAGCCGCTGTGAAGGCAATTATTATTATCATTAGAATCGAGTTTATAGAGCCTGCCTTCGAAAGTGAATGAGGCGTTTTTTATACGGTTGGCATAAGGAGTAACAGCACAGCCAAAGCATGGCTCGTTGTCGAAATATGAAGTAAGATCCTTGTAGCCCAGAACCACATCCCTGGGCCCGTCAACTGCAGGAATATATAATTCCAGCAAATTGGCACCATAGTTCATAAAAACGGCTTTTAATCTTCCATTCGAGATATCATAACGATAAATATCACTCTGATCAGAGCTGCCCCACAATTTTTTCATATTAAAATCCCCTTTCAGAACTCTAAAGATGGTATTATATGTAAAACCAATCTGAATTATATTATACGAGAGTTTTTTATGGCTTCAAATAGAAAAAAAAGAAAAAAACATACAGGCTTGAAGGTATTTTTGGGCTTCCAATGTACTATGATCGCGCTTTTGATTATTGCGATTATTTATTACTATGGGGGCGGCTTCGCAGATAAAATAGCAAAGCTGCATGCAGATGCAGTTGAAAAAGTTGCTATGTCAACACCTGACACTTTCAGGCAGAATCAGACCAGCATAGCCTATGACGTGAATGGAAACAAGCTTTCTGTAATGAGGGGAGCCAAGGATACTTACTATATTACAAATGATGAGATCCCGGAGGATATAAAGCTTGCTGCTGTTTCTATCGAGGACAAGAAATTCTATAAGCATCATGGAGTAGATTATAAGGCCATAGTCCGAGCCGTCATTGCTATGATAAGGAATGACGGAAATATCACACAGGGAGCAAGTACCATTACCCAGCAGCTGGCCAGAAACATATTTTTAAATCTGGATAAGACATGGGAGCGAAAGATAGAGGAAATATATATTGCTGCAGAACTTGAGAAAAAATATTCTAAAGATCAGATACTTGAATTCTATTTAAACAATATCAATTTCGCAAATGGCTATTATGGTATAGAAGCGGCTTCACAGGGCTATTTCAGCAAGGGAGTCGAGAACCTGGATCTGTCTGAATCTGCATTTCTTATAGGAATCCCTAACCGACCAAAGTATTATGATCCGGTCAAATATATGGATAATACCATACAGAGAAGAAACCGTATCTTAAAGGGTATGTACAAGGATGGAGTAATAAGTCAGGACGACTATATCAAGGCAGTTAAAGAAGAGATAAAGCTGAACCAGACATCTGATGTATACAATGACTACATGGAAACGTTCATAAGACGCCAGGCAACAATAGCGCTTATGGAAAAGGATGGTTTTAAGTTCGAAAATGATTTTGATTCAGATGAGGCAGAAAAGGAATATCAGAAACGATATGATGAAGCCTACGATGCCGAGAATCAGAAGCTTTTCAAGAATGGCTACAGGATTTATACGTCACTTGATCAAAATATACAAAACAGTCTCCAGAGTGCAATAGACAATGAACTTTCATCAAATACAGAAATGAATTCCAACGGAGTCTACTCCCTGCAGGGAGCCGGTGTTTGCATTGATAATTCAACTGGTCTTGTAAAAGCCATAGTTGGCGGGCGCAGTCAGGATCATACTGGTTATACCTTGAATAGGGCTTTTCAAAGCTTCAGACAGCCGGGAAGCTCTATAAAGCCACTGCTCGTATATACTCCGGCTTTGGAGAATGGTTTTACCAAGGAGCAGGAAGTAGAAGACAGCCCTATAAAGGATGGTCCCTCAAATTCTGACGGAAAATATCTTGGTAATATGACATTGAGGCGGGCGGTTGAGCTATCAAGAAATACAGTCGCCTGGAATGTTTTTAAGACAATAACACCGAAAGTCGGACTATCATATCTATATAAAATGGGCTTCCAGGAGATAGTGAAAAGTGACGAAACTCTGGCAGCAGGTATAGGAGGTCTTACCAAGGGAGTATCTCCGCTTGAAATGGCGAGAGGTTATGCAACTCTTGAAAATAGCGGAAATATGAGAGAAAGCACATGCATTCTTAAGATCCTTGACATGAATGGAAAGACAATATATCAGTCAAAGCAGGAGGAGACAAAGATTTATAAGGACTCTTCAGCCAGGGATATGACAGATATACTTCAAGGAGTACTTACTGAAGGAACTGCCAGAGGTTATGCAATCCCCAATATGCCTTGCGCAGGAAAGACAGGAACTACAAATGATAATAAAGATGGCTGGTTCGTAGGTTATACTCCTTACTATACAACGTCAGTATGGGTCGGTTTTGATACTCCTAAAAAGGTAAAGAATCTTCGTGGTGACACATTTCCTCTCCATATATGGCATAATTTTATGACGGACATTCATAAAGATCTGGAGCCAAAGGATTTTCTTAAGAATGAGGAAACAGTTGATGATCCGCTGGCAGACAAGAGCCAGCAGGAAAGCGCAGCTGATGATTCATCGGACAATTGATAGTAATTTTGAAAAAGTCCTTGCTTTTTGGAAGATAGGATGATAAAATAAATTTCGCTTGCGAGATAGGCGAGCGAATCGATGCGTGGCTCAGTTTGGTAGAGCGCAGCGTTCGGGACGCTGAGGTCGCTGGTTCGAATCCAGTCGCATCGACTGAATTTGAAAATATTATATATTTCGAAGCGTGGCTCAGTTTGGTAGAGCACCACGTTAGGGACGTGGGGGTCGCTGGTTCGAATCCAGTCGCTTCGACTGACTAAAGGACAGAAACCATTTTAAATGGTTTCTGATTTTTTTTTATAATAGTGTTCACAATTATTTTATACATGATTAATTAAAAATGAATTATCATTAAATTAAATTGTGCAAAAGGAGAGTGATGTAATGAAAGAAAATCATGAGAAGAAACTTCCGATCGTTAAAACAATACTTTCTGAAGTAAAGCAATATAAGAAGGCTTCTTTTCTGACGCCTGTGTTCATGCTTCTTGAAGTGGCAATGGAAATGATAATTCCGCTTCTTATGACATTTATAATAGACAAGGGCGTTGAAAAAGGCGACATGAGCGTGATAGTGAAGGTCGGTCTTGTTATGATAGCCGTGGCTTTTGTCGGACTTTTTGCCGGAGTGATGGGCGGAAAGTATGGTGCTTTGGCTTCTACCGGCCTGGCAAGAAATCTGCGCCAGGACATGTTCAAAAAGATAAACAGCTATTCTTTTTCAAATATAGATAAATTCTCTACAGGTTCTTTGGTTACAAGAATGACGACCGATGTCACAAACATCCAGAATGCCTACCAGATGATAATAAGAATGGGAGTAAGAGCTCCCATGAGTTTAATAATAGCCATGACCCTCTCATTTTTTATAAATGCGAGACTGGCCATGATCTATCTATATGCAGTAATAATATTGGCTGCTTTTATAGCATTAATATCTTTTGGATCAAAGGGTTTCTTCGAAAAGATGTTCAAGCAATACGATAAACTGAATTCTGTTGTTCAGGAGAATATTAATGGAATCAGAGTCGTAAAGGCTTATGTCCGTGAAGATTATGAAGATAAGAAGTTTAAGAAGATCTCTGACAAGATATTCAGTATAGGAGTCAAGGTTGAGTCGCTTATGGCAACAATGAGCCCTGTCATGATGGTCATGGTTTATGGCTCAATAATTATGATAAGCTGGCTCGGGGCAAAAATGATAGTTCAAAGCGAACTCACCACTGGCGAGCTTATGAGCCTTCTCACTTATTGCATGAATATTCTAATGAGTCTTATGATGCTGTCATTTGTATTGGTAATGATTCTAATGTCGAGCGCCGGTATGAAAAGAGTCACAGAGGTCCTTCTTGAGAAACCGGATATATCTGATCCCGAGAATCCTATTTATAAAGTGGATGACGGCTCCATAAGATTTGATCATGTGAATTTCCAGTATACAGAAGATGCCGAGGAACCGGTTCTAAAGGATATCGATTTATCCATTAAGAGCGGCGAGACCATAGGCATAATGGGAGGAACGGGAAGTGCGAAGAGTACACTTGTGAATCTCATATCAAGGCTTTATGACGTAACTTCCGGAAGGATTCTGGTAGGAGCTCATGATGTAAGAGAATATGACGTAAAGACATTGAGAGATGAAGTATCAGTGGTACTTCAGCAAAACATTCTTTTCTCGGGCACAATTGAAGAAAATCTTAGATGGGGAAATAAGAATGCATCAATAGATGATATTAAAAAAGCCTGCCGAGAAGCTTGCGCGGATGAGTTCATAGAGAAATTCCCGGATGGCTATGATACTTATATTGATCAGGGCGGAACCAATGTTTCGGGCGGACAGCGTCAGAGACTATGTATTGCTCGTGCTCTTCTTAAGAAACCTAAGATCCTTATACTTGATGACAGCACGAGTGCGGTTGATACGGCAACTGATTCAAAGATAAGAAAGGCCTTCAGGGAAGAGATCCCTGATACAACTAAGCTTATAATCTCTCAGAGAATCACATCAGTTATGGATGCGGACCGAATTCTCATTCTTGATGATGGAAAAATCAGCGGATTCGATACACCTTCGAATCTTCTTAAGACCAATAAGATCTATCAGGATATTTACAAGGCTCAGACTGAGGGCGGTTATGGAGATTTTGATCAGGAGAAAGGAGGTCTGTAATGCCGAGAAATAATAACAGAGGCAGAGTTAGTCTTAAAGATCTGAAATCAAACAGCGCAACTTTGAAGAGACTGTTCGGAATGCTCTTCAAGACTTATCCTATACAGCTTATTATTGCCATAGCATGCATTTTTATAAGTGTTATAGCCAATGTTCAGGGAACAATGTTCATGAAGACCCTGATCGATTCATATATAATTCCTATGATTAAGGACGGAGGCAGGAATTTCGAACCCCTCCTCAATGCAATTAGGCGGGTGGCCGTTTTCTACGCATTCGGAATAGTTTCTTCATATCTATATGTCTGGATCATGGCTATTGTCACGCAGTCATTCATGAAGAAAATACGAAATGACCTTTTTATAAAAATGGAGAAATTGCCAATAAGATATTTCGACAATCATGCGACCGGCGATGTAATGAGTGTTTATACAAATGATGTTGATACCTTAAGACAGGTAATAAGTCAGAGTTTTCCTCAGCTTATAAATTCAGCCATAACCATAGTGGCAACCCTGGTAAGCATGATAGTATTAAGTGTACCGCTTACACTGGTGACACTTTTCATGGTTGGCCTTATGCTTTTTGCTACGAAGAAAATTGCCACTCTTTCAGGCAAGTACTTCAGAGAACAGCAAAAGGACATTGGTATTGTAAATGGAAACATTGAAGAGATGATACATGGAATGAAGGTCGTAAAGGTCTTCAATCATGAGGAAGAGTCAATAGAACAGTTCGACAAGCTTAATGACAAGCTTTTTGAGAGTGCAAATAATGCCAATAAATTTGCAAATATTCTTATGCCTGTTAATGCGCAGATAGGAAATGTAAGCTATGTTGTTGTTACTATGGTAGGTGGAGCTCTGGCCCTTAGTGGCCTTGGCGGATTTACATTAGGTAAGCTCGCATCCTTCCTTACATTCAATAAATCCTTCAATATGCCCATAAACCAGATCAGCCAACAGCTTAACTTCATAGTCATGGCTATGGCCGGAGCAGACAGGGTTTTCGGGCTTATGGATGAGAAAGCTGAGACGGATGATGGATATGTAACACTTGTCAATGTCAAGGAGGAAAATGGACAGCTTGTTGAAAGCGATAAAAGGACAGGAATGTGGGCCTGGAAGCATTTTCACAAATCGGATGGAACAACAAGTCTTGTAAGGCTTCGCGGCGATGTTGTTTTTGATGATGTGGATTTTGCTTATAATCCTGATAAGGTCGTACTCCATAACATAAAGCTCTTTGCGACGCCTGGCCAGAAAATAGCATTCGTAGGACCTACCGGAGCAGGGAAAACGACTATAACGAATCTTATCAATCGTTTCTATGACATTGCAGATGGAAAGATCCGTTATGACGGAATTAATATAAATAAGATAAAAAAGGCTGATCTTAGACATTCGCTCGGAATAGTTCTTCAGGACACACATCTTTTTACCGGAACGGTTGCTGACAATATAAGATACGGAAAGCTTGACGCAAGTGACGAAGAAGTTGTAGAGGCAGCAAAACTCGCTAATGCCGACGGATTTATAAGAAGACTTCCGGAAGGATATGATACTGTTCTTGAAGGCGACGGACAGAACCTTTCAATGGGGCAAAGACAGCTGATCTCCATAGCAAGGGCGGCTATTGCCAATCCGCCTGTACTTATTCTTGATGAGGCTACAAGCTCGATCGATACGAGAACCGAGAGATTAGTTCAGGAAGGAATGGATAAGCTGATGGCCGGAAGGACAACATTTGTAATTGCCCATCGTCTTTCAACAATAAGAAATTCTGACTGCATTATGGTTCTTGAAAACGGAAGGATAATAGAGAGAGGAAGCCATGACGAATTGATGGCTGAAAAAGGCAAATATTATCAGTTATATACAGGAAAGATCGAAAACGCCTGATCTTATATAAAAAACTAATATAATCACAGAATCCTGCCGATACATTTACTGAATAGGGGTATTCTGTGTTTTTTTGCATAGATTCCATGAAGAAGACCATACTTTTGTTCAATGGAAGGGGTAGATGTATGGAAAGTAGAAAGAAAACCTGGCTTAAGAGAGGACTTGCCTTATTACTTGCAGCAGTGACTTTGTTCTCAACGAGCGGAGTGAATCCGGGAGTTAAGGCCGCTAATGGAGACGTGTATTCTGTCAGCACTGGTGAGAACTTCTCACAGGTATTTAAAAGCGGCGCGGATAAAACAGGAAGCACTACTCTTAAATCAGTTTCTTTTAAGATAAATAATACCAGCCAGTTAAGTTCCGTAAGCCTTATGTATACGGTATATGTTAATACCGATACTGCAAGCGGAACAGTAGGAGCCGCATCAGATAATCCCAAATCCTACACTGTAGCAAGCGACGGAACGGTAAAGGTAGCTTTTGACACTCCTGTAGTATTGGGATATGGAGAAGATTATGTAGTTCAGATCTCAAATTATTCATCCACCATTGGTCTTGTTGCAGGAGAAAATCTTACAGATAATACCACAGCTTCTATCGGTAATAATGTTACTGCAGCGTCTCTTATGACAGCTGAGACAGAAAATGTACAATCCCTTCCAAATGATGTTACAAAAATAAATCTTTCAGCAGACAAAGCAGTGCTTTCTCCGGGAGAAAGCGTACAGCTTACTGCAGAGACAGATGCGGTCGGGAGAAAGAGGGATGTTACTTTTTCTTCTTCTTCTTCTGCAATTTCAGTCAATGCAGAAACCGGAGTGGTAAATGCCAATAGCGCCGGAAGTGCTGTAATTACAGCTAAATATGGTAATGTTCAAAAGACTATCACAATATATGTAATAGGTATTTCCTTGGCTTCGGATCAGAGCTATACATATACAGGATCTGAAATAAAGCCAAAAGTCACTGTAAATACTGATACAACTCTTATTGAAGGCAATGATTACAGCCTTTCATACAGAGACAATATTAATGCGGGTATAGGAAAAATAACTGTTACCGGAAATGGTACTTATGCCGGATTCAGTAAAGAAACAGACTTTAAAATCGGTCAGGCAGCAATTACACAGGACTCAGTAAATAATGCAAATATAACTGTTGATTCAGACGGCAATCCTAATGTAAGCGGACTGGTTATAAATGGAAATAATCTTGTTCAGGGAACAGACTTTACAGCAACTGCCGTAAGGTCTGATTTGACTGCAAGCGGTGCCACATATACTGTAACTGTAAGCGGAAGAGGTAATTATTCAGGCAGCATTGAAAGAAGCGGCATTACTTCGGACTTCAGCGAATCTAACAAGGTTCAGCTCTCGTCCGTATTTACTATGAGCGTTGCCTCGGTTCAATATAACGGAAGGCCTCTGACTCCAAAGATTACACTATCCTTAATAGGAGGCAGCGCACTTTCTGATGATACTTTTGCCAGCATGAATGGCACTGATTTTACTGTTGAATATGAAAATAATAAAGATGCCGGAACTGGAACGGTTGTATTAACAGGTCAGGGAAGATATGCAGGTACACTTTCGGCAGACTTTACGATTACCCCTGTTGATATAGGCGCTGCATATGCCAGCCAGGGAACTCCTAAGATCACTGTAAAAGGCATAGGCGACGTTACAACAGTTTCAAGCAATGATAATGAATATAAGATAAGCGCGCCCCAGGTTCATACAGGAAACAACATAGAATTCAACGGACTCGCCGTTTTAATATCATTTGGAGAGAATTCAAGTGAGACTTTGACTGCAGGGGCCAACGGGGATTATACCGTCAAATATGAAAACAATAGTGAAATATCTGATTCCGCTAAATTAAGAATTGTAGGAAATGGAACTGAAGGAGAAGGAAATTATACAGGTGATCTTACTTTTGATTTTTCAATCATACCTGACTTCGCCAGGGAACTTACATTCAAGATGAATGGAAAGACTTATAAGAGCGGAAACGGAACCCCTTCGGAAGATGGAAATACTGCTACAGTTGTTACATCTTATTCAGCCGCGTATGACGGAAATGCTAAAGAACCGGATGTATCGGTTTCATTAAACAGCAAGACCCTTCCTAAAAGTGACTATCAGGTCACTTACGCCAGCAATACAGATGCCGGGCAGGCCCATGTTCTGATAACGGGACTTGGGAATTACGCCGGCAAGACTGTTGACGCATTATTTACAATTACTCCGAAGAGTCTCGCAGGAGCCAGTGTAAGTATTACTGGCACATATACTTATACAGGACTGGCTGTACTGCCTGAAAGCAGTAATGTAACTGTAACACTGGATCAGACAGTACTGCAAAATGACAAAGACTATTCTTTCACTGGTTCTGATAACGTAAATGCCGGAACTGCCACTTTGACAGTAAAAGGAAGAGGCAATTACAGCGGTACATTGACTCAGACTTATACTATAGGAAGCCTTTCAATAACAAATGCATCCGTAAATCCATCAGCTGAAGCGACAGGCCTTGTAATCAGATATCAGGATACATATTCAAGAACAGGTTCGGCTATAGTTCCAGATGTGAAGATTACGAATACTGTAGGGACAAATACAGTAACTCTTTATGACAGCACTGACGCAGATAAAAAGAACAATGCAACGGTAAGTGCTTCTTCCAATACCAATCCTGGAAAAGCAAGAGTTACCATCAGCGGACGTAATAATCTTACAGGTTCTGTTTCCGGAAACTTTACAATAAGCAACAGAACTTTTGATGATCTCAGCGTAACTGTTGGCAATATAAGTGCGGCAAAGCAGACATCAAAATCTACTCCGACTTATGACGCAACAGCCTATCACAAGACATATACCTTCGGTGACAGTTCTCATCCGGCTATAAGTATCAGTGATAATTCAAGAGGAGGGACCGCTCTTACAGAAGGGACTGACTATGTGGTTTCGAGCGCGGCTAACCAGGCCGGGACTGCATATCTTATTATTCTTGGCCGGGGCCTCTATTCAGGTTCCCGAGCTCAGATAGAAATATCTGTTGATCCGAGAAATATTACAGATTCAGGGATCACAATAAAGCAAGATGGAACTGATGAAAACGGAGTACCAGAATTTACAGTAGTTGATAATACTTCTTCACTTAATCAGCCATTAAAGAAGGGAACCGATTATGAGGTGGTTCAGACTGATGATGAAGGAAATGAATTAAAGAGTGACTGGCCTAAGGCTGCAGGACAATATCATATCAAGGTAAAAGGCGTAGGAAATTATACCGGTGAGACAGAGAATATGGTATATGAGAAAGGTACCAATATCAATAATCTTTCCGATTCGCTTGTAAATCCGGGATTTGATTCCATCAATTATACTAAAACTTCAGGAAGCTATTCGGTTCCTTACATTGGAAGCAATCATCCCAAGGCTGTCCTGACGGATGCCAGCGGAAAGACTGTAGCAGATTCGAATTATGATATAAGCTATAGCAGTGATTCTGCTTATGCGGCCGGCTCTACAGTAGTAATTACATTGAAAGCCAAAGATGGCAACGAAAATTATTATGGCGAGAAAGAAATTACATATACTGTAATACCGGTAAATTTCAATTTGACGGCAACGTCAGGAAGTGATAAAAAACTTGCTTATCAGGATTACAATGAAAATGGCATGAAAAATATGAAAGCGGAAGATTATTTCTGCGGACAACAAGGGCTCATTGTAATAAACGAAAGCAGCAAGAACAAGCAGAGAAAAGATCATGGAAAAGGGATCTTTACTTATTATTATGCCCATCAGGGAGAAGCTGACGGATACGATGCTCTTAATACGGACATTAAACTTCAATATTATGCTTTGGGAAAAGACAATGACCCTATAATACTAACTTCTTCTGATTTTACTGTAAGTCCTTCGACAATAGATGTTACTTCGCTTAATAACAGACAGGCCAATGCAGTAATTTCAGGAGCAGGCAAAAGCTTTAGTGGAACAATAGGCCCTGTAGTATATAATATTCAGCCATCAGACATTGGATCTTCAGATGCCAAAGCTTCAGGCAAATTAAATCAGAACAGTACAAATGATATTTACAGTACTTATGACGGAAGTACCATAGATCCATCCTCTATCATTCTGACTGAATACGGAAGCAAATTAAAATATGGCGAAGATTATAAGCTTACTTCGATCGATTTTTCCGAAACATCAGGCGGAGCAGCAGCTACAAAAGTAACAACCATAAGTAATCCGGGTTATTATACTCTGCATTTTACAGGAATAGCAGGAGAAGACGCTCCGACGCAGGCAGCAGGGAACTTCTCTCTTAACTATTATGGGAAAAAATCTGTCAAGCTTTATGTAATGGCTAAGGATATAGGAGGCAATGGTTATAATGTCAGCGGAACTGATATGATAACTTATACCGGCAATCCCGTAGACGGCGGATTTGTATTAAAAGAAGGCGAGAAGGCACTTACACCTTCTAAAGATTACAGCATTAAGATATATAGCGGAGATCTGACAAATGTAAGCGACTTATCCGGCGCAAAAGAAATAAATTCAGTCAAGGATATTGGCTTATATACATTGGTCTTTACAGGTCATGGAAAGTATACAGGCAGCCTTAAGCATAGATTCAAGGTAGTTGGTGATATTTCCAATGAGGTGTTTAAGGCAAGTCCAGAGACATTAGAAGGAACATATTCTGCTACGGATTACGACAAGGCGGTTGATACGATAAGTCTTTCTTATCTTAATACTGACAGGGAAACAGTCTCTGTACCAGGTAACTCCTATACAGTGACTAAAGGTAAGTGGACAGGACCTGGAAGCGGAAATGTAACTCTTCAGGGAAATGCGACTCCTGAAAATAATGAGCTTTACACAGGTAAGAGAATAATAAAGAATAATATGAAGGGAGATCTTAGTGACTCTCTTAATGTAAGTATAAGTGATGCTCAGTCAGGAAATAATAATTATTACGCTTATACAAGTGATGCGATAAAGCCTAATCTTACAGTCAAATATTTCGGCAATGAACTAACTGAAGGAAAGGATTATGAGCTTCGTTATACAAATGATACCAGTCTTTCAAGTGCACCTAATGCAGTAGGAACATATAGCTACCAGCTTGTAGGTAAAGGAAACTATGCCGGAAGAACTTCGGATCAGCAATATACTATAGCTTATAATCTTTCAAATGCCAGGATAAGTTTTTCAGATGACAACAAGTCCTGGGTAGTTCAGGATAAGTATTCAAAAGAGATATCATCCGATGAAGCAGCGAACAAGGCATATGTAAAGGCTCAGCTCGTGCTTTCGGATGGAAGTACAACAGATATACCATCTGATGCCTACCAAATTTCATATTCCGATACAAATAAGATAGGAAATGTAACAGTTACACTATCACCTGTTGCTGGAAAGTCTTATAGCACAAAGACTGCACAGTATCCTCTTAACGGAAAGGGGCTTACTGATAACAATACAAGCCTGACTATAGAAGGTAAGTCGTCAGATCAATACAGCACACCATTTACGGGATCTCAAATCAAACCAGGTGATCTTTCGGTATCTTACGGGACAAGCAAAAAAACAGTTCTAAGAGAAGGAACAGACTATACAATAAGTTATGGTGAGAATACAAATGCAGGTACAGGCACAATAACTATTGTTGGAAAGGGAACTTATACAGGAAGTGTAGATAAGACTTTCAAGATAACAAAGGTTTCGATCAAAGATCTTACGCCTATATTTGGTGAGGCACTCTATTCAGGAAAAGGTGTAATGGTAGTGCCTGAGATAAGTCTTACGCTTGGAGCATATGAGCTTAAGGCAGACAGTGATTATACAGTTGAAGTCGGACAGCCAAATAGTAAAGCCGAAGAAACTGTTTCGATCAAAGCAAAGGACGGCGGAAACTTTACCGATTCAATAGATACGAAGATAACTTTAAAAGATAGAGATATATCTATGAGCGGAAGCGTGTCTATAATCGACCAGAAGGTCTATGATGGCAAGGTTATTACTACTGATGATGTAACAGTTACAGTTGATCTTGGATATAAAGATTCTGATGGAAATGAAGTTACTTCAAAGCTTGATGATCCTACAGAATATACAGTAACTCCAGTAGGTCAGCTCTCACCGGATGCAGGAGCATATTCATTTACCATATCAGCAGTTCCGGGAAGTCATTTTACAGGTCAGATCACAAAGACCATAAATATAGTGCCTAAGGATATTTCAGCTGATGATATAAGCGCTAAGCTTTCCCAGGATGAGTTTGACTATACAGGATCGGCTGTAGAACCTCAAAAGAGCCTTGTTTCGATAGTATATAAGACAGGTAATGGCGATCTTACATTAATTGATAAGGATTTTGATATTGCATATCGCAACAATATCAATTCCCAGTCAAAAGATAAAGATAATGCACCTCAGGTAGTTCTTACAGGAAAAGGAAACTATACAGGAGAAAGAATTCTTAACTTCAGCATAGGAACAGATCTTAATAGTACCAGCGTAAATTATACAGATCCTTCATTTATATATGACGGGCAGGCTCATGGTGAAGACCAGATCCAATATACAGTAACAGGTAATAAAGATACTGTTCTCACAAAGGGAAGCGATTATAATGTAGCTTCAATAACTGATACTGGAGACAAAGATGTCCATAAGGGAGAAAGTGATACAGTCCATGCAGGAACAAAAACTGTTACTCTGCAGGGAAGTGGCCCTTATTACGGAGTAAAGACATTTGATTACACTATAAAACAGAAAAAAGTAAGCAAAAATTCAAGCGCAATAAGGATAGTATTCAAAGATTTTACTGATAATGGGGATGGCACATATTCAACAGTATTTGACGGCAGCAGAAAGACATCAGATATCGATGTATATGATGACGAGATAAATAGCAATATACCTGTTGACACTTCAAACTGGGAGCTCTATACAAAAGGTGATTATAAGGAAGGCAACGGATATCTCAATAATATAGATGCATCTTCAGAAGCTTCGGCTGCAATAACTATGAAGGGAGACTACGATACCGGAAGCGATACTATAGTAAAGAAATTTACTATAGCAGGAAGATCTCTTGAAAATATGAGTCTGGAACTTGGAGATGCCCCTAATTCTGCAAAGGATGATAATTCAGACAGATATCCTTATGACTGGGAGAATAAGAAGCCTATAGTTCCTTCCTTTATTCTTCATGATGGATCAGAGACTTTACCTCTGGCAGCGAACAAGGATTACAGCCTTGAAATAGAAGGAAATGACAGGATCGGAAAGGCAGTTCTTACTCTTACAGGAAGAGGAAATTACAGTGGCAAACTTACAAAGACTTTTGAGATCTATGCATCTCTTGAGAATGCTGTCGTAACTCTTACTCAGGATAAGTACTATTATGTGGGTTATGGTCTTGCACCTACCCCTCTTGGAAAGGATAAGATAAAATCCATAGAAGTTGGAGGAGTAAAGCTTGATCCGGATGATTATCTTGTTACAGAGAGCTCTTTGAATAGCTATGGAACAAGTGGAATACTTACGATAGAGCCAAATAGAGAATCAGATATGGCTCCATATCTTTCAAAAGCAATGACAAAGACCTATGAGATCTCGAGCGATTATAGTGATATAAGCGCAAGTGATCCGGATGACATATATTTCCCTGAATATGAATATACGGGAGAAACTATAGATCCTAACATAGTTCTGACTCATGCTGATGGACAAACTGTAAGCTATGACAATAGCAAAGTCAGATATTTAAGATCAACGGCAGCAGGGGACACTGAGATCAAAAAGGATGATCTTGTTGACATAGGAGAATATAAAGCTATTATTCCTCTTTTTTCCGATAATACTGATACAAGAACTTATACTGTAAACTTCAGTATAGTTCATGAAAAGATCCATCGTGATGAGGTAAATTTCAGCAAGATCTATACTTATAACGGCAGGGCCCAGAAATTCACAGCTTCTATTTATAAGAATGATTCTTATCTTGTGCCGGGAACTGACTATGATATCAGTGTTACTGACAAGGACGGAAATGTAATTTCTGAACCTACAGAATGTGGAAAATACTATCTCAGTATCACAGGAAAAGGAGATTACAGCGGCTCTAAAATTGATTTCAGACCAAATGTTGACAGGGGTTATACTGGAATAGCAGTCCAAATTGTTCCTGACAGGGCAAGAGGGCTTACTGTAAAGGCTGTTTCAAATACACAAATGGAATTAAGCTGGACCAAAAGTCACGATGTGAGTGGTTATAGGATCACATATAAGCCTGATACGGGTGAGGCCGCAGAGAGAAATGTAGCTACAAACAGAGTTATCCTTACAGATCTTTCAGCTGGAAGGAAGTACACTGTAACTCTTGAACCTTATGTATATAATAGAGATACAGAAGAGTATAGTTATGGATCAAAGCAAAGCCTTGTAAGAAGAACAACAATTCTCTCGCCTTCTGATATAACTGAAAATACGAATAATAGCGGGAAGATAACGCTTACATGGAATGCAAACGATAGTTCAGTCGATGGCTATGAGATCTATAGGAGTAGCAGTCAATACAGCGGCTACCAGCTTGTGGCAATAATACCGAGACGTTTTGCTCCGTTTACAGATGATCAGATAAGATCTGGACAGGTATATTATTACAGGTTAAGATCCTATAAGAACGAGGATAATAACCAGAGATCCTACAGCACATATTCATCTACCATTAGAGCGGTGGCACCATAATGATAAAAAAGGACTTTGCCTGAGGCGAAGTCCTTTTTTACGATTTTATAAGCCATTTATTGAAGAGATAAAATTCATAGTTTAAAATATAGGGCATGGATAAAGAAGAAAATGTACAGAAAAAAAATACCGAAAGTGAAGAACTCTATCATATAAGCGAGGATATTGCACGCGCTATAGAGGAGAAAACCGGCAGAACCGAAGAAGATGACAGCCAGAGGAGAGAGTATAAGGCCGGAGGTTTCACCTTCAAGACTTATTATGAATACAAAAATGCCGAAGACGATATCAAGCGTATTGAGATCATAAAGAAGTATATTGATCTTAATGATCCTGAGGCCGCAGTCCGTCTTTACAATATGATAAGGGATGGTTCGATTGAATTTAAAAGCCCTATAGGCGAAAAATATTTTGAGTATGTAGGAGATGTAGTTGCTAAAGGGTCGGTTGATCTTCTTAAGGACAAAAAGGTCGTTGATGAAGCGGAAGGCGCTGCTAAGAGCGGAAAGATACTTGCTATTGCAGTGCTTGTATTGGCAGCGGTCTCATTTGGGTATTTTGCCTATTCGGAGATAAAGGATGTAGTCCAAACAAGAAAAATAGAGAAACTCCAGGCGGAAAACAAAAAGGCAAAGACCAAAGACGCAAGTGATGAAACTCCTTTAAAATCAGATAAAGTGAAGCAGGACGTAAAGAAGCTTGAGATCCTCCCGGATTATAAGGAGGCTCATGAATCTAACCCGGAAATGGTTGGCTGGATCACTATACCGGGAATGGACATAAATTATCCGGTAGTAAAGAAAAATAAGGACAATAATTATTATCTTACTCACGCCTTTGATAACAGTGAGGACAAGAATGGGTCAATTTTCATGGATTATCGATGTGATATAGTAAATCCTACGACCAATACTATTATCTACGGCCATAATATGACAAGCGGACTTATGTTTGGTACACTCAAGAATTATCTTGACCAGTCTTTTTACGAAAATCACAGGACCATAAATTTCAATACCATCTATGAGAAAAGAGAGTATGAAGTCGAAGCAGTATGCCTCTCTGAGGTTGCATATCAGGATGATAGTAATTACCGCTACTATAATTTCATTCAGGCCGATACGAAGGGAGAATGGAACGAATTCTATAATGATGTTGTAAACAGAAGCGTATACGGAACCGATATTGACCTAAAAGAAACCGATCAGGTACTTACTCTTTCAACATGCAATAAATATACCCGTGACGGGAGACTGTTTATTGTTGCCAAGCGTGTAAAATAGGCAATTATATAGAAAAAAAGGCAAATTTGCTATATAATAAAAAAAGCAATATTTTTTCTGGGAGAATTACAAATGACTAAAAGAATCACAAAGCTAGGATGGGCATTGATAATATGCGCAGCAGCGCTTGCCATTGGACTTTTTGTAAGCAGGATCACAAAGGCTGCCGATTCAGACAGTTTCTCTATATCATCAAATGGAAAATTGACTAAATATAATGTACCAGAAGATGGAGCTCCTTCTACTATAACAATTCCTGATAATGTTACATCGATCGGGCAGAATGCATTTAGTGATGTAAGTGACCAGAGCAGAAATATAACAGTCATTATTGGAGGAAATGTTAGGTCCATAGATGCGGGAGCTTTTTCCGGTGCATCAAGCATAAGCGAAGTTCAGATAAAAGGAAGTATACCGGCTATTAATGATAGTACATTCGCAAATAGTGGTCTTTCTTCATTTTCAATTCCGTCCTCAGTTACAAGTATAGGAAGTCAGGCTTTTGCAAACACCGCTATTTCATCGATTAATATTCCAAGGGCGGTTTCAAGCATTCAGTCAGACGCTTTTTCGGGTGATTCAAGTCTTTCAGCCATTACAGTAGATTCCTCAAATTCAACATATACTAGTGATAACGGGGCCTTATATACAAAATCAGGAACTCTCCTCATAGTTCCTCCGGCTCTTTCAAGCTTTACTGCAAAGGCAGATACAAAATCTATTGCTTCAAATGCTTTTGATGGATCTAATCTTACTTCATTCACTGTGCCTGCATCTGTAAATACTATCAATGAAAATGCTTTTGCCAATTCAAGTATAACAGATCTTACTGTTCAATCTGATAATGTCAGTCTTCCTCAGACTCTGGGCCTTCAGACGGGAAGCACAATAAGATGTCATTCAGGATCGACTGCTTCAACATATGATACTGACGATTATAAGATAATCATTACCGGAAGCGGCCAGGCAGATAAGCCGGATAACCCGGATAAACCGGATAACCCGAGTAACCCGGATAAACCTGACCAGCCTGATAAGCCGGCAGTGACAACTCATTCGGTAAAATTTGATCCTAATGGCGGAATTCTTAATGGCAGCGATAATCTCTCAATAGAGGATGGAAAAAGAATTGCCGAAGGCCAGGTTCCTACGGCTTCCAGAGATGGATATTTATTCGCTGGCTGGAAGAGCTCAGTAAAATCTATAGCATCAGTAGACGATCCAATAACAGGAGATGTTATATTCACCGCCCAGTGGTCACAGGTCTCACCTAACGGATCATACAAGGTCGTATTTGATGTTAACGGAGGAAGTCCTGATTATCAGCCAGAGATCATTCCACAGGGAGGCAAGGCTGTTAATCCGGGATCACCTAGCCGTGACGGATGGACCTTCCTTGGATGGTATTATGGTGATGATGCATGGAATTTTGACAATCCGGTAAATGGAAATATCACACTTACTGCCTGGTATAAGAGTACAAGCGGAGCCATAAGCCAGGGCAAAGGTATAGGGACAGGCGGAAGCAATACAGGTGCTACGGGAAATACTCATACAAAGGATCAGACGCCCAAGACCGCAGGCCCTGTCGATGCAAGATATTTCCTTGCTCTTGCAATGCTTCTTGCGGGAATTTCTGTACTTCTATATGCAAGACATGTAAAGATGGAATATGTTGTCAATAATAAGGATAATGATTGATAGAAGGTAAAAAATGAAACCATATATTGCCAGGGACGATCGCTACGATAAGATGAAATATAAACGGGTTGGAAAGAGCGGACTTAAATTTCCTGTTATTTCTCTGGGTTTCTGGCATAATTTTGGTAATATATCCGATTATGATAATATGAGGGAGATGTGCCGTACAGCATTTGATAACGGCATAACCCAATTTGATCTTGCAAATAATTATGGACCCGAATATGGTGCCGCAGAAATAAATGCCGGAAGGATATTACGGGAAGATTTCAGACCATACAGGGATGAGCTTGTGATCACTACTAAGGCAGGATATGATATGTGGCCTGGCCCTTACGGAGATCACGGCAGCAGAAAATATCTGATTGCCAGCATTGATCAGTCGCTTAAGAGACTGGGACTCGACTATGTGGATATTTTTTATCATCACAGACCTGATCCTGATACTCCTCTTGAAGAGACCATGGAGGCTCTGCTTCAGATAGTAAGAAGCGGTAAGGCTATTTATGCTGGTATATCTAATTATAATGGCGAGCAGGCCAAAGCGGCGGTCAAAATAGCCAGGAAAATTCATCTTCCGCTTATTGTTAATCAAAGACGCTATTCCATATTTGACAGGAAGATAGAAAGAGATGGCGCAATAGATGAAGCTGAAAAAGATGGGCTTGGGATCATAGCCTTCAGCCCTCTGGCTCAGGGACTCCTTACTGACAGATATATAAATGGTATCCCCGCAGATTCGAGGATAGTAAGGGATCATAGATATCTTCACAGAGAAGATCTTACAGAGAAGAAGCTGATAGCCATTAAAGCTCTAAATGAAATGGCTCATACAAGAGGACAGAGCCTGGCTGATATGGCATTGGCATGGGATCTTAAACAAAAAAATATCTGCTCGGTCATAATTGGTGCATCCAGACCAGAGCAGATAGTTGATAATATTCATTTTCTAGAGAAGCCGGATTTCACCGAAAGTGAACTCAGGGAAATAGATATGATAACAGGAGATATTTAATCAATTCTCCACAGTGGGCTGATTTAAAATTGAATCATCAGGCTGTACAAGAGCCGGATCCAAAGAAGGATCCGAGCTCTTATTTTTATCCTTATCGCTGTTGTGGTCAACGGCCGGATCGGAGTAAGAGATAGTATTGCTGGATCTTAAGACATCACTACCGGATCCAACCTGAGAAATCTGAATCAGATCCCCATCTTTCAGATCTTTAAGCTTTATAGTCAGTTCCTGACCGCTCTTATAGGAGGTATCGACTTTCTTACCATTAACATAAGCATATGACCACTTTGTGAAACCATCGCCAAATATATGGAGCTTTCCGTTGTAGCCAAACATCTTTTGTATTGTTATATCTTTAATACCCATTTGAATATTGCTTGCAGGATATTTGTAAGCCTTTTTATTATAGGCATAATGTTTGCCATAGAGAAGATCGTATTGAAGGGACTCGAGACCATTTTGATATCGGAATGAATTATAGGGCTCATTTGAGTCAAGCATACGCTGATTATAGTCGATCATAGTGCCGTCATGGATTCCAAGACGATTCATGTACTCGGGGATGAGCTGATAGGCAGTAAGATCCTTATCTTCTTTTTCCATTCCAAAATTATTCCAGGAAACATAATTTGTCTTGAAAATGGAACCTGATTTAAGATCAGAATCAAGAAGTCCAAGAGAAGGAAGATGGTCACCGAACATAAGAAGAAGAGTGGGTTCATTCCTTTTTTCGAAACTCTTAATATAATTTTCCATCCACTTATCCATGGTATGGAGCTGGTTGACATAATATTCCCATGCGTAAGATTCAGCTTCGGACTTGCCATTGCAGGTAACCTTGATCTCGGGATCATCGAGAACCTTATAGGTGGGATAGTTTCCGTGTGTACCCACTGTTATGGTATAGACGAAATCTTTTCCCTGAGTGGTATCCATAGCATCCTTTGTGGCATCAATAAGGATGTCATCAGTAGGCCATGAACCAAGAGGAGTATAGTCGGTTATATCGAGATTTTCTTTGGCCGTGAATGTATCAAAGCCCATTTTAGAAAAAGCATTTCTACGGCTGTAGAAATTTGCTCCGTTATTGTGGACAACGTGAGTGCCATAGCCTAAAGATTTAAATATGTCGGCACTGCTCTCGCAGGAATCAACTTTTTTAAGAATTGTCTTCTGGGGATACTCTCCAGGACCGAAGAAGTTTACAGACATGCCTGTAAGCACTTCAAACTCTGTATTGCATGTTCCGGCTCCGACGACAGGTGAAATAAAATGACCGCAGGAATAATTTTTCTGCAGTTTGTGGAAGAAGGGGAGTGGATCTTCCGAGAAGCTTAGGAAATTGCATTCGGTTGGATCAAAGAAAGATTCAAGAAGAACGACCACAACGTTTGGCTCATTATCTTCTTTTAAAGTAGTCTTTCCAACGACTTCATTGTCTTTATTTACAATAGACTTGATAGAAGACTCATTGTAAATAATAGGTTTTTTCATGCCTCTGCTGAAGACAGATGTACCGAAACCATAAAGATAGCCATAGTCACTGTAGCCTTGAGCCAGATTTGAGAAATAAGATGCAAGCTTATTAGTTTTACGCAGACCTATTGTTGTAAGGGGAAGAGAAACAAATAAAAGTGCGACAACAAGAAGTCGTATAAGGAAGGGAAAGCGAGATTCGACTTTTTTCCCTTTGACAAATCTAAATACCAGAAAGGCAAGAAAGAGGATTATGCCGGCAATAGACAGGATCTCTTCGAAAACGTTAAAATATTTGCTCCCCTTCATGGTGAGAAGGTCGCCAATCATATAAAGATCCGTGAAACCAAAAGGAGAAACACGGTTCAGAAGAAGGATCCCGTTTATCAAGCCAAGGATTATGAAGAAACCACCTACTATTATCCTCATAAATGAACGCTTCTTAGTTAGAAGCGCAAGTGACATTCCGACATAGATTATAAAAGAGTTATATAAATAAGAAATTGTATGATCTCTTACAAAGATAAGTGTTTTTACAAAAGAATGTCTGGCCATCCATTCGATTATGAAACACATTAAAAGTCCTACAAAAATATGAGAAATCAGCGCATATTTTTCAAAAAGAACAAGATATCTTTCGTGGAAACGTTTAAAAACTGATGACTCTTTTTTGATTTTCATCATATACTACCTCAGAGTTTGTCTAATCTTTTTTAATCAGTTATAATACAAACCGAGATTATATCACGGACGAAAAGTATGTGCAAACAAGGCGGGGAAGACCGCCTGTTTTATATTAAGAGGTAAAAATGACGGAAAATACTCTCCGTTTCCACGAGGATAACCGCGGAAAGAAGCTTAAGCAGATTTTGACCATATTTATATTGGTTTTTATCGGAGCGCTGGTTCTATTTGAGATAGTTCTTAATTATCAAAGAGAAAAAGGCGAGCAGGTAAGGGATGCTCCTAATCTGCCTCTTATTTCCTTTACAGTTCAGGGCTGCAAGGTAAATGAGATCCATGGCTGCATTGAGAAGATGGACATGGCTCATGTAGATGCTCCTTTTCTGCCTGTTGAAGGAAACAGCATTGATTTTAATATTGAAAACAAGGGAGAGAAGATAAAGAGCCTTTACTATGAGCTTTATACAGAAAATGGCGGAAGATCAATTGAGAAAAATTCCGGCAGCCTTTCATCCGGCAGCAATACAGGAAAGATAACATTAAAGAATGCTCCGGGCTCTGAAGGATCGGACCTTCTTAGAATTAAGCTTTCAACTGAAAAAAGAGATATATATTACTATATAAATGTTATAAAAGCTAAATCTTCAAATGTGAAGACCTGCATGGATTATGTTACAGCAATAAGGACGGCGGTACTTAAGAAAGATCTTGGAGCACTGGCAATGATGGAACCCAGCGATAATGAAAATGACCTTTCTAATGTGAATATTAAATCATCCATGGATCTCATCACATGGAAGGAAATGGACATAAAAGAAAACGGAGACGTTTCTGTCGTAATAAATGATTATATAAACGATATAATGGAGATCACATATAATTATAAGGTAGCGGCAGGGAAAAAGGAGTATCTGGTTAGAGAATATTTTAAAGTCAAGCGCGGAAACCGCATGTATCTCGATGACTATCAAAGAAGCGCTGAAGAGATAATTTCGGCAGGAAATGCTGATTTAACAAATTATGGTATTGATCTTGGAATTCAGAAGAGCGATATGATCTTTGACGGAACTGAGACGGGAAAAACAGCAGCTTTCGTAAACGCAGGGAAACTCTTTGAATATAATCAGTCTACCGGAAGTATATGCAAGATATTTGATTTCGGTAATGGTGAATTGAACCAGGACCATGGAATAAAGATCTTGAGTCTTGACGAAGACGGATCATTAAGCTTCGTGGTCTATGGATATATGAGTTCGGGAACTCATGAAGGAAAAAATGGAATAGCTCTCTACAGATATAACAGTGCAAACAATGAATCGACCGAACAGTTTTTTGCCGTATCCAGGCTTTCTTATGAGACTTTGAAGAATGAGTACTCAAAGACTATGTACAGGAGCGGCAGTGGAAATTTGAACATAATGATAGGCGGGGACCTTTTTCAAATAAACGCTCGTGACAAAATAAAGAAAAACATAAGTGGCCTTACCCAAAAATCATATAAGCTCTCTGATTCCATGAGATATATTTCATGGATAGATGGTGACGGAAAAGCCGCAAAGATCAATATGATGGATCTTGAGACCGGGAAAAAATATGAGATTTACGGAAAAGGGAATGAGCTTGTTCCGCTTCTTTATTTAGGAGAGGATTTTGTATATGGTAAGGCTTCAGGTGAGGCAGTAAAGTCTGCTGATGGCAGTATTGTAATTCCTATGAATTCGATAGTCATTATGTCAATATCGAGAGGAAAGGTCGAGACTGAAAAGGAGTATAACAGCACTGATCTTCCTATAATAGCAGCCACTGCAGAAAATAATACTCTCTATTTAAAGAAGGGAACTATCACGGACGGAGTCTATACCGAGTCAGGACAGGATGTAATAAAGAATACTTATGAAAATACAGATAAGATAAGTCTTACTGCTTTTACTACTGACGACAGAGGGGAAATAAAGCATCTTAATATGACAGATCTTTCCTCTATACATAAGAGGGATGTAAGTATTGCTGATATCAGAATGACATCGTCTGACAGCGAGATGAGCCTTCCTTCGGACAAGCTTCTTAATGATTTCTTTGAAATAAAGGGTGGAAGCATATTAAACAGATATGGCGATATTGTTTCTGCTGTAAAGAAGGCTAAGGAAGATGACGCTTCTGTCTATAGGGAAGGAAAGAGGATCTGGTCAAGTTCAAAGGACGATTATTGCGATAAGCTTACAGCTGGCAGTCAGGATCTTGAGAAGATAAAATCTGAGACGGGCAGCAGTCTTATTGATCTTACAGGCCTTGGTTTAAGGGATGTCCTATATTATCCTTCAATTGGAAAATGTGTATATACCAGGACCGAAAATGGAGAATATCTAATCGTAGGTTATACACCGATATCTGTAAATCTATATGATCAAGCCAGAGGCAGTTACGAAGAAATGATGATAAATACTTTCTCCCGACAGACTGAAGATGCGGGCAATGTCTTTAAAACTTTGATTGACTGATTAATAGAGCTTTAGTAAAAACTGATAAAGAGATTAAAATAATTACTAATAATAAAAAAATAAAGGCTGACACATATCGTCCCCAAAAGTTAGATCAAAAATCTAACGATTGATTAGAGTACGATACGTGTCAGCCTTCTAATTTGATATCATATCAAAGCTTCTGAGCTTCTTTATATTTATTGACATATTTTATTATTCTGTCAAAAGGATCAAGGAGTTTGCTCATTGAAGCATCATGGTTAAGGGTATCTATGATATAGGCTATATATTTACTCATATCACAGGAAATATAATAATCTCTGGAAAGGAGATCAGGAGACTGGTAGCAGAGATTCGTGGTTACGACTCTGTAGATTATGCCGTCTTCAACAGCCTTGTCAAAGGCATCAAGTCCGTTTGTAAAAAGCCCGAATGTGGCAACCACGAAGATCCTTCTTGCCTTTCTTTTCTTAAGCTCAGTAGCTACATCGATCATTGATTCTCCGGATGAAATCATATCATCGACAATTATAACGTCCTTCCCTTCCACTGAAGTACCAAGGAATTCATGAGCAACTATGGGATTTCTGCCATCGACTATTTGTGAATAATCCCTTCTCTTGTAGAACATACCAAGATCCACACCAAGAACAGATGCAAGATATACGGCACGTTTTGTTCCGCCTTCGTCAGGGGAGATGATCATAAGATGGTCATTATCAAGCTGAAGGTCATCTACATTTTTGCAAATATTTTTGATGAATTGATATGAGCATGGAACAGATTCGAAACCATGAAGAGGAATAGCATTCTGGACACGGGGATCATGAGCATCGAATGTAATAATATTATCAACGCCCATATTTACGAGATCCTGAAGTGCTATGGCGCAGTCAAGCGATTCGCGTCCGCTTCTCCGGTGCTGACGGCTTTCATAAAGGAATGGAATGATGACATTCATTCTCTTGGCTTTGCCGTTTGTAGCAGCCAGAAGTCTTTTTAGATCATTGAAGTGATCATCGGGGCTGTAATGATTTTCATGACCGCAAAGAGAATAAGTAAGACTGTAATTCATTACATCGACCATGTAATAGAGATCCATTCCTCTTATGGATTGCTCAATAAGTCCTTTTCCCTCGCCTGATCCGAAACGGGGAGTTGAGCAATTGATAATAAAGGAATGATCCTGGTAAGATGAATTGGCAGTATCTGCGTGACAGTCCTGGGGCCTGTGAGTTCTCCATCTGAGAAGATAATCATTTGCTTTTTTTCCAAGTGCTTCGCTGCTCTTTAATGGGATAAGTCCCAGCGGCGCGATCGGGTTATAATCGATAAGATCCTTATCGTTTGCCATTATTGTTTCCTTCCTTTGATAAAATTATTTATAAAAAAGCCATCCGGGGATTAAAGCTCCCGGAGACGCTTCTTCTTACGTATATCGTCGCTATAGAGACGTAGTAATTCGAATGAACTTATTATTCTTGAATAGATACGCTCGGAATAAAGTTCCTTTATCTCATTCATTTTTAAATTTGTGGAGATAACAAGAGGCTGCTCCTTGATAAGTTTTTTATTAATTACATTGAATAATTGAGATGTGGTGAATGTAGATGTGTTCTCAGTCCCCAGATCATCGATAATGAGAAGGTCGGCGTCGAGGAGTCTTTCTGTGCTTTCACCAGGAGAATCGCTGAATGAGAGTTCCCGGAGTCGGTTAAAAAAGTCCACCGCTGTGAAATATACAACGGTTTTTCCGTTTTTTAGGAGCTCATTTGCAATACAGTTCGAAAGAAAAGTTTTTCCTGTTCCGGTATCACCGAATAAAAGTATGGAATTTACCTTCTCATTCCTCAAAATCTTTTTGACAAAATCTTTGGAAGTATTTAATGCTGACTTTGCCATGCTGATTCCGCTCTTTCGATATATTGGATCAAGGTCGTCGGTATAGTAATCTAAAGAAAAATCAGAGAAATTGTATTTTTCGAGACCGGAAGAGAACTTGTATTGGTCGTAAATAAGATCTGAAATTTTCTTTTTGAGACAATGGCATTCTTTATTATTAATATAGCCTGTATCCTTGCAGTCCCGGCATTCATAATGAGGCTCGAGATCTGATTCGGAAAAACCATGTTCTTTAATCAGGGATTTTTTCCTGGAGACAAGTTTCCTTATCTTATCAGCGGCTTTTTGGATCGCAGCTGACTGATCCGTGCCATTAAAAGACGATTGAAGAGCATCGGAAGAAAGTGATGCAATCTCATCGTCGATCTTTGAAAGCTCGGGGATCTTAGAATAGATCTTATCATGATTCTTTTCATCTATATAATGATCCCGCTCACGGATTCTGTCATATGAACGCATGATCTCAGCATATTGTTCGTCAGTCAGAGCCATTACTTAATAAGTTTCCTTTCAATTTCAGAAATCTTATCGGAATCAAGATCACGTTCTTTGTAATTCTTGAACCCGTTCTTTTTTTGGACTTTCTCGGTCTTTTTTGAATTATTGAAGAGCCGGTCAAGAGCTCTGATATCATTCATAGATGAGACCTTATTATCATGCCAGTCAGTAAGGATAGTGTCTGCATATTCAAAGCTTATCTTTCCTATAGCTTTTAAAGTCCTCTGACAGGCCTCTCCTATTATATCATCTGTGAAAGCGTATTTCATCGACCATTTTTCAACGAAGTCTGTTTCTCTCGGACTCATCTTTCGTCCGCTGATTCCGAAGGAGTTCATTACAGTATAATAAGTCTTGCTGTGAATATCATCCCTCATCTTTGCTTCATCTTCAGTACGGATGCCAAGCCGGCTATAGCTTTCAGCTACCTTATTCATATAGGAAAAATTTGTATGATGACAGTTGTATGATTTTTCTATAATAAATTCAATGAGTGAAGGCGGAAAATGATAGTCATTTATCCATTGCATGACATACTGTCTTTCGGAGGAGGAAAGAGGTTTGCCTTTAAGACTGGCTGCAACGCAGAATATTTCCTTAACTTCCTCAGGATCATAAGAAGAATGAGCCTCGTGCTCAGGCAAAGATTGAAGTTCTGATATCAGCTGGCCGTCGCCCGGAGTGCCATTAAAATAGCTTTTGTCAGGAACATGGAAAGAGAGATTTACATCAAGGCTTGAAGATTCATCTAAGATAGTGATCTCGGTGATGGCGCCTTCATTGTTTCGTGCTACATTGAGCAGACCCTTTTTCTCCCAGTATTCAATGGCACGTATAATATCTGATTCAACGAGATGAAGAAGATCTGCACATGCAGACAGAGAAAAACATTTCCCTGATTGGAGACATCTTAAGAGCCAGAGATAGATCTTTACAAATTCACCTGATGCGTCGGCCATATAGCAGTCTATGAATTCGTTTGAGACATGGGTAAAACTGATTGATTTTCCTGAACGTAAAGATATTTCCTGCATATGAACCTCCGCTTAACACAAGAATGAATTATATCATAAGACAGGGGCAATTCAACTCTATCGGAAATCAGCGAAAAGTGGATTTAAAGAAAATGAAATTGTGGAAAAAGTTGATAAGTCTCATAAAAAAGGTATTTAAGCCTTTTCTTATGTAAAAAAATGGGGATAACTTTTATTCATAGAATAAAAATATCCCCTGGAATTTGTTGATAATGTGGATAATTATTGAGAAATTACTCTGGGACCTATTTCAGTGACGTTTCCGGCCCCCATAGTTATCAACAGATCATTGTTCATACAATTTTTTTTCAAAAAATCGACTATTTCATCAAATGTATGGAAGTAATAGCAGGTTTTGTTCTTTAAAACAAGGAGCTTTCTTATATCATCAGAGCTTACTCCGTAAATGTCTTTCTCGCGGGCTGCATATATGTCAGCCAAAACAATTATATCAGCAAGTGAAAGAGCATCAGCAAAATCTGAAAGAAAGGCCTTTGTCCTTGTGTATGTGTGAGGCTGGAAGCATACAATAAGCCTATTATGAGGAAAGTTTAAAGCTGCTTTAAGAGTTGCCTTGATTTCTGTGGGATGGTGGGCATAATCGTCTATTACTGTACAACCGCTCTTTGTCTTGCCAATGTATTCGAACCTTCTTTCGGCTCCGCCAAAGATCTTGAGGCCGCTTACTATTTTTTCATAAGGAACATTGAGACACCGGGTTACGGCTATAGCTGCCAGAGCATTACTAATATTATGTTCACCGGGAACTGAAAGAGACACCCTGCCGAGTTTTTCGCCAAAAGCTACGGGAATGAAACTGCCGCATCCCTTTTCGAAACGAATGTCCTCGGGATGGTAGTCATTTTTTTCTCCGAGACCGAATGTCACTACCTTTCTGCCAGACGTGATCTCATCCAGATTATTAATTGAACCATTAATGAAAACAATTCCGTCTTCTTTATCATTCGAAATGAAGTGGTTGAAAGATTTTCTCTCATTATCCAGAGTTTTGAAGTAATCGAGATGCTCGGCATCGATATTAAGGATCACTTCATATTTAGGATAGAGGGACAGGAAACTGTCGGTATATTCACAGGCTTCGGCTATGAAATAAGGGGAATGACCTGCACGCACATTGCTCTTTATGGCAGGAAGTTCTGCTCCTACAGAAATAGTGGGATCCATGCTTGCAGTCAACATGATCTGGCTTATCATCGAGGTAGTAGTGGTCTTTCCGTGAGTGCCTGCTACTGCAATTGATTCTTTGAAAAGATCCATTATCTGTCCCAGGAGCTCCGCACGTTTTAAAATTGGCTTTCCGGTAGCCATGGCAGCAGCAAATTCGGGATTGTCGGGATGGACGGCAGCAGTATATACGAAGAAATCTGTATCGCTTCTTATATTATCTGCTTTCTGCGGGCAGGATATCTCTGCTCCGAGAGTCTCAAGATGTCTGGTGAGATCTGACTCTGCTCTGTCAGATCCGCTTACCTCGAAGCCTTTGTCTAAAAGGATCTCGGCCAGACCGCTCATGCTGATCCCTCCGATACCTATGAAATGGGCCTTAAGTCCGCCTTTGTTAAAATCGATCTTATACATTTTTTCTCTATTCATTATTTATCTTATTAATTATTTGCCAAACATCATTATACATTGTGATGCAGGAAAATCAATTAAAGGCTGTTGATTAAAAATATATTTAATTAAAAATTCTAATAAATTGAACAAAAATAAAGACAATCGCTTAAAAATATTGGTAACATAAAAATGGTTATGATATAATTTACATACAATTAAAGACGTGGGTTTCGGATAAATGTTTTGACAAAATGACTTTGCTTGAAAGAGGTGACGTGAATTTATGAGCAGGAAAGAGATGATTGCCATGCTTCTTGCCGGTGGTCAGGGCAGCCGACTTGGGGTTTTGACATCGGATGTCGCTAAACCGGCGGTGGCTTTCGGGGGAAAGTATAGAATTATTGACTTTCCTCTAAGTAACTGCATTAACTCGGGAATTGATACTGTAGGAGTTCTCACCCAGTATCAGCCCCTGGTTCTTAATTCTCATATAGGAATAGGAATTCCGTGGGATCTTGATCGTAACAATGGCGGAGTGTCCGTCCTCCCTCCTTATGAGAGAAGCAACAATGCTGACTGGTACAGCGGCACAGCTAATGCCATATACCAGAATATAAGATTTATCGAAAAATATAATCCTGAATATGTTCTGATACTCTCAGGGGATCATATTTACAAAATGGATTATGAGGCAATGCTTGATTTTCATAAGCAGAAGAATGCGGATGTAACTATTGCAGCATTGAGCGTTCCCATGGAAGAAGCAAGCAGATTCGGAATCGTGGTTACGGATGATGATAGAAGAATCACGGAATTCGAGGAGAAACCCGAGCATCCAAAGAGCAACCTTGCATCCATGGGCATCTATATTTTCAGCTGGCCTGTCTTGAAAGAAGCTCTCACAGTCCTTAAGGATCAGATCAATTGTGATTTCGGAATGCATGTAATTCCTTATTGTCACGAAAGGGGACGAAGGATATTTGCTTATGAATTCAATGGATATTGGAAAGATGTAGGAACTCTTGGCGCATATTGGGAAGCCAATATGGAATTGGTTGATCTCATTCCGGAATTTAATCTTTATGAGGAATTCTGGAAGATATATACAAAGCAGGATGTCATTGAACCACACTATATAGGAGAAAATGCAAAAGTAGAGAAGGCTATAATCGGTGCCGGGGACTCTATTTATGGAGAGGTTACCAATTCGGTCCTGGGACCGGGTGTAGTCGTTGAGGAAGGGGCGGTCGTAAGGGACTCGATCTTAATGGCTAATACCCATGTAGGAAAGGGAGCATATCTTGAGAAGACCATACTTGCCGACAATACAATAATAGGAGACAATTCAAGGCTTGGAGAAGGAGAAGAAGCACAGAGCAAATTAAGCGAGAAGGTATATCACTTCGGTCTTGTTACAGTAGGACAGGACAGCGTGATTCCGGCTGATGTTGTTATTGGAAAGAATACGGCTATTAAGGGTGTGACCGAGAAGAAAGATTACCCTGACGGCAAACTTGAAAGCGGCGGATATATTATTAAGGCAGGTGATCTCTCATGAAGGCAATAGGAATAATTCTCGCGGGCGGCAATAATACAAGAATGAAGGAACTGTCGGATAAGAGAGCTATCGCAGCCCTTCCTGTCGCAGGAAGCTACAGAGCAATTGACTTCGTTCTTAGCAATATGACAAATTCTGGAGTCCAGACAGTAGCTGTATTAAGTCAATATAATGCCCGCTCATTAAATGAGCATTTGAATTCATCAAAATGGTGGAATTTCGGCAGAAAACAGGGCGGACTATTTCTTTTTACTCCTACCGTAACATCAGATAACAGCTGGTGGTACAGAGGGACTGCCGATGCAATGTGGCAGAATATAGACTTTTTGAAGAAACGTCATGAGCCTTATGTAATAATTGCAAGCGGTGACTGTGTGTACAAGATGGATTTTTCCAGGCTACTGGATTATCACATTGAGAAGCAGGCAAATATAACTATAGTCTGCAAGAAGGCTGATGTTGAGAAGGATCTAAGCCGCTATGGAGTCGTTCAAGTAGACGAGAATAATGAGATCACCGAATTCGAAGAGAAACCCATGGTCGCTCATTCAAATATAATTTCGACAGGAATATATGTAATGAGAAGACGTACTCTTATAGAGCTTCTCGAAAGATCCAATAAAGAAGGAAGATATAATTTCGTTACCGACATACTCATCCGCTATCTGGGAATGAAGAAAGTATATGCTTATATGATGACAGACTATTGGAGAAATATAGCATCGGTAGAGGATTATTATCAAACAAATATGGATTTCCTCAAAGAAGATGTAAGAAAATACTTCTTCCATGAAGAACCATATATCTACTCCAAGGCTCAGGATCTTGCTCCGGCCAAATACAATGCCGGAAGTGATGTCAAAAACAGCCTTATAGCGAGCGGCAGCATAATTAATAGTAAAGTAGAGGGCTCGGTCATTTTCAAGGGCGTTTTTATAGGAAGCGGATGCACTATCAAGAATTCGATTATTTTGGGCGGCGCCTATATCGGAGATAATGTATACGTTGAAAATTGCATAGTTGAAAAGAACGAGACTTTACTCAGCAACACAAGTTATATTGGCAGGGATGAGATAAAGGTTGTGGCAGAAAAGAACAACCGTTACAGCATCTAGTAGTTGGACAGGGGGCAAATTATGAATATCACAGATATCAGAATCCGCAAGATTGAAAAAGAAGGCAAAATGAAGGCGGTAGCCAGCATTACTATAGACGACGAATTTGTTGTACATGATATCAAGGTTATTGAAGGTGATAAAGGACTTTTCATCGCAATGCCCAGTCGTAAGACTTCAGATGGAGAATACAAGGATATAGCTCATCCTATTCAGTCTGAGACCAGGGCCAAGTTCCAGGATCTCATTTTGATGAAATACAAAAAAGAGATTCTTGGTGAATAAGAGTTGCAAATATTTTTTATGGAGTATATATTAACGTTTAGTTGATTTTTAAAAGAGAGCATGGTCAGCCATACTCTCTTTTTATTAAATTTAAAAGACCGAGCATAAAAGGAGACTCTTATGATGCTGATAGCAGGTCTGGGAAATCCCGGATTAAAATACAGACATACAAGACATAATGCGGGTTTTGAAGCTCTGGATGCCATTGCCGAATATTATGGTATAAGTTTAAGAAGCGATAAATTCAGAGGCAAGGCAGGAAAGGGGATCATCGAAGGAGAAAAAGTGATCCTGGTAAAGCCGCAGACATTCATGAATGACAGCGGACAGTGTATTAAACCATTGATGGACTATTTCGAACTTGATCCGGACAAGGATCTTCTTGTAATATCAGACGATGTGATGCTGGAACCGGGTCGGATAAGGATAAGAAGAAAAGGAAGTGCCGGCGGACATAATGGGCTTAAAAGTGTAATCAAGGAAACGGGAACCGAGGATTTCACAAGGCTTAGAATTGGTGTCGGGAAGTTCGAAGAAGGAATGGATATGGTAAATTATGTACTGGGACATCCGGAGAGAACTGACAGAAAGAAGATAGAAAGAGTTTATGAATCCATTCCGGATATAATCTCACTCTTGGTCAAAAGAGATGTGGACACAGCTATGAATCGTTATAACAGTTTCGAGTTTTGATATTATGAATTTATTCCTTCAACCTTTTGATAAGCTTGGTGATTTCGAAGCACTAAAAGACAGATTAAATAAGAAAAATAGAAATTATTATGAGCTGTCCGGAGTAACAGCTTCAGGAAAGGCTCATGTTACATATGCTCTTTCAAAGTTCAGGCAGCACAGCCTGGTGATAACTGAAAATGAGCTTAAAGCCAGGGAGCTCTATGATGAGCTCTCTTTTTTCCGTGATGATGTCTATCTTTTTCCGGAAAAAGATATGCTGTTCTTCCAATCGGATGTAAGAGGAAATGCCCTTACAATACCGCGTGTCCAGGTCATGTCACGGGTGGTTTCCGGAGAATCGTTTCTGGTAGTGACCACCATTAATGCACTTCTCAATCTTTTTCAGGATGCAGAGAGCTGGAGCCGAGGCATTAAGACTTTGAAGCTTGGAGACAAGATAGATCTTGAGAAGTTCAAACGTTTTCTTTCGAACGAAGGCTATGAGAGAACGAATGAAGTGAGCCAGCCCGGAGAATTTGCAGTTCGCGGCGGCATCATAGATATTTTTACTTTGACAGATGACGAACCTTTCAGAATAGAACTTTGGGACGACGAGATAGATCTTATAAAGCGTTTCAATGTTACAAGCCAAAGGTCAGAGGAGCAGATCGAATCTTTCTGCATCTATCCCGCCTGCGAATTTGTTTTCACCGAAGATGAGATAGAACGTGGCATAGAGAAAATGAGAACTGTTCTCAATAAGACCTATGACAGGTTCCGTAAAGAGATGAAAACCGAGGAGGCCTTCCATCTAAAGAGCAGTGTGAATGAAGCATTGGAGAAGATGGAAGAAGGCTGGATAAGACAGGAAGGTGAGATATATCTTCCCTACTTTATTAACGAAAAAAATACTTTTCTGGATTTCCTTCCACGGGACACTCTTATTATAGCTGACGAACCGAGGCATATAGAAGAGGCCGCAGAGGCCAGTGCAGCAGAGTTCAGCGAGTCAATGTTAAACAGACTTGATAATGGAAGTATTCTCCCGGGCCAGGTCGATCTCATGGTGGACGAAAGCGTATTAAGGCAGAAATTTCTTAAATTCAGTGGAGTTATGATAGCTTTGCTGGATGGCAGGGAAAAATGGATAAAGCCTGAAGAAAAATTTTATATCAATATGCAGCAGGGCACTTCTTTTAACGGAAGTTTTGAGATGCTGAGCCAGGATATATTAAAATACCTGGACAGAAAATACATAGTTGTAATAGTGAGCCCTTCTCATTCGGCAGGGAAAAGAATTGCCGATGACCTGAATGATATAGGCGTAAATGCTTTTTACTCGGATAATAAAGATACTGAGCTTAAGCCTGGTCAGGTTATGGTTACTTTTGGCAATATAAAGAAGGGATACGAGTTTTGCGATGCATCAACCATCTTCATATCCGAAGGTGATATTTTTGGCGCCAGGAAAAAGAAGAGAAGAAAGATCAAATATGAAGGTGAACATATATCAGCTTTTAGAGATCTTTCGGTCGGCGACTATGTAGTTCATGAAAATCATGGTCTTGGCATTTACCGCGGCATGGAAAAAATAGAAGTAGAAGGAGTTCTAAAGGATTATCTCAAGATAGAATATGCCGGAGGAAGCAACCTTTATGTTCTTGCAACACAGCTTGCATCCATACAGAAATACGGAAATGCACAAGACAAGAGACCAAAGCTTTCTTCACTCGATTCACTGGAGTGGGAAAAGACTAAGGAGAAAGTAAAGAAAGCGGTCGGCGTCATTGCCAAAGATCTTGTAAAGCTCTATGCCGAAAGACAAAAAGAGAGCGGTTATGTCTATGGCGAAGATACAGAATGGCAGAAGGAGTTCGAGGAAGAATTCCCTTATGAAGAGACGGAAGGTCAGCTAAATGCAATCAATGATGTAAAAAAGGACATGGAAAGCACTAAGATCATGGACAGACTTATATGCGGGGATGTGGGTTTCGGTAAGACTGAAGTAGCATTGCGCGCCGCATTCAAGGCCGTTCAGGAAAATAAGCAGGTGGCCTATCTTGTACCAACCACTATCTTAGCCGAGCAGCACTATAATACTTTCACACAGAGGATGAAAGATTTCCCTGTAAATGTTGTAATGCTCAGCCGCTTCAGGTCGGCATCCGAGATAAAGTCTTTCATACAGAAGATTAAAACCGGTGAGGCCGATATTGTGATCGGAACCCACAGGCTTCTTTCAAAGGACGTAAAATTCAAGGATCTTGGCCTTCTTATAATTGACGAAGAGCAAAGATTTGGTGTCACGCACAAAGAAAAGATAAAAGAACTTAAGAAAAATGTAGATGTGCTTTCAATGTCGGCAACTCCCATTCCGAGAACTCTACATATGAGTCTTACAGGCATCAGGGATATGAGTGTACTTGACGAGCCGCCAAGAGACAGGCAGCCCATACAGACTTTCGTATTCGAATATAATGATGAACTCGTTCGCGAGGCCATAGCAAGAGAACTTGCCAGGGGCGGTCAGGTCTATTATGTTACCAATCAGATAAAGACTATTTCTGAGGTCGCAGGCCACATACAGACACTGGTTCCCGAGGCTTCAGTAGCCTATGCCCACGGCCGGATGAATGAAAAAGAGCTTGAAGATATCATGTATCAATTCGTGGATCAGAGAATTGACGTCCTTGTTTCTACAACTATAATTGAGACCGGAATTGATATAACTAATGTTAATACGATAATAATCCAGGATGCCGACAGGATGGGACTTTCCCAGCTGTATCAGCTAAGGGGCCGGGTCGGGAGAGGATCGAGAGTCGCTTATGCTTTTTTCCTCTACAAAAAGGACCGGATGCTGAAGGAGGATGCCGAGAAGAGGCTTTCTGCGATCAGGGAATTCACAGATCTGGGATCAGGTTTCAAGATAGCGATGAGAGACCTTGAGATCAGAGGAGCGGGCAATATGCTGGGCCGCGAGCAGCACGGCCATATGGCAGCTGTCGGATACGACCTCTATTGCAAGATGCTTAATGAGGCAGTAAAAACCGAAAAAGGTGAGATAGAGGAGCGTGAAGACTTTGATACTACAGTTGAAATCAATCTTGACTGCTTCATACCTGATTCCTACATAAGCGACGGGCATGAGAGATTAAATATATATAAGAGAATAGCGGATATAGACACAGACGAGGAAAAAAATGACATGGAGGATGAACTTCTCGACAGATTTGGCGACATTCCAAAGAGCGTCACGAATCTATGTTCTGTCTCACTTTTAAGATCAAAGTGCCATAGAGCATATATCACAAAGATAAGCGAGAAGGACAATGGCATTGTCGTAAATATGTATGAGAAGGCAAGGATAAAGGGAGAGAAGATACCTGATCTATTAAAAAAATTTGAGCCCTATCTCTCTTTCAGCATAGTGAAAAATGGCGGCGAATTTTTCATGGATTCAAAGCGTGATTCAAGGATAAGGAAGAAAAATGCTCTTACTTTGATGAATGAAATAGCCGATGGACTTATTGAGATCACTGAGGATTGAATAATAGGGACGTTTTTTGTATAATAACCATAACATGCCTTAATGGACAGTATCAATAACATGGAGGGATCATGAATAAATCAAAGGCAGCAGCGCTGATCCTCTGCTTAGCCTGCTCGGCTCCTGTATTAAGCGGCTGCGCGGCAACAGATAATATGGCTCTAATAAAGGTAGCAGCCAAAGGAAAAAATGACAAGATAACATATGGATATGCGAAATTTGATGCACATCTGACACAGGCAATGTATGAAACTACATATTCATCATATTTTGGAGATGATATGTGGTCAAAGGATATATCAGGAGATGGTTCCACAATGGAGGATACCGTAAAGAAGAACCTGATAAAGTCAATGGAAGAGCAATATGTATTGGTTAACAATGCAGAAGATTATAAGATCAAGCTTTCTTCAGCTGACAAGAAGAAGATAAGCAAGGCAGCAAAGAAGTTCATGAAGAATAATTCCAAAAGCACTTTGAATGCCATTGGCGCATCACAAGAGCTTGCTGAGGAATATCTTAGAAATCAGACGATCAGTGACAAGGTAAAGACGGCGATAGAGGCTGAGGCAGATACCACAGTCACAGACGAAGAGGCCAATCAGAAGAAGGTTTCTTATGTCTTCTTCAATACGATTACAAAAACAGATTCGAGCGGAAAATCTGTTGCAGTAACAAGTGACGATGAAGCCAGACTTAAAGAGCAGGCAGAAGAACTGGCTGCAGCAGGTGATTTTGATTCAGAAGTAAGCACATTGGGACTTACAGCAAACGATCTCACATTCGGCGCGACAGAACTCAAGGATGCCAGGAAGAATAAGTCCTATACTGATTCATCGGGTAATTCGCTTCCTTATGACCTTTTAAAGGCTTGCGACGCACTTTCTGACGGACAGACAACAAGTGTCATAAAAGACAACAAGGGCTTTTATGTTGCTCATATGGTCTCGGTAAGTGACAGCGAATCTACAGAGACCGAGAGAAAGAAGCTTGAGCAGCAGAAGAAATCTGACTATTATGACAAGGTCCTCAAGAAATACGAGAGCAAGATAAGTTTTGATGTCAATAAATTCCTCTGGAAGCAGGTAAGATTCCTTGACAAATTCAAGCTTAAGCAAACTTCCACGAATAAGAAATCTGGCAATTAATGAACACTCCGTTTGGCTATTTTAAGGAGATCCATGCAGCAATATGTAATTAAAGGCGGAACGCCGTTAAAAGGAGAAGTAGAGATTGGAGGCGCAAAAAATGCGGCTCTTGCGATTCTTGCAGCTGCGGTAATGACACCGGAAAGAGTAAGGTTATCAAATGTCCCCGATGTCAGAGACACCAATGTAATGATAGGCGCACTTCAGGATATAGGTGTGAAGGTAGAAAGAGAGGACAAGAATACTTATGTATTTAATGCTTCCTCTATCCATACCTTCAGCGTTGATTATGAATATATAAATAAGATAAGAGCTTCATATTATCTTCTTGGAGCTCTTCTTGGAAGATTTAACAAGGCAGAGGTGGCTCTGCCCGGAGGATGCGATCTCGGATCACGTCCAATAGATCTTCATATCAAAGGATTCACTGCTCTCGGAGCAAATGTTGATATAAGCTATGGCCTTATTTCAGCATCCGCAGAAAGACTTAAGGGAAACCATATTTACTTGGATAAGGTTTCTGTAGGAGCCACCATAAATATTATGATGGCAGCAGTACTGGCTCATGGAAAGACTGTGATAGACAATGCTGCCAAAGAGCCGCATGTCGTTGATGTCGCAAATTTTCTTAACAGTATGGGCGCTGATATCAGAGGAGCAGGAACAGAATCCATAAGGATCACGGGAGTTTCGAAGCTTCATGGAACAGATTATTCTGTAATACCAGATCAGATCGAAGCCGGAACTTTTCTTTTTGCCGCTGCCGCAACAGGAGGAGAAGTTACAGTTAAAAATGTTATCCCAAAGCATCTTGAGGCTACTACGGCAAAGCTTCTAGAGATTGGCTGCAAGGTTATTGAATTTGATGATGCTGTTCGTGTCATAGCACCTCGTGAACTTCATGCAACAAGTGTTACGACTCTTCCTTATCCCGGATTTCCTACCGATATGCAGCCTCAGATGACTGTGGTACTCTCTCTTGCAAAAGGAGTAAGTACGGTTACCGAGAGCATATGGGAAAGCCGTTTTAAATATGTGGACGAGCTTGCAAGAATGGGCGCAGATATCCAGGTAAAGGGCAATGTCGCAATTATTAATGGTGTAAAAGAGCTTACAGGGGCCAGAGTTCAGGCTCCGGATCTAAGAGCAGGAGCAGCTCTTGTAATAGCAGGACTTGCAGCTGAGGGAATAACTATAATTGACGATATACACTTTATTCAGAGAGGTTATGAGCTTTTTCATGAGAAGCTTCAAAGTCTCGGCGCATTAATAGAGAAAACTGATGCCGAATATGATATAAAGAAATTCATATTGAAGGTCTCATAATGAATTGATCTGTCGGGGGAAGAGGTGAAAAGTTATGAGAACTGTAGAATTGAATGATTTAAAACCGGGAATGGTTATTGGATATCCGGTATATTCCAAAACGGGGCAGCTTATTGCGGAAGCAGATACTCCAATCACTCGCAAGCTTATATCGCGTTTTACTTTTTACAAGATTCAGGCAGTAAGTATTAGAAATGAAGAGAAAAGGCCGTCTATTGAAGATGACGACATAGCCTTTACGGTTATATCGGAAGAAGAGAAGAGAGCTGAAGAGGAAGCTGCGACAAAGACCAAAAATGAGACAAAGTTCCAAGAAAGGGCTGAGAAGATCACCGGAGGCAGCTATAATTCCGAACTCTTAACTTATTCGCAGAGTTTAAGTCAGACAGATGACTTTAAGAAATTCCAAATTTCATACGCTCTTTGCCTTGAGGATCTTAAGAAGAATTTCGTAAGAATCAAGAATTGTGAATTTGATATAGCAAACGAACCTCTTCTTGAACATTCAGAGGGTATTAGCCAATACAGGACTCCGCTCGAGCTTTTTAATCTTATAAAGATGGTGAGATCAGAGTCTGATAGTATTTACGCCCATTGTCTGAATGTAGCTTTAATAGCTGTTACTCTTGGCAAGTGGCTGAAGCTTCCCGAAAAGAAAGCTTATGATCTTACCACTGCTGCTCTTGTTCATGATGTTGGGAAAATCGAAGTCAATAGTGATATTCTAAATAAAAAAGGCAAGCTAAGTGAAGAAGAGAGAAAAGAAATAGAGAATCATACTCTATATGGGAACAGGCTTCTTAAAGATGCAGGTTACAGCTCTGAGATAAGGATGGCGGCTCTTCAACATCATGAACGTTATGACGGAAGCGGCTATCCAAGACATCTTACGGGTGATGAGATAGAGGATTTCCCTTCAATTATCGCTCTTTGCGATGTATATGACGGGATGACATCTCCAAGACCCTACAGAGCTCCTCTTTCAACATTCCAGGTCATAGAGGAATTTGAAAAAAGTGGTTACAGCAAATATAACACCAAGGTTCTTATTACTTTTCTGGAACATATGGCAGGAATGTATTATAACACCATGGTACTTCTGAATGATGGAACAAAGGCAAAGATAGTTTATATTAATAATGCAAAGCTTTCCCGCCCTATATTGGAACTGTCCGACGGAACAATTCTTGATCTCTCCAGTGAGAAGGATAAGCATATAGTAAAGACTATTTAGTACAGATTGCTATTATTGTATAGCCGCCTTCCATTGACGTCCCCTGTCTCTCAGTGTATTCTATATTAGAACAAATTGAGAAGATTGAAAATTCCATAACTTAAATGTTCTCTTATTAAGAGTGGCGGAGATAAAGAGGATCAGAGAAACCACGACAACCTCCGGATAACCGGAAGGTGCCCAGCCTTAAGCGAGAAATCGAACAATAAGGGAATTCTTAATCTTAATACTGATCCGCTTCTGATTTCATATCGAAGCGGATTTTTTTCAGGAGGAAAAAATGGACAAAAGACTTTTTACATCAGAGTCAGTTACGGAAGGGCATCCTGACAAGGTCTGCGATGCTATAAGCGATGCGATTCTCGATGCCTGCATGGAACAGGATCCAATGAGCCGTGTAGCCTGCGAAACAGCTGCCTGCACAGGATTTATCCTTGTTACAGGTGAGATCACAACAAAGGCTGAGATCGATGTACCTTCAATTGTAAGAAAGACAGTAAATGAGATCGGATACAACGATGCAAAGACTGGATTTGACGGAAATACATGTGCTGTTCTGGTAGCCCTTGATAAGCAGTCAGCTGATATTGCTATGGGAGTTGACAAGGCTCTTGAAGCAAAGGAGGGAATTCTTACTGATGACCTTGATACCGGTGCCGGTGATCAGGGAATGATGTTTGGATATGCTACAAATGAGACAGACGACTATATGCCTTATCCTATAGATCTGGCTCACAAGCTTTCAAAGAGACTTACAGATGTAAGGAAAGATGGTACGCTCAAGTATTTAAGACCTGATGGAAAAACTCAGGTCAGTGTTGAATATGATGAGAATGGAAAGCCTTCAAGACTTGAGGCTGTAGTTCTTTCGACTCAGCATGACGAAGATGTTACACAGGATCAGATCCATGAAGATATAAAGAAATATGTATTCGATCCTGTTCTTCCCAAGGAGCTTGTAGACGAGAATACCAAGTTCTTCATCAATCCTACAGGAAGATTCGTAATAGGAGGACCTCACGGAGACGCTGGATTGACTGGAAGAAAGATCATAGTTGATACCTATGGCGGAATGGCTCGTCACGGCGGCGGGGCATTTTCAGGAAAGGACTGCACAAAGGTTGACAGATCAGCGGCTTATGCAGCACGTTATGTCGCAAAGAACATTGTAGCTGCAGGACTTGCAGACCGCTGCGAGATCCAGTTGAGCTATGCAATCGGAGTCGCAGAGCCTACATCTATTAATGTAGATACATTTGGAACAGGTAAGATCAGCGACTCAAAGCTTGTCGATCTTGTAAGATCACATTTCGATCTTCGTCCGGCCGGAATCATAAAGATGCTTGATCTTCGCCGCCCTATCTACAGACAGACAGCGGCTTATGGTCACTTCGGAAGAAACGATCTTGATCTTCCCTGGGAGAAACTTGATAAAGTAGACGAACTTAAAGCATCTATTTAATTAAAATTTAATAGAAAACGATAGCTCGTGTTATAATAAGACCATGTAATACATGGTCTTATTTTTATTTAGAGAGGGGAGAGCGAATGAAGCTAAAAACAAGGCTCGGTATATCATTTTTGATAGTGCTTATAGTACCGGTGATCCTCTCGTTCTGTCTGATCTTTGGCGCAGGAAAAATTCGTGGAGACGAAAATATAAAGGTAACATCAAATGAATTGAGGGTCTCTTCAGAACTCTATCTTATTACAGTAAATTCAAAGAAGGCTTTTCCGGAAGTAAGATCGTGGATAGCCGGAAATGCCGATAAAGCCGACGATCTTTCAGCTTTGAATGAATTGAACAGGAAGATAGTGGATGATTATTCATTCATCATTGTAAGAAAGAATAATGCCATACTTTATTATGGCGGAGGAAAGGATGAGATGGATTTCCAGCTTCCGCATTTTGGAGGCACGACGATGGGGCAGAGGACTCTCTACTATAATGCAGACAAGGAACCGACTATGCTTCGCCAGATTGACTTCGACTTTCCTGACGAAGGACATGGATCGATTTTTCTTGTTACATCGGCAAAAACAGTAAAGACAGCCAGAAAGCAGATGTATCTCGACATATTCCTTTCTATTCTGGTGGTTCTTGTTCTTACTGCAGTAGTACTTATAATCTGGAATTACCAGGGAATTGTTCCAAGGATTCGAAAGCTGGGTGAGGAGGCCGGAAAAATAAAGAGTGGAACTCTTGACGAACCAATAATTCCAGAGGGACGAGATGAAATAACCGATCTATATATAGCATTTGAAGAGATGAGAAAGAGGCTTCTTGCAAATTCCAAAGAAAAAATGCGAAATGAAGAGGAACAGAAGCAGCTTATCAGTAATATAGTCCACGACCTTAAGACGCCTATCACTGCTATAAAGGGCTATGCGGAAGGCGTACTTGACGGCGTGGCATCAAGTCCGGAGAAAAAGGAGGCATATCTTCAAACTATAGTAAATAAGGCGAATGATATGAATGCGCTCATAAATGAACTTTCACTTTATACAAAGATAGATACTAATCGCATTCCTTATAACTTTACAATGGTAGATGTAAATGAATATTTTATGGACTGCGCAGAGGAACTTGGACTTGACCTTAAGAATCAAAAAATTAAATTCAACTTTAATTCTTCTGTAGCTAATGGCGTCAGGATGATAGCTGACCCTCAGCAACTTGAAAGAGTTATTCACAATATAGTATCAAACAGTGTAAAATATATGGGAGTCAAGGACGATCAACATCCGGGCGAGATTAATATGGATGTAAAGGATGTTGGGGATTCAATCCAGGTCACAATAATGGACAATGGAATGGGAATTTCCGAAAAAGATCTTCCTCATATATTCGAAAGACTTTACAGAGCAGATTCATCAAGAAATTCATCAACAGGAGGCTCTGGAATAGGACTTTCTATTGTAAAGAAAATAATTGAGGATCATGGTGGGAGCATCTGGACAACAAGCACGCTGGGACAGGGGACAACAATGTACTTTATGCTCAGAAAGAAAATGGAGGACAGGCATGGCAAAAATTCTGATAGTAGAAGATGAAGAGGCAATAGCTAATCTCGAAAAGGATTATCTTGAGCTTAACGGCTTCGAAGTAAAAATGGAGAGTGATGGAACAAAAGGACTTAAGACTGCGATAGAGCAGGACTTCGACCTTTATATCCTTGACCTTATGCTGCCCGGAGTTGATGGTTTCGATGTCTGTCGGCGTATAAGAGAGATTAAGGATACTCCAATAATAATGGTATCAGCAAAGAAAGAAGATATAGATAAGATCAGAGGATTGGGACTGGGAGCAGATGATTATATTACAAAGCCTTTTTCTCCAAATGAGCTTGTCGCACGTGTAAAGGCTCATATCTCAAGATATGAGAGGCTTACTAATGCTCCACAAGTGAATAATGACATAATCTCAATAAGAGGATTGAGGATCGATAAAACAGCACGATGCGTCTGGGTTGATGGTGAAGAGAAAATTCTTACAACAAAGGAATTTGAATTGCTTACTTTCCTTGCTGAAAATCCTAATCATGTTTTTTCAAAGGAAGAGCTTTTCAGAAGAATATGGAATATGGATTCGATCGGTGATATAGCAACAGTTACTGTACATATTAAGAAGATAAGGGAAAAAATAGAAGCAGACAAATCAAATCCCCAGTATATTGAGACAATCTGGGGCGTTGGTTACCGCTTCAAGATGTAATAAGAGGGAGCAAATATGGGGGCAAGAATTATATATGAAGACGAAGATCTTTATGTGATCTACAAACCTGCAGGCCTTGCGGCAGAGTCAAAAGATCCAAGCGAAGAGGATCTTTTCAGCATGTTGAGAAATGAGAGAGCAAAGAGGGGAGAAGACACTTATATAGGTCTTATAAATAGGCTTGATCAGCCGGTTGAGGGGCTCTGCTTGGCAGCTAAAAACAAGAGAACAGCAGAAATAATGAGCAGAGAACTGGTTGATCATAAGATAAAGAAAAATTATTATGCTATTGTAAAAAAGGACAATGTTCCTGAAAAAGAGCGGCTTGTTGATTATCTGGTAAAGGATTCACAGAAGTCCAGAGCCAGAGTTGTTGATGAAAATACGCCCAGAGCCAAAAGAGCAGTATTGTCTTACAAGGTAAAAGGACATTTTGATGATTATTGGCTGCTTGATATAAGTCTTGAGACAGGAAGATTTCACCAAATCAGAGCACAGCTTGCAGGGCGTAACATGCCAATTTTAGGCGACAGGAAATATGGCGGATTTCCTACAGGAAGACCTTTATGCCTTTGCGCCTATAGAATATGCTATCTGGATCCCGAAACCGGAGTTGAGAAAGAATTCTGCATAGATCCAGAGGGCGAAGATTTCAAGGATTTTAATGATGAAAATAGTTTTGCCGGATGAAGTGGAACTTATAATAGAAGATCTTGAGAAGAACGGACACGAAGCCTACGCAGTGGGCGGATGTGTCCGTGATTCTATTCTGGGATTTACTCCAAAGGACTGGGACATTACAACTTCTGCCAGACCAGATGAAATTAAGAAAATTTTTCCCAGAACTATCGATACAGGAATAGAGCACGGGACAGTTACAGTTTTGATCGGGAAAAACGGTTTCGAGGTCACGACGTATAGAGTTGATGGCAAATATAAGGACGGCCGTCATCCCGAGTCGGTAGAATTTACTCCAAGTCTATTGGAAGATCTAAAACGTCGTGACTTTACCATAAATGCTATGGCCTATAATGAAAAAAATGGTTTAATTGATGAGTTTGGCGGCCGTCTGGATTTGAAAAACGGCATAATAAGATCTGTAGGAGATCCCAGAAAGCGTTTTTCCGAAGATGGGCTCAGGATGATGAGAGCCATAAGATTCAGTGCCAGGCTCGGATTCAAAATAGATAGTGAAACATATGATGCAATAAAAGAGCTTCATACATTAATAAGAAAGATAAGCTTCGAGCGGATACGAGATGAATTCATGAAGACCATAACATCTCCAAACCCGGGGAAAATAAGGGATTTTTATCTGACTGGGCTGACAAAAGAATTCTTTCCAGAGTGGGACAGGATGGAAGAGACCGATCAGAACACGATCCATCATCTCTATACTGTTGGCGAGCACACCATAAAAGTAATGGAAGGGGTCTCGCCTGATGCGAGGCTTAGACTGGCGGCGGCATTGCATGATATAGGTAAGCCGGACGCCAGAACCACGAAAAATGGTAAGGATCATTTTATGGGGCATGGTGCTATAGGAGAAAAAATAGCCGTCAAGGTAATGAAACGGTTTAAATTTGATAATTCCACTATAAAATATGTCGCACTCATGGTAAGATACCATGACATCAGGCCGGCTGATTCATTGCCGGAAGTAAGACGGGTGATCCATGAGACAGGAAAGGAGATCTATCCAGAGCTTTTCGAATTGAAGAGAGCAGATATAATGGCTCAGAGCTCTTATATGAGGAAAGAAAAATTAAATCTGATTTCAAATTTTGAAAAGAACTATAATATAATCATCAATAGAAATGAGGCAACTTCTGTAAAGGAACTTGCAGTTTCGGGCAGGGATCTTATGGATTGTGGTGTGAAGAGCGGGCCTTTTCTGGGACAGGTTCTTGACTATCTTCTTGATCTTGTAATGGATGATCCGGGAATCAACAATAAGGAGAAACTCCTGACGGAGGCAAAGAAGTATATTGAAAAGCATTAAGAAGATTTTTGCACTTTTACTCATGGCGACAACTTTATTAACATCTTGCGGAAGTAATAATGGATACGAACCTGCGGTAAGACAGCCTAGCAAAGAGACTACAGAAAAGAAAAAGAAAGATTCAAGGAATCTTTATCTTATTGACGAGATGGATATGGCCGGAGAAAGTATTACTTTGGAATCATTAAATTCTTCGGACAAAATAGTCAAATACAAATATTCACTTAAAACAAGATTTTTAAATAAATATGGAGAAAATTCCAGCTGGAACAATTTTACACCGGGACGCATAGTGACAATAAAGAATGGGAAGAGCGGTGGACTTGATGAAGTAAGGATCTCCGACAAGGCCTGGGAAAAAGATGTAAAGAATTTCACAATTGACGAGCTTAATGGAATTTTTACTATAGGAAAAACTGATTATAGGATAGGCAGCAAGACAAAAGTCTTCTCGGATGGTGTCATTTCGGATATAAATACTATCAGCCAAAATGATGAATTAAGACTTGTCGGTATCGACAAGGATCTATTCAGCATTGAAATAACGACGGGTCATGGTATCCTGGAACTTCAAAATACAGAGGTTTTTGTAGACAGCATGATAAGTGTAGGAAGCAGGATCTTTACCAGGATAACGGGTGATGGTATGCAGATAGAGGTCCCTGAGGGAACTTATACTGTGACGGTGGCTAATGATGGCTATGGCGGCTCAAAGGACGTAACTATAAAAAGGGGAGACACCAGTGTACTTGATCTTAATGAGCTGAAGGGAGAGGGACCAAAGTACAGCCAGATCACATTCCATGTGGCTGTGGATAATGCATCTATTTTTCTTGACGGGAAAAAGATCACAGAAGATCAGGCGACTGAGGATCAGCAAGATGAGGATACAAATATAGATAAGGCAGCTGAAACGGACAGCGCTGATAAGACCGGAGATACAAGTGTTACTATACAGGTGAAGTATGGCCGACATGCAATAAAGGTCGAGGCCAGCGGCTACAATGCCTGGGAGAGAACGCTTATAGTAAATTCGCCGACAGCAGATATTACGCTTGATCTTTCAGATGAGAAAAATGACAGCGCCAATATGAATTCTAATAATTCCACTAAGACCAGGGACTCTTCAAATTCAGATGATTCCACAAGCGGATCCTCTTCGAATTCTTCACGAACGGAAAATGATAATTCGACGAAGTCAAACAATTCATCGTCCAATAGTGATTCGGGTTCGAAGGGATCTAAGTCTCTCTACAATGGAACAAATTATGGAACAACAAGTGATGGCACGTCCACGGAAAACAAGAGAAATGCTGCTATGTCTGACTATCTTCAGACAATGCAGGATATGATAAAATCGATAAGCGGGGACAATTAAGAGAAGCCTTTTTTCCCGGGCTATGAAAAAATAAACAAAAATAAATACCCCTTTTCCGTCAAAAAGCCAAAAGAGAAGCAAAACGCTTAAATTAAGGCATTTTCCTTGACAAATCAGGGCAAAACATTTATAAGTAAATACGAATTGCCCCTATAGCACAGGGACTCGATACTATATTTCCAATTAGGAGGAAACAAATATGAATAAGACAGATTTAGTTTCAGCTATCGCTGCAAAAGCAGATCTTTCAAAGAAAGACGCTGAAGCAGCACTTAAGGCTTTTACAGACGTTGTTGCTGAGGAGCTTACAAAGGGAGAGAAGGTTCAGCTTGTTGGATTCGGAACATTCGAAGTAGTTGAGAGAGCTGAGAGAACAGGAAGAAATCCTCATACAAAGGAAGAGATGGTTATCCCTGCTTCAAAGGCACCTAAGTTCAAGGCCGGCAAGGCACTTAAGGATGTAGTTAATAAATAATATTAAGTAACATGTTTGAAGCGAGGCTCAAGACATCTGGTTTTGAGCCTCTTTTTAGTTAAAATACATGAGATTAGATAAGTACTTAAAACTGTCAAGAATAATTAAAAGAAGAACGGTTGCAAATCAGGCAGCGGACTCCGGTCGTATCAAGGTAAACGGCAAGCCTGCCAAGCCTTCACTGAATGTTAAGGCCGGTGATATAATAGAGATCGCATTCGGGGACAAGACGGTCAAGGCCGAAGTCCTCGCTACACCCGAGATCGTGAGAAAGGAAGATGCGGAAAAAATGTTCCGCTATTTGTGATATGTCCCGAAATAGAGCAGAAAGAGCAAGAAAAAGAAAGATTTTTTCTTTGATTGTCATAATTGGTTTTGCAGTGACTGTTCTTGTCCTCTTTCTGGCAGGAGCATGCAGAAGACACAGTGAGGCCGAGAGCGAGCGAAAGGCCCTGCTTAAAGAAAAGGAAAAACTTGTCAGGGAACAGGAAAAACTCATTAAATATGAGGAATATACCAAGTCTGATGAGTATATAGAAAGTACTGCTGAAGAAAAGCTTGGCATGATAAAGGGAAACTGGATAATATTCCGTGAAAAGAATTAGAGCCGGAGCAAGGGCTGCTTCGGCTTTTTATCTATTGTGGAGGAAGTTTGAATAGAATCGAAGAAAAGGTACTTGATTTCATTAATTGTGAAATTGATCTTAAAGGCCAGGACAGGATCCTTATAGGAGTATCTGGAGGATCAGATTCTGTGGCACTTTTTCTGATACTTAATGCTTTAAAGGACCGCCTTGGCGTAGAATTATCTGTTGTCCATGTCGAGCATGGCATAAGGGGCGAGGAGAGCCTTAGAGACGCATTTTTCACCCAAAAGCTCTGTCAATCCTATGGTGTGCCCTGCCGGGTCCTGCATGTTGACGTGCCCCGATATGCAAAAGAGATGGGAATGTCAGAAGAAGAAGCTGCAAGAGTGCTTCGCTATCGGGCATTAAGGACTGTTAGAACCGAATATGAGGCAGCTGGCGAAAAAACTCTTATAGCAGTAGCCCACCATATAAGTGACAATGCTGAAACCATTCTTATTCAAATGATCCGTGGAACCGGCTTAAAGGGAATGGAGGGACTTAAGGCCAGAAATGGTGATATAATAAGGCCTCTCCTCTGCCTGGAAAAGGAAGAGATTCTTGCCTATCTCAAAGATAAAAAAGTAAGCTACTGTGAAGATAGTACAAATAATGACTTAAATATACAGAGAAACCGACTGAGACATGATATTCTGCCTGTTCTTAAAGAGCTCAATCCGAAAGCCCTTTTGCACATAAAAGCGGCAGGAGACTATATAAGAGAGGCAAATAGCTATATAGAGAAAAAGGCAGAAAAATTCCTTATTGAGAATTCAGGCGAGATCCGGACAGAAGATCCGGGGAAAAATTTGCATGATACTTCATCATTTCCCGGGATAAAGTGGATAAGCAATAAAGTTATGGATGAGGATCCCTTTATGAGGAGGCAGATCCTTATTTTGTTTCTTCGATCCACAGAAAGCAGGGGAAAGGATATTTCTGCAAAGCAGATAGAGGCACTTGAAGGACTTTTTTCCAAAGGAGATGGGAAAAGGATAAATCTTTCAGGCTATATTGCCGTTAAAAATAAAGACCGGATCGAGCTAAGGCGTGATATGCCCGGGGATTACAGCTTTTATGAAAAGATAGATTTAAAGGCTCTGGATAGTGGAGAAGAGATCGAAGTAAGATCTGAAGATGCTTTAATCACTTTTTCTCTTGTCAAAAATAAAGACCTTGATCTTTCTGGTAGAGAAGATAAATTTATAAGCCTGGATGGTATAAGCAGCCTTGAATTAAGGACAAGGAGTGAAGGCGATTATTTTGTCGTTGATACGAGTGGCCATGTTCAGAAATTAAGAAGATACTTTATAAACGAGAAGATTTCCCGGGAAGAAAGGAAAAAAATGCTTTTTCTTTCTGACAGTAAGCATATTTTATGTGTCATCGGTGGCAGAATCGGTTATGATGTAAGAGTGAACCAAAAATCAGAAAAGGTTTTAAGAATTAGGATCAGGAGAAAAGAAAATGAGTGACAAGATCAGGGTCATGCTGCCTGAGGAAGAGATCGACAAAAGGATAAGAGAGCTGGGAGCGCAGATCAGCAAGGATTATGAAGGAAAGACAGTATATCTGGTATGTATATTAAAGGGCGCTTCGATGTTTGCAATGGAGCTCGCAAAAAGGATCACTGTGCCCGTTATCATGGATTTCATGTCTACATCCAGCTACGGATCGGGAACAGTATCATCAGGAAATGTGAAAATAACAAAAGAGCTTGACATGGATCCAAAGGATCGCGATGTACTTATAGTAGAGGACATAATTGACAGCGGGAATACGCTTGGATATCTCAAGACATATTTTGATGAAAAAGGTGCAAATAGCGTAAAATTATGTACCATGCTCGACAAGCCTGACAGACGTGAAGTCGATGTCACAGTTGATTATACCGGATTTACTATACCGGACGAATTTGTAGTAGGATATGGTCTTGATTATGACCAGAAATACAGAAACCTTCCCTATATCGGAGTCGTGGAGCTTTGATAAGAAAGTCAGGAGGAAAAATTGAACAGAAATAGAGGATTGGGCATCTATGCAGCCCTTGTTGTGCTTATAGTTGTCGTTATGTACCTTTCATCAGCAAGGCAGACTTCTTCAATAAGCTACAAGGACTTCAAGAGCGAACTTTCTAAGGGCAATATTAAAAATGCCACCATAGTTCAGAATAAGGAAGTCCCGACAGGTTCGGTGACATTTACCATAAAGGGATCTGATAACGGGAAAAGTGTACTTTATGTATCTGATATAAATGACATAATAAAACTTTTCCAGGATCAAAATGTAAATTACACTCTGCAGGATGTTCCAAGAACTTCATGGATGGATAATTTCCTTCCCATGCTTATAGTGATTGCAATTGTTTTCGTCCTTTTTATGGTGATTCTTGGCAATCATAGAATCGGATCAGTTCAGGACGGCAGCTCGGTTAGAATGAATGATTTTGGTAAAAGCCGTGCCAGAATGACACGAGGCGAAGATATTAAAATCAGATTTAAGGATGTCGCCGGGCTGAAGGAAGAAAAGGAACAGCTTAGAGAAGTAGTTAATTTCTTAAAGGAACCAGAAGCTTTCACAAAGGTCGGAGCCAGGATTCCCAAGGGAGTACTTCTTGTAGGACCTCCCGGAACAGGAAAAACTCTTCTCGCCAAGGCAGTAGCCGGCGAGGCCGGAGTTCCTTTTTTCAGTATTTCAGGATCAGATTTCGTCGAGATGTTCGTCGGAGTAGGAGCTTCAAGAGTCAGAGATCTTTTTCAGGAAGCAAAGAAAAATGCTCCCTGTATCATTTTTATTGATGAGATCGATGCAGTTGCAAGGCGAAGAGGAGCGGGTCTCGGCGGCAGCCATGATGAAAGAGAGCAGACTCTTAACCAGATGCTGGTAGAGATGGACGGCTTCGATATAAATGAGGGGATCATGGTTCTTGCAGCTACAAATCGTGTTGATATTCTTGATCCGGCTATCATGAGACCGGGAAGATTCGACAGAAAGGTTGCTGTCGGAAGACCAGATATTAGAGAAAGAAGAGAGATATTGGATGTTCATGCCAAGAACAAGCCACTCGCAGATGACGTAAACCTGGATGAGCTTGCAAGGACTACAGCAGGCTATACAGGAGCTGATCTTGAGAATCTTCTTAATGAAGCTGCAATAGAGGCAGCCACAGAAAAAAGACATTTCATAACTGAAAAGGATATTAAGGACGCTTTCGTCCTTACCGGACTCGGTACAGAGAAAAAGAGCCATATAATTTCAGATAAAGAGAAGCGGATCACGGCCTATCATGAGAGCGGGCATGCTATCCTTTTCCATCTTCTTCCTGATGTAGGTCCTGTTTACTCTATCTCCATAATCCCTACCGGAGTCGGAGCAGCCGGATATACTATGCCTCTTCCTGAAAGAGACGAGATCTTCCTTTCAAGAAACGAGATGCTGGAGGATATAGAGGTATCACTTGGCGGAAGAATAGCAGAAGAGCTTATCTTCGATGATATTACAACAGGTGCGTCAAATGACCTTAAGAAGGCCACACAGACGGCCCGTGATATGGTTATCCGCTATGGAATGTCAGAAAAAGTCGGTCATGTAAGTTATGAAAATGATAATGGTGAAGTCTTCCTTGGAAAGGATCTGGCAGAGCAGAGACCTTATGGTGAAAGAGTTGCTACAGACATTGATGAGGAAGTGAGAGATATTATCGAGTCATGCTATGCCAAGGCGAAAAAGATTCTTGAGGACAACATGGACATTCTTCATGCGTCAGCCAAGCTGCTTCTTGAGAAAGAGAAGGTTTCCGGAAGCGAATTTGAGGCGCTTTTTGCTGAAAGAGGCTGAAATGGTAATTATGCACAAAACAGGAAATTTTTTTAAAATATGTTTGTGCAGACTTTTGGGGGGAGCTTTGATATTATAATTGATGTAAACCCCTAATACATATATTTTTACTACCCCCATAGTAAGAATACCTTCTCCTAAGGACAGCCGCTGAGGCTGTTCTTTTTATTTTACTTTAAAAATAAATTATATTAAAATATATCTTACTTTATTAAATAATTTGGAAGGAATTTTTTCGTCAGATGAATACCGATGCCATTTTCAGTGATTGTTCCGGGTTGTACGTCGATCCATGTGAACCTGAGATCAATGGAACCGTTACTATAAAGATAAGGACTTTTCTTGAAGATGATTGCAAGGTAAGCCTTATGATACCGCAGGGAAATCTTCCCATGAGGCTCTATCGTACTGAAGGAGTTTTTGCCTACCATAAGACTACAATTTTTCTTTCGGATAAAAAGTTTGTTTATGCCTTTTGTATTGAAGGAAAGGAAGAAACAAAATATTTTGACAGAATAGGGGTCTCAGATGAGCCAAGGCTCGATCATCTTTTTTCAATAACTCCTGGCTTTCATTCACCTAAGTGGATGAAAGGTGCCGTGATATATCAAATAATGGTAGACAGGTTCAGAAATGGAGACAGATCAAATGATGTTCTTACCGATGAATATGCCTATAATGGAGGCCATTCAAAGCATATAGACGATTGGTATCAATATCCGGCTAATAATGATGTTGGAAATTTCTACGGAGGCGATCTTGAGGGTGTTCGCCAGAAATTCGACTATCTTAAGAGTTTGGGAATAGATGTGATCTATTTCAATCCTCTTTTTGTATCACCTTCTAATCATAAATATGATATTCAGGACTATGAGCATATAGATCCTCATTTTGCCGTTATAAAGGATCAAAGTGGATCTCTTCTGGCTCCTGATGACCAGGATAATTCTCATGCAAGCCTTTTCCAAAGCAGGGTCTGCTCCATGGAGAATTTGAATGAGTCCAATCTCTATTTTGCCAATTTTGTCCGCGAAGCCCATATGAGGGGAATAAAGGTCATAATTGACGGAGTTTTCAACCACTGCGGTTCTTTTAATCGCTGGATGGACAGGGAGCACATATATAAGGGCAGAGATGGCTTCCCGGATGGAGCATATGTCTCTAAAGACAGTCCTTATCATGATTTCTTCCAATTTAACGGAGGAACCTGGCCGGATAACGATAAGTATGATGGATGGTGGGGTTATGGAACGCTTCCCAAGCTTAATTATGAGAATTCCGAGGAACTTGTTGAAACCATACTTAAAATAGGAGCAAAGTGGGTATCACCTCCCTTTAATGCGGATGGCTGGAGATTGGATGTGGCAGCTGATCTTGGTCACAGCGAACAATATAATCACGAATTCTGGAGAAGGTTCAGACAAAGCGTTAAAAATGCGAATCCGGATGCTGTGATACTTGCGGAACATTATGGTGATGCTTCAGCATGGCTCCAGGGCGACCAATGGGATACGGTTATGAATTATGACGCATTTATGGAGCCGGTGACTTTTTTCCTTACTGGAATGGAAAAACATAGTGATTCCTTTGATGCTTCAGCACTTGGCAATGGTGAGAGATTTGAAGATACTATGCGCTATAATATGGCTAAATTCATGGAGCCATCCCTATATTCGGCAATGAATGAGATCTCAAATCACGATCATTCCAGATTCCTTACAAGGACCAACAGAAAGGTGGGCCGTGTTTCAAGTCTTGGCCCAAAAGCTGCTGAGGAAGGTGTTGATGTTTCAGTAATGAGACAGGCTGTAATGATGATGATGACCTGGCCTGGGGCACCTACCATATATTATGGTGACGAAGCTGGTCTTTGCGGTTTTACCGATCCTGACAACAGACGCACTTATCCCTGGGGAAGAGAAAATATATCACTTATAGATTTTCACAGGGATATGGTCATGCTCCATAATAATATTGAAGCTCTGAAGACGGGCTCATTTATGTTTCTTAAATGCACGCAGGCCCTGGTAAGCTATGCAAGGATGAACAATGATGAGATCTGCGTTATCGCGATCAACGGATCTTCTGAAAACAGGCAGGCCATGATACCGGTTTGGAAGGCCGGAGTTCCAATGAGGGCAGTCATGACAGCGGTCATTATTTCAAACGAGGTCGGATATTCTATACTGCCTGTTAATACAGATGTGATTTCAGGCCAGCTTAATGACCTCCTTCAGCCTCATGAAGCATGTCTCTTTAAATACAAGGTAAGATAGATTTTTGAAGATCAGAGGAAAGAAAAAATTTTGCCATCTTCTTTGATGACAAAATGATTTTCATATGCTATAATAATTTATCGTTGTAACAAATGCCGGCGTGGCGGAATAGGCAGACGCGCGGGACTTAAAATCCCGTTGTGGCAACACAGTGCGGGTTCGACCCCCGCCGCCGGCATGAAAGCACATCGCTTATGCGATGTGCTTTTTTCTTTGAATTTCTTTGTTAAAAATCATCAAAAAACGATTCCAATATTTTAGCGTATTTAACAAAAATAAAAGTATAAGTTGCAAAGCAAGTCCGCTGATGGTAGGATACTAATGAACGGAAACGTTACCAATAATAAGAGGGAGCGAATGGAAGATATGAGACGATGCAGCGGAATTCTTATGCCGATTTTCTCGCTGCCGGGAGAAAATGGAATAGGCTGTTTTTCTAAAGAGGCATACAAATTTGTGGATTTTCTGGAGGACGCAGGCCAGAGTATGTGGCAGATACTTCCTTTGGGACCGACCAGTTATGGTGATTCACCTTATCAGTCCTTCTCGACATTTGCCGGGAATCCTTATTTCATAGATCTGGAGACTTTGAGAGAAGAAGGCCTTATAGATAAGGCTGTAATAGAAAAATACAAAGTCAGTGGAGAAAGGGTTCATTATGGCGAACTCTACAAGAATAGATATAAGGCTCTTAGGGAGGCTTTTTCAAATTTTGATGTGACAAGTCCTGAATTCAAAGCCTTCGAGGAAAAGAATGCAGACTGGCTATCGGATTATGCTCTCTTTATGGCAGTAAAATCGTCATTTAATGACATAAGCCTTCTTTCATGGGATCAAGACATTCGAAGACGCGAACCAGCTGCTATGGCCAGATACAGTGAAGAGTTAAAAGAAGATATACTTTTCCATGAATTCATGCAGTTTGAATTCGACAGGCAGTGGAAGAAACTTAAGAAATATGCTAACGAAAAGGGAATCAGGATAGTCGGAGATATTCCTATCTATGTTTCGGTTGATTCATCTGATGTCTGGGCAGATCCCGAGCTTTTTCAGCTTGACGAGAATCTTGATCCGACAGCTGTTGCAGGATGTCCGCCTGATGATTATGCAAAAAAAGGCCAGCTCTGGGGCAATCCCTTATATAGATGGGACTACCATAAGAAGACAGATTATTTATGGTGGAGAAAGAGGATAGCTAAGTGTCAGGAATGGTATGACATAATAAGGATCGATCATTTCAGAGGCTTTGATCAGTATTATTCCATCCCATATGGTGCTGCCGACGCAGTAAAAGGAAGATGGAGGAAGGGACCGGGATACAGTCTGTTTAAGGCTTTAAAGCCTCAGCTTGAAAAAAAAGACACAGGAATAATAGCCGAAGACCTGGGCTTTATCACTGACAGCGTAAGAGAGCTGGTGAAGCGTACAGGTTACCCCAATATGAAGGTGCTTGAATTTGCTTTCGATAAAAATGACCATGAGGGCCGGAACGAATATCTGCCCCATAATTATCAAAGAAATTGCATAGCTTATACAGGAACTCATGACAATGAAACAGCGAGAGGCTGGCTGGATGGTCTGGATGAGGAGACTTACAAATATGCAGCTGACTATGTAAATGCAGATGCATCCGACAGAGATGAGGTTACAAAGGGACTGATACGGACTGTTATAAGCTCATCAGCTGACCTCGCCGTGATACCTATGTGGGATTATCTTGGGCTTGGAAACGATGCCAGAATAAATGTTCCTTCAACTCTTGGTGATAACTGGAGATGGAGAATGAAGGAAGAGGCATTGACAAAAGAACTGGCAGAGTCTATAAGGAAATTGTGCAGTCTTTACGGCAGATCTTTATATAAAGAAGGCAAGGAAGAGGAATAAAAAGGAGTCAGTAAATGGAAGAACGAATTCAGGGTCTCTTAAAAAAGAAATATGGTCATGGGATCGATGAAAGCACAAATGAGGAACTTTTCGATATCATTATGCAGATGACTAAGGATGAGATGACGCATCATCCTAAAGTTCAGGGAGAAAAAAAGCTTTATTATATATCTGCAGAATTTCTTCTCGGTAAGCTTCTTTCAAACAATCTCATAAATCTTGGCATGTATGATGATGTCAAGCGAGTTTTAAGTGCACATGGAAAGAGCATAGAGGAGATCGAGGAATACGAAAATGAGCCTTCACTTGGTAATGGCGGACTGGGAAGACTTGCAGCCTGCTTCCTTGATTCAATTGCTACTCTTAATCTCCCCGGTGACGGAGTAGGTCTTAATTATCATATGGGACTTTTCAAGCAGATTTTTTCCGATAATCTGCAGAAGGAAATCAAGAATCCCTGGATCGACAAGGATTGCTGGCTTATAAGAAATGACAATATTTCTTTTGAGGTTCCTTTTAGAAAATGTACCGTAAGATCTGTTATGTACGATATAGACGTGCCCGGATATAAGACCGGAACAAAGAACCAGCTTCATCTTTTTGATCTGGATACGGTAGATGACAGCATAATAAAAGAAGATTCCATCGATTTCGACAAAACAGATATAGAGAAAAATCTTACACTTTTCCTCTATCCGGATGACAGCGACAGAGACGGAAGACTTTTAAGAATATATCAGCAATATTTTATGGTCAGCAATGCTGCCCAGCTTATCATCTATGAGATGAAGCAGAAGGGTTATGATCTTCACGATCTTTCAAAGCATGTTGCTATACAGATTAATGATACACATCCGTCAATGGTCATCCCTGAGCTGATAAGACTGCTTCAGAACGAAGGCTTTACAATGGATGAGGCTATTAACGAAGTGGAGAATACATGTGCCTATACGAACCATACAATTCTCGCTGAAGCGCTTGAAACATGGCCAATGGACTATATGGAAGAAGTCGTTCCTCATCTTCTTCCAATTATCCGAGAGCTTGACAACAGGGTAAGACATAAATATAGCGATGAATCGGTAAGGATAATCGACAGCGAAAACAGAGTTCATATGGCTCATATGGATATTCATTATGGTCATTCCGTAAATGGAGTTGCAGCACTTCATACTCAGATACTGGAGGATTCAGAACTTAACAATTTCTACAAAATCTATCCTGAAAAGTTCAATAACAAGACTAACGGAATAACATTCAGACGCTGGCTTGTTCATTGCAATCCTCTTCTTTCGGATTATATCAGAAGCCTTATCGGAGACGGATTTATTAAAAACGCAGATGAGCTTGAAAAACTCCTTAAATTTAAAGATGATGACGGAGTTTTAAATAAACTTTATGACATAAAGCAGAAGAATAAGAAAGCTCTTGCAGATTACTTTAAACAAACTCAGAACGAGGTCATAGATCCCGATTCAATTTATGATGTACAAGTCAAGAGATTACATGAATACAAGAGACAGCAGATGAATTGCCTCTATGCTATCTATAAATATCTTGAAATCAAGAGTGGAAAAAAGCCTGAAAGACCGATTACCATGATTTTCGGAGCCAAGGCAGCACCTGCATATATAATAGCAAAAGATATTATTCATCTTATTCTTTGCCTGTCAGAACTCACAAAGAACGATCCTGAAGTAGCTCCTTATTTCAGAGTTGTTATGGCTGAGAACTATAATGTAACATATGCAGGAAAGATAATACCGGCGGCAGATATTTCAGAACAGATTTCACTTGCATCTAAAGAAGCATCAGGTACTTCAAACATGAAATTTATGCTTAACGGAGCTATCACAGTCGGTACAGAGGATGGAGCAAATGTTGAGATCCGGGATCTTGTAGGAGATGAAAATATATATATCTTCGGAAAGAAGAAGGATGAGATCATTGATCTTTACAAAACGAATGGCTACGATCCAAGAAAGTATTATGAAGATCCTGAAATAAAGAAGCTGGTTGATTTCATGGTCGGCGATGAGATTATGAAGGCTGGCGGAAATATGGAAAATCTTGAAAGGCTTCATCATGAAATGATTACAAAGGATTATTTCATGACTCTGATAGATCTTAAGGAATATATAGATATCAAGGAAAAAGTTTATAAAGATTATGAAGATAAAAAGTCCTGGTATAAGAAGTCTCTTGTGAATATTGCCAAAGCCGGATTCTTCTCAAGCGACAGGACTATAGCCCAGTATAATGCAGAGATCTGGAAATTGAAGTAACCCTCCTAAGCCAGATTAAGTATTTAAGCTCTTCGGTTCTTAAGAACCGGAGAGCTTATTTTAATTTTCGAGGTGGAAAAGAGCTATGATTTTTGATAAATTATATTAGGAAAAGAAGTCTAGGAAATATTAAAACTAAAATAAATAAAGAGGATAAATATGAATAAATACGATAAGAGAATTGATGATTCAAAAGTGGATTTTAAACCGGGCAATATGCTTTATCCACTGCCGGCAGTTCTTGTAGGTGCTGAGAATGACGGGGTCACGGATCTTATTACTGTAGCCTGGACTGGTACGGTCTGTACTAATCCGCCTATGCTCTCTATATCGATAAGGCCTACGAGATATTCATATGATCTTATAAAAAAGAGTAAAGTTTTTTCCGTGAACATAATGGGAGAAGATTATGCAGATAAAGTCGATTATTGCGGTGTTGTTTCCGGCCGCGACGTAGATAAATGGAATAAAACAGGTCTTACAATGGAGCATGGCAAGAAAATCAAGGCTCCGCTCGTTGGGGAGGCTCTGGTGCAGATAGAGTGCAAGGTTAAGGAAATTATTCCGCTGGGATCTCACACCATGTTTCTGGCCCGTGTCATAGATGTACATGTTTCAAGAAAATACATGGATAAAAACGGCAGATTTTCATTGGAAAAAGGGAAACCATTTGTCTATTCACATGGACAATATTTTTCACTGGGGCATCTTATCGGAAGATTCGGATACAGTGTTAAGAAAAAGGGGAAGAAGGCTTGAATGAAATATATTACAGTCGGAATTCTAGCCCATGTTGATGCGGGAAAAACTACTCTTTCAGAAGCTCTCCTGTATGACAGCGGCAGAATAAGAAAGAGAGGCTCTGTAGATTCGGGTGATACAGTCATGGATTTTGACGAGATCGAGAAGAGACGCGGTATTACCATATATTCTTCAGAAGCTTATATTGAAAAAGGCAGCTGCGGTATAACCATAGTTGATACTCCCGGCCACAGCGATTTTTCTGCAGAAGCAGAGAGAACTGTTTCCGTAATGGATGCGGCAATTCTTATAATAAGTGGAACAGAGGGCGTGCAGAGTCATACCAGGACAATTTTCGAGATATTAAAGAGAAATCATGTGAGGACTTTAATATTTGTAAATAAAATGGATATTTCCCACCGCACAAAGCAGGATATTGTCAATGAAATTAAATCAGAACTTAATATAGAACCCATAGATATGACTCCTGGCAATGATTGGCTCGAGGATGCGGCAGCGCTTACAGAAGATATGCTGGAGACTTATATTTCCACTGGGGTAGTTAGGGATTGTGACATAAGTCATGAGATGCTTGAAATGAAGACTTGTCCCCTTATATTCGGATCCGCAAGGACTCTTTTAAATACCGATGCCATAATTCCTCTTCTTGATAGATTTATACCTGGATCAGAACAAACAAACGTCTTTGGAGCCAGGGTATATAAGATAAGTGATGAAGAAGAAAGGCTGACATTTCTAAAAGTGACAGGCGGTTCTCTCTCTGTCCGACAGGAAATTCTTCCGGGGGAAAAAGTATCAGAGATAAGGTTATATAGCGGTAAGCACTTTGAAACAGTAAATGTTCTAAAGCAGGGCATGTCAGGTGCAGTAAAAGGGCTTAAGAGCACTTATCCGGGTCAGGGACTTGGTAATGAAAAGGACAGGGAAGATGTTTATATACATCCTGTTATGAGCTATAAGGCTGTAGCTCTTCCTCCTGTATCTTCACATACTCTTCTTGAAGCCTTGAATGAGATGGGAGAGGAGGATCCTCTTCTTATGGTAAATTACCAGGTCAAAACAGATGATATAAAGATCAGCTTAATGGGAACCGTACAAAAAGAGGTAATAAGAGAGAAACTTAAATCAAAATATAATATCGATGCAGAATTTTTGCCTGCTGATATTCTCTATAAGGAGACCATAGAAAATAGGTCTGAAGGTCATGGACATTTTGAACCGCTTAAACATTTTGCTGATGTTGTGATAGAAATAAGTCCGGGAGAAAGAGGTTCGGGCATTGAGATAATAAATGAAATAGATAATGATGAACTTGAAAGGGGCTATCAGAATCAGATCATAAGAGCTTTAAGTAAAAAACCTAAAGGCGTTCTTACAGGGTCTGATCTTACAGATGTTAAATTTATACTTAAGTCGGGGAAGGCACATAAGAAACATACGAGCGGAGGAGATTTTTACAAAGCAAGCCGCATAGCCTTAAGGCGAGCTCTTTTAATAAATAGATCTCTTCTTCTTGAGCCTTATTACAAGATCTATCTAACAATTCCTTCCTCAAATCTTGGTCGCGCTTTGATAGATATTGACAAGATGAATGGCCTGATTGTCTCCAGAGATATTAAGAATAAAGATGCCTATATCGAGGGCAAGGTGCCTGTAAGTGAATTCAATGATTATGATTCTAAGGTTAGATCCTATACAGGCGGTCTCGGTAAGATCCAGATAGAACCGGGCGGATATGACAAGTGTCATAATAGTGAAGAGATAATCAGTAAGTTTAATTATGATTATAGAACTGATATAAATGAGCCCTATGAGTCTATATATGTCCATGGCGGAGGAGAGAATGACTATATTCCAGAACCTGATCTGCCAGTCCGAAAATCTGCAAAGAAAGCAAAAGGTCTGTCCCTAGACAAAGAACTTGAAGAGATCTTTGAAAGAACTTACGGGCCTGTAAAGAGATACAGGGATAATGTAATTTATAATGCTCGTGATAAAAAAGAGGGAGATCCTATTAATGTCAGAAAACATGAAGGAAAGAAGGCTGAAGGAGAATATATATTCATAGATGGCTATAATGTCATAAATGCATGGGATGATCTCCGTGAGCTTTCCAGGGATAATCTGGATTCTTCAAGAGAGGCTCTTGAGGACCTGTTACAAGATTATGGAGCTTTCCTGGGAAGTGATGTCATAGTTGTATATGATGCCTACAGACTTAAAGGATATAGAGGCGGAAATACGGATAAGGGAAATATTAAAATTGTATTTACTAAAGAGGATGAAAAGGCTGATCAGTATATTGAGAGAGAAGCAACCATTCTTTCAAAGAAGGGACATAAGGTCACTGTCGTGTCTTCAGATGGTTGGGTTCAGAAAATTGTCCTTGGCGGCGGAGCCTTGAGAATGTCATCTCGCGAATTTCTTCTTGATCTAATAAGGGTAAGAGAAGAGGAAAGAAACTATTTCAAGCCCTGAGAGTATTTTTATATGTTTCTATAGTATAATAGTTAAAGTACTTTTTATCAGGAGTAAAGGAGAAACTATTGAAGATAATACACTGTGCAGATCTGCATCTTGATTCGAAAATGGAAAGTAATCTGTCACGTGCCCAGGCTGAAGAGAGAAGACAGGAACTCCTGGATACTTTTTCCAGAATGGTTGCTTTTGCAGAAGATAATGATGTCAGGATCATTATGATCTCGGGGGATCTTTTTGACAGAGCTGAGACAAGAAAATCTGCCAGGAAGCATTTTCTTCAGGAAATCAGCAGTCATCCTGATATTGACTTTCTCTATCTTAAGGGGAACCATGATCAGGATGATTTTCTTGAGAATATTAAGGAAAGTGACATACCGAAAAATCTTAAGCGTTTTTCGTCAGAATCCTGGACAAGCTATTCCTATGAGGAAGATGGAAATGAGATTGTGATCACGGGCCGGGAGCTCAATGACAGAAATGCTCAGATCTTTACATCAAATCTTATCCTTGATCCTGCCAGTCTTAATATAGTAATGCTCCATGGTCAGATCGTTCAAGGTGAGCTCACAAGGAATTCCATTAGACTTGAAGATTTAAAGAATAAGAATATAGACTATGCTGCCATGGGACATTTTCACAGCTATTTTACGGAAAAGATCGATGAAAGGGGAGTTTATTGCTATAGTGGATGTCTCGAGGGAAGAGGATTTGATGAGTGCGGTGAAAAGGGATTTGTCCTTCTTGACGTAGGAAAGTCCATAAGTCAGCGCTTCATTCCGGCAGCCAGGAGAAAGATGCATGAACTTATAATAAATGTGACTCCTGAGATGACAATGCGGGATGTTTATTCTGCCATGGAAAGTGCATCAAATGGTATTTCCAGGGATGATCTCGTAAAATTCGTGATGACCGGCAAAACTGACATAGACATAGACGTGAATCGGGCTTTGACAAGATTCACAGACAGATTTTATTTTGTAAAAATAAGTGATGAGACCGGTGTTTATATCAATTACAACGAATTCAAAAATGACAGATCGCTTAAAGGAGAATTTGTACGTCTCCTTCAGGAAGAGGATATTCCAGATGACGAGAAAAGCAGGATAGTCGAGGCAGGCATAAGAGCAATATTGGGGGAGGACATTATTGAATGAAGTTTAGGAAGTGTTATATAAAAGGATTCGGGAAGATCCGGGATCTGGAATATGATTTCAATGATGATCTGAATGTCTTCTTTGAACAGAATGGCTGGGGAAAAACTACCTTTTCTGTTTTTATAAAGGATATGCTCTATGGAATGCCTTCTTCCCGGTCAAAAAATGTACTTTCGGAAAGACAGCATTACAGACCTTGGGACAGTGGTAATTTCGGTGGCTCTTTGAGCTTTTCCACAGACAAGGGAGACTTCAGAGCTGAAAGAACATTCGGTGACAGGCCTTCCTCTGACAGCTTTAAGCTTATTGATGAAGTGAGCGGAAGAGAAAGCAATGTATATTCCGAAAAGCTCGGTGAGGAGATATTCGGAGTAGACCGTGAATCTTTCGACAAGACAATTTTTATCGGCCAGGAGGATATTGAGACAGGAATTACTGACCGAATAAATGCAAAGGTCGGCAACATAGCCGAGAAAAAATACGATCTTGATGCCTATGAAAGCGCCGTAAAAAGGCTTGATGATGCGGCAAAGATATATAAGAGCAGGAGAAAGACAAATCCTGGCAGAATTGATTCTCTAAATGATGAGATCAGGGATCTTACAGCAAAAACAGAGGAGATCCCTACACTTTTACAGGCAAAAAGAAAGGCATTTGATCTTTTCAGAAGTCACGAGGATGAAATAAATAGGCTCAGAAAAGAGAAGGAAGAACTTAAAAAGAAGATAAAGGAGAGGGAGACAAATGCCGAAAAATCAGGTCGTCTTCGTGAAAAAAAGCAGACGCTCAAAAATGATCTCTCTACACTTTCAAAATTAAATCTATTTTTCAAAAATGGAGTTCCAAGCGATGAAGAGTTTGATTCCAAGGATAAAATAATACAGAAACTCCAAATGGATGAGAAGACTCTTATTAGAAAGAAAGCTGCACTTCTTAGCGATGAAGAAAGAGAAGAAGTTGAGCAGCTTTTCAAAGAACATACTCCAGGCGAAGAGGAGATAAAAGCCTGGCGGGATCAGGCTGAAAGGCTAAAAGAGCTGAGAATCCTTCGTGACAATTCAAAGCTTTCCGATGAAGACAGGAGCGAGCTCCAGTCAATAAGGAAGTTTTTTGAGGGAAGGAGACCAAGTCATACCGAGCTGTCGGATGCCCTTAAAATGGCTTCTGACCTTTCTGCTCTTTATGGTCAGAAGAAGGCTGTATCCGAAAATCGTGAGAGAGTTATGAAGCAAATGGATGCTGCCGAAGAAGCCGGGAAACAGGGAAGACATAATCTTAATACGCTTTATGTTCTTCTCTTCATTGCAAATCTTGTGGGAGCCATATATATCCCCTATCTTTTGATCCCGGCTATCGTATTTCTTTTCTTGTTTATTATATCTAAAATTAATAAATACAATAAAGGCAGAAAAAGAGCGGAGAGCATTCAAAATGAGCTCGATGAGATTAATCAGCAGCTTAAGAGCATTGAGGATTCTTTAGGAAGTCTTGAACAAAAACTTACTGAGATCGCAAATGAATATGATCTTTCTGAAGAACCGGCAGCTTTCTCGACGGGCATAAGCAAAATACAGTGGAAGCTGGATAGACTGGAGCATCTGGAGAAGTCGGATGAGGAGAGTCTTAAGAAGAATTCACAGGCTCTTGAGGAGCTTTCAGATGTACAGCTTGAGCTTTATACAAAATTGAAACCTTATGCTGACTATTTTTCAATAGATCTTTATCACAGCTCGGATGAAGAGAATTTGATAAGGAAGATATCGGAACTTTCGGAGAAAAAGAAATCTGATGATCGTGAAAGAGCTAATTATGATCTTCTGAATAACAGGATTGTGGAGGAAACAAGAGAACTTTCAAAATTTTTTGCTGACAGGGACAATGATTTTGATCCTGAAGATGTGAACGGGGCCGAATATTTTTCCTCTGAGCTAAGTGTTTTAAGGAATAATGCAAATCTCTATAACAGGCTTCTGAATGATGTCAAGAAAATAAATGAAGAGGTAAATACCTTAAGCCTTGATTTAAGTTCCGAAGAAAATGAAAGTATGGAGGAACTTCAGACCAGAGATAATGAACTTGATAGAAAGATAGAAGAAAATATTCGTTTTTATGATCAGGACTCGGAAAAACTTAGTGAACTTGATGATACGATTGCAGCTCTTTCTGACGAGAAGGACAGGATAGAGGCTCTTAAGACTGAAAAGGTATCATGTGAGAAAAGTCTGGATATAATTGAAAAAGCCAAATCCTATCTTAAGACAGCCCGTGACCGCTTCATGGAAGAATATATGGGACCCATTAAAAACGGCATGATAGGATATCTTGATTCAGTAGATCAGAGCGGAGAGATAGATTACGGTCAGGTAGAGCTTGATATGGATCTTAATGTCAGGATCCGGTCTAAAGGACTTTCATACGAGAAAGGTTATCTGAGCGAGGGCTTCAAGAATATCTTGTCCCTTGCCGTAAGATTTTCTCTTATAGACGCCATGTATTCCGAAGAGCAGCCTTTTGTAATACTTGATGATCCTTTTGAAAGCCTGGATGATGAAAAGACAAAAAAGGCGTTGGAACTAATCATGAAACAGTCAAAGAAGCGCCAGATTATATATTTTACTTGTCATTCAAGCAGGAAGCCTGAGTAAAGGAGTAATAATGTTCAGGGATATGCTTATGGATAGTCCGGTCATAGCAGCTATAAAAAATGATGATGATCTGGAAAAATGTCTAAAATGCGAGAGTGGAATAGTCTTTATTCTATATGGAGATATCCTGTCGATAGGGAATATTGTATCTAAAGTGAAGGAGACCGGAAAGCTCGCTTTCGTTCATATCGATCTTATACATGGACTTTATACAAGCGAAATAGCTGTGGAGTATATAAAAAACATGACAAGAGCTGATGGTATTATATCAACAAAGACCCAGCTCATACAGAAGGCAAAGGAACTTGGCATGTATGCAGTCATGAGATTTTTCGTTATTGATTCAATGGCTCTTTCGAATCTTAAGAGACAGATTGAAGTTGTTCATCCTGATTGCCTGGAGATGCTGCCAGGTCTTATGCCGAAGGTAGTAAAAAAGATTGTTGAAACAGTTTCCTGCCCTGTCATAGCCGGTGGACTGGTATCTGACAGAGAGGATGTCTATTCTCTCCTTGATGCGGGAGCGTCTGCTATTTCATCAACAAATCACGACGTTTGGTTTATCTGACATTAAAGACAGGTCTCTTATAAAGCTCACGGCAGAGATTCAATTTTTCAGGAGACGGATCTGAATCTTCAAAAAAGATATGACCCTTATTACCGTCATGACGGAGAAGAGAAGAATTATTAAGTCTTCTTTTAAGTTCTCGCGCAGTTCCCGGAGCTCCGTCAAATGGCTCTGCCTTTCCGCCAAGCACATCAAATATCTTATCTGTAATGAAGGGATAATGAGTGCAGCCTGTTACAAAGGCATCAACAGGATCATCAATATAGGGCTTTAATAATTTATCAAGGAAAGTTATAAGTTCCGGAGAATCTATTTTTCCCGCTTCGATAAATTCCATAAGACCTGGGCAGGCGAGCGGTATTATCTCGGCATCTTCAGAATATTTTTCTATGTTTTCATGAAGTTTTTTGCCGGCTATTGTGATCGGAGTCGCCATAACCAGGATTCTGCCGCCGGGGTATTTTTCTGCCGCCGGCTTTATAGCTGGTTCAATTCCTACCAGAGGAAGATCAGGATAAAGCCTCCTTAGCTCGTTGATAGAGGTCGAAGTCGCCGTGTTGCAGGCTATGCATGCTCCTTTTATACCCATTTCTACATAGTGTTTTATATGTCCGAGAGTAAGTTCAAGCACTTCCTCGGGAGCTTTTGTACCATAGGGAGCGTTCTTTGAATCTCCGAAAAAGATAAAATCCTCTTCGGGCATTATCAAAGTAAGCTGCTTTAATACACTGATTCCGCCAACTCCGGAATCGAAGACAAGAATAGGCTTTTTTATATCAAGTGCCATAATATTTTCCTAAAAAAACAAGCGTTTAAAAAAGCCGTTCACATATAATTGGGAACGGCAAAAGCAGACAACGGGAATCGAACCCGCTCTGCGAGCTTGGGAAGCTCGTGTACTACCGATATACTATGTCTGCCGACAAACTTTATTGTATCATGTAATTTATTTTAGTCAATCTAAAATTGTCAATACTGCCGGGTAAACCGGCAGCATTGACATCCCCCTTTTTGTCCCTTCTCTTTCAGGACCTTGCTACATTTTTAGTAGCCACTATATCGACTCCGGTGCCGGCGACATTCTTTAAAAGAACGTCTCCGATCTTAACCGGTGCATCTGCTTCAACATGTTCAAGCTCTTTAATGACGTCGAACATTTTTCCTTTGGGAATATCTGTCTTTGTCTTGCATGAGACGACAGGAATAACACCTTCCTTTACTCTTACGCTTGACGTAACTATCCTTGTCGGATTTGTGACTTCTTTTCTTGCGTAAATATCGCCTCTTTTACAGTTGTTTCCCGAAACCTCTACAACTTCTTTTCCGTCCATTGTGACGGTAAGCTGACAGCCCATCGGGCAGTTTATACATGTAAGATGTTTCTGTTCCATGTCAAGCCTCCTCTATCTTAATTGTGATATCTTTGATATCTCCGGCTGACTCTATGTCAGACTTCTTTAAGATGACCTGCTCCATCTCACCTGGAGCAATGATATTTTTCTTTCTTCTGTTCAAAAGTTTGTCTCCGAGATAGGTGGCTATGTAAGAATTCTTATAGACAGCTCCTACTCTGAAACGAACAGTTACAGTTTCTTCCATTTCCTCGGGGCGAACAAATTCAGGAACAGTATATCTTACTCCGCTGATGGCATTTATGGGAAGAAGACGCACATTTTTCTTTTCACCATTCTTTATATAATTTGCTGCGCTCTTTCCGGCTTCTGCTGCTTCCTGCGAAACAAAATCGACAAGATCATGAACGTGAAGAACGTTGCCGCAGGCAAAAACTCCTTCAACATTAGTCTCAAGACTGTCATTTACAACCGGTCCTTTATGAGTAGGAGACAGCTTTACTCCGGATTGTCTTGATAGTTCGTTTTCAGGAAGAAGACCTACTGAAAGAAGAAGAGTGTCGCAAGCATAATGTTCTTCAGTTCCGGGGATAGGCTTCATATGCTCGTCAACCTCAGCAATTGTGACGCCTTCAACTCTTTCCTTGCCCTGGATATCAACTACTGTATGGCTTAATTTAAGAGGAATTCCGAAGTCATCAAGGCACTGGACTATGTTTCTCTTGAGACCGCCAGAGTAAGGCATGATCTCTGAAACTACTTCAACTTTAGCACCTTCAAGGGTCATACGCCTTGCCATTATCAGACCTATATCGCCGGATCCAAGGATCACGACTTTCCGGCCGGGCATGAAGCCTTCGATATTTACAAGGCGCTGAGCTGTACCTGCGCTGTAGATACCTGCAGGACGGTAGCCAGGAATGTTAAGGGCTCCCCTTGGCCTTTCTCTGCAGCCCATGGCAAGAATTACGGCCTTGGCATCTATAACGAACATGCCGTCTTCACTGTTCATGGCAGTTACCTTCTTATCGGGGCTGATGTCCATGACCATTGTATTAAGCTTGTATTCGATCTTAAGATCAAGTACCTGTTCTATGAAACGTGATGCATATTCCGGGCCTGTAAGCTCTTCATTAAAAGTATGAAGACCGAAGCCGTTATGAATGCATTGGTTTAATATTCCACCAAGCTCGTTGTCGCGTTCAAGTATAAGTATACTGTCGATTCCGGATTTCCTGGCCGAGATGGCTGCTGCAAGTCCGGCAGGACCACCGCCAACTATTACAAGATCGTAGTTTTTCATGATTATTCCTCCTCAGACTCTCTTATTGTAACCATATATAAGCTTTGAGTTATGTCCGGTCTTTGTTACATCGAAGGGACTCATGGGAACCTCTTTCTCGAGGATCTCCATAGTTCTGGGTGTACAGAAACCGGCCTGGCACCTGCCCATTCCGGCTCTTGTACGCCTCTTTACTCCGTCAAGCGATCTTGCTCCGAGAGTACGATGAATACTGTCAAGGATCTCGCCCTCAGAAATTGATTCGCATCTGCAGATGATCCTGCCGTATTCCGGGTGCTCTTTTATAAGCTTGTTTCTTTCTTCCATAGAAAGCTTTGCAGGATTAAGAATTCCCTTTCTCTTTCCATTCCAGTCAGATTTTTTCTTAAGAGAAAGTTTCTCAGCAACAAGCTCTGCCATATATTCTCCAATTGCCGGGGCGCTTGAAAGTCCGGGGGACTCTATGCCGAGAGCATTGAAAAAGCCGCTACAGTCTTCGGCTTCTCCCAGAACAAAATCTCCTCCGTCTTCATGAGCTCTTAAACCGGCAAAGCTTGTAATTACTTCATTGAAAGGTATATTTTTAACGCTTCTCTTAGCGGTTTCTTTAAGGCTTAAAAGACCATCTCCGGTTGTATTTACTCCCTCCTTGTTGTCAATGTCTTCAGCTGTAGGCCCGACCAGAAGATTTCCATGAACTGTGGGAGTAACGAGTACACCTTTGCCCATCTTTGAAGGAAGCTGGAAAATAGTATGGCTTACATGATTTCCAGCGGACTTGTCGAGAAGATTGTACTGGCCCCGGCGTGGAGTAATGTGGTATTTGTGAGCACTTACCATATTGTTTATGGCATCAGCATAAACACCTGCTGCATTTATTACGACTCTGGAAAGAATTGGTTTCCCATCCGTCTCAATACGGAAGTGATCGCCATCTTTTTCAATCTTCTCTACGTTTGTATTAAGGAAAAATTCAACTCCGTTGTCAGCTGCATTCTCAGCAAGAGCTATTGTAAGATTAAAGGGGCAGACAATAGCACCGGTAGGAGCATAAAGAGCCTTTACTATGTTGTCGTCAAGGTTTGGTTCCATTTCCTTCAGCTCTTTTTCCTCAACTATCCTCAGATCTTTTACCCCGTTCTTAAGACCCTGCTCGAGAAGTTTGTTAAGGAGGGATGCATCCTGATCACGGGAAGCAACGACAAGTGAACCATTTCTCTTGTATGGGAAATCGAGCTCTTTTGAAAGATCCTCCATAAGAATGCTTCCTCTTACGTTCATCTTTGCCTTAAGTGAACCCGGGACTGCATCGAATCCTGCATGAACAATAGCACTATTTGCCTTTGAAGTACCATCGCAGACATCTTCTTCGCGTTCGATAACGCAGGCTTTAAGATCATATCTTGAGAGCTCACGTGCAATTGCCGAACCGATTACGCCTGCACCGATTATCGCAGCATCATACATGATAAATTCCTCCTTTTTACAAATAAAAAAGCAAGAGAAATAAAGCAGCAATGCTGCTTCTGTTTCCCTTGCTCATTTCTCCATGGGTATTATTTAATTCGTATCTACTATAGCATTTTTTTAGTGATCTATAAAGACTAAATCTGTTTTTTGTAGAATATCTAAGAAAAATATTTATAAAAATTGTGCAATTTTTATAAATATCCTCCGTCAATACCAATCACCTGACCGGTCATATATATGGGAGACTCTAGGATCGAAGATACAAGTTCTGCAACTTCACCAGGATCTGCCATCCGGCCGGATGGTATATCATCTATAAGGCTCTCTCTCTCTTCTTGCGAGAAACAGCGGTTCATATCAGTATCAATAACTCCGCAGGCTATTGCATTTATTTGAATATTAGAAGGGGCAGTCTCTTTGGCGAGAGCCATAGTGAGAGCATTAACTCCGCCCTTGGCAGCAGAGTAGGCTGTTTCCATGGATGCTCCGACCCGACCCCACATCGAAGATATATTAATTATTCTTCCATATTTTTGCCTGATCATTTGAGGCAAAAATAGCTTTGAAGAATAGAAAACGCTGCTTAGATCTGTTCTTATCACATTGTCCCAGTCTTCAGGTGACATGTCGGTAAGAAGACCTATATAAGAAATACCTGCGTTATTTACGACGGTATCGATGCGGTGAAATTTTTCAAGAGTCTTTGATGCGACTTCTTCCATAAATTTGTAATTGCCGACATCTCCCGTATTTGTGATAACAGTAATGCCATAATCCTTTTCAAGGGATACAGCGAGTTCATCTAACTGAATGGCATTTTTTCTGCATGTAAGGCTTAAATTATAACCCAATGATGCCAGCTTAACAGCAACTGCCCTTCCGATGCCGCGGGAGGCACCGGAAATATAGGCAGCCCTGGAATGAAACGATTCTTTCATATTTTTCCTTTCATTGATAATAAGAAAAATTTTAACCTAGCATTGAAAATAAATAAAGCAGAAATTTTGTAAATTTTCATATAAGAATGGGTTAGCTTTCAGACAAATATGATATAATTAAGTCACGATAAACATATCGAATCTATTGAAAAGGGGCTGATAAATATGAGACTAACTATTACAGGTAAAAACATCGAACTTACAGAAGGACTCAAGGCAGCAGTGGAGGAGCGCCTTTCCAAACTCGACAGGTATTTTGGTGATGATGCAGAATGCAAAGTCACATTAAGCGTTGAGAAAGAACGCAAGAAGGCAGAGGCTACGGTCTTCATGAAAGGCTATACCGTAAGATCGGAGCAGGTTTCCAATGATATGTACATTTCCATAGATCTTGTTGAAGAGACAATTGAGAGACAGTTCAGGAAATATAAGGAAAAACTTGTTACAAAGAATCAAAGCAAAACAGCTGATCTTCGTAATATTCCTTACGAAGATGAGGAAGAAGAGAAGGCTCCTGAGATCAAAATCGTAAGAACCAAGAGATTCAATCTTAAGCCTATGTATACAGAAGATGCCTGCATAGAAATGGAGCTTCTGGGCCATGACTTCTATGTATTCAGGAATGCAGAAACTGATGAGGTCAATGTTGTATATAAAAGAAGGGGAAATACCTACGGCCTGATCGAGCCGGAGGAATGATCTTTATCACCAAGGGGAGGGTGATACGGACTTTGATGCGAACTTTTAAATAGGGGATAGAATGGAGGAAGAAAAGGCTCTGAGACAGAAAGTCTTGGATTACAGGAAAAGCAAAGGATTAACGCAGGAGGAGATGGCGGAGCTTCTTGATGTTTCGGTAAGTACTATTTCGAGAATCGAAAGTGGTACTATCAGTCCGAACGGAAGAAGCGTACGCATATGCCTCCAAAAAATAGAAAGTCTCCTGGCTTTCGAAGGAAAGCCGGGAGATGTTCCGGATGAGAGAATATATTACAATATAGAAGAAAATCTCGGAGAATTGGTTCTTAAGGATCTTGATGCTCTTTATGAGCTGTCAAGAAATGATGAAAAAATAGAAGAGATCTATAAGAGCATAAAACTCTTTTGGGAAATAATCTGTACTTATCGTTTTATGAATGAAGGTATTAAGGATGAAGATCTTAAAATTAAGGCAGACATTCTTAAAGGATTCATAAATGGTGGAAAAGAGATGTCGAAGAGATATCTTCTTCTAAAAAATGCTTATTCGGGACTGGTTTTAAAAATGGGAATGCCTAAAGAGGCCGAAGATAATCTTAAGGATCTGCTTAAGGTCCTTGAGAACAAAAGCAGCCTCATGGAATGGGAGCACAAGTCTTTGGCGGCGATATATAATAATATTTCCTATATATCGCTTAGCCGGGGATTTCTCGAAAAGAGTAGAGTATATTTAAGAAAAGCCTGGGAAGAAGCAAGATATTGTTCCAGTGTAAAGATCCTTAAGGCGATCCTTTTAAACCATGCTGAAATATGCAATCTGGAAAAGGACAGTGAAGGAAGGATTAGAGATACAGTCACATTAGACGCAATTGAACTTATTAACAATATCATACCTGGCGGTTTTGGTGATGAAAAGATTGAAAGATATATTTTAACCTTTTAAAGATATACAGTAGCCGTTTGTCGATCGATACTTATTCGCTTAAAGCTGTAAAAATTACCACTCCCGACAAAAACCTCTCTGCCTGTTTGGCGGAGAGGTTTTTTATGTATATTCACGGCACTTGCACTTGACTCGGAAAAGGATTATATTTATCGTGCTTTTTTATGTAATAAAAGGAGTAAGTATTATGAATACAGTTGTCGACGGCCTTTCAATAAACTATGAAGTTTATGGAGATGGCCCGGGAAATGTCGTGATTCTTGAAGGCTGGGGAACAAATACATTGGTCTATGAATCTGTTGCAAATTCTATCAAGGATAAATATAGGGTTATAGTGCCTGATCTTCCGGGATTTGGAACAAGCGACGAACCGCCTGAAGCCTGGGGAATAGAAGAATATTCTGATTTCGTACTCCATTTTCTTTTTCAGCTTAAAATCAAGGAAACAGATTTTATAGGTCATTCTTTTGGAGGAAGGCTCATAATCTATCTTTCCACACATATCAATGATCTTAAGATAGGAAAGATAGTACTTATCGACAGCGCCGGTATCATGCCAAAGAGGACGGCAAAGCAGAAGACTATGATCAGGCTCTATAAGTTAAAAAAGGCTTTTTTGCATCTGCCCTTCATATATTTCTTTTTCCCTGATATGATTGATATGTGGCAGCATGAGCAGGGTTCAGAGGACTACAGAAATGCAAGTCCGATAATGAAAAAATGTCTTGTAAAGGCAGTAAATAATGATCTTACCGGTAATCTCAAGGATATTGAAAATGACACTCTTATTATCTGGGGAGATCAGGATCAGGCTACTCCCATAGGAGATGCCTATATAATGCGTGACAATATTAGAAATTCCGGACTTGTCGTACTTGAAGGCTGTGGACATTATTCTTTCCTTCAGAATCCGGCTAAGTTCAAAAGAGTATTAAGAGCTTTCCTGACAGGAGGAGAAGAATGAAAGAAGTAATTACTATTCTCTGTCTGGTGATATTTTTTTCCACCTTCCTTATGAGTGGAATATATAATTTCCATATGTTTCAGCAGAATACTTATTCAGGGAGAGAAGAAATTGACTGGCTCAAGAAACATAATTCGAGAGAAAGGGTACTTCTTCTGGATCTTATTTTCGGACTCCTGGCAGCAGTTACTGATTTAAGAGTTTTTGAGGTGATCTTTGATCTTATTATGCTTCTTACTCTTTGGTATTTTAATGTCATGGAAGATAAGTCTTCCAAGAAGAAGCTTGTCTGGACAGACAGGATGAAGAGACTTTTTGATACATATCTTATTATTGGAACCATCATCTTTTTCCTGGCTGCATGGCTTTTGACTTTTGCCAAAGGTGTGTCTTTCCTTATTATGACAATGGCATTAGTTCTTTCTCCTCTTATAATAATATTTGCAAATATAATTAATTCTCCGGTGGAGAAGGCTGTAAGAAACTATTACATAGGTGATGCAAAACGGATCTTAAGATCAATGCCTGAAATGAAGATAATCGGCATCACGGGCAGCTACGGGAAAACCAGTGTAAAGTACTATCTTGAGACACTTCTTAAAAGTAAATTTAACGTAGTAAAGACTCCTGAAAGCTATAATACTCCAATGGGAGTGGTTAAGACCATAAGATCTGATTTAAGAAAGGGTACTCAGATCTTTCTTTGCGAAATGGGAGCGAGGAAGGTTGGAGAGATAAAGGAGATCTGTGATATAGTTCATCCCCACGATGGTATCATTACGTCAATAGGACCTCAGCATCTTGAAACATTTCATTCAATAGAAAATATAATTCATACCAAATTTGAGTTGGGAGATGCCCTGCCCGAGGATGGCTTGCTTTTTCTTAACGGAGATAACGAATATATAAGAGATAATTCAGATAAATATGGAAACAAGACTTTTTACGGAAGCCATGCGTCGGCAAAAAATCTCGGAAAAGCTTATTATGCAAAGGATATAAGGCTTGGCGAAAATGGGACAGAATTTACTGTAGCTACTCCTGATGGACAGGAGCAGAGATATGCCATGAAGCTTCTGGGAACCCATAATGTCCTTAATGTAACAGGTGCAATAGCGGTTGCGAATACATACGGCATTGCCTTAAAGGATCTTGTTGTTCCTGTAAGACGGCTCCGTCCTGCTCCTCACAGGCTTCAGATGATAGCAGAGGGAAATATTACAATAATTGATGATGCCTATAACTCAAATCCCGCTGGCTCAAAGGCTGCAGTTGAAACTCTGGGGATGTTTGATGGAACCAGGATCCTTATAACTCCCGGTATGGTCGAGCTTGGCGAGAAAGAGGACGAACTCAATAAGAAATTGGGAATTTATGCGGCAGCAAATTCGGATTATGTTTGTCTGGTAGGTGAAAAGCATACAAGGCCGATCCTGGAAGGACTTTTGGAAGCAGGATTTCCCAGAAAAAATATATTTACAGGTGAAACTCTTGATGAGGCTATGACCTATGCAAGATCAAGAGAAGCAAGCGGCAGGAAATATATATTACTTGAGAATGATCTGCCGGACTTATATTGATTGGAGGAAAAATGAAAATAAGAATAGCAGTCCTTTTTGGCGGAAAGAGCGTTGAACATGAGGTTTCGATTATATCAGGCCTTCAGGCCTATAACAATATCGACAGAAGCAAATATGATGCTTTTCCGGTTTATATAACAAAGAAAAACGAGTTTTATATAGGAGAAGGTCTCGAAACAATAGAGAACTATCGGGACATAAAGAGTCTTTTGGACAAAGCTGTAAGAGTTACACTCGTTAATTTTGATGGAGCATTCCGCTTTGTTGAGATCGGTAAAAAAGGTCTTTTGGGGAAAAGAGTCGAGAAGGAAGTTGATCTTATCCTTCCGGTAGTTCATGGAACAAATGAGGAAGATGGAGCTCTTCAGGGCTTTCTAAAAACAATAGGAGTTCCGTTTGCAGGCTGTGATGTTACAGCTTCAGCCGTGGGAATGGATAAGTATGTTCAAAAGGCTGTTTTGAAGGAGAATGGCATTCCGGTTCTTCCGGCAATACTTTTTAACCAGAGTGATTATGCTGACATTGAAGGAATGACAAGCAGGATAGAGAAAGAGATAGGTTATCCTGTTATAATAAAGCCTGTAGATCTGGGGTCCAGTGTCGGGATCAGTGTTGCGAAGGATCATGCGGGACTTATTGATGCTCTTGATGAGGCTTTCCTTTATGCGGATCGTATTCTTGTTGAACATGCTATAACAAATTTAAGGGAGATCAATTGCGCTGTACTCGGAAGTGACAGCAAAGCAGAGGCATCAGAAATTGAAGAGCCTATGCATACAGAAGAAATATTAAGTTACAAGGATAAATATCTCGGAAATGGAAAGGGAGGCTCCAAGTCAGGCGGCTCCAAAGGAATGGCTTCTCTTTCGAGAAAGATACCGGCTGAAGTACCTGCAGAAGAAAGGGAGAGAATAAGAGATATTGCAATAAAGGCATTTAAGGTCCTTGGCTGCAGCGGAGTAGCAAGGATAGATTTCATGATCGATTCTGATAATGGAAATCTATACTTCAATGAAATAAATACAATTCCGGGCTCTCTTGCCTTTTATCTTTTTGAACCGCTCGGAATCAAATATCCTGAACTTCTAGATAGGATTATAGACATTGCCTGGGAGCGAAACAGACAGGAACAGGAGATCACATATTCATTCGACACAAATATCCTGGAAAATGCATCTTTCGGCGGAAGCAAAGGAAACAAGTAAGATTCTGAAAGGCGATAATCATGTTGAGAGCAATTCTTGCTTTGATTGAAGCAGTGGCTTTTCTAATAGTGACTCTTCCTGTACTTCTCATACTTATGATAATACAGCACTTTAACAGGAAGGCAGCAGAGCGGGTCTCCAGGAGCATGGTGAGCTTTGCATTAAATCTTATAGGCCTCACAGTATCGGCCCATGTCCATATTAAAGGAATGGAAAATATCCCCGAGCAAGAGCCTGTGCTCTTTATAGGAAATCACCTCAGCATATTCGATATAATCCTTGTATATCCCAGACTTAAGAGACCGGTCGGCTATGTAGCTAAAAAGGAACTTAAACATATTCCGGTCTTTGGCGCATGGATGAGACTTGTTGAATGCACTTTCCTCGACAGATCTGATCTTAAGCAGGCACTTTTGGTAATAAATGAATCAATAGGAAAAATAAAGAGTGGAATTTCTATTTTCATTTTCCCTGAGGGAACCAGGTCAAAGACCGGTGAAGTAGCAGAATTCAAGGCTGGCAGCTTCAAGATCGCAACTCGTACAGGCTGCCCGATTGTACCTGTCGCAATAAAGCATACGAACGAGATAATTCGCACTCATATGCCTTTCATAAAGACAACTGATGTTTATGTAGAATTTGGCAAACCGGTTGAGATATCATCCCTCGACAGGGAAGGCAGAAAAAAGCTTCATGAGAGCGTAAGAGAGACTATTATATCTATGCAGGAAAAAATGCCCTGATCATTGCCTTTTGATAAATTCTTCGCAACATGCTATAATAACATGAAAATTTTATATTATGGCGGGAGGTTTCATAAATGGAACATCAGGACGTAGCTAAGATCAGAGCTTCCATCATGGACAATTGTGGATCAAGAGTCGAGATTCAGCTCGATAGGGGCAGAAACAAGGTCGACATTGAGGAGGGCACAATAATGGAAGCTTATCCTTCGGTTTTTACTATTCAGATAGACAGCAGGGAGGAGGGATCACCCGACCAGCTGCTTTCTTTCAGTTATTCGGATATTATTACCAAAGATATCAGGATGAGGCTTTGCTGATTTATTGTTAATAAGGAGAAGCTTTTGAGAACAAGGGTAAAATTTTTCAGTATCATTACGGCATCAGCTTTATTAGTGACTGCCATGTCTTCATTTCTTCCAATCAGCGTTTTTGCGGCTGCTAAGAAGACCACTGCCAGTCCTGCTTCAAAGACTACGACAACTACTACGACTACTACGAATAAATCTAATTCCGGGGTAAGCCAGAAGACGCAGAACCAGATCAATGATCTCCAGAATCAGAAGAACAGTATTAAGAACAGTATTGATTCGACGAATTCCCAGCTCGTTTCGGTTCTTACAAAAATAAATATGCTTGACGGAGACATCAAGGATGCTGAAGCTGATATTGAAGATCTCAATTCAAATATAGCCGCAGCCACACAGGCCGCCGATCAGCAGTATCAGACTATAAAGCTTAGGATACAATACTCATATGAGAATTCATCTGATACCAGTCTCCTCACTCTCATGGTTGAATCAAAGAGCATTGCTGATTTCGTAAATCGTGTCGAATATGCAAATACCATATATAAGTATGACAAAGAGCTTCTTGATTCTTATTATGCGACAACCGAGGAGCTTAAGACCATGGAGAAGGCTGCGGAAGATGAAAAGAAGCAGCTTGAAGTAAAAAAGAGCGAGCTTAGTGCCGCTCAATCATCACTTAATGCTACTCTTAATTCGCTTAAAGCCCAGCAAGGAGATATAGAGACTCAGCTGCAGGCTGCCCAGAAGAAAGCTGCAGAGGAAGCTGAAGCCCAGAGAAGGGCTGAAGCTGAAGCAGCTGCCAGAGCCGCAGCAGAAAAGGCTTTGAGGGAAGCCCAGGAAAGAGCTGCCAGGAATAATTCCGCAAATTCCAATTCGGCTTCAAATTCTTCGGCTTCAAATTCTTCGTCTTCAGAATCAAAAAACAATTCAGGAAATGTCCCTTCGATTGCGGGTGGCAATCCATCAACAAGTGTTAATGGTCAGGCCATAGTAAGCTATGCGAACCAGTTTGTGGGAAATCCATATGTCTGGGGAGGGAATGATCTTTTAAATGGAATTGATTGCTCGGGATTCGTTCATAAGGTATATGATCATTTTGGGATAGAAACTCCGAGATATTCGCAGTCATTCCTTCAATGGGGAAATCCTGTTGCTTATGATTCGATGAAAGCAGGAGATGTTGTTGTTTATCCCGGTCATGTGGCTATATATATGGGAAATGGGAATATCGTTGAGGCAGCTAATCCCACAGCTGGTATCATAAATACCAGATCTGTCCTTTGCAAAAAAATATTAGGAATCAGAAGAGCTAATTAATTTTAAGCATGGATAATGACAAAAAAGGACTTAAAATCAAAAGAGGCAGATATCTTAAGGCCTTAGCGGGCCTTTTGATATTTGCTTTTTTAATTATTGTGGCCACTGTCAAATGGCAGAATGCCAATAAAATAGATTATAGCAAAGAAAAAAACGAGGCTGTTTTTTATATAAATAAAGAAAAAGTAACTCTTAACGATATGGCCTATCTCATTATGCTTGAAGAGAGAAGGACTGAAGAGCAGGCGATGATCTATTCTCCAGATGCTCCGAAGGATTATTGGAATTCCAGAAACAAGGGACGGATCCTTTCAGCGTCTGTAAAGAAAACGACCCTTCAAATGGCAGAGCATGATGCTGTAATGTACCGCCTGGCGAAAAAAGCCGGAATAAAACTTACCGATAAGGAAAAGGTAGAAGTTCAAAATACTATAAATGATTTCTGGGATGATCTTTTTGATATTCAGATCGACAAACTTTATACATCAAAAGAAAAGATAAACACACAGATTATCCATACAGCGATTGCCCAGAAATATCAGTCAAAGCTTGCGGATGAGGCGGACATTACTTTTGTCCGCTATGGATATAGCGGAGACCATTATCTTAATCTTCTTAAAAAGAAAAATATTAAGATAAAAGTCAATAAAAGGCTCTGGAACAGAGTGAGGATGGGTGAAGTAACGCTTCATCATACTAAAGTCAATTTTGTCCATAAAGGCAGCAAAATCAAATACGAAATGAATGATCTTGTGGATTTGTTTAAGAAAGAGTGAAATAAATGAGTGAAAAAAAGATAGGTAGGAATGATCCATGCTGGTGCGGGAGTGGTCTTAAATATAAGAACTGTCATATGAATAACGACAAGCGGATGTTTAAGGCAGCTTTTGAAGGTCATACTATTCCAAGACGAAATATGCTTAAAACTCCTGCACAGATAGACAAAATAAAGGAAAGCGCAAAGATAAATGTTGCCTGCCTTGATGCTGTTGAAAAGGCAATAAAGCCGGGAATGTCCACGCAGGAAATAGATGATATTGTCTATAAGGTAACAACAGAGATGGGCGGAATACCAGCATGCCTTAATTATGAGGGCTTTCCCAAAAGCGTATGTACATCAATAAATGAGCAGGTTTGCCATGGAATTCCTTCAGAGAATGTTATCCTTAAGGATGGAGACATTATTAATGTTGATTGCTCAACTATTCTTGATGGTTATTATTCAGATTCATCCAGAATGTTCCTTGTAGGAAATGTTAGTGAAGAGAAAAAGAAGCTTGTAAGGGTCACAAAGGAATGCGTTGAATTGGGACTTGAACAGGTAAAGCCATGGGGATTCCTTGGTGACATGGGGCAGGCTGTTCACGAGCATGCAGAAGAAAATGGTTATTCTGTCGTTAGAGAGATAGGTGGTCACGGCGTAGGAGTGGAATTTCACGAAGACCCTTGGGTGGGATATCTTACAAATCGTGGAGAAGATATGCTTCTGGTACCCGGACTTATGTTCACTATTGAACCTATGATAAATATGGGTAAGCCTGACATAATAACAGACGAAGAAAACGGCTGGGAAGTATCTACAGTGGACGGAAAGCCTTCGGCTCAATGGGAGATACAGGTTCTTGTAACAGAGGAAGGGCATGAAGTGATTTCCTGGTAGAAAAAGGAGGTAAGTGCAATGAAGATTCTTCTCATAACGACCAGATCTATCTGCTATTATTCAGCATCTTTTTTTCTCGAAAGGATTAAAGATGCTCTGGAGAGACATGGATTTTCAGTGACTTATCTTGATCTTTCAGGTTACGCCAATGACTTTTCCAGGCTAGGAAAATGTTTAAATGAAAAATATGAGGCAATTTTGGATATAAATTCAAAATTGCCATTTTTAGTTTCGAATGAAGAGAGACTTTTAAACAAATTCGATGCTCCATTCTTTAATTACCTGGTTGATCACACTCTCTATCATCATCCGGGACTTGTATTTCCGATTAAAAATTACCATGTCATTACTGTGGACAGGGAAGAAGCGGGCTTTATAAAAGAGAATTATCCAAATATAAAGTCGACCCACTATTTGCCATTGGCCGGGACAGAGGCATTAATAAAGAAGGATCATAATGATAAAAAAATTGATATTCTTTTTCCCGGAACCTTTCTTGATACAGAAGTCATAAGGGATGAACTTAAGAGCCAGGGACCAGTCATGGAGCAGCTTATGGATGATCTTTACATGGCCTGGAATCCTAGAGTTGAGCCGATAGAGAAGTGCCTTAAAAGGCTGCTTTCTGATAGACACGGAAGCCCGGAAATGTACGGTATGAAAGATTTTAACGAGCTTCTTAACCATATGTATCCAGTTGATAGAGCAAAACGTTATCAGATAAGATACAGGATCATGAGACATTTGGCAATAGAGGGATTTCCTCTTACGATAATTGGAAGCGGATGGGAAAATACAGATCTTTCCGACTTTAAAAATGTGAAATTTCTTCCGCCGGTTGGAATATCTCTTTCATATGAGGCAATGATGGATGCAAAAATAGTCCTGGATGTGAATCCGCTTTTTTACAGGGGAGTTCATGATAGGGTGCCTTCGGCCATGGCAAATAATGCAATTGTCTTTAGCGATATGTCCAGGCTTGCTGACAGAAGCCTGAAAAGGATGAATGGGATCAATTATTTCGATGATAATAATGATGGTCTGGAAGAATTGTCAACTATGATAGAGAAGACACTTTCCAGAGATCCGGAATATGTTTCAGATGAGATCCTTGATAGAGAATATAAAAAATACAAGGATGATTACAGCTGGGACAGTTGGGCATATAAATTCGAAAAGATCCTGGAAGAGATAAAAAACCATGCCTTGAAATGATTTACAATTACACAGCATGAAAAAATTGTATAAAATAATAAAGAGGACGGGAAATAAATTAACTTCTTAATCTACTTCCCGTCCTAATAATTTCCGATTGGTTCTTCAGATCCCAATGGTCTTACCTCCAATATTCACTTTTCTAAAAAAGTTCTTCAAATATCAGTCCATTTCTCCGGATCATGATTATAAAAAACTAAATCTTGATAAGTGATAAAACCAAACTATTTAAGATTCTTCATCATGCTTATTATTAACATTGAATCCGCTTCAAAAAATTTCTTTAAGCTGAAATAGCTTCTACCTGAAAGCCTCTAATGAACTGAAGTCATTGATGAATTCTGACATATCCCGGCCAGATGCGGTTGAACTACTGATTATTTGTCTGGTGGAATACCCTCCTTTGCATCCAATAATATAACAATGGTAATATAAGAAAATATATATTTGAAATATATATGTATCTTGTGCTTATATATTATATCGCAATACCACTTCTGTCAAGAAGAAAACTAAAAATAATTATATAAAAATAAAATAAACAAAAATCTGAATGTTTTCAAGAAACATTTCAGATAATTATAAAAATTACAGGACAATATGCTGATTGAGACCTGACGGGATTCGTGATAAAATTAACTCTGTTTAAGCGTAGGAAAGTAAGAATTTATAATAAAAGAGGAACGAGGGAGATTTTTTATTTATGGGCTTTATGACAAAAGTATTCGGCACCCATAGCGAACATGAAGTGAAGCGTATTATGCCGATTGTAAAGAGGATCGAAAGTCTGCAGCCGGAAATGCAGAAGCTATCCGATGCAGAATTAAGAGCAAAGACAGATGACTTCAAGGAAAGACTTGCTAAGGGAGAGACATTAGAAGATATTCTTCCCGAAGCTTATGCTACAGTAAGAGAAGCAGCAAAACGTGTGCTTGGAATGGAGCATTTCGAAGTACAGCTTATTGGAGGCGTTATTCTTCATCAGGGGCGCATAGCCGAGATGAAGACAGGTGAAGGAAAAACCCTTGTCTGCACACTTCCTGCTTATCTAAATGCACTTACTGGAAAGGGAGTTCATGTTGTAACAGTAAATGACTATCTGGCAAAGCGTGATGCTGAATGGATGGGAAAGGTACATGAATTCCTGGGACTCACAGTAGGCGTAGTTCTTAATGACATGGATCGTGATGAGAGAAAAAAGGCCTATGATTGTGATATAACCTATATAACTAATAATGAGCTGGGATTTGATTATCTCCGTGATAATATGGTTGTATATGAAAAAGACATGGTTCAAAGAGGGCTGAATTATTGCATTATCGATGAGGTAGACTCGGTACTTATAGATGAAGCAAGAACTCCCCTTATCATTTCCGGCCAGTCGGATAAGTCTACAAAGCTATATGAGATGTGCGATATATTGGCTAAGCAAATGGAAAGAGGAGCAGATCTTCCGGAATATTCAAAGATCGATGCCATTATGGGCATCGAGCAGGAAGAGACAGGAGACTTCATTGTAAATGAGAAAGACAAGGTGGTTTCCCTTACTCAGCGCGGCGTAAAGAAGGTGGAGCAGTTTTTCCATATAGATAATCTGGCAGATCCTGATAACCTGGAGATCCAGCACAATGTTATCCTGGCTCTTCGTGCAAATAATCTTATGCATAAGGATCAGGACTACGTCGTAAAGGATGGAGAAGTCTTGATAGTTGATGATTTTACAGGACGTATTCTGCCTGGACGAAGATATTCGGACGGACTTCATCAGGCTATTGAAGCAAAGGAGCATGTTGAAGTAAAGAGAGAGAGCAAGACACTTGCAACCATAACTTTCCAGAATTTTTTCAATAAATATACTAAGATGGCCGGTATGACAGGTACGGCTCTGACCGAGGAGGAAGAATTCAGAGACATATACGGAATGGATGTCGTTGAAGTTCCAACCAATAAGCCGGTGATCCGTGTCGACCATGATGATGCTGTTTATAAGACAAAGAAGGAAAAATACAAGGCCGTCGTAGAAGAAGTAAAGAAGGCACATGAGAAGGGTCAGCCTGTACTTGTCGGAACAATAACGATAGAGGTTTCAGAACTGCTTAGCGGAATGCTTAAGAGAGAGGGAATTCCTCATAATGTTCTTAATGCCAAATATCACGAAAAAGAGGCTGCTATTGTTGCTGAAGCAGGAAAACACGGAGCCGTTACCATCGCAACTAACATGGCCGGACGTGGTACCGATATCAAGCTTGATGATGAAGCAAGGGCTGCTGGCGGATTAAAAATAATAGGTACCGAGAGACATGAGAGCAGGCGAATCGATAATCAGCTTAGAGGACGTTCCGGACGTCAGGGAGATGTCGGAGAATCTCAATTTTTCATCTCCCTTGAAGATGACCTGATGAGACTTTTCGGGTCCGAAAGGCTTATCAAAGTGTTTAACTCTCTTGGTATTCCTGAAGGTGAGCAGATCAAGCACAAGATGCTCTCATCAGCAATAGAAAGAGCTCAGGAGAAGATAGAGAGCAACAACTTCGCCATCAGAAAGAATCTTCTCGAATATGATCAGGTTATGAACGAGCAGAGAGAGAAGATCTACAGCCAGCGGAGAAGAGTCCTTTCCGGCGAAAATATGAAGGACCAGATCATTTCAATGATAAAGGACAGGGTTGATTTCTATGTTGATAAGGTAATCACAGAAGAGACCGAGAAAGATGACTGGGATCTTGTAGAACTTAATCGTATCCTTCTTCCGGTTATACCTCTTAAGCCAATCACACATGGGGCAGTAAGAGATATAAAGAATGTAAAGGAATTAAAGGAGAACTTATACGAAAAGGCTGTTAAGCTCTATAACGAAAAAGAGGCAGAATTCCCGGATCCAGAGCAGTTCCGTGAAATTGAGCGAATAGTTCTTCTACGTGTCATAGATACAAAATGGATGGATGAGATAAATGACATGGATCAGCTCCGTGAAGGAATCGGTCTTCAAGCTTACGGACAGAGAAATCCTGTCGACGAATACAAGAGCATTTCTTATGATATGATGGACGAAATGAATGATTCCATAAGGAATGACACTGTTCAGATGCTTTACCGCATAAGAATAGAAAGAAAGATCGAAAGAGAAGAAGTCGCCAAGGTTACGGGAACAAACAAGGACGAGAAGGCAACTTCTCAGCCTGTGAGAAGAAAGACAAAGAAGATCTATCCCAACGATCCCTGTCCTTGCGGAAGTGGCAAGAAATACAAGAACTGCCACGGAAGGGGCCTTGTCTGAACTTCAAATTTGAAAAGAGGGAAAACTTTTGGATTTTAAGCTCCATGCGCCATATAAGCCTACAGGCGACCAGCCGGAAGCCATAAAGGAACTGGTGGACGGCTTTCGGGCCGGAAATCAATTTGAGACTCTTCTGGGGGTCACCGGTTCAGGAAAAACTTTTACAATGGCAAATGTCATAGCGGCTCTTAATAAGCCGACTATTATCATTTCTCATAACAAGACTCTTGCGGGACAGCTTTATGGGGAAATGAAGGAATTTTTTCCGGAAAATGCCGTTGAATATTTTGTTTCATATTATGATTATTATCAGCCTGAGGCCTATGTGCCTTCGACTGATACCTATATTGCCAAGGATTCCTCGATAAATGACGAGATCGATAAATTGAGGCTGTCTGCTACAGCCTCGCTTGCTGAACGGAAGGACGTAATAATAGTCTCTTCCGTTTCTTGCATTTACGGGATCGGTTCTCCTGAAGATTTTTCCAATATGATGGTATCTTTAAGGCCGGGAGATGAGATAGACCGGGACGATGTCATAAAGTCTCTTATAGATATGCAATATCTTAGAAATGATATGGATTTCAAGAGAGGAACCTTCAGAGTAAGGGGAGATACTCTTGACATTTTTCCGGCGACGACTTCCGAATACGCTTACAGGGTGGAATTTTTCGGAGATGAGATAGACAGGATACTGGAGCTTGACCCTCTTACGGGAAAATTAACGGCTGAAGTCACACATGCAGTTATATATCCGGCTTCACATTATGTTGTGCCTCAGGACAGGATAAACAGAGCCTGTGAGACTATAGAGGAAGAGCTCGAGGAAAGAGTCGCCTATTTTAAGAGTGAGGACAAGCTGATCGAAGCTCAGAGAATAGAAGAAAGAACCAATTTCGATATTGAGATGCTTCGTGAGACAGGTTTCTGCAGCGGGATTGAAAATTACACCAGGCATATGACAAGCCAGAAACCGGGCGAGCCGCCCATGTGTCTTCTTGATTATTTTGGCAATGACTATCTCATGATAATAGACGAAAGTCATGTAACGGTTCCGCAGATCAGAGGAATGTATGCGGGCAACCTTTCCAGGAAAAAAACTCTTGTGGATTATGGTTTTCGTTTGCCATCTGCAATGGATAACAGGCCGCTTAATTTCACAGAATTCGAGGACAAGATCGACCAGCTCCTCTTTGTTTCTGCCACACCCGGTGACTATGAGAAGGATCATGAGCTTTTAAGAGCAGAACAGGTAATAAGGCCGACAGGCCTTCTGGATCCTTCTGTTGAAGTAAGACCGACAAAGAACCAGATCGATGATCTTGTTGGCGAGATCAGAAAAGAGACCGCTGCAAAACATAAGATAATGATAACGACTCTCACTAAAAGAATGGCAGAGGACCTTACTGATTATCTTAAGGAACTTGGGATCAGGGTAAAATATCTGCATTCTGATATAGATACTATTGAAAGAGCTGAGATAATAAGAGATTTAAGACTGGATGTCTTTGATGTTCTTGTCGGAATTAATCTTCTTCGTGAAGGAATGGATATACCTGAGATTACATTGGTTGCGATTTTAGATGCTGATAAGGAAGGGTTTCTTCGTTCTGAGACATCACTTATTCAGACTATAGGAAGAGCAGCCAGAAATGACAAGGGACATGTCATAATGTATGCCGATACTATAACTGATTCCATGAAAGCAGCCATAGATGAAACCGAGAGAAGAAGGAAGATCCAGGATCAGTACAACAAAGAGCATGGCATCACGCCTAAGACAATTGAAAAGGCGGTCCGTGAAGTCATGTCGATAACAAAAGAGATAGCAGAGAGTGATAAGAAGTCAATCAGATCTTTTGAGGATATGGATTCTGACGAGCTTAAGAAACTTGGAGAAAAGTACAAGAAGAAGATGGAAAGCGCAGCAGAAGATCTTAATTTCGAAGTGGCAGCTGAATACAGAGACCGTCTCATAGAGATTAAGAATCAATTAAGAGATCTTGAAATAGATAAACAGGAAAGAAATGGAAATAGGAAAAAATACTGAATTCAAGAAGATAAAGATCCGGGGAGCGAGAGAACATAATCTTAAGAACGTGGATCTTGATATACCTAGAGACAAGCTTACGGTTCTGACCGGTCTTTCCGGGTCCGGCAAGTCGTCCCTGGCCTTCGATACGATTTTTGCCGAAGGCCAGAGAAGATATATGGAATCATTGTCTTCTTATGCGAGACAATTCCTGGGACAGATGGAAAAACCAAAAGTCGATAAGATTGAGGGCATGCCTCCCGCAATTTCTATAGATCAGAAATCAACTAATCACAATCCCAGATCGACTGTTGGGACTGTTACTGAGATATACGATTATCTTAGACTCCTTTATGCCAGGATAGGTGATCCACATTGTCCGAATTGCGGCAGACCTATAAAGAGGCAGACCGTGGATGAGATGGTCGATTCGGTAATGAAACTGCCTGAACATACAAAGATAATGATTCTTTCTCCGGTAGTAAGAGGGAGAAAGGGAAGCCATCAAAAGCTTTTTGATAAAGCAAGACGAAGTGGATATGTGCGTGTCATTGTCGATGGAAATCAATTTGAACTTTCCGAGGACATAGAACTTAATAAAAATCAAAAGCATAATATAGATATAGTAGTAGACAGGATAATAACCAAGCCAGGTATAGGGAAAAGACTTACAGATTCAATTGAGAATGCCCTTAAGCTATCGGATGGCCTTTTGAAGGTTGAGCTGCAGGATGGAAAAGTTATGAATTTTTCCGACAGCTTCTCCTGCCCCTATTGCGGGATAAGTATTGATGAAATAGAACCTAGAAGTTTTTCCTTCAATAACCCTTTTGGAGCCTGCCCGGAATGTCTGGGTCTCGGATATAAGATGGAATTCTCTGAAGATCTTATGATTCCGGATAAGACACTTTCTTTTAATGAAGGCTGCGTAATCTGTCCTGGCTGGCAGTCATCCAAGGATAAAAAGAGCTTTACTCATGCAGTTCTTGTGGCTCTTTCCGAGGCTTATGATTTTAGTCTGGATACGCCTTATGAGAATCTTCCTTATGACATCCGTAATATGTTCCTTCATGGCTTTGACAGAGAAGTAGCTGTTCACTATAAGGGACAGAAGAGCGAAGGCACTTACATGATAAGATTCCAGGGCCTTATTGCAGACGAGGAGAGGCGCTTCAGAGAGACTTCATCTGAGCTTTCAAAAGCATCTTATGAGGAATTTATGGTAAGGTCCGCCTGTAAGGCCTGCCATGGCCAAAGATTAAAGCCTTCATCACTTGCAGTCACAATTAACGGGAAAAATATATATGAAGTCACTGAGATGCCAATTAAGGATCTCTATAATTATTTTGATGAATTGCATCTTTCTGACCTCAAAATGCAAATTGGCGGAGAGATAATAAAGGAGATAAAAGGAAGAACAAAATTTTTGAATGATGTGGGACTCGACTATCTTACCTTGTCCCGTTCCACAGCTACTCTGTCAGGAGGTGAAAGCCAGAGAATAAGGCTTGCCACTCAGATCGGTTCCGGCCTTGTAGGAGTTGCATATATTTTGGACGAGCCATCGATCGGACTTCATCAGAGAGACAATGACAGACTTCTGTCTTCGCTGAAGGGCTTGAGAGATCTTGGAAATACGGTCATAGTTGTGGAGCATGACGAAGATACCATGAGAGCGGCAGATTATCTTGTGGATGTGGGTCCCGGGGCGGGTTCACATGGCGGAGAGATAGTTGCGGCAGGATCTGTGGAGGACGTCATGCGAAATCCAAGATCCATAACAGGAAAATATCTTTCGGGCGAGCTTAAGATCCCTCTTCCTTCTGAAAGAAGAAAGCCTGCAGGATTTCTCACCATAAAAGGAGCCAGAAAGAATAATCTTAAGAACATAGATGTAGATATACCACTCGGGATCATGACAGTCGTGACAGGAGTTTCAGGATCAGGAAAAAGCTCGCTCATAAATGAGATACTCTATAAGACTTTGGCTCGTGATCTTAATCATGCTCATACGCTGCCTGGCAAATGTGACGGAATAACCGGCATTGACAGTCTTAATAAGATAATAAATATTGACCAGTCGCCGATAGGAAGAACTCCAAGATCCAATCCTGCGACATATACGGGACTTTTTGATATAATAAGAGACCTTTTTGCCGGAACTTCGGATGCCAAAGCCAGGGGCTATAACAAGGGAAGATTCAGTTTCAATGTGAAAGGCGGAAGATGCGAAGCCTGCGGAGGTGATGGGATCGTCAAGATCGAGATGCATTTTCTACCTGATGTTTATGTGCCATGTGATGTCTGCCACGGACAGAGATATAATCGTGAGACTCTTGAGGTGAAATACAAGGGCAAATCTATTTATGACATACTCGATATGACAATTGAAGAAGCTCTTGACTTTTTCAAAAATGTTCCTTTGGCAGAGAGAAAGATAAAGACACTCTATGACGTTGGTTTGGGCTATGTGAAACTTGGTCAGCCTTCAACAGAGCTTTCAGGCGGTGAAGCTCAAAGGATCAAGCTTGCAACAGAACTTTCGAAAAGAGCTACGGGACAGACCATTTATGTCCTTGATGAACCTACGACAGGCCTTCATTTTGAGGATGTAAGAAAATTAGTAGAGATCTTACGAAAGCTTTCGGATGGAGGAAATACTGTAGTAGTTATTGAACATAATCTGGATGTAATAAAGACTGCTGATTATATTATTGATCTCGGCCCCGAGGGCGGAGCCGGAGGAGGGACAGTTGTTGCGACCGGAACTCCGGAAGAGGTGGCCTGCAATAAGAATAGCTACACCGGATTATATCTTAAAAAATATCTTGCATAAATCGAGCTCCCTTTAAGGGGAGCTCAATTTATAACCATGCCGAAAAAAAGAAAAAAATAAAGACCGGACTAATAGGGGAGGTGTCCGGTCTTCAAGTTAGGGGAGTGCTCCATTAATGGAGCAGAGTTATGAATAATTCTTTTGCCTATCGGCTGGTTCGTTTATTATAATACATTTGACTTGTGACCAAATTGTGTTTTATTTAGAAAGAGTAAATTAAGAAATTATGATCAAATTCTAAAAGAGCTTAAGGGACTTTGCTTTTTTCGATGAAATGACTTTTAATAGAGAAAATGAAGTATTTAGACAGGCGATTATAAAAAATCCATTGAAAACAGGAATAAAATGGATATAATGTTTAGAGTGACATAAGTATGTTTATATGATTTATTATATGCTTTAATGCATTTTTTAACTATGAAAGGAGCAGCTCATGTCTGCCAGTGATATAGGAATAGATCTCGGGACAGCCAGTATTCTGGTTTATGTAAGAGGAAAGGGAGTAGTACTCAAGGAGCCTTCTGTCGTTGCTTTCGACAGAGATACAAATAAAATCAAGGCAATAGGCGAGGAAGCACGTCTTATGCTGGGAAGGACTCCCGGAAATATTGTAGCAGTCCGTCCTTTGAGACAGGGAGTTATTTCGGACTATACTGTCACAGAGAAAATGATCAAATATTTTGTTCAAAAGGCGCTTGGAAAGAGGAGCTACAGAAAGCCCAGGATCTCTGTCTGCATTCCTTCTGGAGCTACAGAAGTTGAAAGAAGAGCTGTTGAGGATGCTGCTTATTCAGCAGGCGCAAGAGAGGTTGCAATAATCGAGGAGCCTATAGCGGCAGCTATAGGTGCAGGTATCGATATAAGTAAGCCTTATGGAAATATGATAGTTGACATTGGCGGCGGTACCAGTGATATTGCCGTTATCTCACTTGGCGGATCTGTTGTCAGCACATCCATAAAAATAGCCGGCGATGATTTCGATGAAGCTATAGTTAGATATATGAGAAAGAAACATAATATCCTTATCGGTGAAAGAACTGCCGAGGATATTAAGATCAAGGTAGGAACATGCTATCCTCTTCCTGAACCCATGACTATGGAGGTAAGAGGAAGAAACCTTGTAACAGGACTTCCTAAGACTATCGAGGTTTCTTCGGAAGAAACTGAAGAGGCACTTAGAGAAACAACTCTTCAAATCGTTGAAGCGGTTCATTCGGTACTGGAGAAAACTCCGCCAGAACTTGCTGCTGATGTTTCGGAAAGAGGAATTATTCTTACCGGAGGCGGCTCGCTTCTAAGAGGCCTTGAGCAGCTGATGGAGGAAAGAACAGGCATTAATACCACAACAGCTGATGATGCCATGACATGTGTTGCTATTGGAACCGGAAAATATGTCGAATTCCTTGGCGGCGACAGAAAAGATCTTATGTAAATTATGCGGACAAGACCTTTCTTGTCCGTTTTTTATTTTCACAGGAATTTTTTATGACGGACTTAAGAAAAATAAGTTTTTTCCGATAAAATAAATGAAGACTATCATTTTATGCTCTTTCGGAGCTTTTTAAAAGGACAGAATTATGGTAAAAGGTCTCTATACCGCATATACAGGTATGGTTGAGGAACAAAGAAGACTTGATGTACTCACTAATAATCTGGCAAATGCAGATACTACAGGTTATAAAAGAGAAGGCACGGTAAATCAGGCTTTCAGCGACAGACTTGCAATAAGGATCAAGGATACAGGATCTTATATGCTGAATGTTGGAATCGGAGGAATGCGTCTGGGAGATAAGGTTGGAGAAACCTACAGTGATTTTTCCCAGGGAAATTTTCAGGTAACAGATGTAAAGTCTGATGTGGGAATTTCCGGAAGAGGCTTTTTTGCTGTAGCTCATGCAAATAATGCAGGCGAACGTGTCATTCGTTATACAAGAGACGGAGCTTTTACAGTAGATGTGAACGGATATTTAAGAACGAGTGACGGAGATTATGTGCTTAACAATTTCGGAGCGCTTAATTCAAATGTTAATGCAGGAAATTATGTAAGGATCGATCCTGCTTCCGAATATACCATAGGTTATGACGGCAGAATAACCCAGAATAATCAAGTGGTATCACAGATAGGTCTTGTTGATTTTCAGGATTACAATTATCTTTCAAAAGGAGAGGATAATTTATACAGTGCTGTGGACGGAGCCACGGTTCAGAGGTCGGATGCAACTCTTGAGCAAGGAGTTCTGGAGGCATCCAATGTGAATGTTGTCGATGAGATGGTTAATATGATCACCATTCAGAGGGCATATGAAGCCGGACAGAAAGTGATACAGACAGAGGATTCGACACTTGACAAGGCAGCTAATACAGTTGGCAGAATCTGATCTTAACCGGAGGTTTTTATTATGATGAGATCACTTTGGACGGCAGCGTCCGGAATGAAAGCACAGCAGACAAATGTTGATACCATAGCCAACAATCTTGCAAATGTTAATACAACAGGTTATAAGACTCAAAAGGCAGAATTCAAGACCCTCCTTTACCAGACACTGCAGGAGAGAACTACTACAAGGGATAATGAACTGAAGCCTACTACGGCACAGGTCGGACTCGGAACCAGGGTGGCGGCTGTAAATTCCATATACAGTCAGGGAGCTCAGTTCGCAAGCGATAGTAAGTCCAGTGTGATGATAAATGGTCAGGGCTTTTTCGCAGTAAGAGGTGCTGACGGCCAGACTTATTATACGAGAAATGGTGATTTCCAATGGGGACTAAATGCTGAAGGCGGAAGAGTACTTGAGGATGCCGGCGGACATCAGGTACTGGATACTGAAGGAAATCCTGTGACAATTCCTGATGAGGCAGGCACAGAGACAATTTCAATAGGTACTGCCGGACAGATCGCTTACAGGGGCGCAGATGGAAATTATGTCCTGACAGGTCAGGCGATCGGAATATTCCAGTTTGCTAATCCTGTCGGACTTGAAAAAGAAGGAAATAATCTTCTTAGAGCCAATCAGGTTTCCGGACAGGCAATGAGTGAAGCTGCAAACCCGGGACTTTCGAGAAGTACAATTGCCCAGGGATATTTGGAAGGCTCAAATGTAAATGTGGCTGATGAAATGGTAAATCTGATTATTGCCCAGAGAGCCTATGAAATGAATTCAAAGGCTATAACGACAAGTGATACAATGCTTGAGGAAGCTAATAATCTTAAGAGATAATTATGAGTGATATTTCTAATATATACGGAAGTTCATATCTTAATATGAAGTCTGGCAGCATCAACTCTTCCAATCTGGAGAAAAGCGTTTCGGGTCTTTCATCAAAGTCGTCCGAAGAGGATATTTCCAAGGCTGTAAAGAGCTTTGAATCCTATTTTGTTGAGCAGGTCATAAAAGAAATGAAAAAATCTGTCAAGACTGATGATGGGGAAAATTCTCTTTCTATGGTAAAAGACCTTTATGTTGATAATTTGATAAAAGATATGTCTTCAAAGATCGTTGACCAGCTGGGAGACAGGTATACAAAGACACTTGTAGATCAGATAAAAAGAAATTACGGGATAGAGGATAGTAATAAAGAAAAATAATATATGTCTGATAAGATTGAAGGAATAGTTGAACATATAATTTTCAATAATCCCGATAATGGCTATACAGTTTTGGAGCTTTCAACTGCTGACGAGGATGAAATCGTTGCGGTTGGAAGCTTTCCTTATGTAGGCGTAGGGGAAAATATACTTTTAAGCGGAAATATGGTTGATAATCCGCGCTATGGCGAGCAGTTTGTGGCTGATAGCTTTGAGATCACAGTCCCTTCAGAACCTCTTTTGATGGAAAGGTATCTGGGAAGCGGAGCCATAAAAGGAGTGGGCAAAGCTCTTGCAAAGCGCATAGTGAAAGCCTTTGGAGCCGAGACAAGGCATATTATTTTTGATGATCCGGAAAGACTTTCAGAGGTCAAGGGAATAAGCGATGAAAAAGCCCGGGATATCGGAAGAGAAGCAGCTAATAAGAGAGACTACCAGGACGCAATGATATTTCTGGCTCAATATGGAATAAATGGTTCACTGGCCTTCAAACTCTTTAATCACTATCATAATTCGATTTACGATGTTCTGAAGACAAATCCCTATAGGATAGCAGAAGAAGTCAAGGGAGTTGGCTTTCTGACAGCTGACGAGATAGCTATGAGGTCGGGGCTTGGAGCTGATTCTGAATTCAGGATCAGATCAGGAATACTTTATGCACTTAATCAGGATACAGTTAATGGAAATACTTATACATTAAGAGACAGATTATATGAGAAAACAGCTCAAATGCTTGCTGTAGAGATCAGAAAAGATGATTTTGATGTCCTGATCCAGAATTTGGCTTTCGACAGGAAGATCCGTGTTCTTGATAACAAGATCTATTTGAGATCCATGTATAAGTTGGAAAATGAGAGCGCATCACTTCTCATTGGGCTTAATAGCATTGATCCATCTCTAAAAAAAGATTTTTCTGAAGAGATTAAATCCATACTCGAAGAAGAAGGAAAAAAACCTGACAAAATGCAGATCAAGGCTATTAATGCGGCCTATAATAATGGTGTTTCGGTAATTACAGGCGGACCTGGAACCGGAAAGACCACAACTATCGAAGGGATGATCAAATTTTTTTCTGATAAAGGGAAAAAAGTTGCTCTTACGGCTCCGACAGGACGTGCGGCTAAGAGAATGGAAGAGACTTCGGGTCATGAATCCTTCACAATTCACAGGCTGCTGGAGTCAAGGGGCGGCGGGGACGATGAAGAGATCAGCTTTGAAAGGAACCGGGATAATCCGCTTGAGTATGATGTAATAATTGTAGACGAGATGTCCATGGTCGATATAAGGCTTTTTCACGCTCTTATTATGGCTGTACCCGAAGGATGCAGGCTCATCCTTGCAGGTGATGCTGACCAGCTTCCTTCGGTTGGTCCCGGAAATGTTCTTAAGGATATTATAAATTCGGGAGCTTTTTCCGTGGTGAAGCTGGAGAAGATTTTCAGGCAGGATGAAGAAAGCAATATTGTCATCAATGCTCATAAGATCATCTCCGGAATTCATATGGATATTGACAATAAGAGTCCGGATTTTTGCTTTTTGGAGAGGGATAATGCGGATTCTACCATGTCTGCGGTCTGGCAGCTGGTGAGCTTTATTCTTCCACATCACTTCAAATGCAGTTCTGGTGATATACAGGTCATGTCGCCGACAAAAAAAGGAAATCTTGGAGCCAGGGCTATAAATTCGAACCTCCAGATGGCTTTTAATCCGCATGAATCAGGCAAGGGAGAGTACAAGGGAGGGGATGGCAGGATCTTAAGAAAAGGCGACAAGGTAATGCAGATCAAAAATAATTACGACGCTGAATGGATCGTGCGTGGCCTTCATGGAATTGCCATAGAAAGTGGGAAGGGCATATACAATGGTGATATAGGAAGGATAAAGGATGTATTTGAAGAGACAGCAGAGCTTGTTGTTGAATTCGATGAGAAGAGAGAAGTGAGATATGGATTTTCGGAGCTTGACCAATTGGAACTTGCTTACTGTATAACCATACATAAATCTCAAGGAAGCGAATATGAGGCGGTTGTTCTGCCCCTTCTTTCAGTTCCCAGAATTATGATAAATAGAAACCTTCTTTATACGGCTGTTACAAGAGCTAAAAAGAGCGTGGTCATAGTGGGAGACAGAAAAGTATTTGATGAAATGATAGACCAGAGCGATACAAATGAAAGGCTGACAGGCCTTAAAGATCGTATAATAGAAAAGAAAAGCCTGCCACAAATGTGACAGGCTTCTTTGAATGATAATTTATTTTTGTTTGTCTTCCGCTATGACATTTGTTGTAGAGCCGGCAGGAGTATTGGAAAGATAATCATTGATCTCATAGAATGACTTGGGGAAAGTCCGGCCTAGCTTTGAAGAATAATCACTGTTATAAAGCTTGACAGAAACAGAACTTGCAATGCTTTCTATTTTCATTTTCGAAGGCTTTTCTTTTTTCACACATATCCTGTAGGTCTGTTTACCGGCAGAATATCCGAATGAATAAGGATCTGTATAAAGACAGGTCATTGTATTTTTCCCAATGTCCGCATCATTTGTGACTGTAGGTTTTCCGGCTGCCAGGCAGAGGGAAGCAATGTCTGATGAAATATCAGCTATATTGCTTAGCCCTGGTATATAGAGAATACTGCATTCATTTGCTGCATAATTTACTATATCAGTATTGGATGAACCTGCGGAAAAAGAAGGTGCATTTTCGGGAACAGGTATGGTCCAGTTAGCAGAGACCTTGGAAGATCTGGCTGAAGTTGGAAGATTCGGCGATTCAATAAGAGAATGTTCACCTATTGAATCAGGAAGCGATGGAAGACCAGCAATCGAATTTGAAACTTTTGGACTGTCAGGTGTGATAGCACTTGTGTCACCATCAGCCGGCAGGCCTGACTGGTTTTCTTGAGTAAGCGAAGAAGTAAGTGCATATTCCTTCCAGGGGATACCAGCATCATCCATATAATCTTCAAGAGCTTCATTCTGGTAAATAGCATCGTCATCTTCGGGACTGTAGAAAAGCCCGACATTTGTAAAAGTCTGGCCACCTGTTTCTATTATAAGAGAAAGCAGAGAATCCATGGGTGAAATAGTAGAAGTCCCGGTGATATTTGTCCCGGTCTCGTCGAGAAGACCGGTCTTCAATGTAGAAAGAGCTGACTGGAAATTAAGGACGCCTGTAGACACTGTGGGTATTGATGTATTGGAATCCCTGACACCGGATAGAGCGATCTTTCCATTTGAAAAGATCAGATCAGCTTTTTTCTTCTCGGCATTTTTTACTGCATCAGTGCTTTCACTTTCTGTGGAAGCATCTGTAACTTTTATAGTATAATGATCTTTACCGAGAAGGACATTGAGAGCATCTTTATAACCTTTTAAAACGGTGTCCTTCATCTCTCCCGATTCAGAATTTATCATGTATATGTTTATGGTGCTGTCCAATTTTTCCTTATCGTCAGTGTTGAATTTGGCATCTGAATTCTTTTTGGCCTTTCCGCATGATGAAAGCATGAGAAGACCTGTGGAAAAAATAAGGGCGAGAGCCATATTCTTCTTAAGTTTGAAATTCATTAAAACCTCCGTATGCGCATAATGCACTTTGACTTACGTCATATTATATTTAAAAAAAATTTTAGTCAAGGGGGATAAATGAAGTATAAGGACATAAGAGATCTTTTTTTCCCGCCGGTATGCCCAATCTGTGACAAGGTTCTTTCTTTTGACAGGATCGAAAAGGGAATATGCATGTCCTGTATAAAAAAGGATTTCTTTATAAAAGGAAATATATGCATGTCCTGCGGTAAGAGAATAAGCGGGGCAGAGGAGTACTGCAGCGACTGCATGAAGATGAAGCACGTCTTCGAAAAAAATCGGGGACTTTTCGTTTATGACCGGGATGTTAAAAAATGATGTATAGATTTAAGTATTCAAACCGGAGAAGATATGCGGAATTTTTTGCGGATGAAGCTATAAGAAGATGGGGAAGGTATTTGATGAATGCGGATTTTGATGCAATCATACCGATTCCGATGAACGAGAAAAAGATAAAGAAAAGAGGCTATAACCAGGCTGAAGTATTCGCCAGTGAACTTTCGAAACGACTCGGAATTCCTCTTTGCACTGCCCTGTCGAGGTCGAAAAGCACTGTCGCTATGAAGAGACTGGATCCTGCCGAGAGGCGGCTCAATCTTATAAATGCTTTTAAATACATGGAAACTGGTGTAAAATTAGAAAAAGTACTAGTCGTTGATGACATATATACTACAGGGGCGACTCTTGACTCTGCTTCGGATACTCTCATGGATAATGGAGTAAAAAGAATATTTGCCTTCTGTATTTCAATAGGTGATGATCACGGTTAACGTGAAAGGAGAAGTATATGGACGTAAGAAACTGCAAGGGGTGCGGTAAGCTTTTTAATTATATAGGAGGGCCGCCTCTCTGTCAGGCCTGCCGCGATAAACTCGAGAAGAAATTCCAGGAGGTTCGTGATTATCTGTGGGAAAATCCCAAGGCTACTATAGCTGAGATTACAACAAATATAGAAGATGTATCATCTCATCAGATAAAGCAATGGATAAGAGAAGAGAGACTTCAGCTTTCTTCCGATTCACCGATAAGCCTTTATTGTGAGAATTGCGGTAAGAAGATAGTGACCGGAAGATACTGCCAGGACTGCAAGAACAAGATGGCAAAGGGACTGAACGATGAGTTTGGCCTTACGAAGCACACGGCGGCACCGGAGAAACGCAGCTTTTCTAAAGAAAACGATAAAATGCGTTTCTTCAAATCCTGATCTGCCATGGTTAGACCGGATAAGGTAAAATACATGGTCAGGATGGCCATGTTTGAAAAAGATCATAAGAATGAACTTGAGATTGCTTCCAACTACAGGAAGAATGATTATGTGAGTATGATGAGGATAGTTTCCTTTATTGTGGGTTCTATTGTCATCATGGTTATTTATACTCTGGCGGCTGTTCTTTATTTTTATAAGATGAACAGCTTCCACACCAGGACAATTTTCATATTCTTTTTCTCCGCAATCATCTTCTATATATTTTTCATGTTCTTCCATCTCCGAAGAGCTTCAATAAATGCCGAGAAGAGATACGACAGGAGCATGAAACTTAATAAGGAATGGAAGAAGTTGACTCAGGACTTTGAAAAGATGCTGGATGAAGAAGATAAAGAGGAGGCTTAATGAACGCAAAAGAAAACCTGTATATAAGAACGAAAGAATTCTTTGTGGCTCATGAGATTCTTTTTTCTCATATCCTTAGATTCTTTATGTGCCTCTTCGGATTAATTGCGGTGAGGTTTTATTTTTATGAGGGCAGTGTTCTCGATAATCCCATACTTATAATACTTCTTACAGCAGGTGGAGCTTTTGTGCCGGTGAGCGCATCTTCGCTATTAATACTTATCTATGGAATAATGCATATTGCGTCTTTTTCTCTGCAGGCAGCCTTGATGACTTCTATAATTGTATTGCTGGGTTATCTCGCTTCACTCTATTATCAGGCAAAGGCCAGATTCGATCTGGTGCTCTTTCCTGTACTTTATGGGATAAGGCTTCCTTTTACCCTGCCTCTTGCCGGCGGACTTTTAGGGAGGATGAGCGATATAGTTCCTATGATAGGCGGATGCTTTACTGGATATTATCTCAAGCTGATAATCGAAAATAAAGCGGTTCTGGCAGATCAAAATGGTGATTTGGACGCTTTTTCCCTGTTTTTCAGTCAGATGCTCCGAAGCCAGCTTTTCTATTGTTTCCTTGGAGCTAATGTTGCCATGTTTCTTATTGTATATATTATAAGAACAAGGAATATCCGACATGCGGCTACTATAGGAACGATTTTTGGAACACTTGCTTCATTTGTGATCATGATTACAGGGAATCTTTTCTTTGGCTCATCAGAGAATGTAATAAAATTTATGATTGAGATGACTTTTACTCTTATTGCAGGCCTTTTCATAAGTCAATTCTTTTTTGAAATGGATTATACGAGGGTAGAGCATCTTAGCTTTGAGGATGAAGATTATAACTATTATGTGACGGCTGTCCCGAAGATCCGGATCTCGGGAGAAGACTGGAAAGTGAAACGTATAACGGGAAAGAGGCCGGGAGAAAAAGCTGATGGAGAGATCGATTGAATTTCTTAATTCAATTCTGGAAGATTACTTTGAAATATCTATGCCTGATATCCATATTACGGATATTATAGAGATTATTATCATTGCTGTTTTCTTCTATGAACTGTTCAAATGGATGAAGAGCACCAGAGCATGGATGCTTATCAGAGGGATCCTTGTGATAATAGGATTCTTTATTATTGCTGCCCTTCTTCAAATGGATACCATACTTTGGATCGGTGAAAAGCTTCTTAATATAGGTCTCATTGCCCTTGTCATTGTCTTTCAGCCAGAGCTTAGAAAGGCTTTGGAACAACTGGGAAGAAATAATGTTTTTAGAAAGATCATACCTGCGACCTGGAACCGTAATAATGAAAAGCGTTACAGCGACAGCACCAAGAATGATCTGGTAAAGGCATGTTTCGACATGGGAAAGGTAAAGACCGGAGCTCTTATTGTAATAGAGCAGGAAGTTATGCTGAAAGAGTATGAAAGAACCGGAATTCCGGTTGATGCGATTCTTACGAGACAGCTTCTTATTAATATTTTTGAGAAAAATACACCTCTTCATGACGGAGCAGTAATTGTTCGTGGCGACAGAGTGGCTGCTGCTACATGCTATCTTCCTCTTACAGAGAATCTTTCAATATCAAAGGAACTTGGCACCAGACACAGAGCCGCAGTAGGAATAAGCGAGGTCAGTGATTCCATAACAATAGTAGTTTCTGAAGAAACAGGACTTATTTCTGTAGCAATGGATGGAAGGCTGTATCATGATCTTGACAGAGAGCAGCTTTCGACTATATTGACCAAGGGACAGATAATAAAAGAAGAGAAAGATAGTAAGTCCAGCGGAAAAAGACATAAAAGGAAAAATAATGTCATCGAGGTAAGAAAGGAAAGCAATGTAGATCTTACCAGAGATGAGCCGGAAGAGGAAAGCACAAATGCTTCCGGGACAAAGGAAACCAAGGACTCGGGAAAGGGGGATCAACATGCTGAAGAAGATCAGTAGGATTCTTTTTTCTAATATAGGTCTTAAAATAATGGCCGTAATTGCGGCTATTATTACATGGATACTTGTAGTAAATGTCCAGGATCCTGACAGATCCAAATACTTTACTACAAATGTGGATGTTGTGAATGCCAATGTCCTTACAAAGAATGGTAAGTATTATGAGCTTAAGAATGATAAGGCATCGGTAACTTTCAGGGTCTCGGCAAAGAGATCCATAATAGAGAGACTTTCCAATTCGGATTTTACAGCGACAGCTGATATGAATTATCTCAATGACGGAAAAGTACCCATAAATATTACTGCAGAGAGATATTCGAGCCAGATCACTATAAGCAGCATGTCTTATTATCTTTCGGTTTCGGTAGGAGATCTCCAGAAAAAAAGATTTTCTATAAAGCCGGCAACGACAGGAACTCCTGCCAATGGTGTGGCTGTTAATTCAGTATCCGTAAGCCCAAATGTGCTCTCTGTCGAGGGGCCGGACAAAATAGTCTCAAAGATAAAGGTGGTCAAAGCTACTGCAGATGTGAAGGGAATAACCAAGGACATGATCGAATCTGTAGTTCCTATCCTCCTTGACAAAGATGGTAAAGAGATAGATACATCAGAGCTTACTTTCAGCAATACTACAGTCAATGTAAATGTAAAGACAGGAAATATAAAGAGCGTTCCGATAAATGTTTCGACAAGCGGAGAGCTTCCCAGCGGAGCTTCACTGGCTTCAGTCACGTCTAATCCGGAAACCGTTGAGATTACCGGAATTCCCGAAAAGTTAAATCAAGTTTCATCTATTGACTTGCCGGGAAGCCTGATAGATTTGAGTACAAAGACAGAAAATTTCGAAACAACTATCGATATAACCCAATATCTGCCTGATGGAGTGGCACTTCTGGATGACAGGGAGAAGGATATAGTAGTAGATGTGAAGATCAATACTTCCACATCGAAAGAATATTCTATTCCAACCGCAAATCTCACAGTCTTCGGACTTGCAGCAGATAAGACATGTACATTTGTCGACAGCAGTGTGCAAGCAGAAATAACCGGTCTTTCAGAAGCACTTAACCAGCTGGATGCGTCAAAGATAACTGGAAAGGTCGATGTTTCAGGTCTCCAGAATGGATCGCACCAGGCTAATGTAAGTCTTATTTTGAATTCTGGTCTTTCAGCCGGAACTGTGACTGTACAGGTAGATATTCAGGATAAGAATGCAAAAACAACAAATAATAATTAAAGGGAGAATTTAAGAAAAATGTCCAGAATGTTTGGAACAGATGGTGTCCGTGGAGTTGCCGGGACGGAACTTGGTATAGATCTTGCAATGAAGCTTGGCCAGGCCGGAGCTTATATATTAAGCAAGGACAGCGGGAAAAAGAGACCCCGTCTTCTTGTGGGAACCGATACCAGAATCTCAGGCGATATGCTCGCAAATGCACTTATTTCAGGCATTTGCTCAGTAGGAGCTGATGCTGTTTTTGCTGGAGTAATACCTACCCCTGCAATAGCTTATCTCACACATGTCATGGATTTTGATGCCGGAGTTGTAATATCAGCATCACATAATCCAATGGAATTTAACGGCATTAAATTTTTCAGCAATGACGGATACAAGCTTCCGGATGAGATAGAAGACAAGATTCAGGACGAGATCGAGAGAGGAATGTCTGATATCACATTTCCTACAGGAGCTGACATAGGAAGAGTCACCTATGACTTTGATATAAAGAGAAAGTATATCGATTTTGAGGAGAAAACTGTTCCTGTAGATCTCACAGGAATGAAGATAGTCATGGACTGCGCCAATGGAGCTTCATACATAACAAATACAACTACTGTCAAAGAAAAAGGCGCAGATCTAATTGCTATTAATGTCGATCCTGATGGAACCAATATAAACAGGAACTGTGGATCCACCCATCTTGAAGAGCTCCAAGAAAGAGTAAAGAAAGAGCATGCTGATATAGGAATAGCCTTCGATGGAGACGCTGACAGGATGCTGGCTGTTGATGAAGAAGGCAGGACTGTCGATGGCGATGAGATAATGTCCATTTGTGCAAGATTCATGAAAGATAATGGTAGATTGAACCGGGACACTCTTGTAGTTACTGTCATGAGTAACATTGGTATTTCGATAATGGGACGTGAGAACGGAATAAATATAGAGACTACCAAGGTCGGTGATCGTTATGTTCTGGAGCGCATGAAGGAAGGCGGCTTCAATATAGGCGGAGAGCAGAGCGGACATATTATTTTTCTGGATGATAATACGACTGGAGACGGCATGATGTCAGCTCTCCATCTTCTGGATGTAATGGTTAAGACCGGGAAAAAGCTTTCGGAGCTAAGGAAAGTAATGAATGTCTTCCCGCAGGCACTTGTTAATGCTAATGTTCCCAATGACAGGAAGTATTATTATCTCGATGATGAAGAGATAAGATCAAGAATAGACGATCTTGAGAAAAAATTCGATGGTGACGGAAGAGTCCTTATAAGACCATCCGGTACAGAACCCCTTGTCAGGGTCATGATAGAAGGCAAGGATCAGGAAGAAATTGAACGAGATGCAAAAGAACTTGCATCTTTTATAGAGAAAAGAATGAATTTTTGATCAGGAAGGCCAGAAATTGTTAGCTAAGAGTTTTCAGTTAAATATTGCCATGGGACTTCATCTTCGGCCGGCCGGAATGCTTTGCGACTGCGCCAGAAAATATAAATGCAGAGTCCTTATAAAATATAAAGACGATGGGGAGGCAGATGCTAAATCAATTCTTTCTGTGCTTGGAGCCGGTCTTATAGCCGGTGATAAATTTGAGATCATATGTAGCGGGGACGATGAGGAAGAGGCAATGTCTGAACTTACAAGTCTTGTAGAAAGTGGTTTTGGAGAAGAGTGATTAGGAGGTTTTAATGTATTTCGATTATCTCATAGTTGGTGCGGGTCTTTACGGAGCTGTGTTTGCACACGAAGCCAATAAAGCGGGGAAAAAGTGCTTTGTAATAGACAAGCGTCCAAATATAGGCGGAAATATCTATACGGAAAAAATAGATGGCATAGATGTTCATAAATATGGAGCACATATTTTTCATACATCGGATAAAAAGATATGGGAATATATAAATCAATTCGCTGAATTTAATAATTATATTAATTCTCCTGTAGCAGTCTATAAGGATGAAATTTATAATCTTCCCTTCAACATGAACACTTTCGCCAAAATGTGGAAGATAAAGACCCCGGATGAGGCAAAGGCGAAGATAGATGAGCAGATCAGGGATCTTGATATAAAGAATCCGGAAAATCTCGAGGAGCAGGCTCTTTCTCTTGTAGGACGCGATGTATATGAGAAATTGATAAAGGGCTATACAGAAAAGCAATGGGGACGTCCATGTAAGGATCTTCCTGCTTTCATAATAAAGCGTCTTCCCTTAAGATTTATTTACGATAATAATTATTTCAACGATCGTTATCAGGGAATTCCTGTTGGCGGATATACGAAGATCATAGAAGGCCTTTTGAGCGGAGTAGAAGTAAAGCTTAATGAAGATTATGTAAAATTATTAAAAGATGGCAAAGTAGAAGATAATGATGCTACAAAACCCTTCAAGATTACTTTTTCCGATGGAACACAGATAAGTTATGGAAAGCTTCTTTATACAGGCCAGATAGATCAATATTTCAACTATCTCTATGGTCATCTCGAATATAGAACAGTAAGATTTGAGACAGAAAAACTTGATACAGACAATTATCAAGGTAACGCTGTCGTAAATTATACTGAACGTGAGGTCCCCTATACCAGGATAATTGAGCATAAATGGTTCAATTTCGGTAAAGATGAGAAGGGCCATCCTATTAAAGGGACTATAATCAGCCGGGAATATTCATCAACATGGACTCCGGCAGCAGAACCTTATTATCCGGTAAACACAGAGAAGAATAACAGTGTATACCAGAAATATAGAATCCTTGCCGAATCGAACAATAGGGTAATTTTTGGAGGAAGACTGGGATTATATAAATATCTTGATATGGATAAAGTCATAGCCGAAGCAATTAAGGCTGCAGAAGCAGAACTTTACTGCGAAAAAAATTAGTGATATAATCTCAAAGATTTTACGAAATCTGTTATCTTAAGATCAAAAAAGGAGTTTTATATGTCTGAAGATAGAAGAGAAAAAAGGATTTCTCCAAGAGAGCAGAAAAGGAAGAAAAGGAAAAGAAGAAAGATTGCACTCGTAATTGAGCTGCTTGTTCTTGTAGTACTTTGTGGAGTGCTATTTGTATATTCAAAATTAGGAAAGATAAATTATCGGGATACAGGAAAAGCTGCAACCAATGATCTTGATGATGATGCAGTAAAGAAATTGAAGGGTTATACAACAATAGCTCTTTTGGGTGTTGACTCCAGAGATATGGAATCAGATAAGGGATCCAGATCGGATTCGATTATGGTTGCCGTACTTGATAATGATAAAAAAAAGATCAGGCTCATGTCTGTCTACAGAGATTCCTATCTTGATATTGACGGCAAGGGCACATTCAAAAAATGCAATGTAGCCTATGCAAGAGGTGGCGCCAAGGGTGCAATTGAAATGTTGAACAGAAATATAGATCTTGATATCCAGGACTATGTATCAGTCAACTGGAAAGCTCTTGCCGATGCCATTGACGCTGTTGGAGGACTTACTGTAGATGTCAGTGAGGCTGAAGCAAAGTCCATGGGACCCGAGGATTATCACAATACTATATATGATACTTCTCTTACTGTTGGAAGAAAAACACAGAATTGGGTTAAGCCGGGAAAGCAGAAATTGGATGGAGTTCAGTGTGTAGCCTATTGCCGAATCCGTCATAATGGTGTAGGAGAAGACTTCGGAAGAGCCGGAAGGCAAAGAGAGATACTTAGTCTCCTCGTTGACAAAATCAAAAAGGGAGGAATGTCCAAACTAAATAAGGTAATGGATGTAGTATTGCCGGAGATTTCAACATCACTTAGTATGAGTGAGATTGTGACATTTGCTAAAGCCGGTATGGAATACGATATTGATGCGACAACAGGATTTCCGAAGTACAAGAGGGGAGCCGATTTTGCCGGATCTGTAGTCGTTCCTTGTACGCTTGAAAAAAATGTTATTTTAGCCCATAAATTTCTCTACAATGATGATGATTATAAAATGTCTAACACATTAAAGGCTATTAATAACAAGATCATAAATAAATCGGGATTCACAGAGAAAGATGCGGTAGATCTTGGGGATGCCAAGTATGATACAGGAAATGTAGGGGATTTAACGACAGAAGATAATGAAAACAGTTCATCCGGTGGGAAATAATATTTTAGTCCCCGGCTCTGCCTGTGTCTTTGAAAGATTGAGGATAAGGTATGAAGACTCCATATGAACTTCTGGATGCCATTTTTGAGCGGGGCTTTAGGAATCATCCAGTCGGAAGAAAGAAAATGTATCCGGTGTATTTAAGGTTCAGAGAATTAATGTGTTATGGAATTTTCGGACTAGGTACTTTTTTGATATCTATATTTACCTATGCACTTTTTACAGAGACATTTGAATGGAATATTCTTTTTTCAAATGCCTTGTCCTGGATCTTTGCAACAGCATTTGCTTTTATTACAAACAGAAGATATGTATTCGTGTCACATGCAAAAGGTTTTAAGGAGTTTAGCAAGCAGCTCTGGAGCTTCTCTGCAGGACGGCTTGTGACTCTGGGCATAGAGGAAGTCATGCTTTATGTATTTATTACAAAGCTGGGCTTTCCCAATATGCTTATAAAATTCTGTTCGCAATTTATAGTAATAGCTTTGAATTATGTATTTAGTAAATTGATCGTATTCAGAAAGAAATCTTCAATTACAGAAGAGAATCTTACTTAATTATAGGAGAAAAAATGTTAGGGTTTGAGGAAGCAAAGACAATTCTTAAGGAAAAGGGACAGGAGCATGTCCTTAAATATTATGATGAACTTGATGCGGAAGGTAAAAAAGCTCTTCTAAATCAAATTGAAAAGCTTGATTTTGGAGTCATCGAGAAGGCAAAAAAACATGAAAAAACTGAGACTGGTAAGATCACTCCCATACCTGCTCTCGATATAGATAAGATAAATGAGAACAGGGACGAGTACAAGGCTATTGGTCTTAAAGAGATAAAGGCAGGAAAGATAGGCTGTGTGCTTTTGGCCGGCGGCATGGGAACAAGGCTTGGACTTGATAAGCCAAAGGGAGAGCTTAATTTTGGTTTAACAAGGACATATTATCTTTTTCAGAAGCTCATTGATAATGTAAACGAAGTCAGAAAAGAGGCAGATGGAGCTTCAATTCCTTTCTATATCATGACTTCCGAGAAAAACGATGCCGAGACAAGATCCTTTTTTGAAAAACATGATTATTTCGGCTATCCCAAAGAAGATATTCAATTTTTTATTCAAAAAATGGCACCGGCGGTTGATTATGACGGCAGGCTGTATATGGAGGAAAAAGGCCGCATAGCCACATCTCCTAACGGAAATGGCGGCTGGTTTACATCTATGGAAGAGGCAGGATTAATTGAAGACGTCGACAGAAGAGGACTTGACTGGATAAATATTTTTTCAGTAGATAATCCCCTTCAAAGAATGGCAGATCCTGTATTTATAGGGGCTACGATCGCATCTCATATGGATTGCGGAGCAAAGGTAGTAAGGAAAGCATATCCGGAAGAAAAAATGGGAGTTATGTGTCTCGAGGACGGCCATCCCGGGGTTATCGAATATTATGAGCTTTCAGAAGAAATGGCAAATGAAAGAGATGAAAAAGGAAATCTCCTCTATGGTTTTGGAGTAATTCTTAATTATCTTTTCTATCTTCCAAGACTTAAGAATATCGCTGAGGAAACGCTTCCTATCCATGTTGTCGAGAAAAAGATACCATATATAGATGAAGAGGGGAAACTTCAAAAACCAAGCGAACCAAATGGCTATAAATTCGAGACTCTTGTTGTCGATATGGTAAAACTCATGAATAATTCTCTTCCATTCGAAGTGGTACGTGAAAAGGAATTTGCTCCAATAAAAAATTTACATGGCAAGGATTCGCTTGATTCTGCCAGAGAGCTTCTAAAAGCAGATGGTTTTGAACTTTAATTCTAATAAATATTTTTATTATGGATGAAGTAAGATTTACTATTATCGTACATGCTCATGATACAGATCCCTTTTTATTCAAAAAAATGATAAAGAGCATTAGCGATATAAATTATAAAAATTTTGAGCTAATAATAATTGATTCGAATCAAATAACTGCACTTCTTCCTTCTCTTATAAACGAAATAATGCCTAGAGACGGAAGAGTGGTATATAGGAAGGCCAGGCTTATGAATGAAGCTGAAGCCTTGAATGCAGGTCTCCGCCTTATGAGCGGAGACTATTGTCTATTTCTGGGGCAGTATGACATGCTGTCACCCTCTTTATTTGCTGAAATAGAGCGAATATGTATTTCCTCGCTGCTACCACCTGAAAATTCAGATATAGATTTTAATATTCTCACCAAAGCAGCATCAGGCGACAGATTGAGACTATGGAAGAGAACCGCACCGGATCTAATCTATACTGATTATGATGAGATAGTAGATGGTACGAGGATGAATCCACATTTTGAAGGTGGTTTTTCACCAGAACTTCTTTGCCAATCATATTATTTTAACAGAGCCTTTGCCATCTCGATCGGATTATTGAGGCGGGTCGGCATCTTTGATACTAAATATATATATGGTCATATTTATGATTATCTTCTAAGGATTCTAGATGAAAGCAGGAAAAATGAAAATTCATCAGAGAGGATAAGAATATATCATCTGCCAGGCTTGTATTATCATCTTATTAAAAGGATATATAATATTTCAGCCGGGAAAAAAATAGATAAAGATATATATATTGACTTACGGAGGGCAGCTCTTTCTTATCTAAATCGAAATGGTTTTATGCGTAAGCTTTCAAATGAACCGGATAGTGGAATATGGGCCTTTGGCAGGGAGACTAATATAGAGGGTATCAGAAAAAATGACTATATTCTAATGAAAGATGATGATGTCAAAGTAAATGCTTTTCCAAAGGCTATAGCTGATATGTATTCATATCTGAAAGAGAAAGACGTCGCAGTGGTCGGAGCAAAATTCGTAAATAAGGGAAGAATAATTAATTGTGGATTTATCTATGATGAAAACGGCTTCATATATCCTGCCTGCTCAGGAAATAACTCAAGAGACAGAGGCTATGAGAACAGGATATGTCTGACTCAGGATGTCTCAATGGTAGATCCCTCGTTCTGTCTTATAGATGAAAAGATCTTTAGACATCTTGGAGGATTTAATACTGGTATGCTGGCAAGAGATGCCATGCTGGATTTCTGTCTTCGTGCTATTTCTCGTGGTTACAGGATAGTCTATGACGCAAATGTCACCGCACAGAAAAACGAGATCTATAACGGAAGCTCCGAAATGTCTCACAATAAATTACTTGAATATTATGGTGAAAACGGGAGCTCAAAGATCCGTTTCTCTGACGGTGACAGATACTATAATCCAAATCTTAGAATGGGTGTAACCAATTATTTTATTTAAAGCACGATTCCATCTTTAAAAATTGAAATATCTCTAAATCCGTGCTTTTCCTGAAGAGTCTCTTCACCAGATGCTGTCGAGAGAACCTGGGCAAAAAGTCTTTCTCCGGCTTTATCCAGACTCTCAGAGCCTTCTGCTATTGAACCTGCATTGAAATCTATCCAACCGCGTTTCTTCTTATAGAGATCCGTGTTAGAGGAGATCTTGATGGTCGGTACCGGTGCGCCGAAAGGAGTTCCCCGGCCGGTTGTGAAGAGAATTATTACTGCTCCCGCACAGGTAAGATCTGTTGCTGATACAAGGTCGTTTCCAGGGCCTGACAGAAGATTAAGACCATTTTTGCTTACCCTGTCCCCATATTTCAATACATCTACAATTTCCGCAGAGCCGCCTTTCTGAATGCAGCCGCATGACTTATCTTCAAGTGTTGTAATACCTCCGGCCTTGTTTCCTGGAGAAGGATTCTCGTAAACAGTCTGACCATGGGAAGTGAAATAGTGCTTGAAGTCATTTATCATTTGTACTGCCTTATCAAAAATCTCTTCATTTCGGCAGCGTGAGAATAAAATATTCTCTGCTCCGAACATTTCGGGGACTTCGGTAAGAATGGTGGTTCCGCCGGCAGATATGAGTCGGTCTGAAAATCTTCCTACACAAGGATTTGCAGTGATGCCTGATAGGCCATCGCTTCCTCCGCATTTCATTCCTACAACGAGTTTTGATGCAGGACAAGTTTCCCGGTGAAATCTTGATGCATATTCAGCGAGTTCCATAAGGAGTTTTCGTCCTTCGCTGAATTCATCTTCATGATCTTGACATACCAAAAACTTAATCCTGTTTTCGTCATATTCACCAAGACCTTCTTTAAAGAGCTCAAGAGTTAGATTTTCGCAGCCCAAGGCAACTAAAAGCACTCCGCCGGCATTAGGATGCTTTGCAAGGCCCGTAAGGATCTTCCTTGTATTCATAAGGTCTCCACCCAGTTGAGAACAGCCGAAGGGATGTCTGAAGCTATAAAGACCATCTATGGAACCGCTCACAAGATCCTGATTTTGATAGGCAAGCTGTGAGGCCACGTCATTGACGCAGCCTACAATGGGGATCACCCAAAGCTCATTTCTTACACCAACTTTCCCGTCGGGTCTCACATAGCCCTGAAAAGACTTGAAAGACATTTCAGGAAGAACATATTTTTTGTGGTCGTAATGGTAATCTGCATTTTCGGAAAGGTTAGTTGAAACATTGTGGGTGTGAACCCATTCACCGGCTTTGATATCGCACTTGGCATGAGCGATTGGAACACCATATTTTATGATATTCTCACCCTCTTTAATGTCACTAAGAGCGATCTTATGACCTCTCTTTATGGGGGCAAGGGACACAATATTTATGCCGCCTACATTTAATTGGCTTCCCTCGGCAATATCATCAAGCGCTACTGCAACATTATCATTTGGATTTATTCTTATAAGATTCATAGCATGCCCTTATTTGATAACAGATTTATATGCTTCTATAGATCCTTTTTCTCTTATAAGACTGAGATCGTAAAGAACCTTATCATAAAGTCCGTCTATCTCTGTAAGATCTCTGTCCCAGAAATCCTTGTTGGAGAGGACATCTTTGACAAGAACCTTGTCATCGGATTCTTTGTGGCTGAAATAGAATTCAAGAACAGACTTATCATCCATTACCTTATACTCATTTGACTTATTACCGAAATGTCTTTCGCAAATAAGACCATCGTCCTCAAGCTTCTTTATATTTGTTGTATAGAAAGCTATATAAGCTGCAAATCCCATGCAGAGGCCTTCCGGCAGAGAATGAAATTTTTCTACATAATCCAGAAGGGATGACAGATCTCTTGCTTTCCACTTTGATGTAGAATTAAGAGAAATGCTAAGAAGCTGATGATCTACGAATGGATTGTTGAAACGATCTGTTACAGCAGCAGCGAAATTCTCACAATCTTTCTTGTCGAGAGGAAGAATGGGGATAACTTCGTCATAGAGGATCTTGTTCATGAAAGAATGAACTGTCTCGTCATGCATGCAGTCGCGGACAATGTCGAAACCTCCAAGATATGCTCCGAGAACGAATCCTGTATGAGCTCCATTAAGGATCCTTACTTTTCTTTTCTTGTAAGGGGCAACTTCGGGAACAACATGTACATTAAGACCGGCCTTCTTGAAAGGAAGCTTTTCTTCAAGCCATTCGGGCCCTTCTATATACCATACGCCGAATACTTCTCCTACATCAGTAAGTGGATCTGAATAGCCATTTTCTTCTTCTATCTTCTTTACTTCGTTCTGATCTCTGATCCTGCCCGGAACTATGCGGTCAACAAGGGTTGAGCAGAAGAGGCATTCTTGTTCAAGCCAAAGAATAAAATCTTCTTCGTATCCGAAATCCTTTGCATGCCTTTTAACGCATTTTTCAAGTTCCTTTCCATTATTATCGATAAGCTCGCAGGAAAGAATAACAATTCCTTTTTTGCAGGATTTGAATCTTTCATGAAGAAGGACTGTAAGCTTGCCGGGGAAAGAAGCTGGAGGAAGATCTGTGGCCTTTACTGAAGGATCATAGACAATCCCGGCTTCAGTGGTATTTGAAACTATGTATTCCAGATCCTTGCTCTTAATAACCTCTTTGATTTTCTCCCAGTCAGAGCTTATATAAGGATTGCGGCAGCTCTTTACACAGGAAATGACACGTTTCTTATTAACTTTCTGGCCGTTCTCGCTTCCTCGAAGATAAAGAGTATAGAGGCCTTCCTGTTTATTGATGAGATCGGTGAGACCTTGGGCAATTGGCTGAACAAGAACAGCCTTTCCGTTAAAATCAGCAAGTTCATTTGACATGTCGAACCAATAGTCGACAAAAGCACGAAGAAAATTTCCTTCTCCGAACTGTAGGATCTTTACAGGTGCATCTTTTAAAATATATCCCTTGTAGCCGCTCTTCTCGAGAACGCTGTAATTTAATTCATCCATTTTTTCCCTCTTTTATAATTAAATATTGAAATAACGTTTAGCATTGTAGTAGGAGATACCTTCTATGATTTTCTTAAGCATTTTCTCGTCATTTGGATATTTGCCTTCTGTTACCCATTGGCCGATCAAATTGCATAAGATACGCCTGAAATAATCATGTCTTGTATAAGACAGGAAGGATCTTGAATCTGTAAGCATACCGATGAAGTTCCCGAGTAAGCCTTCGTTGGCAAGTGATTTCATTTGAGCAGTCATTCCATCTTCGGTGTCAAGGAACCACCATGCTGCGCCAAGCTGCATTTTTCCGGGAAGACTGCCACTCTGGAAGCATCCAAGGCAGGTTGAAATTTGATTAAAATCAGCTTCGTCCAGTGAAAAAACAATCGTCTTCGGAAGTTCGTTATTTAGATCAAGCTCTGAGAAAAATTCAGCAAGTTCCTTATAGCAGCTGGATTTTGTGCTCATATCATATCCGGTATCACTGCCTTCTTTAGCGAACATTTTTGCATTATTATCTCTTGAGCAGGCATAATGGATTTCCATTGCGATATCCTCTTTATGATATTTTCTTGCAAGAGAGAGGAGGACTGTTGTTTGATATTCATCTATCTCATCTCGTGTAAGATCTTCGCCGTTTATTGCTTTTTTGAAGACTCTGTCGGCTTCTTCAAGAGAGCATTTCTTGAAGGGAACATAGTCAATTCCATGATCGCTGGCGCGGCATCCGTGCTTCTTGAAGAAATCAATCCTTTCATTGAGAGCGTCAAGAACTTCGGAAATATTGCTGAATGATTTCTTTCCTACGGATCTTGCAAGTACTTCCATGTATTCCTTAAAGCCTTTACGCTGAATGTTTACAGCCTTATCGGGACGGAAGCTCGGACAGACTGTAAAACCAAGATCTTTGATTCCGGCAAGTTTCTCATGATATTCGAGTGAGTCAGCGGGATCGTCCGTAGTTCCTATATATTGTACATTTGATTTTTTGATTATTCCTCTTACGCTTAAAGAAGGATCATGCAAAAGCATATCGGATGTCTTGTCATAGATCTCTTTGGCATTATCTTCTGTAAGTGGAGATGTTATGCCGAAATATTTGTGAAGTTCGAGATTTGACCAATGATACATGGGGTTTCCTATAGCCATTCCAAGCATTTTGGCGAATTCAAGAAATTTAACATAGGGATCTTTGTCTCCGGTAACTATTTCCTCATCTACACCATTTGCTCTCATGAGTCTCCATTTGTAATGGTCTCCAAAATAGGATCCGTCTGGATTCTTTCCACCCAGCCATACTTCTGAAATATTGTTGTATCTCCTGTCCTCGTATATCTCTTTAGGGGATATATGACAGTGATAATCGATTATAGGAAGATCTTTCGCATAATCATGAAAAAGATGCTTTGCAACATCGTTATAAAGCATGAAATCCTTGTTCATAAAATCAGTCATAATAAAGCTCCTTAATATAAAATGACTGTAAGCGTTTACATAAGATAAAATAAGACATTCCATCCGGAATGTCAATTAGAAAATGAAAACACTTACAATTTTTAAAAATCAGTGGAATTTCTTTTGTGCAGTGTGCATGGAACGCTTAATACAGGAATAATATCTTTTTTGCCCTTTAGCCTTTCCACCATCCTGTCTATGGTGCCTTGGCATATGTCTTCAGTATGGTTGTCTATAGAGGAGAGCTCAGGCTCTGATGCCAGGGAGATAATGGAATTATTATAACCGATGACTTCAATATCTTCGGGAATTCTCAATTTCCTGGCTGACGCAAATTTGAGGACACCGCATGCAATTGAATCTGTGGTACACATGGCGGCATCAAAATCCAGATCCATTCTTTCAAGGAGCATATCGCGGACATAGTGGATGGAGTCGTTTCTTAAATGGACTCTTAAATTTCCCTTCACTGGAATACCAGCCTGATTTAAAGCTTCTTCATATCCTAAAAGTTTCTGTTTGGCAGAATAGGACTTGGATTCTGAAAGAAAAAGAATTTTTTTCCTGCCGGATCTTATAAGAGAAGAAACTGCAGAAAAAACAGCCTGGCTGTCGTCACAGACGCTTGAATATATATTTTCGCCTTCTACCACACCATTTATTATGAATACAGGGATCTTCTGGGCAGCTGCCCTGATATAATCTGTCTCTGATCTTGAGACATCCCGGCCGGAGTAAGTGGATCCGACAAAGATCAAGGCGTCAATATGCTTGTCAATAAGCATTGAAGTGTGCAATTCTTTTTGCTCTTGTGAAAAACCTGAGCAGGATAGAAGGCATGTATAACCCCTTTCCTGAAGTGCCTGCTCCAGGTAATAAACAGCATTTGACATATAAAGGTCAGAGAGTACGGGGACTATTATGCCTACAGTGTGCATGGTATTAAGACCAAGCCCCTGAGCAAAGGCATTTGGCTTGTATCCATATTCTTCTATGACTTCCAGAACATGGTTTCTGGTTTTTGAAGAAACTTTGTCACTCCCATTTATGACTCTGGAGACTGTGGCGATCGATACGCCGGCAAGTTTTGCAATATCATATATATTATTCATAATGTTACTCTTTATGTTGAAAAATTGAAACCGCTTACATAAAATAAAAAATAACTTATTTCACAGAAAAAATCAATGAAAATAAAAATGAAAGGGATTTTTATTATGATGGAATCTTATGGAAAAACAGATGAAAACGGAAGTCTTGTGATAAATAAGTCCATGATCGTAGAAAATGCTGTTTTTTCAAATAATCTTTATGCAAAGAAGATTCATAAGGACAAAAGACCTTATCATACATTTAGAACCAGTACAGTAATAGCGGACGGCAATAATATAAAATTCAAAAATTGCCTATTCAAAAATACTGCGGGATCGGGAAGAAATGTTGGTCAGGCCATAGCTCTCTATCTTGATGGCGATGGGATTGAATTAAATGACTGCATTATATCAGGCTTTCAGGATACTTTGTTTCTCGCACCTCTTCCAGAGAAGGAAAGAGAAAAGGATGGATTCCTTGGTCCTAAGCAGTTTTGCATGAGAAAAAACAGGAAATTTGTTTTCAGAAACTGCCTTATAAAGGGAAGTGTAGATTTTGTTTTTGGAGGAGCGGAAGCATATTTTTATGACTGCGAATTTATGAGCCTTGAAAATGGTTATGTCTTTGCTCCCTGCACTCCTGAGGGAATGAAAGGGTTTACAGCGATTGACTGCCGCTTCACAGCGGCTCCGGGAGTGGCTTTGGGCTCATGTTTTCTAGGTAGACCATGGAGAAATTTCGGAGAAGTAACGCTTAAAAATTGCGAAATAGGTGAGCACATCTCTTTGACAGGATGGTCAAAATGGCCGGGGATAGAAGACGTTTCTACCGTCAGATTCACTGAAATAGGCTCTTACGGACCACTTGAAAACAAATTTTCCAGGCCTTCCTGGGTTAGATTCGAGAGCAGATAAACAGTATTTATATGTAAAGAAATCAGTATTATTTTGGATATGCTGACAGCCTTTTATCGCGCTTTGCTCTGTCAGTCTTTTTTAAAGACTCTTTCATAAGATAATCAGTTGTCATCTGTTTTCGATACTCTCGGGGTGATACACCATACATTTTCTTGAAAGCGTCCTTGAAATAATTGCTGTCTGAGAAGCCACAAGCGAAAGCAATATCTGTTATGGAATCGGAGGTTGAGACCAGCATGTGGACTGAATTCCTGAGTCTTGTGTATTTGAGATATTCTTTCATTCCCATTCCTGTCACGTTCTTGAATTTCCTGCTGAAATATGAAGGAGATAGTCCGGCTCTGGAAGCCAGGTCATCAAGCGTAATGGGACTCTCGTAATGCTCGGATATATATTTAGCTATATCAAGCATGACAGCATCCTCTGAATCTCCACGCGAGGCAGCTGATGCTTTTACCTGGAAACGCTGCAAGAGGATGAAAAGCTCAAGAAGTTCGCATCTTAGCATATATTTTGTATAGGAGTCATCTGCCTGGTCTTCTGACAGCATTCTTTCAAAAACAGATTCAACGGACTGCCGATATGTTCCGGGGACATGTATGCAGCCTGTGCTCCTTAAATCAAATTTATTTAAGGCAGCAAGATTTTTATCCATTATATCTTCAGATTTAAAATAAATATTTATCCTGTATGTCGGGAGAAAATATCGGACATTATGAGCCTCGCCGGGAGCAATTACAATAAAATCTCCGGATCTTAGCTCATAGAGCTCATTATTTATGAAGATTCTGACCCCGCCGTTTTTTACATAAAACAATTCATAATAGTAATGAAAATGATTATTGGACATTTTGTAATCGCCATCTCGCTTGAGACCATTGATATAGATTCTGTCTATATCCATATTAGATATTCTCATTTTTCCTCCTGAATGATAAAAACTAATTTCTTTACATCGCTCAAAAGTATTAAAATAATAGTATTAAAAAATCACCCATACAAAATACACAAAAACAATCCTTATAAATTTCACATATTGTCCAAAATGACAAACGAATGAAAAAGTTTTAACGTTTTCTTCGTTTAGTTTAACATTTTGAAGTAAAAAAAACAGTACTTTTTATATCAGGTCGAAAAATAAAATGTAGTTTCATAAGCACTGTTGTTGTATTGTAATTACAGGAACCAATTGTAAGCGTTTACACATTACCAATATTTACAGGGGGGTTATATTTTATGAACAAACGCTCAGTAACAGCTGCTATTATGGCAGGACTTATGGCAGCATCATCACTTGCAGGATGCGGCTCAACAGCAAAGAAAACATCTACAAAGAAGTCTTCAACAAAAACTGAGAAGAAGACAGAGAAGACAGAGGACATATCAGGAGAAATCAAATTCGACTGGTGGGGCGGCGATACAAGACATCAAGCCACTCAGAATGCAGTCAACGCATTCATGACAGCCAACCCCAAGATCAAAGTTGATGTTAATTTCGGCTCATGGGATGGCTGGGAAAGTGCAAAGGCTCTCGAATACAATTCAGGCACAGGAGCTGATCTTACACAGATCAACTTTAGCTGGATTTCACAGTACGATCAGGGAGGATCAGCTTTCGCAGATCTGAATGAATACAAGGACATCATTGATCTTTCTCAATATAGCAAGGATGATCTTAAGATGTGCGAGGATTCAAACGGAGGACTCGCAGGAATCCCTATCAGCATGACAGGACGTACATTCTTCTGGAATAAGACAACATTTGATAAGGCCGGAATTGAAACTCCTAAGTCAGTTGATGATCTTATTTCAGCAGGTAAAACATTCAAGGAAAAGCTTGGCGATGATTATTATCCTCTTTCACTTTCAACATACGACAGAGCTCTTCTGATGACTGTTTACATTCAGGCTAATTCAGGAAAACCTATCATTAATGAGAAAGGCAAGCTTACAGCTTCCAAGGACGATATTAAGAAGGGTGTTGACTTCATCCAGAAACTTCAGGACAATCACGTAATGCCTTCAATTCAGCAGCTTCAGGAAGATGGAAACACAGCACTTAATGAAAATCCTAAATTTATTGATGGACATTATGCAGGTATCTATGAATGGGATACAGCTTCAGCAAAATATGTTTCAAACCTTGGCCAGGGACAGGAACTTGTTGTAGGTCAGGAGCTTACAGGAATGGGAAGTAAAGGTCTCGGAGTATTCTCAAAGGTTTCAATGCTTTTTGCTATCACAAAGTCATCAAAGAGCCCGAAGGCAGCAGCAAAGCTTCTTAACTATCTTGTAAATGATCCTGAAGGCGTCAAGACACTTGGAACAGAAAGAGGTATTCCTGCTTCAAAGGCAGCTTATGACACACTTACAAAAGAAGGCGCCATCGATGACATGATGACAGCTGCTCACAAATCTGTAACAGATTCTAAGCCACTCTATTTCAGCCCTAAGTTCGATGATGCATCACTTAAGGACAGCGCAACAGGTATCTATCAGCAGACATTCGAAGCACTTTCATCAGGAAGCCTTAAGTCTGATGATGCAGCTCAGCAGCTCTATGATGGTTTCCAGGCAGTTTTAGCTCAGTAATCTTAATCCAAGCTGTTAATTTACTAACCAACCAATAGTATACAGCCCGAACCTGCAAGGGCTCGGGCTGTAATACTATAATGAAACAGAGAGGTAAATATTTTGACAAAGTCACAGAAATTTTTGAGGGACAATAAAGGATTCCTTTTTATTATCCCATGGCTTATCGGATTTCTTGTATTCAAGATGTATCCATTTCTCTCATCTCTTTTCTTTAGTTTTACAAAATACAATCTTTTTAATCCCAGTTCGAAATTTGTATTTACATTACAGAACTACATCGATGTATTCACAAAACCGATGGAGAGAAAAGCACTTATAGTAACATTCAAGTATGCTTTTATGACAGTTCCTCTTAAACTGGTCTTCGCTCTTTTTATTGCTTATATCTTAAATTTCAAGATCAAGGGTGTTAACTTCTTCAGAACTGCATACTATATTCCATCCATTCTCGGCGGATCAGTTGCCATTTCGGTTCTGTGGAAGGCTCTTTTCAAAGGCGACGGACTTATTGCAAAATTATATGAGCTTCTTGGACTTGAAGCACCGCATTTCCTCAGTGATCCCCATTATGCACTATTTATAATCTGCTTACTTCGTGTATGGCAGTTCGGATCAGCAATGGTAATCTTCCTTGCCGCATTAAAGGGTATTCCAGAGGACCTTTATGAAGCAGCGAGTCTGGACGGAGCTTCAAAGTGGAAACAGTTTATTCATGTAACAGTTCCCATGATTACTCCAGTAATCTTCTATAATCTTGTAACACAGCTTGTACAGGCATTCCAGGAATTCAACGGACCTTATATCATAACTCAAGGTGGACCTGCCGGATCAACAACTCTTATGTCGCTCCTTATTTACAACAATGCGTTCAAGACATGGAACATGGGCAAGGCAAGTGCTCAGGCATGGGTTCTTTTCGTAATTCTTATGATCTTTACGGCAATCGCATTCTGGAGCCAGAAACACTGGGTATTCTATGCCGACGAAGATTGATAGGCGCTCGGAGGAATTTAAGAAATAATGAAAAATACTAAGTCAATAACAGTTGAACAGGCTCAGGCCTCTATAAAAAGAAGAAGAGTGATCAGTCTGTTCCTAAGATATCTGGTACTGATAATCGTCGGAATAATAATGCTTTATCCTCTTATCTGGATGGCAGGCGCTACATTTAAAACAAATGCCGAGATCTTTAGTACTATGAACCCTATTCCAAAGCATCCCACCTTACAGGGCTACAAAGATGCCATGGAAAGCTACGGGGGAAACATTAATATCTGGAAAGCCCTCCTGAATACATATTCATATGTAATACCGGAGGTTATCTTTACAGTAATCTCATCAGTGCTTACAGCATATGGATTTGCCAGATTTAAATTCAAAGGGCATGATTTTCTTTTCACATGTATGATGGCAATGCTTTTCCTTCCGCAGGTCGTACTTAATGTGCCTCAGTATATTATGTACAGACAGTTCGGATGGATTGGATCAAAGTTATATCTTCCAATCGTAGTCCCTACTCTTTTTGCGACAGAGACCTACTTCGTATTCATGTTGGTCCAGTTTTTAAGGAATATTCCCAAGGAGCTTGAGGAGGCCGCCGCAATAGACGGATGTAACTCATTCCAGACACTTGTAAAAATCATCGTTCCTATGCTGAAACCAGCTATTGTATCAGCAGCACTATTCAAATTTATGTGGTCAAGCAATGACTTCATGGGACCCTTGCTTTATGTAAATACACCTGCAAAATATCCTGCAACTATTTTTGTAAAGCTTTCTATGGATGCCGATACTGGATTCAACTGGAACAGAGTCCTTGCCATATCATTGATTTCTATCTTACCTAACATCTGCGTATTCTTCGCAGCTCAGAACCAGTTCGTAGATGGAATCTCAGCAGGCGGTGTTAAAGGATGATCTAAGTTTTATTTGAGAAGGAAGTATTTGTTTTGAAAGGTTTATTTGACCCTGATAATCCGGTTGTACATGGAATAGTCAAATTCGGTTATATATGGCTGCTCAATCTTTTATGGCTGCTTACATCTCTGCCCGTCTTTACGATAGGAGCAAGTACAACGGCTCTGATATATAGCATGATGAAACTTCATGACGACAGCGGCTATCCCGTAAAAAATTACTTTGAGTCATTTAAGAGCAATTTTAAACAGGCTACGGCTATATGGGCTGTTTATGGTTCTATAGGCGCTGTATTGGCACTGGATTTCATTCTCTGGCACAGAATCAATAAGTCATCAATCTTTACGGGAGCTATGATAGCGATAAGCATAGCCTGGCTCGCAACTCTTTTATGGGTATTTGCAATCCAGGCAAAGTTTGTGAACAAGATAGGGGATACAATCCATTATGCCGTGATCATTGCTTTCAAGCACATTAAAGAAACCGTACTTATGTTTATGACAATAGTATTTGTAGTTTATATAAATATAAGTTATACGGCTGCGGTGAATTTTTTCACTATAGCTATAGGTCCCGGACTTATGGTATTTCTGTTCGCAGTATTTTATGAGAATGTTTTTGATGGTTATATAGATAAATCCTTTGATCCAGAGAATAAACCTTCTCAGCATTGAAGGGGAGTTTACAAATGCAGATTGGAATCAGGCTTCATGATACCAAAGAGGTACCATTTGAAGAAAGGCTGATGAATGCGAAGAAGGATGGATTCTCATGTGTCCACTTTGCACTGGCCAAGACCAAGGGGCTTCCAAAAGAAAGGGAGAATCTGACTCCGGGATATGCGATGTATCTTAGGAATGCATTCAAAAAAGCCGATATCGATCCGGCAGTTTTGGGATGCTATCTGAATCTGGGAGACACAGATCAGGAATCTCTTAAAGAAACAAAGCTTATGTACAGAGCTCATATAAGAATGGCGTCCATTCTGGGATGCGGTATAGTCGGGACAGAGACCGGGGCTTTGAACCACGAATATTCTTATGACAAAGATAGAAACAGAAGTCGTGAGGCGCTTGATTATTTTATAGAAAATTTAAGAGATGTAGTTAATGATGCTGAAAAATTCGGAGTCATACTTGCCATTGAGCCTGTCTATAAACATATTGTCTATAGCCCGGAACGTGCAGTGGAAGTACTTAAGAGAATTGGCTCACCGAATCTTCAGATAATATTTGATCCGGTTAACCTTATTGATCCTGAAGATGAATCAAGCCGTGATGACATAATAGAACGGACAATAGATATGTTAGGGGAGAACATAGCAATGATTCATCTGAAGGATTACAGGATCACAGATGGAAAAATGGAATGCATGGCATGTGGCTTCGGAGATATGGATTATATGAAAGTCCTAAAATTCGCCAAGGAGAGAAAACCATATATTCAGGCTACTTTGGAGAATACAAATCCAGGAAATGCTATGCTTGCGGCAGAACATATCAGGAAGATCTATGACAGAATTTGAAGATATAGAAAAATTAATAGAAAAATATATAGACAGACTTCTCGATGAGTCGACCCCCGAGCATCCCATCTGGAATCAGGAAATTATCCGTAAAGGCATTTCATCCGACTGGAATTATATAGATGGATGCATGATCACTGCTGTACTTTCTTTGTATGAATTCGAAAAAGACAATAAATATCTGGATTTTGCGGATTCTTACCTGGGTTGGTATATAAGCGAGGAAGGTGACATACGTACATATGATCCGGAAGAAAAAAATCTGGACAATATAAGTATGGGCCGAAATCTTTTTCCTCTCTATGAATATACAGGTAAGGAAAAATACCGAAAGGCTATGGATCTGGTAAGACATCAGATAGATATACAGCCGAGGACTGAATCGGGGTCATTTTGGCATAAGCTTATCTATCCAAACCAGATCTGGCTTGATGGACTTTATATGGCAGAACCTTTCTATATTTCATATGAGACAAAATTTAGAGGAATGTCAGGAGTGAGAGATGTCTTCAAACAATTTACGAATGTTGAAAAATTTCTCAAAGATCCAAAGACGGGACTCTATTACCATGGTTATGACGAGACAAGATCTATGTACTGGGCTGATCCGGTAAGTGGCTGTTCATCAAATTTCTGGTTAAGAGCAATAGGCTGGATGGCTGCAGCGCTTGTCGATACAATTTCTCTTATGAGTGAGACCATGTATTTCGAGATGAGAAAGCTTGAAAACATGTATAAGAGTCTGATAGATGCTATTCTTCCCTGGCAGGATGAGAGCGGAATGTTTTGGCAGATAGTGAATTTTCCTGGAGAAGAGGGAAATTATCTTGAGACAAGCGGAAGCGCTCTTATAGCTTATTCAATTGCTAAGGCTGTAAGGCTCGGCATTCTTTCAGATTTGTATATTGATTGTGCAATAAGGATTTTTAAGGGAATTTGCAGGAATTATTTAAGTTTCGGCAAAGATGAAAACGGAAACGAGGTTCCTGAACTCGGAGGAATTTGCCTGGTCGCAGGCCTTGGGGGAAAGACAAGAAGAGACGGCTCAAGAAAATATTATTATTCAGAACCGGTAGTATCAAATGATGCGAAGGGCGTGGGACCTTTTCTTCTTGCATATATAGAACTAAAGAGAGCAGGGGCTCTTAAATGTGGTGAAGCAAATGGACTTTACGATATACGCATATAATAGATGCGTCACTGTAGAAATTGAAAATTCATGTCCCTTTTTTTCACTCAAAAAATATGACATATATATTGACGGAGTTAAGAAGGGTGAGACCGACAAAAATGTTTTTATGATATATGGTCTTCAGCCTGACAGGGATTACGAGATAAGTCTTGACGGCATGAGCCATATTGTTCATACAAAGAAGGAAAAGATCCTTCTTGATGTAAGAAAGTTCGGTGCTTCAGGGGACGGGGAGAAAGATGATACGGAGGCTATAACAGCAGCTATAGCCTCCTGTCCTAAAGACGGGACGGTTTATATTCCTGATGGGGAATACAAGATCTCGCCGATTTTTTTAAAGAGCAATATGACTCTTCTTCTTTCTGACTCTGCAGTGCTTAAAGGGCAGGCTGACAGAAAAAATTATCCGGTAATGCCGGGGATGATCTGTAATTCAGACGAAGGGGAAACTGCTTTTTCAAGCTGGGAAGGAAATCCTCTGTCCTGTTTTGCCTCGCTTATAAATCTTTATGATGCTGAAAATACCGATGTTATAGGATCCGGCACTATAGATGGGAATGCTGATAATTCCGACTGGTGGGAAAAGCCAAAGGTTAAAGAAATAGCATGGAGAGGAAATCTTATAAGTCTTGTAAGATGCAGAAATATAAGATTTGCAGGTCTTACACTTAAAAATTCTCCTTCATGGACGATACATCCCTATTATTCGGATGATCTGGATTTTTCTTGCCTTAAAGTTATTAATCCGCCGGACAGCCCTAATACAGACGGATTCGATCCCGAAAGCTGCAAAAATGTAACTTTGAGGGGGAGTGAGATATCTGTCGGCGATGATTGCATTGCCATAAAGAGCGGCAAATATTATATGGCCCGCTATCATTTAAAAAGAGCGGAGAATATAAATATAACCAATTGCTATCTGAAAAAAGGTCATGGAGCTGTGACTCTTGGATCAGAAATATCAGGAGGAGTAAGCCGGGTAAATGTAAGAAATTGCATTTTCGAAGGCACCGACCGGGGCATAAGAATAAAGACAAGACGAGGCAGGGGAAAGGACAGCGTGATTGACAATCTTAGCTGCGAGAACATACAGATGATGAATGTTCCCATGCCTCTTACCATAAATATGTATTATTTCTGCGATCCTGATGGACATACAGATTATGTTCAGACAAAAGAAATGCCTGTTGACGAATTTACTCCCTCTATAGGTTCCATAAAGCTTAAGAAAATAAGATGCAGCGGTGTAAATGCGTCACTTATCACATCCGTAGGACTTGTAGAGAAAAAGGTAGGATCTATTGAACTTGATGACGTAAAGGCTGTTTTTCGTAAGAAAGAAGACAGAAAAGCAGTCGCTGCCATAATGATGGATGGCATGAAACCCATCGAGGGAATCCCGCTATATGTTGAAAATGCAGACAAACTTGTTTTAAAAAATGTTTATGTAGAAGGTCAGGAGCTTAAAGAGGATGTTATAAATAATGTCCTTGAGCTCAAAGAGAGTGATTATCATGTGGAAGGAAGGTCATAAAATGGAGTTACGCACAGCATCATCACCTAGAGACGCTAAGAACTATGATACAAAAAGGCTGAGAGAAGAATTTTTCGTAGATCATATTTTTGAAAAAGATGAAATCAATCTGGTTTACAGCCATATTGACAGGATAATATTCGGAGGTGCCTGCCCGGTTGAGAAAAAACTTAAGCTGCTTGCTAAAGACGAGCTTAGAGCTAAATACTTTCTGGAGAGAAGAGAGCTTGGAGTTATAAACATCGGCGGTCCCGGAAAGATCACGGCAGACGGAGTCGAATATGAGGTCGGATCAAGAGACGGAATGTATATAGGCCGTGGAACAGAGAATGTTGTATTTGAGAGTAAAGAGAAATCAAATCCTGCAAAATTCTATCTTGCCAGCGGACCTGCCCATAGAACCTGTCCCACTGTAAGAATTCTTAAGGACAAGAAGAAAGAACATGACTATGATGTAGAGATTCAGGAAGTAAACAAGAAACATCTTGGAGCCATAGAGACATCAAATGAAAGAACCATAAACAAATATATTCTTCCGGGCCAGGTTGAGTCATGCCAGCTTGAAATGGGAATGACACATCTTGAGCCGGGCAGTGTATGGAACTCGATGCCATGCCATACACATGACAGAAGAATGGAAGTTTATCTTTATTTCGATCTTGATGAAGATGATTTCGTAATGCATTTCATGGGTCAGCCAAATGAGACAAGACATATAGTCATGAGAAATGAAGAAGCGGTCATTTCTCCTTCATGGTCTATACATTGCGGATGCGGCTCAAAGAATTATACATTTATCTGGGCAATGGTTGGAGAAAACCAAGATTTTGATGATATGGATGAAGTAGATCCAAAGGATCTTCTTTAATAAATTTAAGAAAAGGAAGGGAGAAAAAATGTCAGGAATATTAGATAAGTTTAAGCTTGACGGAAAGGTTGCCTGGATCACAGGAGCATCTTACGGACTTGGACTTGCATATGCTAAGGCTTTTAATGAAGCTGGAGCAAAGATCGTTTTTAACGATATAAATCAAGAACTTGTTGACAGAGGCTTAAAGGCTTATAAAGAAGCTGGAATTGATGTATACGGAGCTGTTTGCGATGTTACAAATGAAGAGCAGGTTGATAAGTTTGTAAAAGATGTCATCGAAAAATACGGAAAGATCGATATCCTCGTTAATAATGCCGGAATCATAAAGCGAATTCCAATGATAGAGATGACAAAGGCTCAATGGGATCAGGTTATTTCAGTAGATCTTACGGGACCTTTCGTATGCTCAAAGGCAGTTCTTCCTTATATGATAAAGAACGGCAGCGGAAAGATTATAAACGCCTGCTCCATGATGTCAGAATTAGGAAGAGAGACAGTATCTGCCTATGCAGCAGCAAAGGGCGGACTTAAGATGCTTACAAAGAATATATGCTCAGAATATGGTCAATATAATATTCAATGCAATGCCATAGGACCGGGCTATATAGCTACACCTCAGACTGCTCCTCTCCGCGAAAAGCAGGCTGACGGATCTCTTCATCCATTTGACAGATTCATAAGATCAAAGACACCTGCTCAAAGATGGGGAACAACAGAAGATCTTCAGGGACTTGCAGTATTCCTGGCTTCACCTGCCTCCGATTTCATTAATGGTCAGGTGGTTTATATAGACGGCGGAATCCTTGCTTATATCGGTCAGGATCCTTCACAGTTGGATGAATCAAAGCTTAAAGATATAAAAGAAGCTGAAGATATAAAAGTTGGAGATAAATAATGAAATTAGACCTTAATCTCAGGAAAAAAGATGAATGCAGATTTGATGCTCTCTCAATCGGAGAGATAATGCTGAGACTAGATCCCGGAGACGGAAGGATAAGATGCGCAAGATCTTTCAGATGCTGGGAAGGCGGAGCTGAATATAATTCGATTCGCGGACTTCACAAGGCATTTGGCCTTAAGACGGGTGTCATCACTGCTTTTGCAGATAATGATGTAGGTAAGCTTCTCACTGATCTTGTTGAACAAGGAGGAGTTTCCACAGAACTTATCAAATATAAGAAAACAGATGGAATCGGAAGGATCTGCAGAAATGGGATCAATTTCTGCGAAAGAGGTTTCGGGGTCAGAGGTGGAGTCGGTGTACCTGACAGATTCAATACTGCAATTTCACAGATGACATCAGAAGACTTCGACTTCGATCATATCTTTGGTGAACTCGGATCAAGATGGCTCCATACAGGCGGTATTTATGCTGCTCTCTCCGAGGAGTCTTCAAAAACGATCATTGACTGTCTTAAAACAGCAAAAAAATATGGTACTGTGATCTCCTATGATCTTAATTACAGACCTTCTCTTTGGGATGCCATAGGTGGAATTGAGAAATGCCGTGAAGTCAATCGTAAAGTAGCCGGATACGCAGATATACTTATAGGATGTGAAGAGGATTTTTCCGAATGCCTGGGATTTGAAACAGAGTCAAAGGATCTTTCTAATCTTGATCCTGAAGACTACGGCAGGATGATAAAGCGTGTTTATGATGCTTATCCTGAGGTAAAAATGGTTATATGCATGCTTGATACTGTTACAACAGCATCTCGTAATGATTGGCAGGCTATAGCTTATGCAGATGGAAAATTATTTAGATCAAGAAAATATGATGGACTTGAGATCTATGACCGCCTTGGATTTGGAGATGCTTTTTCAACAGGAATGATCTATGGCATGCTTGAGACAGGAGATCCAGAGACCGCTATAGAATATGGTGCGGCTAGCGGAGCCATTGCTGTTACTACACCGGGCGACAACACCATGGCTGACAAAAATGAGATAATAGCTCTTGCCGGACATGGCGATGCCAGAGTCAAGCGATAACACATCTAATAAAGAAGGTAAAAATGAGCAATAAGATATATGAAAGATTCGCTGAAATAGGTATAATACCTGTAGTAGTATTGGATGATCCTTCAAAAGCAGAACCTCTGGGAAGAGCTCTTTCAAGAGGAGGACTTCCGGCAGCAGAAGTTACTTTCAGGACAGATGCCGCAGAAGAAACTATCAGGATACTTAAGAACAAATATCCTGACATGCTTGTCGGAGCCGGAACAGTTCTTACTAAAGAAGCAGTAGATCGTGCTCTTTCAGCCGGAGCTGAATTTATAGTGAGTCCGGGATTTGATCCGGAGATCGTAAAGTACTGTCTTGAAAAAGGAGTTACAGTCTGCCCCGGCACTCAGTCTCCTTCGGAGATGATGGAAGCTATGAAAATGGGTCTTGATCATCTTAAATTTTTCCCGGCAGAGCTTTCAGGCGGACTTCCTATGATTAAAGCTATTACATCTGCTTTAGTAAATCTTAAGATCATGCCTACTGGAGGGATCAATGCATCTAATGTTTCAGAATATCTTTCTTGTGACAAAGTCTTTGCAGCCGGCGGAAGCTGGATGGTAAAGAAAGACCTCATTCAAACAGGAAAGTTTGAAGAGATCGAGAGACTTACAAGAGAAGCTGCAGACATTGTAAAAAAGGTAAGGGGCTGATACTTTGTATCAGAAGCTTAAATAAAGGAAAAGAACTAAAAAGGGGTTCAAAGTCATGACATAAATCTTGACTTTGAACCCCTTGCTTTATGTATGAAACTCAGACTTTCCATACTTTATTCACAATATGAACACATATTATCTCTATACTTTATTTATCAAAAAGGAAAGAAAGAGGTGGCATTAATGAGTTTGTACGAACATGGATTTGAAGGAAATTCAGATCAGGACAGCAGGAACAGCCAAAGTGGCTGCTATACAGGAGAGAATAATTCCATGTACGGCTCACAGGACAGTAACGGAACATATTCTTATCAGAAGATTCCTGATGCCGATCAAAATAATAATGACAAAAAGCCAAAGAAGAGGAAAGAAAAGAAGGATAGAAGCGGCTTTGGCTACAAGGTAGGAAGAGGAGCCGTTATTGCAGCTGTATTCGGAATAGTTGCTGGAGCTACTTTTACCGGAACGACTTATGTTGGAAGGAAAGTCACAGGCCAGGACAAGAAAGATATTGAGCTTACAACTTCTTCAAACAAGGTAAAGACAACATCAACTAAATCAGGTTCAGGTAGTTCATCAACAACAGCAGCAGCAGATGTATCATCGGTCGCAGCATCGGTAATGCCGGCAATTGTGCAGGTGACAAACATGTCTGTGACAGAATACAGAAGTTTCTTCGGAAGCTATGAAAAACCTACTGAATCCAGAGGCTCAGGAATCATAATCGCTCAGGATTCGAATTACGTTTATATAGCTACCAATAATCATGTTATTTCAGACAGTCAGAAGCTGACAGTAACATTTGTTGACGATTCGGCTGTAAGCGCAGAGCTTGTAGGATCAGATGAGCAGAGCGATCTGGCAGTACTAAAAGTAAAGATCTCTGATATAGGATCCACAACTTTAAACAAGATAAGCGTTGCAACACTTGGTGATTCCGATTCTGTAAAGGTCGGTCAGGAGGCCATTGTAATTGGCAATGCACTGGGCTATGGGCAGTCAGTAACAACAGGTGTAATAAGCGCAGTAAATCGCGAAGTCACACTTACAAGTGATACAAGCGGAAATACTTATACAAACAAGCTCATACAGACAGATGCGGCTGTTAACCCTGGTAACTCAGGCGGAGCTCTTCTTAATAATAACGGCGAAGTAATAGGCGTAGTTTCAGCAAAGTATTCAGATACGAGTGTTGAAGGAATGGGTTATGCAATTCCTATAACTTCTGCTTCATCTATAATCAAGCAGCTCATGAATGGTGAGACAGTAGATCATTCAGCGGATTCATCTAAAGATGCAAGCACAGCTTATCTTGGAATATACGGCTTTGATGTGAACGAAGAATATTCAAAGGCTTATGATATGCCTAACGGAGTCTATGTATCAGAGGCAGTAAAAGATCAGGCTGCTTATAACGCAGGCATAACAAAAGGTGATATAATAACATCTGTTGATGGAACTTCTGTATCTTCCATGTCAGAGCTCAAGCAGGCTATAGCTGCGAAGAAGCCAGGAGATAAGATAAAGCTTGTGGTTGCAAAGCGTTCGGAAGGATATAAGACAAAGACTGTTGAAGTAACACTCGGTGATTCCAAGAATGCAAGCGACAGCTCATCTAATAATGGCAGCAAAGGAAATGACGGCAGTGGTAATTCCGGCAGCGGTTCTGATTCAGAAAACGGAAAATCCATTGAAGATTACATAAAGGAATTCTTTAACGGAGGAAACTAAAGTTTGAAAAAGGATTATATTCGTAAAACAAAAATCATCTGCACACTTGGTCCTTCCACAGATTCTGAAGAAAAATTGAGAGCACTTATAGAAGCAGGAATGAATGTCGCAAGATTCAATTTTTCCCATGGGCTTCATGATGAACAGGAGAAGAGACTTGCTCTACTTAAGAAAGTAAGAGAGGATATGCACGCACCGGTAGCAACAATGCTGGATACAAAAGGACCGGAGATCAGAATCGGAACTTTTGAGAATGGCAGCGTCGAGCTGGAGGAAGGTCAGAAATTCACTCTTACTACAAGAGAAGTAGTTGGTACTAAGGACACTGTTTCAGTCTCTTATACTAATCTTACAAAGGACGTCGAGCGTGGAACTCACATACTTATAGATGACGGACTTGTAGATATGGAGGTGCTTGATCTTACTGATACGGATATAATCTGTAAGGTAATGAATGCCGGTAAGATCTCTGACAGAAAGGGAGTAAATGTCCCCAATGCCAATCTTACAATGCCATTCCTTTCACCTAAGGACAGAAAAGACCTGGTATTCGGAGTTCAGCACGGCTATGATTTCATAGCAGCATCATTTGTACGAACAGCCAATGATGTAAAGGAAATGCGTGAATTCCTTAATCAATATGGTGGAAATGATATACAGATCATTGCAAAGATAGAGAATTCCCAGGGAATTAAGAATATTGATTCCATTATTAGGGAAGCCGACGGAATCATGGTCGCAAGAGGAGACATGGGCGTAGAGATCCCCATAGAAGAAGTGCCTGTTATCCAAAAGATGATCATCAAAAAAGTATATAATGCTGGAAAATTCGTTATTACAGCTACGCAAATGCTTGATTCCATGATAAAGAATCCTCGTCCGACAAGAGCAGAAGCAACTGATGTGACAAATGCGGTCTATGATGGAACTTCAGCGATTATGCTGTCAGGAGAGACAGCTGCAGGCGAATATCCGGTAGAAGCTCTAAAAACAATGTCAAGGATCGCCTGCAGGACAGAGAAAGATATTAATTATAAATCCAGACTAAAGGAAAGGATCATCATTAAAAATCCCTCAGTAACAGATGCCATTTCTCATTCAGCCTGCACAATGGCCGGTGACTTGAATGCCACGGCTATAGTTACCGTCACAATGTCAGGGCGTACAGCTCATATGGTTTCTAAATATCGTCCGGAAAGTCCGATAATAGCCGGCTGTATCAAAGAAAAAGTATGGAGACAGATGGGACTCTGCTGGGGAGTAACTCCTATATTGATTAAAGAGGAAAGCGATGCTGAGACGCTTTTCAAGGATGCACTTGAAGCAGCTAAATCTCATAAACTCCTGGAAGAGGGAGATACAGTGATATTTACAGCAGGAATACCACTTGGAATATCAGGGACGACAAACCTGATAAGAGCGGAATACGTATAAAATCAAAAAAGAACCTTTTTTTTACATATAAAAATGTAAAAATGAGGTTCTTTTATTATAAAGCTTAAAGTTTATTTTCGGGGTCTGTTCTTCTTATGAGGCGATACAGGAGCAGCTGGTTCTGCATTTTTGGAGTCATCTATGCCGAAGTATGACAGGAGAGCCCGGAATGTAGTATTGCTAATGTAATGCTCAATGCGACAGGCGTCTGCTTCGGCCGTCTCTGATGGTACGCCGGCTATTTCAAAGATTTGAGTCAAAGCCTGATGCTTTTTCAAGGTCTCCTGGGCAATCTTTTTTCCCTCAGGAGTAAGTTCAAGATGGTTGTGCTCAACAACTTTCACATATCCATTTTCCCGGAGCTGCTTAAGAAAGATAGAGATGGTGGCTCTGGCATATCCAAAATATTCACTTATATCTATTGCACGGACATATTCCTGCTCATTTGAAAGGATGAGGATGGCCTCCAGATAATCCTGTGCCGATTCCTGAATCTTCATAAATCTACCTCCATAATCAAATAAATATATATGTTGATTTTATCATCATTGTCAATCAGAACCAAATCAGGAATATTTATAAAAAATATTGAAATTAATGTAAGTCTATGCTAACATAATGAAAGGTTAGTTAAGGCTTACAAAAAATAAAGATATTTTCATGATTTTGACAGGAGAAAAATGATTATGCCGCTTACAATGACCAGAGCCGGAGAGAATGTGATGGTTGCAAGGATTGGAGGAAATCCGGAAATGAAGAAACATCTGGAAGACCTTGGATTTGTACCTGGAACTCAATTAAAGATATTATCGCAGCACCATGGAGATGTGATCGTAAAACTTAAAGAAACGAGGCTTGCAATAACCGAACAGATGGCAGGGCACGTTATGGTTAAGGACTGAAGGAGAAAAATCATGGCAAAATTAAAGGACTGTAAAGTGAATTCAAAAGTATTGATAAAGAAAATCAATGGCAAAGGAGCTGTAAAGCGAAGAATAATGGATATGGGATTAACCAGAGGTACAGAAGTCTATATCAGAAAAGTTGCCCCTCTCGGAGATCCTGTTGAAGTGACCATAAGAGGATACGAGCTTTCGCTTAGAAAAGACGATGCTGATATTTTAGATGTTGAGGAGATCTAATGGAGGGACAGAGATTGAATAAACTTAAGATTGCACTGGCCGGAAATCCCAATTGTGGCAAGACAACACTTTTTAACGATCTGACAGGCTCCAACCAATATGTAGGAAACTGGCCCGGAGTAACTGTAGAGAAAAAAGAAGGAAGACTTAAAGATCACAAGGATGTTATAATTCAGGATCTTCCCGGGATCTATTCACTTTCACCATATACACTTGAGGAAGTTGTTTCCAGAAAATATCTTGTCGAGGACAAGCCGGATGCCATATTAAACATAATCGATGGAACAAATATAGAGAGAAACCTTTATCTTACGACTCAGCTTTTGGAGCTTGGAATTCCTATGGTGATAGGGATCAATATGATGGATGTCATAAGAAAAAGAGGTGACAGGATCGATATGGATATGCTGTCAAAAGAGCTTGGTTGTCCGGTTCTTCCCATGTCAGCTCTTCATTCCGACCAGACGCTTGACGTGGCAGCTGTGGCGGTAGAGGCAGGAAAAAATGGAAAAGCTGGCACACCCCATATTTTTACTGGGAGCGTTGAGCAGGCAATAGTACAAATCGAAGAAGCTATAAAACCATATGTTGACAAGAAGAACTTAAGGTGGTTTGCGGTAAAGGTCTTTGAACGTGATGAAAAAGTCCTTAAGATGCTGGATCTTCCCAGGGAAATCATGGATAAAATTGAAGAAGCTATAAAGGATTGTGAGACAGAGCTTGATGATGATGCAGAATCCATCATCACAAATCAGAGATACGAATATATACAGAATCTTGTAAAAAGAGCCGTGGTTAAGAAAAAAACCGGCGAACGACTTACATTATCAGATAAGATAGACAGAGTGGTCACAAACAGGATTCTTGCTTTGCCTGTATTTATTCTCGTAATGATCGGTGTTTATTATATGGCCAATGGAATAGGCCAAATGGCGACAGATTGGGTAAATGATACCCTTTTTGGAAGCTGGATCCAGCCGGGAGTGCAGAACCTTCTGGAAAATGCAGGAGCATCGAACTGGGTGGTATCTCTTGTAGTAGACGGAATTATAGGAGGACTGGCGGCGCCCATTGGATTCGTGCCTCAGATGGCAGTAGTTTTTCTGCTTCTTGGCTTCCTCGAGGATGTCGGATATATGGCACGTGTAGCCTTCATTATGGATAGAGCCTTCAGGAAGTTCGGCCTTTCGGGAAAAAGTTTCATTCCTTTCCTTATATCATCAGGATGCGGAGTCCCGGGTATCCTCTCTACAAGAACCATCGAATCTGAAAAAGATAGAAGAATGACCATGATGGTCACTACAAATATACCATGCGGTGCCAAACTTCCTGTAATAGCTCTTATAGGAGCATTTATAGGAGGAAGCTGGTGGATAGCGCCCGCAATGTATTTCATGGGTATATTCTTAGTTATTATTTATTGTATAATCTTAAAGAAAACAAAGATGTTCCAGGGAGATCCTGTTCCTTTCGTAATGGAACTTCCGGAGTACCATCTTCCTACACTTAAGGGACTTCTTCTTCATGTATGGGAAAGAGTATGGGCCTTCATTAAAAAAGCCGGTACGATCCTCTTCGTATGTTGCGCCGTAATGTGGTTCCTGGCTAAATTTGGTTTTGCAGGAAACGGCTTTTTCTATGTCGATAATGTGGAAAATTCTCTATTGGCAAGAATAGGCATGATACTTGCCATATTATTCAGACCGCTTGGATTCACATGGCAGACAGTTGCATCTACACTTTCCGGATTTGTTGCAAAAGAGGGGCTGGTATCGACAATGGGAGTACTCTCCGGGCTTGAGTCAGCAGACAGCTATGCAAAGAGTCAGCTTGGTGTATTCTCACAATTTTTCCCGACAAGTGTTGCAGCCATGAGTTATCTTGTATTTAATCTATTCGATTCACCTTGTATTGCAGCTATTTCAACTCTTGCAAAGGAAATGGGAAACAGAAAATATTTCTGGTATGCTATTTTATTCCAGAATGTTGCAGCATATTGCGTATCACTTATGGTATACCAGTTTGGAGGCGTCTTCATTACACATGAGATCGCATTTAATCCTGCGACGGCTGTGGCATTTATTGTATTTTTTGCGGTTCTTTATCTTCTTTTTAGAAAGGCGCCTCTTAAAAATAAAATTGCTTCCGCAGCCTGAAAACAGCTTTTGATGAAAGGAGACAGAAATGTTTGCGAATATTATTGTGATACTGCTTATAGGCTTTCTTCTTGTCATGGCAGTAAATAAAATAATAAAAGACCGAAAAAAAGGAAAATGTTCCTGCGGATATAATTGCTCCGAGTGCGCTCTTAAGGGAATTGAACAAAGCTGCTGCGAACAGAGCAGCAATTTCCGGGAATTCAGGAAGAAGAGGGCTCTGGAAAAAAAGAACAAATCTTAATGCAATTAATAATCAATATTGGTCCTGGCTGATCAGGGAAAGAACTTTCTCTAAATAATTCTGATCGGCCGGGATCTCTTTATCTTAGCCATTTTGCTGCAGCAGCTAGTCGCCGGAATACTTTTAATTGTAGATTGAAAATAGCTGTGTTATAATAAAGCAGATTAAAAGAAAAAGGAGGAATGGTCATGCCAGAAGAAGAATTGTTTTTCTTAGGATTTTTTGCATTGATAATTCTTGTTGTAATATTTGCAGTCGTGGCTGTTGTTGGAGCGGTTTCATCAGTATGCGGAGGAGCGATCCCGACTGTTCTTAATAATAATGATGAAGAGAATGGCGGAATTTGAGATTTTATAATCAGATTCCTGATTCTTTGGCGTGCTGAGACTTTCGCATAAGCCGTATTGTTTGCGGTTCCTATCTGCATTCGATCTTACGGAAAGTCTTAGCACATTTTTTTACCTGAAGTAAACTGCTGAATATGGAAGGAGTTTCTCTTGAAGAAGGAACTTGACAAGACCTATGATCCCAAGAAGATCGAAGATAGTCTCTATAAGAAATGGGAGGATAATAATTATTTTCATGCCGAGCCGGTAAAGGGGAAGAAACCTTTTACAATAATCATGCCACCGCCAAATATAACCGGACAGCTTCATATGGGGCATGCCCTCGATAATACTATCCAGGATATATTAGTTCGCTTCAAGCGCATGCAGGGCTATGAAGTGCTTTGGCAGCCCGGAACAGATCATGCATCAATTGCCACCGAAGTTAAGATCATAAAGGCTTTGAAGGAAAAGGGAATAAACAAGGCCGATCTTGGAAGAGAAGGCTTTATAAAGAAGGCCTGGGAATGGCGTGACGAATACGGCGGAAGGATCATAAAGCAGCTCAAGAAGATGGGTTCATCTGCTGACTGGCAGAGAGAAAGATTTACAATGGATGAAGGCAGCTCAAGAGCAGTGGAGAAGGCCTTCATAGATCTTTATAACAAGGGATACATCTATAAGGGGAAAAAGATTGTAAACTGGTGTCCTACCTGCAAGACTACTATAAGTGATGCTGAAGTTTTATATGATGAAGGTCAGAAAGGACATTTCTGGCATATCAAATATCCTATAGCCGGAGAAGAAGGGCATTTTATAGAGATTGCAACGACAAGACCAGAGACCATGCTTGGTGATGAAGCCATCGCTGTAAATCCCAATGACAAGAGATATAAAGATCTTGTCGGGAAAAAAGCAATTCTGCCTATAGTAAACAAGGAGATCCCTATAATAAGCGATTCCTACGTAGATATGGAATTCGGAACAGGAGCCGTAAAGATCACACCGGCTCATGATCCTAACGATTTTGAAGTAGGAAAGAGACATGATCTTCCTGTTACCAATATCATGAACGATGATGCCACTATCAATGAGAACGGCGGCAAATATCAAGGTATGGACAGGTTTGAAGCAAGAGAGGCTATTGTAAAGGAACTTGATCAACTTGGCCTTCTCGTAAGCATAGAGGATATTGAACACAACGTTGGAACTCACGATCGTTGCGGATCAAATGTCGAACCTATGGTCAAGGAACAGTGGTTTGTAAGGATGGACGAGCTTGCAAAGCCTGCCATCCAAGCTTTAAAGAGCGGAGAACTCAAATTCGTTCCAGACAGATTCAATAAGACTTATCTTCACTGGCTTGAAAATATCAGAGATTGGTGTATTTCACGCCAGCTATGGTGGGGGCACAGAATCCCGGTCTATTATTGCAAAAATTGTGGAAAGACAATAGCTGCCTGTCATGAAGAAGCTCCAAAGATATGCCCTGATTGCGGCGGAGAAATGGTACAGGATGAGGATACACTGGATACCTGGTTCTCATCGGCACTCTGGCCATTTTCAACATTGGGCTGGCCTGATACAGAGAATGAATATTATAAATATTTTTATCCGACGGATGTATTGGTAACGGGCTATGATATCATATTCTTCTGGGTTATCAGAATGGTATTCTCCGGAATAGAGCATACAGGAAAGGTTCCCTTCCATACTGTATTTATTCATGGTCTGGTAAGGGATTCCCAGGGGAGGAAGATGTCCAAGTCGCTGGGAAATGGAATTGATCCTCTCGAAGTAATTGATAAATATGGAGCGGATGCTTTGAGGCTTACGCTTATAACAGGAAACGCCCCTGGAAACGACATGCGTTTTTACTGGGATCGTGTTGAAGCAAGTCGTAATTTTGCCAATAAGGTTTGGAATGCATCACGATTCATAATGATGAATCTGCCCGAGAATGGTGAACTTTCAAAGCCGGGAGATGAAGATCTTACGACCTCAGACCATTGGATCATATCAAGGATCAATACTATTACCAAAGAGACGACGGATGCTCTTAACAAATATGAACTCGGAATAGCAGTTCAGAAGGTCTATGACTTTATCTGGGATGAGTTCTGCGATTGGTATATAGAATTTGTAAAACCCAGGATCTACGATAAATCAGAAGAAAGCAAGGCATCAAGAAATGCAGCGCTGTATACGCTTAAATCTGTTTTAACAGATGCGCTTAAGCTGCTTCATCCATATATGCCTTTTATTACAGAAGAGATATATTGCACTTTACATCCTGAAGAAGACAGTATAATGATTGCTTCATGGCCTGAATATTCAGAAGAAAAAAATGATCCTCAGGCTGAGAAAGCCATGAATCGTATAATGGCTCTTGTTAAGGAGATAAGAAATGTAAGGACAGGGATGAATGTACCTCCTTCAAGAAAAGCAGAGCTTTTCATAGTGAGCTCCGATGAAGAAGTAAGACATATTTATTCTGATCTTTGCAATATATATATGAATCTTGCAGGAACCGACCACGTTTGCGTTATGGCAGATAATTCAAAGGTTCCCGAGAATGCAGTTTCGGCCGTTGTAGCAGATGCTACTGTATATATTCCGCTTAATGAACTTGTTGATCTTGACAAGGAACGCGAGAGACTTGAGAAAGAAAAGAAACGTCTCGAGGGAGAGCTTAAGCGTTCGCATGGAATGCTTTCCAACCAGAAATTCCTGGAGAAAGCACCCGAAGCAAAAGTAAAAGAAGAACGCGATAAACTTAGGGATTACGAGAATATGCTCGCTGATGTAGAGAAGCGTCTTTTAGAGATGAATTGATCTTTATTTGCTAGCATTAATACAGGGTGATGAAACGTGGGGTAGAAAATGCCGGATGATAATGTCAAAGAAAATAAGACGTCACTTCAGGTAAGAGTCTCTGATGATAAGATGAAGGCATTCCTGATAGTACCTAGATCCGAGACAAAAATAAGATATTCTTCTGAGGATGCGATAATTGCTTTGCAGTCCAAAGGAGTTGTCTATGGTATAGAGCAGGACAGGATTCAGGAAGCTCTTTTTGATCCTGTCTACGGCAGAGAGTATCTTGTCGCTGAAGGACTTGAGGTAAAGGAAGGAGTACCGGGAGAATACGAATTCCTTTTCAGCACAAAGCTCAATCATGAACCCAAGGTATTACCGGATGGTTCTGTAGATTACATGAGTATAAAGATGATAGAGACCGTAGGTCAGGGCGATGATATAGCTATCTATCATCCGGCGGTTCAGGGCAAAAACGGAGTTAACGTATTAGGAAAAATAGTTCCCGCAAAGAAGGTGAGAGATCTTCCTCCTCTTGCAGGCAAAGGTTTTACCAGAGCTTCAGACGGACAGAAATATACAGCCGATTATTCGGGAAAAATAGAGCTCGAGAACGGAAACAGGATAACTATCTCTCCTGTCTATGAAGTCAAGGAGGACGTTGGAGTAGAAGTCGGAGACATAGATTTCGCAGGCGATGTTATTATCCATGGCATGGTCACCAATGGAGTAACTATTCAGGCCAAGGGTAATATTACGATAGAAGGAGTCGTTGAGAATTGCGTTATCTCTGCTTTTGGAGATATCTATCTTCTTAAGGGAGTAAAGGGCGGTGATCGTACCACTATAAGAGCAGGCGGAAATATAACAGCCGAATTCATAGAATATGCTGATGTATTCGCCGGTGGTGATATAACAGCTGATGTATTTTTTAAGAGTAATGTAAGATGTGATGGTCTTATTAATCTTTCCGGTAAGAGATCCAGCGTTATAGGAGGCAGCATGGCCGCAATGGAAGGGATCTCATGCTATAATGTCGGAAATAAATTTTTCGTGCATACAGGCATGAGCGTCGGAGTTACCAAGGAAAGAGCTGCAAGTCTTGATGCTGAACGTAAGAAAGTTCAGGTAATGGAGAAACATCTTCAATCCATAGTCGAAGGGCTTCAGAAATTTGATTCTATTATGGAGAAGCGTGGCAATGCCGATGCAAAATCTGATCCCAGACGTATCCAGCTTTTGAGGGCAAAGATCCAGGAAGAGGCTTCATGCATGGATGAAAAGATGAAGCTTTCCAAAATGGAAAACGTATTCAGATGCGGAAATAATGCCAGGATCAATGTCAAGGGCAAAGTTTTTCCCGGCGTTACTATAGGTATAAATGAAATGAACATGGTTATGAAGGATGAATTTTCATCCGTTCAGTTCAGGGCAGGTGTAGATGAGATAAAGATCGAAAAGATCGAGGATGATGGTGATTCTAAATGATAGATTTTGATAAAGAGCTTAAATCCTTTGAGGAAAAACCGCTGATGAAAGACAGCGAAAAGAAGATAAAAGAGGAGAAGTTCCATGACATGGTGGATCTTCTGAAAACAGTTGATTCCAGAAATAATAACACAAATAATTTCGGAGCTTGAAGATCATGAAATGTTATTATTGCGGGGAAGAACTTAAAGAAGGGGCTTATTACTGTACTCATTGCAACAGAGATCAGAGAAGATATTTCGATATACTTAAAAGATCTGATGAACTTTATAACGACGGACTTGCCAAGGCCAGGGTCAAAGACATATCCGGAGCTATAGTATCATTAAATAACAGTCTTAAAGAAAATAAGAGAAATATTGAAGCCAGGAATCTGCTGGGACTCTGTTATTATGAACGAGGCCAGTATGTCGATGCCGTGACTGAATGGGTCATAAGCAAGAATCTTGAAGATTATAATCCGGCAGCAGACCGCTTTCTTGATGAAATGAAGCGCCCGGGCGAAATGGATCGGGCAGATAAGGAAGCCGAAAAATATAATCGTGCTCTTGATTTCGCCAGAAATGGTGAATATGATATGGCCAAGCTTCTTTTAAAGAAGAATTTGAGCCAGGATTCTCATGATATTCTTTCATTCAGACTTCTTATTCTATTATATATTAATGATAATAATTATCAGGAAGCCATCAGGCTGATCAAGAGAGCCCAGGCTATAGATATAAATGATACTTATATTCTTCGCTATAAGAATGAAATAAGAGAAAAGCAGAAGTCCAAAAAGAAAAAGAAGAAGAGGTCCGAGCTTGTGAATTTCAGCGACGGAAATGACAGCATTGTTATGACTCGCGGAGCCTTCAGAGACTTTACAGGCGGTTCAAGATCGGCAGTCTTCAATATTATAACAGGAATAATTCTAGGGGTTCTTTTTTGCTATTTTCTTGTGATACCTTCAATAAGGCAGAATGCGGCAAATTCGGCGGCAAATTCAATAGTTCAGTCCAATGCAAATGCTACGAGCTCCAAGAATAGTGTTTCACAATTAAAGGAAGAGGTATCTTCACTCAAGGAGGAATTGAAAAAATATGATTCCAAGAGTGATACAGTTACATCTTACGAACAGCTACTACAGGCAAAAACTGCTATTGACTCAGGAGATATGACGTCAGCATCTACTCTCATGCAGACTATAAACAAGGTTCTTCTTTCTGAACAGGGGCAGGCCCTTTATCAAACTATAAGCGATTCTATAAATGCTGATGCACTGAAGAATAATACAGATGCTGCAAGACAAGCCTATTCGAGTGGAGATTATCAAACGGCTGTAAATGATTTTCTCACTGTTATAGGTATGCAGGAGAACTACGAAGACGGACAGGTTCTCTATGATTTGGCTGAAAGCTATTATAAACTTGAAGATTATGCTAATGCCGTAAAATACTATAACAGGGTAAATGAACTCTATCCAGACTCAAGTCTTGGGAAGAGAGCAATGCGTGCATCGGAAAGAGCCTCTAAGAAGGCGGAAGATGCTCAAACTGCTGTCCAGCAATAAAGGTAAAAAAATGACTGATTCAGGAAAAAGAGGCTTTAACGGAAGGAACATATTCCGTGAACAGGCCGAAGAAGAAAAAAGAAAACTTCAGGAAATAGAACAGACTATTCTTCTTGATTATGAAAAAGGCAGGGATATAGATAAAACTGCTGTATATAATCAGCCCGACCAACAGGCCGTGGTAGAGATCATAGGGAAAATGTTCAGGATAATTTTCCCGGGATATTATAGAGACAGGGTATTCCGTGGCTATAACTTGGAATCAGGCATCATGGTTCTTATTGAGGACGTGATGTATAATCTTCAAAAACAGATAGCTGTAGTCCTTAATTATCAAAGCGAGGACGAAAATCCCGGAGTAAATGTCTGCCAGCAGTCGATAGACAGAAAAGCAAGCAATATTACTCTTGAATTTCTAAGTCGTATACCAAAGATGAGGGAATATCTGGATACAGATCTTGAGGCTACTCTTCAGGGGGATCCGGCTGCTCTTAATAAGGACGAGATCGTGCTCTCATATCCTGGTATCTTTACTATTACCATCTACAGGATGGCGCACGAGCTTTTTCTTTTGAACGTGCCTCTAATCCCGAGGATGATGACAGAGTATGCCCATAACAAAACCGGAATAGATATAAATCCCGGGGCTTCTATTGGAAAATATTTTTTCATAGATCATGGAACGGGAATTGTTGTTGGATCTACTACTATTATCGGGGAGCACGTAAAAGTCTATCAGGGAGTTACTATTGGAGCCCTGTCTACATCGGGTGGTCAGAAATTAAGAGGAGTTAAGAGACATCCTACCATTGAAGATTATGTGACCATTTATTCAGGGGCATCTATACTCGGCGGACAGACAGTCATAGGAGAACATTCGGTGATAGGTTCAAATGCATTTATCACAAGTTCGATCCCGGCGGGTACCAGGGTATCTATTAAGAACCAGGAGCTCTCATTTAAGTCAAAAAAAAACGCATTCGGACGAGGAAAGCGGACAGAAAAGCATAGAAGAAACTAACTGGGCCAGATTCCAATAGGAATGGCCCAGCCTGTTTTTATTTTCTTTCTATCTCATCAAGCATTGTGGAGACCTCATTAAGTGCAATTCGGATCTCCTGCCATTTCTCTGCATGAAGAGGGCCACTGTATTGATTGGCCAATGAGCTTGATATTAAGTCAGTAAGTTCTTTTTTGAAATTTTCTGCTGTCATTTTCTACACCCCTTCTAAAATATCTGATAATGTAATAATACCAATTGCCAATAATAATTTCATCTGAAAAATAAAGAAATATTAACGTTGCAAAGACAATGATTAAATAAGATAATAAAAAAGAAAACGATTTTGAGAAACTGAAAGGGGAATTATGAAGGAATATTGCGTAGGAGCTGATATAGGCGGAACTACAATAAAGCTTGGATTATTTAGATCAGTTGGAGAACTTATATATAAATGGTCGATACCGACAAGAACAGAAGATCATGGAAGCAAGGTTTTCGGAGATATTAGAGACTCTGTAATGTCAGTTCTGGAGGAAAGAGGCATAGATATCAATGAAGTTGAAGGCCTCGGAGTAGATGTACCAGGCCCTGTACTTCCTGACGGAACAGTAAATAAATGCGTAAATGTGGGCTGGGGAGTTGTTAAGGCAGAAGAATTGTTCAGTAAAGAATTCGGCGGTCTAAAAACAGCTGTCCTTAATGACGCTAATGCGGCAGCACTCGGTGAAATGTGGAAAGGTGCAGCCAGGGGAGTTAACAATGTCTGTCTTGCCACACTCGGCACTGGAGTTGGCGGAGGAATCATAGTTAATGGAAGGATCGTTACCGGAGCATTTGGAGCAGGCGGAGAGATCGGTCATATGACTATGAACGAAGACGAAGAAGAGATGTGCAATTGCGGTAAGAAGGGATGTCTGGAGCAATATTCATCAGGAAATGGAATAGCGCGTCTCGCAAAGCTTAAGCTTAATGAAAAGGATTGCCCTGAGACATCTTTAAAAAATTATGATGAAGTAGATGCAAAGGTGATCTACGACGAAGCTAAGAAGGGTGACAAAGTTGCACTTGAACTTGTAGATGAACTTTCAAGATATCTTGCAAAGGCCTTTTCTTATGTAAGTGCGGTAACAGATCCTGAAGTATTTGTAATAGGCGGGGGTGTTTCAAAGAATGGCCCCATAGTTAAGGAGCATGTAGAAAAATTCTTTAAAGAATATGCTTTCCATGCTTCAAGAAATGCAAGATTCGAGCTTGCAGTACTCGGCAATGACGCAGGAATCTACGGAGCCGTAAAAGCAGTACTTGATAAGGAATAAAATAAGCCATATCTTAAGCGAATAATTTATTGATCAAAAAGGTTAGACAGAATCTAACGATTGAGAGACGATAAGGCTCGCTTGAGATATGGCATTTTTTAATTTTTGCTATAAAGTATCCTGAACATGTTTTTTCCATCAGAGATACCTTGAAAAAGAATAGATCCGTCATTTGATCTGAAGAGTTCAGATCGATAATCATTATCAATAAGGATCTCTTCAGAATATTCGGCTCTTAAGCGGAAATCATGGCTGAAATTCTCGTGATCCTCTTTTTTCATCAAATCATCGCATATATCAAAATATCTGCTGTTATTAATATGACCATTAATATCGCATTCGCTGTAGAGAGCCCTGGAATCATTTTGAATTTCAGGATCGCCTGATGGACTCTTGATTCGGGGGAGAGGAAAATCACCCGGAGCGGATTCACCTTCTATATGAATATTGTACCTGTCCGGGAAAACAGCTTTTCTTGTTTTCTCGTCTATGAGGATCCAGAGAGTTTTTACCTCAACCAAAACACGACCATTCGATATAAATTCTGTATATCTCGGGAAAAAGAGATGCAGCTGCCGTCCAGGACGAGTCTTTATTGTGATCTTTTCATCATAGGCGGGTAAACGATTGATCTTTAGTTCTTGCTGAGTAATGACCCATAGAAGACCTTTGTCCAAGGTAAACTCTCTTCCCATGCCAAGAAGAGTAGTATGCTTTACAGTTGCTTCCTGGCTTAATTTCAGAAGAGTTGAAAGCCTCATAGTCCTCATGATCGTGACATCGGTGCTTTTTACTGTATAGGCTTCAGTGAGGCAATCACTCATTTCCGCCATTTTTAATGCCTTCCTGAACCTTGTCTACAAGCTGTCCCAGTGTAAGTATGGAATCCCATTGATCCTCGGGAATCGAGACATTGAATCTGGATTCGACTTTCGTGATAAGAAGGATCATGCTCATGGAGTCCATATTTACATCAGTATTAATCTTTGAATCCTCTGTGAGATGAACGCCTTCCAGATCCGGTACAAGTTCATTCGCCATCTGGGCTATGATATCAATGATTTCCTGTCTTGTTAATCCTTCCATATTGAAAAATCTCCTTTGCTTAGTGCTTGTTCAATTAAGTAACGCTTTAGCTTTCCGGTTATGGTTCTTGGCAGCTTTTTATTTATGTAGATAACATCAGTGATCTTTAAGCTGCGGCTTAAACTCATATTTAGTGAATTTACGGCTTCGTTAACTTTGTCTTTGTCTGCCTGATTCGAGACCACGAGCTTGGGTCTGCCATCCATAAGGATTATGGCCAGCTCGTCAGTTCCGAGGCCTTTTGTAAGTATACTCTCGTATTCGGGACAAAACAATTTTTTTCCGTCAGGGAGTACCAGCATATCCTTTTTGCGGCCGGTCACATGCAGAAGACCATTGGGATCGAAGATTCCTATATCGCCTGTCATGAAGAAACCCTGATTATTAATGGGAAGGCTGTCTTCTGAGCCGTTTTTGAGAACAGATCCCGGGCTTACATATGCTTCCAGGAGAGAGTCTGTTTTTACCATGATTTCACCATCGTCGGCAAGTTTAATATCAACTCCGGGACAGATGGTTAGAGCACTCTTACCATTTCCGTCCGTGGTTATAGCGACTCCGCTTGCCGTTTCGGTAAGCCCGTAGCCAGTATATATGAGCGCTTTTGTTGCCTTTCTTATCATTTCTCTCGAAGAATCTGAAAGAGGAGCTGCTCCTATAAGAATAGTCTTAAGCTCAGGATTAAAAGAATTAAAGCGGGCATAGACCTCAGCCATTCTTGGAACGAGAGATATATATGTGGGATGAAAAAAATTGGGATCGTCTGTAATATGCCTTAGTCCTCGTCCCAGTGCTATAGAAGCGCCATTAGTGATGCCCCAGAGGAAGGAACAGACGAATCCGAAGACATGTGATAATGGAAGAACAGAAAGAAGGATATCTTCTTCACTTATGGGAAGACACATCTGGCCTCTCCAGGCGGCATGCAGCAGAGCTTCTGTTGTCAGAACAACAGCACGGCTTGAAGATGTAGTACCGGATGTAAAGAAAATTACTCTTCCTTCCTGGCCTTCGGGTCTTTTTTCATGAAGTCTTTCGAGAACTCCTTTTAGGCCGGTTTTTATTGAAATTTGACGAATCTCAGGAAGCTGGGGATCAAGAAGGACTGCATCAGTGCCTGCTATAAGATCCGCAAAGAGATGTATAATATCAGCAGGATCATGCCTTATCTTTATGAAATCGACCTTGTTTCCGGAGGTCTTTATCTTTAAAGATTCTGAGAGTATTAGCTTTTGAAGATCCTGATATGAAAGAAATCCTATGCCGTCAGGAAACTTTGGATCTCCAAATAGAAAAGCATTACCATCAATGTTTGCAAAATCACTGATTAAATCAGCAATTTTATTGTATTTTGTAGTTTTCAACTTTAAGACCTTGTAAAAAATTTAACAACAAATTATTATATACATATAAACATTATCTTAATTTTAACAAATCATATTATGGTTTACAATTAAGATATGTTAATTTTTAACAAAGCGCACAGAGAGGGATAGGAAATGAAAGACAAGAATGAGAAGATCTGTATTATCGGCGGCGGACCTGCAGGACTTTCTGCAGGAATGTATCTCGAGAAGAAGGGATATTTCAATTACCAGATTTTAGAGAAAGAAGATCATGTAGGCGGAAAGTGCCATTCTCCCGAATATAAGGGCAGAAGATATGAAATGGGAGCTATCATGGGTGTTCCTTCATATTATGCTGTACATGATGTTGAGGAATTTTGCGGATTCACTCATGATGGTCCTAAGCTTAATAGAAATTACAAGGATAAAAATGGAAATGTAATCGATCCTTTCAATCCCAAGAAGAATCCTTTAAAGATTCCACAGCTTCTTAAGATGAAGAGTCAGATGAAGAAGTTAGCTCAGCTCCTTGAGACAAAATACAAGGGATATGATGTAAACGGACACAGAGGAGTATCAGAGGGACGTTACGACGGATATGCTGTTACACCCGGACGTGAGAAGGTTTCTGGCGTTAATGAGAACTTAAAGGATCTTTGCCTTCCTTTCAAGGATTTCTGCGCAAAGAACGGAATTGATCTTGTTCAGGATATCTGGATCGGACCTTTTACATCATTCGGTTATGGATATTTCGATGAGATCCCCGCTGCATATGTTCTTAAATATCTTGATTTCCAGACAACAATGAATTTCGTAAAAGTAAACCTCTGGACATGGAAGGATGGAACACAGTCGATCTGGGAGCGCCTTAATGACAAATTAAAGAACCATGCACGTCTCAATTCTGATATTACAAAGGTCGAGCGTAAGGATGGCAAGGTTTATGTAACAGTAAACGGAAATGTTGAAGAATATGATGATGTAATTATCACAGCTCCTCTTCAATACATGGATCAATATTTCGATGCAACAGAAGAAGAGAAGAGCCTCTTCTCCAAGATCGATTATGAGAGATATGATGTACTTGCTTTCACAACAAAGCCTGAGGATCATCCTGAGATATCCTACTACATCTTTGATAATATGACTCCTGAGACATATGGACATCTTATGGTTTATTATCGCCGCTGGAAGGATGATAATACTCAGATGCTTACTACATATGCATTGAGAAATCACAAGGATAAACCTGAAATCCCTTATGATACATGCAGACAGCAGGTTCTTGATGACCTTAAGACAATGCACAATCCTGCAGAGAAGGTTCATTATGAGAAGGACTGGTATTACTTCCCTCATGTAGATTCTGAAACATATGCAAGTGGCTGGTATGAGAAGGTCGAGGCAATGCAGGGTCAGAAGAATACATACTATGCCGGAGAAGTAATGTCATTCGGAGATATGGATGAGACTTCTGAGTACTCAAGAGAGCTTGTTGACAGATTCTTCTAAATAAAGGATCTATACAAGCCTTCGAATAATAACAAGACGTAAACCGGTATGCCGGCCGAAAGCTTCAAAAGTGAAGGAAAGGGCCGGCTGCCGGATTTTTTTCAGGAGAAAAATGATGAGTTTTTATAAAGATCATTATCAGGTCATCATCATAGGAGGAGGCCTGGCAGGAATGGCTGCGGCCCTTCAACTTCAGGACAAGGGAGTAAAGGACATACTAATTCTAGAGAAACATAATCTCCCGGGCGGCCTTGCCACCAGCTATGTAAGAGATGGTATAGAAATAGAGGCCACACTTCATGAAATGATGAGTATAGGACCTAAGGAAGACAGACTTAAGGTCGGACAGTTCTTAGATGAGATGGGAGTTGACATTGACTGGCTCAGAGTCCCTGAGGCTTACCGTTTCATAGAGAAGGACAAAAATATTGATATAAGACTGGACTATGGCTTCAAGAAAATGTCCGAGGAGATCAATGAAAAATTCCCGGGCTGGGGCGACAAGGTCTATGATTTCATGGAAATGTGCAACAGGGTCTATAATTCCATGAATTATCTTTCCACTCACCAAATGAGTAAGCTTAAGATGCTTAAAGAGCATCCGGATTTCGTAAAAACTCTTGGCTATTCGGCTCAGGAAGTACTTGATTCCTATGGCTTTCCTCAGGATGTCCAGGACGTTTTAAAGGCTTACTGGATATATGTTGGAAATCCTACAGATACTCTTCCTTTTACAATTTTTGCTTTTCTTCTAGCAGATTATTTCAGAGGCGGTTCCTATGTTGCAAAAGGATACTCACATGAAATGAGTATGAAAATGGAGAGAAAAGTTGAGGAGAACGGAGCTCAGTTCGAATTCTGCCAGGAAGTTGAGAAGATTCTTGTTAAGGATCACAAGGTAGTTGGAGTAAGGACTAAGCGCGGTGACGAGATCCACAGTGATTATGTAATAAGCGGTGCTTATCCCAACAGAGTCTATAACCAGATGATAGAACCTTCCTCAGAGGTACCTTCGGGGGCAATAAAGGAAGTTAATGCCAGAAAGCTTTCCGTATGCCCGGTTTCAGTAATGATGATTCTCGAAGGAAGCCCGGAAGAGCTGGGAATTCGGGATTACAACATTTTTTCCACAAACAATATGAATATGAGCGAGCTTTGGCAGAATAGCAAAACTCAGGGACCTTATCACTATCTGACATCTATCTGCCTTAATCTTGCAAATCCGGGATGCGCACCAGAAGGCTATACACAGTTTTCCATAACTGCTCTTCCCCTTGTTGATGGCTTTCTTAATGTAAAGGAAGAGGATTATTTTGAATTAAAGAGAAGACTCGCCAGGGAAATGATCAGTACCTATGAGGATACGACAGGAATAATAATCCATGACAAGATAAGAGAGATCGAGGTTGAGACGCCGATAACTGTTTCACATTATGTTGGAGCCTGGAAGGGAAGCATTTACGGCTATTCACATAGTATGGATGATCATGTGGTTGCAAGGCTCCAGATGGCTGAAAAGGATCATTTCATTTCAGGACTTGAGTTCGCCGGAGCATTCGGTATATCAGGAGACGGAATGGGACCTCAGATAACTAACGGAAGAGCTGCCGCAAAAGGGGTTCTAGATGATATTAAGAAAAAGGAAGGTGCCGCAAAATGAAAATAAAGGGATTTTTTAAGGATGTAAGCGGGGCTTCCAGAATCGTAAAAGAAAGAGAGAAAAATATAGAATCAGGATCTGACAAGATCATAGAGACTGATCCTATAAGAGAGCTCGCTGATAAGATCCATCCTGACAAGCAGATATTTACAGTAACGAAGATATATGATGCAAGCCCTTCGGCAAAAACATTCAGACTCGAACCGGACAATGGACATATAGCTCCTTTCCAATGCGGACAGTATGTGAATTTCTATCTTACGATAGGTAACAGCCGCCTGACAAGAGCTTATTCGATCTCGTCAGCTCCTTTCGAGGCAAGACTTGAAAAGCCTTTTTTTGAGATCACAATAAGACGTAATCGATCATATTTCGTACCGGACTATTTTTTCGAGAATATTAAAGTAGGATCAAAGCTCACAGCTTCACTTCCTTTCGGACAGTTCTATTATGAACCACTCAGGGATTCAGATCACGTTCTGGCTCTGGCGGGCGGATCAGGTATTACACCTTTTGCATCCATGGCAAAAGAAATTGCACATGGAAACCTTGATATTGATCTTACAGTTCTTTACGGATCGGTAAATCATAATGATATAGTCTGCTTTGATCAGCTCAAAGATGCAGAAGACAAGAGACCTGACAAGATACATATAGTACATGTCATGTCCGACGACCCGGATTGGGACGGAGAACAGGGCTTTGTAACAAAGGATTTAATAGAAAAATATTCTTCAAAAGATACAACTTATATGTTCTGCGGACCTCTTCCGATGTATAATTTTGTAAAGAAAGCACTTGAAGAGATGCATGTACCTGCAAAGCGTTTCAGACATGATGCGATCGCTCAGCCTGCAAATGTAAAGATGATACCGGGATTCCCCGAGGATCAGATAGGAAAGACCTATAAGATTACGGTCATCCGCGGGATCCAGAAGGATGAGATCGAAGCAAAGGCAGATGAGAGCGTGGCAGTCGCTCTTGAAAGAGCAGCTATCCCTGTCGATACGCATTGCCGTGCAGGAGAATGCGGTTTCTGCAGATCTAGGCTTTTATCAGGAGAAATTTTCGTTTCCCCTCTTGGAGACGGAAGAAGAGAGATGGACAAGGAAATGGGTTGGTTCCATGCATGTTCATCATATCCTGTATCAGATCTGGTTATAAAGATTCCTATTCTCGATTGAATTTAGACAGGAGGATCTATGTATACTGATGAATACAAGCGCTGGAGTGAAACTGATCTTAAGGATCCCGATCTAAACAGGGAGCTTATGACTATCGAGGGCAACGATGATGCGATTAAGGACAGATTCGCCGTAAAGCTTGAATTCGGTACTGCCGGATTAAGAGGAACTCTCGGGGCAGGAACAAATAGAATGAATATCTGGGTAGTCCGTCAGGCCACACAGGGAATAGCAGACTGGATACATGAAGAAAATGAGAGCGGGACAGTTGCAATAAGCTACGACAGCCGTCTTAAGAGCTGGGATTTTGCGAAGGAGGCAGCAGGAGTACTTGCAGCCAACGGAATAAATGTAAGGATTTATGATGCTCTTATGCCTGTTCCGGCGCTTTCCTTTGCAACCAGATTCTATAAATGCAATGCCGGCATTATGATCACAGCATCACATAATCCTTCTCAATACAATGGCTATAAGGCCTATGGCCCGGACGGATGCCAGATGACAGATCATGATGCAGCCATTGTCTATTCAAAGATCCAGGCAACTGATGTACTTACAGGAGCAAAATACATTTCTTTTGCTGAAGGAGTTTCAAAAGGACTTATAAAATTCGTAGAGGATGACTGTAAAGAAGCTTTCTATGAAGCAGTAGAGAGCTGCCAGGTCAGACCGGGCCTCTGCCGTACGGCTGGTCTTAAGCTTGTTTACTCACCTCTTAATGGGACAGGTCTTGTTCCAGTCACAAGAGTACTTAAGGATATAGGAATAAGCGATATAACTATAGTTCCCGAGCAGGAATATCCAAATGGCTATTTTACGACCTGCTCTTATCCTAATCCTGAGATCTTCGCTGCTTTGGAAAAAGGACTGCTTCTTGCGGAGAAGACAGGCGCCGACCTTATGCTTGCTACAGATCCCGATGCGGACAGAGTTGGAATTGCCATGAGATGCCCTGACGGAACATATGAGCTTGTAAGTGGAAACGAGATGGGAGTCCTTCTTCTTGACTATATTTCAAATGCCAGGATAGAAAAAGGCACTATGCCAAAAGATCCGGTAGCAGTAAAATCACTTGTTTCAACACCTCTTGCAAATCTCATTGCAAAAGATTACGGAGTAGAATTGAGAGAGACTCTTACAGGATTCAAGTGGATAGGCGATCAGATCGGCAGACTTGAAAAAGATGGCCAGGAAAACAGATTCATTTTCGGTTTCGAAGAATCATATGGCTATCTGGCAGGAACATATGTAAGGGATAAGGATGCGGTAGTTGCTTCCATGCTTATTTGTGAGATGGCTGCCTACTACAGAAGCCGGGGATCATCTATAAAGGAGCATATTGAATCTCTCTATCAAAAGTACGGCCGTTATCTTAACGAGATCGACAGCTTCCAATTCCCGGGACTTTCTGGAATGGAAAAAATGTCAGGGATAATGGAGAGGCTGAGAAAGAATGGTCTTAAGAAAATAGCGGAATATGATGTAGTTAAGACATTGGACTACGAGAAGACTGAAGAAACAGGACTTCCTGCAGCAAATGTTCTTCGCTATGAACTTTCCTCAGGAGAGACAGTAATTGTCCGTCCTTCAGGAACAGAACCCAAGATCAAGGTCTATTATACGACCAAGGGAAAGACTCTCGAAGAAGCAAAAGCCGAGAGGGAAAAGCTTTCTAAGGCTATGAAGCCTTTAATGGCATGATAATAATAGAAAAGAAGACCGGGAATCCATTAGGATTCCCGGTCTTTTAAAATTAAGCGGATCTATTCTATAAGTCGCTTTAAATTAATCAAAAAGCATTCTATTAGTTTTGAGCTGCCTGGCTGTTTCCTTCCTTCTCCTTCTCGGTAAGAACATGATTGACATAATCAACAACTTCATCGGGATTAAGTCCGTGAACCATGGCTGCGTCCTGAAGAGATTCTCCCAGTGCTGCAGGGCAGGAAACGCATCCCATTCCGCAGTCCATAAGTGCATATATTGCTGCAGGGAATTCTCTTATTGCATCTCCGACAAGCATTTCTTTATTAACAAAAGTCTTTATATCGTCCATTTTTTTCCTCCTGAATCGTTAAATTTAGCTTCACTAATTATAACAGGCTTGAAGCGTGATATGCTATAAAAAATTATATTTTATACAATTTTTATTATTGCCTTGAATTGAAAAATGTAGTTTATTATCTGAAAATGACATAGAATTCAGAAATGTAAGCGATTAACTTTTTAATAAATAGATAAATTTGGGCCTTTTTATTGAATAAAATTCATTAAATGCTACAAAAAAATTCATTTAATATTGACAGGAGCATTTTGGATTAATATAATTTTTACAAATTCAGGTAGAAAAATTAACCGAAAGAAGGAGACAAGATGACCAAATATATAGTAAAGCGTATTATTCTTGCAATCTTTTCAATATTGATCGTATGCGCTATTACCTTCTTTGCAATGGAAGCTATTCCCGGTGGGCCTTTCAATTCCGAGAAAGCCATCTCAAAGGAAGTTCAGGAAGTCCTTAATAAACGTTACAATTTGGATAAGCCGGTAGGCGAGCAGTTCCTTATATACATGAAGAATGTATTACATGGTGATTTCGGAGTATCTCTTAAGACAGGCCGTCCTATTGAAAAAACAATAATGAGATGCTTTGCTGTATCGGCAAGGATCGGCGGCATAGCCGCAATAGTCGCAGTGATTATCGGAGTTATACTCGGCAGTCTTGCAGCACTTTACAGAAACAAGTGGCCGGACAGAGTGATCATATTTTTCACGACTCTTTTTACTGCAATGCCTTCTTTCGTATTTGCTACTTTCCTTCTCTTGGTCTTCTGTATACAATTAAAGATTTTCCCGGTATGGAATGTTAAATCCCCAAATTATTTTCTTCCGGTTATCGCACTTGCTGCATATCCCAGTGCCTATATTACAAGACTTACAAAGACCAGCATGCTGGATTCGCTGGGACAGGATTATATACGTACAGCCAAGGCGAAGGGATGCAGGACAGCTATGGTGATCTTCAAGCATGCCTTAAGAAATGCCCTGATTCCTGTAATCACATATATAGGACCTATGCTTGCTTCTATTCTGACCGGTTCACTCGTTATCGAGAATATCTTCACGATAGGCGGTCTTGGACAGCAGTTCGTAAATGCGATCACAAACGAGGATTACACAATGATAATGGCAACGACGATTTTTCTTGCAGTGCTTATGATATTAATGAACCTGCTTTCGGATATCCTATATAAGATAGTAGACCCGAGGATCACGCTTGAATAAGGAGGAAGCAAATGAAAGAATCACTTCATAAGAGCCCGCTCAGTCTTCAGATCAATCCTGAGCTATTTGAGAAGGCTTCAGAAGTTGAAAAGGAGCAGGCGGAAGTAAAGAGCGAATCTTCGTCATTTCTTAAGGACGGAATGAGAAAGCTTATGAAGAATCCTCTTGCAGTAGGATCCATAATAGTTCTTCTGCTTCTTCTTGTAATGATAATTATTGTTCCTATCATATGTCCTTATACATATGATGGAATAATTGAGATAAACGGAAGACGAGACGGAACGGCAGCAAATCTGGCACCATTTGCATATTCTAAAAATGAGAAAAAGGCAATGGCTGAAGGCGGAGCTGTTTTCCCTCACATAATGGGAACTGATTCCATGGGCCGTGACTATTTCATAAGAGTAGTTGAAGGAACTAAGGTGTCGCTTGGAATTGGTGTTTTCGCTGCTCTTATAGTTCTTGTCATTGGAACTTTATACGGATCGATCGCCGGATATGCCGGAGGCAAAGTCGACAACGTAATGATGAGAATAGTAGATATCATCTATTCTTTGCCTGATATGCTGATAATAATCCTGCTTTCAGTAGTTCTTAACCAGCAGCTTGAGAATTCCAACAGTGCTTTGGTACAAAAACTTGGAGCAAATATGATCTCCATATTCATAGTATTCGGACTTCTTTACTGGGTAGGAATGGCGAGACTGGTAAGAGGTGAGATCCTTATGATAAAGAATAATGAATATGTTATGGCTTCTCAATCAATGGGAGGTTCACCTTCATTCATTATCAGAAAGCATATTATTCCTAACTGCCTTTCGATCATTATTATAACTACTGCATTGCAGATTCCTTCAGCGATTTTTACCGAATCTTTCCTTTCATTTATAGGACTTGGTGTCAAGGCTCCCATGCCTTCTCTTGGATCTCTTGCAAATGCCGCCAGACAGGGAATGCAAAGTTATCCATGGCAGCTTGTTTTTCCGGCAGTAATGATCATTCTTATCGTACTTGCGTTCAATCTCCTCGGGGACGGATTAAGAGATGCATTTGACCCTAAACTGAGAAGATGATAAGGAGGAAGAGATGACAAGCGGAAATATAAAACCAATTCTGGAAGTGAAGGACCTTCATACCTCCTTTGCTACTGATAAGGGCGAGGTTCGGGCTCTAAACGGCGTAAGTTATACTCTCGAACCGGGGAAAACACTCGGAATAGTCGGGGAATCAGGATCCGGCAAATCTGTATCAGCATATTCTATTATGCAAATACTTGATCAAAACGGACATGTAACAGGCGGTCAGGTATTTTTTGATGGCGAGGACATGTCAAAGTGGTCAAAGAAGAGAATGCAGGAATTCCGAGGAAGGGATTGTGCGATGATTTTTCAGGATCCCATGACCAGCCTGAATCCGGTATATACAGTAGGAAACCAAATAGCCGAAGCATACCGACTTCATCATAAGTCAGACAAGAAAGAAGCAGAAGAGAAGGCAATCGAAATGCTAAGACTGGTTGGCATTAATGAACCGGAACGAAGGATGCATCAATATCCTCATGAACTTTCCGGAGGAATGAGGCAAAGAGTAATGATAGCTATGGCTCTCATATCCCAGCCTAAGATTCTTATAGCTGATGAGCCGACGACAGCGCTGGATGTTACAATTCAGGCACAGATTCTGGAACTTATGAAGGATCTTCAGAAAAAATTCCATATGGCCATAATTATTGTAACTCATGACCTTGGAGTCATAGCTCAGATGGCTGATGAAATTGTAGTAATGTACGGCGGCCGTATATGCGAAAGAGGAACGGCGGATGATATTTTTTATCGTCCCTGCCATGAATATACAAAGGGACTATTAAGATCGATACCAAGACTTGATAATATGAACGAAAAACTCATTCCTATCGAGGGCTCGCCTATCAATCTTTTAAACCTTCCCAAGGGATGTGCATTCTGTCCCAGATGTAACGAAGCCATGAAGATCTGCTTGGATCAAGTACCTCCGGAACTCAGAGTATCCGATACGCATCTTGCTTCATGCTGGATAAACGTAAGAGATAAGAAGTATCAGGAGGTGCAGGAAAATGAGTAATAACGAATATCTCGTAGAAGTAGACCACCTTAAGAAATATTTTCCTGTAAAGACCGGTTGGTTTAATACTACAGATCTTAAAGCCGTTGATGATATTTCATTTAAGATCAAAGCCGGTGAGACACTTGGACTTGTAGGAGAGTCCGGATGCGGAAAGACAACAGTAGGAAGAACAGTTCTTCATCTTTATGAACCCACATCAGGAACAATAAAATATGATGGACAGGAGATTACTTCAAAGAATGTAAAGAATTTCAGAAACAAGATGCAGATGGTATTCCAGGATCCATATTCATCGCTGGATCCAAGAATGACTGTAGAAGATATCATTGGTGAGCCTCTTGATATAGCCGGGATGTATACAAACAAACAAGAAAGACGTGACAGGATCCTTGAGCTCATGAGCTATGTAGGACTCAATGCAGAACATGCCACTCGTTATGTTCATGAATTCTCAGGAGGCCAGCGTCAGAGAATCGGAATTGCAAGAGCGCTTGCAATGAACCCTAAATTTCTTGTCTGTGATGAACCTGTATCCGCCCTCGATGTATCTATTCAGGCTCAGGTTATAAATATGTTTGAAGAGATCCAGGACAAATTAGGAGTCGCCTATCTATTTATAGCTCATGATCTTCTGGTAGTACATCATATTTCGGACAGGATAGCAGTCATGTATCTAGGCAAAATGGTTGAGATGGCAGATGCCGATGAACTCAATTCACATCCTTTACATCCCTATACTTTGTCTCTTCTTTCGGCTGTTCCTATCCCGGATCCCGAAACACAAAGACAGCAGCACAGGATAATATTGGAGGGAGATGTTCCCAGCCCACTCAACATGCCTTCAGGCTGTCCATTCAGGACACGCTGCAGATATGCTACAGAGCATTGCAGTCAGGAGATGCCGCCTCTTACTGACAGAGGAGGCGGACACATGGTAGCATGCTGGGAAAAATGACCAGGGTATCAACAGAGTCAGCGCTGTTATACATAAATTGTCAATGAAATGACATAGCCTTACAAAGGAGGAAAGTTTATGGAAAAGAAAAAAGTATTAGCTCTTGCACTTTGTGCTTTATTAAGCGCAGATGCATTAGCAGCCTGTGGCAATTATGCTTCAGGCTCAGGCAACAAGTCTTCAAGTTCGTCTAAGAAAACTACAGCTTCAATCAAAAAGGGAACAGGTGCTGACAATTCTCTTTATCCGACACCGGATGGTGTTGAATTAAAAGCTGCTTCTTATAATTCGGCAGCCCCTGACTGGAGTGAGTATGACAAGCTTGTAAAGAAGATCAGTACAGAAAGTGATATGAAGAAGCGTGTGTCTTTGATGCACCAGGCTGAGGACATCCTTATGGAGACAGGCGCAGTTGTTCCTATCTATTATTACAATGATCTTTATCTTCAGAAGACTGATGTCAAAGGTATCTATTCAAGTGTTTACGGCTATAAATATTTCTATAAGGCCCAGGCACCCAGAGATGTACTCAAGATCAACCTTGCTTCAGAACCAAACAAGATTGATCCTGCACTTAACTCCACAGTCGATGGCGCCTGCCTTAACTGCAATATGTATATGGGACTTTATACATATGATGAAGATGGAAAGCTTGTACCCGGTGTTTGCGATCCATCAAATCCTTATGAAGTATCGGATGACAAACTTACTTATACATTCCATCTTCGCTCAGGTCTTAAGTGGTCAAATGGTGATACATTTACGGCAAAAGATTTCGTTTATTCATGGAATCGTGCTGCATCTCCCGAGACAGCATCGGATTACCAGTATATGTTTGACTGCATAGCAAGACAATCTGACGGAACTACACTTGATGTGTCAGCTCCTGATGACAACACATTTGTTGTAAAGCTTGCAAACCCTACAGCATATTTCCTTGATCTTACAGCATTTGGAACATACCTCCCGGTATATCAGAAGGATGTCGAGAAGTATTCAGACTGGAAAACGAACCCCGGACATTTTGCTCAGGATGCAGGATACGTAACAAACGGAGCATATACAATGAAATCATGGAACCATAATGAGTCAATGGTTCTTACAAAGAATGATAATTTCTATGATGCTTCAAGCGTTTCTGTAAAGGAACTTGACTTTATGCTCAGTGCTGATGATACTGCCATCTATGCTGCTTATCAGGCAGGAGATCTTGATTTCGCAGATACGGTTCCGACAAACGAGATCAAGTCTCTTAAAGGTAAAGATGATTTCCATGTTGTAGATAATCTTGGTACATATTACACTGCCTTCAACGTAAACTCAGATCTCTTCAAGGGCAAGACAGTTGAGCAGGCTGTTGCAATGCGTAAGGCACTTGCTATACTTGTTGACCGTCAATATATAGTTGATTCCATAGCACAGACTGACCAGAAAGTTGCAACATCAATGATTCCTTATGGTATGTCTGATGGAAACGGAGGAGAATTCAAGACAAATTCATCTGATTACACATTCCCTGTAAAAGATTCTACTGGATATTATCCGGAGGAACTTTCAGATGATGCTCAGGCAGTTGCAAGGACGCTCCTTGAATTTGCCGGTTACAAGTTTACAAAGCAAGGTAAGCTGGATTCAAGTACGCCTCTTAATATTACATACCTTATAAATGATTCTTCATCACATAAGGCCGTTGCTGAAGCAATCCAACAAGATTTCGCAAAGATCGGTGTAAATGTTTCTATTAAGACAGAAGACTGGAATGTATTCGTTGATGACAGAAAGGCCGGCAAGTTTGATTTTGCTCGTGAGGGCTGGCTTGCAGATTTTAACGATCCTATAAACTATTTATCAATGTTTACATCTGATTCAGGAAACAATGATCCTCAATTAGGTGTTGATCCAAGCAAAGCTAAATAATGCGTTAGAATAATATTTTTATTATCCTCCAGATAATCAATAATTGGTTTACCACCTCTGGCTTACTTCTTTTTAAGAAGTGAAGCCAGAGGTATTTTTGAATTATCAGAAAAATAAAAATGCATATTGACTAAAAATAAAAAATGTATAACATTATAAGAGGTACTTGGAAATATGGATTTTAAAGGATTGAGAGGACATAATGAAAATCAGATTCGTTGAAAGAAAAGAACTGAAAACGAAGCCGGACGAGAGCAATCTTCCATTTGGTAAATATATGAGCGATTATATGTTTATGTATGACTGGGATGAGGAAGAGGGCTGGCATGATGCCAGAATAGTTCCTGAAGGCCCCATTGAGATGGACCCGGCATGCATGACACTTCATTATGCCCAGGAAACATTTGAAGGACTTAAGGCATACAGAAGAGATGATGGGCATATCCAGATATTCCGTCCGGAGATGAATGCAAAAAGAATGCAAAATTCAAATGAGAGACTTTGTATGCCCAAGCTTCCTGTAGAAGACTTTGTAGAAGCTGTAAAAGCTATAGTAAAGACCGAAAAAGACTGGGTTCCTCATGAAATCAATACTTCACTTTATATAAGACCATTTATGTTTGCTACTGAAGCTGCTCTCGGAGTCCATCAGGCAAACAAGTATCTCTTTATCATTCTTGTATGCCCTGTTGGAGCATATTATGAATCGGGACTCAATCCTGTAAAGATCATGATAGAGGATGAGCTTGTACGTGCGGTTCAGGGCGGTACAGGATTCACAAAGTGTGGAGGAAATTACGCAGGATCGATATTAGGCCAGGTAAAAGCGGAAAAATTAGGCTATGATCAGGTGCTTTGGCTTGATGGCGCAACACGTACATATGTCGAGGAAGTCGGATCTATGAACATTATGTTCAAGATCGACGGCGAGATCTATACAGCTCCTATCGAAGGAACAGTACTTCCCGGAGTTACAAGAGATTCAATGATAACTCTTTTAAGAGACTGGGGATATAAGGTAAATGAGACTCATCTTAAGGCGACAGATCTTATGAAGGCTGCACATGAAGGAAAACTTGAAGAAGTATTCGGAACAGGAACAGCAGCTGTCATATCGCCTGTGGGAAAGCTTAGATTCAAGGATGATGAGGTAGTCATAAATAATATGAAGACAGGAGAACTTACCCAGAAGCTTTATGATACCCTGACAGGCATACAGTGGGGGCGTCTGCCCGACAAATATGGTTGGACAGAACTTGTTGTTTAGTGTATAAATAAAATGTCGCAGTTGGCATTTATCATAATTAAAAAAGGAGCCGGCTTAGGACATAATCTAAGCCGGATTTTTTATTGCTATGAATGGATTAAAAAGAGTTTCAAAATATCTAAGTGTATACAGAAAAGAGGCCGTCTCAGCGCCTCTCTTCAAGCTTCTGGAAGCCTTGATGGATCTCATTACCCCAATAATAATAGCCAATATCATTAATAATGGCATAGGGAGCAATAATCAGGGTCTTGTGATAAGTAACTTCTTCATTCTGCTACTTCTTGCAGGACTTGGAATGGCTTTCTCATTTACAGCTCAATATTTCTCGGCAAAATCCAGTGTAGGAACTGTTACACTTCTCAGACAGGCTCTTTTTGACCATATAGAGAACCTTTCCTATACTGAGCTTGATAAGATGGGAACGGATTCATTGATAACAAGAATGACAAGTGATATGAATCAGGTTCAGAATGGTCTCAATCTGGCACTTCGTCTGCTTTTAAGGAGTCCATTTATAGTCTTCGGTTCGGTCATAATGGCCTTCACGATCGATAGAAAATGCGCAATTATCTTTTTGATAACAGTTCCTATTTTATCTCTGGTTATTTTTTCCATAATGGCTGCGTCCATTCCTTTATACAAGAAGTCACAAAGCCTGCTCGATGGTTTATTAAAGACAACAAGAGAGAATCTTACAGGTGTCAGGGTGGTCAGGGCCTTTAATAAGGAAAGAGACGAGGTAGATGAATTCGATGAGGGAAATGAAAACCTCACAAAGATGAACGAATTTGTTGGCAGGCTATCAGCATTGATGAATCCGCTCACATTCGCCATTATAAATATAGCGACAATAATTCTTATATATGAAGGCGGCCTTAGGGTAAACGCAGGAAGGCTTTCGACCGGAGCACTTGTTGCTCTTTATAATTACATGGCTCAGATAATAGTCGAGCTCATTAAGCTTGCAAATTTGATAATCAATATCAATAGGTCACTTGCATCAGCCGACAGGATAGATAGTGTCTTCAGGATCGAAAGCAAAATGGCATATCCGGAGATTGGAAGAGAAGGATCAGTGACAGGGAAAAAGGAAGATCATGAATCCGAAGACAAGAATGAATCCGAGACACTAAAGCCTGATGCAGTCCGCTTCGACCATGTTTCATTCAGATATGACATGAGTGATGAAGATGCTCTTTCTGATATCGATCTGTCTGTGAAAAAAGGCGAGACAGTCGGAATAATAGGCGGGACCGGATCAGGAAAGACCAGCCTTATAAATCTGATCCCCAGATTTTACGATGTCACAAAAGGCGCACTCCTTGTAGATGGAGTGAATGTAAAGGATTATGAGAAGGGCAGACTCATTGAAAAAATAGGAATTGTTCCACAGAAGGCAGCTCTTTTTGAAGGAACAATAAGAGACAATCTTCGAATAGGAAGAGCAGATGCAAGCGATGAAGATATTATGAAAGCTATTTCCACGGCTCAGGCAGTAAATGTTATTGAAGCAAAGGAAAAAGGCCTTGATGAAATGATAGAGCAGGGCGGGCGGAATCTGTCCGGAGGCCAGAGGCAGAGGCTTACGATTGCACGTGCTCTTATAAGAGATCCTGAGATCCTTATTCTTGATGATTCTACAAGTGCACTTGATTTTGCAACAGATCTAAGGCTTAGACAGGCAATTTTAAAGCTCGGAATAACAGTATTTATTGTTTCTGAGCGGGCTTCTTCAGTAATTTCAGCAGATAAGATACTTGTACTTGACGACGGGAAAGTTGCAGGAATCGGAAGTCATGAGGAACTACTAAAGACATCCCCTGTTTACCGGGAGATCTATTATTCACAATTCCCTGAAGCAAATGAGGGAGGCAGTAGATGAAAAGCATAAAGACCATAAAGGAAAACGGAAGCAAGGACAGATCCATTATTGGTAAGGTATTGGGGGTCCTATCCCACAATTCCGCATTATTGATAATAAGTATCATTATGGCATCTGCCTCAGTTATACTTCAGCTCTATATACCTATTCTTTTTGGGGATGCCATTGATACTGTAACAGGTAAGGGACATGTGGATCTTCAGGGACTTGCCTTTTATCTTAAGGAAGCGGCTGTACTAATAGTGTTTTGCTCGATCCTTACCTGGATCATGAATTTCATCAATAACAGGATCGCGTACAGGACTGTTCGTGAGATAAGATCCAGAGCAATAAGAAAGATCCAGGCCCTGCCTCTTTCATATCTTGATGCGCACAGCTCCGGCGATATAGTTCAGAGAGTAATAGCAGACACTGATCAGCTTTCAGACGGACTCATAATGGGACTGGCACAGCTTTTTCCCGGACTGGTGACTATCATAGCGACACTTATTTTTATGCTGTCAAAGGATGTGATCATAACGCTTATGGTTTTTGTCCTTACTCCGCTGAGCTTCATTATAGGAAAGTTAATTTCTACATATTCATATAATATGTTTAAAAAACAAACCGAGATCAGGGGCAGACAAACAGGGCTTATAAACGAGATGATTGGCAGTGAGAAAACAGTCAAGGCTTTCGGCTACGAGGATAGAGCCTCGGAAAGGTTCAGAAAGATAAACGAAGAACTTCAGGAATATTCTGTCAAGGCGGTTTTTGTAAGCTCACTTACAAATCCTGCCACAAGGGCAGTCAATAATGTTATCTACGCTCTTGTGGCTCTGCTCGGTTCCTGGCGCATAATTGGCGGAGGTCTTACTGTAGGCGGACTCACAGTCCTGCTCTCCTATGCTAATCAATACATGAAGCCTTTCAATGACATCACATCTGTCCTGACAGAGCTTACCAATTCATTTGCATGTGCAAAGAGGGTATTCGAGCTCATTGATGAAGAAGCAGAAGTAGATGCAAAAGATTTATCGGGGGAAAAAGAATCCATTTCAGAGCCGCTTGACAAGGATATTTCAGCAAAAGAAGATCTTGAGATAGAACATGTCTTTTTCTCATATGACAAGAAGACGCCTCTTATAAGAGATTTCAATTTAAAAGTAAAACCCGGCATGAAGATAGCTCTTGTGGGTCCTACGGGCTGCGGTAAGACAACAATTATAAATCTTCTTATGAGATTCTATGACATAGATAAGGGATCCATCAAGATCGGCGGACAGGATATTAGAGAGATGCCAAGGGAGAGATTAAGAAGCATGTTTGGCATGGTTCTTCAGGACACCTGGATTAAGAATTCGACTGTACGGGAAAATATAGCTTTCGGGAAAAAGAATGCTAGCGATGATGAGATCATAAGAGCCGCCAAGGAGGCTCACAGCTTCGAATTCATTAAAAGGATGCCTAAAGAGCTTGATACTGTAATAAATGAGGATGACTTGAGCCAGGGAGAGAAGCAGCTTTTATGCATAACCCGTGTCATGCTGCTTAAGCCGCCTATCTTGATATTGGATGAAGCTACATCAAATATTGATACCAGAACAGAGATCTTTGTTCAGAAGGCTTTCGATAAGCTGATGGAAGGAAGAACCAGCTTCGTGGTAGCTCACAGACTTTCAACAATAAGAAACGCTGACCTTATTCTGGTAATGAGAGACGGCGAGATAATAGAGAGTGGTAACCATGAAGAACTGTTGGAGAAGAATGGTTTCTATACAAAGCTATATAATTCTCAGTTTGGCAGCGATCAGGGCATTTAATTGAAAAATAAGAAGATCATGATAATAGATATTCTGAAACAGTCATGATCCGGGTATGGACGGGACTTAAACCTTTAAGCATAAGGGTGGCCCCGTCCTCTTTTTCTTTATCGAGGCCTGAGACCCCATCAGTGAGCCAGACAAGGGGAACGCCGAGGTCTATTAGAGAAAAGGCAGTAGAAAGAACACAGCATTCGGAGACCACGCCTGTAAGAACCACGCGTCTACTTTCAAGAGCTTTTTTCCTGATCTCAGGTATTGAGACAGAGGAATAGACATGTTTGTCATAAAGAGGATAATGTTTTGAAACCTCTTTTAAGGAAGGCACAATATCATTAAGATAATCATTATCATTAATGTCGGCATATGTTTTGTTATAGCTTATCCAGGCACCTTTCGGATTATCGGATGCTATGAAACGTGTGAAAATGATGTCGGCATCTGGAAAATTTTTTTCCTTAAAAGATATGATCTTAAGGATATTTTCGGCGACACCCTCCGTGTCGAGGCAGGCCCATTTTTCACCTTTAAGATAGACACATTGCATATCGGTTACAAGAATAAGGTCTTTTGATCTCATGATTCCCTCTCAAGCGGTTTTATGTCGGTTCTGTAAAGGCGTCTGAAGAAAATTACAGACAATAAGAGCGAAAAGAGTTCGGCAATAAGGAAGCTCCACCATACGTTATTGACCCTGCCTGTTAATGAAAGGAGATAGGCAGCGGGTATAAGAACTATGATCTGACGGCCAAGTGATACAAAGAGCGAATAAAAGCTTTTTGAAAAAGCCTGAAAGACTGATCCCAGGACAATTCCGATAGATGCTATAGGAAAGGAGAGCGCTATTATCCTTAAGGCAGGAATTCCAATCGAAAGCATCTCGCCAGAGGCATTGAACATATTTAAGAGAAGACCTGGGATAAATTCGAAGACAAGTGTTCCTGTGACCATAAAAGTGAAAGCGAGCTTTAGTGAGAATTTAATAGTATTATCGATCCTTTCTTTATTTTCGGCACCATAATTAAAGGCAAGTACGGGAATTACACCATTATTCAGGCCAAAGACCGGCATAAAGAAGAAACTTTGCAGCTTGAAATAAATCCCGAAGACGGCTGTCGCAGTCTCAGAAAAAGTCATAAGTATAAGATTCATGAGATAAGTCATAACAGAACCTATTGACATCATGAGAATGGATGGCACGCCCACATAGTAGATCTTTCCGATTATTTCAGCATCGGGAGTAAGCATTTCTTTAAGCGAAAAATGAATCTCTTTATTAAATTTAAGATTCAATATCAGACCAAGGACAGCACCGAGGCACTGGCCGATGACAGTTGCATATGCAGCTCCCTGGACTCCTAGTTTTGGAAATCCGAAAAGACCAAAAATCATGATGGGATCCAGGATTATATTGGTAAGTGCACCAAGTATCTGAGAATACATGGAAAGAATGGTTCTTCCTGTAGACTGAAGCAGACGTTCGAAAGTGATCTCGAAAAAAATACCGATAGAAACTGACATGACTATATTTAGATAGCTCACACAGTAATTGAATATCAAAACATTTTTTGTCTGAGATGCCGCATAGGCTCGAATTGCCAGTATATCTACAAGGAAAAAAACGATATAATTGATAAAAGACAGAAAAACAGCCATATTTGCCGCTTTGTCGGAGCGTTCGTAATTTCTTTCTCCGAGAGATCTGGAAAGAAGAGCATTGATGCCGACTCCGGTTCCGGCTGCAACACTCGTCATAAGGTTTTGCATCGGGAAGGCAAGTGTTACGGCGGTAAGTGCCTTTTCCGAGATTTGGGCTACAAATATTGAATCTACTACATTATAAAGAGCTTGAACCAGCATTGATGCCATCATGGGGAGCGACATATTCAAAATGAGACTCTTCACAGGCATGGTTCCCATTTTATTTTCTTTTAATTCAGTCATTTTTGCCTCCTGATATATTATTATAAAGGAATGAATATGAGGGTGAAATATATAATGCAGAAAAATGGTATAAATCGTATTACATTATTTAGCTACAGGGGCACGATCCCTTTCATACTTATATATCAGGTTATCACCAAGGGATTGCTTTTTTTTACCCTTTCGGTCTTTAGAAGGCTGGACGGGCTTCTCTTATGGAATGGAGATGTGCCAAAATTCAGCACAGGGACAATACCTCATCTGGCAAGGACCTGGCAGGGCTGGATCCTGGTTTTGCTCGGTTTCATTCTCCTTACTATCTATACGCTTTTCGATATAAATTTCATGATAATAGTCAGTGAGAAGATCCTTCACAGGGAGAAAATAAGGATAGGAAACATATTTCTTTTGACAATTGAGTCTGTGAGATATTTTCTGTCTCCTGCCGGAATATTTTGCATATTGGCGGTGACTCTGTATGGTCCTCTTATCGGAGCTCCTCTTGGTATCTCGCTTACTACCAATCTTTCTGTTCCCGAATTTATAATGGCTGTGATAAATGACAATCCGGTCTTGAAAGTTCTTTACATAAGCGGACTCATAATTCTTTCGGCCGTGATAATTATCTATATTTTCTCATTTCACTTTACCTTGCTGAAAAGTGAAAATGCAAGCGTAGCTATGAAACATGCCAGACTTGCAATGCTCTCAAATTGGAAGGATTTCATAAAGAAATTCGGACTGTATATTGTGAGAGCGATTATCTTTTTTCTGCTGGCAAGCTTGCTTCTTTATTTTCTGCCGATAAAGATCACGGATTTTTTTACTGAAAAAGGTTATGTCTATCATCTCATAATAGTATTCTTTACTATTATCTACACCATATTCGTAATAGTATTTATTCTTGTTTTCGAATATTTTACTACCATGAAACTTACAGTGCTTTATGAGTATTACAGTGAATCAACAAAAAAACTTCGTCCGCCAAGACCCCGTGACCATTTCTGGATACAGGTGATCCTTATATTCATGGTTATGATGACTTCGATTTTTTCCGCATTGACGGCGGCAGACTTTGATATTTATTATCCTGCTTTTAGAAATACAAAGATCATTGCTCACAGGGCAGGAGGCTACCTGGCAAATGAGAACACGGTCCTGGCTCTTAAAAAAGCCGCTAAATATAATGTTTATGGTGCCGAGATCGACGTTCAGAGGACGAAAGATGGTTATTATATAATTAACCATGATACTACATTCAAGCGGAACACCGGGGTTGATAAGAAGCCGGGCGAAATGACTCTTAAGGAGATAAGAAAGCTTAAAGTAAAAGACAATTTTAATCCCACCGGCGTAACTACGAAAGTATCGACACTTAATGAAGTGATAGATGCGGCCAGGAAGTACAAGATCCATCTTTTTATCGAATTTAAGGGAGAAAGCGCTGACAGGAAGATGGCCAGGGAAGTCTATGATGCTGTCGATAGAAAGGGAATGCTGGATAATGTTACTTTCATAAGCATGAATTTTGATACCATAAATTTTCTTGAGAACATTCACAGCGACGCCGATACGGGTTATCTGTGTTTTTATTCATTCGGCTCTATTTCAAGAATGAAGTGTGATGCTCTTCTTCTAGAGACGGAGGCCGCTGTACAGACCAATATAAATAGCGCTCATACAAGCGGAAAGAGGGTCTATGTCTGGACCGTCAATTCTCTTAATGGAATCACTGAGTTCATGAATTCAGATGTAGATGGCATTATAACAGATGAAATAAAGCTTTCATATGCCACAAGAGAAGCCATGAAAAAAAGAAGTGATGAGACCAGAGTCTTCGAAAGACTCTATTATCTCATCACTCATTTTCAATATCTTTAAGAATTGAAGAAATTATTCTTGAACAAGAGGATAGTCGGATTTTCCGGTGATTTTCTTCTTGATTATCTTAATGGCTCTCTTTGCGGCATATGGCTTTACAACGTCCATCATTTCTTCTGCCTTATGCATATCGCTGGCAGCGGGTATGTCTCTTCTTAAATGAATGGCATCGAATTCGCAGCGTGTCGTGCAGAGCCCGCAGCCAATGCATTGGTTAAGATCTACAAATGTTGCACCGCAGCCAAGGCAACGGCCGGCTTCTGTTTTGACCTGCTCTTCTGTGAGAGGAAGTCTTAAATCATCATAGGATTTTAAAGGATCTCCCGGCTTCATTCCAGGAACCTGACGTGATGCATTATCATAAGACTCGATATGGATATTGTCTCTGTCAAGCTCTATGAATTGACGGAGGTCGCGGCCTATAGTAAGACTCTGTCCCGGATGAACAAAACGATTGATTGAAACCATTCCTTCTTTGCCATCTGCTATAGCATCTATAGCAAAACGGGCACCATGGTTAATGTCTCCACCGACGAAGATGTCAGGTTCTGCAGTTTGTAAAGTTACAGGATCAGCTTCTGCTGTTCCATTTCTTCTTACTACTACATTTGTTCCCTCAAGGAGTCTGCCCCAGTCAGCTGACTGACCTATTGCCATTAAAACATTGCTGCATTCTATAGTCAGGGTGTCATTTTCATCATATTCAGGATTGAATCTGCCTTCTTTGTCCTTTACATGAAGGCATTTCTTGAATACTATGGCCTTTACGCAGCCGTTTTCCTTTATTATTTCCTTGGGTCCCCAGCCGTTCTTCAATTCAATTCCTTCGCCGATGACTTCCTTGATCTCGTCTTCGGCAGCAGGCATTTCATTTCTTCCTTCAAGGCAGAGCATTGTTACATGGCCTGATGTTGCACGTACTGCTGTTCTTGCTACATCGGCTGCAACATTTCCGCCTCCGACTACAACAACATCTCCTGTGAGTCGTTGGCTTTGATCCTGATTGATCCTCCTAAGGAAACTTACTCCGGATTCCACTCCTTCGGCATCTTCTCCGGGAACTCCGGCAAGTCGTCCTCCCTGAAGACCTATGGCAATATAAAAAGCCTTGAAGCCCTGCTTTCTTAAATCAGAAAGAGTTATGTCTTCTCCGACATTTATTCCGCATTTTATCTCGACTCCGAGTGATTTTATTATATCGATCTCGGCATCAACAACCTTCTTGTCAAGACGGAAGTTAGGAATACCATTCATGAGCATTCCGCCGGGACGGGATTCTCTTTCGAATACAGTAACAGGATAGCCTTCGCTTCTTAAATAATAGGCGGCTGTAAGTCCTGCCGGGCCTCCGCCGATAACTGCTATGGGATATTTATCCCACTGTTCTCCGTCCTGATTTTCGCAAATGGGGAGATAATCCTTAGGGAAGCTGCCATCCAGCTCTTTCTGAGCCAGGAATTTTTTGATTTCATCAATGGCAAGCGGCTTGTCGATAAGGCCTCTTGTACATCTGTCTTCACAGCGTCTGTTGCATATTGCTCCGCATACAGCGGGGAATGGATTGTCTTTTCTTATAAGCCTTAAGGCTTCGGCGTATCTTCCTTCGGCTGCCATCTTGAGATAGCCCTGTACGGCAAGATGAGCAGGGCAGGCAGTCTTGCATGGAGAAGTACCTGTATCATAGACATTTAATTTGTTATGATCCCTGTAATCTCTGTCCCATTTGTCTTCACCCCATACATTGTCATCCGGAAGGTCATGCATGGGATACTTAACTCTTGTGCCGTCCTTAAGGCATAATTTCTGTCCAAGTTTTGCGGCCCCTGCAGGACATACTTCAACACACTTGCCGCAGGCTACGCACTTGTCGCGGTCTACATGGGCTCTGTAGGCTGAACGTGACATATTGGGCGTATTGAAAAGCTGTGAGGTACGAAGCCCATAGCAGCTTCCCGGTGAGCAGTTGCATATACCGACGATGCGGTCAGGTCCGTCAAGATTTGTGATCTGATGGACATAGCCCTTCCTCTCGGCACGCTCAATTATTTCAAGAGCTTCTTCACGCGTGATATATTGAGCGTCTTTTCCTGATGTTACGAGGAATTCTGCAATATCGCCGACACCTATACACATATAGCCCTCAATATCGCCGACACCTTCGCCTCTTATTCTCTGGGCTTTTCTGCAGGCGCATACCATCTTGCAGAACTTGTCGTATTTATTAAGCCAGTGTGAAAGATGTTCTACACTGACAGACTTTGATTCTGCAGAAATAGCTTTTTCAACAGGAATGACATGCATTCCGATTCCGGCGCCTCCAGGAGGCACTAATTTTCCGGCCAGTGCAACCGGCTCCTGGGGAGCAAGGTTGAACATGGTAGCAACTTCAGGATGATCATCGCATAGAGTCGGATGCTCGACCATATATTCTCCGGATCCGACTACCCACTTTGGAATACAATATTGTATATGCTGGTCTTCGTTGTCACGATTTTGCTCGAGGATACCGATCCAGAGCAGATGATCTATAATCTTCTGAGCCTCGTCCAGAGACATATGATTTTCATCTGCAAGCCATTTGGTTGTACGTCCGACACGTCTTTCTTTGAAGGAAAGCATGAATTTTACTTCATCCTTTGTAAGAAGACGGTCAAGGATCCAGAAATCCATATGGTTCTCATGCATTTTTCCGGGAAGTTTACGTGGAATATTATCTGTGATAAGCTGTGCGAGCTTTGTGACAAGGGCACGCTTTTCAGGATCCGGCTGCTTGTAGTCTTCCAGCGGAAAATCACGTTCATTGACGTGAAGATTGGGGTTTACTTCTCTTGGCATTTTCACAATTCCTCTCTTATATTTTCTACAAAAAATAAATATTATTTAATGCCTTTTTGTTTATTATAACAATGAGAATAAATAAATTCTATTTGAAAAAGGTGCAATATTGTCGATAAACGCTTTTTTTTAAGAAGGTTTCTCAAATATGTTATACTGAATACCAAGATTAAGAAAATCAAGCCGGCTATCAATCTATATAGGAGAGTAAAGATGACGGAAGAAGAAAAATTTGAGAAAAAACAGGCTATCCCTCTAACAAAGAAGCAGCTTATCAACAGTGACCACAAAATGGCGGAAATATATTCCGCAGTCTATGCGGGAGCAGCAATTGAAATGTTTGTGAAGAATTCAGTGATTATGCCCCTGATTATTGTGATGTTTTTAGGTGCGGCATTAACTGTTATTATTGGAATTGCAAAGGCCGGTGATGAAAAATCAAAGATCATAATGTCGTTTATCTTTTTGATTCTCTACGGAGCCCTATTCCTTGTCTGGGATCCTGTGGCTATTTTTCCTTTTGTATTCATAACTGTATTTTCGCTTTCCATATTCCAGAATGTACGTCTTGTAAAGTCAGGAACAATAGGAACATGCTGTATTCACTTCTGTGGATGTTTTTATTTCCTGGCAGCGGGTACAAAAAGCCTTGATGAAGTCTGGCCTATATTACTTACTACAATTATGTTTGCGGTCTGTGCTATGTTTGTTATCAAGTCCATCTACAGGAATACTCATGAGAACCTCGCTATAATAAAGAAAAAAACAGATGCCATTCTTAATGTAGCAAAGGAAGTTTCAAAGATCTCCGGTGAGATTTCCAAAGATTTCGGAAAAATAACAGAAGATATGACTGTGATCACAGAGCAGGCAGGTTCCAATAAGGATGCTCTTCAGAATATTTCTTCTGCCTCGAGTGATTCTAATGATGAAATGAAGAAGCAGAACGATATGACACAGAATATATATGCGGCAGTTCAGGAAGCTGAAGCCGGTTCTGCCAAGGGTCAGAGTGATGCTGAAGCTGCACTTTCATGTGTTACAGATGGTGTTGGACTTTCAGAAGAGATGCATAAGCATTCTCTTTCGGTTGACAGCGAGATGAGAGATACACATGAGACTGTAAAGAGCCTCGTAGACGAAATAGCTGATGTTACTGTTATTACAGAAAGCATAAATGACATATCGGATCAGACCAACCTTCTGGCACTTAATGCGAGTATTGAAGCTGCTCGTGCAGGTGAGGCAGGAAAGGGGTTTGCAGTAGTCGCAGATGAGATAAGAAAGCTGGCCGAGCAGACAAAGGATTCAACATCTCAAATCTCCGATATCATGGCAAGGCTGAAGGAACTCGCACATTCATCTATCACATCTCTTGACAGCTCGATGGAGAGCCTGCAGGAAGAGATGGAAAAGATAAGCAAGGTCAATGACTCATTTAAGGAAACAGAAGGATATGTTAAAGATCTTAAGAAATTTGCAGATTCGATAGAAGGGGCTATAAGGGAGATCTCAAAGCATACATCTGATATAGTAGAGTCTTCCGAGACTATAAACAGTAATACGGAAAGAGTAGTTTCTCTATCTGCAGATGGAGAACAGCAAGCCGGCAATATTTATGAAACGGTTTCAAAATTTGCATTCATGATCGATGATCTTAATCGTAGGGTAAATTCACTTAATGACACTGTTTCCAAATTCTAATAAAAATATATTTGATTCAAAAAATGATCCCATGTACAATATTTAGTACATGGGATTTTTTGTGCCACTATATATTGAGTCGTGTATTTTTTTAAATGCATTGATAAAAAAATAACGAAAGTACTTGCATTGTATACAATATTCAAATATACTTTTTTTAGACAAGAGAAAGTTATCATTAACTAACTTGTTAAAAGATGGGTTTTTAATTAAAAGGAGACAAAATGACAGAAAGAGAAGAATGGGCCGGTTTTAATAATGGTCACTGGAATGATGACGTCAATGTAAGGGACTTCATTCAGAGGAATTACATACCATATGACGGAGACGAGAGTTTTCTTGAAGGACCTACCGAAGCCACAAATAAATTATGGGGAAAGCTTCAGGAGCTTCAGAAAGAGGAGCACGATCATAACGGAGTGCTCGATATGGAGACAAAGGTCGTTTCCGGAATTACTGCATATGGTCCAGGATATATCGATGAAAAGATGAAAGATCTGGAACAGATCGTTGGACTTCAGACGGACAAGCCTTTAAAGAGAGCTTTCATGCCGTATGGCGGAATCAAGATGGCAGAAGAAGCTTGTGAGACATATGGCTATACGCCCGATCCAAAGCTTCATGAGATTTTTACCAAATATCATAAAACTCATAACCAGGCTGTATTCGACGCTTATACACCTGAAATGAGAAAGGCCCGCCACAGTCATATAGTAACAGGTCTTCCTGATACCTATGGACGCGGACGTATAGTAGGCGATTACAGAAGAGTTGCGCTTTACGGAATTGATTTCCTTATTCAAAAGAAGGAAGAAGACAAGGCAAATACAAGCAATACAATGACTGACAAGGTCATCCGACTTCGTGAAGAGATAGCTGAACAGGTAAAAGCACTTAAAGAAATGAAGGAAATGGCCTCATCATACGGCTTCGATATTTCAAAGCCTGCCGCAAATGCAAAGGAAGCTGTTCAGTGGCTTTACTTCGGCTATCTGGCAGCCATCAAGTCACAGAATGGTGCCGCAATGTCAGTCGGACGTATATCAACCTTCCTTGATATATATATAGAAAGAGATATGAAAAAAGGTATCCTGACCGAGAAAGAGGCCCAGGAGCTTATCGATCATCTCACTATGAAATTCAGAATGGTAAAGTTTGCCCGTATTCCTTCTTATAACGAGCTTTTCTCCGGAGATCCTGTATGGGCAACTCTGGAAGTGGCAGGATTCGGAATGGACGGCCGTCATATGGTCACAAAGAACGATTACAGATTCCTTCATACACTTGAGAATATGGGACCTGCGCCTGAGCCAAATCTTACAGTTCTTTACACAAAGAAGCTTCCTCTTAACTTCAAGAAGTATGCTGCAATGATCTCTGTAAAGACAAGCTCTATCCAGTATGAGAATGATGATGTTATGCGTCCTATCTGGGGAGATGACTATAGCATCTGTTGCTGCGTTTCAGCTACACAGACAGGTAAGGAGATGCAGTTCTTCGGTGCACGTGCAAATCTCGGAAAGGCTCTTCTTTACGCTATTAATGGCGGTAAGGATGAGAAATTCAGAGACAAGGAAGGACATCATATGCAGGTTGGACCTGAATATCAGCCTGTTACAAGCACTGTCCTGGACTATGATGAGGTAATTAAGAAATATGATCTCATGCTTGACTGGCTTGCAGGACTTTATGTAAATATTCTCAATCTTATCCAGTATATGCATGACAAATATTATTATGAAGCAGCAGAGATGGCCCTCATTGATACAGATGTCCGCCGTACATTCGCTACAGGAATAGCTGGTTTTTCACATGTAGTTGATTCACTTTCAGCTATTAAGTACGCAAAGGTTACAGCTATTCGAGATGATGAGGGAGTCACAACTGACTTCAAGATCGAAGGAGATTTCCCCAGATATGGAAATGATGACGAGAGGGCAGACGATATAGCTGTATGGCTTCTTAAGACCTTTATGACAAAGATCAGAAGATATGATACATACAGGGATTCAGAGCCGACAACTTCCATACTTACCATTACATCCAATGTTGTTTATGGAAAAGCTACAGGAGCGCTTCCGGACGGACGAGCTGCATATACTCCTTTTTCACCGGGAGCAAGCCCTTCATATGGAGCAGAAAAGAACGGACTTTTAGCTTCGCTTAACTCTGTAGCCAAGCTTCCTTACGAATACGCACTCGATGGAATCTCAAATACACAGACCATTAACCCCGGAGCTTTAGGTCACAGTGATGATGAGAGAAAAGACAGACTTGTGGATGTTCTTGATGGTTATTTTGAACAGGGAGCTCATCATCTCAATGTAAATGTATTCGGTGTAGAGAAGTTAAAAGACGCAATGGAGCATCCTGAGAAGCCCGAATATGCAAACTTTACTATCAGAGTTTCAGGATATGCAGTCAAGTTCATAAATCTTACAAGAGAGCAGCAGCTTGACGTTATAGCAAGAACCTGCCATGAAGTGCTTTGATTGATAAAAGCGGAGGGAAAATGAAAGGTTACGTTCATTCAGTTGAATCATTTGGATCTGTCGATGGGCCGGGTATCAGGTTTGTGATCTTCTTAAGCGGCTGCAACATGAGATGCATGTATTGCCATAACCCTGATACCTGGAGGAAGAATACAGGCGATCAAAGGGACACTGATGAACTCCTTTCCCAGGCCTTGAGGTACAGATCATATTGGGGAGAAAAAGGCGGGATCACAGTAAGCGGCGGAGAGGCCCTTCTTCAGATAGATTTTGTAACAGAGCTTTTTGAAAAGGCACATGAAAAAGGAGTTAATACCTGCCTCGATACGTCTGCAAATCCTTTTTCCCGTGATCCGGTTTTCATGAAAAAATTCGATCGCTTGATGAAGGCCACTGATACAGTTCTCCTGGACATTAAGCATATAGATCCAAAAGAGCATGAAAAATTAACGGGTCAGACAAATGACAATATCCTGGACTGCGCACTTTACCTTTCCGAGATCAAAAAGCCGGTCTGGATAAGGCATGTCCTGGTCCCGGGTATTACCGATAATGATTACTATTTAAAGAAGACCCGGGAATTTATAGACAGGCTGGACAATGTCGAGCGGATAGAAGTCCTTCCTTATCACACGCTTGGTGTTTACAAATATAAGGAACTGGGCCTGCCATATACGCTTTCGGACGTTAAGCCTCCTTCTTCGGAAAGAATAAAGAATGCCGAGAGGATACTTGGAGCCGGAAAATATTAAATTATAAAGAAGAACCAGAGTTTGAGGAGATCCCTTAATAACCCGAGGTTCTTCTTTTTTTTAAAAAAGTGTAATATATATGATGTATCGTCTTAAGGAAAAAAAGAAATGGACAGAAGTATTTTAAAAGATAAGGATATAAGAGAGCCCTTATTTGAATGGATAGAAGAAGGTTTCGAAAAGGTAAGGATATTGGAGGAGATCGTGATCGGCCATTCCAGGGCAGATATTGTATTGGTTCTGCCAAGGGAACTCTGTGGAATTGAAATAAAGAGCGATGCTGACACTTTCACTAGACTTGAAAATCAGGTGAAAGATTACAACAGATATTTCGACAGAAACTATCTGGTGGTCGGCAGCAGCCACGCCAGGCACTGCAGTGAACATATACCGGACTGGTGGGGTATAATTTCAGTTGAATTATTCAATGGAAAAATGGATTTCAGGATCATGCGTGAATCAGGATCAAATCCCAGAAAGCTTAAGAAAGTCCCGCTTTATGTAATAAAAAATAAGCTTAAATTTCTCTGGAGGCCTGAGCTTGCCGAGATACAGGAAAGAAAGTTTCTTCCAAAATATAGAGAGAAAAGCAAGGATTTCGTCAGGAAGAAACTGCTTGAAAAGCTTACAGCTGAAGAATTGGATGAAGAGATAAGCCGTGCCCTGTTTGAAAGGGATTATACTACTATTAAAGAGAAGATAGAGTCATTTCGAAAGGAGAGAGCCGGTAAACAAGATCATTGATTTCTGTATTTAATAATATCTGTAAATATGATATCTTTCTTTTTGGAAAAAGGAGAAAGTAATATGATGGATAAGCATTTTAATGATGATATTTCCAGAGAAGATCTGGTTGCAAAAGTGAGTGAGAAAGAAAAAGAGCATGACTGCGGAAAAGAGAGGGTTAAGTCTGAGAGTGAAAGATTTTCTCTTATAGTTGCGGGATCATTTCTTTACGGAATTGGACTAAATCTCTTTATTCAGCCTCTTCATTTTTATGCCGGAGGATTCACCGGAGTAGCTCAGCTCATTACTTACTGCTTAAGAAATATAGGCATTTCGCCAAGAAATTTTGATCTTACAGGACTTCTCTACTATCTTTTGAATATCCCATTTATTCTTATAGCGCTTAAGTCTATGAGAAAAAGATTTATATTGAGGACTCTTCTTTCTGTTACTTTGATGACACTTATGATGACTTTTATACCCGTTCCGGCCAAGGCGATTTTTCCAGATAAACTTGGATCGGCCGGCGTAGGCGGGTTTCTTGTCGGAGTCGGTACCGGCTTTATCTTAAGGAGCGGAGCCTGCGACGGCGGAATAAATCTTGTCGGAATGCTTATACTTAATAAGAGGACCGGAACTACCATTGGAACGATCGGAGCCATATTCAGTCTTGCATTTTATGGCCTGTGTCTCTTTCTTTTCGATATACCGACTGTCATTTATTCACTTATTTATGCTATGGTCGTTTCATTTTCATGCGACAGGATCCATACTCAGACTATAAATTCCCAGGCCATAATCCTGACAAAGACCAAAGATCTTGAAAAAATGCAGATCGAGATCATGGGCAGGCTCGGACGAGGCGTTACAAGGCTAAAGGGAGAAGGATCTTTTACCGGAGAAGATGTTAATATGCTTGTTGTATATTTAAGCAAGTACGAAGTCATGAAGCTTCGCCTGATCGTGAAGAAGCTTGATCCGGAAGCTTTTATAGCCATAAATAACGGAGTACAGGTAGATGGAAACTTCTTAAGGAAGCTTTCCTGATAAAAATTATAATAAGGCAGAAAGGAAAAAATATGAAAAAAGTTGAGATCGAAGACATTCTTAAATACAGATTTCCTGAGAATCTTAAATACAGCCCAAATGGCGATAAGCTTGTATGGCAGCTTGCTTATGCTGATCCGGAAAAAAATACCTACAGACGAGATATCTGGGCTTATAAAGATGGAAAAGTCCTGAAACTCACATCTTCCATTGACTCATCCATTATGTTTTGGGAAGACGATGATACTCTAATTATTTCCAGAAAGGCTCCGGGGTCAGAATATGACGGCACAGAGCTTTATTCAATCAGGATGGATGGCGGTGAGGCAGAGCCTTTCATGAAGCTCCCTCTCGATGTACAGGAAATGAAGAAGCTTGGTGATAATGAATATGCCTTCACAGCTTCCATAAAAAAAGATGATCCCGACAGCTTCAATGATGACGACAAGACAAGAGCAGAAAAGAAGAAGAAAAAAGAAGAGAACCTGGATAAGGATTATGATGTCTATGATGAAGTTCCTTACTGGATCAACGGGGTCGGCAAGATAAATGGTCAAAGAACGGCACTTTTTTCCCTTAAGATAAGAGACAAAGAGAGGAAAAATGCCGATATAGAGAGGCTTACTGATATTGACCACAATGTCGAGATCTTTGAAACCGAGGGGAAAATGATATATTATACCCTTTCTGAGGCAAAGACTCCAAGTGATTTTTTGAGTGACATATATTCATTTAATATGGATACAAATAAGGTATCTCTTCTCTACGGAAAGCACGATCTTGGTTTCGCAGGACTTTCTGTTCTTGGCGGAAGAATATTCACTTTTGCCACTGATTACAGGACTTATGGAATAAACGAATCGCCTTATCTTTATGAACTTAAAGATGGCAGACTTTTGAAGATAGAGGGCTACAAGCCTCTTACATCTCTTTATAACAGCGTGGTCGGAGATACAATGCTCGGTGGCGGCGAGGAGAGCAAGAGTCTTTTAGAGGGCGGAAATCCGGTTCTTTATACAATAACAACTGTGGAAGATCATACCGAAATCATTAAGATAGTTCTTTCAAGCGGAGAGAGAGAGGTTGTGGTTGACCTTCCGGGATCAATTTATTTTATGGATCTTTCCGATGACAAGATTGCTTTAGCCTATGGAGACAGTGCTGATCTTACGGAAATTTTTACAGCAGACAGGTTTGCTCTTACAAAGGAGAAATCTGCTCTTACAAAGCTTACCAGCCATAACGAGGATATGCTTAAAGATCGTTATGTGGCTCTTCCAAAGAGAATAGATTATGAATCAGAGGGATTAAAACTTCATGGCTTTGTACTTCTTCCTGAAGATTATGATCCTGAGAAAAAAATCCCCGCCATATTGGATGTACATGGAGGCCCAAGATGTGTTTATGGAGAACTTTTCTTCCATGAAATGCAGGTTTGGGCCGGAAAAGGTTTCGCAGTAATGTATACAAATATAAAGGGAAGCGATGGAAGAGGAGATGACTTCGCAGACATAAGAGGAGACTACGGCGGAACGGATTTTAAGAATCTTATGGATTTTGTTGATGCTGTCCTTGAAAAATATCCTAATATCGATAAGTCAAAGATATGTGAAACAGGCGGATCCTACGGCGGTTTCATGACAAATTGGATAGTTACTCATACAGACAGGTTCTGCGCTGCTGCTTCTCAAAGATCTATCTCAAATTGGATCTCGATGTCATATATATCTGATATAGGACCCTACTTTGGACCGGATCAATGTGGAATTACTTATGACGAATGGTTCAAGGGACTTAAGACACAGGAACTTTGGGATCATTCTCCCTTGAAATATGTAGATAATGCAAAGACTCCGACATTATTCATTCACAGCGACGAGGATTACAGATGTCCACTACCCGAGGGCATGCAAATGATGCAGGCACTTTCAGTAAGAGGGGTGGAGACAAGGATGGTAGTCTTCCACGGAGAGAACCATGAGCTCTCAAGATCCGGCAAGCCTAAGCACAGAGTGAGAAGACTTACTGAAATAACAAAATGGTTTGAGAGCCACACAAAATAAGATCAAAAATTTTAATAGTGAAAAGGATAATTTATTTGTTTTCAAAGCATTCTGGCCTTGATATTATGTGTTTCCTGTCTTCCTGTTTTTTTCCATACGGAAGGAGTCAGGAGAAGAAGCATAGGGAAGATCTCGAGACGGCCTGCCAGCATATCGAATGAAAGTACTAACTTAGAGGCAACTGAAAGCATAGAATAATTTGATGCAGGGCCTACGAGATCAAGTCCGGGACCTATATTATTGAAAGTCGCAGCTACGGCACTGAAGGATGTCAGGAAACTTTTTCCATTAAGACTTACCAGGAAGACTGAGATGGAGAAAATCGCAGTATAGACAGCCATGTAGACCATGGTTGAATTTACGGTCTCTTCAGCCACAGATTCTCCGTCTATCCTTATCTTTCGAACTGACTTGGGATGGACATAAGAACGGATCTCTCTTCCAAGAGCCTTAATTAGAATAATAGTACGAGAAACCTTGATACCGCCTCCGGTTGATCCTGCGCAGGCTCCTATACACATTATGAGAAGGAGAATAACCTGACAGTTAGGCGACCAGGCATTAAAGTCGGTGGTAGAAAAACCGGTTGTGGTTATAATGGACGATACCTGGAAAAATGCGGATCTTATTCTCGGCTCAAATCCACCATAGAATTTCCCAATCTGAAGGAAGATCAAGAGAGTGGCAGATGCTATTATTATTATGTACCATCTTACTTCCTCCATTTTAAGGCTCTTTTTTATATCCTTATGAAGGGCAAAGTAGTAGAAGTTGAAATTCACTCCGAAAAGCATCATAAAAACACCGATGATCCACTGTTGAATGGCAGTATAGTCGGCGCAGCTTGAATTTTTGATTCCAAATCCTCCAGTTCCTGCGCTGCCGAATGTAATGCAGAGAGCGGAGAAAAGATCCATTCTGGAAATGAGGAGGAGTACTATCTGTAATAATGTCATGCCAAAATAGATCTCATAGAGGATTGCAGCAGACGTGCGGATCTTGGGAACCAGTTTTCCGACAGAGGGTCCGGGTGATTCCGCTTTCATGAGGTTAATGTTGGAACCGCCTGAAAGAGGTATTATGGCAAGAAGAAATACAAGGACTCCCATGCCGCCTACCCAGTGGGTGAAACTTCTCCAGAAAAGAGATGCATGTGAAAGAGCTTCAACATCCGTAAGTATGCTGGCTCCGGTGGTTGTGAATCCGGAGACTGTCTCGAAAAATGCGTCTACGAAATGAGGAATCTCTCCTGTGATCATAAAAGGGAGAGCTCCTACAGCCGAGATCACTATCCAGGAAAGGGCTGTTGTTATGCATCCTTCCTTAAGATAGAAAACGAAATCGGAAGGCTTTCTTATTGAAAGCAAAAAACCCACTATAAAAGATACTGCTGCTACTTCAAGAAAAGCAAAAGCAGTATTTTCGTTATATATAAGACCGACCAGAAAAGGAAGCAGGAGAAGTCCTGCTTCGATCATAAGTACAAGTCCCAAAACATATCTGATTACTTTGATATTCATTTGATGATGCCTTTACTTCAGGATATCGTCAAGAGTCGTATATCCGAAATTCGTAGTTACAACCATAACAGTGTCTCCGACAAGTATCTTGTCGGTTCCCCTCGGAACAAGTATCTTTCCGTTACGATTTATGAAAGCAACATTGATTCCGTCCTTAAGATTAAGATCTTTAAGTGCATGGTCAGTAGCGGCTGACTTTGAAGTTACATTGAATTCAAGAGCTTCGGCCTTGCCGCCGTACATATGATAAAGAGTCTCGATATTATTGTAGTCAATGGATGCTCGTTTAGCACGTGCATATGCGATTATGGCCTCTGACGTTATTGCCCTTGGGTAGATGATACTTCCGAGATCCATTGTTTCTATTAGATCTTTGAAATTATTTCTTGTTATTTTGGTAACGACTTTGGCATTTGAAACTCTTCTCGCATGAAGTGTCATGAAAATATTCTGCTCATCAATTCCTGTAAGGCTCACGAAGGCATCAACGATCTCAAGACCTTCCTCTTTGAGAAGATTTTCATCCGTTCCGTCGCCATTAATGATTATGCAATTGGGAAGGAGGCAGGTGAGTTCATCACAGCGATTCTTGTTGGATTCGATAATTTTTACCTGTATGCCCATCTTGGTAAGCATTTGGGCAAGGTAGAAAGATGTGATGCCTCCACCTACTATCATGCAGGTTCGAAGATGTACTGTCTTTATATCAAGCTGTTTTAAGAATTCCTTCTTGTATCGTCTTGGCAGCATGAAGGAAAGCCTGTCTCCTTCTTCAATGACGAAGTCTCCGTTGGGGATGATGACTTTCCCCTCACGCTCGACAGCTACTACTATGAAACTTTCATAGCCATTATGGTTGTCTGTATGGAAGAGATCCTTAAGTGATCTTCCAGTCATTATGCTCTTCTTGTCAGCAACTATCTTTAAAAGTTCTGCCTGACCATGGGCAAATGAATTTACTTCAAGAGCCGATGGAAGATAGAAAAGCTGTGAGATCTCCTTGGCGGATTCAAGATCGGGATTAATTATCATCTGAAGACCCAATTTTTCCTTAATGAAATCGGATTCATCTATATAATCGGGTTTTCTTACACGGGCAATGGTCGTGCAATTCGCATGCTTTGCAACAGTGCAGCAGAGGAGATTAAGCTCATCCGATTCGGTGACCGCTATGAAAAGGTCGGTATTATCTATGTCGGCCTCTTTTTGAATGGCATAGCTGGCACCATTTCCGGCTATTCCCATTACGTCATAGAGATTTACGATTTCATCGACTACAGCCGCATTTTGATCAATTATTGTGACATCATTGCCTTCATCGGACAGACTTCTGACCAGAGTCTGTCCTACTTTGCCGCAACCTACTATAACGACTTTGAGCGGTTTTAAGTCGGTAATATTTTTTTTCTGAAAAAAAGACAAGATCTAACCTCTTCTTATATTGATTATTATTTTGTTCCGAATATACGATCGCCGGCATCGCCGAGTCCGGGGCAGATGTAAGCGTCCTTATTGAGTTCTCTGTCCAGATGACCAACATATATCTGTACGTCTGGATGGTCTTTAGTGAGCTTCTTTACTCCTTCCGGAGCAGCTATTATGCACATGAACTTAATCTTCCTGCCACCATGCTGTTTTATAAGTTTGATGGCATCTGAAGCGGAACCGCCTGTAGCAAGCATGGGATCTACTACAAGGATAGTCCTTAGCTCAATGGGAGCCGGGAGCTTGCAGTAATATTCATGAGGCTCATGAGTCTCGGGATCCCGGTAAAGTCCTATATGTCCAACCTTGGCTGTGGGAACAAGCTTTAATATTCCGTCGACCATTCCGAGACCGGCACGGAGTATAGGAACGACTGCCATTTTCTTTCCGGCGATGATGCTTGTCATACATTTTTCAATGGGAGTTTCTACTTCAACTTCCTGGGTGGGAAGATCTCTTAGAGCTTCGTAGCCCATTAGCATAGCGATCTCGCCGACAAGTGCGCGGAACTCGTTTGTACCTGTATTTTTATCTCTTAACATAGAAATTTTGTGCTGAATAAGCGGGTGGTCGAGAACTGTAACATTAGGTCCTAAGTCCATGATAGATCCTCTTTCTAAAATAAAGTCAGTGGTCATTTTCAAGTTAAAAACCTTTAATCTACGATATTTTAGTTTACAATCATTTATAAGTCAATCGCGTGATACTTATGCACTGATAAAAAGTCAAAAATTTTTAAAATAGCACTTGTGCCATATGACACGACTTGATATACTATCGAATTAGAAAATTTTTATAAAATCTTTATGAAGGGAGTCGAAATGGATAAAAAGAAAATGGCTATCAAAGATGCCAGACAGCTTGGCGTGCCAAAGATGCTTTTGCTTGGGCTTCAGCACATGTTCGCTATGTTCGGAGCTACTATTCTTGTTCCGGTTTTGGTGAATACGTATTTCAAAGGGAATGGTATTTCAATTCAAGTCACATTGTTTTGTGCAGGTGCAGGTACTTTGCTTTTTCATTTACTTACTAAAGGCAAGGTACCTGCTTTTTTAGGGTCAAGTTTCGCCTTTCTCGGAGGCTTTGCCACGATCGCAAGTCTCAACACGGGGATCTATAAGGGAATGTCGATGGCGGACAAGGTACCCTATGCATGCGGCGGAATAGTAGTAGCAGGATTTATGTATCTGATCCTTGCACTTGTCATTAAGCTGGTTGGAATCAAGAAAGTAATGCGTTTTCTTCCTCCTGTAGTCACGGGACCTATCATTATCTGCATAGGACTTTCACTTGCAGGATCGGCAATTAATAATGCGAAAACCAACTGGCTGCTGGCTCTTATCGCTCTTGCAGTAGTAATTATCTTCAATATCTGGGGAAAAGGGATATTCAAGATCATTCCTATCCTTTTGGGAGTCTTGATATCATATGGAGCTGCCCTTGTTTTAAACGGAGCCGGAATCACTAATCCTGACGGAAGCGTGATTCTTAATTTCACTCAGGTAGCATCTGCCAAAGCTGTACAGCTCCCGCCGTTTCAGTTCTGTAAATTTGATCTCACGGCAATATTGGTAATGGCTCCGATCTCGATTGCTACAATGATGGAACATATAGGGGATATTTCATCTATATCTGCTACAGTAGGGGAAAATTATATAGAAGATCCGGGACTTCACAGAACTCTTCTTGGTGATGGACTTGCTACAGCACTTGCCGGTTTAATAGGAGGTCCTGCTAATACAACATATGGCGAGAATACAGGAGTACTTGAATTAAGCCGTGTTCATGATCCGAGAGTAATAAGGATAGCAGCAATCTATTCGATAATATTAAGTTTCTCCCCAAAGGTGGCCGAGATAATCGGTTCTCTTCCGGCTTCTATAATAGGAGGAATAAGTTTCATACTTTATGGAATGATCTCAGCGATCGGAGTAAGAAATGTGGTTGAAAATCAGGTGGATTTTACAAAGTCAAGGAATCTCATCATTGCGGCTGTAATCCTTGTAACAGGTCTTGGCTTCAGTGAAGGTCTTACATTCAAGGTGGGCTCTGCTTCCATAACTCTTACAGGTCTCGCACTTGCTGCAATATTCGGAATACTTCTTAATGCCATATTACCGGGCAAGGATTATGAGTATAATGAGTCCTATGATTCAGACATCAAGAAGTTCCAGACTTTAAGTGAGAATGGTGAGGAAGAATAATAATTAAACAGAAAGATCGATATGATTCTGAATCCTGCGGGGGATCTTGTTAAGCTCCTGCAGGAATTTAGAATCTTTTCCGAAAAGTTCTTCAAAATATCCGGTGGTCTTTATCCTGGCACTTGAGCTTAATTTTAAATAACCAGAAGAGTCGGCAGAGATGCCGGCTTTTTCCAATTGATCTTTATATTTCTTAACAAGTGAAAGCATACTTGATGCAGCTTTTTTCAGATCCTTATCACCGCTTTTCGAGGCAGAATCATAGGTATAATTGTATGTATCTATGAATGTCTTCATTTTTTTAGCAAAATCCTTTACCTTGCCGTTTGTCTCGGTGGCATCTTCGCGGTCATCGAAAGTAGAGCTTTCGAGAGATTTAATGGATTTCTGCAAAGCTTTTGAATCGATATCGGCAAGCATATCACTGCTTGCTGTTTGACGTTCTTTCTTATCTAAATAGTTACGATTGAGGCCGTAAGCAGAGCGAAGAAATATATTTGTTGTAACTGAAAAACTCATAATGATGCCCTCTTAATTAATATTTCAATTTATTTATCGGCATCAACATTTAAAAATATTAATTTTTATGATTTAATGTGTTTAAAGGCTTTCTTATGAACGGAGGAAAAATGGAACACGAAAAAATCATCGTTATAGACTTTGGAGGTCAGTATAATCAGCTGGTTGCGCGCCGGGTCCGCGAAAATAATGTTTATTGCGAGATCTATTCTTATAGGACGCCGATTGAAGAGATCAGAAAAATGAAACCTAAGGGAATTATTCTGACTGGCGGTCCTGACAGTGTTTTTGAAGAAGGAAGTAAAAAAGCTCCTAAGGAACTTTTCGAACTCGGGGTTCCTGTCCTTGGTCTATGTTACGGTGCACAGCTTATGATGCATGTGCTTGGCGGACAGGTTTGCCACGCTACGGAGCGCGAATATGGAAAAACGGAAATCACGATAGATGACAGGGAAAGTACTCTTTTTACTGGCCTTCCTGAACATTCTATAGTCTGGATGAGTCATAATGATTATATAAGTAAGACAGCACCTGGATTTCATATCAGTGCGCATACAAATAACTGCCCGGTGGCAGCGGCTGAAGATCCGGGAAAAAAGCTATATGCTTTACAGTTTCATCCGGAAGTTCTTCATAGCCAATATGGCAAAGAAATGCTTAGAAATTTCGTATTGACTGTTTGTGGATGTTTAGGTGACTGGAAGATGGAAGATTTTGCTGAACGAACCATTAAAGAGCTGCGTGCAAAAATCGGAAGCGGGAAGGTGCTTCTGGCGCTTTCAGGTGGTGTTGATTCCTCAGTCGCCGCAGGACTTCTTTCAAGAGCAATTGGAAAACAGCTTACCTGCGTATTTGTTGATCATGGTCTTTTAAGGAAGGATGAGGGTGACCAGGTAGAGGCGGTTTTTGGCGAAGGCGGACAGTTCGATCTGAATTTTATACGCATTAATGCGGGGGAACGTTATTATAAGAAGCTTTCTGGTGTTACAGAACCTGAAAAGAAGAGAAAGATCATTGGCGAGGAATTCATCCGCATTTTTGAGGAGGAAGCGAGAAAGATAGGTCATGTTGATTATCTTGCTCAAGGCACCATCTATCCGGATGTTGTGGAATCCGGACTTGGAGGTGAATCAGCAACCATAAAGTCTCATCATAATGTTGGAGGTTTGCCTGAACATGTTGATTTTAAAGAAATCATAGAGCCTTTGCGTAACCTTTTTAAGGATGAGGTAAGACAGGTGGGGCTTCATCTTGGAATCCCGGAAGAGCTTGTTATGCGTCAGCCTTTCCCGGGGCCGGGCCTTGGCATCCGCATTATTGGCGAAATAACGGCTGAGAAGGTTAAGATAGTTCAGGAGGCAGATGCGATCTTCCGCGAGGAGATGAAGAATGCCGGATTGAACAAAACAGCAGGTCAGTATTTTGCAGCACTTACAAATATGCGGTCTGTTGGCGTCATGGGAGATGAGAGAACCTATGATTATGCTGTCGTCCTCCGCGCTGTAAATACTATTGATTTTATGACAGCTGACATAGTTGAGATTCCTTATGAGGTGCTGAAAAGAGTCACCAGCCGGATCATCAATGAAGTGAATCACGTAAACAGAGTACTGTATGATATCACGAGCAAGCCGCCAGGAACTATCGAATTTGAGTGACCTGTAAGTGGCTTAGAGGTTAGCTTCAAAAATCCAGTATTTTCAAGGCCTGAGGCCGTGTGAAATAACACGGTTTCAGGTCTTTTTTTGGTCATCGCTTCTAATATGCTTCTATTTTTTTCTGAAAGAAGCAGAAGCGAAATAACTCCAATTAAAGAGTCCAATTCTGTTTCTTATCTTTTATTTTCCACAGATTTCCAAAAAATAAAAAATTTTTGCTGAGATTTAGTAATGAGCAAAAAACCACCCCAAATGTAATACGAAAGAAAAAATTCGTAATCGGAGGTGGAAGATATGTTTGAATGCAGAACATTTATCACAGTAAAAGAAATCGGCGAAGTACTCGGTGTTTCTGAATCTAAGTCTTATGGAATAGTTCGTGATTTGAATAAGGAGCTTGCTGATAAAGGATACATGGTTATCCCAGGAAGAGTCAGCAGGAAATATTTCGAAGAGCGTTTCTATGGAGTAGAAAACGAAACAGAAGTAAAGGAGGTACAACATGCCGGCAAATAGGGATAAAAAGACAGGCAAGTGGAACTGCCAGTTCTATTACACCGATTGGACAGGAAAAAAGGTCAAGAAGATGAAGCGTGGCTTTGAGACCAAAAAGGAAGCTCAAGATTGGGAGCGACACTTCAAATTAGAAAAAGCCAGTAGCTTAGACATGACCTTCGGAGATTTTTACAGACGTTATGAAGCGGATGTAAAGCCTAAGGTAAGGGAAAATACTTGGCAGTCAAAAGTCTGGGTGATTGAAAAAAAGATTCTTCCATATTTTAAGGATCTTGTGATGAGGGATATCACTCCGCGAGACGTTCTTGCTTGGCAGAACGAGATGCGGAAGATGGAATCGAAAGATGGAAATAGCTTTAAGGGAACCTATCTTAGAAAGATGCAGGCAGAGCTATCAGCTATTTTCAACCATGCTGTTAAGTATTATGAGCTACCAAAGAATCCAGCAGTGATCGCAGGACCACTAGGACAGCATAATGCAGATGAAATGTTGTTTTGGACTAAAGAGGAGTATATGAGATTTATTCCCACTATGGCAAACAAAACATACTCATATATGGCATTTGAAATGCTTTATTGGTGTGGTCTCCGTATGGGAGAACTCTTAGCACTTACTCCGGCTGATTTTGACTTTGATAGAAATAACGTTTCTATTACAAAGTCATATCAGAGAATTAAGGGTGAGGATGTAATAACGAAGCCAAAGACTAAGAAGAGTGTCAGGGTTATTAAGATGCCTGAAATGGTTGCCATGGAGATGCAGGATTTCATCAATAGCATTTATGGTATTGAGCCTTCAGACAGAATCTTTGTACTTTCAAAATCATATTTGCATCATGAAATGGACAGAGGCGTTAAGGCAAGTGGAGTAAAGAGGATTCGTATCCATGATCTTAGACATAGCCATGTATCACTTCTTATAGATATGGGATTTTCGGCTGTGGCTATCGGAAATAGAGTGGGTCATGAAAGTGCAGAGATTACATATCGTTATGCACATATGATGCCATCTATTCAGGATGATATGGCAGAGGCTCTTGATGAAGAGTGGAAGGAGGGATTCGATGTCAGCGAAGAATCTTGATTCAAAAGGCAGGTATCGTAGTGAGACGATTGCTTATAGATGTTCTCCGGAAGAAAGAAAAGAACTCGATAAACGTTGGAAGCTTATGGGATATCTAACCAAGCAGGATTATGTATTAGATGCGGTTCTTCACAATAAGGTGACTGCAAAAGGAAATCCTCAGATGCTTGTGAACTTTCGAAAAGAGCTTTATATCATCATTTCGGAGTTAGAAAGAATAAATGAGGCATCGGAAATTGACGAGGAACTGTTTACTCCAGTCAATACCATGTTGGAAATTCTTCAGGCATTTAAGGATAACGAGGATAAATCGAGAAAAAAGAGCAGAAGAGACAAGTTTTTGGAAAGGAGAGTTTATCGCGATGAGTAAAGTTATTATTTGTGCAAATCAAAAAGGGGGAGTAGCCAAGAGTACTTCAGTGGTGAATCTTGGCATCGGACTGGCAAATAAGGGAAAGAGAGTACTTGTCATTGACAATGATCCTCAGGGATCACTTACAGAGGCTTTGGGATATCCTCAGCCGGATAAGCTTGAGATTACCCTGGCGAATGTCATGGAATGGGTGCTGAACGAAGATGATTATGATTTGAAGGCAGGTATTCTTCATCATGAGGAAGGCATCGACCTTATGCCTGCAAATATCGAGTTGTCCGGAGTAGAGACATCACTTGTAGGGATTATGAGTTCGGAAACTACGTTGCGTGAGTACATAGAATCCGTCAGGGATGATTATGATTATATCCTTGTAGATTGCTCTCCAAATCTTGGTCAGTTGACGTTAAATGCTCTTGTAGCTGCAGATGAGGTTATTATCCCGGTACAGGCCGCTTATCTACCTATTAAGGGTTTGGAACAGCTGTTAAAGACCATAAGCCGTGTAAAGCGTAAGATGAACCCTAAACTTCATATTATGGGAATTCTGATTACTATGGTGGATTATAGAACTGTCTATGCAAAGGAAATCACGGAAGTTCTTTACGAACATTACGGTAGCAGTATTCATATCTTTGATGATGTGATTCCTTTATCTGTAAGAGCTGCAGAAGCATCTGCGGAGGGGGTCAGTATTTATAAGTATGACGGAAAAGGAAAAGTAGCGGCAGCATATGAAAAGATTGTAGAGGAGGTTTTAAACTATGAGCAGTAAGGGTATTTCACAGAGAATTAAGCTTCAGAGTTTTGATGATATGTTTGACACAGAAGAGAACAATGAAGTAGCCGATGCAGGTGTGAAGCCTGTTGATGGTCAGATTGTGGAAATTCCATTATCAGAACTTCATACCTTTAAGAACCATCCTTTTCGAGTTGTAGATGATGAGAATATGGAAGAGATGGTAGAAAGCGTAAAAGAGTATGGCGTGTTGGTACCTGCGATAGCAAGACCTAGAGTGGAAGGCGGATATGAATTAATTTCCGGTCATAGACGTAAGCATGCATCTGAATTAGCAGGAAAAGACACAATGCCGGTTATTATTCGAGATTGTGACAATGATGAAGCGGTTGTGATTATGGTGGATGCCAATATTCAGCGTGAGGACATTCTTATTAGTGAACGTGCCAAGGCTTATCAGATGAAATATGAGGCTATGAAGCATCAGGGCGTTGGAGGAGGCTTGTCACTGCAGGAAATGAGCGATCAGGCTGGTGAAAGTATGAAGACCATACAGCGTCTTATTTGTCTTGCGAGTCTTGATAAAAAGCTTCTTGATATGGTGGACGAAAAGAAATTGAGCTTGCGTCAGGGAGTGGATCTTTCTTTTATACCGCAGGAGCAGCAGTTGATAGTCTATGACGTTATAAATGAAATGAATGTGTCTCTTAGTTTAGAGCAGAGTGCGAGAATTAAGGAAGCATCAAGAAAAGGGTATCTTAATGCAGATTTTCTGAGAGATTATCTGTCTGAGAAGAAACCGAAACCACGTAAAGTAGTGTTTAATCAGAAGAAGCTAGACAACTACTTTACTCCGGATATGAGCAATGAGGATATTGAGGAACTTATCGTAAGGCTCCTTGATGAATGGAAGGAGAAGGGGGAACCGCGTTAATGGAGAGATTAAAGCTGGAGTTTTATTATGGGCAGGAGGCAGAGCAGTTTACGTTCTACCGCCTGCCGAAGGCTTTGATAACAGACAGTAGATTTAAAGATATATCGAATAATTCCAAGCTTTTGTACGGTTTGATGCTTGATCGTATGTCATTATCGGTACGTAGTGGTTGGTTTGATGAAGAGAATAGGGTCTATATTAAGTATTCCCTTAAGAGTATTATGGAAGACCTTAACTGTAGCAAGATGACTGCTGTAAGTCTTTTAAAAGAGCTACAGGCTATTGGCTTAGTGGATATTGAGCAGAGAAATGGACTTGCTAATATCATTTATGTTAAAAACTTCGTATCTGGGGGAGAAGAAGCATTAGACCGGTCAGAAAATTGTACAGGTAAGAAAAATGAACCCGTGAAAGATGACCAGTCTAATAATCAGACCAGTATAAAAGATGAACCGGTATATGAGGAAGACCGGTCAGATAGTAGTACCGGTACCGGTCAGGATTCTTTACCAGGGGTAGTACAGAATTCAGACCCGAATAATAATGATTTTAACAATACAGATTCTAGTGAGACTAATCATATCAGTCTATCCGGTGAGCGTGTGGATAACCCTATCCGCATCACGAGGATGGATCAGATGGATGAGACTACAGCATACATGGAACTTATTCGTGAGAACATTGATTATGATATCATGATGAGTAACCCTAAGTGGCTAGACCGGGATATGTATGAAGAACTTTATCAGCTAATCTGTGATGTTGTCTGTGTTCCTCGTAAGACAATTCGAATTGCAGGTGAGGACTATCCTTATAGCCTGGTTAAGAGCAAGTTCCTGAAGCTTAATTCAACGCATCTGGAATATGTCATTGGCTGTATGAAGAATAACACAACCAAGGTGTCAAATATCAAAGCCTACCTGACAACAGCACTCTATAACGCGCCAAACACGATAAATCATTACTATACCGCTGAGGTAAATCATGATATGTATGGTACAATGTAATCGGAGGAATGATTATGGCTAAATACATTGTTGAAGAAACAAACAGAAGTAAATACGAAAAGAACTTTAAGTTCCCACTGATAAATACAATCCCGGCAATCGTATGGTGCATTCCGGTTCATCAGAAGATGACTCCTATTATTGGAACGGCGGGAGCATATGGAGTGGTGGTTGCTTTCTTTGTATTGTACATCTTATTATCTTATGTTCCGATTGTTGCATTAGCTCCGGGTATAGCGAGTGTAATCATGTTGACAGGGTTGTTTTGGGCTCCTGCGGATCACATAGGGAATAATGTAGTGAGAATCCTTGTTAAGGGGGTAATTCTTTTAATTATGGTTCTGATTGAGTTCTGCGTGCTTATAAATGCGACTTTGCCTTGGTTGGAAAGGAAGACTACAACACCGCCGAGAGTGAGAAAGGTGGAGGAATAGATAATTGGATAAGGAATTTGAAGTGAGAATCCAGGGACGAATGAACTGGATTCTTTTTTTACACAACCGACAATATATATGAAATATTGCGCAAATATTTAAAAAAGATATAAAAGCAAAAGAGATTGTGTTATTATAGAGGAGTCATAATGTAACTCTTAGACAAAATGGAGGAAGACCTATGGCAACAGAACAAGAAAAAACAAATAGATTTAAAAGAGTGGCTGAAAATAGGACAAATAGGATAATTGAGCAAATCAGATTATTGGGAAATTGTGCAAATAGATCTAATTATCAATATTCTGAGGAAGAGGTTGAAAAAATCTTTTTAGCCATTGAAAAAGAGCTTAAAGAAACAAAGGCAAAATATAAATTGAAAGCCCAAGGAAGAGTGTTCGAATTATAGATAGCAGGAGGATGTGTTATGTGGGAGAGTTTACCGCAGACTGGGAAAAATGAATATAAGAGGTTGATTTTAGCCTTTTCAAGTTTGACAGATATGTTTGCGCAGAAGGCATCGGATTCTGATCAAAAGGTTGCACCGATTATTAATTCAAAGTTTCAGGAGACTGCTTTTCAGAGAGCGTTTAACGCAGCTGCTGAAGATATTGGAAATACCTCGTATGATGTTTCGGTGGAGCATGATGGAAAAAAATATTTAGTCGGAATAAAGACGTTTGGTATTGCATCTGGAGACCAGAAAGTTGCACAGTTTAAAGCAAAGCACGATGAATGGGCTGAAATAATTGATAGAATAAAATCCAATTCAGGAGAAGCTTCAAGTAAAGAGGAGATTGATTCTTTAAATCAGGATCTTTATTTGGATTTGGCTATTAAGATAGCAAGAATAAGAAATGAACGTATTGATTCATCATATGCAAATATTCGAGGATTCCGGATAGATATAGATGATAGTGATGTTCATTCGGTTTACCATGTTTTGATGCCATCTGATAAAAATGATGATACTCCGAAGATTTTTGTGGGAGAAACCTCATACGATAAGATTGATATGGATAACATTCAAGTACTTGGATGTACTGGAAAGAATAATCCTACGAATTTTTTCTTCACAGATGGAAATCACACATATAAGTATACTTCTGCAGACAGTCAGTTACATATGAATTTCACAAATAGAGATATTGTTTGCGATGAATGGGATGTAAAGTACGCAGAGGATGCTTATGCTATTTTTGAAAAGATTGCTGATATGGTGTATCCGGAATTACGAGATGCATCAAAATCTGTGGATGACAAAGCAGAAAACACTATAGATTTTCGTGTGAATTTTGTTCCACAAAAACAATTAGAAGAGTCAGTTTGTTGGACAATATGGAATAAGGATGGAGAAACAGAACTGTACTCAGGTTTTAATAGTTTTTATGGAACCGGGTCTAAAATGGGGAAGGACCAGAGAGTACAGCGAATAAATAGAATATACGATAGTTATGTGGAGCAGGTTGATATCGGAAAACTCCAAGAGGTAAAAGATGGCTTAACAACTTTTTTATTAGAACCTGCAACGTCAGCCTCAGAAAAAGCAATGAAAACACGACTTAGAAATTATATTGTTGGGCTTACTAACGCAATAGGAAGTAGTGAGTTAAAGAATGATGTTACAAAGGTGTTGTACCGCCCTATGGACGAGATGTATATTCCCATTCCGGATTCAGCGCAGTTTCATAGGAATCACCCGAATTTTTTCGGACCGAGATATGGAGAATTAATAGAAGGAACATCAAAACTAAGACTTCCTAAAGAGCAAAGGATTTTTAATCTTGTGTTTGATCCATCTGGTGATGTGATGCCTGCATATATAACGCAGGATTTTGGGAAAGCTATCGAGTCTGCGGAAAAGCAATCATATTTAGGTGAATGGATTCTTAGAGGCGTGTTCCAGCTTGGAGAGTATGAACCATTAACATCTAAAAAATTAAGGGAATTAAATATAAACGGACTAAGGTTTTCTAAGTATAGAGATTCGAAAGATGTTCATCTGGAGTTTATGTGGATTGATGAATATAATCCTCCAAAGGGCTTTATTCCAAGAGTCTAAGCTCGTATTGCATTACTGTTAGAATAAAAGATTTGAAATTATATTTTATGATTGCGGCGCGCCGCGATTTCTGATATAATTTTAATGGCAGTTTGCGAGCAAAGGAGAGATTTAGATGTTAAAATGTGCATCTTTTTTTGCGGGAGTTGGTGGCATAGATTACGGTTTTGAAAAAGCAAAATGCTTCAAAACAGTGTATGCAAACGAGTTTGATGCCTATCCTGCGGAGACGTTTGAACTTAACTATGATATAAAAGTTGATGTAAGGGATATTCATGAAGTTAAAAGTGATGAAATTCCTGATTTTGACGTTATGTTGGCTGGATTTCCATGTCAGGCTTTTTCTATTGCAGGATATCGTAAAGGGTTTGATGATGAAAAAGGAAGAGGCGAATTATTTTTTGAATTAACAAGAATACTTGAGGACAAAAGACCAAGAATTGCTTTTTTCGAAAATGTAAAGAACTTAGTAGGACATGATAACGGAAATACCTTCCGTGTAATATGTGAACAATTAGATCTGTTGGGTTATAAATACACATATCAAGTGTTAAATGCAATGAATTACGGAAATGTGGCTCAGAATAGAGAAAGGATTTATATTGTAGCATTTAGGGATGAATGCGATTATGAAAAGTTTCATTGGCCTCTTTCAATTCCGCTGACAAATTCGGTTAAGGACATTATTGATTTTAATTCAAAGGTTGATGAAAAATACTATTATACTCAAGGTAAATATAAGGGTGATATTTATGATGCCCTAGTTGAGGCCATGAAGGACGATGATCCAAAGAATCCAGCTATTTATCAATGGCGAAGAAAGTATGTTAGAAAGAATCAATCAGGAGTAGTACCTACTCTAACAGCTAATCAGGGCGAAGGTGGCCATAATGTATGTCTAATTAAGACGAAGTATGGGATTAGAAAGATGACTCCAAGAGAGTGCTTTAATACACAGGGATTCCCGGCAGATTATAAGTTACCAGACAATCAGAGTGATTCAAGATTATATAAGCAAGCTGGAAACTCAGTTTGTGTGTCTGTTATTGGAAGGATTGCAGAGGAAATAGCAAAAGTATATGTAGAATAAAAACAAGAAGCATTTATAGAAAGGAGGTTCCAAGTAGGCGGTTTAAAACCATTACATGGAACCTTTTTCTGTTTTAATGCAGTAAAAGTGGGTGAGGTTATATGGCAGTTAGGAGAAATTGGACAAGAGAAGAGACTATACTTGCGATGGATCTATACACAAGGGTTCCATTTTCAAAAATATGGAAGGGAAATCCAGAAATAATAGCCTTAGCAAAGCTTATAGGGAGAACTCCAGATGCAGTAGCTCTGAAAATGTCAAATCTTGCACACTTTGATCCTAAGCTAAGAGAAAAAGATGTATCGGGAATGTCTCATGCAAGTAAATTAGATCCATTAATTTACGAGGAGTTTGCATGTAATATCGAGGAACTATCATATCAGGCCCAAATTATTATGGCCAATATTAACCATTCTTCAGTTGGAAAAGATATTCCTGATTTAGGAATAAAAGATATGCCTATTGGAGAATATCGGAATCAGCTGACGAAGACACGAATTGGTCAGTATTATTTTAGAATGTCAGTCCTTGTGGCATATGGCAATTCATGTTGTATAACCGGATTGAATAATAAGGAACTTCTTGTGGCAAGTCATATTAAACCATGGGCGGTAAGTAATGAAAAAACAGAGAGAACAAATCCGAGTAATGGTTTATGTTTGAATGCATTACATGATAAGGCTTTTGATAGAGGACTTATTACCTTGGATAAAGATTATAGAATTATAAACTCAAAGCATATAAAGGATGCTGAAATGGACGATAAAACTAAAGAGTGGTTTAATTATTATGACCATAAGAGAATTATCCTGCCAGACAAGTATATGCCAGGCAAAGAGTTTATAGAATACCATAATGATGTCATCTTTCAAGGATGATATACGGAGGATAAGATGACGTGGGAAGATTATTATGACAAATTCTATGACTGGTCTCGGAGCACACAAATAAAACATCTTTCTTCTGTGGGAAAACTGGGTCCGAAGGATGAAGTTGCAGAGATTATGATGGAGTTTGCTTTTGATCGTCAAGACATTGCAAATCGCGTGGCGCGAAGAGCCATTGGCGAAAGGATTCAGTTTACAGCTGAGGATATAATGAATTTCAAATTATGTATTGATGATGAGTTATTGGATCAACTTGCAATACAATCTGCAAATAAGTTTTCTAAGGAAGACTTGGATGAATTGTTAGGATTGATTGATGACGATGCAATGAAGCAGATATATCAGCTGAAAGGTTCTGAATCAACATTTTATTTTGATTCTGATGAAGAAGAGAAAAAACTTGATAATATAGACGAAGTGCTTGAAAGAGCAAAGCAACCAACAGGATTCTTTAGCAAACTTGCATTGGCTTTTGGAATCGGATATGGAGTGAAGCAAGGCATCAGTTCCGTTAATGAGAGAAAAGCATTTCGCTATCGCATTGGGGATCATGTTCGTGTGAAGTATCGTGGTCAAGAGGGGACTATCATTGATATCAATGGAGATTTGTACATGGTATCTTTGAGTGATGGTGGTTATGTTGATTCATTTTATGAAAACCAGATTGAAAGGGCATGGTAAGAAAGAATAATTGAAGTATATTGTTAAAAAGATTATGGAGCCGGATTATGGTTGTGAAGAACGCGCGGATGATTATATTGCTATGGATAAAGTAATCTTGCGTGATGAAAATGGATCAGAAATTAGTATGGAGATACCCGATAAGGAGTTATATGAGAAGACTATCAACGAAGGAGATTGGGTGTTCTTTGATTTAAGCAATCATATTTTTAAGGAAGTATAACTTCTGGTCCAATGGACCAGAAGTGGACAAGATGGGGGATATCATGAGCAAAAAATATGAAGAATTAACGAGATTTATCCCGGCAATTATAGACGATGGATTTGGAAAATGGATTATAGATCATAAAAATGATGGAACTCCGGAACATCCAATACAGTTTCCGTTTATCAATTATTCAGAGTGTGTGCGAGAGCTTGAACATGCTGTTTATGAGTTTGATAAAAAGAACCCGGATATGGAATTACATAATTACGGTGCGATACTCGAAGCCAATGGGATAGAATGGGGCACTCGGTCTATGGAGGCAGCGAATGTATCTAATATGGATGCACAAGTAGTTTTAGCTTTATTGTTAGGCGCAATAAGAGCAGAGAGGTTTTGCGATGGTGCTCTGTTGGGATTCTTAGAGTCAGGTGCAATACTTCGTTGGCTTAAGAGATTGCAGGAAATTGATTCAGAATAACTTCTAGTCCAATGGACCAGAAGTTACTTGAGGGGGATAAAAATGGATATTGTAAGAATTACAATTAAAGGAGAATCTGGATATGGCCCCGTGGATGAGGCATTTTCGGATAAGGTGACAATTACAGAATCCTCTATAAAATATGAATACAAGCCACATCCTTGTAGCAATCTTGAGACGAATATTCCGCGTAAGTGGTCATATTCTACAGACAGCCCATTGTTTAAGCACATATTTGAACAGGTGGCAGAGATGACACCGAAATACCTTTACAGTGATGATATTCTGTTTGTGACAGATATTGGCGCAACTGAAATCATAGTGACTTTCGAGGATAAACATAGGGAGTCAGCAAATTTCTTTTGTCCAAGCGAATACTTTGAAGAATACTTTCACCTTATTAAAGAGATGGTCCCAAAGACGGAGTACATTCCAGCTGTATTATTAACAAATGAGGACTATGAAAACGAGGAATAAATTACATATGTTTACTGTAGGTTATGGCTGTGCTAGGCTGTTCCTGCCGGAAGGCTCCGATTTCTTAGGACAAATTGCTTTGAGAGTCGGGGCCTTTCTTTATGCCTTCTTGCACAGCCACGGGTCCCTGCAGTCAACATATGATTCACAATAAGAGAGGATTATCATTGCCGACAGAATTGAGAAAAAGTAAAATTAATAAGAGGTAAAGTTGTATACGTAGACTGGAGGGGCAGTTTGGAGAGAAAGAAAGCACATTATTTAAGAGATATAATTCGCGAAGAAGAATTGATGAAATATGCGTCAAAGGCTGGAGTAACAAGCTTTCAAAAAAGTGTTGTGAAAACCTATATGAAAGGTATAAATGAGAGTCAGCTTGCTGCTAAATATGACGTTACGACAAACGCAATTCATGAAGCAATATATGGGTATGTTACAACATGCCGGAGATATGTTGGAAAACAGACTAATTCAAGAAAATTACAATGGATTGAGCGTGTAGAACCAGAAGAAGATTTTTTAGAAAACATTCTAAAGGGAAAAAACAAAAGTCAAAATGCGGTTAAGGAAGCCTTAGTTGAAGCTTCCCGTGTGAGTGTAAATAAATCGTTGTTGTTATTAAAACAAAATGCGAATAATCCAGATAAGCAAAAGCAACTAATAAATCAATTAAGAATAGTATTTAATACATCAGGTGCATTATTGGATATTATTGAAAATGAATTGCTGAATGAGTAATAAACAGTTTTTCTTTTATTGCGACATATTTTAAAACAGAGTATAATCGATAGCGTAAAGATCATTATTATCTCCGATGGTACATGTTATGAAGTAGTCCGTGGTGTATTTACTAGAAGTCATGCATAGACTAAGTCTAATATGCTGTCGGGAGTAAAGATATAATGGTATTGTGTATAATGTAAACCTTACGAAACTATCTGGGGACATTAATTCTAGTTGATTTCCGGAGAAAGTAATGATAAACCTTCGGTGCGTAAGTTATTGTTTCGAAGCTTTACACATATTTTTATTAGAGTGTTTTGGATTCAAAGCACTTTATTAACTATGTGTGTAAAGTCTGAAGTCTGACCTGTTAGTCTGTGCATACATAGTGTACAGGCTTTTTTATTTTGGGTCAGGTTTGGAGGTGAGCATATGAAGATAAACAAGAAGAATGCATTCAAGCTGTGGGAGAAACATTACGGTGATGCAAGATTTGCAGAGGATTTCCATGGATATTTAATGTGTAGAGATGGATATGGTAACCCAAACTTCTTTATTAAAGAGGATGGAGAAGCAATATATTGTGGTTGGAATATCCATCATATTCTTCCGAAAAATTGTGGTGGAACAAATGCAATTAGCAATTTAACATGTACTAATATTGCTACGAATGATGAGGCCGCGGATAAGATTACATTCTGGATTGATGATTGCCTCTATCAAGTTCAAAGAACTTGTGATGGTCATGGGATTTTTCAATTAAATTAACGGAGGTAGATGATTATGGACAGATTTGATTATACGGACGGAGATTTCTGTATGGATATGGGCGGTGGTATGATGATGGATACACAAGGCCATATGATGCAGGATATGGGCGGAGGAATGGCAATGGATATGGAATCCGGTGAGATGCATATTGTTGATAACAATAGTTCATTTGGAAGCACCTTTGATGATGAAGACTAAAATTACATATGTTTACTGTAGGTTACGGCTGTGCTAGGCTGTTCCTGCCGGAAGGCTCCGATTTCTTAGGGCAAATTGCTTTGAGAGTCGGGGCCTTTCTTTATGCCTTCTTGCACAGCCACGGGTCCCTGCAGTCAACATATGAGAGATTATTGGAGATGGTTTATTAGCTTCTGGTCCATTGGACCAGAAGTGGGTGATGTCTAAGTGATATCATTTGCTGATGTCAGACTGATATCAGAGAAAATGTGTGAGGGATTAGATAGGGATACCCTAAAGCGGGCGACATAGGAGCACGGAAATTTCTGCCTAAAGGGTTGTAACTTTAGGCGTATCCTGTTAATCACTCTATAGGATGACCCACGGAAGAACCGAATTTTCTGTGGAATATCCGAAATCGTTGATTTTGCTGGCTCGGATTAACCGAACCCTTTAGTTTGATAAGCAAGAAAAATGAATATGATTTTTAAAGCAGAGATTATCCGAAACGGTAGATATTTCAGATAATCCGAAGATGCAGGTATTGAAGAAAGTGTTCTTTGATACCTGTTTTTTAATGTCCATTTAGTAATGAGCTCAAAACCACCCCAAATGTAATACAAAGGATTACCCGAAGGGAGGAAAGAATCATGGGTAGAACAAGGAAACTATTGGGCACGCTGGATACATACATGGATTTCTATTCATATGTATCAAAAGGAAAACGTAGTTCTCAGGATGTAACGAAATACTTGCAGTCTAAAAAGAAGGGCGCAAGTACTATCTCCGATCATTTAAAAACAGCCCGGGATGGGAAATTGATGTACATCTCATTTAAAGATGACACATTTAATCTTGATTGTGGAGGTTTGGCGGAGGAGCTTATGTCAGTGATATCCCAATTAAATCTGGATGTTTATATCGCTGAAAAGAAAGGTAAACCAGAAGATTCAATTCCATCTGTTACATCGGCAAACTCTCCCCAATTTGAAGAAATGAACAAGAAACTGAATGCTGCGAATAACAAGAACAAAAAGCTACAGGCAGACTTGAAAAAGAAGGATGAGGAGATTGCGGGGTTACAGAAGAAGATACAGCAGGTTCTTTGCGAATCTATCTTTACTGAAATGAATAAGAAGATTTTGGTTCCGGGAACATTGGTTTCTAATCCAGTGGAAGTGCTGGCACGGGATATCTTTAATGAATGCGCTGACAAAGATGTGAAAAGGGAATCTGCCAGCTTATATGAGACAAAGGTTGAAGTGAAGAAAGAGCTTACAGAAAAGAATGTTATCCAGCATGTATGTAATCAGTTCAAGGATAGCGGTGTGTACAAAAAGTTTTTTGGCAAGAAAGAGGCGAATCCACAATCTGAGAATGTAAAGCAAAAATCCGACAGAGAGAAAGCGATTGCACTTTTACTTGCAAATGAAGAGATGGATAACCAGACCAAGCTTTCTACATATGCACTTTGGTATTTCCATGATGATCCTGAGATGGAGGAGCTTCTTACATATGCAGGGGATTATGGCATTAATGCTAATTACGTTATTCGAATCCTGGAACAACCGGGAGAAAGGAACTATAGAACAATTCGAGCATTCTTGAAACAGGCCATGTCAGCAAGTGAGGCACATATCAAACGCAGGACAGTGCAAGAACTTCTTTGTGGGGATTGGCAGGCTGTGGCTAAATATCGCGGAAAAATGTGTCATTTCAAATTGGTGCCGGTGGAGGAGATACGAGCCTTCAGAAATCTTCTTTTGAAGTATGACCAGGGGAATGCGACATGTATGGCATGTCAGATGATTACTTCTGGTCCAATGGACCAGAAGTTGATTCAGGATGGTGGTGAGTTAAATACGCCTCAAATAGAAGTGCCTGGTTTTGTGCATGAAGCAGATGGCGATGTGGATATTCATGTTGCTATAGATGAGAGCTTGGCGATGAATGATTTTGCGGAGACGGAGGTGAAGGCAGATGAGTAATAAAAAGGTACATCTTTCTTTGTCGGATGAAGAGGTGGCGAAATTCGACATGCTGAGGAATGAGCTTGGAATGAATAGGTCGCAGTTCTTTTGTTATTTGATGTCCGGAGAAAGAAAGAGAATACCGGATGTGGTGAAACAAAGGAATCTGATATCGAAGCTTTCAGATATAGATTTGCACCTTCGCCATATATGCCTAAAGGAAGGTATGGATGCAGGAGATGTTTTATATGTGCATGAGGCCATTAAGGATTTAAGGTCTGCACTTAATATCACTTCTGGTCCAATGGACCAGAAGTTGGGAGGAGGTGATAAGCGTGAAAAAGTATAAGTCAAACCGTGAAGAAAAAATGAGTGAGATTCAGGAACGCCTGATGAACGGAACAAAGGAAATCTATGAAAGTGGGAAATGGGCTGAGTATATATCAGTAATGTCAAAGTTTCCAAATTACAGCATCAATAACTGCATCCTTATTGCATCACAATGTCCGCACGCAAGCTACGTATGTGGATACAAAAAGTGGAATGAGTTTAACAGGAATGTATTAAAGGGTGAATCCGGAATCATGATTTTTGCTCCTATAAAAGGGAAGGTAGAGGTAGAAGAACCAAAGTTTGATGAGAAGAATCAGCCTGTATTAAACGATGATGGGACTCAGACTACAGAAAAAGTAACGAGGGAATATAAATCATTTCGTCCCTGCTATGTCTTTGATCTTTCGCAGACGGAAGGGGAACCGTTACCGACGCTGGCTTCCAGATTGGAGGGCGGAGTTGAGGATTATGAAAAGCTAAAAGAGGTGCTTATTTCAATCAGTCCGGTTCCTATCACGTTTGAAGAGGTGCCAGGTTCTGCGAATGGTTTTTATTCTCCAACAGAAATGAGGATTGTTGTTCAGGATGGAATGCCTGAGCTACAGACAATAAAAACGATGCTTCATGAAATATCTCATGCAACTTATGGACATGGCGGTAAAGATGACAAATGGGATAAGCAGAGCAAGGAAATTCAAGCAGAGAGTACAGCATTTTGGGTTGCCGGGATGCTTGGGCTTGATACCGGTGATTACAGTTTTGGTTACATTACTGGTTGGAGCAAAGATCGGGAAGTGTCAGAACTCAAGGAGAATCTGGAGCTTATAAAGAATACGGCAAATGATTTGGTAACGAAGATTGATGAAAAACTTGCTGAATATGAAACAAAGCAAGAGATGGAAGTTCAGGTTGAAGCTAATGAGCAGGTCCATCCTAAGAAAAAAAGTAGATAAATTTTCAGGTCAGTTTAGTAATGAGCTTAAAACCACCCCAAATGTAATGTGTAGGAACAAATCCAATAAAAATTATAAGGAGGAAAAACTTATGGATTATGTAACCAACAAGAATGTAGTCGTTGACTACGAAAAGAATGCTAACAACAGAGCAGCAGTTTTAGCATACGACACACTTATTGCTGCAAAGAAAAATAAGGATAGAAAGGAGAAGAAACATGCTTAATTTTTCTGAATTTCAGGACTATGTGAAGATGACAATTCCGGAGCGATTACCGGAAGAGTACCAGGGCGCACAGATCCGCTCACATGAAGTTGAAAAGAACAATGGTCTTGTGCTTCATGGGATTACCGTAACTCCGGAGGATAGCAATATTGCTCCGAACATTTATCTCGATGGGTACTTTAAGCAGTACGAAGAGGGTAAGGATTTAGACGAGGTGTTAGATCAGATTACTCATACGGTGGTTGAACATATCAAAGCTCCGGAGGAATTTAGTAACGTTGCAGAGAAGTTCCAGGACTTTGATTTTGTAAAGAACAATGTGGTTATGGTTGCTGTGAATACAGAGCGTAATGCAAAGTTGCTTTCGCAGGTTCCTCATCATGAGAGAGAAGACTTGTCTTTGATCTATAAGGTAATGCTCGGACGTGACAGCGAAGGAACTGCTACTATCACAATCCGCAATGAGCATATGGCTATGTGGGGAGTAACCGCAGATGAGCTTCATGAGCCTGCAGTGGCAAATACTAAGGAGATTCTTCCGGTTACCATCCAGTCCATGAACGAAGTCATGAGAGAGATGTTTGGAAAAGACGGTATGCCTGCAGAGATGGCTGATGTGATGTTTGAGGAAATGCCTCCTACACAGCAGATGTATGTTATCTCTAATGCTGCAAAGGTCAATGGAGCAGCTTCTATGTTTTATGAGGATGCACTTTCCGAGCTTTCTAAGAAGGTTGGAACAGACCTTTATATTTTGCCCTCATCTGTGCATGAAGTAATTGCGGTAAGTACGGAAATGGGAACACCGGAGGCTTTGTCAGAGATGGTAAGAGAGGTCAATGGAACTCAGGTTTCTGAAGAAGAGCAGCTTTCAGATCATGTATATCGTTTTGATGCAGCCAAGAGAACCTTATCTCTTGCGGATACAACGATGGAGGAACTTAAGAAGGCAGCAGGCGCAGAGAACCTGTCAGTAGAACCGGCAACTGAGGGTAGCCGTCCTCGTCATACACACAGATAGGAGGTAGTGTTATGCAGGTATCAGAAGTAAGACTTAATTTAATCAATACCGACAATGCGGTAAAGGCAATCGGTAGCTTTGCACTTGATGGTGCATTTGCAGTTCGTGGGGTAAGAGTTATGGAGGATAAGAACGGCCACAATTTTGTGGCGTTCCCTTCCAGAGCCAAAGCGGACGGATCGTATGAGGATTTAGCTTTCCCACTTAGCAAGGATTTATATGCTCATATTACAGGAGCAATTCTTGATGAATATAAGGTTCAGGTGGAAAAGCAGGCGCAGGAGCAGAATCAGGCCCAGGAGGCTTCACAGGAAGCGACCCAGACAGAGGGCGCGAGCGAAGCAAAACCTACTCCGAAGCGCGGAAAGGGCAGATAAGGAGGAATGCTTTATGCAGGTAACAGAAGTTAGACTCAAAAAGGCTGATTCCTCGGATAGCTGTAAGGCATATGGAAGTATCACACTCGATGGAGATTTTGTGGTATGCGGAATCAGGGTTTTGGAGCGTAAGGATGATGGACAGCTTTTTGTAGGTTTCCCTTCAAGAGAGACCCAGAATGGCGAATATAAAGATATTTGTTTCCCTATGGCACAGACCTTAAGAGAAGATATTACCATGCAGGTTTTATCACAGTATGAAAAGCTGGCATAACAGTTGGGACCGTCCGTTTGGGCGGTCCTTTTTTAGGAGGAGCCTATGGCAAAAGGAATTGTTGTTAAGGTATGGAATGTGAAAGCCGGCAACGGGACAAGAAGTGCTGCTTCACAGATATCGGATTCGATTGATTATATTGAGAACCCGGAAAAGACGGGAATACCACTTAATATCACAAGTGAAAGCCAGCTGGGAAATGAGCTTACTTACGTTACGAATGAGGTGAAAACGGCAGCAGGCCTTTATGTTGGCTGTAGGCACATATCTGATATTAGCCATGCAACAGATGAAATGATGCAGGTAAAACAGTTTTATGGAAAGTTGGATGGCAGAGTGGCGACACATGGAATAGTTTCACTCGATGCTTCTGAATCTGATCCAAGGAATGCAGGAAAATTGATGGAGTTATTAAACGAGCTGATGGAGAAAGTGTTCCCTGATAATCAGGTTGTATATGCCGTTCATACAAATACAGAGAATCTACATATCCATTTCATTATTAACACGGTGGGGTTAGACGGAAAGAAGATTCATATGGACAAGATGTTTATGCGTCAGGTCATGGAAGTAGAAGTTAATAACCTTGCAGAGAAATACGGCTTTACACCAAATGAGGCTTGGAGAAAGGAAAAAACTAAGGATCCGCTGACCTTTCCTCAAAGAAAGATAATGCTAAGAAATCTGGTTGATATAGCAATTGAACAAACGGATGAATTTGACGCTTTTGTAGCCTATCTAAGAAATGAAGGTCTTACGGTAAATGTAGGAAGAAACATTACGCTTCAATTGGATGAGATGCCATTTGCACTGCGAAGTGGGCAACTTGGTGATAATTATTCTATATCAGCAATTAAGAAAAGGCTGGATTCGAAATATGATCCGTTTAAACCGGTGGTAGCAGGTGATTATTATGCATCTGTTATGCCAGAAGAGATGGTCAATATAGTGCCTAAGAAGATGAAGGCATATGAAGATATGACAAAGGAAGAAAAGGTTAAGGCAGTGCATCTTTTACGCCTTGGCAGAAATCCGTGGAGAGAAACTAGATGGGACAATTGGCAGATGCAGAAAATGGCTGACGAGCTTAAGAACGTAGGATATGTGTATAAGCTTGTAAGACATTATTCCGGCGGTACAGATCAGTCTAGTACAGCCCTTAAGAAGATAACCGAATATAGACAACAGATTTCTGAGGAACGTAAAGAGGTTCGTGGTCTTATGAAGGAATACAAGCCGATTATGGGCATCTATCAGGAAATGAAGCAGTACATGATTCGTGCCTGTCTTTATGATGTATATGGCTATAGCGAATTTAAAGATGACTTTGAGAAATATAAAGAGCTTTGTCATCGTCTTGAGGTTGGCTATGGAAAGAGTGTTGATGAAGTCGCAGAGCTTGTTTTTGAACTAAATACAAAGTACGAATACCTAAAGGCTCAAGATAAGGAATTAAATGCACAATATAAAGCAATTAAAGGCTTTATAGACAATGGAAAGCTAAAGGCCGTCTCTGATGATTTTTCATTCTTTCATGCCGTGGGACATAGTAACGCAGTATATGAAGCAAGGCAGTTTGGTATTTATGCGAGTGATATGAAATACATTATCCCTGAAAAGGGCGATGTAAGAATCCGGGTTGTAACAAGACCGGCAATGAAGGATGGGAAGCCAACAGTTGAAACAGTGCTTACCGTAATTGATAAGGACGGACATGAAGGAGCGGATATTTCTTCTCTCTCGATGTCGGAGAAAGAGTTTAACAAAAGAATTCACGAGATTCAGACAGAGCATCACATTAAAAAATGTGAGATTTCCAGAAAAAATATTATAGAAAATGTACGGCGAGTTTAGTAATGAGCATTTTTTCACCCCAAATGTATTACAGGAGGTGAGAAAAAATGCAATTAAATTACAAGCCGGCAAGTGATGGCAGGCTTAAAGATGAGTCTGCCATTTATCATGTGGATTCAAATTATCAGGTGGAAGAACTGTCGAAGCTCTTTCTATCTCTAAAGGCGAATGTATGTGATCTGAATCCAGCACTTGTGACCAAGTGTATCACCGGAACGGAGCAGGATTTTTTAATGATCATGAACCGAGCAAGTGATTACTTAAGCAGAGTACAGCCTAATATGCCTGAGACAACCAGAAAACAATTATTGGATATGTTTTGTGAAGCGGTATTTGGGTATTACGTGCTGACGCCATTGATTCTTTCAAAGGAAGTGTCTGATATCAAGATTTTAGCCTATGACCATATTGTTGTGAAAGCAAATGGACAGCGATACTTGACGGATATCAGCTTTTATTCTGAGGAGGATTATCGCACCTGGTATGACAGAATCCTTCGTATTCACAGATTAGGAAAGACGGAAGAATATGCCTTAAATCATTGCACGGATAGAAAAGGCGTGGATGAGTTCTATTTAAGAATTGATGTGCAGCTATCTTGCATAACATCCACAGAGATTAATAACCTGCATATTCGTAAGATGCCTAAGGAAAAGCTTTCTTGGGAGTATCTGAAGGAAAATGGGATGTTGGATGACTCAGCTATGGAGTACTTGAAGGATAGGATTCTTTCTGGGTATGGATTTTTAATATCCGGTCGTGGTGGCTCCGGCAAGTCAACTCTTCTTAATAATATGTTGGATTGGATTCCTTTTGATGAGTCGGTGCTAGTTTCTCAGGAGTCAGATGAGCTTTATTCTAATGTGCATCCTCAGATACAGTTCGAGCACACTATGACGGTTCGTAAGAATGATGTGGTGACGGATTTTACTTTGGAAGATGAGCTTAGACTTGGACTTTTGCAGGACATAGACAATTTCGTTATTGGCGAGATTAAAGGTGGAGAAGCACTCCATGTGTTTACCACTGCCATGAGTACCGGAGCAAGATTTTTTGGGACCATTCATAGTAATGATGCCAGAACAAGCGTTAGAAGACTTGTGCAGTGTGCAAGGTATGTCAGTGATTATCCAATGGAAACGTTAGAGGAAATGCTTTCAGCTATGCCGTTTGTGCTGATTCATATGAGTCGATTCTCAATTGATGAGATTGTGGAGATTGATGGATGGGATGCTAAGGCAGGCAAGCTTATTTTTAGTGAAGTGTATAGAAAGGAGCAGAAATGATAATGCAGGAGATAGCACTTATTGTATCAGCGGTAATTACTGCAGCATTTATGTTGATGTGCCTGACTACGGATTTAAGAGAACGAATGATTTACGTATTTCCGTGCTATTTACTTATTCCGCTTTGGATGATGGTTGGAGTAGCTTCATCGGAAAAGACCGTGATGATAGGGATTATCCTTGTAATTCATATTATGGCTTATCTGCTATTCCGTATAACCGGGATATGGGGTGATGGAGACAGCGATATCTTTCTTTTATATGGGGTGGTATTTATGTCCTTCATGACGCAGATAAGACCGGAGTGTGGAATCGGACTTTATATAGTTGCAGAACTAATCGGAATGGTTGTGGCACTATTCACATCGTTTTTAATCGGGGTTGTTGAGGCTCTGATAAAAAAGAGGAAGCTTACAAAGAATAGCTCCATAGCAGTGGTTCCGGGATTTTCCATAGTCATTATTGCCATGATAGCAGGATTGATATTTGGGAGGTAGTACATGAGAGAAGAAACGATTTTACGACAGATGCTTCCTGAGATGGTGCAGATTATCAATGCAATTCCTGGAGAGGCGTATTCGAACAAGGAAGCAGAAACGCTTTTGATTATGCAACATAGGTTGCCTGAGAGTGAGCTAAAAAAGCAGCTTGAATCTTATAACAGCATTTTTGCAAAGCAGGGCGGAGCAGACATTGAAGATATTACAAAAAGCAGTGTGGCCTATGTAAAGTTAAAGATTCTTCTTGAAGCGGAGCTTACGGAATTTGATGCCAAGAGTTACCGGGATCTTATTAAGGAGTGCAAAGCCAATATTGATAAAACGACTAATATTCTCAGGCTTTCAAAAACACATATGCTGACAGCTGATGATTATCAGAAGGAGCGTATCGAAAAGACAGCGAAGAAGAATGAAGCATTCATCGAAGCCTTACAGACTGTAATTTCTTATGTTGAGCAGAAGATAGAGCGGATGCCGAAGTCATTGGAGCTACCTGAGAAGGATTTTGATTTCGCAGATGAAGAAGTAAATCAGGAGAAGCCTAAAGAAAAGAAGGTTGATTCTGAAACAAAAGTTACAGTTACTGAGCGTATTCAGAAGTTTATTTCGTCCGGTAAGGAAAAGCGGGAAATTGATGAACGGCTAAAGGATGCGGAAAAGGAAGGGGCAGGAACAAGATGTAAGGAGATTCCTTATTATGAGAAATCGCTTGCTCCAACTGAAGTATTGGTTTGTAAGGATTTTGAATGCTACAGCATTATAAAGAAGCGTGAAAATGTCTACTTTGGCTTGTCTAAAAATCTTAAGAATAAGATTTATGACAACAAGGATGGAAGCTTGATTGAACTTACAGAGATTACGGATGATTTTCTGCAGTTTATGACTACGGATATATTGTCTGATGAATTTGAATTACACGCCTTTTCGGAGGAAGAAAAACTTGGCATGCAGATGTATTTCAATTTCGTATCAAAGTGTTTTGAAAATCATATCGGAACAACGCTCACAGTAGCAGAATATCTCGCTTTTAAGAGATATTACAACAGATTGGTAAGTGAGGTTATGAGGCTGGAGGCTGAGAAGCACAAGGATTATTACAGGGCACTGCCCATTGCAGAGCAGTATATGGAGATCATGGCATCTTATGACATGGTTCAAAGTAAGAGTAAACGCGAAGTAGTTGAAGATATCATTTCAAACGAAGTAGGCGGGTTTTTAGATAATCTGAGGCTTATTGTGGAGCATCATATCGTAGATGAAAAAGCAAAACAAGACATGTCACATCTTATTGAGGAGATTCAGTTTTTTAGGGATGAGAATCATTTTAAGGATAGGGATGAAGGGCAGCAGGCTAAGACCTCAGAAAATCTCATGCAGATTCAGCCGACGGGATTTATTCCGCAGATACCTATGTATCAGCCGGGAACTGCACCGTTTATTGGAAATATGTATTTTACGCTTCAATGTCTGGATGAAAACAAGCGTGTAGTGGATGAAGCATACTTTGCCACAGCGAATATGCCTCAGGCTATGGAGGATTACAGAAGCAGAGATGCGTATATTAAAAGATTTGGTTTGGTACAAGATGGACGGTTTGTACCGTTACTTAGTTCGGAAGGAGGAACTTACGATGAAGAATAATTCGATTTTTATGATGTTTCTAGTGGTCTTAGCAATCACAGTTGTTTTTGCGTTAATTGTTAGGGTTTGTGTTATCGACAAGCATGTTAAAGATGAAGTTACAGACGGGAAAGATTCCGTTCAACCTGCAATTTTAAAGGAAAAGGTAGAAGTTATCTCTGATGATGCTTGGAAGGAATACGAAAATGCAGACAAGTTTGTGGTGGAACTTGTGGAGAGAACCACCATTGAGTCTGAAAAAGGATCTGAGACAGAGTATGACAGATATATCGTTTCAGATGTTGACCTGAAAAACCAGGCGGATGATACCAGAGATTATCACGATGCACTTATGGATAGTAATGAGGATATCGGAGAAGGCACACGGGTATCGTTTGAAGATGTATTAGGTATTAATTACAAAGGCTCTAATGGTAAAGAGATATACCAAAGTTTATTAAAGAAATATGGATTTTCCAGTGATTTTAATGATGTGCTATTTGATGATGAGACAAATAAAATGACAGGGCAGAATCTATATATTTATGAGAATAAGTGTGATGTAATCGATTATCTATTGAAAGGCGAGCTTTATAGCGAGATTGTAGATAGCAAGGTATGTTATCAGCTTGAAGATAAGGAGACAGGGACAAAACTGCCGGAATATTTTTCTGCGAGCGTAAGCTTTAAAAATGGAGATCAGGTAGTAACAAAGAACTTGTATGTATCTGTATCCATAGAAAAGTCAGAGGGAGGAAAGGAGGATAGTAATGCGTAGAATTATCAAATTTTTGTTTAGTCTCGTTGTAGTGTTGGGACTAATGTTATCGTTTTCGACCACAGCTTTTGCGGATGATATTGATGATACCGGTGGTACGGACGGTGGTGGATCAGGAACCAATGTCTATACGTTTTATTACGCTTATGATTCCTCAAAAGATGCTATTGTTTTGACGGTAAATTGTTTGCGACCAATTAATGATTTTGGGAACAGTACCAGCCACACATTTAGCAGTGCTTCGGATAGTACGTATATCCCTTCAAGTAATCCGAGGCTGGGTTCGTCTTTGGAGAGTGCCATTTCTGCAATGAATTCGGCAGGTGGATATGAACTTAATATAAGTGATGTAAAAGCCAAACTGAATAATCTTGGATATTATGATGGAGGCAATGGTATTTGGAGAAGGTCTGGAGGATATTTGACCTATATTGATGCTAAAAAGATTCGCCCTACCAAGCATACTGTTCATTATGATGCCAATGGTGGAACCGGTGCTCCAGCTGATCAGACAAAGAAGCAGGACGTGACATTGACGCTTAGGACGAAAAAGCCGACAAGAACGGGATGGACGTTTAAATATTGGATTGCAAGTATTGGCGGACATTATAATCCAGGCGGTGCCTATACGCATGATCAGGATGGCGGTGTGGTTACAATGAAGGCATATTGGAAGGATGAGACAGCTCCTTCATTCGGAAGTTTTTATGCTATTCCTAATTATTGGAGCGCAGGTAATGGAACAATAGGCTTTTCAGTGCAAGACGAAGGCAGTGGAATTAAATCTATTGTGTTGGAACGTTATTCGTATGTAACTAGAGGGTGGAGTACCTTTAGAACATGGAGCTATAGTGGGACAAAATCTTTGATTTCAAAAACACTTACAGAAAGTAGTGAAGGAGTGTTTAAGTACCGACTTACCGTAACAGATAAGGAAGGTAACTCAGCATCTCGAACATCAGATACAATCTATCTAGATCACAGTAATCCTGTACTTTATGGAATGGAGACTACTAATACGGAGTGGACAAATGTAGCACCTGTGATAAATGTTAGAGCGACAGATTACCTGCTTGGAACGACATATACAGGCTCAGACTTGGCAGGCATAGAAATTTTTAATGATTCCGGAAGATGTGTATCAGATGGAGTTCATAATGCTATGTATACTTTGCAGCCACGAGATGAAGGTATTCATACGTGGAGAATTGTCGCAACGGATAATGTAGGTCATTCCACGACTACGTATATAACTACAAAGTATGACATTACAAAGCCGGGAATTGATGGAACGGAGATTACTTATGTATTGCCGGATGGTACTTATGTTTCGGGATATTGCCAGGACAATATTATCAATCAGCATATAGATGATGAGACATGGCGAAGTAGTAATAATCCAAATGTAAGCTCAGGCCTAAAGAGTGTGATTCTGTACCGCGTAACTGGAGGTAATAAGCAGGCTATTTGGTCTGATCAGACAAGAGCAACCTTCGGTTCAAGCAATACGCATAGTGCATTCAATATGTATTATGAGATTCAGCGAACCGAGAGGACTGCCAGCTATTATGAAATAGTAGTATCTGACTATGCTGGGAATATTACACGAAAAAAGCTTACGAGTCAGTATAGTCTGCTTACGTGGTTTCATACCAGTATAGATCGAAGTAGTTATAACAAGTAAGGGGGTGTTTTATTTGAGTGATTTAGTTACTCTTTCGGTATATGAATGCAGTGAGTTTCATTCTATGGGCGAAGTACATGAAGGAATTAAGTCTGTTGATGAGGCAATAAGAGTCTGGAATAGTATTCCTTCTTCCAGAATGAATGGCATTAAATCCATAGCTGTCGTTGTTGGAGAAGGATGGGATGCTACAGAATTTGAGGCAGTCGTTGGAAAAACAATGGATTTGGAGATGCTTAGGTATTATTCAGATATCGCATCAAATCGGGATGCTTTAAGCATGGTAAAAGAGTTACGGGAAAAGATACCGAATCTTGAAGTGGTTGGAGAGATACCGGCACAACAAGAAGCCAGTGTTGTAAGACCAAGGCATCATAGATAAATTTTCAGAGTTCCCCCTGGGAGATGGGAAGGGGGCTAGGGGGTAGGAATGGTACCATGAAAAAACAGAACCAAGTTACCTGCTAAAAAACCATCAAAACAACAATTAAACAACGAAAAAATATGAGAAATCTTCGGAAACCTAAAAAATTTCCGGAGATTTTTTTATTTGATTTAGTAATGAGCAAAAAACCACCCCAAATGTATTGTGAAGGTAAAAAAGAGAGTTTACGACACCTTCAAAAATACAAGGAAAGGAGAAAGTTGTTCATGAACAAATTGGTTTCAAAAATTGACATGGCAGTTTTGAAGGCAAAAATGGCACTCATGGAGAAGAAAGAGGCAAGCGACCAGCTCATTGTAATGTTCATCATTATCGCAGTGGCAGCAGGTATCGCGGGACTTCTTTACATCTTCGCAACAGGCACATTGCTTCCAAACTTCCAGGAAAAACTTACGAACCTGATTAACAACTGGTTCAATCATTCATAAGGAGGGCGTATGACCAAAGGTGAAAGAGCCATCGTCAGAGAAGAAAGACGATTGGAAAAAGAAAGAAAACGCCGTATCGAACTAGCAAACAAAATGCTCATCCCGACGGGTGGAAAAACCCGAGAAAGTTTAGCACTCATCTCGTTTGACCCAAGCGGAGTATTCCGTTTTGAGGGAGACAGATGGCTTAAAGTATTTGAGATAAGTGGAGCAGGGAAAAGTTTGGTAGATGCGGCGGAAAGTCTTTTTGGGCGGATCCGCATCACCTTTGCCCTAAGTGAAAGTGGCAGGGAAACCTGCCATTTATCACTTATGGAAGAAGGCGAGATTTATGAGGAAGTACGCCAGAAGATGACAGAGGATGAAAACAAGTTACAGGGTGTGTGTCAGATGCATGCGTTAAGCATTGATGAGGTTATGAACCTTGTAGCTACAAATTTTTATCAGGATATTCGGTTCTCATATGCATCCTTTGTACGTGGAAAAAAGGATTGGAAGAAGGAATGCTTTTTTGAATGTACAGAAGAGGCTGCAGGCTTTAATGCCGGCAGATTATTTGGTGAAAGTTTTACGGTATTGGCATTCCCAGAGGATATGGAAGAAGGAATCCTTACACATGTAAGAAATCTTGGGTGCCCGATGTATGTAAGCATTGATCTGAATGCTTTGTCGGAAGAGGAAAAGCTGAATTTCAAAAGAGAACTGGAGAAGAAGTATAACAGAAGACTTTCTGTTAATGAGTCTGAGGAATATATCAATCTATCCTTATCAATCACGATTCTTTGTGATTCTAAAGATGCGAGAGAGATTGTAGAGGAGACATTGATCTCAGTCTTCTTAAAATATGGGGTTTTGATTGCTCCGAGCTTTCATAACCAGAAAAGAGTAATGGAAAGTGCATTAAGTCTTGGTCTTACAGATGAGATCTTGATGCGAAATGTAAGAGTAAATGTAGCAGAGAGATTGATTGGAGGTGAACAGGATGGAGATGCCAAAGTCGAAGTATGATCAGACGAAGCAGAATGATACACCGAGAGTGGCGGAGCTTACTTCGGTTCAGGATGTAATTTCGATTGTCAGTATTGATGATTCAGGAATATTTGAATTGCCGGGGAAGAAGTTTTCCAAACTGTATGCTTTAAGTGATATCAATTTTGCAGGCGTTACGGATGAGGAGCAAAAGAGCATCATCATCAATTTTTCAAAGGTTTTAAAGGCGATTCCTTGTAGGTTTTCTTATACGGTAGCCAATGAACATGTCGATGAGAGAGCTTTTCATGAAAAGGTTCTCTATCCATTGAAGGGTGATAAGTATGATCCACTACGAAAGTCCTATAACAAAATCATCGCCGACAAGGTGAGTGATGCAAAGCAGGGCCTTTATCAGACCATATATCTTACGCTCACGATTAAAGCAGAAGATATGCAGGATGCAAAAAGCACATTTTCATCTATGGAAAGTGCTATCCGTTCCGCTTTTATAGGAATCGGAGTAAATGGTATCCAGGGGTCAGTAATGAGAAGTGTTGGAATAAATGAAAGAATGCAGCTTTTATTTAACCTGATGCATGCAGGGATTGACCATCATTATCAGTTTGATTTTGAAAGGGAACTTAAGAGCAGACACGACTGGATGAATATCATCTCTCCGGCCTCTATTTGTTTTGAAAATGAGGGATTTACAATTAACGGTCAGATTGGACGTATCTATTTCGTGGACGAATACCCGAAGAGCTTAGAAAGCGATATTATAGCTGCTCTTACGAAGATGAACTGTACCAGCTTTGTGACCGTAGCCAATGAGCTTTTGGATATTTCCGGGTTCAAACAGGAGATAGCGAGAAAGTATATGGCAGTCGGAATGAAGATCGAAAACGAGAAGCAGAGAAATCGTAATAACAACGATTATCTTGCGGATGCATCTGCAAAGCTTTTGAACGAAAAGGATAAGCTAGATGCGTTTTCAAAGAAACTTGATACAGATGATGACCATTACTTCAACAGCACAATGCTCATCTATATTCAGACAAAGGATGAAGAAGAACTTACACAGATCGAAGAGAAGCTGATGAATGCAGCATCTTTAAAATCTGTAAAGCTTAAAACCTGTTTTGGAAAGCAAAGGGAAGCTCTTAATTCTGTTTTGCCACTTGGCATACAGGAGTTTAAGAGGGTGGTGAATCTGTCGAGTTCCTGCCTTGCAATGCTGATGCCTTTTAAGACGCAGGAGTTAAATGACGAGAATGGAATTTATTACGGAATCAACCAGTTGTCACAGAATGTGATTTTTGCAGATAAGAAGCTGTTAAAGAATCATAATGGCTTGATTTTGGGCCAGTCAGGTTCTGGTAAGTCTGTTTTTTCAAAGTCTGAGATTATCAGTACATTTGTCAATTATGAAGGAGACCAGATCATCATTATTGATCCACAGTCTGAGTATGGAAGTCTTGCAAAAGAGGTAGATGGTACCGTGATTTCTTTTGACAGCACTAAGGAATACTACTTAAATCCGATGGATGTGGATTTCGAAGGCGTAGATTACGGAAGGCTTCAGGAGATTGTTGCGGAGAAGGCAGATTTTATATTGACACTTTTATCCAGTTGCCTTCGAAGAGATATCTTGCCGGAAGAACAGGGCATTATTGACAAGGTAATTGATAAGGTGTATTCCGAGAACTTTGCTATGAGAAAGAGGCTTAACGGAATCGAAGATGCAAAGGGAGAATATGATATACCGGCATATCTTAGAACTGATACAAAAGAAATGCTTGATACAACATCACTTTCTAATGAAGAGCAGATAAAAGCATATTCTCCGACTCTGCAGGATGTGTACCAGGGACTTAAGGATTATGGGAATGAGTTAGGACTTCATTTGGCAGCAGCGATGGAGATCTTTGTAAATGGTTCACTGAATTTGTTTAATCATAGGACAAATGTGGACTTACACAATCGCTTTATCGTATTTGATCTGTCAGGCCTTAAGGATAACCTTCGTGTGACTTCCATGCTGATTATGATGGAAACGGTAAGAAGCTCCATTAAAGCAAATGCGACAAAAGGCAGATGGACCCATCTTTATATTGATGAGTTTCATGAGCTTTTAGGGGTAGAGCAGGTGGCAAATTTTGTATTAAAGCTGTGGAAGGAAATCCGTAAGATGAGTGGCATCTTAAATGGTATCACACAGAATATGTCAGACCTCCTTAACAATGAAAACGGAGGAAAGCTTCAGGCGATTCTTTCAAACACTGAGTATTTTGCGTTACTTAGTCAGTCCACACTGGATAAGAACAAGCTCATGGAGTTTTTGCCAAGCATTAGCCCTGCAATGTTCAACTTTGTTGACAATGCTGATTCCGGAACAGGGCTCCTTCGCATGGGAGCTGTGACAGTGCCATTTGATATGAAGATGAGTACGGAAAGTGAGATTTATCGAATTGTAAATACAGATGGAGGTGGCTATGGAGTTTAATGCATCAGGAGCTGTCTTCGCAAAGAAAGGTAACTTTGCTGACTCAATGAAGCAGTTTATATCAGAGGAAGCAGCTATTTTTTCTCCTGAAAAGGAAGAGGCTGCTTCTGCCTCTATGGATAAGACAGCAGAAAAAGTAGTTCGATTTTCAGCGGACAAACATAAGGTTAAAGCAAAAGAACAAAAGAGGATCCTTGATGAAATCAAAACATCTGACGCAGGGACTAAAGCAAACACATCTCCTAAATCGGACCTAACTTCCGAGATCAAAGTGCAGGATTCTACGATGAGTAAGTTTACGGATGAGAGAGCTGGAAGTGAAGGGAAAGTATCCACTGGTAAGACAAAGGAGGTATCTTCAGCGGAAAAATCAGCAAAGAAAGCTAAGTCGAAAGAGACCAAGGCGGCAGCTACAAAGAGCGCAGTAGCTAATCTTTTTAAGGCAAAGGCTGATATGTCAAATGATCTTGTCTCTGAAAAAGTGACAGGGGATGCCTTGAGGGATGGAAATAGCGGTTTGGTAAAGACCTTTACCACAGTAATCAATCCCATGACATATGTGAAAAAGTGGTTGGCAAAACTGGCGGCTTTAATAGCACCGTATATTTTGATTTTCACAACAGTTGCGGCGGTGGTGTTTATCATCGTTGCGTTGCTATTTAGCATATTACAGCCTATTGCAGAAGTGGGAGAAGCACTAAGTGGATTTGTGGCCATGTTTACCGGAGATGGTGGTGGACTTAGAAATACTTCATTTTCGGATGGAGAGATTGATGAGATTGTGGCTGCTTCCGGTGCCGATGAAACACAGGAAAAGGTTATACGGTATGCTCTATCGAAAGTAGGATACCCATACAGTCAGGATTATCGTACTAGCGGTAAGGCGTATGATTGTAGTTCGCTTGCTTATTATTCTTGGGAGAATGCAGGTGTAGATATTAGTTATGGAACAAATTATCCTCCGACAGCCGCAGAAGGGGCAAGGATGCTTGAGGCACATAGTAAAAAGCTAAGTACTTCGGATCTAAAGCCTGGAGACCTTATCTATTATGGTGGAGAGGCAAATGGAAGATACATGGGGATTTATCATGTTGCGATTTATGTCGGTGATGGAAAGGCGGTAGAGGCACTTAGTACAAAGTATGGAGTGGTCTATCAGAAACTTAGAACAAAGAATGCCTGCATGGTTTGTAGGCCAAATATGTAGAAAAGGAGATTTTAGATATGGCAGATGAAATTTCACAGGTTGTTGAGATGGAATACAAAGGTGTGTATTACCTCTTTAAGGGAACGAAAGCTATGATTGCTGCAATGGCTCGTATGGTAAAGGCTTTGCAGGAATGGCACAATGAGAAGTATTTGAAAAAACCCGGTAATTGTACTTGGGAAAAATTGCAGGAAGTGAGCGAAGGAACACCGGCTATTTTGGAGTTCCCAAAGGAGATGTTTGATGCCCCTACTATTGGGAAGGATGAAAAGGGCAATATCCTTTATGGGAAGTCAGACTTTGATATTTATTGCGAGAAGTACAATCTTCGCTATTGCATCATGCCGGATCTTAACCCGAATGATGATTATATCCCGGTAGCAGTACCTACGCAGGATATGGGTATTCATCAGGAGCAGATTAAGGCTGTTATGAGCAGACGAATTAAAACAGAGGAAGAAAAGGATGCTGAGTATGATGCAAAGATTGTAGCTGTAAAAGAGAGAATCCTTAACGCTACAACAGAAGAAGAAAAAGCAGAGGCAGAAGCTGAACTTATGATGCTTGAAGATGCAAAAGCTCAGAATGAGAAACTTTTGAATGAATCCAAGGCCAAGGCTGATCGTGATAATGTGTTAGATTTTGCAGAGTATTTAAAGCAGGGAGAGGGAACTCTTGCTGAGTTTAACCCTGAGATGGCGTTAAAACAGGAGAATGCATGTGGCATTGTAAAAGAATATGAGCCGTATGACTGTATGTGGCCGGTTCGAGATGCAGAGCTTGTTCCTGAAGGTAAGGAAATCTATTACAGTCAGCGAACCAAGGATGACAAGATTCATTACATCCGCAGAAAATTTGTAGAGGATGAGCAGGGGCATATTTTCTCAGAGTATTATGTCAGAATCCCTGGAACCTCCAGTGAGAAGGTGTATTCCGATTTTGGACTGTCACAGACAGAGTGGGAGAAGCAGCTACCACATCTTTTAAAAGAGGCAGGCCTTGAAAACGAGAAGCCTACAGCAGTTGTGCAGTCAAAGGATCGTTTCGTGAAGTATCAGGAGTTTATCGAGGAAAATTTTAAAAATGCCCGTGAAGAGGTTTCGGGCGAAGAAAAAGATAAAACCTATAGCTCCGATGAGGCAAAGGAATTTGTCGAGAAGCATAACGAGAATGAAGAAGTAAAGAAAGCATATGAGGATTCGCAGTTTAGTGTCCTTAAGGTGGAGTCTGAAAAGCTGATGTACGACGAAGATGATGTTCTTTGCTTGCAGACAGAAGACGGACTGCTTCGCGGTGTCATGGTGGATTCTATGGATGAAAAATATGCTGAGATTTTTATCAAAGGTGACAATACCTACGCTATTGTACAGCCAGATGGAAAAAAGAAAGAGATGTATGGTGCGGATATCATTGAGAAGAATGGAGAATCTGTCGTAGATGCAGTAGCAAAAGCCACAGGCAGAAAGGGCAGATAGTATGAGAGAAGCGGGAACATCTATAAAAAAGCGAACTCGAAATGTTAAAGAGACACTTGTGATATACGGCATCGGAACATTTCTATGTATTTATTTGGGGCTCCTTTGCGGAGCCTCGTGGATGCCAGGTAATGATTTCGGTGAGTTTATGAATAACTTCACGGATTTTGTTCTCATAAAGCATCATTTTATTGTGGGGGTCACTTCGGCGACCCTCCCTTTTATAGGTAGCTTTTGGGTAATGTATTCGCTTGTGTTTATCATGATTTTTACAAAGTTTGAGCATCCCTTCGCTGGGCAGGAATTTGGTATAGCTAAGTGGGGCAATGCGAAGGAGTTTACCAGAATGTTTGCCAATCATGATGAAAGCAATGTTGTTGAGGTTAATCCGGGAAAAGACCACATTAGCGGTTCGCTTACAGTAAACACAAAGAATTATTGGTTGGCTGAGAATGTATATCTGTCCATAGATAACGTAAAGACTTCGAACTTAAATATTCTCGTAGTAGGGCCTCCGGGATCAGGAAAATCATTTCGGCTTGCAAGACCTATGTTAAGCCAGTTATGTGGCAATTTCCTAGTCACGGATCCGAAGGGTGAACTTTATAAGCAGACCGGACAATATTTTGAAGATAACGGATATGAAGTCATGGTTATGAATGTGGAATCAGAAGATGGGATGCCAATGAGTATACACTTTAACCCATTTCGGTATATCCGAAATGAGTCCGATATCATGAGCATTGCCGGTATTCTTATGAAAGCAACAACTCCGCAGGATGAGGCTGGTGGTAGTAATGATCAGTTCTTTGAGCAGTCAGCGGAAGTGCTTTTAACATCGCTTATATATCTTATCCATTATTACTATCCAGAGGAACTAAGAAACTGGCGTACTTTTGTAAAGTTGTTGGATGCAACAACGGTTTATACAAAGGCGGATGGATCGATTGATAACAGAGAAGGCGGCATTATGTCTATCGAGAGAAAGGCACAGATTCAGTGGAAGAAGACACATGATACGGATTTTCCGGGGTATGTAGCAGTAGAGAAGTATTATAACGGCGCGGCGGAGACAACCAGTTCTATCGTAGCTTCACTTGATGCACATTGCAGATATATGAAACTTCAGTGCGTAATCGACCTATTATCAGAGGACGAGATTCAGATTGCAAAGAGCTTCGGTTATAGCAAGCCGTCCGAGGAGAGCAGTACAGGTAAGAGAATCCTGTTTATCGTTACATCCGAGGATAAGAGATATTATGACTGGATCCCGTCTATGGTATATTCACTTTTCTTTGATGAGCTATATCATCTTACGGCAATAGATCCGAATATGCATGAGTCTTTACCACAGCATTTGACCTTCTTGATGGATGAGTTTGCAAATGTTACGTTGCCAGATTCTTTCGTAGAGAAGCTTTCAACTATGCGTAGCCGAAATATGTCTGCAGTTATCATCGTGCAGAACCTTATTCAGCTTAAAAGGAAATTCCCTAAGTTTGATATGGATAAGGACCTTATTGGTAACTGTTCTATTATTGATATTTTGGGTGCGCCAGATATGGATTCCTGTGAATACCTATCTAAGCATTTTGGGACTCAGACGATTCATAAAGCCAGTGATTCCGATGCGAAGGATTATAAGGGGCAAAGTAGCCGCTCTGAAGATGTTATGGAAAAGAGTCTGCTTAGTGCAGAAGATATCTTTGCCATGAAGAAGGACGGTGAGTGTGCCATTGTGATTAAGGGTACAGATCCTTTGTTTGAACCAAAAGTTCAGATGGAACGCACAGATTTCGTGAAGCTTCTTTGTAGGAAGACAAAGCCGTATGATCCGAAAAAGAGGCAACTTAAGAGACTTAGTAGCGAGGCTGGAGTGCCGATTCTTTTATCCGGTGCTGATGCAAAAAAGGAAGCAGAGCATCTTAGAAAGCGAGGTACGGCAATTATGACTCTTACCATGCAGGATCTTTCTAATATGGTGCTTGCAGGAGAGATGAGAGAGCCGGTAACAACTCTTAAGATGACAGAGGAGATGCAAAAGAAACTCCATGAAAATCATGAGAGATATTTAGAGGAATATTGTAATTTAGAGGAACTTGATTTTGAAATATACAGAGACAAAGACGGATATGACGAAGAAGGACAGAAGAGATTTCAAAGTCGTTGTATTACCGTGCAACAGTTATCTGCGTCAGGATACACGAGAAGCCAGATTAAGCATTTATACAAGCTTATTATGGCAGATTTTGGCGCAGAAAAGATAATGAGTATGTTTCCAAAGGAGACATCTACAAAGCAAATTGACAATTTTTCAAAAGTTTTTTGAGTCCCATTTAGTAATGAGCTTAAAACCACCCCAAATGTATTGTGAAGGAATTAATAGAAGTTTTCCTTTAATACTTTGGAAAGGAGAAAAGCAGTTATGGGAACAAATATGGTTTTGGCAGCAGCAAGCTACACTCATGCGATTACAAGCTTAAAGTCAGTTCTTTTGACTTTGGGAAGTGCAATCGGAGCAGTCATGCTGGTCTATGGCGGTATTAAGTTCGCAATGGCTTTCCGTCAGATGGATCAGCAGGGCGAACACCAGGCAGTGTATTCCGTAGTAGCCGGAGGCGTTCTTGTAGGGCTTAGTGCACTTGTTACTGCGCTGACTTAAGGGTAGAGACCCGGTTCAGTGTAAATAACACTGGCCGGGTCGTTTTTCATGGAAAGGAGTTTATATGGCAGACATAGTAAAAGCTTTGTACAACTGTGCCTTCTCTGTATGGAATGCCCTTATTGAAATCGCAATGACACTCTTTACAACAAGTCCGAAGACAGCAGGCGGCGGAACGCCCTATTCAGTGGTGCATACCTTTTATAACGCGATAAGTGATGCAACGGTTCCAATAGCAACAGTATTTTTCATAATCGCAATCTATAAGAGTGTGATTTCCGCTCCACCGGGGCAACAGGCAATGCGGTTTCTTCAGGATGCCTTAAGGTACTGCATCATCCTTTATATCGCAGCCAATATGTGGAAGATTATGGGATACATCATGACATTTGCAGATGGCATTACAGGAAAGATTGCAACAACAGGAACATATACCTTGTCGGTATCGGGAGATATGGAAAGTATTATAGATTCCTGCTTGAAGTTACCGGATTTTGAACTATCAGGTGAGTGGTTATCGAAGTTTTGGAGTTCAGTCGGATGTTCGCTGTTGTTCTTGATTGGTGGTGTAGTGCTTCTATTCATCATGGTTGCGAGTTGCCTATCAATTATCAGTTCAGCATTCCAGCGTATCTTAAAGCCGCTTATGGTACTTCCGTTTGCAGGAATTGCTATAGCACTTGGTGCAGGAGGGCATGACATTTCAAGATCGCTTGTGATGTACATTAAGACGTTTTTTGGATTTTGCATATCGGGAGCCATGATGGTGGTTGCGGTCAAATGTGGAGTCAGTCTTTGTACGAATCTTGTGAACTTTGATTTAACGGGTGCTTCAGACATTTATAAGTGTATTTTAATCACTGTACAGATGTCTATTACACCAATTGTAATTAGCGGACTTGTAAAGGGCAGTGATTCTATCATTGCAAGAATGTTCTAAGGAGGGAAAATATGGCACAAATGAACAGAAACGTAAATCTGGAAGAGATTGATGCAGATGCCCTCTTTGGCATAGATGCATTAAAGAACCAGACAATCCTGCAGAAGATCGTCTTTTTCGGGAGTGTGATCGCAGGAGTACTTTTAAATGTATTATTACCGCTGTTTTTTGATACTCCACGAATTGTTTGTATTTTGATTTTTATGGCACTTCTTATGGTTGGTGTGGCAATTGGTTGTAACTATACGGAAGACATGACATACGGAAAGTATTTGTATTACTTCTTTTTTAAACCAACCACACCGTTGTATTTTAAGTCAACTGAGGATGTAAAGAAGATCAGAGAGACAGCAAAACAGTTGGAGCATGAAGAAGAAATGCTTCTTCGAAAGAAACAGCAGGCAGATCCGAAAGCACAAAGGAAGCTATTAATCAAAGTGATTACTTTCGTAGTGATTTTAGGCATTTTGATTGGCGGTGTATTTGTAGCCGGACACATTAAAGATCAGAAAAATCTCCATCATAGGGCTGAGGAGATAACGGAGGTAGTAGATGAATAGAAATGATAAAGCCTATGAAGGATTGGCATCCGCTCTTTGCGAGGAATTTCATAAAAAGCAGGGTGCCGGGCTTCTGGCTAATTTAGAAAAAAGAAATCTTGATGCACTTGAAGTATCGCGAGAGAAGATACTGGAAAGTATGAAAGCCGAGCTTAGCCAGTATGAAGATGAGGAAGGGAAAGGGCTTTCAGAGGAAGAAAAGCAGCTAGTGCTTGAACTTATTAGAAAGGATCTTTGGGGATATGGACTCATTGATGACTTGATTCATGAAGAGGATATTTCGGATATAAAGCTTTATAACCCAGAGAATATTCGAATCAAGAGAACCGGTAGGCGCTTTGGAAGTGATGTTTCATTTTCAGACGTGCATTATTACAAGCGATTCGTAAATAAGATTTGTGAACGCAACAAAGTAAATCTTGGTACAGCGAATGCCATCCAGACATTTACGGATGCTACCCAGGAAGACTTCATTCTTCGAATCACAATTATTTCTGGACTTCTTACGGACAGTGGGCTTCCACTTGTGGCAATCAGAAAGGTGCCAAAGACAAAGTACACATTAAGAAGTCTTGAAGATGCAGGGATGTTTTGCCATAAGGCATCCGGTAAGAGTAAGAAGAAGCTCAAGATTAATATGATTCCGAATTTTTTCTCGGAGGAAAATGCAGAGCTCAATGCTCTCATGTTTAAGATGATTGCCTCAAAAGGAATCCTTTTTACAGGCAAAGGGGCAAGTGGAAAGACTACGCTTATGAATGCCATGATTGCTGAGATTCCTCATGACGAATCTGTGATGATCTGTCAGGAGAATGCAGAGCTTTTTGATAATAGTCATCCGGATTTGTTTGCAGCTCATGTTCTTACCAATTCCGGTGATTCCAAGATTTCTTATGAACTTGGAGATCTTACAAGAGCGGCACTTCTTGTAGACCTTGATCGAGTAATCGTAGGTGAGGTTAAGGAAGGTCAGGAGGCAGCAGGATTATCAAAAGCTTCAATGACCGGGCATAAGTGTTGGACTTCAGTTCATGGAGAAAGTTGTGAAATGGCAGTAGATAAGATGGCAGACTATATCAGCCAGGCAACAGGTTATTCCACAAGAGATTCATTAAAGCAGTTGCAGGGCTTTGAGTATGTCGTCCATTTAAAGGATTTTCATGTGGATGAGATTGTAAGGATCGCCGGATGGGATAAGGAGAGAGAAGCACTTATATATGAGAAGGTATATCCGGTAGCAAAGGAAGGTGTGTGATATGGGAAACAGAAAGGTTTTACTGATCATAGTTATTGGTGTGATTGTACTTGCCTTAGGAGCTGTGGTTGCCACATTTTTGGGAGTTGATTTGTTTGCAACAGTAAGTGGGGAGGCAGGAAAACAACCAGATTCCTTTTCTTCTGTAGATGACCTTAAGAGTGGTAAAGCTTATGTTTGGCATCATGATGGCGGAAGTATTAAAGAAGATTTAAAAAAGGATGCAGGTGAAAGCGTGTTTTTCACCTGTATCACCGGTGATTATAACTTTAAAAATGAGGAACTTGGAGAGGCAATTGAATATCCCAGGTCTATATGGGTGAATTCAGACACCGATGACAGAATACCTACGGTGACATCGAAGGACAGGCTCATTTATGTATCAAGTACGGAAGTACCACAGGAAATCGTTTTTGAGAGGTTTGCGGATTATGGATACAGCATAGGTATTTCTAATATGGAAGCTGATAAGGGCGGTCACTATTTTATGACATTTGCAGATGTTGATGACGATGATTACAAGTATTTCATTGACATGAATTCTGATGCGTCACAGCTTACGGAACTTACGGCAATCACGCGGTTATATCTGGATAAAGTCGGTGATGTGAAGGTGAATGAGGATAGCGTGTCGGATGGCGGAACGGTTTTAGGGCTTAAGAAGGATAAAAAGTATACTTGCGAGTTCTATACCGGAACTTTTTATCAGGATTTTAATCTTACGGCAAATATCCACTGCTTTGGAAGCATGGAGCGGTTTGTAAATTACGATTACGAGTTTATGCATTCAAACTTTATCGTGATTGAGATCCCTGAGTACTTCAAGAGTGGATACTACTTTGTAAATGGTGTAGGTCTGTTTCGATATGTGTCGGATGGTGATATCAGCAAATATAACGGCAAGGCTTATGACGAGTCCATTGACTGGAACGACCCGATTATCCTTTACGACGATGATGGAGTAGTAATCTACGATCCTAGCGATCCTGATTTCGAAGAAAAACAAAGACAAAAGGAAATCGAAGAAAAATCAGACAAAGGAGATGAGGATTATGACATTACAGATGAGTAACCTTCTCTCTTGGGCGCTTATGTTCCTCTTAACATTTGTATTTTCCGTTATCGTACATAAGCGATTCAAGGAAAAAAATGTTTGGAACAACATAGTAAAGCGTTACAGAGAGAATACAGACAAGAAACTATTATCAGAAGCGGAGTTTGTTACCAGATTTGGTGCGATAGAAAATAACTCTATTTTGTACAGGCTTGATCGTTTGGTTTTAACCAGTGGAATCAAGAACTATCTACCTTGGGTATCAGGGGAAGTAATGCTTCTCGGAATGATCATGGCAGGAATGGCAGGCTTTTTTGAGGGAGCGATACTATTTCAAAATGTGTTTGTAGCGATCTTTCTAACAGTAGCTCAGGCAGTGGCGGTATATGTGTTTTTTAAAGCACTATCAGGAAAGACATATAACGAGATTGAAGATGGCACGGCAATCTTCGTATCAATCTTATCCAATCATGCCAAGGGTAGTAGTGACATAGTAACGATTATGAACAATACGATTCCAGCTTTAAGCGGACCTCTCAGAGGAGTTGTTCAGAAATTTGTTGCAGATGCAGAGAATACAGGAAATGTTGATATTGCATTTGATTATATGAAAGAGTCGGTGGATAACAGACAGCTTCAGACCATCATTATCAATCTTAAGAATTGTATGCATTATCAGGCAAACTATGAAGAGGTGCTAGTGCAGATGATGGGGCAGATTGCAGCAGGCTTATCGGCTAGGGAGGACAGAAAGAATATCTTGTTTTCAAGCAAGTTGACGCTAGTGGTTATTTCAATTATGCAGATTATCATTGTTTGGATCATAGGAGCAGGTCTCGGAATTGATGTGAAGCACATTATGACAAGCAATGCATTTGGGCAGGTATTACTTCTGGTGACAGGGCTTTTGTATCTGATGGTTGGCGTGAAGATGTTTGGAACAGATAGGTAGGAGGTGAAACAGATGGTTTATATGCTTATAGGCCTGCTATTTGTTTTGATTTTCGGAATTGTGCAGGGGACTGTTTATCTTATCTCTGGTACAACTCCGGCAAAGGAAGCAAAAAGGCAGATAGAGAAAATTAAAAACTCTCAGGGCTTTATCCGTTTTATCTATGATAAACAGATTCAGCTCAAGAAGATGGGAGCGGGTGTTTTGCTGAAAGACCATATGACTGTGAGTCAGTGGTATCTGTATAAGATGTTAATGGCAGGACTTTTTGGATTGATAGCATTCTTTATCAGTGCAGGAGTTTTTAAAAGTGATATTGCTAAGCCAATTTCTTTTATGGCAACGTTTGTGGGATGGTTCTTTCTAGATTTATTTATACGGATTAAGAACAAAGCATCCAACGATGAAATGATGCCGGACATTATGGAAATGAGTAGATCCGTCCTCTACGGAAAGCGTGGAGGCCAGTATATTGCAGATGCTCTAAAGGACTCCGTAATTGTGGTAGAGAACAAGCGACTTAAGACAGCGCTTTTAAGACTGCGAAATGACTTGGAATCAGGAATTAGCCTTGATGAATGCTTGGATGAACTTGAGCTTAGTTTCTCAAATGGTGAGATATCCAGTTTTTGTACTGTCATTAAATCGTTGCAGTCAACCGGACAGGTGGATGAAGCTCTGCGTACTTTAGAAAACAACATCGAAAGAGAGCAGGCGAGTGTAAACAAGAGAAGGTGCATGATTTTGGAGCACAAAACGATGATGTATGTGATTTTTATCGCTATGGATCTTATGGCTATGATTCTATATTGCATTATCATGAAGCTTCTTGAATTGCAGATAGGATTTTAGGAGGTGATGGGATTGATTGAGAAAATCAAAAAGAAAAAGAAGGCATCTATGGTAGAAAACATGCTTGTTATGATGATTAACATGGTTGTCTTATGTGCGTTCTTAGTCATCATCTTTGGAGCTTTTTCTGGTATCTCAGACAAGTGGGGCATGAGACAGACTGCAAGAGAATATATGCTCATTATGGAAACGGAAGGGTATCTTACACCAGCGGACAGAGCAAACCTGATTTCGGAACTTGAAGGCTATGGTTTAACTAATATTAGCCTTAGTGGTACAACGATGTCGGAAGTGGATTATGGAAACAGAATCTATCTAAAGATAAGTGGTACTTATAATGAGAATGTTTTGTCATTTGCAGGTGGGCTATCTAAGGTGGCAGATCATCCGGTTCAAATTACGATAAACCGACAGACAACAGCGAAGCAGTAGGGAGGTGGCAGGATGATATTTAAAAAGAAGGCTGCCACCGGCTCTATGGGGTACGTCGTCATGTTTACAATGGCACTTTTAATGATTGTATTGACGTTATATATGGCGCAAGTGGCAAGACTTATGACCCATCAGCATCATGTAGATGATTCCCTGGCTGATTCGGTATTAGCTTCGCTTGTAGCAGATGACATTTACTATTTTGAGACTTTGGAGATGACAGGAACACCTACAGTTCGTTTTCAGAATGTAGACAAGTCCCACAGAATCTTTATGGATAGTATGAATGAGGCTATAGCAGAGACTACAGGATTCTATTACAACTTCTCATTTGATTCTTATATCTGTTATGAAGTTGAAGGAAGCCAGGTAAAGATAACAACCTACACAGGACCCTCTGGGGCGAAGAGCGTAAGCTACGGCAGACTAGGAAGTGTGTATTCGCCAAAAGGTGAGAGGGTTAAGGAAACCTCGGCATATGGTCGTGTGAGATTTGATATTAAGAACATTATTGACGGCAGTTTTATTACAAAGACCAAGGATATTTATTGTACCTTGGAAATCAACGATTAGAAAGGAGATTTTTATATATGTTTCAGAAGAAAGCAGTAGTAACGGAAAAGGATAACAAAAAGACGGTGGCGAAAAAGAAGAAGGGCGGAGATATCAGGTTAAAGCTTATTGCTGTGCTTAAAGTGATAGTTCTCCCGGCACTCTTTGCAGGAATTGTGGTTTGCGGATTATATCTTTCCATGCAGAATAAACTGGAGGCAGAGAGCCTTAAGGGGCAGGTCCTTGTCATGAAGGAAAATGTTGTTGCAAATACTTTTGTTAAGTATGAAGATGCGGACAAGTACTTCACGAGTGTTGCGGTAGAAAAGTTGGCGATTCCAGCTAATGCGTACACTTCAACCGCAGATCTTCCAAAGGAAGGCTTCTATATTGAAGATGCAATGACCAAGGCACAGATGGTTTTAAAAGATAATTTGGCATCGAAGGATCAGGTGATGGATAAGTACAAAGGTGGTTACGAGATTACATCGTTTGCAGCAGAATCATTTGATGACTCAGTAAATGGTTCCTTAAGAAAAGGCGATATCGTTGATGTTTATGCTGTAGATCCTGCAAGTGAGACGCTTGTTCTTATGGCAGAGAACGTATATGTCAGTGAGGTATATGATAATGCCGGAAAGAAGATTACCGATGATGAGGGTGTGGCGACATCCTTTACCGTATGGGTTACACCGGAGGAAGTTGAAAGTATCAATACAGCCGTTGTCTATGGTGGTATTCAGATGTATTTAAAAACTGAATAAATAGCGTAGTGGTGCACCTTGGAAGGGATTCCGGGTGCACTCTTTTTCGTTGACATTGTTCGCTACAATACATAAAATATAAGATAAGGGATTTTATCTCTAACTTTATGAGACTATTGACGGAAGTTATCTTTATTGAGGTGCATATGGAAGGATATATGACAATCAAACAGGCAGCGGAGAAATGGGAAGTAACACCACGGAGAATACAAAAGCTTTGTGTGGATGGAAGAATAGAAGGTGCTACAAAATTTGGAAGAGATTGGGCTATCCCTGCGGATGCCGTAAAGCCTGAGGATAAGAGAATAACGACTGGTGAGTATAAGAATTGGCGGAAGAAAAGCGAAAAAGAGTAGTGGTTTCATGTCGGAGTCCGTATTTTGGGACAGCATCTTTGCTAAAGTAAAGGTAAAAAAGATAAGATAAGGAGGTCCCTATGAAGGTTATTTATTGGATTTTGATGGTGCTACCAGGAATCGCGTTTTTTATGGAAGATTTCGGACAATATAATGTACCGCTGAGAGTATTTGGAGTTTTAATGATACTGCTGACAATCTATGATATCTGGAATAAAAGGGACATTTCTCAGTATGTATGTAAGGTGATCTATTTTCCATTGTTTATGATTATTTGGACAATGAAGATTAAGGCTCAAATAAAAAAGAATAAGCAGGCACAGCGATTAAAGTACTTTAGACCTTGGTATATCATATAAAAAATGATGTGATAACTATACTGAAAAGGAGAAGGATTGAAATGGCACAACATTACTCATTTAGAGTGCCTTGGCATGATAATAAGTGGAATGGTTCTGTTTGTGATACTCCATCAGAAAACTATTCTTGCATGAGATTAAAGGGGATAAATCAGTCTCGCGATGCTGAATTAGAAAACGAACACTCAGGTTGCGCAATGTGCAGTCTTGCTTGCGTGAACGACATACCATGTATCCGCGAGGGTGGAGGATTTATGAGCGAAGAGGATGTTATTGTGACATTAAGACATCCGTATTCTGAGTGGAGCGAGTATCATAAGCATTTATTACCACTTAGAGAAACAATACCCGCATATTCATATCCTGCGCGTCCATTCCGTTGGGTAATGAGAAAGCGGAGTGTGGGGTATAAGAAATATAAGTATATTGAAGAATTAGCTACTGAAAAAGGCTTTGAATACAATAAGGATTATGAGCCAGAAATGGATAATGATACATGGGTACAAGATGGCCGTAATCAGGAGAGTATTTTTAATGCTTTTTTTAGAGATGCTGAGGAAGGCAAATCAATTTGTGTGTTTTATGCGAAGCAAGTTCCTTTTATTGAAGATAACCGCAGAGTTATTGTTGGATTGGGACATATTCTAAAAGTTAATCCACCAGTAATGTACGAGCGTAGTGATGATAAGGGGATGACTTCGTGTGCATGGGAAAACATGGTAAAGCATTCTATTAGAGATACCATGTTGGATGGTTTTTTATTCCCATATGATGAGCTTATGAATTACGCGGAAGAGCATCCTGAGTTTGATATTTCAAGAGGCACAGTCTTTGCTGATGAGGATTATTTTGAAGAGTTTTCGTATGCATCAGAACAATTAAGCCATGATGCAGTAATTGACGTTATATTACAATCATTAGAAGCTGTTGATGTTTATAAGAAGTGTAAGATTGATGGTCCGTGGGACAGAGTTATTAAATGGCTTAATATACAACTTGTAGAAGTATGGCAAGATAGAGGAGCGTTCCCGGGATTAGGAGCCGTATTAGCCGCTTTTGGTATACCATCTGGACCAGCTATTATAAAAGAGTTACGTGATAATGGTAAAGAAGATATATGGTCAATTCTTGACTTGGCAATAAATAGTCCTAAAGACTATATGTCAGATATGTACTCTGATCAAATTAGTGGGGTAATTCAAGATGCGTGGAACAATCTATCGACTGAACGTAAGAATTATTTTAGATTGATTTCTAGAATTAATCTGTCTGTTGATCAAGCAATAACGATAGTGAGAGAAGAGGTTAGAGAAAAGAAAGGATTAGATTTCTCTGATATAGATATTATTAGTAATCCATATTTGTTATATGAAAAAACAAGGGACAAAGAAGATGCGCTTAAAATATCAATAAAAAAAGTTGATTTGGCATTCTTCCCACCGGAGTATATTGCTAATGAGTATCCGATAGCTACTCCGAGTGCAATGGATTCAAGTATTGATAAGAGGCGTGTACGTGCTCTTGCTATATATGTATTAGAAAAGACTGCACAAGAAGGAAATACCTTATTGCCTGTAAAAAATATGGTCTTGGCGATTAATAATATAAAAATTGATCCTTTATGTCCAATAACCGGTGACATGATAGCTCCAATGAATGAGTTTTTCGCTGATGAAATTGAATTAAAAAAGGATGCATTTCAAAAGGATTATTATAAGCTTAACCGCTATAAGAAAATGGATTTCTTGATTGTAAAACAAATACGATCTAGAGTGCAGAGCCCTAATCGGCATAAGGTAAATGTTGATTGGCTAAAGATTGTTAATGAAGAATGTGACAAATTTCCACGCAATCCTAATGAGGAAGTAGAAAAGAGTGCACGTAAGGAAAAAGCCGAAGCATTAAAAACGCTGGCTGAGGCTCGCCTATCTATTTTGATTGGAGGTGCTGGAACCGGAAAAACTACAGTTTTAGAGATTTTATGTAAGGAACCTAGCATACAAAATGGTGGGATTCTTTTGCTTGCTCCTACAGGCAAAGCAAGAGTAAGAATGAGCCAGGGCTTACGTGGAAAGGTAGAATTTAAGGCTCTTACTATCGCACAATTTCTTGTAGATAGTGGACGATATAACGGTGATACGTGCAATTACAGAATTTTGACTCCTGCAGAGAGACAAAAAGTAAAATCAAAAGCGGTGCCGAAAACAGTTATTATCGATGAGTCTTCAATGCTTACGGAAGATATGTTTGCGGCATTACTTGATGCGGTGGGTAAAGATGCTGAACGAATTATTTTTGTTGGTGACTATAATCAGTTGCCTCCTATTGGCGCTGGTAGACCTTTTGTAGATATGGTCCGTTACATTAAAACAATAGATAAGATTGGATCTTTTCCAGTTGTGGGAAAGAATTTTGCAAAACTTACTGTAACAAATAGACAGCTTCCAGATAAAACTACGAACAAAGTTCGTAGCGATGTTCGTCTGGCTCATTGGTTTACCGAAGATTCTGAGGAACGAGATGAGGATATTTTTGCTGAAATTCAGACCGGTGTAGCAGATGGAAAAATAGTATTTAAACAGTGGCATGATAAAGAAGAACTAGATGCACTTTTGCTAGAAACTATTAAAGATGTAAATCAAATGGAATCTGTAGATGATGTGGATGGTTTCAGTAGAAGTATGGGTGGAATTCCACATGCAGATGGAAAGTATAAGGGTATTACATTCTTTAATTATTCTAAAGGAGATAGTAAAGGGTGTGCACATTATGCAGAGAATTGGCAGATATTAGCCCCTGTTAAAAATCATTCGCACGGTGTACTTCATATGAATCATTTAATTCATGAAAAGTATAGAAAAGAGTCAATTACTTTAGCAGAACGTGAAAAAAGCCCGATTCCACCTAAAGTTGGTTCAAGTTCAATAGTATATGGTGACAAGGTAATAAACGTTGTTAATCAAAAGCGTGATGCTTACCCTAAAGAAGGTGCAGATAACTACGTGGCAAATGGAGAAATTGGTGTGGTTTCCGGTGGCTGGGGAAATAGGTTCACTAAGGTGGAATATGCTACTCAGATAGGATTTACATATAGTTATACCGGTAAGGATGATTTCAAAGATGAAGGCTCTGAACCATTGGAACTTGCTTATGCACTCACAGTTCATAAATCACAAGGAAGCCAGTTTTCATCTGTAATACTTGTTCTGAGTGATAAGACATTTTTAATGTCAAAAGAGTTATTATATACAGCTATTACTCGTCAAAAGGATAAGCTTTATATTCTATATGATGAAGAGGCATATAATTTGAAAAAGTATTCTTCAGGAGAATACTCGGATATAGCTCAAAGATACACAGATTTGTTTGAAGCACCTAAGATTGTTGAAATAAATGATAAATACTATGAAGAGAATCTAATTCATAAGACAAAAAATGGAATCATGGTTAGATCAAAATCTGAAGTCGTTATTGCAAATATGCTTTGTGATAATGGTATTGAGGATTTCCTTTATGAGGCTAAGTTAGAATTAGGAGACTCATATAAACTTCCAGATTTCACATTTAAAGATGCTGCAAGTGGAACTTATATCATATGGGAACATCTAGGAATGCTTGGAAATGAAGAGTATAGGAAGGCATGGGAAGAAAAGAAAAAGCTATATGCGACATTTGGTTTTACCGAAGAAAATGGAAATCTAATAGTTACAAGTGATTCATTGGATGGAGGAATAGATTCTCAGGTAATACAAGAAAAAATAGAAGAATTCTTGTTGTAGATTGGTAGGGTTATATTTATGAATGATATTGAAAAACAGCTTTTTGAAAAACTGACAAATGATAGAAAAGAGAGTGCTGCAAACTTGGAAAAGCCTTCAATGAGAGGTTTAAAGACAAGTGTTGTAGAAAAGTATTCCGACCAAGCTCATTTTATTTATGAGCTTATTCAGAATGCAGATGATGTTGGTGCTACGGAAGCTAGATTTGAATTATTAAAGGATCGTTTAGTGTTTGTTCATAATGGAACAAGGCATTTTAACGTTAGTGATTTGGATAAAGAGGAAGAAGATACTGCCTCTGGCAATTTAGGGGATTTAAACGCGATTACTTCTATAGCTAATTCAAATAAAACGGCCGCGTCGATAGGTAAGTTTGGCGTTGGATTTAAGGCTGTTTTTCAGTATACGACCACACCATATATTTATGATCCGGAAATATCGTTCAAAATTGAAAGATTTATTGTCCCGGTGATAATTGAAGATACTTGTGATTATAAGACAAAGGATGAGACAGCATTTGTATTTCCGTTTAATCATCCTGATCGCCATGCGGAAGAGGCTTATGAGGATATTTCCCATAAGTTACAAAATCTTTTGTTCCCAACACTTTTTTTGAATAATCTCAGAAAAATCTCGTATACATGTGGAAAAAAACATGGTTCTTATGAAAAAATAGTTAAGGAAACGAGATGTATAGAAGACACACTGGCAGAACGTTTGGAGTTTATCAATGGACAAAATGATACTCCGGATAAGATGTGGCTTTTTTCTAGAAAAACAGAAGAAAACTATAAATATTCAGTGGGATTTATTTTTGATGCTGAAGGTAAGCTTAAGCAAACAGATTATTATGCATTTTGTTTTTTCCCAACAAAGAAGACAACAAATCTTAATTTCATCATTAACGCTCCATTTTTGCTCACGGATAGTCGTGAAGGAATAAAGGCAAATGATAAACATAATGTAAGAATGATAGAACTCCTGGCTAGGCTTACTGCAGATAGCTTTATCTATTTGCGAGACATAGGCCAAGAGCTAGGGAAAATGTATATAGATGATGATATCCTTGATTATTTACCAATTAATGAAGAGTTGTATACTCCGAAAAATGAGAGAGACGATATTTCCTTAAAGCCTTTCTTTGAAGAAATTAAGAAAACATTTAGCACTGAGAGAATACTTCCGAGTTTTAGAGATTATATTGATGCCCCTAACGCTTATGCACCGTTTTGGGCTGTAATTAGTGAACTGTTTTCTAATGAACAGTTAGCAGATTTAATGGATAATGATAAGGCTAAGTGGATCCTTCCATCAAAGGGGTATGAGACCTATTATCGTGCCAGAGATGGAAAGGCTGATTATCTTAGAAGTGTATTAGGAAGAGTCTCCAATTATTATATAGAAGATTTAAAAATCATAGAATTATTAACACCTGAGTTTATAGAAAAACAGCCAGAGAAGTGGATACTCAAGCTTTACGATTTTATTCTTGAAACGGATCGAAGGATTGATAAAGCTAAAACTGCGCCTATTTTTATTAACCAAAAAGGTGAAGCTATGGCTGCATTTGATGGACGTAATGTAGCCTTATTGTTTTTGGATGACGAAGATAGCAAAGGATATGACACTATTTCTTTAGATTATTTATCCAAGAAACAAACACAGAAACTTATTAAGAGCATGGATATTAAAGCTCCGGCACTGAAAGATAAGGTATATCAGAAAGTGCTCAAAAAGGATGAGCTTAATCCTAAGTCGGACTTAAGGACGTTGCTTAATTATTATATAGAGCTTTCTGAGAATGATGAGAGCACATATTCATTTATTAATCAGATTAAAGAACGTTGTTTTTTACTGGGAAAAAGTGAGGATGGAACAGCTGAGGGAACATATAGAGCTATAGACCTTTATTATCCAAGTGAAGATTTGAAGTATTATTTTAAGGGGTCTGGAGAAACACTTTTCTTAAATCTAGATGAATATGAAAGTTATTTAAAGAAGAAGGAGTATAAATATTTAGAGGAGTTTCTTGATGAATTAGGTGTTTGTAAAGTTGTAAGTAGAGTAGAGTGGACGAATGATAGGGAAGAAGTCGAGATATTTAATGTATCATGGAATGACGCGACAAGATATAGAGAATGGCTTGATTATCGAATTGATTGTGATGAGTTTGTCCTGAGTAGGATATTTGATAATCAAGATAGAGAGTTATCTATTATTCTTTGGCAACAGCTTGTATATATGTGTGAGCAGAATGTTCGGGGATATTCAAATCTTTATCTTGGTGGAGTATATGCATATTTTAATAGGACTGAGCACTGGCAGCGGTATGAAGGATTTGGAGTAAAGATGCTTCGAGAGCAAAAGTGGCTCTTTAATAAAGCTGGTCAACTGTGTGATGCAAAAGATATTACTATTCAGGAATTAGATTACAGATATGACACAGAAAGTGAATCGGCAAAAAGATTGCTTAATCTCTTAGAAATCAAGGATGCACATCCTGAATATGAAGATTTTGATGAAGTCACAAGAAATAGACTTATCCTTTTAGATAAGTTTGATCAGATGGGATTGACTTCGCTTACAAGTGAGCAACAAAAAATGCTGGAGAACTTTGTTGAGCAGCAACTTTTTGCAGAAGAATTAGGTACTTCGAAATCGGATGATTTTGATGGCAAAGGCAAGGATGAGTCTTATAAGGATAAAGTAATAGATGATATTAAACAACGTGTAAAATCTTCAAAGAAGAATGAAATTGTTAATCATGAGGAGGAAACTCAGGAGGCTGATAATGAAGAAATAACTAAGGCGCCAATAGATTATTCAAAAAAGATAGAACAAGCAAAGAAAAAGTGTGAGGAAGAAATAGCTAAGCTCGCTCAGGTTGAGGAAGCGCAGGAACGTGCTCTTCAGGCTGATAAGTATTCGTATGGTTGGTTCTCGGCATTACTTGATTTGGAAGGTATGGCTAATGGTGATGAGAACGCTCGCAGTAGAGAGGTGTCGATATCATTTGCTTCAGTTGAAAGAGAATCAAGTAAAAACCGTACATTAATTCTAAAACATCCGGATAAAAATATTCCACAGGTTATGGAAGAACTTGTTGATATACCATTGGAATTGACTTTTTCGGATGGAAAAACAAAAAGATTGGTAATTGAAGTAGCAAATGTTCAATCTTATACGCTTAGAGTAAAGGTTAAGCCTGATGATTTCTTGGACGAAGCAGATTTTTCTGATGTAACACAGGCTTTGATTGTGGCGCAAAACCCTACGTTTTTAACACGTGAGTTACAGAAAGAGTTTGCAAAATTTGCGGATGATCCATATGGGTTTACAGATGATTTCGATATGCAAAAAAATCTCTGTGATAATATTCAGTTTATTTTTGGCCCTCCTGGTACGGGAAAAACAACATATCTTGCAAAAGAAACATTAATACCGCTTATTCAAAAAGAGAAGAAATGTAGGGTGTTAGTATTGACGCCGACGAATAAAGCGGCAGATGTGTTAGTTACACGTATTATGCAAGTCATGGGGGCTAATACTTCTTATGACGACTGGCTGATTCGGTATGGAGTAACAGGTGATGAAGAAATTGAAAAGAGCAATGTCTTTCATGGTAAGAATATTGAAATAAATGATTACGATAAATGTGTTGTTGTAACAACAATGGCACGACTGCCATATGATTACTTTATCGATTCAGAAGGAAAGTTTAATCATCTGCATGGTATTAACTGGGACTATATTGTCGTAGATGAAGCGTCAATGATTCCGTTGATTCAGATGGTTTATATGCTTTATTTGAAGACTCCAAAGAAATTTATAATTGCGGGAGATCCTTTCCAAATCGAACCGACTACTGCTGTATCTGATTGGAAGAGCGAAAATATTTATAAGATGGTCCATTTAGAGGAGTTTTCTGAGGACGCTGAGACAATTCCGTATAAATATGATATCAAGTTACTTACAACTCAGTATAGAAGCGTTGAGAGCGTAGGAGAAGTGTTCAGTCAGCTTACATATAATGGTGTGCTTAAGCATGCACGTTCAAATGATGAGACAAGACCGCTTAATATTGAGAGATATTTGGAATATGAAAACTTGAATATTATTAAATTCCCGGTTAGTAAATATGAAAGTATTTATAGATCGAAGCGTTTGAAATTAAGTAGTTTTCATATTTATTCTGCATTATTTACATATGAATTTGTTGTTTATATGGCAAAGGCATTGGATCGTTGCAATGATGATTCGTTTAGAATAGGGGTGATTGCACCTTATAGTGCACAGGCCGGATTATTAGATAAGCTTGTAGCTTCTGCGGATATACCGGACAGTGTTGTAGTTGATGTGGGAACTATTCATGGATTTCAAGGTGACGAATGCGATATTGTAATAGCGTTATTCAATCCTCCACCATCTATAAGTACAAGCAAGGATATGTTCCTAAATAGGCAGAATATCGTCAATGTTGCCATCAGCAGAGCTAAGGATTATTTGTTTGTTCTTTTGCCGGATGATGAGACAGAGAATGTACAGAATCTCTTCTTAATAAATAAGCTTCGTCGAATAATTGAAAAGGATTTCTATGTTGAGAAATCTACTAAAGAATTAGAAGAATTGTTATTTGATGATGACTTATATTTAGAAGAAAATGCCTTTTCTACCGGGCACCAGTTAGTTAATGTATATGGTCTTCCGGAAAAGAGATATGAGATTCGAAGCGAAGAAAATGCTGTTGATGTGCAAGTTCATGGGGAGGTATATTATGCCCCATTTGCAAAAGCTGATGAGGAAGATAGACCGATGACTATTGAGGAACTTGCCGATGCAGTATTAGAAGAGACGGTTACTCATGGGAAATATGGTGATGGAGTAGTGACAAGTTGTGATGGGAAATATATAGAAGTAGATTTTGAAAGTGGTGTGCATAAGTTTTCTTTCCCATTCTGCTTTGATGGTCATTTGGCTATGAGTAGCAATATAGAATTACAAGAAAAAATCTTGCGTGTCGCAAGAGAATAGTTAGGAGACAAGTTGTATTATGTTAAGTTCAAACTATGGAAATAGAAATCAAGAAATAAAGGATTTCTTTCATGATAATGGGTTTGATTATAGAGGGAAAAGCCCGAGAGATATTCGATTCGGTAATGCATGGGTAACAGATCAGGTTAATTGTTTTGCAATCTATGCGGTTGGAGAAGAGGCTGAAAAGGACGTGTACCTTCAGATTTTTAGAAAGTATGGTGCAATGGAGGATAGTATCAGACGAAATCCAGAGGCCTCTGCTCCAAGGAAATGTTGCGCAAGATGGGAACATAGTGCAAAGGATGGAGAAATTATGCTGAATGTTATTAGAGAAATATTGGCAGAATCTGGGTGTTTATAGAAAATGGAAAGGGATTGCTAATGAATAGGGGGTTATTAATATGCCATCTTTTTCGAATTATATAGCAGACAAACTATATAATGAAATGTTTGCTTGCGCGAATAAGTTTATATTCGAAAATAAAGATAAATTGGAGTTGGGTGGAAGCCTAAAAAAAGCTGGCTTTATTCGTCTTGAAGACATTTATGTTCGTCATACTAAAGTAGAAGATATGCCAGGACAAGGTATAAAATTCTATGTTTTTCTTGAACTGGATATCGAAACACGTGAGGCAAGCTCTAGATATGACGATTTTGAAGAACAGAATCCATGGCTTTTACTAACATGTGAGGGCAATATTGGGGATGAACTGGAAAACGTAAAGATTATAAGTGTTGAAGATTATTCTACTAAACCCAAACCAAATAAACCAATGGATGATGAGCTGGTTCCAGTTATTTCCCGGGATAATCTAGATAAAGAAGCGGAAGTCTTTCTGAAAAAATACTACCCCCAAGCATTATTGGAACCGATATCTATTGAGCCAGATCAACTCTGCAAAACAATGGGATTATCGATTAAAAGAGCAAGGATTTCGGAAGATGGTAATATTTTTGGCCGCATTTATTTTTATGATGGCACAGCAGAGATTTATGATGACACAACTGATACTACGTATATAGAGAATATACCAGCAGGGACAATTATAGTTGATACAACTGCGTCATGGTTGTATGGAATTGGGGCGTTCAATAATACTATTGTTCATGAATGCGTGCATTGGGATAGACATAAAAAATCTGTTTCCTTAGCACGTATGTGTAATAAAAATATTACGAGTATTGGTTGCAAAATTGTTGGTGGTGCATCAGATAACAAATTTGATTTTATAGAGTGGCAGGCCAATAATTTGGCACCACGTATTCAATTGCCAGCAGCAATGGTAAAGAAATATGTTGATGGTAGGATATCATATATTCGCAAGGAAACCGGATATTATGATTATATTGATATTATCGAAATATTGATTAAGGATGTTGCAACACATTTTGCAGTTTCTCAAACGGCGGCCAAGATAAGACTGATTGATCTGGGCTATGATGTTGCGTGTGGGGCGCTCATATATTTGGATGGTCGATATGTTAGACCACATAAATCCAATAGTATAAAACTAGAGAGCAACCAAACATTTTCAATTTCATCGATGGATGCAGCTTGGCTTCGCGTAAATCCTTCATCAGGACTAAGAGAGGTTTTGGATAGTGGTAAATACATATTTGTAGAAAACCATTATGTCCTTAATAGCAAATTCTATGTTGAACGTGATAATGAGGGGAGTCTTCGTTTAACTCATTATGCGTTAAATCACATGGATGAGTGTTGCCTTATTTTTGATTTAAGTATCGATGGCAAGGACGTTCCTGAAAAATATCATAGGGAATGCTTTTTAAATAGGGATTTTGATGTAAAGATTGAATTTAGTCCGGCATTCCGTGGGGGACATGCTACAAAGGAGGCACAGGATAAAGAATTAGAAAGGTTTGTTATAGAGACGAATACATTTGTAATGGGATTACCAATGGATTATGTAGAGTCATTAAAGAAGGCGATAGTTTGGATTGGTAATCCATCGCATAAGGAAATAGAAAATCGGGATATAGATGATGTTGTACGAGGTGTGAATCGGAGAACATTGGATCGTTGTCTAAATGGTCAGAAAGTAGATGTGAAATCTCTTGTTGCAATTTGTTTAAGCCTTCATCTTCCGTACAAAGTAAGTAATCATATTATTATGAACTCTCCGACACCATTAGTCTTTCGAAATGAAACTCATATGTGGTATGATTACGTCCTTCAAACAATGTATTTATGTGATATCCCTAAAATTAATTCTTTTCTTAAAGAACATGGTGTAGAGGATAAAGATCTTTTATAGTTTAGGACAGATACTGTCTCATATAGTATAAGATTTAATAATTTATAAGGCTCTGAAGTACGCCGAAAGGCGTGTTTCAGGGCTTTTTCTTTTGGACAGAAAGTGTCCGGGTATTGTTTAGTAATAGGGGTAAAATAAAGACAATCCTGAAAGGGATTGAATGCAGCATTCAAGGTATTAGTAACATAGAAGATTAAATATCAAAAAGAGGAAACGTACAAACGTTCGATAAAACTATTGCGAAATGTCACTACTGATATTATAATATAAATAGAACAAGCGTTCTATATTTGATCAGCAAAGACATGTGCAGTGGTGGTACGGATGTCGGTACTTAGGAAAAGCCACTTCATTAGCCGACTTAGATCAGACGGCTATGGTACAAACTTGCGGAGGTGACAAATTTCCCTTTTCCTCTCCAAGAAGATTACTTTTTTCTTAAGGAGGATTTTACGAATGCAAGAAGAGATCTATTTTTTCTGCAAAAAGTGCAGAAAGAGCTTAGGAGTAACATATACACTTACAGGAGATGATAATGCACCGGTATTACCGAATATCATGATCAAGTGCAGCCATAACCATTGTAAAAGAGTTATGTTTCTCAAAAATTACACAGAGAAAAAGCTTATTGAAAGCTCTGTGAATGGCAAATTATATATGTAATTGCCAAATCTATTATGACAATTAAATTACTGCAGCACGTATGGGCATGATGGCTTCTTATGGGAAGCGGACATGAGGGGCGTGTAAACAACACTAGGAAAGAAACCTAGAGAAGTTTACATGCCCCTTTTTTCGTGCATAAATGTCTGAGCTGTCCTTCCTGGTGGTAACCGGGAGGGGGAGCTTTTTTATTTTGCTTTGTTTCTACCATCCTATATGTATAGGGCGGATAACAGAGCCTTGAAAATTTAATAAAGCGAAATCTGAAGAGGTTCTTTCCTCCCTAAACAAATTTTACGGAGGTAGAGAACCATGAGAACAGAAGATTTTATTCGCAAGGAGAACGAGGACAACAAGACTTATTTTACAAGGGTCGCAAAGCTGATTAGAGAATTAAAGGCGGCTGGCAAGGAGAAAGAAGCAGCGGAGGCTTACACAGTGGTATATTGGGAATTGTGTCCTATCATCAAAGAAGTGATCGAATGTGAGAGTCGTGCATATCGCCTTGATGATGCTACAACATATGAGTATTTGAAGAGAGCAGATGATGTTATTTCTAGAACCTTTGATCGCTATAACGATCCGGAGCATCTTACTGAAAAGGATAAGCAGTTTGGAATCAAATCTTTTATTAAGGTTACAACAAAGTATTGTATGCGCGATGCGCTTGCAAGAACGTTATGCATCGGACTGGATCAGTGTAAGCCTCTTCTTAAAATCAGAAGAGCAAGAGAGAAGCTTTGCAAGATGTACCGTATCGATCGTGAAAGCGTTACAGTTGAAATGATTTTTGACGAATTAGAAGGTGCGGTTACTAAGGATAAGATAATAGAGCTTTCTAAGGTAGAAAAAGGCTTTGTATCTCTTGATCAAACACGTGAAAATGGTGAACAAGTGGATGTATACGAAGACAACTATGATCATATCTTTGGAAATGAGCTTTCTGAGAATGGAAAGACTGAGCTGGATAAGGCATCTGCAAGGATGAGTGACTTAGATGTTTACATCCTCTTTAAAGAGTTTGGTCTTTTGGGAGAATCACTCCGGAGGATGGAAATGTGCGACTTTGTAATAACTCCAACATTCCAGAAACTCTTTGAGGAGGATAAGATGATTCGCTCCAAGGATGATCCAGTAAAAACGGCATATAATAAGAAAGCAAAGATTGTGAGGATTTTGGCAGAGTTAAATGGTAAGGTTTCTATGTCAGATGTTCAGGGATGTCTGGTTTCATACTTTATGGAAAGATGGGAGCAAATCGAAAAATAGTTTATGGAGGAGTTGTGGCTAAGCTACAACTCCTTTTGTGACTCGTAAATAATAATGAAAAAATAATTTTTTCCTGTGGCTTATTGGTGGTTTATATGTTATAATACTTTAAGACGAACGATGTCAAGGACATCGGAAATAAATCTCCTAGAATCACACTTAGAATCAATGATTCTAATGAATGATTCTAAAATGATTCTATTTTTCCGAAAAGCACAGGAAATACAAGGTGCTTCGTGGAATATAAAAAAATAGAAACACTGAATATACCAGTATTTCACACGAGAAACAAATCTGGAACTATGGAATTTGAATAATGTATTATCGCTGGAAACGGGCATAAATACTGGATTCTTGAATTGTCTGGTTGCAAAATGGTTGCAATAATCAGCAGTTTAATATTCTGTCTCATTTTGTCTCGTTTTGACCTGTTTTGTCTCGTCTCGTCCGACATTGGACATATATGCGGGAAAAGAATAGTGATAATATTAAGATAGAAAAAGTAAAGGCATTTAAGATGCGTGAGAAGAATTGATTTTCTTCCCACGCATTTTTTATGCCTATTTTTTATGCGCAGATTTAAGCAAAGTTAAGGAGGTGGTGGAATATATGTATGTTCAGGATTGTTATTCGGTAATGATATCAATATTAAGCTAAATGAAATTGGAAAGGAGATTTTACTTATGGAAATCAAAAATACAAAGCCAATGTATGTAGGAGTTGATGAAGTGTGTGCTGACTGGGGAGTATCCAGAAGTAAGGGCTATGCCATTATCAAACAACTTTCGGATCAGATGAAAGCTGAGAATCCCAAGCTTCTTACGATGGCTGGCAAGATCAATCGATTTTACTACGAAGAAGCATGTATGAGAAAATGAAGGGAGGAAAACTATGTCAGTAAGTAAAGACGAGGCTGCGGGTACCTGGACAATTTATTCCAGGTACACCAATTGGCAGAATAAAACAAAAGTCCTCCATAAAAGGGGATTTAAAACAAAGCGAGAGGCACTGGAGTATGAGCGAAAGTTCCTACTTCAGAAGTCTAAGAATCTCAATATGGGCTTTACAGAATTCGTAGAGACCTATTTTAACGATATAGAGTCAAGAATTAAATATAATACCAGGCTAACTAAGGAACATACCTTCAGAACCAAGATTATTCCATATTTCGAGGATAAGGCTCTTTCTGACATTACACCGACGGATGTGATTCAGTGGCAGAATACGATATTGCAGATGGAAGATGAGGAGGGGAAGCGTTATCAGCAAACCTATCTTAGGTCTATTTCTGCACAGTTGTCAGCCCTTTTTAATCATGCGGTAAGATACTATGGCTTGAAGGATAATCCGGTAAAGATTGCTGGCTCTATGGGCTCATCCAAGGCAAAAGAGATGTCGTTTTGGACAAGAGAAGGATATCAGATATTTAAGGAAGCTATGAAGGAAAAGCCGGTTTCTTATTATGCTTTTGAAATACTGTACTGGTGTGGAATTCGTTGTGGTGAGTTATTGGCTCTTACAAAAGGAGACTTTGATTTGGAGAAAAAGACCTTAACGATTAACAAGTCTTTGCAGCATTTAAAGGGTGAAATTTATGTTACCGATCCGAAAACTCAAAAGAGCAATCGCGTAATTGATCTGCCGGATTTTCTATGCGATGAGATGGAGGGTTATTTTTCCATGCTTTATAAATGTGATGATGATACCAGACTTTTTAATATTTCAAAATCCTATCTTCATCACGAGATGGATCGTGGTGTTAGGGAGACAGGGATGAAGAGGATACGTATTCATGATTTGAGACATAGTCATGTGGCACATCTTATCGAGCTTGGTTTTTCTCCAGTGGAGATAGCTGACAGATTAGGCCATGAGAGTATGTCTGTTACGATGACATATTCTCATTTGTATCCATCGAAACAGCGTAAGATGGCAGATAAACTCAATCAGGATTATAAGAGAATGGAGAATTAGTCTATGAGTGATAGTAAAGAACATAGGAAAATTTACAGGCGGGATACTTTGCTTAAAAATACAAAACCGAAAAAGAAGGATGCGAAAAATCGAAAGAAGTCTGCATATGTCAATTTTAGAGTGACGCTGGAAGAGAAAGAAATCATATTTAGCAGGATAAGACTTTCAGGTCTGAAAATCCAAGATTACGTAGCGCAAAGCTGCATGTACAATCAGATTTCTGTTGTTGGAAATGTCAAAACGTTTGATGCCATCAGAAACGAGATGAAGACAATTGATGAACATTTGATATCGCTCAAATCTGTGGATGAGCTTGAATTGGAAAAGCTGGAAAGTCTGCGAATGATCCTGGAAATTTTGGATGGATTTTATAAAAATAGTGATTCATAGAAATGCTGCAAAGTGTAATAGAGCTCGTTTACGAGCGCAGCCAGATTTGAAAAATCTGTTCAAGGGGGATTGGGGAAAATCTCCCCAACGAGTTAAGTTGTACAAGAGTACACTGCTTGCGAATTTGGATAAAGTAGTGAAGGTGGTGTTGGCCTCAGGTATCTTAGTGATACCAGGGGCTTCTTTTTTTGTATCGTTAATTATTACAACATTACCATTTGTGTTAAATTAATGTTATGGAAAATGCTGATCGATCGATTTAAGATTTACGACATTATTTACGTCAAAATGATTGATGAAGTTTGAGGGTTGTCGTATAATAATTTATAAAGCTGTTTCAGCTTGATTTGCGATTAATATCTAATTATTTGAAGGCAGGAAGTTTTATTTGAAATTTGGAGTGAAGGAGAAAAAATAATGTTCTATTCACCGTTAAGATATCCAGGTGGTAAAGGAAAGCTTGAACCATTTATGGAATTGATGATAAAAAAAACGAATCATGTTGGGGGCGTTTATATTGAACCATTTGCAGGTGGTGCAGGAATTGCTATGGGGCTACTTGAAAAAGGTCTGGTAAGTGATGTTGTTATAAATGATTTGGACAAAGGTATTTATTCATTTTGGCGTGCAGCGCTCACAGAGACCGATCGCTTTCTAGAAGAGATAATGAATGTTCCGCTAACAATGGACGAATGGAGAAGACAGAGAAATATTTGTTTTAATGATAATAGTAAGTATAGTTTTGAATTAGGTTTTGCAACTTTTTATATGAACAGAACTAATCGTTCTGGGATTATTAAGGGTGGAGTGATTGGTGGTCAAGAGCAGAGCGGTAATTGGAAATTGGATGCGCGTTTTAATCGCAAAGCTTTGGCGGAACGCATTGAGAAGATTGCAAAAAGAAGGGAACATATTCATTTATACAATAAGGATATAGGTTCATTTATAGAGAACTATGTTCCTAAATATGAAGATAATGGATTGATTTATTTTGATCCACCATATTTTGATAAAGGTAAACAACTGTATCTTAATTTTTTTAATTATGATGACCATGTAAGAATTGAAAAAATGATTCGAGAAAAGGTTAAATGTGACTGGATTATAACCTATGATGATGCGCCAGAGATAGCACATATTTATGATGGCTATAATTTAAAAAGATATGATTTAAAATATAGTGTTTCGGAAAAAAGAAAGGCTAGCGAGATTATCATATTTAAAACTGCACAAATGATTCCGGATAAAGAAGAAATAGATGAGATGCGGCTATGCGTGAACTTGCGATGAGGAGGAACTTCAAAGTGAATAATATATTGAAACCCAAGAGATTAATTTTAAGTAATTTCAGAAACTTTAAGAATGTAGAAATACCCTTGGGAAAGAAAATAACGCTAATAAGTGGACAGAATGGAGTTGGTAAATCAAACATTCTTTCACTAATTGCTTCTGGATCAGGATTGAATCAAAAAGCAGTTCTAGGCAGTAATTTCCAACCAGAGTTTAATGAATTTTTTAATATAGATCCGTCTGAAGATTTTGCCAACTATGAATTATACATAGAGTATGCCAGTGAAGGCGAATATGCTCTTGGGAAAAAATTAACATTTAAAGATGACACTTCAACTAATAGAGGAATTAGAATAATACCTAGAACGACAAACTATTTCTCTCAGATTAAACAGGGCGATGCTGTAAGTGCAGCTAAAAATGATTATGGTGTTGGTGGTGCGGCTCGTGTTGGAATACCAACAATATATTTAAGCTTGTCAAGACTTTATCCATTGGGAGAAAGTAGAGAAAGAGTTGAAGTAAAGAAGATACGTTCAAATAACGTGCTAAATCGTGATGATGTACGTGAAAAATTTAAGAATTGGTATAATGATGTTATCCCAAACGCAATAAAAGATGATGCGACGGTTGAGGTTGTAGAGAAAAAAGCATGCCCACGTGAGTCAATGCATATGGACATTAACAATACACCTACGTTATCTCAATCTATAGGGCAAGATAACGTGGGTAACATTATTAGTGCACTTGTAGACATTTATTTGTTATCACTGAAACCAGACTATGCGGGTGCATTGTTGTGTATTGATGAAATTGATGTTTCGCTACATCCTGATACACAGATTAATATGTTTAATTTATTAGATCGGTTGTCAGATGAATATAATATTCAATTTATTGTTAGTTCACATTCGTTAACATTCTTAAAAGAGTTACTGAAGAAAGAAAAAAAGGATGCTGATTCGTATCGGGTAGTCTATATCAAGAATCCTATGGCACCATATGTTTCAGAACAAAAAAGTTATGATTTACTTAAAGCTGATATGTTTGGTAATTTGAATTTTACGAAGCCCAAGGTGAGGACCTATTTTGAAGATAAAGTTGGGCAAACTTTATTTGGCCTTTTAATAGACGCATTTAAGGATATATATGCGGATATAGAAGAAAGCCCGGAGGGACAAATACTGCGGAATGCACCGGATAACTACAAAGATATAAACAAAAATATTTTAAAATTAAAGGAAATAAATCACATACGGGAACATTTAAATGAAATCCCGGTAATACTTGGTTGTGAGGAATTACTAAAACTGAACAAAGCGGATAGTTTTTTTAAGAGGGTTATAACTATACTGGATGGAGATGCGCGAATAAAGGATTCTAATCAAAAACCTATGATAAAAGATTTTTTAGATAAAGAATATGTGCCAGAAATAGTGTTACCTGATGGACGGAAGCAAAAGTTAAATACAAGACAACATGATACTAATGTTTGTTTCTTTCCAGATTATTTCGCGCCAGAATCATTTCTATATTCAATAATTTATAAACTTTGTAATGAGCCTGTTCTATACGCAGATTTTTGGAAAAGCGTAGATATGCAAGAAGAAACGGCACTTTTTACTACAGACAGAGTAAAAAATCTTTTTTCTGGATTACCTGAGGATTTCAATAATACTAACTTGAAAGACGTTTTTAAGGAAGTCGATAGTGGAAGTGAACCATGGAAATTTGTTCTTAAAACAGAGATGATTAAATACTATTTTTATGATTATAAAACTGTAAATAAGCTTAAATGTTTTATGGAAAATCTTGTTGAAGCTTTTAAGATGGCATATCCGCTAACTATTGCTAATCGATATTGTTAAAATGAAGAATATGTTTTATTGGAGGTGAGCTTATTTCAGATACATATATTCCACCATTTACAATGACAGACGAGATTACGAATCTCGTAATTGAGATAGCGGAGCTTACTGGAGCAATGACTGTATCAGAACAGCTATCTAAAAACCCTAAGCTTAGAAGAGATAACCGTATTAAGTCTATTCATTCGTCTTTGGCAATAGAGCAGAATACATTAACTGAAGAACAGGTGAGTGACGTAATAGATGGTAAACGTGTTCTTGGACCACCTCAGGATATCAGAGAAGTTCAGAATGCTTATGAAGCATATGAGATTATGACGAAGCTGAATCCTTATTCAGTCAAAGATTTGTTAAAGGCACATAAGATTATGATGGATGACTTAGTAAAGGAAGCTGGTGTATTCAGAAGCAAAGGTGTAGGAGTGTATGCCGGAGATCAGTTGATACATGCCGGAACACCTGCTAATTATGTGCCGGATTTGGTGGGACAGCTTTTCGAGTGGCTGAAGAAATCAAAGTTGCATCCATTAGTAAAAGGCTGTATTTTCCACTATGAATTTGAGTTTATTCATCCTTTTGCAGACGGAAATGGAAGAACAGGAAGACTTTGGCATACTTTGATTCTTGCAAAGTGGCAGGAGTTTTTCTTATGGATTCCTATAGAAACTATTATTCATGAGCGCCAGAATGATTACTATAAAGCGCTGAATGCATCTAATACAGACGGAGAGTCAACAATATTTGTTCAGTTCATGTTGGAATTGATTAGAGATCTTCTAAAAGAATTGTCGCATAATGGCGTAATGAATAAAGCAAAAACGTTAGATGAGAAATTGTTGGATCTGCTGAAAGAAGATGGCAATCAATCAGCTGCAGGGCTTGCTGAGATAGTAGGTTCTTCTCAAAGAACTGTTCAGAGAGCCTTGAAGCGTTTGATGGATGAAGGTAAGATTGAACATGTTGGATCAAATCGATTTGGTCATTACATCATAAAATAGAGCTTACAAAAATGTCATAATAGATGGCACAATAAATGCCGTAATAGAAGGATAACTTACGGTTGCACTTTGGTTGCAAAAAGTCATAAAACGTAAAAAAATCGATGGAATAAACGTAAAACCACAACAACATATAGCAAAAAAGAAAATCAATCTTACTAGATGTTGATGCTTTTCTAGAGCTGGAGTAGTAACGTAATAAGCCGTGAGACCTTTGAAATAAAGGGTTTCACGGCTTTTGCTTTTTCTCAAAGTACTGTTGCAGTACTGTCTGCTATTTTTGGAACATTTCAGACATGGTATATTTGATTCTTCTATCGGGATCACACTTTCGCTCATACCAGTTAAATTTCCAATCTAAATATTCATCTTTGCTAATCTTTTCTTCCGACAGATATGTTCGGATTCTATTCCATTCAGCCAGATAACTATTTATAGAATCATCTCGTAATTCAATAAATGGTCTTGGCATTTCAGAGTTTTCGTTATAAAAAGCAGTGGTTAAAGCTGCCCAACGAGGTAGGATAGACATTCCTCGACTGTCATCTTCTTGACCATGAAGAAGCCAAGGAACTATAAGAGGTTCGCCTTCTTCAAGTGGATCAAGCCAAAAGAGTGTAAGTATGAAGTCGCAGGCGGTATCATCTGTTTCGATGAAGTTGTATTTGCTGACCTTAAGGACTTCTGCCATTTGGGTAAGAACATATTCTTTAGGAACACGATAACTTGTTTCGTATTGGGTAATTCTGTTGGCAGCTGCTTCAGGCTTAAAGCCAAGGGCTATGCCGAGTTCTGCTTGAGTTAAACCTCTGAACTTTCTAAGTATCTGGATTTTCTTTCCTATATTCATAGCAAAAACCTCTTTTATAAATTTATTTGTAAACTTTCTGCAGATTACGTCTATAAGTGTACCATATGAATAATAGAAATACAACAAATTTGTTATGTTAACATATTTGTTATTAATAAATAGAAAAGAGGTGATTACAATACAATTAACAGGTTAACAAAAATGTTAATATTGCAATTGTTCAATGAAAGGAGGAAGAGCATATGGATGAGAAGGTATTTATGACAGTTGATGAAGTGGCTGAAATACTTGGTTGCTCAAAGGCTCATGTTTATAAGATTATCCGCAAGTTAAATGAAGAACTTAACTCCAAGGGATATATCGTTGTAGCCGGTAAAGTAAGCAGACAGTACTTCAAAGAAAAGTTCTATGGCGTAGCGTAGAGAAAGGAGGATAGAAATGCCAGTTTATAAGGACAAAAAATATGGTACGTGGTATTCCTCTGTTTATTACAAGGATTGGATGGGGAAAACCAAACGTACCACGAAACGTGGCTTTGTCACTAGAAAAGAAGAAAGACATTGAAGATAAGCGGAGAGAACTTGTCGGTTATTATAAGGCGTGTGAGCCTTATCTTACTAATGATATGAGGATTGCAATTAACAACGAAGATGTGAAGGGCTTTGGAGCGTTAGTAAGTCGCTTGACTGCATCAAACCCAGATGGCACTGTTGCAAGACGTGATTCGGGATGGGAAGAACTGTTTGATTTTGAAATCAAGTTTGAGGAATATCTTGAATTGAAGAATAAGAATGTGGAAACAGAAGATATTCTGAAGTAGTTGGAAAAAGTGAACAGACATATAGACATAGTAAAAAGGTAAATAGTTTTCTTTGAAGTATTGCAAAATTTCGTTTTGACGAATAGAATATACAAGGAGGCAATTATGATGGAACAATATATTTCAGTAGCAGAAACTGCAGAACGATGGGAATTGACTACAAGACGCATTCAGTTGTTATGCAATGAGGGGCGTATTAGTGGTGCGAAAAAACAAAGTGGAGTATGGATGATTCCTTCGACAGCTAAAAGGCCTGTAAAGTTATCATCCGGGAAAAAGATAAATCCGCCGTGTACTAAAAATGTGTTATCGCTATTTTCGGGATGTGGTGGAATGGATCTTGGCTTTGAAGGAGATTTTAATGTATTAAGAAAATCAGTGAATACTGAAATGCACCATGATTGGAAGGTGACAAATGTTGATGAAAAATGGTGCAGACTCGGAAAAACAAGTTTTCATACGGTTTTTGCAAATGATATAAAGCCTGAGGCAAAGGCTGCTTGGATTAATTATTTCGGGACGAAAGGAATTGATTCTACAACATATTGTCTCGACAGTATAGTAGATTTGGTGAAACTTCAAAAAGAGAATAAAATAAACATTTTCCCTGGAGATGTATCAATTGTGACAGGAGGTTTCCCATGCCAAGATTTCTCTGTCGCAGGTAAAAGGTTGGGATTGGAGTCTGACAAGGCGCATACAGGTAAAAAAATCGATGCAGAAACTCCAACAATAGAAAACCGAGGCCATTTATACATGTGGATGAGAGAAGTCATTTCTATTGTACAACCGAAGATGTTTATCGCAGAAAATGTAAAAGGATTAACAAACCTAGAGGATGTGAAGACAATTATAGAGAATGATTTCGCATCGGTATGTGATGGAGGGTATTTAGTTATTCCTGCGAAAGTACTAAATGCGGCAGAATATGGAGTTCCACAAGGTAGAGAGCGTGTGATTTTTTACGGATTTAAGAAATCGGAATTAACTAAGACGGCGCTAGAAGAATTATCTAAGGAAAAAATTCCAGATGAGTATAATCCATATCCGATTCCAACACATTATCTTGGAAATAAAAAGCGGGACAATCAGAAAAGATTTGTAAATGTTGAAGATGCACTTGGTGATTTGCCAGAGCCAGATAAGACAAAGGATATAGACCAGCAGAAGTATTCGAAGGCTAAATTTATGGGTAAACACTGTCAAGGACAACAAGAAGTCAAGTTGAATGGCGTGGGCCCTACAATTAGATCAGAACACCATGGAAATATTGAATTTAGACGACTTTCGGAAGAACATGGTGGAAAACATAAAGATGAGCTTGCAAAAGGAATGAAGGAACGTCGATTAACTATTAGAGAATGCGCTAGAATCCAAACGTTTCCGGATGAATATGAATTTGTCATTCCTGCAAAAGGAGATGAAGCTAGAGTCTCTGCGTCGGAGGCGTATAAGATTATTGGAAATGCTGTTCCGCCGTTGTTGGCGTACAATATTTCTAAACGTTTAGAAGAAAATTGGGAAAAGTATTTTGGAGAGGTATAATTATGGACCAGAAAAGATTACTAGAATATGTGAAAAGATTTCAAAAAGTAGCCGAAACTGTTGAGAAAGATATACAGGAAAAGGCAAAGACGACTGATATCAAAAAGATGAAGGGGACAGAGTTTGAGGACGTAGTATATGAAGCGCTGAAGGAAAATAGTTTTAAGCCGGAGCAGATTACTCATAGTGCTCAAAAATTCCCAGATTTTATTATAGAAGATGACATGTCGGGTGATAAAATTGGTATTGAAGTTAAGAAGACCAATGACGCAAAATGGGAAGTACAAGGTGGAAGTGTTTTTGAAAGCCTTAAGAATGAAGTCGAGGACACATATATATTGATGGGTAAATTCGGAGGAGATCAGCCTGAGGCAAGGATTAGAAAGTACGAGGAATGTCTTCAGGATTTAAGAGTGACGCATAGTCCGAGATTCTATATTAATCTTGATTTGCCAGAGGGGGAAGATTATCTAACTAAAAAAGACGCAAAGGATTTATTAACATTATCAGGCGATGAATTAAATAGAAAAATACGTCAGTTATTAAGGTCAAATCATTCAACATGGTGGAGTGAGGAAGAAACGACTGCGTGGGACGCATTAAGTGGTGATGAAAAAGAAATATATTTGAATGATGGAATAGCATTGTTCCCGGAAATATTCAATAGTGATTATTCAAACTTTACGCCATGGTTAGTTTATAGCTGTTTAGTTTGGTGTGGGCATGTGCGAGATATATTTACGGCTGGAGGCGTAAAGCTGCTTGAAGAAGAAAAGTTATATGTATCAGCAATTATGAATCGAGCTTTGAATAATAAAGATGCAATTATAAGCCGTATTAATGATATGACCGATGATGAAATAAACAAATTTTGGAAGGTTGAAAAGATTGAGGACGGTAGGGTTGAAAAGTGGATTGAATTGGTGTGTTCTAATCTAAAATTTTCTAAGGATTTATTAAACAAAAATAGAGCATTAGATTCGAATTCGGATTTAGATGATGAAGAATTGGTTGAAAAGATTAGAGATACGTATCGAGAAATACTTTTAAAGCAGTTTACTTGAGATAAAAGTACTGTTATAGTACTGTTGTAACCGGCAAGTACTTTTCCATAAATTTCGGCAGATATTTTTCCATAATCCGCGGCATTTAAGATTCCATAGTCCGCGGCATTTTATTTTCCATACCTGCCATTATGCCGTTTCTTCTAAAAA
>Ga0256406_1000022_pt1 | contig 259377 bp, 235 predicted proteins | sample RumenRJG_03DNA_FD_185986 | JGI IMG/M metagenome (GOLD analysis project Ga0256406, IMG submission 185986) | Bovine rumen microbial communities from Lethbridge, Alberta, Canada - RJG_03 | ecosystem: Host-associated > Mammals > Digestive system > Stomach > Rumen | place: Canada: Alberta... | reverse complement strand
CGTCAAGCATACGGCTATCGTGATGATGAATATTTCTTCTTGAAACTCATTGACATGAGTCGCCATTAATATGTCGAGACTGGTTCATCCCACAGAAAAAATGATTGAGCCAAAATTCTTATAAAAGAAAACTCTATGAATTAATCAGTGCTTCCCTAAGTCAGTTCCTTTCCATCGGCTGATATTTATTATCGGTCGTCTCAAAGATGACGGGGCCAAAATCCTCTTCCTGTTTTTGTATTCTGGTTGGAGAGGAAAGGAAGGCAGCGGTGACTATAAAATACATCACCTTCAAAGCGGCGGTCACAGCCCTTTCAACGCTCCTCATTTTCCCATCCTTCCGGACTGGTTCAGATAAAAATCAGCCATAATGCTTTACAATTTTTCTGAAATCTGATATGACTATATGAGTTGTGAATCTATTTCCTATTGAAACAGGTGAAAAATGCGTAAAAATTCATTTATCCAGGGTGCCCTGATTCTGACAGTAGCCGGTATTATTGTTAAATTTATCGGTGCGTTCAGTCGTATCTATCTGTCCCGTCTTCTGGGCGGGGAGGGCATCGGCCTATACCAGATGGCCTATCCAATTTATCTCCTCTGTCTTTCCGTATCCTCTGCCGGTCTTCCGGTAGCTATTTCCATCATGGTGGCAGAGAGAAATGCGTTAAACGATTATCACGGCGGACAGAAAGTATTTCGTATTTCCATGGCAGCTTTGGTGCTGACAGGGCTCTTTTTCAGTGTCCTTCTTTTCTTTGGCGCTCAGTGGCTGGTGGATACGGGCATCGTTCGCGATCCCCGTGCCTATTGGTCTCTTCTTGCTCTTTCTCCGGCTGTTTTCTGCGCCACCCTTCTGGCAACGCTGCGCGGCTATTTCCAGGGCCTCCAGCTTATGACGCCTACGGCAGTATCCCAGATTCTGGAGCAGGTGGTGCGGGTGGTGACCATGATTGCCTTTGCTGTCATCCTTCTGCCTTACGGCCTTGAATTCGGTGCTGCCGGTGCTACGCTGGGGGCGGCTCCCGGTGCTTTCATGGGCATTGTTGTCCTTATCGGTTTCTATTATATGACCCGGGGCTGGCGAAAAGAACTGGCTTCAGAGCAGGATCCTTCCATTAAACCGCAAAGTGCCCTCCACATTATCAAAAGACTTCTTGTGCTGGCCATCCCCGTTTCACTGGCTAATATTATGCTGCCCATCGTATCCAACATCGACCTTTTCATTGTGCCCCGGCGTTTGGAAGTGGCAGGGTTTGCGGTGGAAGAAGCGACGACTCTCTTCGGCTATCTCACTGGCATGGCTACGGCCCTCGTGAATATGCCCACCATTGTGACCGCTTCCCTGGCGGCCAGCCTGGTGCCTGTCATTTCTGAAGCCATTGCTCAGAAACGGGGAGATGTAGTAATGAAGAGGACCGACACCGCCATGCGGCTGGCCAACCTCATTACGATTCCTGCTTTCGTGGGCATGTGCGTCATTGCCACCCCGATTTCTGCCATGCTTTATGCGACCCCTGATGCGGGCCCCTGCATTGCAGTCATGAGTTTTGGCGTATTCCTTCTGGGAGTGCAGCAGGTTACTACCGGTGTTCTGCAGGGCATGGGCAAAACGGCCATTCCCTTCATTAATATGGTCATTTCCGCATCGGTAAAAGTACTTCTTTCCTGGAATCTTACCGCCCTTCCCGCCTGGGGGGTGCTTGGCGCGGCCTGGGCCACTAACGCTGACTTTGGCGTGGCAGCAGTGCTGAATCTTATCTTCCTCTACAAATACAGAAGATATACCATGGATGTGCTTCACACGGTGAAACTGTTCATCGCTGCCGGCATTATGGGCGCTGCCGTTCTGGGGGCCTACCACGGCGCTTTTAGTATCATCCACAGCAATACTCTTGCCACATTAGCGGCTATCTGTGTAGGCGGAGTGGTTTACCTGACAGCTATTGTGGTTATTCGGGCTGTGAAGCCGGAAGATGTACAGGGCGTGCCGAAAATTGGACCGAAACTGGCAGCAGCTGTAGAAAAACTGAGCTTTAAGATTTAAAAAAAGTCTGATTCGAGGATTGTCTGGTTTTATTCCTGAAGCTTTATGGTATGCAGGAAATAAGAAGGACAATGACGGTCTGATTAGGGAATCCCCTGACCCGGGAGCCCATTAAGTCTCTCATTAATGGAAGACTCCATGAATCAATCAGAGTTTCCCTGCCTGTTATAGGAAATAGGAAAAGCCATGAAATGAAAAAACATTTCATGGCTTTTTTGTATTTGGAATAGATGGGCTGAGATTATTCCAGTGAAAATCCGGTTCAGGGGAGAATCAAATCGTACTCTGCAAGAGGGAAGGCTGACGACTTGAAAATACAGGACACTGGCTTAATTAAACCGGAGAGTTTTCCGGTCGGGCAGGGTGAACGCATTTCTCATCTTTTGAATTTTTCAGGCTCATAAGGCATAAAACTTAAATCAGTTTCCCGGCTCCGGCCAGTGTTCTTTCTGTCTCGGAAACCAGTTCTTCTACAATTTCTTCCACCGGCTGGATTCTGTTGAGGTGGGTAAGGGACATGCCGGCCAGGACGTAGCCGTTTTCCGTATCCCCTTCCACGGCTCCTTTTCTGGTGGTGCCGACGGCCAGGGAAATGAGCTCTTCCAGTGGAGCGCCGCTGTATTCTGCTTTCAGGTATTTTTCAGAGAAAGCGTTTTTTAGTCCTCGTACGCTGTCACCGGTGGTGAATCCGGTGACTGTGGAGTCCGTGTCCTGGGCTTTGATAATCGCTTCTTTTGCCTTAGGATGCAGACGGCATTCTTCTGCCAGAAGGAAACGGGTGCCCATCTGTACGCCGGAGGCACCCATAACGAGGGCGGCAGCAATGCCTCTTCCGTCTACAATGCCGCCGGCAGCGATGACGGGAATTTCAATATCTGGAAGTACGTTTTCCAGAAGGGCCATGAGGGTGAGCTTGCCGTCGTGACCGCCGGCTTCCATACCTTCCACCACCAGGGCGTCGGCACCGGCATCCTGTACTCTTTTGGCCAGTTTCACATTAGGCACTACAGGAATGCATTTCACACCGGCATGGTGAAGATCGTCAAACCAGGGCAGAGGGTTTCCGGCACCTAATGTGACGAAGGGTACCTTTTCATCACAAATAATCTGGGCCACGTCGTCTTTATTGGGAGCCTGGAGCATAAGGTTCACGCCGAAGATTCCTCTGGGTCCCAGAATATCTTTAGCCCGGCGGATATTGTCCCGCACTTCGTCGGTGGTGAACCCGCCGGAACCGATGACTCCCGCACAGCCTGCATGGGCCATGGCAGCAGCCAGGAGGCCATCGGAAATATAGGCCATGCCTCCCTGGATAATCGGATAATCAATGGATAAGAGTTTTGTCAGTTTTGTTTTCCACGGCATAATGATTCCTCCCTTATTTTGAAATAGTTATGGTTCTGCCCTTATTATATCCATTTTTTCTGTGGAGGGCATGGCTTTTATGAGAAAAAAATTTTATCTTTTTCGGAAAAAATTCATACTGAAAAGTTATTGAACTTAAGAACATTATGACTTCATGGTATGAATTTATGGAAAGAGTATTTTCCTGTTTTTTTCAGCCCGTAATTTAAGGAATTTTCATGGTTTCAGGGAAAAGTAAATTGGAAGGCAGTAAATTAATTGGTATACTTTTGAAATGTAGAGTATACGTATTACTATATTTTTACATAGATGTTGTAGTATTAATGACGGCGTGATATACTGTAAAAGGTAAGACTTGGCATGATTCCGCACTTTTTAATGGATGGAAGTGATATGGTTGAAAGAAGATTCTTTGATGATGCTCTTCCTGCCGGAAATGATGGCAGAGGCTCAGGAGCGGTATGAGATTCTTCGGCAGATTCACGACAACGGGCCGGTGGGAAGGCATCTTCTCGCCATGCAGACGAAACTTTCTGAAAACACGGTCCGTAAGCACATTGAAAAAATGGAAGAGTCAGGTCTTCTTTTTTCTCGTCCTTCGGGCATGAGTCTCACCACCAAGGGAGAATCACTGATTGAGCCGCTGGCTCCCTATTTCCAGAAAAGTCCATCTCTTTCGGACATGGAAAATAAACTGCAGAAGATTCTTTCCATGGAGAAGGTGATTGTGGTGAGAGGGGATTTGGATGATACACCGGCTGTGAAAAATGAAATCAGCCAGGAAGCGGCCTTTGTACTGCTTCGTCTTCTCCGGGATAATTTTGTTATCGCCGTAGGCGGAGGTCCGATTATGGCAGGTATGGCGGAAGCCCTGCCGTCCCTTCACATGAAGGTGGATGTGGTTCCTGCCCGCGGTGGTTTTGGCAACCGGGTGGAATATTTGCCCAATTTTGTGGCAGCCCGTATGGCGGAAAAACTGGGCGGTGAGTATCATATCATCCATATACCGGACGGGTTAAGTCCCGAGCTTTTCCTTCGGGTAAAGAAGGAACTGCCCCAGTTCAGAGAAATCGACAGGCTCCTTTCCAGAACGGATATCCTGGTGACAGGGGTGGATGAGCCGGAGGATCAGTCCAAGTGGCTGGAGATTCCGGAAGATGTAAGGCGTCGGCTGATCAAGGAAAAAGCAGTGGGCGAAGCTCTTGGCCTCTATGCGGATATTCACGGGAAGATTCTCTATCGGCTCTACAATGCCGGGATTTCCAGGGAGGATATTTCCTCTATTCCCCATGTCTTAGTTGCAGCCGGAGGCAGTCACAAAGGCCCCGCAATTCTTGCCATGGCCAGAGCCGGCATACGGGGAACCTTGATTACTGATGAAGGTGCAGGTAAAACAATCATACAAGGCAGCGCCGGCTTCTCTTTATAGAAACGGCGTTCCAAGTCAATCACAGGAGGGTACTAACATTATGACAAAGATTGGTATTAACGGATTTGGCAGAATCGGCAGACTGGTATTCCGCGGCATGCTGGACAGGGATGACCTGGACGTGGTGGCCATCAATAACCCCAGCGGTGTAGAAACTGCGGCTTATCTTCTGAAGTATGATTCCGTCCATGGACGCCTGGGCAAGAAGGTGGAAATTGATGGTGATGACCTGATCATTGAAGGAAAACGGGTTCATGTATTCCATGACAGAGATCCGGAACACCTGGACTGGAGCGCTTATGGCGTTGAAATCGTAGTTGAATCCACGGGCAAGCTGAAGGACAAGGTCAGCGCCGGCAAACATATCAGAGGAACAGTCAAGAAAGTTATCATTACGGCTCCCGGCAAAGATGACGATGCCACCATCGTCATGGGCGTCAATGAAAATACCTATGATCCGGAAAAAGACAATATCATTTCCAATGCATCCTGCACGACCAACTGCCTGGCACCGGTGGTGAAGGTGCTTCATGAAAAGTTCCATATCAAACGGGGACTTATGACTACTGTTCATTCCTACACCAATGACCAGGCTATTCTGGAAAAGGCCCATAAGAAGGATCCCAGAAGAGGCAGGGCGGCAGCAGAAAACATCATTCCTACCTCCACCGGCGCAGCCAAAGCCATCGGCATTGTTATTCCTGAACTGAAAGGCAAGCTGAACGGTCTGGCTATCCGCGTACCAACACCGGATGTATCCCTGGTAGACCTGGTGGTAGAACTTTCAAAGAATGTAACGAAAGAAGAAGTGAATGCAGCTTTGAAAGAAGCATCGGAAGGAGAACTGAAGGGCATTCTGGCCTACACCGATGAACCGCTGGTTTCCAGTGATTTCCTTACCACCGATGTCAGCTCCACCGTAGACAGCCTCCTCACCATGGTTATGGAAGGCAATCTGGTGAAAGTAATTGCCTGGTATGACAATGAATGGGGATACTCCATGAGAATCATTGACCTTGTTAAGTATGTAGCATCGAAAGGACTTTGATTATGAACAAGCAGACCGTATATGATTTGAAACCGGAAGGAAAAACAGTGTATGTCCGTGTGGACTATAATGTGCCCCATGATAAGGAAGGTCATATCCTTGATGACCGTCGGATACGGGCTACCATTCCTACCATCCGCTACCTCCTGGACCAGGGGGCTGCTGTGGTACTGGCAAGTCATATGGGGCGTCCCAAGGGAGCCGTGGTCAAAGAGCTGTCTCTTGCTCCCTGTGCCAAGCGGCTGTCCGAACTTCTTCACCAGGAAGTACTCTTTGCTGATGACTGCATAGGGGACAAGGCCTCTGCCATGAAGAAAAGCCTTAAACCGGGACAGGTGCTTCTTCTTGAAAATCTTCGTTTCCATAAGGAAGAAGAGAAGAATGATCCGGAATTTGCCAAAGCCCTTGCTGATGGCTGCAGCTTGGCAGTGAACGATGCTTTCGGCGTATCTCACCGTACCCATGCCTCTGTGGTAGGGGTGGGCAGGCTGATGCCCATGGTGTCCGGCCTTTTATTAAAGAAGGAAATTGATTTTCTCGATGGCGTCATCGAACATCCGGAAAGACCTTTTGCAGCCATTATCGGCGGGGCAAAAATCAGTGATAAAATCCAGGTTATTGCCAACCTCATGGAAAAGGCTGATGTCATCCTCATCGGCGGCGGCATGGCTAATACATTTGTGGCTGCCCAGGGATATGACATGGGCCAGTCCCTTCAGGACAGGGATCGTTTCGATTTGGCCAGAAACCTGATGAAAAAGGCTCATGAAATGGGTTCTGAAATCATGCTCCCAGTGGACTTTATGGCTGGAGATTCCTTCTCTGAAAAAGCGAAGACCAAAGTCCTTTCGGCATCGGAATTCAAGAGCCCCTGGATGGCACTGGATATCGGTCCTAAGACGATTGAACTTTATGTGGAAACACTGAAGAAAATGAAAACCGTGGTATGGAATGGTCCCATGGGTGTATTTGAAATGAAACCCTTTGCTAAAGGCACCTTTGCCATTGCAGAAGCTATGGCAGACCTTGATGCCACCACCGTCATCGGCGGAGGCGAGTCCGCATCCGTTGTGGACCAGCTGGGCATTGAAGACAAGTTCTCCCATGTATCCACCGGCGGCGGCGCCTCCCTGGAAATGCTGGAAGGCATGGTCCTTCCCGGCGTGGCAGTACTGGCGGATAAGGAGTGATTCTGTTTGCGTAAAACCCTGATTGCAGGCAACTGGAAAATGAATCTCACGGTGACAGAAGCTGAGAAATTTTTCAAAGCCTTCAAAATACAGAAAAAGGAAGGGACCGAGCTTCTTTTCTGTCCGCCCTTTACTGATATCCCCATAGCCCGTTTCTTTTTGGATCGCTCCTCCATTCGTTGGGGGGCCCAGAATGTGTATCCCGAAGAAAAGGGGGCATTTACAGGAGAAATCTCGGCGCCTATGCTGAAGGACCTAGGCTGCAGCTATGTCATCTGCGGCCATTCCGAACGGCGCCAGATTCTGGGAGAAAGTGATGAATTTGTGGCTCGCAAAGTGAAAGCGGTGCTGGAAAATGACATGATTCCTATCCTCTGCGTAGGGGAAACGGAAGAAGAAAGAAAGGAAGGCCAGACGGAGGAACGAATTGGAAGCGAAATCAGGACAGCTCTATTTGCACTTTCCAAAGAGGAAACAGCTAAAATGGTCATTGCCTATGAACCTATCTGGGCTATCGGCTCCGGTCAGGCTGCTACTCCCAAAGATGCGGAAGAAATCGCATCCTTTATTCGTAAAACCGTGAAAGAGGCGGCAGGAAAGAAAGCAGCTGATGAGGTCCGTATCCTTTATGGCGGTTCTGTGAATGGAGATAATATTTCCCATTTCCTGAAGCAGAAAAATATTGACGGTGCCTTGATTGGCGGCGCCAGCCTGAAGCCGGACACAATGATTGATATTTATAATAAAGCCTGATTATTTATAATAAAGCCTGATAACCATACTGAAAAATTACAGGAGGAATAAAGCATGGCAGCAATTACTGATTTGCACGCAAGAGAAATTTTGGATTCCAGGGGAAATCCCACAGTAGAAGTAGAAATGACATTGGAAGATGGCACCTTTGCCAGGGCCGCCGTTCCCTCCGGTGCATCTACCGGCATGTTTGAGGCTACTGAACTTAGAGATGGCGACAAAAGCCGGTACAACGGTAAAGGAGTCCTGAAGGCGGTAAACAATGTAAACAGCGAAATCGCTGATGCCGTGCTCGGCTGGGATGCCAGCGATCAGAGAGGCCTTGACCACATCCTCATCAATCTGGATGGTACGGAAAACAAGAGCCGCCTTGGTGCCAATGCCATTCTGGGTGTATCCCTGGCTGCTGCTCATGCAGCAGCTGCTTCTGCCGGCCTTCCACTGTACCAGTATCTGGGCGGCGTGAATGCCCATAACCTGCCGGTACCTATGATGAATATCATGAACGGTGGTGCTCATGCAGACAACAATGTGGACATCCAGGAAAGCATGATTATGCCTGTCGGTGCTCCCAGCTTCCACGAAGGTCTGCGCATGTGCGCTGAAATCTATCATGCCCTGAAAGATGTGCTGAAGAAGAAGGGACTGTCCACTGCCGTAGGTGACGAAGGCGGTTATGCTCCAGACCTTCCCTCCAATGAAGCAGCCATGGAAGTGATCTGTGAAGCCATTGAAAAAGCAGGCTATACCGCAGGTAAAGATGTGGTTCTTGCTACTGATGTAGCAGCCTCTGAACTTCTTGGCGACGATGGCCTCTACCACCTGGCAGGAGACCATACCGCCAAAACGGCTGATGAAATGATTGCATTCTACGAAAAGCTCATTGATGAATATCCTATTATCTCCATTGAAGACGGCCTGGGAGAAGAGGACTGGGATGGCTGGAAGAAACTCACAGACGCTCTGGGTAAAAAAGTACAGCTGGTAGGAGATGACCTCTTTGTTACCAATACCAAACGCCTCTCCAAAGGCATTCATCTGGGCGTGGCTAACTCCATTCTCATCAAGCTGAACCAGATCGGCACCCTGACTGAAACTTTTGAAGCTGTGCAGATGGCTCAGCGCTGCGGATACACTGCGGTGATTTCCCATCGCTCCGGCGAAACTGCCGACACCACCATTGCTGATGTAGCCGTGGCTCTCAATGCCGGCCAGATTAAGACCGGTGCTCCCGGACGGACAGAAAGAGTGGCCAAGTATAACCAGCTTCTCCGTATTGAAGAAGACCTGGACGCCGATTCTTTCTACGGAAGCAGTGCTCTTTCTCATAGAATGAAACGGTTTGAATAAGCTGAAAATAAACGCAGAATCCCCGGCCTGGTGCCGGGGATTTCTGCGCTGCGTGAGTAAAAGAAGGCGTCTGCCGCCTATAGGACTTATTGCCTGAAAGCCGGTGGGAAGCTTTAAGGAAGCACTGATTAATTCATAGAGTTTTCTTTTATAAGAATTTTTATGCACTGTTTCGTCATGGGCTTCCTTAAATAGCTCGCTATTCGCGTCAGCCCATTCCTCGCATTGCATAAAAATTCAAGAATAAAAGCAAACAATGATTTAATCAGCGCTTCCTTAAAACTTTTCTTCGCTGCATTTTCAGAACCTTCAACGCAGAGCTTACTTCGAACGGGAGAATCTTTGCCCCCTTTGTCTCTTCATGGTATAATGGGGAAAGTGATTATGAACCCATTCATCATTGGTTTAAAGGAGCGATAGAATGAGCAAAGTATATGTAACAGGACATAAATCCCCGGATACTGACAGCATTGCCGCTGCTATTTCCTATTCCTATCTGAAAAGACAGCTGGGAATGGATGCAGTAGCAGCCAGAGCAGGGGAACCGAATAAGGAAACGAAATTCGCCCTTGACTATTTCAAGGTAGAAGCACCGGTTCTTCTGACCAGCGTGGCAAGAAAGAGCGAATCCGACGAAAAGACAAAAATCATTCTGGTAGACCACAATGAATCCAAACAGTGCGTAGACGGCATTAAAGATGCAGATGTACTGGAACTCATCGATCATCACCGCCTGGGTGATTTTGAAACGGAGAGCCCTATCTTTATCCTTATTCGTCCGGTAGGCTGTGTGAATACTGTTATTTACGGACTCTATAAACAGAACGGCGTAAAACCGTCCAAAGAAGTGGCAGGTATGATGCTCTCTGCCATTATTTCTGATACGGTTCTCTTCCGTTCTCCTACCTGCACAGAAGAAGATAAGAAAGCAGTGAAGGAACTGGCTGAAATTGCCGGCGTAGACTATGAAAAGTATGGCATGGACATGCTGAAGGCCGGCGCTGATATTTCTGACTATCCGGCTGAAAAACTGGCTCACAACGATACCAAGGAGTTTGAAGCAGGCGGAAAGACCTTCTCCTGCGGACAGATTTCCGTTATGGATGTAGAACCGATTAACGTAAAGAAAGCAGATATTATGAAAGCCCTGGAAGATACCAAGGCAGAAAAGAAATACGAAGCTTCCTATCTTATGGTAACCAATATTCTGACAGAAGATACCTATCTCTGGTTCACAGAAGGTGCCAAAGATGCTGCTGAAAAGGCATTTGGCAAGAAGGCAGAAAATGGTATGATTTACCTGCCGAAAGTCATGTCCCGTAAAAAACAGGTGGCTCCGTTCCTCCTGAAGGTATATGGAGAATAATAAAATCCTGAAATTACCGGTATGCTGCCGGTGATTTGCGGAGGAAGAACTCATACATGACTCTGTCATATATGAGTTTTTCTTTTTATCGGGGCTTTGCATAGGCCCGCCAGCCCACTAACCCACTGTTACTAACAAACAAAGGAGTAAGAATGACAGATTTTTTACATACATTAAATGACCGCCAGCTGGAAGCAGTTAAGCAGGTGGAGGGACCGGTACTGATTATGGCCGGCGCCGGTTCCGGTAAAACGAAGGCTCTGACCTGCCGGATTGCCTACATGCTTTCTCTGGGCATCCGCCCCAGTGAAATCCTGGCCATTACTTTTACCAATAAAGCAGCCAAGGAAATGCGGGATCGTGTTCACAGTCTGGTCGGGCCGGCAGCAGACAAAATCTGGATGTATACCTTCCATTCCTTCGGTGCCCGTTTCCTCCGCCGGGAAATCAACAATTATCCACCCTATACCGATAAATTCACCATTTACGATTCTGATGATTCCAAACAGCTGGTGAAGAATGTACTGAAGGAACTGAATCTGGATGATAAGCAGTTTCAGCCCCGGTCCATCCAGAGCAGTATTTCTACGGCTAAAAACCAGCTTCTCAGCCCCCAGGCTTTCCGCCGTCAGGCAGGCGGAAATTTCTATAACCAGAAGGCAGCGGATGTGTATGATCTCTATGACAAACATATGAAGCAGAACAATGCCCTTGATTTCGACGATCTTCTCTTCATTACCACTGCGCTTCTGGCCAATGAAACCATCCGCAGGCGCTGGCAGGATCGGTTCCATTATATCCTTATCGACGAATACCAGGATACGAACCACGCGCAGTACCTGATGGCGAAATACATTGCCGGAAGCCTTCAGAATATCTGCGCTGTAGGCGATGCAGACCAGAGTATTTACTCCTGGCGCGGTGCGGATCTTCGAAATATTATGGATTTCAAATCGGACTATCCCAAGGCCAGGATTATCAAGCTGGAGCAGAACTATCGCTCCACGCAGACCATTCTTGATGCAGCTAATGCGGTGATTGAAAATAACCCGGACCGCCCTTCCAAGAAACTGTGGACCGAGCAGCGGGGCGGTGCTCACCTGCAGTGGTATACGGCCATGGATGAACACAATGAAGCGGAATTTATTGTGAACACTATGAAGAAAAAGCATGATGAGGACCATGTGCCTTATGGAAATATGGCAGTGCTCTACCGTATGAATGCTCAGTCCCGTGTATTGGAAGAGACCCTGGTGAAGCGGGGCATCGGCTATACCATGGTAGGGGGGACCAGATTCTATGACCGTGCGGAAATCAGGGATATTATGGCTTATCTCAAGGTCATTAATAATTTCAGGGATAACATCAGCCTTACCCGCATCATCAATGTGCCCAAACGGGGGATTGGAGCCACCACTGTGCAGAAGCTGACGGATTATGCCAATAGCGGGAACATGTCCATGTTTGAAGGCATTATGGCTCTGGAGGGTTCTCCCATTTCCGCTTCCGCCCAGCTGAAGCTGCAGAATTTCAGCGCTCTTATCTTTGATTTTCTGAATGCTTCCACAGAGATGAATATTTTTGACCTGATTCAGAAAATTCTGACCGATACAAAATATTTGGTACAACTGCAGGAAAGCGATGATCCCCAGGCCCAGAGCAGGGAAGAAAACCTGGGCGAACTTCTTTCTGTGGCCAAGGACTTCACCACCACCCATCCGGGAGAAGGATTGGCTGAATTTCTGGAACAGGTGGCTCTGGTAAACGATGTGGACGGCTATGAAGAAACAGATGACAAAGTCACCCTAATGACCATGCACAGCGCCAAGGGCCTGGAATTCCCTGTGGTATTTCTGCCTGGCATGGACGAAGGCATTTTCCCCGGCGTCCGCTCCCTTATGGAAGAATCCCGCCTGGAAGAAGAACGTCGTCTCTGTTACGTGGCCATTACCAGGGCAAAGAAGGAGCTTTACCTCTGCAATGCCCATATGCGCACCATGTATGGACAGATGAAGCCCTATGCGGCCAGCCGTTTCCTGGAAGAAATCCCATCTGACCTTATCGACCATGTGGGCAGCGATAGAAAGCAGGAGACCATCAAAAGTGCCGGCCGCTGGCACAATGAAAGCAGGAGCCGCTATGCTCTTTCTGACTCCGCTGTGGTGAACAAACCCAAAAAAGCCGGCACAAAAGCTCGATATGACTGGAAAGTGGGAGATACCGCTGTTCATAACCTTTGGGGAAAGGGAAAAGTGGTGGCAGTTATGGGAAAAGACAAGAATATGATGATTAAAGTGGATTTTCAGGGTAAGGTGCGCCAGCTCATGGTGACCTTTGCGCCCATTAGGAAGGAAGAATAGAGGCATTTCTATGGCAACTGAAGAAATCAGGAAAAAAGTGCAGGAACTCCGGAAGGAAATCCGCCATCACAGCTACCTGTACTATGTGAAAGATGCTCCGGAAATTACGGATTATGAATTTGACCACCTCTATCGTCAGCTGGTGGATTTGGAAAAGGAATATCCGGAACTGGTGACCCCCGATTCTCCTACCCAGAGGGTAGGGGGCAAAGCATCCGACGATTTTGGAAAAGTTCGTTTCCGCAAGCCTATGCTGAGCCTGGCCAATGCTTTCAGTGCTGATGAACTTCGGGATTTTGACCGCAGGGTGAAGGAAGGCCTTGGTGTAAACTCCGTGGAATATATTACGGAACTTAAAATTGATGGCCTTTCCATGAATCTTATTTACGAAAATGGCAGCCTGGTTCAGGGACTTACCCGAGGCGACGGCAGAGTAGGGGAAGATGTGACGGCCAACGTCAAAACCATTCACACCATTCCTCTTTACATTGAAAACGCACCGCCCTACATGGAAGTGAGAGGTGAAGTGTATATGCCCAGAAAAAGCTTCATCGCCCTGAATGAGGAAAGGGATGAAGCAGGGCTCATGCCTTTTGCCAACTGCCGGAATGCGGCAGCCGGATCGCTGCGCCAGCTGGATCCCCATGTCACCGCTTCCCGGAACCTGGCCTTCTTTGCTTATGCACTGGGGGATATGCAGGGACTGGAAATTCATTCCCAGGAAGAACTGCTTAAGCAGCTGGAAGCGTTCCATTTTCAGGTGAATCCGAATTATCGGAAATGGGACTCCATCGAAGGCGTTATTAAAGGCGTCAATGAATGGGAAGTCAAGCGTCATGACCTTGGCTATGACACCGATGGTATGGTCATCAAAGTGAACGATTTCGCCCAACAGAATCAGCTGGGAGCTACGGTGAAAGATCCCAAGTGGGCGATGGCTTATAAGTACCCGCCGGAAGAAGTGGAAACCAAGGTAGAGCGTATCATTGTTACCATGGGTCGTACCGGCGTTCTCACTCCGTCGGCGGACCTTACCCCTGTGCATCTGGCAGGCACTACTGTGAAACGGGCTACTCTCCACAACATGGATTTTATCCATGAAAAAGACATTCGGGTGGGAGATCATGTCATGATTTACAAGGCAGGGGAAATTATTCCTGAAATCTCCACAGTGCTCAAAGATAAGCGCACAGGAAAAGAAGAAATCTTTGAAATGCCAAAGACCTGTCCTATCTGCGGTGAGCCGGTGCACCGCATCGAAGGAGAAGCCGCTTATCGATGCACAAATCCCAACTGCGGCGGAGTGGTACGGGAAAAGCTCATTCACTTTGCCTCCCGTGATGCCATGGACATCGAAGGAATGGGACCCTCGGTGGTGGACAGTCTCCTGGCTGCCCGTCTGGTCAATGACCCGGGTGATTTCTATCGGTTGAAACAGGAAGATATGGAACAGATGGAGCGTATGGGCGAAAAAAGTGCTGCCAACCTGGCTGCTGCTATTTCGGACAGCAAGGGAAGAGGCCTTGCCAAACTTCTCTTCGGTCTGGGAGTCCGTTTTCTGGGAGCGAAAGGAGCCGAACTCATCACCGCCCGTTTCCATACCATGGATGCCATTATTGCCGCTTCCATTGATGAAATTCAGGAAACTGAAGGTATAGGTAAAGTGATAGCCACAAGCCTTTATGATTATCTCCACGATGTGAAGAACCTGGCTGTTATTAATAAACTCAAAGATGCCGGTGTTCTTATGGAAGAAATCAAGGAAATCCCTGCAGGTCAGGCTTTTGCTGGAGAAATGGTGGTTCTTACCGGTAAACTCTCTGCCATGGGAAGGAGAGAAGCCAGTGAGATCATCAAACAGCAGGGTGGAGATACCCAGTCTTCTATTACCGGAAAAACCACCCTGGTGGTGGCTGGTGCTGATGCAGGGAGCAAGCTGGAAAAAGCAAGGGCAAAGAATATCCCTGTCATTAATGAAGAAGAATTTCTGAGAAGAGCGGGGATTCAAGAGTAGATGATAGACATCAGACTTTGAGATTTATCTTAGGCTGGCATGTACCATCAGTTGATTCACTGTTGTATCAGGATTTCTCACCGGCGGCTTAGAATGACCATATCAGGCGGGAAGGTGATCACGTAATCAGAGGCTGTGAAAAAATGTAAATCATTTCTTCACAGTCTCTTTTAGGGAAGCGCTGATTAAATCATTGTTTGCTTTTATTCTTGAATTTTTATGCAATGCGAGGAATGGGCTGACGCGAATAGCGAGCTATTTAAGGAAGCCCATGACGAAACAGTGCATAAAAATTCTTATAAAAGAAAACTCTATGAATTAATCAGTGCTTCCTTAGGTGGCACCCGCAGGTTGCCACCTAAACTCGCAGACGCAAAGCGCTTGTCAATCCTGCGAACCTTATGAAAAGTGAGGGCTGCTTTGCGGCCCTTACTTTTCATTTCCGCCCCTTGCATTTCATTTTGAATCCTGCTATGATAATTCATATCATATGTAAAAGCAGAGATGGGAAGAAGCTGCGGATGAATTTTTAGAGAGCTGCCGATGGTGGAAAGGCGGTAAGGATGAAGCAGCGGGTCACCCCGGAGCCGGCTTATGCCCGTGGCGCACGTTATACGCAAATGAGCGATCATGTATGATTATTTAGGTGGTACCGCGGAAGCACTCTTTCGTCCTATGGGATGGAGGAGATTTTTTTATTTTTAGGAGTGAAGAATATGGCAGATTTTGAAGATCTTGGAAAGTATGATCCAAGTGCGATTGAACAGAAATGGTATCAGTTCTGGGAAGATCATGATGTATTTCATGATGAACCGGACCCCTCTAAGGAACCTTACAGCATTGTGCTGCCGCCGCCGAATGTAACGGGCCAGCTGCACATGGGTCATGCTCTGGACAATACGCTCCAGGATATCCTGATCCGCTACAAGAGAATGCAGGGGTACAATGTACTGTGGCTGCCGGGCAAGGATCACGCAGGCATTGCCACCCAGGTAAAGGTAGAAAAGCAGATCGCCGAGGAAGGTCTGAATAAGTACGACCTGGGCCGTGAAAAGTTCCTGGAAAGGGTATGGCAGTGGAAGGAGAAATACGGCAACCGTATCGGTCTCCAGATCCGCCGCCTTGGTTCTTCCTGCGACTGGAAGCGGGAACGCTTCACCATGGACGATGTATGCGCCCGTGCGGTTCGCGAAGTGTTCGTTTCCCTTTATGAAAAAGGCCTCATTTACCAGGGATTCCGCATTACCAACTGGTGCCCCCGCTGCCAGACTGCTCTTTCCGACATTGAAGTAGAGCATGAGGACGAAGTGGGTCATCTCTGGTATTTCAATTATCCTATCGTAGGAGAAGACGGATATATAGAAATTGCTACGACCCGTCCGGAAACGATTCCAGGCGATACGGCTGTAGCTGTGAATCCCGAAGATAAACGGTATGCTCATCTGGTAGGTAAGAAGGTAAAGCTTCCTACTACAGATCGCGAAATCCCCATTATTGCTGATGATTATGTAGATATGGACTATGGTACCGGCTGCGTGAAGATTACACCGGCCCATGATCCCAACGACTTTGAAGTAGGCCAGCGCCATGACCTGCCCACCATTGTCATCATGAACAAGGACGGCACAATGAATGAAAAGGCCGGCAGATACAGCGGCATGGACCGCTATGAAGCCAGAAAAGCCATTATTGAAGATTTCAAGAAGGCCGGTCTGCTGGTAAAGATTGAAGAAACGAAGCATGCTGTAGGTCACTGCTCCCGCTGCAAGACGGTGGTGGAACCAATGACTACGAAACAGTGGTTTGTAAAGATGAAACCCCTGGCAGGCCCGGCTATGGAAGCAGTCACCTCCGGCAAGACAAAGTTCGTACCGGAACGTTTCTCCAAGACCTATATCCAGTGGCTGGAAAACATTCATGACTGGTGCATTTCCCGTCAGCTCTGGTGGGGCCACCGCATCCCTGTATGGTACTGCGACGACTGCGGCGAAGTAAGCGCATCCCGCACGGACCTCACCGAATGCCCGAAGTGCGGCAGCAAGCATATCCACCAGGACCCGGACGTGCTGGATACCTGGTTCTCCTCTGCCCTGTGGCCATTCTCCACCATGGGCTGGCCGGACCAGACACCGGTATTGAAACAGTGGTACCCAACTTCCACCATGGTCACCGGCTACGACATTATTTTCTTCTGGGTAGCCCGCATGATGTTCATGTCCATGGAATTTATGCATGAAATCCCCTTCAAGTACGTATTCATCCACGGCCTGGTCCGCGATTCCCAGGGACGCAAGATGAGCAAGTCCCTTGGAAACGGCATCGACCCCCTGGAAGTCATCGACAAGTACGGCGCCGACGCCCTCCGTTTCACCCTGGTCACCGGCAACACCCCGGGCAACGACATGCGTTTCTACTATGAAAAGGTAGAAGGAAATCGGAATTTCGCAAACAAACTGTGGAACGCCACCAAGTTCACCCTCATGAACCTGGACGACTATGACAAAGATTTCGTCCCTGCCAAAGAGGAACTTACCCTGGCAGACAAGTGGATCCTGGACCGCCTGGCAGCCACCGAAGACTATGTAAGCACCAACCTGGACAAGTACGAACTGGGTGAAGCGGCTGACTCCATCTATAACTTTGCCTGGAACTACTTCTGCGACTGGTACATCGAAACCGCCAAGACCCGTCTCTACGGCGAGCACAACAGGGACCGCAAAGTCACCCAGTACGTGCTGGTATACACCCTCACCCGCATGCTGGCCCTGCTCCACCCCTTCATGCCATTCATTACCGAACACCTCTGGCAGCATCTGCCCCATGAAGGCGAAATCCTGGCAAGGGCTCCCTGGCCGAAGGCTGATGAAAACCTCCGCTTCAAGGACGAAGCAGAACAGTTTGAAAGGATTATGGACTCCATCAAGGCTATCCGCAACATGCGCGCTGAAGCCAACGTAACACCCAATAAGATGTGCCACATCCAGATTGCTGTTCTCCGGGATGACCTGAAAGGCTGCATTGAAAACCATAAGGAATACTATGAAAAACTGGGCCATGTAGAAGACATCAAACTGCTTTCCGCTGATGCACCGAAACCGGAAAACGCACTGACTTCCGTGGTCACCGGTATGGAAGTTTACTTGGAACTGAAAGGCCTCATTGATACGGCTAAAGAAAAAGAAAAGATTGCAAAGAACAAGGCGGCCCTGGAGAAAGATATTGCCCGCACCAGCGGCAAACTGGCCAATAAAGGATTCCTGGCTAAAGCACCTGAAGCAGTGGTTGAGAAGGAAAAAGAAAAACTGGCCCAGTTCGAAGAAAAGATGAAATCTCTGGAAGAACGTCTGAAGTTCCTGGATCAGCTCTGATTGCAAAAGATTCTTAAGCAGGACGGGACTTTAGCGGGGAGGAAAGTTTACAGGCACCGGCCGGCGGTGACGGAACGTCAGCTGGCACAGCCTGCGGCAGAGCCGCCATCCTCTTTCCTTCACAAAGGATTCATTAAGCCTTAGAATCTTATGCGCCTGAAGGGTGAAGAACCCACGGCTCAGCCGCAATCATCAAAACCAATCGAAGACTCCCTTTCATCAGGGAGTACTTCTTATGTAAAGGAGAAATTATGAATTACGAAGAATCAGTGGCCTATCTGGAACAGGCAGCGTCCTTTGGCATTAAGCCGGGGCTGGAGCGGATAGAGGCCATGCTGAAGAAACTGGGAAATCCGGAAACCGCTTATAAGGTGATCCATGTTACCGGCACCAACGGCAAAGGAAGCGTGGTGGCCATGATTACCAGCGTGCTGGAAAATGCCCAGCTCCGGGTGGGGCGCTACATTTCCCCTCACCTGCTGGACTACACCGAACGGATTTATATCTGCGGCCATGATATTTCCAGAGAAGACTTTGCCAAAGCAGCTACCGTGGTGCGTAAGGCGGCGGAAGAAATCATTGCAGACGGCGTAGAAGCACCGACGGAATTTGAACTTCTGACCGCCATGGCTTTCTGGTATTTCAAAGAACAGAAGGTGGATTACGCAGTTATGGAAGTGGGCATGGGCGGACTTTATGATTCGACCAATGTCATTCTTCCTGTGGTTTCTGTCATTACCAATGTGGCTATGGACCACATGAAGTACCTGGGCAATACCCTTCAGGAAATCGCTCACCAGAAGGCTGGCATCATCAAAGAAGGCATTCCGGTGGTTACTGCAGCCCAGCATGTGGCTTTGAAACAGCTGAAGAAGGAAGCCCATGAAAAAAAATCCCGCATCTATTTCTACGGCAGGGATTTTGAAATTGATTCCAGAAATCCCTGGAAACATGGACAGGTAGTTACGGTGAAACGGAAAGATATGCCTAAGGAACTGGAAAAGAGCCTTCTCTTTGTTCCTTTCGTAGGAGCTCATCAGGCTGTAAATGCAGCAGTAGCTACCATGGCCCTGTCTATCATCATGAAGCAGGATGACCGGGTGAATGAAAATGATCTTCGCGAAGGTCTGGCCCGGACCCGCTGGCAGGGACGCTTTGAAATCCACGATGTAAAAGGCGTCACCTATATCATGGATGGTGCTCATAATCCGGCAGGAGCCGAAGCCCTTATGGAAGCGCTGGAGGAACAGTATCCCGATAAACGCCGCCTCTTTGTATTCACATCTCTGGCTGACAAGGATACAGAAACGGTGATTCAGCTTCTTATCCGCAAGGGAGACAAGGTTTTCGCCTGCGAGGCACCTACACCCAGGACAAGGAAGCCTGAAGAAATCGGTGCCATGATTAAAGCCCAGAAAATTGATGCTGCCTTCATGGCAGAACCTTCTGTCAAGGCTGCTCTGGAAGATGCCACGAAAGAGGCAGGGGCAGGGGACATTGTCCTTATCTGCGGATCCCTTTACATTCTGGGAGATGCCATCCGTTTCATTGAAGAAAAAGAAATGGAAGCAGCCAAAGAAAAGAAATAATAGGCTTAAGAAAAACCCCGGGGGTCGCCCCGGGGTTTTTTAAGGTGATGGGAACGGGATTGGGCAGAAAGCAGGGATTTGGATGGTATGGCTGAAGGTCGGGCAGATTCATAGCCCCGGTACGCGGCGGGTATATCGTAGGGAGTCATTTCTACCTAAGCGGACACAGATGCTGTTCAATGCAGGAATTCTATAAAAACCTTAAAGGATATAACTAATACATATACTTCATAGTATAATGATTTTATGTTATAAAAATATTGAAGGATGTAAGAATGATATGTTATAATGGAATTGTCTTCAGATAGAAGTATTTGTTTAAATAGAATTAAGTACTTCAAAGATTTGAATATACAATTTCATCTTTGTTCTTTTAAAAAGGAGTCCGGACTATGATTACTGAACATGAAATCTTCTTGACCGATCCCTCGGAAAAAGCAAAAGTAATAGAGTTTTTGAAGGGCTTTGACCTGACTTTTACAGGAAATATTGATTATACCATGGGCCTTTATGACGATGGACAGCTCATCGGCACCGGTTCCCTGGGGGGCCGTGTCATGCGGGATATTGCCATCAGCGAGAAATATCAGAAGAAGGGGCTGACCCGCCGTATTATCCGCAACCTGCAGGGTGAATCCTACCGCCGGGGTGTTACAGGAAACCAGATTTTCACAAAACCGAAGAATGTGCCTATTTTTGAGCATATGGGCTTCAAATGCGTGGCAGTAGCGGAGCCTTATGCGGCCCTTTTGGAAAAGGGCACGGATACCCTGGAAGATTACCTGAGCCGGGTTCGGGCTATTCTGGGGACCGGTGAGGGAAAGAACCGCGGTGCCATCGTAATGAACTGCAATCCCTTTACTCTTGGCCACAGGAGCCTGGTGGAATATGCCCACAACAACTGCGATGAAGTGATTATTTTTGCTGTGCAGGAAGACCGGTCCATATTCCCGTTCTCTGACCGTTTTTCCCTTATTAAACAGGGTGTTCGGGATATGAAAGGCGTTGAGGTAATCAGCGGCGGTGATTTCATTATTTCCAATGCCACTTTCCCCACCTATTTCATCAAGGGTACCGATGAACTCGCAGCGCAGACCAAACTGGACGCCACCGTTTTCGCTACCCGCATTGCACCGGCATTGAATATTACTGTGCGTTTTGTGGGAGAAGAACCGACGGATAAGACTACTCTGGCCTATAACAATGCCATGCGGGAAGTATTTGCCCAGAACGGCATTGAACTGAAAGAAATCCCCAGAGAACAGAAGGGCAACCAAATTGTATCGGCCTCTTCTGTCCGCAGAGCGCTGGCTGATGACGACTGGGAAACGGTGTATCGCATGGTCCCGAAAACGACCCTTATCTATTTGAAGAGCCCCGCTGGTCAGGAAGTGATTCGCAGAATCAAAATGACCGAAGCTTTCAAGAAGATGGAAGCCGAAGAAAAGGCAAAAGAAGAAGTTGCTGTAAAAGAGGCTAAAAAGGAATAAACGAATTTTATAGAAATAAATGTAGAAATGAAAAGGAGCTGCGGAGAAATGTCAATCATTTCTTCGCAGCTCCTTTTCATCGTTTCTTTTGCAGGGCTTGCTATTGGTGCAGGGCTTTCCACAGGCTGGTATTCATTGACGGTCTATCCATGACTGTATTACCGGAATGATTTATTTTGCTCGAGCAGGAAAGAAGAAGGTGAAAAGCAGATGGCAGTTAGGGAAGCACTGATTAATTCGCAGAATCGAATTTCATATGTATTTTTATCCAATGCTGCGTCATAAGCCTCCTTAAATAGCTCGCTATTCGCGTCGACTTATTCCTTGCATTGAATAAAAATGCAAGAATGAAATCCGATAACGATTTAATCAGCGCTTCCCTAGAAACAGAAAATCGGACAAATCTGGCATTTCACCATCCCCGGCTGGCACCGCCGCCTCCGGAGGAACCGCCACGGCCGCTTCCTCCGAAGCCTCCACCGCCGCGGCCGCCTCCGCGGCCCGTGAAGAGGAGGAAAAGGATGAGGCGGGTGAGACGGCCGCCCAGAAAGATCCAGTCAATGACCAGAAGGATGAGGAGCACCAGGGGCGTTAGAAAATCCTCCATAGTAAATCCGCTGTCTTCTTTGACAGCAGGACTTGAGAGTCCGTCCAGCGAGGCGAGGCCATATTCTTTCATGACCTGCCGCACCATGTTGTCATAGGTATCCTGGACACCCCGGCTGTAGTCGCCTTTCTTGAAAGCGGGAATGAGGAAGGTATCCAGCAGGCGCCCTGCTTTGGCATCGTTCATGGCGCCTTCCAGGCCGTAGCCCACCTCAATCCGGGCTTTTCTATCTTTCATGGAAACCAGAAGCAGGAGACCGTTGTTTTTCTCTTTATCACCAAGGCCCCGGCTTCGAAAAAGGCCGTTGGCATAGGATTCCAGATCACCATCGGGAACGGTGGCAACCATGACTACTACTACCTGGGCATGGGTCTTTTGATCCAGTGCATAGCCTATGGCATTGATATGTTTCTTTGTTTCTACGCTTAAGGTACCGGTGTAGTCTTCAGCGTAGAAAGAATCAGAAGGTGGCGGGGGATAGGTTTCTGCTGCCAGGACGGTATTTATGGAAAACCATGCAAAAACCAGGGTCAAAAGAGCGATCAACACTTTCCCTACGGATTTCATGGTATCTCTCCTTTCATCAGCAGCTCACTGTCTCACCGGCTGACCAATTGACTAAAACTGTACTTTGGGAGCTGCTTTGGCTCCTTCGTCTGCTTTGAAATAGGGGGCGTCGGTGAAACCGAAGGCACCGGCGTAGAGGCTTACCGGAAAAGAATGAATTTTAGCATTGTATTTCTGCACCTGATTGTTATAGTCCCGACGGGCTACGGAAATCCGGTTTTCCGTTCCTGCCAGTTCGTCCTGAAGTGCCAGGAAATTCTGGCTGGCTTTCAAATCAGGATAATTTTCAGCTACCATCAGCAGACGGCCCAGGGCGTTGGACAATTCACCATTAGCGCTGATTTTATCGGTCGGCGTGGAAGCATTTAAGAGTTTGGAACGGGCATCGGCCACTGCCTTCACCGCTTCCTGTTCATGGGAAGCATAGCCTTTAACCGTGTTTACCAGATTGGGGATCAGGTCAGCCCGGCGCTGAAGCTGGGTATCTACCTGAGCCCAGGATGAATTCACCTGTTCATGCATGGAAACGAGGCCGTTGTAGGAGCTGACCAGGCCGCCGGCAATGACAAGGATTGCAGCAATGATAATAATCAGTTTCTTCATAGGAACCTCCTTAGAAATGGAGAACAAATCTATTATTTCAGCCCCAGCTCTTCCTTGTGGGCGGTCATGCCGTCAATGCAGGCCTGCATAACAGTACCGGCGTCAAGACCCAGCATGGCAAATCCCTTTTTGATGACGTCCCGATTGCAGCCTGCAGCGAACCGTTTATCCTTGAATTTCTTTTTCAATCCTTTCACTTCCATACCTGTAATGCCCTCGGGCCGCATAAGGGCATAGGCCATGACTACGCCGGTGAGTTCATCGACTGTGAAAAGGCTCTTCTCGATGTCCGTGGTGGGTTCCACATCGTTGTCGCAGATGCCCCAGCCATGGGAAATGATGGTATTGATATCTTCCTCATCGACCCCTTCCGGTTCCAGAAATTCCCGGACATGGTGACAGTGTTCATTGGGATATTTTTCATAATCCACATCATGAAGATAGCCGATAGCTTCCCAGTGGTCCTTATCGGCATGGAAATAATCCGCCATAGCGCCCATGGCTGCACTCACTGCCATGGCATGAGTGAAAAGATGGTCCTCGGTGGTATACTTCGGTAAAATTTCTTTGGCTTTCGCCAGTGTAAGCTGACTCATAATAAATTCCTCCTTCATAAATTCTATATCTAGCATAGGGGATAGTAGAAAGGTTGTCAATGAATGGTGAGGAAATCTCGAAGTTCTCCATTGACTTTTTCTTCTATAAAAATGGTAAAATAAAAAAAACAGGCTTTTGCATTCCATCAGAAAGGAGACCATCATGACTGATTTGGAAAGACTGAGGGAAATGATTGAGAGTCATCATAAGATTGCTTTCTTTGGCGGCGCCGGCGTTTCTACAGAATCCCATATTCCCGATTTCCGCGGGGCCAATGGGATTTATCGGCAGAAGACAAATCTTCCCTGGACGCCGGAGGAAATGCTGTCTCATCATTTTTACGAGGAACATCCGGTGGAGTTTTTTACCAACTACAAGAACTTTGCAGAAGCCATGGTAGCAGCTGAGCCGAACAGGGCTCATTATGCTTTGGCCAGGCTGGAAGAGGAGGGGAAACTTCTGGGGGTGGTGACCCAGAACATCGACGGCCTTCACCAGAAGGCAGGCAGCAGGAATGTGATGGAACTCCACGGCTCTATTCTTCGGAACTACTGCACCCAGTGCGGCCGTTCCTACGACGTGGACAGCTTCCTTTCCCTCTGCGCACCGGTGCCTCACTGCCCCTACTGCGGAGGCATCGTGAAACCGGATGTGGTACTCTATGAAGAACCGCTGGACATGGACACCATGGAAGACGCCATGGATGCCATCCAAACGGCGGATATGCTCATCATCGGCGGCACCAGCCTGGTAGTCTACCCCGCCGCCGGATTCATCAACTACTTCACCGGTGACGCACTGGTCATGATTAACCAGGATGAAACAGGAAAAGACAGGGACTGCGACCTGGTATTCCACGACAGCGTAGGAAAAATTCTGGGAGAAGCGGTAGGAGTATAGCACTGGCGGAGCGGCGAGAGCCGGGAAAGGCAAGTAATGATACAAATGAAAGAAGCCAGATTGTTTAGAGCCGTAAATCTCCCTTTCAGGTGATGGGAAGAACAGGCAGGCTGTCCTGGTGCAGAGAAGAGTGTTCCTTTCCGGCGGCTGGCGTCAGCACCTATTAAACATTTTGTCCCGCTCCGGACCCTAATGCCGGGCCTGCTCATGGGGTTGACTTTTAGCGCAGGCATGTTAAAATAGCTTTATATATCGAGGCTATGATGAAGAAGGAGCCGGCAGGAATTCTACAAAGGGATCCGGTACTAGTGGGACACCGGAAAGAATCGGCTGGGCTTAGTTCGCTTCGGAGCTGCCGGCTGAACGGAGTAGGCCGGACGCAGGGCTGCGTTAAAGCTTTCGAGTACAAATCAGGGTGGTACCGCGGATAAAGACTTCGCCCCTTAGTGGGGCGGGGCTTTTTTTATTTCCCATCCTCTTTGCCGGTGGAAGACAGCCCGAATCAATTACAGGAGGTATATAGATGGATACTAAGTTAGATGAGCTGAAGGCAAAAGCAGAAGAAATGCTGAAGGCCTGCAGGGATGAAAACCGTAAACAGGAAACCTATGAAGCGGTGAAAGCAAAACTCACCGGTTTTCTGGGAGATATGAAGAAGCTGAATGACAGCGACAAAAATCTGTCGGAGCTGGCTGACCAGGTACGGGCCCAGATTGTTTCTTTTATGGAAAAAGATCTGGATTCCCTGAAAAAGGATGCTCAGGATAAAATCAGTGCTGCTGTAGATGAGAAGACACTGCAGGATACAAAGGTTTTCTTCCTTGGTAAAAAAGGTAAACTCACCGCCATTTTAAGAGGCATGAAAGATGTTTCTGCAGCCCAGCGTCCGGTCATTGGCGCTCTGGCCAATCAGGTCAGAAGCGATGTGGAAGCAGCCATTGCAGATAAGATGGAAGAACTGAAACAGAAGAGACTGGAAGAAAAAATCCGACATGAAACTGTGGATATTACCCTTCCGGCCCGCCATCATAAAATCGGTCATCTCCATCCGCTGGACAAGGCACTCCGTGAAATCATGAAGTCTTTTATCCGGATGGGCTATTCCGTAGAAGAAGGTCCGGAAATCGAACAGGACTATTATAATTTCGAATGCCTGAACCTCCCCAAGGATCATCCGGCCAGGGATATGCAGGATTCCTTCTACATTACACCGGAAATCCTTCTTCGCACCCATACCTCTCCGGTACAGGCCAGAACTCTCCGAAAACATACACCCAATTCACCTATCCGTATGATTGCTCCGGGAAAAGTGTTCCGTTGGGATAATGATGCTACCCATTCTCCTGTATTCCATCAGGTAGAGGGACTTGTGGTGGATAAGGATATCAGTTTTGCAGATTTGAAGGGTACCTTGGAAATCTTCTTGAAGGACCTCTTCGGTTCTGACACGAAGATTCGTTTCCGGGCCAGCTACTTCCCCTTCACCGAACCATCGGCAGAAGTAGATATTTCCTTTGCTGCCAGAACCGGCGAAGAAGACGGAGATCCGGACTGGCTGGAAATCCTGGGCTGCGGCATGGTTCATCCCATGGTACTGAAACTCAATGGATATGATCCGGAAAAGGTGAGCGGCTTTGCATTCGGCATGGGTATCGAACGTATCGCCATGCTGCTTTACGGAATTGACGACCTCCGTAATTTCTATGAAAATGATGTCAGATTCCTGAAGCAGTTCTAATGGAAGGGAGATTATATAGATGAATGTTTCTTTAAAATGGCTGGGAACCTTAGTAGATATAAAAGGAATGAATCCTGATGATATGGCGGAAACACTGACAGTAGACGGCATCCCTGTGGAGCATGTCATCCGTCCTGGAGAAGGAATCAAAGGAGTAATCACAGGAAAAATCCTTTCTGTGGAAAAACATCCTGATGCGGATCACCTTCTTATCTGCCAGCTGGATGTGGGTGAGGAAGAACCGGTGCAGATTGTTACCAGTGCTTCCAATGTAAAGGCAGGACAGATTGTTCCCTGTGCTCTCTCCGGTGCCCATGTACCTGCTGCTCATGATAATAAAGCACCCGGCGGACTTCGCCACGGTGATATTAAAATCAAGGCGGGAAAACTTCGCGGTGTGAAATCTGCCGGCATGATGTGCTCCTTAGGTGAACTGGGCATGGATGCCAATCTTTTCCCGGCTCTCAACCATGAGGGGATCCTTATTCTTCCGGAAGATACACCGGTAGGCGTGGATATTCATAGCCTGTACGACCTGGACGATGTGGTGTATGAAATGGAACTCACCGCCAATAGAGCCGACTGCTTCAGCATGATCGGCATGGCTTTGGAAACCGGTGCCATTTTCAGGAAGAAAGTTACCCTTCCATCCATTTCCGTAAAAGAAGAAGGGGCGCCTATCGAAGGCCGTGCTTCCGTTCACATTTCCGAACCGGCCTACTGCAAACGCTTCTGTGGACGCCTTTTGGAAAACGTAAAAATCGGACGTTCTCCGGAATGGATAGAAGACAGACTTCGCAGCAATGATATCCGCCCCATCAATAATGTGGTAGATGCTGCCAATTATGTGATGCTGGAAATCGGACAGCCCCTCCATACCTATGATTACGACAAGGTAGCCGGTCATTCCCTTACCTGCCGTCATGCTCATGAAGGAGAAAAAATCGTTACCCTGGACGGCCAGGAAAGACAGCTTAATCCTTCAGATCTGGTCATTGCCGACGGCGATGATAAGGCGGCCTGCGTTGCCGGCGTGATGGGTGGATTTGATTCCGAAGTCACCGCGGAAACAAAGAACGTCCTTCTGGAATCTGCGGTTTTTGATTCCGCTTCCATCAGAAGAACCTCCCGCCGTTTGGGCCTTCGCTCCGAAGCGTCCGGCCGTTATGAAAAAGGGATTAATCCTGCCAGAAGTGAAATGGCCATCAATCGCATCTGCCAGCTTCTGGAAGAACAGGGAGCTGCCACCACAGCCAAAGGCATGCTGGACGAATATCCCGTAAAGGCTGAACCACAGATTATCAAAACTACGGTAAAGAGAATCAATGACTACATTGGCATCAACATGCCCAAGGAACAGATGATTGAAATCCTGGAAGCCCTCTATTTCAAAGTAGAAGAACAGGATGGCAACCTTACCGTCACGGTTCCTGAATTCCGTCTTGACCTTTCCGGCATGCCGGATCTGGCAGAAGAAGTGGCCCGGGTATACGGTTATAAGAACATCCCCATCACCACTCCCTGGAGCGCCATTGCCAAGGGAGCCATGTCCAAAGACCAGGACGTGATTTTCCGCATTACCGATAGTTTGGTGGCAGACGGCCTTTCCGAAGTCGTAAACTATAGCTTCATGGATAAGAAGGATCTGGAAAAACTGAATTTCCCCTGGGGCCATAAGGTATATAATGCTATTCCCATTATGAATCCGATTTCCGAAGAATATCCGGATATGAGGACCACCCTTCTCCCCGGCCTGATGCATACTCTGACCTATAACCTTTCCCAGAAGAACGAAGAAGCAGCGATCTTCGAGTCCGGTCATGTGTACCAGCCGAAGGAACTGCCGCTGACGGAACTGCCTTATGAATACGAACTTTTCTCCGGACTCCTCTACGGAAGTCCCGACGAAGCAGGCTATCCGAATAATGGCAGGAAATATGATTTCTTTGACATCAAAGCCATTATGGAAAATGTGCTGAAAGCCCTGGGAATCAGAGACTATGAAATCAGACGTTCCACGTATCCCGTATTCCACCCCGGTATTTCTGCCGATTTTGTGAAAGACGGAAAGACCCTCATGTCCTTCGGCCAGCTTCATCCGGCGGTACTGGATAAATGGGGTATTAAGAAAGAAGTTTACGGCTTTGTCATCTTTGTTCCTCACCTCATGAACATGGTGGACGAGACCATCGACTACTCCAGGATTCCGAAATTCCCGGCTTCCCAGAGGGATCTCTCCCTCCTGGTGCCGGCACACTGCACCAATGATGAAGTGGAAGAAATTATCCGCAAAGCCGGCGGAAAGCATCTGGAAACCCTCCGCCTCTTCGATCTTTATCAGGGCGAGCAGGTCAAGGAAGGCTGTAAGAGCATGGCCTACAACTTGACCTTCCGCGCTGAAGATCGGACTCTGACCGATAAAGAAGTGGACCAGTGGATTGAAAAGATCATAAAAGCACTGGAAAAAGCAGGTATTACCCTACGCGCATAGTCAGCTGGGCATGATAAAGCCCCGGAAAATCCAAATGATTTTCCGGGGCTTTTCATGTGGTGTAAAAAAAGCTGGCGAGAAATGGTGGGGACATGCCTTTTCTGAAATAAGGGGAGCAAACGCAGCAAGTCTGTCACATACCGTTTGCTGTCCCAGGGCTGCTGTGAATGAAGCCTCGTCTGCCATAAGGCCGGCTTAACATCTAAGTCCTCAGGCTGCCGGGCGTATGCATTCACTCGGGTCCCAGGGTATCTCTCTTTTCATTCTTGTGGCGCATATAGTTGGCCACTTTCTGGCCGGCAGTCTTCATCTGCTGTCCTGTGTTTTTGAACTTATGAAGGGTGGTGGACTTGGACTTGATATTGGGCTTCATGTCGGGGTTGATATTTCCCCGTTTTACCGAAGTAGCCCTGATTTTTTCCGGATGGAGGGCAGCCCGGAGCACTGCCATGGAGCGGGCGGGTTTCAGGTCTATGTTGAAGCTGTAAATATCCACTGCTGCATAGGCAAGATGAGGATACCAGTGAATACAGATGTGGGATTTGGGGCCGTAGGCAGCAGCGGTGATTTCATCTTCGCTTTCATGGAAAAAGGTGTCCTTGACTTCCATGCCGATTTTCCCGGCAGCATCACTCAGGGTCTGGAGGGTGGTTTTAGAATCTTCCAGGGTGTCGGGACTGCAGCTGTAGCAGTCAATAAGCAGGTGTTTTCCAATGTAATTATCCATATGTATATTCCTTCTTTTAAAAATATTTGCACATTTGATTCATTATAGCAGAATTTCTTTCACTATGCGATAAAATTAATGCAATTCATTCGCATTCATTTTATGACAGGCATGATTTTCATGACGGAGTGAATAAATAAACAAGGAAATGCAAAAAATGCCGTTAAAATCTATACAGAATTTATTTTTATGCAGAAAATATTTGACCTTGAGGCTAAAATGCTTTAAAATTGATAAAAATACAGGTATATTCATTTGAAGATACAGATGATACCAATCAGCTGGAAAAGACAAACTTTTCAGATAAGGAGAGCTTTTATGAAAAGATACAGAATCATGAAAATTAAAGAAATCATCCAGAATCAGGTCATTGAGACACAGGAAGAACTGGCGGAAGCTCTGAAAAAAGAGGGCATTGCTGTTACCCAGGCCACCGTGTCCAGAGACATTAAAGACCTTATGCTGATTAAGATTCCCTATAAGAACGGTCACTATCGCTATGCCCTTTCCAATGAGAAGCAGAGCGTCATGTCTAAGAGCCACACGGCCATTCTCTTTCAGGAAGCCGTAGTGAAAATTGATTCTGCCATGAACATGGTGGTGCTTCACACCATTCCCGGTTCTGCCTCTTCCGTAGCCTTTGCCATTGACCATTCCAAGAATGATGTCATCATTGGCACTCTGGCAGGGGATGACACGGTTCTCATCATCCTGAAAACACCGGAAGATGTACCGGTACTTCTGTCCCATATCCAGGGCATGCTCAAGTCCTGAGGCGGTGAGCCGGTATGCTGCAGAGCCTTCATATTATCAATTTCGCTATTATTGAAGATACGGTCATTGATTTTGACCAGGGCGTCACTGTCTTTACAGGTGAAACAGGGGCGGGGAAATCTATTCTCATCGATGCTCTGGCCATGCTCACCGGCCGCCGGGCCAGCACGGACCTTATCCGTACCGGTGCTGATTTTTTCAAGGTAGAAGGTGTTTTCTACGCCGATAGCTCCATTATCGAAGAACTGAAAGAAGAGGGCATTGACTCCGATAACGGACAGATTATCATTTCCAGAAAACTGAATCGTTCCGGCCGGGGCATCTGTACCATTAACGGCAGTTTCTGCACTGTCAGGCAGCTGCAGAAACTGGGGAAGAAACTGGTGCGTCTCCATGAGCAGAATGATAACATGGAACTTCTGTCCATTCCCTTTTGTGAAAGGATGGTGGACTCCGGTACCCCTGCTGCTGCAGAAGCCTATCAGTCCTATCGAAGCTCTTACAAGGAATGGAAGAAACTGAAGGACGCTCTGGATGATTACAGGGAAAGAAAGCAGGAAAGAGAAAGACGGCTGGATATTCTGGAGTGGGAACTGAAGCAGATTTCCTCTGCTGCCCTCCAGGAAGGGGAAGATGAAGAAGTGGAAAAGAAACTCCAGGTTCTTCAGAACCATGAGCGCATTTTCCGCTCTCTTCACAATGCCCTGGGAACTATCACCGCCGACGGAGGCCCTCAGGACTCCATTGCCGAAGCGGATAAGGAAATTTCCCAGGCTGCCCGGTATGACGAATCTCTGGGGTCCATTCTGGAATCCCTTCGGTCCGCTTCTTTCTCCCTGGAAGATGCCATCGGCACCATGGAAGATTACATCGCAAATTCCGACTTTTCGGAAGAAGAACTGGAAACCCTGCAGGACCGGAATGAAGTGATTATGGAACTGAAGCGGAAATACGGTCCTGAATTGTCAGACGTCCTGGCCTATGAAAAGAAGGCCCGGGAAGAATATGATTCCCTGAAAGAAATCATCTATGATAATGCAGCCCTTCAAAAAAACTACGAAGACCTCACAGCACTGCTTATGAAAAAATCGGAAGTGCTGAACAGGGAACGGATGAAATCCTCAGAAATCATTCTGAAAAAAGTGGTTTCTTCCCTGAAAGACATGGGTATGGAAAATGCAAGAATGAAACTCCACCTCTTACCGGCCAAAACGCCTCTTCCTAACGGCGCGGAAGAAATGGAATTCTATTTCTCCGCCAATATGGGCGAACCTCTTCGAAGCATGAAAGACACTGCTTCCGGCGGTGAAATCTCCCGTATTGCTCTGGCCATCGAAATGGTTATCTCCCGCCTTCTCCAGCAGCAGACCTTGATTTTTGATGAAATCGACGTGGGTATTAGCGGCAGAGTAGGCCTTCAGGTGGCCAGAAAGATTGCCTTCCTCTCTCATGCCATTCAGGTCCTCTGTATTACTCATCTGCCTCAGACAGCCTGTGCCGCAGACCGTCATTATAAAATCGTAAAGACCGTCTCCCATGGCAGGACCGCCACCAGAGCTGTTTTGCTGAACGAAAAAGAACATTTGGCGGACATAGCTCTCATGATTTCCGGCAGCGATTCTTCCCAGAGTGCTTTGGAATCGGCAGAGGAAATGAAGAAAAAAGTAAAGGAATAAAAAACGAGTCTGTGAAAAAATGTAAATCATTTTGTCACAGACCCGTTTTTATTTGATACAGGAAGGGGGAAAGGAGCATCCCTTACAACCCTTTTGGGGTTAATTTATCATTTATTTATGACTATCGTAGAAATATCCCCATCCTTTTCTTCATCGGAAGAAGGAGCGGCAGGAGCAGGGGAGGGGGCCTCTGCCTTTGCTGCAGCCTTTGCTTTAGCCTCTGCTTCCGCTTTGGCTTTGGCTTCGGCAGCTGCCTTTTCTTCTGCTATCCGCTGCTGCTCTGCCCGGGTAAGGTATACCTTGTATCTGGGCTTGGAAGATACAAGAGCGTTAATTTCAAAAAGGCGGTTCCAGGGAAAGTCTGCTGATACAGTGGCAGGATTGAGGCCCATTTTCTTTTTTGCAAATTCCTGGATTTCTGCAATCATTTCTTCTTTAATTGCCGGCGTGGGAACCATGTTTTGGCTTTCCTGCTCTGTAAGGCGGGCGATATTTTTACGTACGTTGGCCTGATAAGCCCAGTTGTCGATATACTGCTCGATGAGCATATCCTTGTGGTCCTCTGCGGACATATCCGGCGCCAGCACCGCCTGGGCGATGGCGTAGCCGATGGTATTGGACGCCGTGTTCCAGCCGTTGTAAGCAGCTACTTTATAGAGCAGGTCATCTTTTACCATGAGATTCATGAGGGTATTATCAGATCCATTGGCAAAGTATACGTCCACCATGGAAACAGGGATACCCCGGTTCACCACGTTTTTTACCTCATTCATGAAATCGGTGGTGCTCTGCTTCAGCATGCCGAAATTGCTGAACTGTCCCGATTCGCCGGTGGTGGCAATGGGGGTATTCACTGCCAGCACAATGTCGGGAATGTTTTTGCCTGCCATGGTGCCGCCTACCGCTTCGATGTGTTCGCTGATGGTTTTGCCGATAGGCTGATTTTCATAGCTGGGGATGGTATTTTCTGCCCGGCCCAGGGGGTAAATTACGGTGAAACTGGGTTTTAAGTGATTGCTGTCATTATGGTAGCGGGCAATCAGGAGAAGGGCCAGCTGGTCGGCGCCGGGGAAGGAGCCATACCGGGTGGGTGGAAGGCTTTTCGCATCTACCGCCAGATATCTGGCTTCCAGCGCAGACTGGGAATTCTTGCTGTTATCATCGTGGCCTTCGCAGAAATAGGTAAAAATACCGCTCTTCGTATCCCTGATCAGCATGCGGTTGATGGTATTATTCTTCGTGCGCCGTTTGAACCAGTCCTGCAGATATTCACTGGGAATGGAGAGCTTCAGAGAAAGCAGTTCTGCTGCTTCATCGGTAGAAAGTTTTCCTGCATCCATTTTATCTTGCAGCCCGGACAGGCGGTACAAATCATTACCATACTTGCTGTAGTAATAGGGTTCTACGCCGCTGCCGGAAGCATAGGGGGTGCGCATGATGGTGCCAAAGGCATAAATGGGAGTCTTGGGGTACTGGGAATGGAGAGATTTGATTTTATTTTCCCGCCCCATAAGGACAGCAAGGGATTCATTATGCTTGCGGGAATCCACCAGACCTCCGTAAATCAAAGAATCGGTGGAAATCACAGCGGCATCGGCACGAACCATATTCTGCTCAACCCAGCGCCAGAGCTGATCCGGACTGCCCCGGAAATTCTTTCCTGATAAATAAGCCCTGGGGGGAGTGAGAACAGTATACCCCGCCTTTTTTGCTGTGGAAACGGTGTAGTCGAGGCTTACCGGCCGGTCATCCTGGGGTACCAGCAGGATAGTCTTTGCCTCGGCTGTACTGATAAAGGCAGAAAGACTGGCGGCCAAAACGAGAAGACAGATTTTTTTATGGAAAATCAATGGATTTACCTCCCCTGTATATTGAGTAATTTGTATTATTATATCATGGGAGAAAAATGATGGGTAAATGATTTTGACAAGGAAAATCAATACTTTGTAAATGATTTTCCATTGGCTGATGGATTAAATTCATATCTATAAAAAGGGCATCACGAAAACACGGATGAGAAAGGTCCGTGTAGATAGGGCAGAAGCCATGAATCGATGAAGGCGCTCTGCCTGCCGCTGGGATTTGTGAGATCAGCTTTCGTGGTTTCTCTTTAAGCGGTGACGCTCCTAACGTATCGTTGAAGCCATCTGCCTGTATGACGGAATAAAAATCCGCTTGAGAAATAAAAAAGCACCCCGCAAGGTGCTTTGCTTTTGGCGGAGCAGGTGGGATTCGAACCCACGGGCCCCGAAGGGCTAACGGATTTCGAGTCCGCCTCGTTATGACCACTTCGATACTGCTCCAGGTAATATAGTTATGAGCGCCGACGGCGGAAGAATTCATCTACCAGCGCCTGACATTCTTTCTGCAGGATACCGGAGGTAACTTCCACGGTGTGATTTAAGGCGAAAGAAGAGGTGAGGTGAAATCTGGAGTCCACCGCTCCGTACTGCGGATTGGGGGATCCGTAAATCAGCCTTGTGACTCTTGCATTTAAAAGGGCGCCGGCACACATCGGACACGGTTCTATGGTAACATAAAGGGAAGCGCCCGTCAAACGCCATGTGCCCAGAAATTGGGCGGCTTTGCGAAGGGCTGTGATTTCTGCATGGGCGGTGGGGTCATGGGTCCCTTCTTTTTCATTGTGGGCAGCGGCGATGATGAGGTCTCTGTATACCACCAGGGCACCAATGGGGATTTCGCCTTCTGCCTCTGCTTTTCTGGCTTCTTCCAGGGCCAGCATCATGTATTCTGTATCGGTCATGGGATTTCCTTTACTTTGGTTCACGGATTTTATTTTTTTCTGAAATTATCATAATCAATGTGGAAATAAATGGCAAGGCAGGGTAGAATAAAGAAAGGTTAATTATATTTCTAACTGGAAGGTGAATTTGATGGCAGAAGAAAAAAGAGTGAATCTGAAAGCAAAGAAGTTTGAAGCGTATATTCAGAAGAATAATATGAATTTCTTCAATAAGAATGAAGTTCATGATGAAGCGGATACGGTGGTTTTCCAGTCCAATATCAAGGTGGAAGGGCAGACCATTCCCATGGGTATCATTACAGACAATACCATTTATACCATTATCCGTGTACAGGCAGGAAGCCAGCTGGTGAAGGATTCCAACAAGGCTAAGTTCCTGGAATATTTGAACACGCTGAACAGAAGCTACAAAGTTTTCAAGTATGTGGCTGCAGATGACGGCTCCATTTTCCTGGATTGCTGCCTGCCCAGCACCAATGACAGCTTTGATCCGGAAATTGTTCGGGTAGTGCTTGATGTGGTGGTGGATCACCTGAATTCTGAATATAAAAATATTATGAAGGAAGCCTGGGAATAAGGGTTTCTTCCCCGGAGCAGGGCGCTCCGGGGATTTTTTATTGGATTTTATTGAGAATGATAATATGCGGTAGTCATTGAGAATAAAAGGTGATAAAATAACAGGGAAAATAAGAATGAGAATTGAGGATTTTTTATGAATAGAGACAAACAGAAGTATAAATGGCATATCAAAATCCATAGGGAAGGAGAGGAAATCCCTTCTTTTTTCGCCTCCCATGGCATTCCGGAGGAGCTGGCCCGGATCCTGATGCATCGGGGCATTGACAGCGAAGAGAAACTGTCTCATTTCCTTTATGACAATCTGGATCATCTGTCAGATCCTTTCCTCATGAAGGGCATGGACAAAGCGGTGAGCCGCATTCTGCAGGCCATAGATCAGCATGAAAAAATCGTAGTGTATGGGGACTACGATGTGGATGGAATTACATCTACTTCCATCATGATGCGCTGCCTTTCTTCCCTTGGAGCGGATGTGGGATACTACATTCCCCAGAGAGAAAAGGAAGGGTATGGTCTGAACCGGGAAGCAGTGAACCATCTGGCAGAGGAAGGATATCATCTACTGATAACAGTAGACTGCGGCATCAGTTCTGCTGCTCTTATCAGCGAGGCGCCGAAGGGGCTTGATATCATTGTCACCGATCACCATACGCCGCCGGAGCTTTTGCCTTCCTGCGTAGCGGTTTTAAATCCTCACCAGAAGGACTGCCCCTACCCCTATAAGGAGCTGGCCGGCTGCGGCGTGGCCTACACGTTGTGCCGGGGACTTTATATGAAACGGCTGGGAAGAGATTATGACGGAACCGTGGAGCTGGCGGCTCTTGGTACCATTGCCGATGTGGTGTCTCTGACCGGAGAGAACCGTATTCTTGTAAAGGAGGGAATGAAGCGGTTTATTCATACTCCTATCAAGGGGCTGGCGGCGCTGCTTAAGGCTTCCGGTATTGTTCATGATGACACTACGGAAATCCGGCGGGCGGATCAGGTATCCTTCGGCCTGGCGCCCAGGCTGAATGCGGCAGGCCGCATTGCCCGGGCATCGGAAGGGGTTCGCCTCATGACTACAGAGTCCGCAGAGGAAGCGGAAAGACTGGCTCAAAAGCTTTGTGAAATCAATACCATGAGACAGCAGATCGAACGGGATATTTTTGAACAGGCCAAAAGCCGCATGGCAGAGCTTGGCATAGAAAATGACATGGCCGTTGTGGTGGACGGGAAGGACTGGCATCCCGGTGTCATCGGCATCGTGGCATCCCGTATTCTGGAATCGTGCCATCGTCCCGTTTTCGTAATTACGGTAAGGGATGGTATAGGGAAGGGGTCCTGCCGGAGTATTCCTGCTTTTAATATTTATAAAGCTCTTTCCGCCCAGTCGGACATTCTGCTCCAGTTTGGTGGTCACAAGATGGCAGCAGGCTTTTCCATTGCAGAGGAGAAGATTCCGGAGCTGCGCCGGCGCATGAACAGGTATGCCGCATCGGTGCTGACAGAGGAGGACTGTATTCCGGTGCTGGATGTGGAGGAGGAACTGTCATTAAAGGATGTGAGTCTTGATTTTATCCATTCTTTAGACCTTTTAGAACCCTGCGGTGCCGATAATCCCAAACCTCTCTTTGCCATGAACCATGCCTTTGTGGAAACGGCCCGGCATATGGGGGCTGACGGACGGCACTTCAAGTGCCAGATTTCCGGAGACAGCGGTTTGGTGGACGCTATTTTCTGGGGCGTAGGGGAAGAGAGCCCCTGCCAGGCAGGAGACGTGGTGGATCTGGTCTTTGAGCCGGAGGTGCATGAATGGTACGGGGAGCATGTGCAGCTCATCGGCAGGGATATAAGACAGGAAGAGGCCTGCCTGCTGGATAGGAATTATTTGGTAGATGTGTACAGAAAGCTTTCTCTCATTCTTCGCACCATGGCCAAACCGGTGCGGGAGGTCCATTACCTCATGAGAAAGAAATACGGCTTTGAACCGGTGAAGCTGGGGATGGCCCTGGCGGTTTTCGAGGAATTGGAAATCCTGTCAAGATTTTCCAGAAATGGGGAAGACTTCTACCAGAAACGGCTGGTGGCCCGTAAACTCGATCTTTTGACTTCTTCTATTTATAGAAAGCATAGAACCCAGGAGGGTGGGCATAATGAATGAAAATATGGATAAAAAAGAAAATGTAAAGGAAGAAGAAATGCCGGCTCTTCCAAAAACCACCAATCTGGCCGGTGTTTTTAACCAGAATCTGAATGAAGAAACCATTCATACTGATGCCTCTGCTTCCACACTGGCTGAATTTCTGATTCACCAGGAAGAGTATGTGGAAAGACAGAAACAGAAAAAGGACTGGGGCGGCGAAAAAGAAGAAGAATATAAGCGTCTCATGGATAAGGTGAAAACCTATATCAAGGATCCAAAGAGCCTGGAGGCCATAGAGGAGGCCTATGAGCTGGCCAGCAAGGCCCATGCAGCCCAGGTCCGCGCCACCGGAGAGCCTTATATCATCCATCCTCTGGCTGTAGCCTACATTCTGGCGGAGCTGGAAATGGATCCCCAGGGCATTATGGCGGCTCTTCTTCACGATGTGGTGGAGGATACGGAATATACGCTGGAAGATATCAAGATGATGTTTGGCGAGGAAGTAGCCTTTCTGGTAGACGGGGTGACAAAGCTTTCCCAGTTCCACTATAAAGATAAGGAAGACCAGCAGCTGGAAAATTTCCGTAAAATGTTCCTGGCCATGGCCAAGGATATTCGAGTGGTGGTCATCAAGCTGGCAGACCGTCTGCACAATATGCGAACCCTTGGAGTATTCCGCCGGGAGAAACAGCAGCGCATTGCCAAGGAAACTATTGAAATCTATGCGCCCCTGGCTCATCGCCTCGGTATCTACAACATTAAGTGGGAACTGGAAGATCTCTGTTTCCATTACCTGCATCCGGAGGAATACTACGATCTGGTGCGGCAGATGAAACAGAAGAGGAAAGCCCGTGAAGAAATCGTCAATGATACCATGAGGGTGCTCCACGACCATATCGAGGAAGCCGGTATTAAGGCTACCATTACCGGCAGGCCGAAGCATTTCTACAGCATTTATAAGAAAATGAAAAGGGATAATAAGGATTTGTCCCAGATTTATGACCTCTATGCAGTGAGAGTCATTGTGGATACCATTCCCCAGTGCTATGCGGTGCTGGGTATTGCCCATTCCCTGTGGAAACCGCTGCCCAACCGATTCAAGGATTACATTGCGGTGCCGAAGCCCAACATGTACCAGTCCCTTCATACCACGGTTATCGGCACCAGGGGGCAGCCTGTAGAAATACAGATCCGTACCTGGGAAATGCACCATATTTCCGAATATGGCGTGGCTGCCCACTGGCGGTACAAGGAAGGGAAACAGGCCGGTTCCAAAGACTTTGATGCTAAAATCAGCTGGCTCCGCCGCATTCTGGAATGGCAGGATACCAGCAATCCCAAGGAATTCATGAATGCCCTGAAGCTGGATGTATTCTCCGATGAAGTTTTCGTGTTCACGCCGAAAGGGGATGTCATTAACCTTCCAAAAGGGTCTATTCCTATCGATTTTGCCTATCGCATCCATACGGAAGTGGGAAACCGCTGCGTGGGAGCCAAGGTCAATAACAAAATCGTGCCTCTGGATACGAAGCTGAAGAACGGCGATATTGTTTCCATTATTACGTCCAAAACCGGGAAACCCAGCTACGACTGGATCAATATGGTAGGAGCGGCGGACTCCAAGGCGAAAATCAGGAGCTGGTTCAAGAAGGAAAACCGCAGCGAAAATATTTCCAGAGGTCAGGAAGCCCTTATCCAGGAAGCGGACCGGCTGGGGTATGAATGGAAGAAGCTGATTGCCAGGGACCGGCTTGCCCAGGTGGCCAGGACGTTCAACAATATGAACACCGAAGATATGCTGGCTTCCGTGGGATTTGGCGGTGTGGCAGTGAAGAGCGTCATACTGAAACTGACGGAACTTTACAAGCGGGAGCTGAATGCCCAGAAGCCTGCGGCCCAAAAGACGGCCAAGGCGCTGGAAAATCTGAAAATGCGGAGCGTGAAGACCCGTTCCAACAGCGGTGTTCTGGTGAAAGGGGAAGAAGGACTGGTGGTGCACCTGTCCAAGTGCTGCAACCCGGTGCCTGGTGATGATATCGTAGGGTTTGTTACCAGAGGCCGCGGCGTGTCGGTGCATCGGGCAGACTGTCCCAATGCCATCAATTTCCCCGATAAGGACCGCATGATCGACGTGTCCTGGGAAGAACAAACAAGCAGTATGTTCCTGGTAACCATCGAAGTCATCAGCTACGATCGAACCGGTTTGATGGCGGATATTCTGGCGGCATTGACGGAAATGAAACTTTCCGTTTCCAAGGCCAATGTGAAAGTGGAAAACAACGGCATGGCAGTCATGCATCTGGGCATCCAGATCAAGGACCTGCAGCAGCTGGATTATATTATGACAAAAATCAGAAGAATCAAGGGCGTCCATTCTGTAAGACGTATGCATTCGATGCAGGGAGAATGATTATGAGAGCAGTGGTACAGCGTTGTAACTGGTGCAGAGTAGATTCGGAGGGAAAAGAAGTTTCCTCCATCGGGAAGGGACTTTCCGTCCTTCTCGGCGTGAAAAAGGGAGATTCAGAAAAGGATGCCGACTACATAGTTGACAAAATTCTCCACCTCCGTATTTTTGAAGATGAAGCAGGGAAACTGAACCTGTCTCTTCTTGACATCAAAGGGGAGCTTTCCATCGTTTCCCAATTCACTCTCTATGGCGATGCCCGCCATGGAAGACGGCCCAGTTTTACGGAAGCCGAGGCGCCGGACCGGGCCGATGAACTTTACCGCCTGGTGGTGGAAAAATGTGAAAGAGAGGGCCTTACAGTGGGAACCGGCGTCTTCCGCACCTACATGAAGGTGGCCTTGGAAAATGATGGCCCTGTGACCATTCTTCTTGACAGTGAAAAGAATTTTTAAAACCGGAGCTATATGATGAAGATTATGTACATGGTCCTTGGACCTTTCATGACAAACACATATATCCTGTACAATGAGGAAACCATGGAAGGGCTGGTGGTAGATCCTTCCTTCTCGCCGGAGCATTATATTAAAGCTATCAATGAAAAGAAAATCCATCTCAGGTCCATTTTCCTCACTCACGGCCATGTAGACCATATGGCTGGCATGAATGAGCTGCGAAAAGCGTTTCCGGCGGCCAAAATGTACATGGATAAAAGGGATCAGCCTTTTTTGCGGGACCCGGAGAAGAACCTGTCCTATATGTTTCCTGTGCCCACTTTAGTGGACGATGCGGATGTATGGGTGAAGAACGGCGATGAAATTGAAACCTGCGGCTATACATTTCAGGTCATCGACACGGCCGGCCATACGCCCGGCGGTATTTCCTTCTACATGAAGAGGGAAGGCCTTGTATTTACAGGAGACTCCCTTTTTCAGGGTTCCATCGGCCGTACCGATTTTCCCGGCGGAAGCCTTAAAGAGCTGACCGGCACCATTAAGAAGAACCTCTTTTCTCTGCCTGACAGTACGGTGGTTCTTTCCGGACACGGAGAGCAGACCACCATTGGACAGGAAAAGAAGACAAATCCTTTCCTTACCGGAGGCATTCTATGAAATGGGGTGTTGAATTCTGGCTGAGGGTGGCCATTGCTGCCGGCTTTGCAGCCATCATCATAGCAGCGCCATCGGTGCTCTTTCCCTTCGTAGTGTCTCTTATCATCACCACCCTCCTGAATCCTGTGGCCCATGCGGTATACGGGCAGACCCAGAAAATGGGATGGACACGATTTCCCTATGATTTTGCCATCCTCTTTTCCTTTGCTCTTTTCATTGCAGTGATTTACCTCATCGGCGTCCATATCTTCGTACCTTTTATTTCCGAATTCCAGGAGTTCATTAAAAGCGTACCAGGGATGCTGGCAGCGGTGCAGCAGGCTGTTCCGGAACTGGAAAAGCAGTACCAGCTTTCTCTGATGCCGCCGGAAGCTAAATCCCTGTTTGCCCGCATCCTCCAGGATATTGGTGAATATACGCTGAAAATTGCTTCCTTCAGCCTGTCTGCTATTTTTTCCTTTGCCAGTACAGTAGTGGAACTCATTGTGGTGCCCTTCATTACTTTCTATATGATGAAAAGAGGAGGGTACTTCGTCAATGCGTTCATCCACATTTTTCCAGATCGTTTCCATCATCATCTGGAAGAACTTTTTAAGGAAATCCATTTTGTGCTGAATGCCTATATTCGTGGTCAGCTCCTTCTTTCCACCTTGATGGCAGTGGTGGTTTTTATAGGCATGTGGACCCTGAATATTCCCTATCCTCTGGTCATCGGCCTACTGGCGGGCATTGTGGAAATGGTTCCTCTCATTGGCCCTATCATCGGCGCCATTCCGCCGGTGCTTCTTGGTCTCCTCCAGGGAACCACTGTCATGCTTCAGGTCATCTTTTTCTATATTATCGTGCAGCAGGTGGATGGACATTTCGTTATGCCCAAACTTATGGGCAGCATTATTAACGTGCACCCGGTAGCCATTATCGCAGGTGTTCTTATCGGAGGCAAAATCTTCGGTGTCTTGGGCATGATGATTGCAGTGCCTCTGGTAGCGGTGCTGCAGATTCTTTTAAAGCACATGTGGTTCTACGACAGATATAAAAAGTAAGATAGCGGAGGGATTATGCGAAACATGAAAAAATCGACCATTATGAATACCCTGAAAAAGAAAATCAGGGAGCATAAGTATAAATTCACCACCCAGCGCCAGATCATTCTGCAGGCTTTCCTGGACAGCAAAGAAAACCATATGAGCGCTGAAGATGTATATGAAATGGTACGGGACGAAAATCCCGACATCGGTCTGGCCACTGTGTATCGTTCCCTGGAGCTCTTCACCCATCTGGAGCTTCTAAAAAAACTGGACTTCGGCGACGGCAGGAGCCGTTATGAATTAAATGACCATAACCTGTCCCACTCTCATCATCATCTCATCTGCCTTGGCTGTGGGAAGGTGACAGAATTCTCCTACGACTTCCTTAATGAGGTAAAGGAAAAAATCAAAAAGGAAAACGGCTTTGATATTGTAGATTATCAGCTGAAATTCTATGGCTACTGCAGGGACTGCGCTAAAAAGAATCAGAATTTGTGAGGAGCATGATCCGCAGGCCGGAGGCATGTTAAAAGGGCAGCCTTCAGCGCTGACAGACGCGGCCCAACCTGTGAACCCTTTGCCTGAAGGAGAAGCCAGTTAAAAAACTTCCCTGTGGTACCCTCATGTCGAAGGCCTGTCCAATTTCAATTTGCCAATATACCCCGTAAGATGGTACAATTTAATTTGTTAATGTAAGCGGAAAGAGGAGATTTTCTTTCCGAAAGAATGCCTTTGCAGAAAAGTCTGTAAAAATAAAGAGGTGTCATTATGCAGGCATTAAAAGGAACCCATGATATTCTGCCTGAAGAAGTGTACAAGTGGGATTATATGGAGGGAGTCATCCGGGATGTATGTGCCCGGTATGGATACAAGGAAATCAGGACTCCTATTATTGAAGCTACCGAGCTTTTTCAGCGCGGTATCGGTGATACCACTGATGTGGTAACAAAGGAAATGTATACGTTTACGGACAGAGGAAACCGTTCTGTGACCCTTCGTCCGGAAAATACGGCCTCTGCTGTTCGTGCCTATCTGGAACACAAGATGTACGGCGACCAGCAGGTACATAAGATGTTCTATATCGGGTCCATGTTCCGGTATGACCGTCCCCAAGCCGGGAGGTACAGGGAATTCCATCAGTTTGGTCTGGAAGTGCTGGGCGCATCCTCTCCTTTGGCTGACGCAGAAGTCATTGCCATGGCCTGCGAAATTTTCCATAAGCTTGGACTGAAGGATCTGGATCTTCACCTGAATTCCATTGGCGATAAGAACTGCCGCCCTGCTTACCGGAAGAAACTTATTGAATTCTTCGAAGGAAAGAAGGACCAGCTCTGCGATGACTGCAGGGAAAGACTTTATAAGAATCCTCTGCGCATTCTGGACTGCAAGGAAGAAGGGTGCCGGAGAGCTTCTGTAGGTGCTCCGGAGATTACAGATTATCTCTGTGATGAATGCCACAGGAAATTTGAGGCAGTGAAGCACTACCTCGGCAGCCTTGGTATTTCCTATACTGTAGATCCCAGATTGGTACGGGGCCTTGACTACTACACCAATACGGCCTTTGAAATTCAGTACCCGCCCCTTGGCGCCCAGAGCGCAGTCTGCGGTGGCGGTCGGTATGACGGACTGGTCGAAGAAATCGGCGGACCTTCCACACCGGGCATTGGTTTTGCCATTGGTCTGGAAAGACTGCTTCTGGCTCTGGAAATGCAGAATCTCATTCCTGCCCCCAAAGCACAGAAGAGAGTTTATATTGCCGCTCTTGGTGAAGATGCCGTCGCAGAAGGATTTAAAATCCAGGAAGAGCTGCGGGGTCTTGGTGTTGTAACGGATATGGACCTGCAGGGAAGAAGTCTTAAGGGACAGATGAAACAGGCCGGTAAGCTTGCTTCCCAGTTTACAGTCATTATCGGAAGCAATGAACTGGAAAAAGGCGCTGCTGCCGTAAAGAATATGGATACGGGCACACAGCAGGATATTCCTTTTGCTGATATAGCCGGTTATATAGCTAAAGAAGAACATAACTCGTAAGGGTTGTCATTCTTTTATAAATTATTTTAAAGAGGTGCTCTAATATGGAAACAATGGCAGGGATGAGAAGATCCTGCGGATGCGGTAAGGTAACAGAAAACGACTGTGGTAAGGAACTGACACTGGCAGGGTGGGTGAATACCCGCCGAGACCATGGTGGTTTGATTTTCATTGACCTTCGTGACAGAAGTGGTATCGTACAGCTGGTATTAAGTCCCCAGTACGGTGAAGAAGCTTTCCACAAGGCGGAAGGTGTAAGAAGCGAATACGTTCTGGCTGTGAAAGGCAAAGTTCGTGAAAGAAGCGCTGACACCGTGAACCCGAAAATGAAGACCGGCAAGGTGGAAGTAGTAGTTTCCGAACTCCGCGTCCTGAACAAGGCAAAGACTCCGCCATTCTATGTAGAAGACGGCATTGATGTGGATGAAAATGTCCGCCTGAAATATCGTTATATCGATCTGAGACGTCCGGAAATGCAGAACCATCTCATCATGAGACATAAGATTGTCCATGAAATGAGAACATTCCTGGATGAAAATGATTTTCTGGAAATTGAAACTCCTATGCTCACCAAGAGCACCCCGGAAGGCGCCAGAGACTACCTGGTACCAAGCCGTGTAAATCCGGGCAAATTCTATGCCCTTCCCCAGTCCCCGCAGCTTTTCAAACAGCTCCTCATGGTTTCCGGACTGGAAAGATACTTCCAGGTGGCTCGCTGCTTCCGTGATGAAGACCTGCGCGCCGACCGCCAGCCTGAATTTACTCAGCTGGATATGGAACTGTCCTTTGAAGACCAGGATTTCATCCTTGACCTCATGGAACACATGATGCAGAGAGTCTTTAAGAAGGTCCTGAACAGGGATATTGAAATCCCCTTCAAGAGAATTAAATGGGACGATGCCATGAATCTTTATGGCTCTGATAAACCGGATCTTCGCTTTGACATGCACTTCTATAATATTTCCGACCTGCTTCGGGATACCGGATTCAAAGTATTCCGCTCTGTCCTCGATAACGGCGGCGTGGTTAAAGCCATCAATGTAAAAGGTGACGCAGCCATTCCGCGTCGTGAATTGGACGGCCTGGTAGACTATGTAGGCCACTATGGCGCTAAAGGTCTGGCATGGATCGGCTTCAACGAAGACGGCAGCCTGAAATGCCAGATTACCAAATTCCTGGGCGAAGATAAAATCCGTGAAATCGGAAAAGCCTGCGAAGCAGAAAAAGGCGACCTGGTCCTCATCATTGCCGACAAGCCGAAGGTGGTGGCCCAGGCTCTGGGCGAATTGCGCCTTGAAATGGCCCGCCGTATGAACCTCATCGATCCCAACGAATTCTGCTTCCGCTGGGTGACCGATTTCCCCATGTTCGAATACAGCGAAGAAGAACACCGTTATGTGGCAGAACATCATCCTTTCACCGCACCGCGGGATGAAGATGTGCAGTACCTCCTCACCGATCCTTCCAAGGTTTATGCCAAGGCCTATGATATGGTACTGAATGGCGTAGAAGCTGGCGGCGGCTCTCTCCGTATTTACCAGGAAGACCTGCAGGAAAAGGTATTCAAAGCCATCGGCATTTCCCAGGAAGAAGCAGAGCAGAAGTTCGGATTCCTCCTGGATGCATTCAAGTACGGTGCTCCGCCTCATGCAGGCATTGCCCTGGGCCTCGACCGCCTCGTCATGCTTATGCTCCATCTGGATTCCATCCGCGATGTTATCGCCTTCCCGAAGACCCAGAGCGCCATTGATCCCCTGACCCAGGCTCCATCTACCGTGGCAGATAAGCAGCTCAAGGAACTTCATATTAAAGTAGACATCAAGAAGGAAAAAGATCTCTTTGAAAAGGCATAATTTTCTGTCATAGTCTTGTAAAATGATAGGATTTTTGCTACACTATCTGTAAAGGAAACCCTGCTGTGCACGTCGTGCCTTCTTATTTTGAACCAACACCTTTATAACGGGAGTTCAGCGCTGATGAGGTGAGTCAATGCCCCGTACGGGGACTGTTCAAGAAACCTTGTCTCAAGAACACCCACCTGCAATTATGCAGACTCAAAATACGGCAATAAACGACATGGTGGGGCTAATAACAATGAAGCCGTCAAGATATTCTTGGCGGCTTTTTTGATGCAGAGGAATAGGCTCATAGCGGCTTAGGGCTTCAAATTAGTCGGTCTGCATCCTGATAGAACAAAAATGACTGCCAGGCGTCGGGGTATCTCATCCTTTTATATGGAAAATCTGTTTGATTTTTCTTTCTATCCATGGGATAATAGAGGGGAAACATTTGTATTTGAGCGAGGCACCGATTATGGACTCTTTATTTGACTATGACAATGGAAAATCAGTTTCTTATGCGCCCCTGGCAGACCGTATGAGGCCGGAGCGGCTGGAGGATATACTGGGCCAGGAAGGAGCAGTAGGAAAGAATTCTTTCCTTTACCGTATGATTGAGCGGGATACCATTCCGTCCATCCTTCTTTTCGGACCTCCCGGCTGCGGGAAGACCACCATTGCTTCGGTAATCGCGAAGATGACGCACAGTCATTTTGTGAAACTCAATGCCACGGCCAGCGGTACGAAGGATATCCGTGACGTGGTGTCTCATGCGAAGGAGGAGCTTTCCTATTACCGGCGCCGGACCATTGTTTTTATTGATGAAATCCATCGCTTTAACAAGGGGCAGCAGGACCTTCTTCTTCCCTATGTGGAAGACGGCACCATTATCCTTATCGGTGCCACTACGGAAAATCCCTATTTTGAAATCAATCGTCCTCTTCTTTCCCGGGTGCGGCTTATCCGTCTCCAGGCTCTTCCGGAAAGTGCGGAAATTGAAATCCTGCGCCGGGCGTTGACGGATAAAGTTAAAGGGCTTGGAAACTACGGCTATCAGGCATCGGATGATGTATTGAGAACCATTTCTTCCTATGCATCCGGTGATATCCGCATGGCCCTGAACCTCCTGGAACAGGCCTCTTCCCTTCTTCCGATGAAGGGGACTCTGACGGATAGAGAAATCAAAGAGGTTGCAGGAGACCATGCTTCCGTATATGATAAGAACAGTGATTATCATTATGACATTGTATCCGCTTTTATTAAGAGCATGCGGGGAAGCGACCCCGACGGGGCTCTTCATTATCTGGCACGCATGATTGATGGGGGAGAGAAGACCTCCTTTATTTCCCGGCGCATTATGATTTGTGCCGCCGAAGATGTGGGGCTGGCGGATCCCCGAGCCCTTCAGGTGGCGGTGGCAGCAGCGCAGGCATCGGAAATGGTGGGGCTCCCGGAAGCAAGGATTCCTCTGGCGGAGGCGGTGCTTTACATCTGTCTGGCGCCGAAGAGCAACAGTGCTGTTATGGGCATCGACAATGCCCTGACAGAAGTGAAGACCCGGTCTGACTGGTCTATTCCCGACTATCTGAAGGATGCTCATTACAGCGGCGCCCATGAAATGGGGCATGGAAACGGTTATCTTTATCCCCATGATTTCGGCGGCTGGGTAGACCAGCAGTATATTCCCGATGAGCTTAAAGGCCATGTCTATTACAAGCCTGTGAGAAACGGGGAAGAGGCTTCCCTTTCCCGCCGGTGGGAAGAGCGGACAAATAAAAAACAGGAGTGAATGATTGACAGTATGAAGAAGAAGACCACTTCCGCCAGACGGCGGACCCATGATGGATCTAAGAATTATGAAATATCAGGCATCGTTATCTTCTGCTTTGGCATTTTTGCTTTCATCAGCCTTTTTGGTGGAGGCACCGGTATTATGGGAAAATGGGTGAACGATGGCATTCATTTTCTTTTTGGCCTGGCGGCACCGGCAGCGGCACTGTTTCTGGTTCTGTTCGGCGCCCGGTATGCCCTGGCATCCCGGGGAATCTCCATGAGCCGGAGAAATGTGCTTCTGGCTGTTCTGTGCGTTCTTTTCCTCTGTCTGGTACATCATTACTATGTGCCTAAAGGCAGGGAAATGGAAATTTCTGAAATTCTTTCCTATGGCGGCATTATCGGAGGGAGCCTTACCTCTTTCTTCCATCTGGCTCTGGGAGAAATCGGAACCACTATCCTCCTTCTTGGATTCATGGTGGTGGATGTTCTCCTCCTTACCCACTGGTCCCTGTCCAGGGGAGCGGAAAAGGTGGGCACCAAAGCCCAGAAAATCGGCGAGAAAACCGGGGAGAGACTGGGCGGCATGGCCCAGAAGATCCGGGATAAAAAGGCAGCTCTGGATGCCGCCCGTTCTGCTGCCCGGCTGGAGGAATTGAAGGATAAGCCAACTGAATTTATCTTCAAGAAGAAAAAGAAAGAGGAACCTGAAGTAGAAGAAGTAATGGAAGAGGCACTGCCTCAGGATTCAACGCTTTTGGAAGAAGCGGCTTCGGAAAAACCTCAGGGAGAAGCCATAGAAGAAGAGGCTGCAAAGGAAATTCCTCCGAACACGATGGAAGAAGGGGAGAAGGAATCGGCAGATGAGGAAATGATGCCGCCTCCGGTGCCCCTTCCTGAAAGTGAAGAACCGGAAGAGGAGGAAATGGAAAAGGAAAACGAAACTCCAAGTGAGGAAACGGCGCCTTCATCTCTGATGGCAGAACAGGGAACGCCTTCCCGCTCGCCGGTGACAGGTACTGTGAAGAAGGAGTACAAATTTCCGCCCCTGTCCCTGCTGCACACGGACCATGCCAAAGGGGAGAGTCAGAGCGATGTGGCTAAAAATGCATCCATTATCGAATCTACTCTGAAGAGCTTCGGCGTCATGGCCCGTGTTATCCATGCCAGTGTAGGTCCCACGGTGACCAGGTTTGAACTTCGGCCGGAGGTGGGAGTCCGGGTAAGCAGGATTGAAGGTTTGTCCAATGAGCTGGCCATGGCCCTGGCAGCCACCCATATTCGCATTGAAGCGCCGATTCCCGGCAAGTCGGCGGTGGGCATTGAAATCCCGAATTCCCGGTCCGCGTCCGTTCCTTTGCGGGATGTGCTTGACAGCGGCGAATTTAAAAATGGGAAAGGTCATATTCTGGTGGCCCTGGGTAAGGATATTACAGGAAAGCCGGTAGTCACAGACCTTTCTAAAATGCCTCATCTGCTCATCGCCGGATCTACGGGTTCCGGTAAATCGGTGTGCATTAATTCCATTATTACCAGCATTATTTACCACAGCCGGCCGGAAGATGTGAAGCTGATGCTCATTGATCCGAAGGTGGTGGAGCTTTCCGTGTACAATGGCATTCCTCATCTGCGCACGGAGGTCATTACCAATATGAAGAAGGCCGAAGGCGCTCTGAACTGGGCCGTCCGGGAAATGGAAGCGCGCTACCAGCTCTTTGCCGGGGCCAGGGTCAGAAATATTGAGGGATATAATAAGCAGAATCCCGATAAGAAAATGCCCTATATTCTTATCATAGTAGATGAATTTGCAGACCTTATGAACGTGGCGGCCAAGGAAGTGGAAGTGCTGATTCAGCGCCTCACCCAGAAGGCCCGGGCTGCCGGCATTCATCTTATCCTGGCTACCCAGCGGCCTTCGGCCGATGTGATTACAGGAGTTATCAAATCCAATATTCCCAGCCGTATTGCCTTCATGGTGGAATCAGCGCTGAACTCCCGCATCATCCTTGATGAAGGAGGTGCAGAAACCCTTCTTGGAAAGGGGGACATGCTCTTTAAACAGGCCGGGGCTCTGACCACAGTCCGTATTCAGGGTGCTTTCATTTCCGATGAGGAAGTGGAGGCAGTGGTGGATTATGTAAGGAAAGAATGTATGGAACAGGAAAAGGCGCCTGTTACATATGAACCGATTGACCTGTCGGTACCGGAAAAGAATGAAAGCAGTGGGGCGGAGGAGGAAGAAGAACAGGACAGCCTTTTGGAAGAAGCGGCAGAATGGGTGCTTGATACGAAGAGAGCTTCCGTATCTGCTCTTCAGCGCCGCTTCCGCATCGGTTATACCAGGGCAGGAAGGCTTATGGATTCCATGGAGCGCCTTGGCATCGTTGGACCTGCCGAAGGAGCTAAGCCCCGGGATATCCTCATGGATAAACTAAAGGCCCGGGATCTCTTCGAACAGATGAAAAACGGCGGCCCCACAGAACCTGAAAAAGCAGAGACTGAAAAAGACGGGGCCCAGGCAGGCAGGGAAAGCGCCGGCTGAAGGGCGCCCTTATCATCCCTGTAAAATGGGTTCTGTGAATGAGCCTATACTACTATTGATATGATATAATTCTGCAAGAGGTGGTTCCATGAAACGACTGGCTTCTGTTTTTCTATTTTTACTGATGGCAGCCCTTGCGTTCTTCGGAATTCTCCGCTTCGCCCGGCAGCAGGCGGAAGTGAAGGCGGAAAAATTGCATCCCTCCGAGTATGTGACGGTATATACGGATATGCCAAAGGGCATGCTGGAATCTCTTGGCAATGATTTCTTCCAGGAAAGCGGACTGAAGATGAATGTGGTGTATTTGTCCAAATCCCAGCTTCAGAGCAGGCAGGATGCCAGTGATACGCCGGCGGCGGATTTGTATATTACATCCCAGGATTCTCTCATGAAGATGAAAAAGGAAAATATGCTTGTTCCCTATGCTTCCGCCCAGACCGATACGGCGCTAAATCTTTTCAAAGATGAAGAATGCTACTGGACTGGCCTTTGGGTAGATCCCGTGGTGTTTGCGGTGAACGAGGACTATGTCAGGAAGCATCCGGCTTTTTCCTATAGCTGGAATGAGGTGCTTACCAGGAATTCCCTGCGACTTTCCATGACCGATTTCGTTGCCGCCGATATGGCGGAGGATTTACTCATGTGTCTGGCTGAGCACTTCGGCATCGGGGAGACCTTTTCCCTTCTGGGTAAAGCCCAGAACCATATCGTTCAGTACGGAAAATACCTGTCTACACCCTCCCGCATGGCAGGCATGGGAAAGTGCGATATCGGTATTTCCGGTCTGAATGAGGCTGTCCGCAGCCGTCAGGAAAAACTTCCAGTGGTCATTATGTATCCGGAGGACGGATCCCCCTGGTACCTTTTCGGTGCCGGTATTTCTGCTGATGCTGCCTATCCGGGCAGAGCCCAGAAACTTTTGAACTGGCTTCTCACTTCTTCCGAATACAAGGCAAGAATGGAAGAAAACCAGTATTATTATGTATATGTCAATGATTTCAATATGGCACCGGACAGCGGCGGCCATTCCTTGGAATTCTGGAATCTGGAAAAAGTATATTTCGATGAAGGAAGAAAGGATCTCCTCACACAGTGGGGCGAGAAGATACGTTTTGGAGGTACGAACAGTTGAAAAAGAAACTTGGATTTGTAAGCCTGGGATGTTCCAAAAACCTGGTGGATACGGAAATGATGGTAGGCATTATGGAAAAGGCAGGCTATGATCTCACCGAAGATTTATCCGAAGCCCAGGTAATTATTATTAATACCTGTACCTTTATCGACCCCGCCAAAGAGGAATCGGTGGAGACCATTCTGAAGGCGGCGGAATACAAGAAAACAGGAAAATGTGAAAAGCTGGTGGCTGCAGGATGTCTGACCCAGCAGTATAAAGAAGCGCTGGGAAAGGAAATCCCTGAAGTTGATGTATTTATTGGTACCGATTCCTGGCAGCACATTCTGGACGCGGTGAATGAATCCTATGAAAAGGATGAAAAGGTGTATAGCTTTGATACCAATCCCTGCGCCAATGAGGAACTCATTCCAAGGCAGACCCTGACACCAAAGTACTCCGCCTATGTGAAAATTGCAGAAGGCTGCAGCAATGGCTGCACATTCTGCTACATTCCCTATGTGAGAGGACCCATGCACAGTCGTTCCATTCCTTCCATTGTTCATGAGGTGAGAAGACTGGCTGCTGAGGGCACCCGAGAATTCAACCTCATTGCACAGGACCTTTCCTGCTATGGCAGGGATTTGAAGAACGGAACAAACCTGGCCGCCCTTCTTCGGGAGCTGGTAAAGATTGAAGGGGTGAAATGGATCCGTCTGTTCTATCTGTATCCCACTTATTTTGACGATGAGCTGCTGGACGTGATTTTGAAGGAAGATAAAATCTGCAAGTACGTGGACATTCCTCTCCAGCATATCAGCGATTCCGTGCTGCAGCGCATGCACAGAAGGGATTCTTCTGCAAGCATCAGAACCCTGCTTCACAAGCTTCGGGCCGCTTCCCCCAGAATGACTATCCGTACCACCCTCATGGTGGGTTTCCCAGGAGAAACGGAGGAAGATTTCAAAGAGCTCTGTGATTTCATCAGGGAAGTCCGCTTTGATGACATGGGAGCCTTCAAATTCTCTCCCCAGGATGGCACACCGGCAGCCAGAATGACCGACCAGATTGAAGAAGATGTAAAGGAAAACCGGTACCATGAACTCATGGCCATTCAGGCGGGAATTTCTGAAGAAAACAACGAAGACCTCATCGGCGTGGAAACAGAAGCCCTGGTGGAAGAACTGGTGGACGATGGAGAAGGCCACACGCAGGCAAAAGGCCGCACCGCCTTCCAGGCGCCAGAAGTAGACGGCAGCGTGTATATTGACAATCCGGGAGATTTGAAACCCGGTGATTTTGTAAAGGTCAAAATCGTAGACGGCTACGCCTATGACCTCATTGCGGAAAGAATCTGACTTTCCAGGAAATTCTATGATTACTGAAATTATTACCACAGGGTCGGAGCTTCTTCTGGGAGAAATTGCCAATGAGAATGCCCAGTGGCTGGCTGCCTTCCTGAACGAACATGGCTATACGGTGGCTTATATGACGGTAGTAGGGGATAATCCCCTCCGCATGGAAGAAGCCTTCCGCCATGCCCTTACTCGGGCGGACCTTGTCATTACCTCCGGCGGCCTTGGCTCAACTTTGGGAGATATTACGAAAAAGGCAGGCGCCCGGGCGATGGATATTCCCTTTGTTCGGATAGAGGAAGAATCGCGGCGGTTGAAACTATATTATGAGGGAAAACACCGTTCCTATCTTCCCTCCCTGGACCGACAGGCCTGGTTTGCCAAAGGTGCTCGCCTGTTCTTTAATGAAGCGGGATCGGCCAGCGGCTGTGCCGTAGAAAAAGGCGGCAAAATCCTTATCCATCTTCCGGGACCACCCTTCGAAATGAAGACCATGATGAGGAACCATGTCATGCCCTGGCTCACCGAAAAACTGGGTTCCCAGGGCATTATCCGCTCCCTTGTCCTTTCCGCTGTTCATATGACAGAAGCGGAAATTGAAGAGAAAATAGGGGACCTTCTCCGCAGTCAGTCCAATCCCACCATTGCTCTTCTGGCAAGGCCCGGATATGTGGCCGTGCGGGTCACTGCCAAAGGAGCAGACGAGAGGGAAAGCATGGACCTCATCGAAAAAACGGCGGGGGAAATCGAAAAAAGGATGCCCCTTTCCCGATATCATCTGGAAGGAGATGTGCTTAACGATTTGCATCATTTCCTTCTGGAGAACCACCTCACTGTCAGCGCGGCAGAATCCTGCACCGGCGGCCTCATTGGAAAATTTCTGACTGACAATCCCGGAAGTTCTTCCTATTTCAAAGGAAGCGCCGTCACCTACTGGAACGAAGCAAAGGAAAAGGTTCTTTCTGTGAATAAAGATACCTTGCGTCAGCTCACGGCCGTGAGCGGACCTGTGGCAAAAGAAATGGCGGAAGGCTCCCGTGCTCTTTATGGCAGCGATATAGCTGTTTCTACCACCGGCTATGCCGGCCCCGGCAAAGGGGAAAGAGGGGAGGATCCGGGTCTGGTGTATATCGGCGTTTCCGGTCCCCTGGGCACGGAGGTGCACAAAGAGCAGTTCTTCGGCTCTCGGAGAAGCGTGCGCTATGGCGCGGCGGAAAAGGCGCTGTACTATCTTCTGCAGTATGGGAAAAGGATGAAATCCTGATTTCCAGAAGCTTCCTGTATATAGTAAAATAAGAATAAAAGATACATAAGGAAAGTGAGAGATAGCTGCTTTCCCATTTCATAAGGAGGATTTCCATGGCAAATCAAACTGAATTAAGCCCGGAAAAGAAAAAGGCCCTTGAAAGCGCCATGCACCAGATTACAAAGGAGTTCGGTGCAGGCTCCATCATGCGTCTGGGGGATATGGGGGACAAGCTGGACATTGATGTCATTCCCACCGGCTCCCTGGCCCTTGATATCGCGGTTGGCGTAGGGGGATACCCCAGAGGCAGGGTCATTGAAATCTATGGTCCTGAATCATCCGGTAAAACGACCCTGGCTCTTCATGCCATTGCGGAAGCCCAGAAACTGGGCGGCGTGGCAGCCTTCATCGATGCGGAACACGCCCTGGACCCCATGTATGCCCATCATCTGGGCGTAGATACGAAGGACCTTTTGATTTCCCAGCCGGACAGCGGCGAACAGGCCCTTTCCATCTGTGAATCCCTGGTACGGAGCGGCGCTGTGGATATCGTAGTCATCGACTCCGTGGCAGCTCTCGTTCCGAAGCAGGAAATCGAAGGGGACATCAGTGACCAGTCCGTAGGCCTTCAGGCTCGTCTCATGAGCAAGGCTCTTCGCAAACTGACTGGCATTATCAGCAAATCCAGAACCATCGTTATTTTCATCAACCAGATCCGCGAAAAGGTGGGAGTTATGTTCGGTAATCCGGAAACCACCACTGGCGGCAGGGCTCTGAAATTCTACGCTTCCATGCGTATTGAAATTAGAAGGGCCGAAGCCATCAAGAGCGGAACTGAAGTGATCGGCAACCGGACCCGGGCTAAAGTGGTGAAGAACAAGGTGGCGCCGCCTTTCAAAGTGGCTGAATTTGATATTATGTACGGTGAAGGGATTTCCAAGGAAGGCACCCTTTTGGATATTGCGGTGAATATGGATATTATCCAAAAGAGCGGCGCCTGGTATTCCTATAAAGGAAACCGCATCAGCCAGGGCAGGGAAGCGGCCAAGACTTATCTGAAGGAACATCCTGATGTGGCGCAGGAAATCGACAAGATTATCCGAGACACCCTGGTAGTAGAACCGGATCATTTCGAAGATGGCGTATTATCAGAACAGGACGAAGAAAACTGAGAGGAGCTGCTATGAAGCAGCCCTTCATCTCCTGAAATATCGGGGCCAGAGTGAAATGGAAATGCGCCGGAAACTGAAGGAGCGGGGCTATGGGGAGAAAGATATCAAAGAGACCCTGGAAAAGCTCATGCATTACGGGTATGTGGACGATGAAAGTCTGGCGGAAGATGTGTTCCGGTCCTTCCGCAGCCGCCGCTGCTACGGCAATAACTACATCCTTCAGAAAATGAAGGCTCGGGGCCTTCCCTGTCCTTACCGCATTCCGGAGGAAGAGGAAAGGGACAACGCCTTTCGCGTCCTGGCCGGCAGGGCTAAAGTGATGCCTTCCATTTTGAAAAATTACAGAAAAGCGGCTGCCTTTCTGCTCAGAAGAGGATTTTCTTCATCGGTGATTCATTCCGCCCTGGCTGAAGCAGGAGTGGAGGATGAGTTTCCTAATTGGTAAAAGTCAAAAAGAAAAGTCAAAAATAAAAAATAAGAAGCCCTTTTTCTATCATGGGAAGAGGGCTTTTCTTATGCCTTAATAAGAATATGATTCTCAAATAATATAGATAAAACCGAAGAAAAATAATTCCAGACCGAAAAAAAGAAAAGTAAAATTTTTTAATTTAACCTATTGACTATTTGACATTAAAGGAGTACAATAGATTCGAAAGTTGAGAGATGAAGGAAAGTGGTGAGTGCTAAATGAATAATACAATGTTATCAGACAGGATTGAAAAGTTTATCCTGGAAATGCTTGATAAAGAAACGAATGACCAGGTGCTCCTGAAGAGGAAAGATGTGGCAGATCTGTTAGAATGTGCCCCCTCTCAGGTCACCTACGTCATCAATACCAGGTTTTCTCCTGATGACCGGTTTGTTGTGGAGTCCAGAAGGGGAAGCGGGGGATACATCAAGATTTCACTGAAAAGTCAGAACCCGCCGCCACGGCGGGAAGCGCCTTCACCAAACCGCGTGGGAAAAAGCAGCCAAAAGAGCAGTCCTAAAGACAATCCCAACAGCATAGAAGCCATTGAGAACGGATTGGACGGCTATTACCGCATGCTTACTGATTATGACATTATTTCCAATCAGGAATACCGATTGATTTGTGCAATGACCCATACCATGCTGGAATATTGTCCTGAAAGCCACCGCAGGGAGGCAGCCAAGACTATGATTCACCGCGTCGAATGGGCTTTGAAAGGAGAATGAACTATGCTTTGTGATCGCTGTCATGGAAGAGAAGCAGTTGTCCATGTGACACAGATCGTCAATGGACATAGAACAGAAAGACACCTGTGCAGGGAATGCGCAGCCAGGGAAAACCTGGTGAATAACTCCATGGGTTTCTTTGGTCATGATTTATTCAGAAACAGTTTTGATACCTTTTTCAACGACGGTTTTATGGATTCCCTTTTCCGCCCTGCCAGAACGGCTATCGAAAACCTGTCCTGCCCGGAATGCGGAAAGACCTATCATGATTTCAAAAAAGACGGCCTGCTGGGCTGCCCGGGATGCTATGAAGCATTCCGCGAAAAACTCCGCCCCGCATTTCAGCATATGCAGGGAGCTCACCGCTACGAAGGCGATGAACCGAAGAAAGCGGAAGTGAAGGAAGAATCGCCGGAGCTCACAAACCTGAGAAACAAGCTTTCCAAACTGGTGGCTGATGAGAATTATGAAGAGGCTGCCAAAGTGCGGGATGAAATCCATAAACTGGAAGAGGAAGGGAAAGGAGGTACATCCAAATGACCCTTCAGGAAATATTAGGAAATGAGCTTCCACGGTGGGCCCAGATTTCTAAGGATGATCCGGTCATCTTTACCAGGCTTGCCCTTTTCAGAAATATAAAGAGTACCCGTTTCCCCTCCATGCTTCAAGGCTCCGAAAAGGCAAAAGCGGCGGGGAAGCTGGATGAAGCGGTGAGATATATTAATGATCATGGCTTCGGGCCCTTTATCCCCTATAGCATGGAATCCCTGAATGAAGAGGAAAGGAATGTACTTTCAGAAAAAGGGTTCCTGCCGGAAGAGGGTAGGCTCCTGGATGGAAACAGCCGGCTCTATCTCAATGAAGACGGAAGTCTGGCCATCAGGACCAATGTCCATGACCACTTGGCCTTTCTGGGGTTTTCCGGAGGCAATACAGTGTTCAGTCTCTGGAAAAGGACGGCGCGCCTAGCCGACGAAGCATCGGATATTCTGGACTACGCCTTTGATAAGGAATTCGGATATCTCACTGCGTCGCCCCAGTTCACAGGCTCCGGGATGAAGATGGTCTCCCTTCTGTTCCTGCCGGGATTTGCCCTGCACGATAGAATCGGAAGCCTTTCCGAATTTCTGGAACTCCGTGGTTTCCACCTGTCACCGGCGGCGGGAAAAGCCGACGGGCGCCTGCCCTTCTACCTTCTGGAAAACACCAGGTCTCTGGGCATCCGGGAAGTGGACTACGTGTCGGAGCTGGATAAAATCCTTCAGGAAATTACGGAAGAAGAGAAAAAACTCTGGAAGGACACCTTCCAAAGCTCGGAGGAAGAACTTCGGGACCGCATCTGGCGAGCCCTGGGCACCCTGAAATATGCAAGACGCATGACCAGGGAAGAAGCTCTTTATCTCTCAGGTCTCATCCGCATGGGTATTAATGCGGACATGATTCCCGATGAAGACGGCCTCACATTTTACCGTCTATATTCCCTGATTCCAGACAGTCAGGTGGCGCTCATCAGTCACATCGCGCCGGATGACCGGACTGCTATGGAAAAGTGGAGATCTGCTCTCCTGCGGGATGTGCTCAAAAACCTGTAAGAAAAAACCATTTGAAATGGTAAATACTCTGCTGTGAATCAGCTTTATCGTATATATTCATATATCAAATAGTAGTAAAAGTAGAAAACTCTGAAAAAAAGGAGGAGTTATTATGGAAGATAGATTTACTGACGGCGTGAAAAACGCCTGGAAATTTGCCGCTTCCGAAGCTGCCAAACTGGGCAGCGACTATATTGGCACGGAACATCTTCTTCTGGGCATTGCCCATGAAAAAGACAGTGCCGGCGGCAAGATTCTGAATTCCTTGGGCGTCACTGTGGATGCCGTGGAGCAGCTGCTCTCCCAGTACAGCCAGGGCCGGTCTCTTTTCAGCACCGGTGAAGTCTATGCAGCACCCCGCACCAAGAGAGTGCTGGAAATGGCAGTGGAAGAAGCCAATGAACTGGGAAATTCCTACGTAGGTACAGAACACCTGCTTTTGGCTATTCTTCATGAAGGCGGAGGCCTGGCTGTCCGCATTCTGGAAAGTTTCGGCGTTACCCAGGATAAACTGCAGAAAGCCTTTGAGAAAGTACTGTCTGAAGACAGCGGCAAATCTGATAAGTCCGTGAATCTGGGCGATCTGGACGGCTTTGCAGTGGACCTCAACGAAAAAGCAAAACAAGGCAAAATCGATCCGGTCATCGGCAGAACTGATGAAATTAACCGGGTAATCCAGATTCTGTCCCGTCGTAACAAGAATAACCCTGTTCTTATCGGTGAACCGGGCGTTGGTAAAACGGCCATTGCTGAAGGTCTGGCTCAGCGCATTGTCAATAACGATGTACCGGAAATCCTTAAGAACTGTCATATCATTTCCCTTAACATGTCCTCCGTGGTGGCAGGTACCAAGTACAGAGGCGAATTTGAGGAAAGACTGAAAAAAGTCATTGATGAAGTGAAGAAACACAAAGACTGGATCCTCTTTGTAGATGAACTGCACACCCTGGTAGGCGCAGGTTCCAGCGAAGGCTCCATGGACGCAGCCAACATTATGAAACCGGCTCTGGCAAGAGGCGAGCTGCGCTGCATCGGTGCCACCACTTTGAAAGAATACAAGAAATACATTGAAAAAGATGCCGCTTTGGAACGTCGCTTCCAGCCGGTCAAAGTGGGCGAACCGACTCCGAAGGACACTCTGGAAATCCTGAAAGGCCTCCGCGACCGCTATGAAGCTTTCCATAAAGCCAAAATTACCGATGAAGCACTGAAAGCGGCAGTAGAACTTTCGGGCCGTTATATTACCGATCGTTTTCAGCCTGATAAAGCAATAGACGTTATCGATGAAGCCGCTGCCAAAGTCCGCATGGAAGCATCCTCTACGCCGGAAGGACTGAAAAAGAAAGAAGAAGCCCTGGAATCGGTAAACAAAGAAAAGGAAGCTGCCGTTTCTGCCCAGGACTTTGAAAAAGCAGCCATTTACCGGGATCAGGCAAAGAAACTGCAGACTGAAATCGATACCCTGAAGAAAGACTGGAAAGGCGGAGACCACGATCATCTGACTGTCACGGAAGAAGATGTGGCAGAAGTGGTATCCAAATGGACCGGCGTTCCGGTGCAGAACCTGAAGAAGAGCGACTCCGAACGGCTGCTCCATCTGGAAGACGAACTCCATAAGAGAGTCATTGGCCAGGACGAAGCAGTCCATGCCGTAGCCACTGCCATTCGTCGGGCAAGGGCCGGCATGAAGGACCCGAAGCGTCCTATCGGCTCCTTCCTCTTCCTGGGCACCACCGGTGTAGGCAAGACTGAACTGGCACGGGCACTGGCAGAGTGTATGTTCGGCAGTGAAAAGAACATGATTCGCTTCGATATGTCCGAATACATGGAGAAACACGAAGTCTCCCGTCTTGTGGGTGCACCTCCAGGATATGTAGGCTATGAAGAAGGGGGCCAGCTCACCGATGCGGTACGCCGTAATCCTTACAGCGTCATCCTCTTCGATGAAGTTGAAAAAGCCCACATGGACTTCTTCAACATCCTCCTGCAGGTTCTTGACGATGGCCGTCTGACTGATGGTCAGGGCAGGACCGTGGATTTCACCAACTGTGTCATCATCATGACCAGTAACCTGGGGTCCAATTTCCTGAAAGGCCATATGGGCAAGAAACTGGGCTTCTCCTCCGGCGAAAAGGAAGAAAAAGAAGAATCCTTCGAAGATATCAGAAAGATGATTATGGACGAAGTGAAACGGACCTTCCGTCCGGAGTTCATTAACAGAATCGATGAAATCATCGTATTCCATCCGCTCACTCCGGAAAACCTCTCTGAAATCGTAGACCTCATGCTGAAGAAAGTAGCAGGCAAACTGGAACGCTTCCATGTATCCCTGGACGTTTCGGACGAAGCCAAGAAGGTCATCATTGCCGACGGTACCGATGTGGAATACGGTGCTCGTCCGCTGAAGAGGACCATCCAGAAAGAAATGGAAGACCCCATCTCCGAACTCATCCTGCAGGACGGACTGAAAGATAAGAAAGTCCTCCATGTAGGTAAAGATGAAAAAGGCAAACTCACCTTCAAAGCAGAATAATCCCATGAGGGGAATGTAGTATAATGGAGCTGTGCATCACGCACGGCTCCATTTTTTTCTTTGTTTTTGAATAGGAGCCACAGAGATTGGGCGCCTCGCCAATATATGCTGATTTGGGCGGTTTCAAATGGCGCCTGGAAGGAAGTGTCGCCCCTTTGAAGTCTTTTGAATCCTATGGGTTCTGAAGCCGGGGGCTGCGAGGGGTCCCGGGGGCCCACATTCCATGGAAGAATCTGTTTCTTCCCATCACGAAGGAGAACTTTATGAGCAGCAAGGTACATACGAAATACATATGCTCCAACTGCGGAGCGGAAACTTTGAAGTGGATGGGGCGCTGTCCCCAGTGCGGGGAGTGGAATACGCTGGAGGAGCGGGTAGAAACGATGGCGCCTAAGAGCTTGGGGCCTTCTCTTTCTGCCAATCTTCAGAGCAATGCCAAACCACAGAAGCTTTCAGCCATTCATTTCAACGGAGACAAACGCATTCTTCTACATATAAATGAAGTGGACCGTCCTCTGGGTGGCGGCATTGTGAAAGGATCCGTCATTCTTTGGGGCGGCGAGCCGGGCATCGGTAAATCCACCCTCATTCTCCAGATCTGCCATGCCATGGCTTCCCAGGGGGAGAGCGTGCTTTACTGCAGCGGCGAGGAGTCGGAAATCCAGGTGAAGCTTCGGGCGGAAAGGCTTCATGTGAATGACGAAAACTGCTATATCTATGCCGGCAGCAGCATTGACGGCATTTTGAAGGAAGCGGAGAACCTGAAGCCTTCCATGCTGGTTATCGATTCCATTCAGACCATGTATATTTCAGGCGTGGATTCCCCCATGGGAAGTCCTGCCCAGATTCGGGACTGCACCTCGGCGCTGGTCCGTTTTGCGAAAAGAACCAATATTTCCGTCATGATTGTGGGCCATGTGACGAAGGAAGGAAATCTGGCGGGCCCCCGCATTCTGGAGCACATGGTGGACGTGGTGTTTTATCTGGAAGGGGACAGGAGCTACCAGTTTCGAGTGCTCCGCACGGTGAAGAACCGATTCGGATCCACAGCGGAGTCAGGCCTCTTTGTGATGGAAGGAAACGGACTCAAAGGCATTGAGGACCCATCAAAATATATGCTTAGAAACCGCAGCGAATCAGCGCCGGGCTCCATGGTGGTGGCCTGCATGGAAGGCCTTCGGCCGGTGCTGGTGGAAATGCAGGCGCTCACGGTGCACTCGGTGCTTGCCATTCCCAGAAGAATTGCTGCCGGATACGACTATAACCGCATGATCATCCTGCTGGCGGTATTGGAAAAAAGGGCCCGCATTCCTTTTTCCTCTGATGACGTGTACCTTAACGTGGCAGGCGGCTTTCGGGTCAGGGAAACAGCGGCAGACCTGGGCATTGCCCTGGCTCTGGTATCGGTGAAAAAGGACATTCCCCTGCCGGGAGGACTCATGGCTTTGGGGGAAATCGGCCTCACCGGTGAAGTGATGCCGGTTTCTAAAATCGGTCCCCGTTTGAAGGAAGCGGTAAAAATGAAATTCGACCGGTTCCTCCTGCCAGAAGGAAACAGGGAGGAAGTGACAGATTTCTGCAAAAGTCATGGCCTCACCGGTATGCTGGACTCCATGGTCTTCATCAGGCATCTGTCGGAAGCCTTGGAGTATATACGGTGACACGCTTTTTGAGGGGATATGAAGTGTGCTCGGGTTCTGCCCGTCATGTCCCTTTCTGCCTGCCCTCTTTCATTTCATAGAGGAAATCCCTTCCCAAATGTGATAAAATATAAAGGAAATTAGTATGCTGCATTGGACAGTTATGAAATCAGGAAGAAATTGACAGAAAAGAAGACCGGCGCTACCGGACTTCAAGGATTGAATTTGGTGGAAACGAGGGAATTGCAGGCATGAAGAGAAAACTGTGCGTTCTGCTGTTGACAGGCGTGCTTGCTTTGGGGACAGCAGGAATTTCACATGCAGATTATATGATCGGCTCCCAGGGGCCGGAGGTACGAAACCTGCAGAAAAGGCTGAATGTATATGGCTTTAAGGTCAAGGCTGATGGAAATTTCAATGTGGCTACCTGCAATGCGGTGAAGAAGTTCCAGCGGCGGAAGCATCTTTCCGCTGATGGCATTGTAGGTCCCGTGACTTATAAAGCACTCATGGGTAAGACCATGTACAGGGCAAAGGCAGACAAGCCATCCGGCAGGGGAAATGCGTCTATCCCTTATGTAGGCATCGACGATTCCCGGGTGGAATGGCATAAGGCAGGACCGGTGAGTGATACGGTCCGCGCCATCACTGATGAAGCACAGAAGTATGTAGGTGTACCTTACCAGTTTGGGGGAACCACACCCCGCGGCTTTGACTGCTCCGGCTTTATCCAGTATGTCTTCAACAGGAAGGGCATTATCCTTCCCCGAGGCGCTGACGAGCAGTACCTGTCGGGCAGAAAGATTTCAGTGAATGCACTGGAACCGGGGGATTTGGTTTTCTTCAATACCTATGAAGAAGGTGTTTCCCATTCGGGACTGTACCTGGGAGATGGCTATTTCATCAGTGCCACCAGCAGCCGGGGCGTGGCTGTAGCCACCATGAAGAACGGTTACTGGCATGACCGGTATGTAGGCGCCAACAGGGTGCTTTGATAGAAAAATGAAACCAATGAGGGCTGTAAAGAAATATGATTCATATTTCCTACAGCCCTTTGTACATACTGAGGTGATGGAATGAGAATTGCAATGCTGCAGATGGATGTGGCAGAGGGAGATAAGGAGAGAAATATCCGCCACGGCTTTGACCTTTTGGAGGAGGCGGCATCATCAGCGGATGTACTGGTGATGCCGGAGCTCTGGACCATCGGGTACAATTTCCATGATTTTAAGAATCGGGTAACCAGGGTCAATGATGGTCTGCTGGACCGCCTTTCCTCTTTTGCCGCCTATCACCATGTGACGCTGGAGGCGGGCACACTGCCTATTGAAAAAGAGGGGATCGTAAAAAACACGGGACTCCTTTTTGGCCCTGATGGAAGGATCCAGGCTCATTACAGCAAAAGGCATCTTTTTTATGGCTACCTGGAAGCCCAGCTCATGGCGCCAGGCACTCATCTGATGGATACGGCCATTGGCGGCGTCCGGACGGGCATGGCCGTATGTTATGAATTTTATTTTCCCAAAATGTGGAGAAAAATGGCCAAGGCCGGCACTACCCTGGTGCTGGCTCCCGCCTCCTGGCCCCGGGTCCATCTATCCCAGTGGGACGTACTTACCAGGGCCAGGGCCATTGAGAACGGCATGTGCATCTGCGCCGTCAACATGGTAGGCACCTATCACGGCGTGCAGCTGGGCGGCCATTCCCGATTCATTGATCCTGTAGGAAACCTGGAAGTGGAAGGGGATCTGGAAGAGCATATTTATTATGCAAACTATGATGAGGTGAAATATAAAAACCTGGGAAAGCAGCTGGCTGTAATCCGGTTGGAAAAGGAAATCGGGCAGTGAGGGGACGGAGCGCCCCTGGACCTGAAAGATTCAGAGACTGCAGAAGGGCGCGTCAACCTTCGGAAATACCGATAAAAGCCTCACATAAATCTAAATCATAAACAAATATCTATTTGCATGGACTGTGCCAGTCATATATAATGAAGAACACAACTACATTAAGGGGGTTTATCATGAAGGGCAATGATATTCGTGAATCATATCTTTCATTTTTTGAAAATCAAAAAGGCCATCTGAGATTGAAGAGCTTCTCTCTGATCCCGAAAGATGACCCCAGTCTTCTTTTAATCGGTGCAGGCATGGCGCCGCTGAAGCCTTACTTTACAGGCAAGGTGGAACCGCCGCGTCATCGTGTCACCACCAGCCAGAAGTGCATCCGCACCGGCGATATTGAAAACGTAGGCCATACAGCCCGCCACCATACTTTCTTTGAAATGCTGGGGAACTTCTCCTTTGGCGACTATTTCAAGAAAGAAGCCATCAGCTGGGCCTGGGAATTCCTGACGGAAGTTTTGAAACTGGACCAGTCCCGCCTGTATGTCACCATTTATCCCGATGACCATGAGGCCCATGATTACTGGCACAAGATGATCGGCCTGCCGGAAAACCATATTTATCCGCTGTCCGATAACTTCTGGGAAATCGGGGAAGGTCCCTGCGGCCCGGACTCTGAAATTTTCTACGACCAGGGCGAAGAATTCGGCACGGACCCGGAAAACCAGATGGGTGGCGACGGCGACCGCTTCCTGGAAATCTGGAACCTGGTTTTCTCCCAGTATGACCGCCAGAAAGACGGCTCCTACCTGCCTCTGGCTAAGAAAAATATTGATACCGGCGCCGGCCTTGAACGTCTGGCTGCCGTGCTTCAGAAGAAAAAGAATAATTTTGAAACAGATCTTTTCTTCCCAATTATCGAAGAAGCCTCTGCTTTGTCCGGCGTGCCCTATGGCCAGAGCGCCCAGGGAGATGTGGCTCTGAAGGTAATTTCCGACCATGCCAGAGCCATTACCAATATGATTGCCGACGGCATCCTTCCTTCCAATGAAGGCAGGGGCTATGTGCTCCGCAGAATCCTGCGCCGGGCTGTCCGTTTCGGAAAGCTTCTGGGTATTCAGGACGCTTTCATCGGCCAGATGATCGACGTAGTCATCAACATGATGAAACCGGCGTATCCGGAACTGGTGGACAAGCAGGCCTTTATTAAGAAAGTGGCCGGCGTAGAGGAAGACCGCTTCCATTCCACCCTCAATGCAGGCACGGATCTCCTTTCCGAAATGCTTGAAGATACAAAGAAGAAGCAGGGCACTGTCCTTTCCGGGGATAAGGTGTTCAAGCTGTACGATACCTACGGTTTCCCCTGGGAACTGACCGATGAAATTGCCAAGGAACAGGGCCTCACCATTGATAAGGAAGGTTTTGAAGCATCCATGGCAGAACAGAAGGAAAGGGCCAGAGCTGCCAGAGCCAAGGTTTCCGCCAAGGTGGCTACTCCGGACACCACCAAACTGGATGCAGCAAGCCTGACTACCGAAGACAGGGATGGAGAAACAAAGCTTCTCCTTCTCGGCAAAGAGGGCAAAGAAATCAAGGAAGCCGCAGACGGCACCGAAGTGACTGTAATCCTTCAGAATAATCCATTCCATGCAGAAGGCGGCGGTCAGGTCGGCGACACCGGCACCATTACCGGCGCTGAAGGCGTAATTGACGTAGAAGATACAAAGAAACTTCCCGATGGCATTGTCTACGTTATCGGCACCGTCCGTGAAGGCACCATTTCCGAGGGAGATACGGTGAAAGCAGTGGTGGATCGGGACAGAAGAGAAGATCTGGCCAGAAACCACACTGGCACCCATATGCTGCAGGCAGCGCTCCGTGAAGTACTGGGCGGACAGGTTAACCAGGCTGGATCCCTGGTGCTCCCTGACAGGCTCCGCTTCGATTTCACCTGGCCGGAACCTCTTTCTTCCAAACAGCTTTCCGCTGTAGAAGAAGCGGTAAACCGTGAAATCCTTCATGCCCTTCCGGTGAACATTACAGAAATGCCCCTGGAAGAAGCCAAGAAATCGGGAGCTATGGCACTGTTCGGTGAAAAATACGGCTCCGTAGTCCGCGTTGTTTCCGTAGGAGATTTCAGTAAGGAACTCTGCGGCGGCAGCCATGTAGGAAATTCCGGCGAACTGGGTTCTTTCCGCATTATCAGCGAAGGCGGCATCGGTTCCGGCCTGCGCCGTATCGAAGCAGTCACAGGCAAAAAGGCCTATGAAATGATGAAGGCTGACCGGGCGCTTCTCGAAAACTCCGCAGCCCTCCTGAAGGGAAAGGTGGAAAACATTCTGGAAAAGATTGAAAAACTCCTTTCCGAAGTGAAGGACCTGGAGAAACAGCTGGAAGCCATGAAGAAGCAGCAGACAAAGGATGAACTTGGTTCCATCATGCAGAACATCCAGGAAAAGAAGGGTGTTCCCTTCTTCGGCGCTGTGGTGCATGCAGATAATATGGACGACCTCAGGAAAGCCGCAGATGTGGTAAAAGCCAAACTGACCGGCGGCGCCTTCATTCTTGGCACCGTATCCGGCGACAAGGTGAATCTGGTGGGCATGGCTTCTCCGGAAGCGGTGAAAGCCGGCGTCCATATGGGCAAAGTAGTTTCCAAAGCAGCCAAAGTATGCGGCGGCGGCGGTGGCGGCAAACCGGCAGTAGCGCAGGCCGGCGGCCGTGATACATCGAAGCTGGAAGAAGCAGTCGGCGCAGGCGTTGCAGCTATTGCTGACATGCTTGGTTAAGGAGGGATATATATGTCAGTCTCTGATGAAACGATTTTGTTTAATACCAATGCTGATGAAGGAGAAAATCGGCAGGCAGCCATGGTTCTGCAGGAAGTTTATGCGGCTTTGAAAGAAGCAGGGCATAATCCTACGGTACAGCTTGTAGGATATCTTGTTTCAGGGGAGCCGACATATATTACCAGCCGCCATGACGCCAGAAGGCTTATTTCCGGCATCGAAAGAGATGAACTGGTGGAAGAGCTGGTCCGTTTTTACGTAAAGCACAAGGGCCTCTGATATGAGGATCATGAGTCTTGACGTAGGCTCCGTCACCATTGGCGTGGCAGTGAGTGACCTCTTCGGCTGGACAGCTCAGGGCCTGGAAACCATCCGCCATACCACCAGGGAAGCGGATTTTAAAAGACTCCGGCAGCTTACTGACCAGTACCAGGTGGAAGAATTCGTCATCGGTCTGCCCCTGAATATGGATGGCACCCGGGGAATCCGGGTGGAAAGGACCGAAGCTTTCGCCGAAGAACTGGCTAAGGCCTTTTCGGACATTCCCTATCACTTCTGGGACGAAAGGCTTACCACCGTGATGGCCCAGAAACAGCTCATCGCTGCCGACGTGAGCCGGAAGAAACGAAAGAAAGTCATAGATAAAATGGCAGCTGTGGCCATCCTGGAAGGATATCTGCAGCATCTTTCATTGAAAAACAGAGGATAAACCTATGACCGACAAAAAAGAAGACCCCATCATTATTACCATCACCGGTCCCGACGGCGATGAAAGGGACTACGTGCAGGACACGGTGATTCCCTTTGCCGGGAAAGAATTCGCCGTGCTTGTGTCCATTCCTGAAAAGGAAGACTCCGAAGAAGAGCCGGACATCATCCTGGCCAGAATCGATAGGGACGAAAATGGCGAAGCAGTATACCTGCCGCCTACGGACGAGGAATATGATGCGGTGGCGGACATTTACGACGCCATGTAAGAGATCAGGCAAAGAGAACTGCGGCTTACCCTGCCGCAGTTCTTTTGTGCTTATATATGTGATAGAATAGGAAGAAAGCGCTCTTGATGACACGCCCTGTCAGGCGTGAAGGGCGGGCTGCTTCATTGCGGCGGTTGTCAGTATTTTCGCATGCGAAAGGGGGAGCGCTTTTGGCGCCCGGGTTCTATCGTTCCCGTGCTCGTTCCTGTGCTAATACTAGTAAGGGTGGGCAGAGCGGGCACAATATGAGCCTCAAGCCAAGCCTCACCATGAATTGATGCATGTGGCCGCCCCTTCCGTCTTGCTGCGTTTACCCCGAAAGGGGGCAGGCAAAACGGAGGAGAGGAGCGCCTGATAAAACTGGCGGCGGAGCCGCCACCACCCTCTGAATCCTTTGAATTTTCGGGACCAAAGGGCCGGTCCATCTTAAGAACCTTACCTTTTAAACTAGAGTCTGGAAACTCCAGAGACATATACAAGGAGGACTTATGGGTAAACATTTTTCTTTTATCCATTGTGCTGATCTTCATCTGGGAGAACCGTTCCGCGATATCCGCATGGGAAGCAGCGGTCCCTGGAATGAACAGATAGGAAAGGCTACGTTTAAAGCCTTTGAAAAAGTGGTGGATGCAGCGCTGGAGAACCGTGTGGACGCCATTCTCATATCCGGCGACGTGTACAACGGGGATCACCACAGCTTGTCCGCCCAGATGGCCTTTGCCCGGGAACTGTACCGGGCAGCCCAGGGAGGCATTGAAATTTTTATGGTCCACGGGAACCATGATCCCGGCGAAGCCTGGCGCGCGGACATTCCGCTGCCGGAAACAGTCCATATTTTTCCGGCTGATCAGGTGACTTCCATTCCTCTGATGAAGGATGGGGAGAAGGCAGCCACTATTTATGGGATTTCCTATAAAACCCGGCATGTGAAGGAAAATCTGGCTAAAGAGTTTCATCGGGAAAAGGATGACGGCTTTGCCATCGGCATGCTGCATACCGACATGGGCGGCGCTGATTCACCCTATGCGCCCTGCACGGTGGATGACCTGAAGGCGGCGGGCATGGATTACTGGGCTCTGGGTCATGTGCATACAAGAAAGACCGTTTCCACTTCTCCCTACATTGTGTATCCCGGAAATACCCAGGGCCTGTCCCTTCGGGAAATCGGACCCAGGGGCTGCTATCTGGTGGATGTAGGGGCCTATGGTACGGTGACTTTGAAGTTTATTGAAACCGACACCATCCGCTGGATGGATATGACTATGGATATTTCTGCCTATTCCCAGACAGAAGAGCTGATTTCCGCGGTGACGAAAAGGCGGAGCGGTTTGAAGGAACTGACAGGAAGGCCTAATATCATCCGTCTGGTGTGCACCGGCAGCGGCCCTCTTCATGCCGTACTCTCCAGCGAGGACGGCAGGGATTTCATTCTTCAGTCCCTGAACGACAAGGAACAGTTCCGATATCTCTTCGCCTGGTTCGTGCGCCTGGAAGATCGGACCCGCACGTCTATCGATCTGAAGGAGCGAAGGGAACTGCCTGATGTGACCGGCAATTTTCTCAAAGCCTACGATGCTTTGAATGACCTTCCTGTGGATAAGAAAAAGGAAGAGCTCCGTACCATGGCGGAAAGCCAGCCGGAATTTGTGAAATATAAAAAACTGCTCCATTCCCTTCCTGACGAAAGTCTGCTCCGGTCCTTCCGGAAAGCAGAACTTTTGGGAGCGGAAATGCTGACGAAAGAGGAGGAAAAATGAAGATTACCGATCTCCAGCTCCAGCAGTACGGCATTTACCACGATGCCTCCTGGCAGCCTTCCCAAACCTCTCTTAACATTGTGATGGGGGAGAACGAAAGCGGTAAGACCACCATGCTCCGTTTCATCCGGGACATGCTCTTCGGCTATGGCCGGGGCAAATGGCAGGGACGGAAAGGAAATATGGGATTCATCCGCTCCGACGGCCAGACTTATCGGGTATACCGTAATGAAAAAGAGCAGTGGTTTGAAAACGCAAACCATGTGAAATTTACGGAAGACCTGCCTGCCGCCTGGTGGCATGGTCTTAACCGGTCCATTTATGAAAAAATTTTCGCCGTAGGCCTGGAAGACCTGCAGGGAGCCAATTTTCTGGCCAATGATCGTGTGAGAAGCCGTTTCTTTATGCTCCAGGGCGGCGACAAGCTGGCAGCGGCCAAGGCGGAACTGGAAGAAGAAAAGGCCAAGCTCTTTTCAGGAAGCCCGCAGGGAAAGCGGAAAATCAACCAGCTGGCCGCCGATTTGGAAGAAGCGGAAAAAGAACTGGATGGCCTGTCCAATCAGGAAAAGGAATTTTCCGACCTCCAGCGCAGGCAGGAGGAAATGAAAAAGCAGGCTTCTGCCCTCAAGCAGCAGCTGGACAGGGACAACGAAGAAAACGACCGCCTGGGAAAAAGGCTGGGCGCCTGGAAATATTACCAGCAGGCGATAAACGTGAAACACCAGCTGGATCTGTCTTCCCAGGTCACCATGTTCCCTTCCAACGGTAAGGAACAGTGGAACCAGCTCATGAACCGCATGAAGGTCATCCATGACCAGAAGGAATCGCTCCAGGAAAAACTGGACGCCTACAAGCCCGTAAAGAAAGAGGAAATCATCCCCTGGATGGGCGTGGAAAACGAACTGGAAAAGCTGTATGTGGACCTGGGCCAGTGGCGGCAGACCCTTTCAGATGCGGAAAACATGGAAAAGGAAAAAGCAGACTGGCGCATGGATTTCGTCAATCTGGGCTATTCCCTTCCCCTCTGGGACCGCCCTTTAAGTTTGGACAAACCCTGTGCCAGCGTGGACTGGGAAGAAGGACGCCGCCTTGCCGGCAGCCTGGGCGTCCGGAACAATGAACTCCATTTCTGGGAGCAGCGGGAACCGGAAGTGGAAAAACTCTCGGGCGACCTGGTCCTTCCAAAACAGGAAGAATCGGAGTCGGACTGGCAGAAAATCGAATCCATGGCCGCTGAACTGGAACAGGTGCTCCACGAGGAAGCGGACATCCAGTCCGAAATAGATGATATCAGCGGCAGAGAAGATAAGAAATATACGCCCTGGCTGTGGATGAGCCTTGTGCTCCTTCTGGCAGCGGCCGCAGGCATTGCCGCCTTCTACACCGCCAGAGCCGGAGTGGCTGCTATGTACGGTTCCGCCGGTGCTGCCATCCTGGCCATCCTTTTCTACGTTCTCCACAGCCATGTGATCCATAAAAAAGGAAATACCCTGGAAAAACTGGCTGCCCGGAAAGACGAACTGGAAGTATCCCGCAAACAGATCAGCGAAAAATTCCCCGGCCAGGCGCCGAAAACAGTGGATGAACTCAAGGCCTTCCACAATCTCATGCAGGAGAAACGATCCGGCTTCTACAAGGATCAGGCCAAAAGACAGGCCATTTCCTGGAAAAAGGAAACCATCCGGAAACAGGAACAGCAGCATAAAAACTGGGAAGAAGAAGGCAGCATCCTTACAGAAAAAAGGGATAAGGCCGAAAAAGCCTGGAATAACTGGCTTTCTGAAAACAGCCTTCCCCGGACGGGAGCGGAAAACCTGTCTGCTCTCCAGGAACAGTGGCAGAAAATTTACTCTGCCGAAGGGAAAGGGAAAATCATGGACCTTCGGCTGGAACAGATCGATGCCAAACTGGACGCCTTTGCTGAAAGGGCACAGTCCATTATCGCTGCCACGAAACTTCCCTATGCCGTCAATCCCGACAGTATAGCCGACATTTACGAAGAAAACCACCGCCGAAGCCTGGAGTGGGAAGCGCTGCAGGAAAAGAACAACCAGCACGCCGCCTACGAAAAGGAAATGGCCAAACTGGACGAAGGCTGGGCCTCCTGCCAGCGTGAAATGGATACACTGCTGAACCTGGTCCACGCCAGAAACGCGGAAGAATTTGCAGAAAAAGTGAACGCCCACGAACACCATGACCAGATTGCCAAGGAATGGGAAAGAGTGAAACAGGACCTCCGCATGTATGCTGGCGGGGAAGAAGAATTCGAAACCCTTTGGCATGCCCTGGAAACAGGCCAGTACGACCAGTGGATGGAAAAACATAACGAACTTTCCAGAAAAGTAGAAGAAGAAACAAAAGAACTGGGCGAACTCCAGAGAAGCCAGGGCGCCATTGACAACGAAATCTTCCGCCTGGCAGGAGACGATTCCATGACCGCAGCGCTGCAGAAAAAAGAAAAAATCGAAGCAGAACTGCAGTCGGCTCTGGAAGAATGGCTCACCCTCATGTATACCGAAGAACTTCTGACCCGGGCCCAGTCCATTTACGAATCGGGCCGGCAGCCGGAAATCATGAAAATGGCCAACGAATTCCTGAAAGACATGACCATGGGGAAATACGCCCTTCATATTTCCGACAACGGAAAGGACATTTATATCGAAGACAGCATGCACGGCGTAAAGACAGAAAAAATCTGGTCCTCCGGCACCGGAGACCAGGTTTATCTTGCCATCCGCCTGGCCATGGCTCTCTCCTTTGGAGAGCACATTGAACCGCTGCCCATCGTTCTGGACGATATCTTCGTCCGCTTCGATGAAAAACGGCAGCGCGAAACCCTCCGCTTCCTCATGGATCTGGGCAAAAAACAGCAGATCTTCCTCTTCACCTGCCATGAAAGAACCATGCACATTGCAGAAGAAGTAGGATATGAAAAGGGAACAGGAGAGTTCATCCATCTGTCTGCCGGACAGATCGAGCAGGTAGGGCAGTAGAGGTATCAGACGTCAGAAGGCTATTTTCCCGGATGCAGGAGGGGGCTTCTTAGGCGCCACAGTCGGGCATTAGGGTGCTCGCTTCATGTGCAGGCTATACTCGAAAAATAGCCTGATTCGACAATGCTGCAGGACTGTCGCCTTCCAGGGGAGGGCGGCTTTGGCACTTCGTCATACATCACTGGCGGCACAAGGGTAAGCACGTAACGTCAGGCTCCTTCTTTGGGCGGCAATTCTGCGTAGAATTCCAAGTCGGGCAAAGTTGGCCCTCACAGAATGATTATGATACTCGATGTGGACGTGACCGCCGAAAGGCGGCATTATAATACTCATCGCCCGCAAGGGCGATACCACAACCCTCGGCCCGAAGGGCCGTCAAACTTACGAACCCTCCGGCCCATAGGGCCGGTCCACCTTAAGAACCCTCCCTCATAATGCTGACTTCATACTCATCGCCCGAGAGGGCGATACCACCACCCTCTGAACCCTCTGAACCTTTTGAACCTTTTGAACCTTCTGAACCTTCACACCGAAGGTGTGTCCAATGGCGAAGATGCCACCGCAAACCTCGGTCCAAAGGGCCGCCAACTCTCTGAACCCCTGGGCCCCAAGGGCCCATCTATCCTAATAACCCTTATCACCCGCAAGGGCGCCACGGAAAGAAGGTATCCTATTGAACACAGAAAAAACAGTTTCTGCCGGCAGAAAGAAAAAGAAACTTCATATTGAATTTCTTCGAGCCCTCTGCATCTGGCTGGTTATGTTTACCCATACATCGACTGCCGGCTTTTCTTTATATATTGAGAGGCCCGCTTCATTTTTCTATCCTCTCTATCTGGCTGTGCCTTTCTGGGTGAAGACGGCGGTGCCCATTTTCTTTATGATTTCCGGCGCCCTTCTTCTGGGAAAAGAGGAGCCTATCTCTACCATCTGGAAGAAGAGGATATGGCGGTTCCTGCAGGTGATTTTTGTATTTTCCCTGATTAACTATGTGTGGTTCTACCATAACCTGCCCCTGTCCATTCCCGGACACATAGCCAAGTTCTTTACCCTTCTCTACACGTCGGACCTGGCTACGGCCTACTATTTTCTCTATATCTATATTTCCTTCCTTCTCATGCTTCCCATCTGGAGGAAGCTGGTGAAGGTGTTGGATGAGAAGCTTTATCTGTACCTCATCGGTCTGAACCTGTTCTTTGTGGGTGTGATGCCCATGGTGTCTTTCCTCATTTTCAAGGGGAGCGCAGAAATGAATTATTTCCTGAATCCTCTCCTGGCGGTGAGCGAGCCTACTTTTTACTTCCTCATGGGCTACTGGATTGAAAATGTGCTGCCCCAGAGCTGGCTGACGAAAAGGAATCTGGTGAAACTGGGAATCGCTGCTCTCCTCGGTACCGCAGCCGCCGGCGCCATGACCTGGTACCACGGCATCGCAGCGGGGGGAATGACCGAGGCCATTTCCGAACGGTTCTACGATTCCTTCCTCTTTTTGAATACCGCTTTTGTCTTCTGCACCTGCCGCTGGTGGTTCAGCACTCATCATGTGTCGGAAAAGGCGGGGAAGGCGCTGGTATTCTTTGGCAGCATGTCTTTCGGCGTCATGCTGTTTGAAGAAATTACAAGAAATCTGACCCACGTAATTTACACCCATATTCTTTTGAAATATATGTATCGTATTCCTTTCATTGATGCGGTAATATGGATTTCCATGGCCTATGCTCTGGGCGTTGTGATTACCTGGGGACTGAAGAAGATACCTTACTTTGCCCGCCTTATATAGGGAAGCACTGATTAATTCATAGAGTTTTCTTTTATAAGAATTTTTATGCACTGTTTCGTCATGGGCTTCCTTAAATAGCTCGCTATTCGCGTCAGCCCATTCCTCACATTGCATAAAAATTCAAGAATAAAAGTATACAATGATTTAATCAGCGCTTCCATAGGGAGAACTCGTCCAAAGGGCGGTACCTCCAGATTCTCTCAATATACAAACATTGACAGACATCTCTGACCCGCCGAAAGGCGGGTTAAATTTTCCCCTTGCAAGTGTCCTTTCTTTTTGATAAAATAGAAAAGCTTGAGTACAAGTACACATGTCCGTGGATTTCGTATCTGTGCCCTCTGACAGGGTGGTTACGGGAGAAGAAGCGGGCAGAGGTTATTAACAGGAGGTTTTTATTATGTCAGTTGTATCCATGAAACAGTTGTTAGAAGCAGGCGTTCATTTTGGTCATCAGACCCGTCGCTGGAACCCGAAGATGGCTCGGTTCATTTTCACCGAACGCAACGGTATCTACATCATCGATCTGCAGAAGACCGTGAAGAAAGTAGAAGAAGCATATGCTTTCATCCGTGATGTAGCAGCTAAAGGCGAACCCATTCTCTTCGTAGGTACCAAGAAGCAGGCTCAGAATTCCGTGAAGGAAGAAGCTACCCGCTGCAATCAGTTCTATGTCAACGAACGCTGGCTCGGCGGCATGCTCACCAATTTCCGCACCATCCAGACCCGTATCAACCGTCTGAAAGAACTGGAAAAGATGTTTGAAGAAGGCACCACTGACCAGTATCCGAAGAAGGAAGTTATCCTTATGAAGAGAGAACTGGAAAAGCTGGAAAAGAACCTGGGCGGCATCAAAGACATGAAGAGACTGCCGGGAGCTATTTTCATCATCGATTCCAAGAAAGAAGAAATCGCTGTTTCCGAAGCTCACAAGCTCCACATCCCCGTTGTTGCTACCGTTGATACCAACTGCGATCCCGATGTCATTGATTATCCGATTCCTGCCAACGATGACGCTATCCGCGCTGTAAGACTGCTCACCAGCAAGATGGCTGACGCTGTTCTCGAAGGCCGTCAGGGCCAGCAGGAAGAAGCCGCTGCTGCTGAAGAAGCAGGCGAAGCTGCTGAAAACGCAGAAGAAGCTGCTGAAGCTCCGGCTGAAGATAAGGAATAATCTTAACCTGTAAGGCAGGGGCTTCCTTAAAGCCCCGGGGCTTCGGCCCAAGAATCAGACAAACACCTTGAATTTTATGATGGAGGTCATAAGATGAAAATCACAGCTAGTATGGTAAAGGATCTGCGTACTAAAACCGGTGCAGGCATGATGGACTGCAAGAAAGCACTGGTTGAAGCTGATGGCGATGTAGAAAAGGCTGTAGACATTCTCCGTGAAAAGGGACTGTCCCAGGCTGCGAAGAAGGCAAGCCGCGTAGCTGCTGAAGGTGCTGTAGTTTCCGCTATCTCCGAAGATGGCAAAACCGGTACCATCGTTGAAGTCAACTGCGAAACCGATTTCGTAGGAAGCAATGATGATTTCAAGGCACTGGCTCACTCCATTGCACAGCAGATTATCGCCGTAAATCCGGCTGATGTGGATGCTCTCCTGGCATCCGACATGAACGGCAAGTCCGTGAAAGACACCGTAACGGAAGCGGTTGCCAAGATCGGCGAAAACATTTCCGTTCGCCGCTTCGTCCGCTATGAAAGCGCTGAAGGCAAAGTGTACAGCTATATCCATGGCGGCGGCAAGATCGGTGTCCTGGTAGAACTGAAAGGCGGAGACGACGAACTGGGCAAGGACATTGCCATGCAGGTTGCTGCTGCTAATCCTTCCTACCTGGACCGCAGCGAAGTTCCCCAGGCTGAAATCGAACACGAAAAAGAAGTTCTTGCTGTGGAAGCAAGAAACGAAGGAAAACCGGAAAAGATCATCGAAAAGATGGTTCTTGGCAGAATCAACAAGTACTACAAGGAAGTATGCCTCGTAGACCAGGAATTCATCAAAGACGGCGATCTGACCATTGCCAAACTTCTGAAATCCAAGAATGCGGAAGTTCTTCGTTTTGCCCGTTACCAGCTTGGTGAAGGCATCGAAAAGAAGCAGGACGACCTGGCAGCAGAAGTTGCAAAACAGCTGAATCAGTAATCCTAACAATTATAAGAGGACACTTTTTAGTGTTCTCTTATTTTGTAAATGGGAGAAAATTACTATATAATAAATAGAGAACTTTTATGTTATTTCTGGGGGTGTACCATGGAAGCTGAAACGAAACATTACAAAAGAGTTATGCTGAAATTGTCCGGCGAGGCGCTGGCCAACGACAAGGGATTCGGCATTGATCCGGAAGTGGTTTACAGGCTGGCCCGGGAAATCAAGGAAGCCTGCGAATCGGGCGTAGAAGTGGCTGTAGTCGTAGGCGGCGGCAACATCTGGAGAGGCCTGAAAGGCAGCCAGGGCGGCATGGACCGTGCATCCGCCGACTACATGGGCATGCTGGCTACAGTTATCAACTCCGTGGCTCTGCAGGATGCGCTGGAAAAACTGGGCGTATCCACCCGCGTGCAGACCGCTATTGAAATGCGGCAGATTGCTGAACCCTATATCCGCCGCCGCGCCATTCGCCATCTGGAAAAGGGAAGGGTAGTTATCTTCGGCGCCGGCACCGGCAATCCCTATTTCACCACCGATACCACCGCGGCTCTGCGCAGCGCTGAAATCGAAGCAGACGTTATGCTCATGGCAAAGAAACAGACCGACGGAGTATACGATGCAGATCCCAAGTACCATCCGGAAGCCAAAATGTTTACGCACCTCACCTACAACGATGTACTGCAGAAACAGCTGGCTGTCATGGATAACACGGCCATTACACTGTGCATGAATAATAATATTCCTATTGTTGTCTTTAATATCGATGTTCCCGGAAATATTGTCAAAGCGTGCAAAGGCGAAACCCTGGGCACCCTCATTGAAAGGAAATAATTATGTACGAAGACGAACTGAAAACCTTATCCGAAAAAATGGACAAGTCCATCAACGCCCTGAAGAGCGAATTTACCTCCATCCGTACAGGCCAGGCCAATGCCAGCCTGCTGGACCGGATTTTCGTAGAATATTACGGCAGCCGCACCCCTGTGACCCAGGTAGCCTCCGTTACCGTACCGGAAGCCAGGATGCTGGTAGTGCAGCCCTGGGATAAATCTCTGTTGAAAGAAATTGAAAAAGCCATCCTCCAGTCCGACCTGGGCCTGGTTCCTATGAACGATGGAAACCTCATCCGCATGGCCATTCCCCAGCTCACAGAAGAAAGACGTAAAGAACTGGTAAAAGTGGTCAATAAGAAATCGGAAGAAGCCAAAGTCGCTGTCCGCAACATCCGCCGCGACGGCAACGTATTCCTCAAAAAAGAAGAAAAGAACAGCGACGTGTCCAAGGACATCATCAAAGATACGGAAGACAAAATTCAGAAGCTCACTGACAAGAAGATTAAAGAAGTAGAAGCAGTGACCGAAAGAAAAATCAAAGAAATCATGTCCGTTTGAGACCCCTTCACGGGCAGGGCTGAGAGGATTTTCCCCGAAAGGGTTATAATTGGGCGCCTTTACATCATAAAAGGCGCCCTCTTATGATGTAACTGTTTTAGCCTGTGAGCTGGTGGCGGCCAGGATCGGGGCATGCTTTCCCGTATTCCCACAAGGGCCTGTGGCTATGAGGGCTGCGGCAGGCACCTTAAATAGATGGCGCCAGTTTGTATAAAACCGCGGTAGTGACCCGGTGGGCTGTGAAAGCCATACAACCGCCCTGCGGGCGTCGGAAATGCACCCCTTTTGGTGGCTGGCGCCACCACCTTCCCCCCGGCGGGGGGACTTTATTCTTCGCTATGCGTTAGCTTTATTCTGCCCCTGTGCACATCCTGCATAGGATGTGCAAGTCGGTCAAAGTAGGCCCTTAGCCTGCCCATAAAAGGGCCTTCCTTTCGATTGACCGACCGAACTGCGGGGGAAGTCTGGCGAAGCCGGATAGGGGGAGGCGAGCGCAGCGAGCCAGTCAGCAGAATGCGTATCAAGCTATATGACCCATAACGACAATCCCGTAACGCTGATTTTATAAGCATTGCCCGAAGGGCAATCCGCAACCCTCGGCCGAAAGGCCGTCAAACTTAAGAACCCTCCGGCCGTCAGGCCGGTCAATCCTAAGAACCTTCACACCGCAGGTGTGTCCAATGAACCCTCACGCCGTAGGCGTGTCCAAGCAATTAAATCTTTGTATCCTGAAACGAGGAATGATATATGTCTGATAAAAAGGCATTTCCTGAACATGTGGCCATCATTCTGGATGGCAATGGCCGGTGGGCCAGAGAGAGAGGCCGGGAGAGAACTTACGGGCACCAGGTAGGTGCCGCCAATGTGAAGACCATTGTACGGGCTGCCGGACATATGGGGATCAAGGTGCTTACTCTCTACGCCTTCTCTACGGAGAACTGGAAAAGACCGTCTCTGGAAGTACGCTTCCTGATGAAGCTTTTTAAAAATTATCTGATTTCCCAGTTGAAAGAGCTGGTGGAGGACAATGTGCAGGTCCACATTGTGGGCGATACGTCCGTCCTTTCCGAAGGCCTTCGGAAGGGCATTGCAGAGTGCGAGCGGGACACGGCCCGAAATAACGGCATGGTGCTCAATGTGGCCATCAATTACGGCGGCCGTATGGAAATTGTCCATGCTATGCGTGAAATAGCCGAAAAAGTAGAGAGGGGAGAGATTGATCCTTCTACTATTTCTGAAGATACGGTGAAAGCCCATCTCTATCCCTCCGATGCTATGGATGTGGATCTTCTCATTCGTACAGGCGGGGAGTCCCGTATTTCCAATTTCCTTCTCTGGCAGGCTTCCTACAGCGAGCTCTATTTCACTCCCGTGCTGTGGCCCGATTTCACAAAAGAAGAGCTTGAAAAGGCTGTGGACTGGTACACCGGAAGGGACCGCCGGTTCGGCGGCCTCACGGAAAAGGATCACTAGGAGGTATTATGAAAGTTCGTGTTTTGACTGCCATTGTGGGAATTATCGCCGTGCTCTGCCTGGTGTGGCTGGGCGGCTGGTTCCTTACGGGGGCTGTATTTCTTGTTTCCCTCATAGCCCTGGCGGAGTACGACCGTATGCTGAAGCAGCTTTCCATCCGCATCTACCGTATTCCTGCGGCCATTGCCATAGGGGCGGTGGTGCTGTCTGCCGGCTTCTATTCCGTGAAGGTCTTTACAGCGGTGATTTTCCTTTCCTTCTGTCTTCTTCTTTTCCTCATTCTTTCCATTAAGAAGGAAGAAATGACAAATCTGGTGTACACTTCCTTCGGGAGCCTTTATTTCGGCCTGGGGTTCGGCACCCTGGCCCTTCTCCGGGGCAGCCGCGAGCTGCTTCCCGCAGGGGCAGTGAACGGGGATCCGGGGATTTTTCTCATCCTCTTTGCCCTGGTGTGTACCTGGGCCAGCGATTCCTTCGCCTATCTGGCAGGGAAGAGTTTTGGGAAACACAAAATGGCGCCCCATATCAGCCCCAATAAGACAGTGGAAGGACTGATCGGCGGCGTTCTGGGCTGCGTAGTGCTGGGCATGGCCATTGCCTATGGTTTTTCCTACGACATGACCCATGCTTTCTTCCTCTCCCTCATGGCGGCCGTCATGGCGCCTGTTGGGGACCTCTTTGAGTCCTACATCAAGCGGGCCTGTGATATTAAGGATTCCGGAAACATTCTTCCAGGCCACGGCGGCATGATGGACCGTTTCGACAGTCTGCTTTTTGTAGCGCCGTCCCTGGCGGCGGTGCTGGCCCTGCTTAGGTGAAAGGAGTTTCTATGAAGGAAATTGCAGTATTAGGTTCTACCGGTTCCATCGGCACCCAGACGCTGGACGTGATCCGCTCTCATCCGGACCTTTTCCATGCCCAGGTGCTCTGCGCTAACAAAAGCGTGGAAAAGCTCCTCCGGCAGGCAGAAGAATTTCATCCTGCCGCTGTAGTGGTCAGTGATGAAGAAGCGGGCAGGAAATTCAAATCTCTCTATACAGGACCTGCCGAAGTGATCATCGGGCAGGAGGGCCTCACTGAAGCCGCTCTTCGGGACGATGTGGATCTGGTGCTGGTGGCAGTGGTGGGTATTGCAGGACTGGCCCCCACCCTGGCTGCCATTGGAGCAGAAAAGGAACTGGCCCTGGCCAATAAGGAAACCCTGGTGGCCGGCGGCAGTCTGGTGCTGGCGGAAGCAAGAAAGCACCATGTTCTCATCCGTCCCGTGGACAGCGAGCACAGCGCCATTTTCCAGTGTATGCTGGGACAGGACAGAAAGCATATCCACAAACTTCTCCTCACCGCCTCCGGCGGTCCCTTCCGGGAGAAAACAAAGGAAGAACTGAAAAAGGTGACTCTGGCCGATGCTATGAAGCATCCTACCTGGAACATGGGCATGAAAGTAACCCTGGATTCGGCCACCATGTTCAACAAGGGCCTGGAAGTCATCGAAGCCCACTGGCTCTTCAACGTGGACTACGATGATATTGAAGTGATCGTCCAGCCCCAGAGCCTGATCCACTCCATGGTAGAATACGATGACGGCTCCATTATGGCCCAGATAGGAAATCCCGACATGCGTCTGCCTATCCAGTTCGCCCTGACCTATCCGGAAAGACTGCCTTCCCCTTCGAGGCAGTACGTCAACTGGCGGGACATAGCATCCATTATTATTGAAAAGCCGGACCTGGAAGTCTTCCGTTCCCTGAAAATGGCCTATGAAGCCGGGAAACAAGGAGGCACCGCAGGCACTGCCTTCAACGCAGCTAATGAAGAAGCCATCCGCGCCTTCATCGCCGGCCGTATTTCTTTCCTTTCCATTTATGACGTGGTGGAAGAAACCCTTTCCAGGTTTTCCTCCCGTGAAATTCACTCCTATGAAGACATTATGGAAGCAGACCGGCAGGCAAGAGCGCTGGCAGAAAGTGAAATCCGGAGGATCGCTCCATGTTAGTCAATATTCTGGCTCCCATCTTTGTTTTTGCAGTGATTGTCCTCATCCATGAAGGCGGCCATTTCCTGATGGCCAAGCTCACCGGCATGAAAGTAGAAGAATTTGCCGTAGGCTTTGGTCCCAAGCTGGGTGGCATCAAAAGGGGAGAAACCCTTTATTCCCTTCGGGCCATCCCCCTGGGAGGATTCAACCGCATCGCCGGTATGGACAGCAGTGATAAAAACGATGACCCCCGGGCCTTCGTGAACCGTCCTGTATGGGCCAGACTCCTTGTCATTGCGGCAGGCTCCGTTTTCAATGTGCTCCTTGCCTTCTTCATCTTTGCTGGCGCCTTTCTCTACGCAGGCTATCAGACGTTCCCGGACCTTCCCGTCGTAGGCGGCGTCCTCTCCGGCACCTCTGCAGAAAAGCAGGGCATCGAAAAAGGGGACACCATCCTCACCGTGGCCGGCCAAAAAGTAGATACATGGACGGACATCGGAAAAATCACAAAAACCCTGGACACTCGTATCGTCCCCGTCACCGTGAGCCATGAAGGAGAAGAGAAAACCCTCACCATCATGATGACAGACGGTGACAATGGCCGGCCCATCATCGGCATTTCTCCCTACCTGGAGCACCATGACGTAGGCTTGGGAGAGGCCTTCCTTATGGGCGGAGAGCGCTGCCTCTTCCTGCTTAAAATGATGGTCACCGGTCTTGTCGATATGATTTCCGGCCACGAAGCTGACGTAGCTGGCCCCATCGGCGTCGCCCGCATGAGCGCCCAGGTAGCCGACACCGGCTTTCTCTCCCTCCTTCTCTTCATCGCCCTCCTCAGCCTGAACCTGGGATTCCTGAACCTTCTCCCCATACCCCTTCTGGACGGAGGCGTCCTCATTCTGACCCTCATCGAAGGCGTGAGTGGAAGAGAACTTCCGGAAAAAGCGCTCTACTACATACAGGCCGTGGGAGTCACCATTCTTCTGGGACTCTTCCTCTTCGCCATGAGCAATGATATTCAGGGACTGATGAAATAGGGCCGTCAAACTTACGAAGCCTCCAGCCGTGAGGCCGGTCAATCTTAAGAACTTCACGCCGCAGGCGTGTCCAAGGCGGAGCAGGCACCTACCCTTTGAACCTCCTGAACCCGGGCTGCAGAGTGGCTCCATGGCGATCACACAACCCTTCTACACAACCTGCGGCACCAACCTTAACCTTTTTTTATCTGCGGCGAAGCCGCTACCGCAACCCTCGGCCTGAAAGGCCGTCAAACTTACGAACCCTTCGGCCAACGGCCGGTCAATCTTAAGAACCCTCACATCAAAGAGGTGTCCATGAATACGTTATTTACCCAAACAATCAGGTGATAAAATGGAAAAAACCAGACAGATCCATGTAGGCCCCGTTGCCGTAGGCGGCGGCGCGCCCATTGCCATTCAGTCCATGAGCACCTTCAGCCCTGTGGATACAGAATATGCGGCAGCCCAGATCAACGCCCTCCACAAAGCGGGCGCCGACATTGTCCGGGTGGCGGTGCCCGATAGAAAGGCCGCTGAATCCCTGGGGGCCCTGCGGGAAAAAGTGGACGTGCCGCTGGTGGCGGATATCCATTTCGACTACCGCCTTGCCCTGACCGCCATGGAACAGGGCATTGATGCCCTCCGTATTAACCCGGGAAACATCGGCAGCCGGGACAATGTAGTGAAAGTGGTGGACATGGCCAGGGAAAAACATATTCCTATCCGTATCGGTATTAACGCCGGCTCCCTGCCTCAGCACATCCTCGACGCATACGGCGGCCATCCCACGGCGGAAGGCATGGTGGCCGGTGCCATGGAACATGTGAAAATCCTGGAAGAAGAAAACTTCCACGATATCGTCATTTCCGTCAAATCTACTGACGTTCCCATGATGGTGAAGGCCAACCGCCTCCTTCATGAACAGGTGAACTACCCCCTTCATCTGGGCGTCACCGAAGCAGGGACCCTCTACCGCGGCACCATTAAATCGGCCATCGGCATCGGCAGCCTCCTTCTGGACGGCATTGGCGATACCATCCGTGTCTCCCTCACCGATGACCCGTTGAAAGAAGTGAAGGCCGCCAAAGAGATCCTGAGCTCCGTGGGCATGCAGCAGTACGGTCCCGTCCTCGTTTCCTGCCCCACCTGCGGCCGCACCCAGGTGAACCTCATCCATATGGCTCAGGAAGTGGAAGAGAAAATCCAGAAATTCAAGAAACCCATCCGCGTAGCCGTCATGGGCTGCGCTGTCAATGGTCCCGGCGAAGCCAGAGAAGCAGACTTCGGCATAGCCGGTGGAAAAGGCAGCGGCCTCCTCTTCAGAAAAGGAAAAATCCTGAGGAGCGTACCGGAAGAAGAACTGATTCCTGCCTTGATGGAAGAAATAGAGAAATTTGAGAATCAGTAATTTAAGGGCTGTGAATTCATTCATCACTATAGCGCCCTATGAAAACCAGAAAAAGGACTTTCGCACTTACGAGTGCAAAGTCCTTTTTCTGGTGAATACATGTTCATCTTGACTCTTTCCGGTTAACCTGGATATATTAAAAAATAATATGTCAACAAAAGCAAAAGACTCTAGCTTACAAAAAGGCGGAGGGAACATGATGGACAAGGTAAGGCGTGCAGGAATTCTGGGGACCGGAAGTTATGTGCCGGAGAAGGTGGTTACGAATGATGACCTTTCAGTCATGATGGAATCGCTTTTCTTCCCTATGAACCTGAAGAACCTTTCCCCCTTGATTATTGCATTTTCTTTGCATAATCCGTAAAATGAAGAAAAAATAAAATTTTTTATTTTCCACGTTCACATACAAGCGATTTTTTCTATTATATTAGTAGAAGGAACAAGTTTATAAAGCAATTCTGAAGGCACAGGCTTTCCTGCCAATCCTAGGTCCGGCAGGGAAGGGTATTTCGGACATGCGGGGATCCCCTTGTTTCCTTCCATCCAATTTGGCCAAAAAGGATAAAAGATATGAACTACACAATGAACCCAGGACTCTAAATCAGCTCCACATATGCAGAAATGACGGGAGACTCGTGTATGGCGCGCGCCGTCGTACTTCGGTACAGCAGCGGCCGTAGACCATGCAGACACCGAACTCATTGGGCATAGGGGATGGGAAGGTACCGGGGTTCTTTGTGGTGGGGGACGCGGAGCGGCCGCAGGTTATAGCAGCTGGCAGCTTACCATAATCTGCGGCGAAGCTGCATCCTTTTGATGCAAAGGCGCAGCCCTCAGCGCAAAGGGGGCCAATGAACTCTTTGAACCATCTCCTGTTCATGATATAATGTCCATAATCACCAATAGAAAGAAGGTATACCATGCAGAGACTTGTTTCTTATAATTACAACGGCCAGCGCCAGTGGGGCGTGCTGGCTTCTGATGGAGTTTCCATTTATTCCGCTGAGGATCTGGAGGAGACTTATTTCATTCCTCTGGGGGAGACTATGGAGGAGTTTATCGAGTCCGGCGAGGAGGGGCTTTTGAATCTGGCCAGGGCTTTGGAAATGAATGAGAAGGATAAATCCATCGAGCCTCTTTCTCTGAAGGATGTGCGGCTGGAGGTGCCTTTTTATCCCCGGCGCAATATTCTGTGCGTGGGCAAGAATTACCAGGCCCATGTGAAGGAGTTTGACCAGAACGCCAATGCGAAGAATCCTGCTGTTCCTATTTTCTTTACGAAAGCCACCACATCTGTCATCGGGCCTGATGAAGAAATCGACAGTCATCCGGCTGCGACGAAGGAAGTGGATTATGAAGGGGAGCTGGGCGTCATTATCGGCAAGCGGTGCACTAATGTGGCTGCAGAGGATGCCATGAAGTATGTGTATGGCTACACCATTATTAACGATGTGACAGCTCGGGATCTGCAGAGAAAGCACGTACAGTGGTTCAAGGGTAAGAGTCTGGATACTTTCTGCCCCATGGGGCCTACGGTGATGGTGGGGGACTGGCCTGTGCCTTTTACTATTTATACGAAGGTGAACGGTCATCTCCGCCAGGAGGGGTCTACCAATGATTTGATTTTCTCCATTCCCCGGCTTATCGAGGTTCTTTCTGACGGCATGACGCTTCTTCCCGGCGATGTGATTGCCACCGGTACGCCCCAGGGGGTAGGTATGGGACAGAATCCGCCGCAGTTCCTGAAAAAGGGGGATGTGGTAGAAATCACCATCGATCCCATCGGCACTCTGAAGAATACAGTGAAATAAGGAATGTAAAAAGACCGGCTGCCCGGTCTTTTTTGATGCGCTTTTATCGGCGGAAATAGAAAAGAAGCGGCAGATATTGTATAATAAAACAAATATCCGTGATTCAAATGAATGGAGGAGATTACTATGGAAGAAAAAAGAGAAGCCGCTAACTTTATTGAAGCGGAAATCAATAAAGACATAGCCAATCATGTCTATGCCAATGGAAGGGTGCTCACCCGTTTCCCGCCGGAACCGAACGGCTATCTTCATATCGGTCATGTCAAGAGTATCTGCCTGAATTTTGGGCTTGGTGAAAAGTATCATGGCGCCACCAATGTTCGTTTCGATGATACGAACCCCACGAAGGAAAATCAGGAGTTTGTGGATTCCATTCTGGAAGATGTAAAGTGGCTGGGATTCAAGTGGAAGGAACCGGTCCATTTTGCTTCCGACTATTTCCCGGAACTCTATGAGTTTGCCTGCAAGCTCATCCGCATGGGGCTGGCTTATGTAGATGATCAGAGCAGTGAGGAAATCCATAATACCCGCGGCGATCTGGAACATCCTGGGAAGGAGAGCCCCTGGAGAAACCGTTCCGTGGAAGAAAACCTGAAGCTTTTCCAGGAAATGAAGGAAGGCAAGTACAAGGATGGAGAAAAGTGCCTCCGTGCCAAGATTGACATGGCTTCTCCGAACCTTGTCATGAGGGACCCTGTTATTTACCGCATCCTTCACGCCACCCACCACAGGACGGGAGACAAATGGTGCATTTATCCACTTTATGATTTCGCTCATCCTCTCTCTGATGCCCTGGAAGGCATTACCCATTCCATCTGCACCCTGGAATTTGAAGAAAGAAGACCTCTTTACAACTGGTGCCTCCAGGCCTTTGACGGCAAGGAAAAGCCGCGGCAGATCGAGTTTGCCCGCCTGAATGTGACCACCATGATAACCAGTAAGAGAAAGCTCCGTAAAATGGTGGAGGCCGGTCTGGTGTCCGGCTGGGATGATCCCCGTATGCCCACCATCTGCGGTATCAGAAGAAGAGGATACACCCCGGAATCCCTTCGTCATTTCTGCGATCTCATCGGCGTGGCCAAAGCAGACAACCTGGTGGATGTTTCCCTTCTGGAATACTGCATCCGGGAAGATCTGAAGGCCAAGGCACCCCGCATTATGGCAGTCATCGATCCGGTGAAAGTAGTGCTTACCAACTATCCGGAAGATAAGATCGAATACATGACCCTGGAAAACAATCCGGAAGATGAATCCATGGGTACCCGCCAGGTTCCCTTCGGACGGAATCTGTACATCGAAAGAGAAGATTTCATGGAGCATCCGGTCCATAAATTCTTCCGCATGACCCCGGGAAAGGAAGTCCGCCTCAAAGGGGCTTACATTGTGAAATGTGAAGATGTAGTGAAGGACGGGGAAGGAAATATTACGGAAATCCACTGCACCGTGGACTTTGATACCAGAAGCGGCACACCCGGCGCTGACCGCAAGGTGAAGGGCACTCTTCACTGGGTATGCGCCGACACGGCGGTAGATGTGGAAACAAGGCTCTACGACTATCTCATTTCCCCGGATGACAAGGAAGACGGCAGGGATTTCATGGAAAAGGTGAATACCAACTCCCTTACTGTCATGAAGAGCAAAGCGGAACCGGCCATTAAGGAATACCCTGTAGGCAGCCGCTTCCAGTTCCTCCGGAAAGGCTATTTCATCATTGACCAGGACACCACTAAAGATCATCTGGTGTGCAACCGCATCGTAGGTCTCCGCGATACCTGGGCCAAACTGCAGAAGAAACAGGCAAAGGCGTAATCCATGAAGAGAGCATCTTTGGCGGCCTTCATGGCAGCATTCCTGATCTTTGCCGGCGCCTTGGAGGTTTCTGCAGCGGATAAGCTCAATCTTTCGGGCATCGGCACCATGGACGTTCCGAAAAACATAACTTTCACCGAAGGCGCCCAGAATGCCCTGCCTTTCATGAAGGACGGCGGCACGAAGCGCTTCTTCATCCGGAAAGGCATGTCTAACAGCCGGTATTACACCATGACCTGGAAGAAGGGCCCTGACTTTTCCTACGGATGGGCCATGTCCCATGAAGCAGGAATCCCTTTTCTGCAGGACATCGGGGAATTCAAGCACAAGGACGATAAGCCGGAAGCCCAGATGGACATCATGGCAGCATGGCTGAACCGGCAGCTGACTCAACAAGGCGCCGTCTTCGAAGGCCCGTCGCCCCTGCAGAAAATCAATGACAGCAGGCACCCCAGGTGGGAGGGCTTCGTGAAGGTGAAGACCACGGAGCAGGGTATTACATACAATGAAGCTTATACCATCATTCTCCAGTGCGACGGTTATTTCACAACTCTTGGCATCTTCAACACCGACGGCGACAGGGCAGACATTACGGAAGACGTAAGGAAAATGGTATCGAAGCGGAAATTTCCGAAAAAGGTGACGCTCCTGGATCTTTCTAAAAAAGGTACATCCCTGACTGAATGGGATTAATTGTTTTTAGAAATTGACAAGGAGCTCTGGAATCAGTAAGATAGAAGAGTAAGGCATTTTATCAATTAGATATTGATAGGAGGAATTTTAAATGGCAAAAGTTGCAATTGTATATTGGTCCGGTTCCGGTAACACAGAAGCTATGGCTCAGGCTGTAGAAGAAGGCGCTAAGGCTGCAGGCGCAGAAACCACCCTTTCCTTCGTAAGCGACACCACTGCTTCCGATGTAGCTGCTTATGACCACATCATTCTCGGCTGCCCGGCTATGGGAAATGAAGAACTGGAAGAATATGAATTCGAACCGTTCTTCGAAGAACTGCTTCCTCAGCTCAAGGGCAAAGTGGTAGCCATCTTCGGTTCCTATGCATGGAACCAGGGCGACTGGATCGAAAACTGGAAGAAACGTTTTGACGAAGCAGGCATCAAACTGGCTGCTGACCCCGTCAAAGCATACAGCTATCCTGATGACGATGCACTGGAAGCATGCAAGAAACTGGGCGAAACTGTAGCTAAGGCATAATTTCAGAGATAAGAAGAGCGTTCTTTTTTAAGGACGCTTCTTTTTTTAGGGGAAGAAGGCTGTGAAGCCTTAAAAACCTGTTAGTATAAAGGAGGCCATTATGTCAGAAAAAGTGGCTGTGATTTACTATTCCGCCACAGGAAATACGGAAGCCATGGCGGAGGCTGTGGCAGTGGGCGCCAAAAGTACCGGCGCCGAAGTGCTTCTGGCACCGGTTTCCGATGTGGATCCTGTGGAAATCGGAAACACCTACCATCATATTATCCTGGGCTGCAGCGCCTGGGGAGTCGAGGTCATTGAAGAGGCGCAGATGAAACCTTTCTGTAATAAGCTGAAGCCCTATTTGAAAGGGAAGATCATGGGGATTTTCGGTTCCTGCGGATGGAGCCGGGGAGCCTGGCTCAATTCCTGGTACAATGAACTCCATTTTGCCGGTGCGTCTTTCCCGGCCCAGCCTCTTCTGGCTTACGGCTATCCCGATGAGCCGTCGCTTAAGAAGTGCGAGGAACTGGGGAAGAAAGTGGCGGAAACGAAGTAAGGCGCCTTTCCATATTTCATATTGAAGGAGATTATATAGAATGAATTGGGATGAAAAAGTGGCATCCAATATTAAAGCGGTGCCTTTTTCCGGTATTCGTAAATTTTTCGACCTGGCCAGCTCCATGAAGGACGTGATTTCCCTGGGTGTAGGGGAACCGGACTATTCGGCGCCGGATAAGGTGATTGATGCCTGCATGGAAAGCCTGAAACGGAAAGAAACCTCCTATACTTCCAACTGGGGGCTTCTCCCGCTTCGCCAGGAAATTGCAAAGCTTTTCCATAACCGATACCATGTGGATTATGATCCGGTGGATGAAATCATGGTGACCGTAGGCGTTTCCGAAGCCATCGGCATCGTCATGACCACCCTCCTCAATCCGGGAGATGAAGTACTCATTCCGGACCCCGCTTACCTGGCTTATCCTGCCTGCGTATCCATCGCCCGGGGCAAACCGGTGCTGGTGCCTACCAGGGCTGAAGATGAATTCAAACTCACTGTGGAAGAACTGGAAAAGAAAGTGACTCCCCGGACCAAGGCTATCCTCATTGGCTACCCCAATAACCCTACCGGCACTGTCATGGACAGAGAGTCCCTGGTAAAAATCGCCGACTTTGCCCAAAAGCATGACCTGGTGGTGATTTCCGATGAAATCTACTGCGATCTTACCTATGAAGGCACCCATACCTGCTTTGCATCGCTGCCGGGCATGAAGGAAAGAACCCTCACCATGAACGGCTTCTCCAAGTCCTATGCCATGACGGGCCTTCGCGTGGGCTATATCTGCGGACCCCGTGAAATCATGGAGCAGATTTACAAAGTCCACCAGTATGAAATCCTCTGCGCCAGCGTTACCAGCCAGTATGGTGCCATCGCAGCTCTCAAGTACTGCGATGACGATGTAAAGGCCATGTATGATGAATACGCCGCCCGCAGGGAAATGGTCTACGAAGGACTGAAGAAAATCGGCCTTTCCGTGTTCAAGCCCAAAGGGGCCTTCTACATTTTCCCCGATATCAGCATTACCGGCATGGATGACGAAGAATTCGCCGACCGTCTGCTGAAGGAAGAAAAAGTAGGGGTAGTGCCGGGGTCCTGCTTTGGTCCTCAGGGAAAGAACCACATTCGTATTTCCTACGCTGCCAGTCGGGAAAACCTGGCAGAAGCACTGAAACGAATCGGTCATTTTGTGGATAAGTATAGAAAGAATTAAAGAAGAGGGGCTGTGAAAAAATGGTTTACATTTTTTCACAGCCTTTTTTGTATACATTCATTTTCACGGGAATTGACCAAATGACAGCCTGCTGCCTGCCTCTATGTCATTTCGCGGGATGCTGCCTGTGGTTATGGGTAGGCCCTTCGGGGCCCGTCCGCCCCCCTTGACAGAAGAGGTTTACACCTTCATAATAAACTAGTACCCTTACGTCCAGGTACTTTTGCATTTTGTTAAGGAGACTGCCCATGAAATATAGGATGAAGGCGGCGCTGCTGGCCATTTGTGTTTCTGCCTGCAGTGCCTTTGGTTTTTCTGTTTATGCCGAGGGGTCCCATGCGGCAGCTGCCGTTTCTGATCAGAAGGCAGGGACCGGCGTGAATCACTCTGCAGAGAAGAAGCAGGGGGGAGAGGCCCATAGCCTTTTCCCGATTTCCGGAAAGACGCTTTCTGCCTTCGATTTTTCTGTGGGCAGTGTGTCTCTGGGAGATTCTATTTCTTCTCTTTCTTCTCTAGGGACGGCGGAAAAGGTAATCCATGAGAATACCACGGATTCTTATATCTTTAAAGATATGACGGTAAAGAGGACAGCGCCTTTTCTTCTTTCCTATTCCCACCGCGTAGATCTGCCGGAAGACTTCAAGTTTCCCGGAAAAGGGATATCAGAAATCGTTGTGTCCGGTACAGGCGCAAAGACGCCCCGGGGGATCGGCGTGGGCAGCAGCCGGGAAGATGTGCTTCGTGCCTATGGCAGGCCCCTTATGGTGCTTTGGGACGGCAGGGGAAAGTCTTTTCATTTCCGCTATGGTTCAGGCCTGCAGGAAATGGATGTGACTCTCACCGGTGACAAGGTGTCTTCCATTCGTCTTGCGTCTCTCACTTCTCCAGTGAAAAGGGGAGATGTTTCCTATGACAGCGGCGAAGGTCCCCTGTACCTGGGAGACCGTGATTTCAAGGTGGCTGGCTATGAGCTGGGAAGTACTTTCCAGGCTCATCCTTTTGAGGAATGGGAGAAGATGATGGCCAATCCCAAGGAGGAAATCCTTTATTTCCCGGGTTATGCAGTGCGCCTTACGGTGAAGAGTTCTCTGATTTCAGCCCTCTTTCTCACGGATAACCGAATGGTCACTTCCCGGGGTCTGTCTCTGGGGGATGATGTGTCTACGGTGGATCTGCTTTACGGGAAGCCGCACCGGGTGGAAATGAATGTGTCCGGCAGCGAGCCGAAGACGTCTTACATTTATTTTTCCAAAGGGAAAAGTGATGTACTGATTATTAATTTTTCAAAGAATAAGGTGGAAGGCATTGTGAATGCCATGAATCCCACGAAGTAATGAACCGTTTGAGGTGTTAGAGTGTACGAATATTTCTGTGCTTTGGTTGTGGGCATTGTAGAAGGGCTTACGGAATATATTCCTGTTTCTTCTACAGGTCATATGATTATTGTGGGCCATATGCTGGGCTTTGAAGGAACCCTGGCAGACCTTTTTGATGTATTTATCCAGCTGGGCGCCATCCTTTCGGTGCTGGTGGTGTATCATGAAAAGTTTACCTATATTCTGAATACCCATCACTGGTTCCGCCGGAAAGGGCCTTCTGTATTTAATATCTGCATTGCCATGTTCCCGGCCTGTCTTATGGGCCTTCTTTTCCACGGCTTCATCAAGCACCGTCTCTTCAGTCCTACCACCGTCATCATCGGCCTGGTACTGGGCGGCATTTTCATGATTGTGGCGGAAAAGGCAAGAAAGGGAAAGGAATTTGCTGTGACCGATGTGGATAAGATTTCCACGAAACAGTCTTTTATTATCGGCCTCTTCCAATGCCTCTCCCTGTGGCCCGGCTTCTCCCGGAGCGGCAGTACTATTGCAGGCAGTCTTCTTCTGGGCATTTCCCGGAAGGCAGGCGCTGACTTTACTTTCATTATGGCAGTACCCCTCATGTTCCTGGCCTGCTTCTATGACCTTCTTAAAGTTATCGGAAGTCTCTCGGTCAGTGACCTTGGCGTGCTGGCGGTGGGGTTTGTCACTGCCTTCGTGGTGGCCTATGCTTCCATCCTCTGGTTCCTGAAGTTCCTGAATACTTCCACCCTGACGGGCTTTGCCATTTACCGTTTCTTTGTGGCGGCTTTTGCCCTGGTTTATTTCTGGTAAAGTTGTGAAATCAAAGGGGCTGTGAAAAAATGTTCAATCATTTTTTCGCAGCCCCTTTTGTTTTGCCAAACAGGCGGCCTGGTATGGGGCGTTGTACATGAAATTCGGGGAAAGGGGAACGGTTGATGCTCCTGACGGCGGGAGCTGTAAACTCATGCTTCAAAGACGCTGCCGACTACTTGAGCGAGAAGACGGTCATAGGAAAGCCAATGCCATGGAGCCGTAGAACTTGAAACTCTTTTTCTTTTCAGAACTTCCAGGCCTCGGTGACCTGTCATTTTTCCCTGTTTTACACGCCCCATCCATGGTATAATAATACGAATCCATTGGAAAAGGCGGTATGCATGAGTATGTTTTCTGCAATGTTAAATTGCCTGGGGCTCGATATGGGGTCTTCCCAGGTTCGTATATATCAGAGAGACAAGGTGCTCCTGGAAGAGGCTTCTACGGCGGTGGTGGATAATATCAGCGGCCAGGTGCTTGGTTTTGGCACGGAGGCGCTGATTATTTATCATAAGGAACCGGAGAATTACACGCTGGAGTGGCCGGTGAGGAATGGGGTCATTGCTGATTATGATATGACCAAGTCCATGCTTCGTTTCTTTTTGAACAAGTCTCTCAGGCGGTCTGTTTCCAGGCCCACTCTGATGGTGGCTATTCCTGCCGAAATTTCTTCAGTTACCCGGCATGCCCTGGTGGATGCGCTTATTCATGCAGGGGCTCAGGGGGTGTATCTCATCCCTTCGCCGGCAGCTGCAGCTATCGGCGCGGGAAGGGATCTGCAGGTGCCTTCTTCTACGCTGTCCCTGGTCATAGGAAGGGATGTGTCAGATGTGGGCATTTACGGCTGCGGCGGTATTCTGGCGCAGGAAGGGATTTCTTTTGGCGGTCATGATATTGACCGGGCTATCTGCCGTCATATTCAGGACCGCTACAGCATGATGATCGGTCTGGAGCAGGCGGAGAAGCTGAAGAGTGAGATGCTTTCCATGACTGGCACCGGAAGCGACCGTGCTTTCACGGTGCGCGGAAGGCGGCATGCCGACGGCGTAGAAGTGGTGGTAGAGCTTTCAGTGGCTGAAATGAGTTCTGTCATGCAGCGCATTATGGAGCCGGTGCTTCTTCTGATCCGGCGGGTCATGAGCCGGGCTACGCCGGAGATGGCTGATGATTTCCTGAAGAACGGCATGCTCCTTTCCGGTGGCGGCGCCCTTCTTGACGGTCTTAGGGACTGGCTTTCCGAGGGGCTTCATATGCCTGTTGTGATTCCGGCAGATCCGGCCTCGGTGATTGCGAAGGGCTGTTTTGCGGCGTGCATGATGGACAAGGATCATTCCCTGCTCATTGAAAATGGTGATAAATACTTTGGGGGAGCTTGATTTTGATATTCTTCAGTAAGAAAAAGATGTTAAGTATTGTTCTGCTTTTGGCTTTTCTGGGTGGCTGCGGATGGTTCTGGCGGCACAGGGAGTATATTCCTTTCGTGTCCCAGCCTTTGTCCGTAGGAGCTGCTCCTTTTGAGTACGGTGTATCCCGGGCTGCCTGGCTGGGGGAGAACGGCATTGGTTTGTTCCGTCAGGTGTTTTCGAACTGGAAGGAACTGGATGAGCTCCGTAAGGAAAATGAAAGTCTTAAGTCTGAGCAGGATCATTACAGTGAAATCCTGGCGGAAAATATCCGCTTAAGGAGTCTTTTGCAGTTCAAGCAGGGCTATACCAGCTACCATATGCTGGGCGCTTCTGTGATTGAAAGGGATTACGGCGGCTGGACCCATACCATGGTTATTGACCGGGGCGAGGACAGCGGTCTGAAGAAATACATGCCTGTCATTGTGCCCTCGGGCATTGTAGGCTTTGTAAGTGAGGTATACCTGAATTCAGCCAGGGTGCAGCTTCTTCTGGATCCACGGACTACAATCGGAGGCATTGTGCAGCGGCCTGCTTCCCGGGTGGTTTCTATGGTGAGCGGCAACAGCGGCAATCCGGGTTACCTTTCCCTGGTATCCCTCCCCAAGGAAGCGGATGTGATTAAGGGGGATATTATCGTTTCATCGGGCTATGGCGGCGTGTACCCCAAGGGTATGGTCATCGGCACTGTGGAGCAGGTGGATGTGGATGCCGAGGGCGGCACCCAGTCTGCCCAGATCCGGCCGGCAGCCGATTTCTCCCATATGGAAGAAGTTTTCGTTATTACCGATCATATCCAGAAGACCAGCCCTGAAAGCATTACAGTGAAGCCGCCGAAGATCGAACCGCCTATGAATCCGAACAAGCAGCAGGCAGGTGATAAATGATGAGTACCTACAGCCTTGTGGTTTTAAGCGCTGCTATATTTCTTCTGCAGTCCTCTTTTCTGCCTTTCCTTTTCAACGGTATCATGCAGCCTGATTTATGGCTCACGGTGATTGCTCTGTCCGCGGTGATTCTGGACAGGAAATCAGCGCTCATCCTGGCGGGAGCCGGGGGATTTCTGCAGGATATTGTGACCAGTAATTTCTTTGGTCTCCATCTTCTTCCCTACCTGGTGATTACTCTGCTTTTTCTGAAATTTGGTAGAGACCGGTATAACCGGCACTGGTATGTGTCTCTGCTGTCGGTGCTTCTGGCTTCTGTCATTTATGTCTGTTTTTCCAGTGTCATCATGGGATGGGCCGGCAGCCGGTATCCCTCCCTCTTTTATTTCGTCTATCTGGGCATTCCCCTGGTTCTGATGAATGGGGGATGTGCTCTTGCTTTGCATCCTCTCATCTGGATGCTGAAACGGGAGGAGGAACCCCGTTGGTGAAGAAACGTATTCCTTCCATCCTGGATTCGCTGGTGAAAAATCGGGAAGAGTCGCGGTATGGCCGTATGATTTATGCGGCCATGATCCTTCTTTTTATCCTGAGCGCCCGCCTGTTCTGGATGCAGGTGGTGGAAGGCAATTATTATAAGGAAGAGGCTGACGGCAACCGTATCCGCCACCTGCCCCAGCAGGCAGCCCGGGGTGTCATGTATGACAGGAATGGTGTCATCATGGCCGGCTCAAGGCCTGCCTACAGCGTCATCATGCCGGTGGAAAGGAAGAAGAATACTCTTTCCGATGAGGAGCTGGACCGTCTGGCCGCTCTTCTGAAGGTGAAGCCGGAGGATATAAAAAAGAAAATCGATGATAATAAGCTGGCTTTTGGTGCCATTTACCTGGCCAACGATGTGGGTATTGATGTGGCAACCCAGATCGAAGAAAAGAAGGACGATTTTCCGGGCATTGAAATCGAAGTCAATCCGCTTCGCGTGTATCCGCTGGGCGCCGCAGGGGCCCAGGTGCTGGGCTATGTAGGCGAGGCGGGACCGGACGACCGGGATGCAGAGGGAAATCCTTACAAGACGGCCACTCTGGTGGGCCGTTCAGGCCTGGAAAGGCAGTACAACAAGTTCCTGGAAGGAAAGAACGGTTCCAAGACGGTAGAAGTCAATGCGTCCGGCCAGCCGGTGCGCTATGTGGAAGGGACGCCTGCCGTATCCGGCAATAATGTGCGTCTTACCCTGGATGCAAACCTGCAGAAGGCGGCGGAAGATGCCATGGAGTCTCAGGTAAGGACGCTGGCTCATTCCGGCGTTTTCCCCACTGGCGCTTCCGCTGTAGCTATCGACCCCAATACGGGGGCAGTACTGGCTATGGCAAGCTGGCCAAGTTATGATCCCAACCATTTCAGCAAGGGTATTACGGCGGATGAGTGGAACAAGATTATCAACAACAAGAATCATCCCATGCAGAACAGGACCATTGCAGCCATGTATCCTCCGGGCTCCCTGTTCAAGGTGATTACGGGTTCCGCTGCTCTTGAAGCCAAGGTCACAACGCCGGAGGAGAGAATTTTTGACTCCGGCAAGCACTGGCTGGTAGATAAGAGAAACTCCGAAGGCGAGGCTTTTGGCTGGATCAATTTCTACGAAGCTGTAGAAAAGTCGGATAATGTCTATTTCTATGAAATGGGACGGCGCCTTGGCATTGACCGCATTTCTGCCATGGCCGGCGAGTACGGCCTGGGCAAACCTACAGGCATCGACCTGGCAGGGGAAGCGGAAGGCAATGTGGCCAGTGAAGAGTACAAGCGCAAGGTATTCAAGCAGGACTGGTATCTGGGGGAAACCATGGATGCCGCTATTGGCCAGAGTTTTACTCTGACCACGCCTATCCAGATGGCCATGGTTTATTCTTCCATTGCCAACGGCGGTTTCCGGTACAAGCCGTATCTGGTGAACCGCATCGACAAGCTGGACGGCAGCCCTCTTAAGATATATTCGCCGGAAAAGCTGGGCACCCTGCCGGTATCCAAAGCTACCCTGGATGATCTTCACCAGGCTCTGCGCTTGGTTATGACGAAAAACGGCACCGGCGGCGCCCTTTTTGCCAATTATCCCATAGCCATGGCTGGCAAGTCGGGTACCGCCGAGACGAACGGCCTTGATAATGGCTGGTTCGTAGCCTATGGGCCTTTCGACAAACCGGAAATCGTGGTGCTCTGCATGTTCGAGCATTCGGGCTTCGGTTCCGAGTCGGCGGCTCCGGTGGTGAAACAGATCATGAATGCCTATTTCCATTTAGGCGACTATGCGCCGGGAAAGAATAAGGACGAAAAGAAAGACAAAAATGGAGGTAACCACTGATGGCAGTCATTGTGTCTACAGCTTCCGGCAAAGGCGGGGTAGGAAAGACCCTGATTACGGCCTCCCTTGGCATCACTCTTTCCAGGCTGGGGAAGAAGGTGCTTCTCATAGACGGTGATATGGGTCTTCGAAACATGGACCTTATCCTGGGATTGGAAAATGACTGCTTCTATAATATCTGCGATCTGGCAGAGGGAAAATGCTTCCTGGAGGATGCGGCGCTTCCGGTGACGGACCATCTCGATTTCCTGCCGGCGTCCCAGAAGGAATCCTGGGAAACCGTATTTCCTGCGGCCATGGACACGGTGATGGACGATATCCACCGCCTTTATGACTTCATATTTATCGACTGCCCTGCGGGTATGGGAAAGGGTGTGGAAACGGCCTTCCGCCTGTCAGACAGGGTGATTCTCCTGGTGGCGCCGTCCTGGTCTTCCAGAAGGAATGCGGACCGCCTGCTGCCTCTTATCGGAAAGGGAAAGATTTGGAAATACGTACTGAACCGTTTCACCGCAAAGGAAGGAAGCGGACTTTCTTTCCAGGAAGTCTATGATACGCTGGACGAAGAATCTTTCGGCGGAGTGATTCCCTATTCCATCATGGCAGACCGCCTGGGAAACAGGGGAGAGATTGCTGCATTTAAGGAAAAGAGTGCCTATGGCAGGGCCCTCTATGATGTGCTCCGCTGCCTTCTGAAGGATAAAGATATTCCCGCTGCCCGGTGGTTGAGTTCCCTGCGTCTTTCAGACAGGGAGAATGAGGAAGAAACAGAAAGCAAAAATGATAGAAATAAGAGAACTGAAAGGGCCGGTCTTTCCTGGCACTCTTCCAGCAGCGCCTATAAGTGGCGGCGGAGGAGATGAGAAACTATGAATCTGATTCGTTACTGGCGAAGGATTGACAGCAGCCTTCTCATGACTGTACTGGGGCTGGCGGTGGTATCCCTTCTCATCATTGCCAGCGCCACCCATGCCAATGTGCCGGGCCATCCGGGACAGTTTGATTTCGTCATCAAGCAGGGGGTGTTCCTCCTTCTGGGCCTGGCCGTGGCAGGAGGGTCCCTCTATTTTGACTACAGGAAACTGTACCGCTTCGTGCCGGCCCTTTATGTGGTGAATGCGGTGATGCTGCTGGTGGTCAAATTTGCAGGTACCAGCGCCCTGGGGGCTCAGCGTTGGATCCAGATAGGACCTTTCACCCTGCAGCCTTCGGAATTTGCAAAAATTATTATGATTATCTGCCTGGCCCGGCTTTTGTCCAATAATAAGAAGGGGTACCGCACCTGGAAGAGCCTCCTTCCCGTAGCGGGGCTTATGGCGCTGCCTACCCTTCTGATTTTCATTCAGCCAGACCTGGGTACCAGTCTGGTTTTCGGGGCCATTACTTTTGGCATGCTTTATATCTGCGGCCTCAATATGTCCCTGGTGAAGAAGGCTTTCATCGCTTTTGTGGCTATATTCCCGCTGATCTGGTTCTTTGTACTGCACAGCTACCAGAAAATGCGTATTCTTGTGCTTTTCAATCCTTCCGTGGATCCTTACGGCTCCGGCTATCACGTGATCCAGTCCAAGATTTCTATCGGAAGCGGCGGTTTCATCGGCCAGGGACTCTTCGCAGGCACCCAGAGCCAGCTGAATTTCCTCCCTGAAAACCATACGGATTTCATCTTTTCCGTTATCGGCGAGGAACTGGGATTTGTAGGGGCTGTTTTCGTACTTTTCCTCTACTTTATCCTGCTCTATCGGGCCCTTATGATTTCCCGCTCTTCCGGCGATGCCTTCGGAAGCCTTCTGGCCTGCGGCATTTTTTCCATGTGGCTTTTCCAGATTTTTATCAATGTGGGAATGACCCTGGGCATCATGCCGGTCACCGGCATTCCGCTGCCTTTCATGAGTTACGGCGGCAGTGCCCTTTTGATGAATCTTCTCTGTGTAGGACTTTTGATGAATATTTATGTGCGGCGTAAAAAACTGATGTTTGATTAGGAGTGAACATGAATCCTGTAAAAATTGATCCCGTATGGCTGATGCATATCCAGAAGCCTGCCCGCTATATAGGCGGTGAATGGAACAGCGTGGTAAAGGACCATGACAGCGTGGATGTGAAAGTGGCCCTGGCTTTCCCCGATGTGTACGAGGTGGCCATGAGCCACCTGGGGCTGAAAATTATTTACAGCGTGCTGAACGCAAGAGATGACACGCTGGCAGAAAGGGTGTATGCGCCCTGGGTGGATATGGAAGCCCTCATGCGGGAAAAACATATTCCCCTCTATACCCTGGAATCCAAATGCCCTGTGAAGGATTTCGACGTGCTGGGCTTCACCATGCCCTTTGAAATGTGCTACACCAATATCCTGAATATGCTGGACCTTTCCGGCATTCCGCTCCTTGCCAGAGACCGGAGCGATGAGGATCCCATCGTTGTCTCCGGAGGCCCCTGTGTGTACAACGCAGAACCGGTGGCCGATTTCTTCGATGTGTTCTTTATCGGTGAATCGGAAGAAGCTATCGGCGAAATGGCGGATATTGTCAAAGCTTGGAAGAAGGAAGGAACACCGGGAGGGAGAAGGGAAATCATCCGCCGCATGGCAGCCATCAGAGGCTGCTATGCACCTTCCCTCTACAAGGTGTCCTACTATGAAAACGGCGTTTTCCGCTCCATTGCTCCCACTGACGAGGCGGCCCAGTTCCCGGTGGAAAAAAGGCTGATTCCCGATTTTGATAAAGTGAAGGTAGATGACAAGCCCATTCTGCCCCACATTGAAATCGTCCATGACAGGGCGGTGCTGGAAATGTTCCGGGGCTGCAGCAGAGGCTGCCGTTTTTGTCAGGCCGGCATGATTTACCGTCCGGTGCGTGAAAAGAGCGAAAAGAAATTGCAGGAAATCGCCGATACCCTGATCCGGAATACGGGGTACAATGAAATTTCCCTCATGTCCCTTTCTTCCGCCGACTATTCCTGCCTGCCGGAACTGGTGGACCATCTTTTGGAAACCTTTAAGAACCGCCGGGTATCTGTAAGTCTTCCCTCCCTCCGGGTGGATTCCTTCTCCATAGACATTGCCAAGAAAATCCAGCAGGTCAGAAAGAGCGGTCTGACCCTGGCTCCCGAAGCGGGTACCCAGCGTCTCCGGGACGTGATCAATAAGGGAGTCACGGAAGAAGATATTATGGGCGCCTGTGCTAATGCCTTTAAAAACGGATGGAGCAAGGTGAAGCTCTATTTCATGATGGGTCTTCCCACAGAAACTGATGAAGACCTGAAGGGCATTGCAGACCTGGCTATGCGTATCAAAGAGCTCTACCATACCATCCGTGGCAGGAACGACTGCCGCATCACTGTCAGTGTGGCCAGCTTCGTGCCTAAGCCTTTCACTCCTTTCCAGTGGATGGCCCAGTGCAGTGTGGAAGAAATCGAAAGGAAACAGCAGTACCTGAAGAGCCTTTTCACAGACCGGCATATTAAATTTGCCTACCATGACGCCAAGACCGGCCGTCTGGAAGCCGTGCTGGCCCGGGGAGACCGTCAGCTTTCCAAAGTTATTCTGAAGGCCTGGGAAAAGGGCTGCAAGTATGACAGCTGGACTGAATTTTTCGATTATGACCGCTGGATGGATGCGTTCGAGGAATGCGGCGTGGACCCTGATCTTTACGCTTCCCGGAAACGGGACGAGTACGAAGCGGAACCCTGGGACCATATCGACTGCGGCGTAAACAAGGAATACCTTAGAAAAGAATGGCGTCTGGCCCAGCGGGGCGTACTGACGCATGACTGCCGCCACCTGTCCTGCAACGGCTGTGCCGTATGCCCGGTACTGGATGTGAAACCAATCGATCATAAAGAGGAGAATGCACATGAAAAGACTGTTTTTATCTATCACGAAAGGTGAGGAACTCCGTTTCCTGGGCCATCTGGATTTCCTGCGCACCATGGAAAGAGCAGTCATGCGTTCTGAAATCCCGGTTGCTTTTTCCGAAGGGTTCAATCCCCACATGAAGCTTTCCCTGGACTCCGCCTTAGGCGTAGGCGTCACCGCGGATCCTTTGTATCTGGAAATCAAACTGGAAGAGGACATGTCCACGGAAGAAGTGAGGGAACGGCTTTCCCGCCAGCTCCCCCGGGGGATTACCATCCATTCCATTGTGGAAGCGGAAAAGAATTGGCCCAAGTTCGTAGCAGTTTTCAACGAAGATGCCTATGAAATGGAAGGCCCCGTAAAAGAAGGGACAGGGGAGAAGGATTTTGCAGAGGCCAGAGTGTCGCTGGAAAAATTCAATCATCTTTCCTCCTTCCTTTACAAAAGGGTGACTCCGAAAAAGGTGCGGGAAATGGACGTGAAGCCCATGATTTTAGAACCCATGAAAGTAACCTTTACCAAAGACAGGGCCTATCTGACCTTCTCTCTCATCCGGAGCAATACAGGTACGGTTCAGCCCAAGGATATATGGAAAATGCTGGCTGAATCCTTCCACATGCCCTGGACGGAAGGGGAATTTATCTGCTCCCGCACCGGCACCTACCGGCGGCTCAATGGGAAAAGGCTTACCCTTTCGGATCAAGGCGTTTTCCAGGGGTTATTGAAAGGACAATGAAATGAAACAGCTTCTTCTCCACGTAAGACCGGACCAGACGGTGCTTGCGTGCCTTGATGATGATATTCTTTCTGATCTCTTCGTGGAAAGAGCGGGGGAAGAAGACATTGTAGGCCGGGTATACAAGGGGGTCATCAAAAATGTGGTCCCTTCATTAAACGGCATGTTTCTGGATATAGGCATCGGACGAAACGCCTTCCTCAGAACCCGGGACACCCTGCCGGGCGCTGCCCACACCGAAGGCAGCACTCTCCTGGTGCAGGTGGAAAAAGACAGCACCGAAACAAAAGGTCCTCTGGTGACGGAGAAAATCAGTTTTGCCGGAAGATATGCCGTTGCTCTCTACGGCTCCTCCTATATCGGGATTTCAAAAAAAATTACTGATGAAAAAAAGAGAAACTTCCTCAGAAGCCAGGCGAAAGCCATCTGCGGAGGCGCCATGGGCCTCATTGTCCGCACCGCCGCTGAAACGGCAGAGGAGGAAGATTTCAAAAAAGACCTGACGTCCCTTACCCGTATAATGGAAGTGGTCATGAAACGGGGAGCCATTGAAAAGGGACCGGCCCTTCTTTACCGGGACGGAGACCTGGCGGTGAAAAGCCTCCGGGACTACCTCACCGGCGGCATGGAACGAATCCTGGTGGATGACAGAAACGTGTGGCAGCGGCTCATCACCATGGCCGAAGAGGAAAAGGATATTTCCAAAGACCGGATTCTCTTTTACGATGAGAGAGAAAGCCTTTTCAAATCCTTTAAAGTGGATGGACAGATAGAAGCCCTCTTCGACAGGACTGTGCCCCTTCCCACCGGCGGCTCTCTCGTCATTGACTATACGGAAGCCCTTACGGTGATTGACGTAAACTCCGGGTCTTTCCGGGGTAAAGGAATTCCTCATGACCAGCTGGCCTTCCTCATCAATAAGGATGCGGCCCGGGAAATCGCAAGGCAGATCCGCCTTCGCGGCATCGGCGGCATCATTATGATTGATTTCATCGATATGGAGAAAAAGGAAGAAAAAGAAAAACTTCTCCGCATCCTGCGTCAGGAAGTCAGAGATGACCATGTGAAAACCGTGGTGTGCGGCATGACGTCCCTGGGCCTTGTAGAAATGACAAGAAAAAGGACCACCAAAAGGCTGTGGCAGTACTACTACGATACCTGCCCCCTCTGCAAAGGCACCGGCCGCATCCTCTCTGCCCGGGCGGCGGCAGACAGGATACTGGAAGATCTGGAAAACAGAAGACGGAAGGGCCCTTTCCAGAGAGACCTGGAAATCCGCTGCTCTACGGACGTAAAAAAAGTGCTGGAATCGGTCCCCTTCCGGGATGTACTCCATCAAACGGTCCTTCGGGATATCCGCATTACCGAAGAACCCCATTTCAGCCGCGAAACTTATACTATTCTATCCCTGTAAAGGAGACAATATGATCACAGAAATTAGAAATGATGCTGACCTGGATAAAGAATTCATAGACAAAAAAGGCTTTGTTCTTCTGGAACTGGGTGCTTCCTGGTGCCGCCCCTGTCAGGTCATGGCCCCTGCATTCAAGGGAGTGGAAGAAGAATTCAAGGGAGAAGTCCGCCTCTGCCACATCGATGTAGACGAAGCAGAAGACCTGGCAGCCCGCTTTGCCCCGGAGGGGATTCCCACCTTCATTTTCTATAAAGACGGAAAAGAACTGGGAAGAATCATCGGCTATCGGCAGAAGAATAAATTTTTTGAAGATATAGCTAAAATGATGAAATAGGACACGCCTGCGGCGCTTTATGGACAAGCTCCTATGGGGCTTGAGGGTTGACGGCCCTTCGGGCCGAAGGTTCTTAAGGGGCTTAAGTTTGACGCGCCTTTGGCGCGAGGGTTGTTGTAGGGCGCCTCTAAATTATAGAAGGCGCCAGTTTGTATAAAACCTTAACAACCGCCCTGCGGGCGTTGGAAATGCATTCCCCCTTTGGTGGCTGGCGCCTTATGGACAAGCCCTGCGGGCTTGAGGGTTGACGGCCCACTGGGCCGAAGGTTCTTAAGGGGCTTAAGTTTGACGCGCCTTTGGCGCGAGGGTTGTGGTGGGGCGCCTCTAAATTTATGGAAGGCGCCCTCTTATGAAAAAAACATACAACCGCCCTGCGGGCGTCGGAAATGCTTACCCCCTTGCCCGCTTCGCGGGACTTCCCCCGCAAGCGGGGGAAGAATAACCCGTGCTTATTGTAGTGCGACTTATGAAAGGATTGCTTTGCGGAGCTTTATTGTCCCACCGCTCCGCGGGGGGAAGGTGGTGCCGTAAGGCACCAAAGGGGGGAAAGCCACCGGAGGTGGCTGATTACCGTAATGCTTATCATGCCATATGACACCGAAAATAAATCCCGTAACGTTCTTGCGTCCCCTTTAGGGGAAGAGGGCCACGAAGTGGCGAAGGGTGTGCAAGCGAACTGGATTCATAGGGGAGCCCCGCGACCCGCGAATCCAGTGAGACGCCATCCAGCGAAGTCGGTATGTACGAGGGTAAGAATGATTATGATACTCGATGTGGACGTGACCGGAAAGGCGGCATTATAAAACTCATTGCCCCCTAAAGGGTTCGCTGTGCATCGCTTCGCTCGGGGGGCCGCCGATTGGCGGTCAGGAAAATGATAGAGTGTCATATCTCTGCTCAGCCCCGTACACCCTTTTGCCACTACGTGGCATTTCGCCCCGGTGGGAAGCATGTCACTGGATTTTCAGGTCGCTTCGCTCTCTTACAAATCCAGTTCCTTTGCCACCTCAAGGGGAAACGAGAAAATAGGTGGCACTGGATATTGTGTTACATATGACACAGACAGCCAATCCCGTAACGCTCCTTGCGTCCCCTTTAGGGGAAGAGGGCCACGAAGTGGCGAAGGGGTGGACGAGGGTAAGAATGATTATGACACTCGATATGAACGTGACCGCCGAAAGGCGGCATTATAATACTCATCGCCCGAGAGGGCGATACCACAACCCTCGGCCCGAAGGGCCGTCAAACTTAAGAACCCTTGGGCCCGAAAGGGCCCATCAATCCTAAGAACCTTTCCCTTCACAACCCTTCTACACAACCCGCCGCCGTCAGGCGGCCACAACCCTCGGGCCGTAGGCCCGTCAACCTTCCCCTCTGAACCCTCTGAACCTTTTGAACCTTCTGAACCCTCACGCCGCAGGCGTGTCCAAAGGTGTGTCCCATGGCGAAGAGCTGTCACAATCTTCAAATCATTTTAAAGCCTCCTTTTGGGAGGCTTTTTTTCATTTATACCGGTCAGTCGTGATATAATATAACAATCTGGGGAATGTTTATTTCTTTTGTTTTTTACAAGTAAGGGGGCGGTGGTATGAAGAAAAAAATACTGATCGCTGTATTGCTCATTCTGATCCTTGCTCTGGGCGGGGGCTGGTACTGGTATAACCGGACCCATCAGAGCAAAAAGGATACTTATACGTTAGGCACTGTGAACAGGGATAATATCAGTCTCACTGTGGATGCTACAGGCACCATTGAACCGGACAACAGTGTCGATTTGTCTGCTACGGCTTCGGGCACCCTGGAAAAGGTGTACGTGAAGCAGAACGAGAAGGTCACGAAGGGGCAGGTACTGGCCACCATTGAATCCAAAGCGCTTACGTCAACCATGAAGCAGGCCCAAAATACGCTGGAAAACAAGGAGTCCTATTTCAACCGGCTGAATTCTCTCTACAGCCAGGGCGCTATTTCCTATCAGGAAATGGACAATGCCCGGCTGGAGTATCTGAATGCCCAGGCTGCCTATGACAAGGCTCAGGCTGATGTGAATGATACAGTCATCACTTCGCCTATGGACGGCGTAGTTGTAGGTGAACCCATGAAAGAAGGGGAAACCGTATCCCAGGGGCTCTCCAGCCAGATGGTGATTGTGAGCGTGGCTGATCTTTCCGCCATGCGCATAGAACTTCTGGTAGATGAAACGGATATCGGCGAAGTGAAAATCGGCCAGAATGTAGATTTCACAGTCGATGCCTATCCGAACCGGACTTTCCACGGCATGGTTACCGATATTTCAAAGAAGCAGTACTCTTCTTCCTCATCTTCGTCGTCTTCCTCTTCCTCCTCCGTGGTGTACTACACGGTGTATGTGGAAATCAACAAGGATGAACTGGAGGGTCTCTATCCTTCTATGACGGCCAGAGCCACCATTCACGGCAGGGAAAGTGACAATGCCCTCACCGTTCCGGTGACAGCCATCCGAAGCGACGGTGAAGGTTCCTACGTGTACGTAAAGAATGGAGACGGCGTGTCCAAGGCTTATGTGACGACCGGCATCACCACCGACAAGGAAGTGGAAATTCTTGACGGACTCCATGAAGGAGATGAAATCGTGGTGAGCGGTACGGTGTCTGCGGAAAAGTCCACGCCCACCAATAAGAACCAGCGCGGACCGGGACCGAGGTTATAATGATGGCCGGCGCAGATAAAAATGAGGTCATTCGTCTTTCAGGTATCGGTAAAAGCTACTACATCGGCAAAGAAGAAGTGCCGGTGCTGACTCACATCGATTTATCCATCAGAGAAGGGGAATTTGTATCCATTATGGGGCCCTCCGGTGCCGGCAAATCCACCCTCATGAATATCCTTGGCTGTCTTGACCGTCCCACCAGAGGCTCTTACCTGCTGGACGGGAAGGAAGTGGCCAACCTGAATGACAGTGAACTGGCCTATACAAGAAACCGGAAAATCGGATTTGTCTTCCAGAGTTTTAACCTCCTTCCAAGGCTTTCGGCTCTGGATAATGTGATCCTTCCAATGATTTACGGCAGCCTTTTTAAAAAGGAACGGAAGGAAAGGGCTGTAAAAATGCTGGAATCCGTGGGTCTGGGGGACCGCATCAACCATATGCCGGCTGAAATGTCCGGTGGACAGCGCCAGCGTGTGGCCATTGCCAGGGCGCTGATCAACGACCCTGCCATTATCATGGCCGACGAACCGACGGGCAATCTGGACAGCCATTCCACCAGGGAAGTGATGGAAATCTTCTCCAAACTCTATGAACAGGGGAAAACCATCATCCTTGTGACCCATGAAATCGATGTGGCCGCCTATGCAGGAAGGCATGTGATTTTATCGGATGGCCATATCAGTAAAGATATCAGGGGGCCCCTGCCATGACAAACATTTACATTGAAAGCATCTTTATGGCCTGGGGCTCTATTCTGAGCAACAAAATGCGCTCCCTCCTCACCATGCTGGGCATTATCATCGGCGTAGCCGCCGTCATTGCCCTTATGTCCATCGGCTACGGAGTGCAGAGCGACATTGAAAATAATATTTCCTCCCTGGGTTCCAATACCATTACCGTAACCCCCGGCACCGGGAGAAAACCGGGCATCCGTCCTGCCGCAGGCTCTATGCAGACCCTGACCTACAAAGATTACCTGGCCATCAGGAACCTGCCCAATATTTCCTATGCCGCTCCCCTGGTCAATACAAGCTACCTGGTGGTGAATGGAAATAAGAACTGGACCACCCGTATCTATGGCTGCACCGAGGACTATGCCACCCTGTCCAGTCTTTCCGTGTCCGAAGGCCGGTTCTGGACGGATAAGGAATACAATGCCCGGGCCCGGGTGTGCATCATCGGCAAAACCGTGGCCACCAGCCTCTTTGGCGAGGAATCGCCTATCGGGCAGAAAGTCCGCATCAACGGCAATCCGTTCACTGTCATCGGAGAACTGGAGGAAAAAGGCTATTCTTTCATGGACCAGGATGACCGGGTCCTCATTCCCTTTACCACCGTGCAGGAAAGAATGATGCACATTACCTATGTGAACAACATTGTCATTTCCTCTGACAATGCCGATGACCTCTCCCAGATTGAGTCCGACGTGACCAACCTTCTCCGTACCCGCCACCGCATCCAGACAGGGAAAGAAGACGATTTCTCCATCCAGAACTCCCAGGATCTTATGGAAACCATGAAATCCACTACCCAGACCCTGACCATATTCCTCGGAAGCATTGCCGCCATCTCCCTTCTGGTAGGGGGCATCGGCATTATGAACATCATGCTGGTGTCCGTCACGGAAAGGACCAGGGAAATCGGTATACGAAAGGCCCTGGGTGCCACATACAACATGATTATCGTGCAGTTTCTCATCGAATCGGTGACCGTCAGCGTAGCCGGAGGCCTGATAGGTGTTCTTTTCGGTATCGGCATATCCAAAGTCATACCCCTTGTCACCTCCCTCCACACCCTCCTCTCGGTGACCCCCATTGTAGGTTCTTTCCTTTTCTCCGTTTTCATTGGCCTGATCTTTGGACTTTATCCGGCCCAGAAAGCGGCGAGACTGAACCCCATCGATGCACTCCATTATGAGTAAGCGCAAAACCGGCAGATTTTTCTGCCGGTTTTTCATTGCTAAAGGGGAGTCCATGGCGGGGGATGGACAGGATTTCATACATAGGGGTTCCAGCTTGAAGATTCGTCGCCGAAGGGCATGTTTATCTTAAGATAGACATGCCCGGGGCAGAACCTTTCAATCCCCAAAGCCTTTGGAGCAAAATCCTTTTTGATAATCATTATGGGTTATGATAAAATATATAAGTCATCATTTATTTCTGATAAAAAGTATGATAAATGCATATATGAGAGGCGATTTTTATGGCACATTGCAATGAAAACTATTTAAATCTTCAGGGGGCCTATCTGTTTGCCACAGTGAGACAGAAGCAGAATGCCTATGTGGAAGCACATCCCAATGCGGATATTATTTCCCTGGGCATCGGGGACGTGACCCAGCCCCTGGCTCCTGCTGTCATTGAAGCTATGCACAAGGCTGTAGATGAAATGGCCCATATGGAGACTTTCCGCGGTTATGGTCCCGAACAGGGTTATCTTTTCCTGAGAGAAGCCATTGCAAAGCATGATTTCAAGGACCGGGGCTGCGATATCTCTCCTGATGAAATTTTTGTCAGCGACGGTGCCAAGTGCGATACCGGCAATATGCAGGAAATCTTTGCAGAATCCGATGTTGTAGCTGTTACAGACCCGGTATATCCGGTGTATGTGGACAGCAATGTCATGGCCGGCAGAAGCGGCAAGTTTGTGAATGGTTCCTATGAACGGCTGGAATACCTGCCATGCTATGAAGAATGCGGTTTCAAAGCAAACCTGCCATCCCATGATCCCATGATTATTTACCTCTGCTCTCCGAACAACCCCACCGGTGCAGCACTGAATAAGAAGGACCTCACCATGTGGGTGAAGTATGCAAAGCAGACAGGCTCTGTCATTTTCTTCGATGCTGCCTATGAAGCCTTCATTACGGAAGACGACATTCCCCACAGCATTTATGAAATCGAAGGAGCCAAGGAAGTGGCCATTGAGTTCCGCTCCTATTCCAAAACTGCCGGCTTCACCGGTGTACGCTGCGGCTACTGCGTAGTGCCGAAGGAACTGATGCTGGAAACAAAATCCGGTGAAAAGGTTTCTGCCAATGCCCTCTGGGACCGCCGTCAGTGCACTAAGTTTAACGGCTGCTCCTACATTGTACAGAGAGGCGCTGAAGCCATCTACACAGAAGAAGGACAGAAAGAAATCCAGGCAACCCTTGATATTTACAGAAACAACGCCAGAGTTATTCTGGAAGGTGTGAAGGAAGCCGGTCTTACTGCCTGCGGCGGCGTGAATAGTCCTTATGTATGGCTGTCTGTGCCGAAGGGCATGACCAGCTGGGAATTCTTTGACTATCTTCTGAATGAAGCCCAGATCATCTGCACCCCGGGCTCCGGTTTCGGACCCTGCGGCGAAGGCTATGTACGCCTGACATCCTTCAACACACCGGAACTGACGAAGGAAGCTGTGGAAAGATTGAAAAAGGCTGTCAAGAAGCTGGAAAAATAAACTGGTTTTGGGAGTAGAAATCTACCGTCCGTCCTGGGGGGTAGATTTCTGCCTGTTTAAGAAAGTAAGGAGTTTTCATGAGTACAAATCTGCAGATCGGCATTGTGGGCCTTCCAAATGTAGGGAAGAGCACCCTTTTCAATGCCATCACAAAAGCCGGTGCCGAAGCGGCCAATTTCCCCTTCTGCACCATTGAACCGAACGTTGGGGTAGTGGAAGTGCCGGACCATCGCATTTACGACCTGGCAGCCATGTTCAAGCCCAAGAAGACTACACCCGCCTTCACAAGGTTCGTAGACATTGCAGGCCTGGTGGCCGGTGCGTCCAAAGGGGAGGGCCTGGGCAACCAGTTCCTCAGCCATATCCGTGAAACCGATGCCATTGCCCATGTGGTCCGCTGTTTTGAAGATGGAAATATTACCCACGTGGAAGGTTCCATTGACCCCGTAAGGGATATGGATATTATCAATACAGAACTTTGCCTGGCAGATCTGGAAAGTGTGGACAAGAAGAAGACGAAAACTGCAAAACTGGCCCAGGCAGGCATTAAGCAGGCCAAGGTAGACCTGCCGGTTTTGGAAAAGGTGTACGATGCACTGCAGAACGGCACTCCCGCCAGAGCTCTCACCCTTTCAGAAGATGATCTGGAAGTGCTGAAAGAACTGAACCTCATCACCTTAAAGCCGGTACTTTACGTACTAAACATGGCAGAAGATGATATTGCCGATCCCCTGGCCAACAAATTTGTCCAGGCCGCCAGCGCAGAAGCAGAAAAAGAAGGGGCCAAATGGGTTCCTATTTCCGCAGAAATCGAAGAAGAAGTGTCTGAACTGGACGGTGAGGAGGCCAAAGCCTTCCTTGAAGATCTGGGAGAAGAAGAGCCGGGCCTGAACCGCCTCATCCGCACAGCCTATTCCATGCTTGGACTGATTAACTTCTTTACCGTAGGCCCTGATGAATGCCGTTCCTGGACCGTAAGGGCAGGCACCAAGGCGCCGAAGGCTGCCGGAAAAATTCACTCTGACATTGAAAGGGGCTTCATCCGCGCAGAAATCGTTTCCTACGATGACCTTATGGCCTGCGGCTCCTACAATGCAGTCCGTGAAAAAGGACTTCTTCGGGTAGAAGGCAAGGATTACATCATTCAGGATGGAGATATCGCTTATTTCCGCTTTAATGTATAAAAAGAGAAAGGAAAAAGACCGGCCGGTGCCGGTCTTTTTTGCAAATCATGGAAAGAATATATAAAAAATTGGTGGAAGGAAAATTTCTGGACCGGCCTAACCGCTTTGTATGCCATGCAGAAGTGGCAGGAGAAAAAGTGCTCTGCCATATGCCCAATCCCGGCCGCATGCGGGAACTTCTCTTTCCCGGCGTGATACTCTATATGACGCCTAACAGAAAAGGCCTGCGCACTGCCTATCGGGTAGTGGGCTGCGAAAAAGAAGGCCGCATCATTTATCTGGACACCACCAGAGCCAACGATGCAGCGGCCTTTCTGATTCAGCACCATAAGATTCCGGGCTGGGAAAACTGTTTCCTGGCAGGAAGAGAGGTGACCATGGGAGACAGCCGCTTCGATCTTCTTTTAGGCGATGAAGAAACGGGAGAAACCTTTCCGGTGGAAGTGAAATCCTGCAGCCTCAGCGGCAGGCATGGCGCCATGTTTCCCGATGCTCCCACGGAAAGGGGCATGAAACATCTGACCCACCTGGTACAAATGGCCAGGGCAGGGGAGCATGCCGGCCTTCTGGTGCTGGTCCATGATGGAAACGCCCGCTGGTTTCTGCCAAACTATCATACTGACCTCTCCTTCTCCGAAGAATTCAGGCAGGGCCTGGATCTCCTGGACTGGAAAGCCTGCGCCATACCCTGGACAAAGGACTTTCTCATGCCTGAAACAGTGCGTCTCATCCCCACGTCAAAGGAAGCGCTGGATAAAGAAATGGGAAATGCCGGAGATTATATGATCATTCTCCAGCTGGAGGAAGACAAAACGATTTCCGTAGGAAGTCTGGGAGATATCCATTTTCCCAAAGGCTTCTACGTTTATGTAGGATCGGCCAGAAAAAATCTGGACCAGCGCATAGCTCACCACAGAGCTCTTCGGAAAAGACGGCACTGGCACATGGACTACCTGAGAAGCGCCTGCCGCTTCGTGGGCGCCATCCCCATCCGTACCAGAGAAGACCTGGAACATAAACTGGCCCACGCCCTCTCCGAAATCGCCGGGTGGACCATAGAAAACTTCGGCTGTACCGACTGCCGGTGCCGCTCCCACCTCTTCGGATTTGCTGAAAACCCCATGCACGAAAGGGACTTCATAAAAATAGAAGAAGATTTTGAAATCAACAGACTGGACCGGTATTTTTAAAAAGCTGCCGCCGACAGGCCCATAGGACCTGTCAGCGGCAGCTTTTTTAAGGAGAATACTGATTCATTTATGAAGTCTGCTCTTATATAAGAATCTGTATGCAGCGATGCATCATGAGTCTGACTAAAGACCTGCGGCGTTCCTTCATAAAAAGGGAGGAACTGCCCCGGCTCATCATTGGTTCTCCTTTACTTCTTCCGTTCTGTCTTTCCTGTATTTGATAGAAAAGAAAATAAACACCGCAGTCGCTGCCACAAATCCGGCCAGGGCGGTGAGCTGGGCGCTCTTAAGTCCCAGGGCCAGAGTTCCGTAGTCTCCCCTGAAGTTTTCCAGGAAGAAGCGGAGAAGGGAATAAAGCATGATGTAGAGGCAGAAGGTGGTACCTCTGGCATGTTTGAAGCAGGAGTACCAGAGGAGCAGACCCAGAATGATAAGATCTCCCTGGCATTCCCAGACTTCCGCCGGCCACAGGGGCTGGGCGCCGTAGGTGTGGTAGGCCAGAGTGGTGGAGGGGTAGAGGATGCCGAAGTCAGCCCCCGTGGGATGACCAAAAGCATCGCCGTTCATGAAATTGGCAATACGGCCGATGGCCTGACCGAAAATGATGGCCGGTGCAATAATGTCAGCGAATGGGAGCACCGGAATGTGCCGCTTTTTGAGAAAAATATAGCCGGCTACACAGGCGAAAATGACACCTCCCTGAATGGCCATGCCTCCCTGCCATACATAGGGGATTTCCAGCAGATGGTTGTGGTAGTAGTCCCAGTCAAAAAAGAACACATCCCACAGCCTGCCGCCGATAATGCCTACGAAGGCGATGGTAAGGCCCAGGTCAAACATGCATTCATGCCAGCCCCGGCCGTCCTTTTTCAGAAAATAGTAGGCCATGATACAGCCAAATATGATGCCTAATGAAAAAAAGATACCATAGAAGCGGATGGGAAATCCGCCGATGAATGTAACATACTGATGCATAGAAAATCTCCTTTTCCAAAAGACCTGTCAGATTGAGGTCTTTTTCTTTTTATACAATTATACAATAGTCTGCAACAGCAGAAGGAAGAGCCCTTTATAGGGCCGGATACATCTTCAGGTTTATCGTTTTATGTATAGAGTGTTTCGATTTGTAACTAATGAAACAATTATTAGCGAATGTCCCGAAACATTATATATTAATCTAATAGAACGCTCACAATAAAAATCTTTTATACCCATAGGGGGTATAGGTAAGACTGATTTTTTAATCAATTTTTTAATATAGAACCTGATGAATGTAAGATGTCAATTTCTGTGAAACTATCGATAAAATAAGGATTTAATCCGAATGAAAGCAAGAACATAGTTCATAATTAAATAATAATGATTAAAATTGAACTCATATAAATCTTTTATTCCTTATAGAAAGCACTTGAAATCACCAAATTTCATGGTATGATGATTATAGAAATTTTAAGTTCCAAGAAAGAACTTATGTCAGCTGCTTCAAGGAAAAATAATAATAACATCAAATTTCCATCATAACAACAATAATAAAGAGTAAAAAGCAGCTTTTTTGTTTGTTTTTCTTTTCATTTTTGGGAGGAACCATCATGAGAAACTGTGTATTAATTATTGAGCACGACCCCAGTGTGAGCCGTTTCATGCAGCTGAAGCTGGAAGAAGCGGGATTCACCAGCATGATTGACAATACCGGCGATTCTGCCGTAGACCTGGCAGGACAGAGACAGGCAGACGTTGTTATTCTTGATCCCGACGAACCGATGAAGAATGGCCATGAGATTCTTGGAAAGATTCGGGAAATCAGCCCTATCCCCGTTATTTATCTTTCTTCTGACAACAGCGTGGATGCCAAGGTAAAAGCCCTGAACGCAGGGGCTGATGACTATCTGACAAAGCCCTATGCTACCAGGGAACTGGTGGCCCGGATTCATGCGGCTCTGCGCCGTCACGAAGAACCTAAGATTATCGTGGATCCTGCCTTCACCATCGGCGATCTTTCCATTTATCCCGATCGTCACGAAGTGAGGGCCGGGGATGAAGCCATCGACCTGACGAAAAAAGAATTTGACCTGCTCCTTTTCCTGGCCAAGAACAAGAACCGTGTCATTAAGAGAGAAGAAATTCTTGAAAAAGTTTGGGGCTACGGCTATGCAGGCAAGACGAATATTGTAGATGTATATATCCGCTACCTTAGAAGCAAAATCGATGAAAAGGTAGGCAAGAAATATATTCATACGGTCCGTGGCATCGGCTACGCAGCCCGGGACTGAATCTATGATTAAACAAGTCATTGTAGTGGAAGGAAAGTCGGATATTGCCCGGGTGGGTATGGCGGTAGACGCCGATATGATTGCTACTGAAGGCTTTGCACTGAAAAAGACAACCATTGAAAAAATCCGTTATGCCTATGAAAAAAGGGGGATTATCATCCTTACGGACCCCGACGGGCCGGGTGAACGGATCCGGCAGCGCCTTTCCAAACTGTTTCCCAAAGCCCTTCATGCCTTCGTGCCTAAATCAGAAGCTTCTACGGAAGATGATGTGGGCATAGAAGACGCTTCACCGGAATCCATCCGGAAAGCGCTCCAGACGCTTCGCGTTCTCTACCAGGATGATTCCGGACTCTTTTCAGCATCCGATTTATTTGCTGCCGGTCTTGCGGGAAATCCGGACTCCTCTCTCAAAAGGGCCAGGGTTGGCGCGATTCTCGGCATAGGCTATGGAAACGGAAAACAGTTTGTGAAACGGCTGAACCATTATGGAATTACCCGTGAAGAATGGGACAGGGCACTGCAAATGTGCCGGGAGGACGCCTGATGCTGGAAGCCAATCTTGCAGACCGCCAGGTAGTGCAGTATGTGATCCGCCGTTTCGGCATCCATGCCAAACATAAGCTGGGACAGAATTTCCTTATCCGCCCTGACGTGGTAGCTGCCATTGCAGAAGCAGCGGAACTTGGAGAACATGTGCCTGTCATGGAAATCGGCGCAGGCATAGGCACTCTTACCCAGGCCCTGGCCGAGACAGGGGCTGATGTGACTGCTTTCGAGCTGGATAAAAGTCTGGAAAGAGTTCTGTCCCATACTCTGGAACATTATAAAAATATCCATATCATTTATGAGGATGTGCTGAAAGCCGATTTGAAGACCATCCTGGGGGATAAGGACTGGCGCTGCGCCGCCAATCTGCCCTACTATATCACCACCCCCATTCTCCTTTCTCTTATCCAGTCGGACCTGCCCATTTCTCTTTTTGTATTCATGATGCAGAAAGAAGTGGCAGACCGTATCCTGGCCAGGCCGGGCTCCAAAGATTACGGCGCCCTGACCATTGCCGTGAATTTTGACTGCGTGGCAGAAAGGGTACTTGATATCCCGCCTTCCGCTTTCATACCAAGGCCCCAGGTGACCTCTACGGTCCTCAAAATCCGGAGACGGAAAACACCGGCAGTCGATGTAAAGGATAGAAAACTCTTTTTCTCCCTTGTCAAAATGGGATTCGGACAGCGGCGTAAAGTATTTACCAACGCCATGAAATCCGGCGGCATTCCTGCCGACTGGATACCTGAAATCCTGGAAAAAGCAGATATTGATGGCAAAAGGAGGGGCGAAACTTTCTCCATGGAAGAATACGCCCGCCTGGCAGACGCCTGGTATGATAAGATTCATGAATAGAACAAAGGGACTGTGAAAATATCAACCATTTTTCACAGCCTTTTTTTATGGGGCGGGCCTTTTCTGACATGACCATGGCGAGAGGGACCGGAGGGGCGGGGGAAAGGATGGTTCCCCTTTTCTGCGGAAGAGTTCAAGGAATGATGACAGGCAGTTTTGCCGCCCTTTTCTTTTATGACTTATAGATTTGAGTGGGAAACATAAACCCAATGGCCGAAGGCCTTTGGAGGAAAGACAAGGGCCTTTGCCTTTTCTCAGGCCCCAATAGATACCTTTACAAACACCAGTACCGGCGCTATAATAATATCAACGCAGGGAAAGAGAATACCTTTTCCTTATGCCTTTAGAGAAAAGACGGCTGGTGAAAGTCTTGGCAGAAGGGGGAGTTTCCACTCAGGAGCGGCCGGTGAGGAACCGGACGGCTGGTGACCGATACGAACTATGAGCTGGCTTTTGCAAATTGGGTGGCACCGCGATGACTTCGTCCCATGGAGGGGTGAAGTTTTTTTATTTTCTTGCTTATATGCCGGAAACCGGCAAATTTGATACAGGGAGAGATAGTTATGTTAGACATCAAATTTATTCGTGAACATGCTGACGAGGTTAAGCAGAATCTGGTGAACCGTCATAATCCCTTTGACCTGGATAAGGTTTTGGAACTGGACGGAAAGAGAAGGGAACTTCTGCAGGAAACGGAAGCGCTGAAAAGTGAGAAAAATGCAGAATCCAAGAAAATTGCCCAGGCAAAGAAGAATGGGGAAGACGCTTCTGATGCTATTGCTTCCATGAGAGAAGTAGGCAGGAAGATAAGTGCTATTGACAAGGAACTGGGCGAAGTGGAAGGTACCCTGAATGAACTGCTCCTTCATATTCCAAACATGGCTGATAAAACCGTTCCTGTAGGCAAGGATGACAGCGAAAATCCGGAAGTCCGCCGCTGGGGCGAAATTCCGAAATTCGATTTCCCCATTAAAGCTCACTATGAACTGGGGGATGAACTGGGGATTCTGGATGCGGAAAGAGCAGGCAAGGTATCCGGCGCCCGTTTCTATTTCTATCTGTCCGGTGCTGCCCGTCTGGAAAGAGCGGTATACAATTTCATGCTGGATCTCCACACGAAGGAAAATGACTATACCGAAGTGATTCCGCCTTATATCATCAACGGCAAATCCATGCAGGGCACCGGCCAGCTTCCGAAGTTCGCCGAAGATATGTACAAGGTGGAAGGGGAAAACATGTATATGACTCCTACTGCTGAAGTACCGCTGACCAACTATTTCTCCGGCGAAATTCTGGATGGCGATATGCTTCCGGTTCACCTTACCGCCCTCACTCCCTGCTTCCGCAAAGAGGCAGGTTCTGCCGGCAAAGATACCCGCGGCCTCATCCGTCAGCACCAGTTCCATAAAGTGGAAATGGTGAAATACTGCAAACCGGAAGACAGCTGGGATGAACTGGAATCTCTGACTGCAGAAGCAGAAAAGGTGCTGCAGCGTCTGAAACTTCCTTATCATGTTGTATGCCTGTGCACCGGCGATATTGGTTTCTCCTCTGCCAAGACCTATGATCTCGAAGTATGGATGCCTGCACAGAACAAGTATCGTGAAATTTCCTCCTGCTCCAACTGCCTTGATTTCCAGGCACGCCGTGCCAACATCCGTTTCCGCCGCACACCGGGCGCTAAACCGGAATTCGTGCACACCTTAAACGGCTCCGGACTGGCTGTAGGCAGAACGGTAGCTGCCATTATGGAAAACTACCAGCAGGCAGATGGAACCATCAAAGTTCCGGAAGCTCTTGTCCCCTACATGGGCGGTATCACCGTGATCGGCAAGAGAAATGGTTTCCCCAGCTCCAAACCTGCTGCAAAAGAAAATAAATAAAATACGGAAATAAAAAATCCCTGCCTTCGGGCGGGGATTTTTTTAATACAACTTGAGTATAAGACGGCAGCAGGCGCTTTTAAATGAAGGAACCGACTATGCGGCCTGCATCCACGTCACATGCTATACAAAAAAGACCGCTTGGCGGTCTTTTTTGTATCTATCAATTATTTATCATTGTAAATAGATTCCAGTGTCATAGGCAAATCGTTATTCACACCTTTGCTCAGAATGAACTGTCCCACATCCAGTACGCCGGTGCGGAAGCCTGATTCACAGCCTCTCAGGTAAATATCCCAGAGCCGTTTGAATTTTTCGTCATACACAGGCGGCAGGCTGTCCTTGTGGGCGTTGAATGCTTCAGCCCAGCAATGGAGTGTCTTAGCGTAATGGCGGCGGAGGCTTTCGAAGGCAATCAGCCGAAGACCGAAGAGGGGGAAGGTGGATACGGTTTCACGAATGCCGGGAACGTAGCCGCCGGGGAAGATGTACTTGGTCATCCAGTTATTCGTCTGTTTTTCCTGGGGGTCCATGTTCAGAATGGAGTGGAGCATGAAGAGTCCACCGGGCTTTAAGAGGCTGGCCACTTTATTAAAATAGAGGGGCAGATACTTCTTGCCTACGTGTTCAAACATGCCGATGGATACGATTTTATCAAACTGGTATGCATCACTGTCCAGATCCAGGTAGTTTTCCAGAATGACTTCTGCTTTGCCATCCAGTCCTTCTTTATGAATCCGTTCTTTTGCTGTTTTGTACTGATCTTCCGACAGGGTAATGCCGTAGGCATGAACGCCGTATTTCTTGGCAGCATAGATAATGAGTTCTCCCCAGCCGCAGCCGATATCCAGAAGGGTTTCTCCCGGCTTCAGAAACAGCTTTCTGAGGGACAGGTCGATTTTATTCATCTGGGCTTCATACAGGCTGTCGTCTTCATGTTTGAAATAAGCGCAGGAATAGGTTTTCGTGGCATCCAGGAAGGAATCGAAAAGATCATTTCCCAAATCATAGTGGGCGTGAATGTTTGATTTTTCTCGCTTTTCCTCTTCCTCTATCAGTTTCTGGCGAAGGGCTCCCAGATGGTAGGGGAGCTTCACCGGGTCCTTCTGAAAGGCGGTGGCAACGATATCATCCAGGTTCCCTTCAAAATCCACAATGCCGTCCACATAGGCGGATCCGATGAGTACATCCAGGTCTTCTTTCAGTTCCGATGGAGAGAAGGTGGGTTCCTGTTTGAAAATAACTTTAAACTTTGGAGGGGTTGAACCATAGCTTTTTTCAGTACCATCCCAGAAACGAACGGTAAAGCCGCCCTTTTTCCATAATTGCAGAGCCATGTTAAGTGCTTCTTTTTTAAACATAAGGCGCCTCCTGATTTAAACTTTATTACTTGATTCTATTATATCACTTTACCGGGCGAATGGTTACACTTACTCGATGAAAATAGTTATGGCAGGACGAGAGCAGTATATAGTATAATTTAAACAGGAAAAGAAATATTTTCTCTACTATCCATAGGATAAGGAGGTGGGGTCATGAAACAGCATTTTAAAACTTCGCTTTTTCTCCTGCCCTTTTTTCTTTCTTTCATGGTGCCGGTCTCTGCCTTTGAAGGCGCTGATGCTGCAGGGATGATTCAAAATCCCATCATTGAAACGGTGCTGGCTGCGGTGATTCTGATTTCCATTGCCGCTGAAATTAAAACGGCCGGCTTTTCCGGCGGTGTCCTGGCGGCTGCCATTGCCGGCTGTATTCTTATCGGAGCCAACTGGTATGAGGAGAAAAATTTCTTCTGGGAATTTATTCTTTACTTTGGCGGTCTGGTACTCATTTTTCTGGATATTTTTCTTCTCATGTCCGGCGCCGGCATACTATGCGGACTGGTACTGGTCTTAGGGGGCCTGTTCCTCACCTTCGGCGGAGACACGAAAGCTCTTTATATTCTGTCCTTTTCCATTCTGGCATCGGCAGTGGGTCTCTATTTCATTCTGGGCCATCTGGAAGGCAGCCGTTTATGGAAGAAATTGACTCTTCATACGGAACTGAGAGGAAGCAGGGGATTCGTCTCTTCCTCCGGCAGCCTGAAGGGGCTGGTGGGGAAAAAAGGCACAGCCTTTTCTGTACTCCGGCCTTCCGGGAAAGTGAATGTGGAAGGACAGATGGTGGATGCCCTGTCGGAAGGCACTTTTATTCCCGCCGGAAGGGCTGTCATGGTCGTTAAGGCAGAATCCGGCTATGTGGTGGTGAAAGAAGTATAACCGGTCCATGAAATTTAATTTCATTATATAAATCAGGAGGCATATATGGAACTCATGATATTTCCTTTTTTGATTCTCGTTATAGCTGCGGCTGCTCTTTCTGTATTTCTCCACTTCGTACCTCTGGGGCTGTGGATTTCCGCCCTGGCCGCAGGAGTCAATATTTCCCTCTTCAATCTGGTAGGCATGCGTATCCGCCGGGTGGAACCTCGGATGATCGTGCTGCCCCTCATCAAGGGGACCAAGGCAGGGCTGGACTTGAATGTGAATCAGCTGGAAGCCCATTACCTGGCCGGCGGCAACGTGGATAATGTGGTGGATGCCCTGATTGCGGCCCACCGCGCCCAGATTGATCTGTCCTTCGAGCAGGCTGCTGCCATTGATCTGGCAGGAAGAAACGTGCTCGAAGCCGTGCAGATGAGCGTAAATCCCAAAGTCATTGAAACACCTACCATTTCCGCGGTAGCTAAAAATGGCATTGAGCTGAAGGTGCGCGCCCGGGTTACAGTGCGGGCCAATATTGACCGGCTTGTAGGCGGCGCCGGGGAAGCAACCATTATTGCCCGGGTAGGGGAAGGAATTGTCACCACCGTAGGTTCTGCGGAAAAACATACGGATGTGCTGGAAAATCCGGACCACATTTCCCAGACAGTACTGGAGAAAGGGTTGGATTCAGGCACTGCTTTTGAAATTCTTTCCATTGATATTGCCGATGTGGATGTAGGCAGAAATATAGGCGCCCAGCTGCAGACAGATCAGGCTGAAGCAGACAAGCAGATCGCCCAGGCAAGGGCGGAAGAAAGAAGAGCCATGGCTGTGGCTAAGGAACAGGAAATGAAAGCCTATACCCAGGAAATGCAGGCCAAAGTTGTGGAATCGGAAGCTGAAGTGCCGAAAGCCATGGCCGAAGCGCTGCGGAGCGGCCGCCTGGGAGTGATGGATTATTACAACCTGAAAAATATAGAGGCTGATACGGATATGCGGGGCAGCATTGCCGGACATGAAGTGAAAGGAAACAGTGATTAATTTATTGAACCTGCTTTCACAGGAATCTATTGACACAGGGGTGTCATGGCATTCCTTAAGCAGCCTCTGTCTCTGCCATCCCATTCCTGCTGTCTGAAAATCCATCTATCACTGCAGTCAATAAACTGCATCCTTTCTTTCACCAGGAAGAAGTCTGTCATAAGGAGGACCTATGGAACATCCAAATGTCAAAGGCTATGATTATGAAAAGGTAAGGGAAAAGATGCTCCGCTCCTGGGGAAAGACCACCGGAGCAGTCCCTGAAAAGAAAGAGAAAACAGACAATGAAGTTCAACCTGAAAAGAAATTCTTTAAAGTTAAAAATAAATCTGTTAAAATAAAGACAGGAAGTAATGATTTAACGACAGGAAGCGAAAACCTCACCAGGGAAAAGAGGAAAACTTTCTCTGCTAAAAAGCAGGAATTGAAAGGAAGAAATTCTTCCGTCTTCACTTCTTCCTTCAAACAGAGTTTAAAGCAGGGGAATCCCGGAATGAAAGAACATGCCGGTGCCACTGAAAAAGCCGCTATTCCTGGTTCCATTCCGGATCCCAGGCAATGGGTCATCTATGATGCCCTGTTTGGTCCGGCCCGGTGCAGAAGGCCATGGAAGCCTTTTAAATAAAAGAGAAAGAGTTGATTGCTTTGGATACCTATAAAGAAAAATTATACGGGAAAATACTATGGGAATGTTACCGGTCAAAGCTGTATATCATTTTTTTGTCTCTCGTTTATGTGCTTATCAGTGCAGCCGCTGTGATTTTTGCTATCTCTCACAATACCAATCATGGACTGATATTCTATTTCATTGCTGCTCTGGTGGTTGCGTTATCCCTTTGGCGTATCAATCGCGTCCACAATCCGGTGGCCCTCATCTGTGAGAAAAAACTGCTGGTAGCGGTGCCATGGTCTTTCATAAACTCGGATTATCATATTTCTTTCCGTGCTTTCTATATGCCTGTTGAATATAACGAAGTGGCCGGCGTTTCCCATAACTGGAGCCAGCTTTATATCGGTGCTCGGATTACCGGCGGCCTGGTGGCCCTTCCGGTACAGCTTTCCTACGTTTCTCTGGGCGATAAGGCAGACTTCCAGAACTGGGTGGAACGGAAACAGGAAGAAGTAATGGAAAATACATAGAGGTAAGAAAAGGAGCTCGGAATTGGCCGGCTCCTTTTTAATTGTAGTTCGCGGATGCTGCGGTCAAAGACATCCGCAATCCGCCGCGTTCTTTTTTATCAGAGAACCGAAGCAGTCCTGATATCCCTGGCGAAGGATCCTTTTCATCCCTTTACTTTCCACTGTCCGTATGATAGGATAGTCCTAGTTTATGACTAATGAGGTGATTGATAAATGGCTGCAAAGATTACGTATACCATTCAGGATGTATTAGGTGATTTGTCCGTGGCTGCCAATGGCTGGAAAAAAGAGCTGACTTACACGAGCTGGAACAACCGGGACGAGAAGTTTGATCTTCGTTCCTGGAACCCGGACCATTCAGCTATGACCAAAGGAATTACTCTGACAAAGGAAGAAATTCTGAAGCTGAAAGACATTCTGAATGACATAGATTTTGATAAGTATTAATAGTCAAATAACTGCGGTCCATAGAAGGAAGGCTCTCCGAAAGGGGAGTCTTTTGGTATATATGGGATATTTTAGGCACTCCTTTTTTGATTTAGAAAGCATGCAAATCCAGAAAATACTGATTTTCTGAACATACACAAACTTTCAAGAGGTGAATTTTTCTATGACATTTCTATTTTCCGGTCCTAACGGGGACAGAACTAAAAGAGCTTTTATGGCAGGACTGGTGGGCCTTCTGGTGAACCTTATGCTGGGTGTCTTCAAAATACTGGCAGGCTGGCAGAGTGGTTTCCTTTCCGTCATGGGCGATGGATTCAATAATATTACCGACATGGGTTCGGTGGTGCTTCTCATGATGACCTTTTACTATGCCGCCAAGCCGTCGGATAAAGAACATCCTTTTGGACATGGCAGGCTGGAGTATATCAATTCCACTGTCATGGCGGCAGTGATCCTCTATGTAGGAATCACCCTTCTGGTGGAATCGGTACAGAAGATTATTCATCCCAGAAATACGGAATTTACTGTTTTTGTTGCCATTATTCTTGTCATTGGCCTTCTGGCCAAACTGTTTCTGGCCTGGTGGTATAAAAGGGCAGGGGAGAAGATAGGTTCCAAAGCCTTCGAAGCCTACAGCGCCGACTCTTTATCCGACACTCTTTCCACCAGCGGCGTACTGGTGGCCACACTGGCGGAATATTTTTTCGGCATCCAGATCGATGGTATTATGGGCTGTCTCATGTCCCTTTTCATTCTGTGGACGGGATACAGTATCATGAAAAATGCGGTGAACTCCATCCTTGGCGCTACTCCTGACAAGGAAGTTTACAGAAAAATTAAGGAATGCATTCTTTCCTGTCCCGGCGTGTACGGCGTCCATGACCTGATCGTCCATGATTACGGTCCGGAAAACCATTTCGCCACAGCCCATGTGGAGCTTGACAGCAGCCTGAACCTGGTAGAAAGCCACGAACTGGCAGAAAACGTAATGACTACCCTGCGGGATAAACTGAATGTACAGGCTACCATTCACGCAGACCCCAAAGCTGTATCAAATCCAAGGGAAGCAGAGTACAGGAGAGACCTGGAATCGGCCATTTACAGAACAAGGCTTCCTCTTTCCTATCATGATTTCTTTGTGGAAGAAAAGAAAGGGGAAATCCACCTGTCCTTTGAACTGGCATTGACAGGCCCCTGCAAACTGAAAGACAAAGAGATTTATGATGAAATCTGCAGCCATCTGAAGGCCATCAACCCTGAATATACCGTGGAAACCATGGTAGACAGAAACTTCATCAGCGGCAAAGTATATGGATGGGATGAAAAAGAAGTCAAAGAAATTGCGGACAGAAATAAGGAAAAGTAAGGAGATAGGGGCCTGTAGAAGTGACATGTCCAGAAAGGGATGATGGTAAGTCTTTAGAACCATCCTTTGCACTCTCTCCATCTTTTTTCAAATGAAGCTCCTTCCTGCTGCCTGATAGGGGAAACTCTCTTTTTCAGAAATTTTTCATGATTTCTGTATAAATTATGTATACAATTTGGTATAATAATTACTACGAAAAGTTTGTTATGAGCCCATAAGCGGCAGATCGTCTTATACCGGAGGCCAATTCCGGGTAAAAGTGGGATTCAAGAGAGTATATAAAGAGGGATTTATAAGATGCCGGAAAAAATTTTAAGAGGAATATTCATATTGCTCTTTACTGTTCTTGGCATCGTTCTTTCCAGGCAGGGAGAAACCGTTTTGGCGGCGCTTCTTCCAAATTCAGTGTTAACGGAAACCATTCTGGGCGTAACGTTCATGTCTCTGGGAGCGATGCTGGTAGGAGGGATACTGGGAGCCATTGTGGGCTGCTTTATTTCTCCCTATCTGAACAGGAGCCTTTTTGCCTTTACTTCCAGGGTAGAAAAATCCCTGTCCTCCATGTCGGTACAGGATCTGGTGGCTGGCACCCTGGGCCTTTTCCTGGGCCTTATCATTGCCAACCTGGTGGGACTGGCTTTTATCAGTGTGCCTTATATCGGACCTTATGTATCCGTAGCCCTGAGCATCATCCTCGGTTACCTGGGTATGCATCTGGCGGTAAGCAAGAAATCGGAAATGGCTAGCTGGTTCCATTTCCATTCAGAACCGGAGCGGAAAAAGAATAAGGATAAAAAAGACGGAAAGCTTCTGGACACCAATGTGATTATCGACGGCAGGGTGGCGGATATTTATCGCACCGGCTTTCTGGAAGGTCCTATTTATGTGCCTGTTTTTGTACTGGAAGAACTGCAGAAAATTGCGGACTCTTCTGATGTGCTGAAAAGGAACCGGGGCCGCCGGGGACTGGATATACTGAACCACATGAAAAAGAACAGCAGGGACTTCCATATCATTACCGATGATTTCGAGGAAATGAACGAGGTGGATTCCAAGCTGGTTAAGCTGGCCCGGGCCAAAGGATATAAAATCGTAACCAATGATTACAACCTGAACAAGGTGGCAGAGCTGCAGGGGGTCAGTGTACTGAACATCAATGACCTAGCCATTGCAGTGAAGCCTGCCGTGATTCCCGGTGAACAGCTCTTTGTGCAGCTGGTCAAGCAGGGAAAGGAAGAAGGCCAGGGCGTAGCTTACCTGGAAGACGGTACCATGATTGTTGTGGAAAACGGCAGTTCCTGCATCGGCAGGGAAGTGCCCGTTATTATTACATCAGTCCTGCAGACCTCTGCAGGCAAAATGATTTTTGCAAAGCTGGACTCCAATGATTAATTCGCTCATACTGGTGGCTGCAGGAAACGGAAGCCGCATGCAGGCATCCCTGAATAAGCTGCTTCTTTCCTGCGCAGGCCATCCTCTCATTTATTACACCTTAAAAAATGTATTCCAGAGCCGTCTTCTTTCGGAACTGGTCATTGTTACCAAGCCCGAGGAAAAGCCGGTTTTTGAATCCATTGTCGATTCCATTCCCCATTCCATCCGTGTCATGTTTGCTCCCGGCGGCAGTGACAGGGCAGGGTCCGTGAGGAATGGATTTCACATGATTTCAAAAAAATCAGATAAAGTTCTTGTCCATGACGGCGCCCGCCCGCTGGTGGACGGCAAGACCATAGATGATGCCTTCACTGCCATCAGCCGGGAAAATCCGGCAGTGGCCGTAGGCGTTCCCTGTATTGATACCATTAAAAAGGTAGAGGGAAATACCATTGTGGAAACACCGGAGCGGAGCAGTCTTTTTCGTGCCCAGACGCCCCAGGGCGCTTTGACCGGACTTTTCCACCGGGCTGTGGAATTTCTGTCCCGGGGCGGCAGCTTCACCGATGATGCTTCCGTGCTGGAACAGCTCGGAGTACCGGTGAAACTCATTCCGGGGAAGGAGCGGTTTTTTAAAGTGACCACGCCGGACGATATGGATCGTCTGGCGCAGGCTCTCCGGAAAGACCGCTGCCCTTTCCGCATCGGGCAGGGCTATGACGTGCACCGTTTTGACGAAGAAAGGCCCCTGATTTTGGGGGGCGTCCGCATTTCCGAAAAAGGAGGTCTTCTTGGCCACTCCGATGCAGACGTACTTCTTCATGCCATTATGGATTCTCTTCTCGGCGCCTGCGGCCTTCCGGATATCGGTCATTATTTTCCCGATACCGATGACCGGTTTACAGGAGCTGACAGCACCCGCCTTCTTATGGAGGTGAAGAGAATCATTGAAGATGAAGGGTACATGGTGGGGAACATCGACAGTACCGTCATCGCTGAAAAGCCAAAACTGGCCAAATACATACCGGCCATGAAAGAAAAGATTGCCGGTATTTTGGATATCTTGCCTGGTGATATAGGCATCAAAGCAACAACCAATGAAAAGATGGGAGCCATCGGCCGCTGTGAAGGCATAGCCGCCATGGCATCATCCATCGTATGCAGGAGGAGTTAATTTATGGAAAAGAAACTGAAAGTTCGTTTTGCTCCAAGCCCCACAGGCCCGTTCCACATCGGCGGCGCCCGTTCCGCTTTATTCAACTGGCTGGTGGCCCGCCATGCAGGCGGCACCTTCCTGGTTCGTATTGAAGATACAGACCTGAAACGTTCCTCCCGGGAATCGGAAGAGAATATTAAAGACTCCCTCAAATGGCTGGGCCTTACCTGGGATGAAGGCATTGACGTTGGCGGTGAAAATGGTCCTTATCGCCAGACCGAACGCCTTGACATTTACAAGAAAGAAGTACAGCGCCTCCTTGACGAAGGAAAGGCCTACTACTGCTACTGCACCGAAGAAGAACTGGAAGAAAGCCGCAAGAAGCAGGTGGCTGCCGGACAGACACCGGTGTATGACGACCACTGCCGTCATCTGACGGAAGAACAGGTGGCTCAGTACAAAGCAGAAGGCAGAAAACCGGTTATCCGCCTCAAAGTCAGAAAAGACGGCGTCTTTGCCTTTGACGATATGGTGAGAGGCCATGTGGAATTCCAGGCATCCGGCGTAGGCGATTTCATTATTGTCAAATCCGATGGCATTCCGGTGTATAACTTTGCCGTGGTGATCGATGATTCCCTCATGGGCGTGACCCACGTCATCCGTGCCGAAGAACACCTGTCCAACACACCCCGTCAGCTCGCTATTTACGAAGCACTGGGCTATCCGATTCCGAAATTCGGCCATATTTCCCTGATCCTTGGCGCCGATCATAAGAAGATGAGCAAGCGCCATGGCGCTACCTCCGTAACGGAATACAGAAATATGGGCTACCTGCCTGATGCCATGGTCAACTACCTGGCCCTTCTCGGATGGGCTCCCAAGGGTGAACAGGAAATCTTCACCAGGGACGAACTGATTAAACAGTTCTCCATGAAACGGGTTTCCTCCAACGATGCCGTTTTCGATATCGAAAAACTGAACTGGATTAACTTCCAGTATATGAAGAAACTCTCTCCGGAACAGCTGCTTGACCTGACCCTGCCTTTCATTGAAAAAGCAGGCTACGTAAAGACACCGCTTTCTCCTGAACAGAAAGACTGGCTTACCAGGGTAGTCTGGTACGTTCGTGATCATCTTTACTACGGCGCCCAGGCTCCGGAAAATGTCAAACTCTTCTTTGAAGACCTGCCGGAAGTGACTGACGAAGAAACCCTGTCCATTATGAAACAGGAAACCAGCGGCAAAATCATCACCGCCTTCGCCGATGCACTGGAAAAGCTGGAAACCTTCGACGAAGCATCCATTAAGAAATGCTTCTCCTCCCTCATGAAAGAAACCGGCATCAAAGGCAAGGCAGCCTTTGAACCGGTCAGAATCGCTTTGACCGGTGTCACCCACGGACCGGGCCTTTATGACATGATCGCCCTCTTCGGACGGGAAAAGACCCTCTCCCGCTTGAGAGACAGCCTCAAATACTGCTGAAATCCATAAGAAAAGCTCCGGATTTTCCGGGGCTTTTTTGTTGTGGGGAAAAGGCCGGACGGTCTGACTACCAGACGGCAGATGTGCCCTGGGAAGGGCAGTGCAGCTGTCACTGCTTCACAGAATGCGAAGGGCCTCCCTTTTCGCCGCAAATCCACTTTCCCCTGTGACTCCAGCTTCCTTTAGGAGATAAGGAAAATGCAGAGCCCCTTCCCTCTACCTCTACCCTTAAACGTTCTGAAGCTTCTATCATAATATGGTATAATAAAGCCGATAACTCAAAATACGAGGAAAGTGTTGGACTATGAATATAAAAAGATCAAAACTAATACTGGCCGCCGGTCTCCTGGGGGCGTCCCTTCTCTTTGCCGGATGCGGAAACAGTCTGGATGACCAGTTTGTCTTCGGACGGAACCGCATTCACTGTGATAACCAGACCATTACCGTATCCACTCCTTTCGAGCTTGTTTCCAACGGGAAGCAGGTGGATCTGGGGGATAAGGGAGCTTCTGTGGTGAAGGCGGAGGGCCATAACAGCCATCTTCAGATTCTCGTGACCGGAGAAAAAGTGACAGACAGCATGAATGAGAAAATTCTTATCTCCCAGGCCCAGAATGTGCTGAAAAGCAATTCTTCTCTTTCCAATGTAAAGTTTGACAGCCAGGATGTGAAGATTGGAAATCTGGATGGTAAGAAACTGACCTTCACTTTTACGGAAACGAGCAGGGGCAAGAGTACGGATCTCACAGTGGATGAGTATATTTTTACCCAGAAGAATACGGTATGGCGGGTCATTTACCAGTATCGCACCGCCGATTCCATCGGAAAGGCCCTGGCTGAAAGAGTGGCTGGGAAAATCGCCCTGGGAAGCGAGTTCTGAAATCATAAGTTTCAAGGCACCTGAGGAATGTTTCCGCTTTTCTTAAGGCTGCTGGAGACAGAGGGGCTTAGTCACTCTGACTTTGTGATTTTTCCCGCTAGGGAAGCGCTGATTAAATCATTGTTTGCTTTTATTCTTGAATTTTTATGCAATGCGAGGAATGGGCTGACGCGAATAGCGAGCTATTTAAGGAAGCCCATGACGAAACAGTGCATAAAAATTTTTATAAAAGAAAACTCTATGAATTAATCAGTGCTTCCCTAGAGGCGTCAATCCCCGGATCTTGGCCCGGGACCTGCAAACTTTGGAATCTTCGCAGCCGAAGCTGCGAAGATCTGATCACCTTTAATCTATAGGAGCTGTTACCATGCATTTTTCCAAGGGATTTTTCCCGCTTCTTCTTTTTCTGGCAGCCGGTGCTTTAATCGGCGGTATTTTGGGCCAGGTCATGGAAGGAGTTAATTTTGTGGGCCTTATGCCTTATCTGACCCAGACTTTTGAAATTTTCGATTTGAAGGATATCTTCCTGAATCTGGGCATCATCCAGTTTCATTTCGGCCTCCGGTTTGCACCGAATTTGATCAGTATTGCCGGTATTTTGATAGCTGCATGGCTGTACAAGAAATTTTAATTTCATAAGTATATCAATGATTGTTCCGCAATGAGGTGAAAATCATGTTGATACGGGAAATGCGAAGCGAAGATAAACCAAGAGAACGGTTCCAGATTTCTCCCCGCCTTGCCAGTAATACGGATCTGGTAGCCATTCTTCTGCGTACCGGCAGGCAGGGCCATTCGGTTATGGAAATTGCGAAAGAAGTGGTAGATCTTCTGGAGCGGGAAACGGGTATCAACGGCTATGAAGACCTGAACTGGCGGGATCTCACTGATATCAAGGGCATAGGGCCTGACAAGGCTGTCACTATCTGCGCTGCTGTAGAACTGGGGCGCCGGCTTTCTCTTATCTGCGATAAGCGGAAGCTGGTCAGTTTCAGCGCACCGGATAAAGTGGCAGCCTTTTTTATGGAAAAACTGCGTCACGAAAACCAGGAACACTTCGTCACGGCCTATGTGAATGTGAAGAACCGCCTTCTGGGATATCGCATGATTACGAAGGGAAATCTGAACGCTGCGCCGGTGGATATCAAGGAAGCCCTGAAGTGGGGCATACGGTACAAGGCTTATGGTCTCATTCTGGTTCATAACCACCCTTCCGGCTATCCGGAACCGTCACAGGAGGACTTGGATATCACCAAAGCCTTTGCCGCCGCCGCCAAACTGCTGGACATGGAAGTACTGGACCATGTCATCATAGGAGATGGCACTTTCGTCAGCCTTCATGAAAGAGGATGCCTTTGATGGAGAAGGACTGTGGCATCTCTTCTCTGTCTAAAACTTCCCCTGCCATGCAGAAGCCGGTGAAAGATGTTATAATGTAAATGTAATATTTCAACTGTAAAGGACAGGTGTTTATTCATGGAAGAAATGGAAAAAGGAAAAAGATATTCTGCTGAATCTAAGGGTTATGACAGCACGATTTATGAAGTCCGGTTCACTCCTGTGATGGAACGGCCTGAATATCAGGAAGGGCCGACCAGGGAAGCTCTGGAGAGGCTGCAGAAAGCCATGGCGGAGAAGGATTTTGAAAAGTACGTGAATAACGGCCTTATCCGTGTGACTTTTGACAGCGGCAGGCTTCTTCTCATCGCAAAATCAGAAATCTACAGGACCATGCTTTACGGACCTTTCTTCGGCGTTATCTGCAAAGCTTTTGATGTAGATAATTTTCGCGTGGTAAGTCAGGTTAACGGATATTAATATCATCCATGCCAATGAGGGCCATAAAAGATGAAACCATCTTTTATGGCCTTCTTTATGTCCCGAAGAGGGGCGAAGGGAATATTTTTACCATCCATTTTTTTACCTGTCATTTATCATTTACGCCGGATATTCAATGAATTTTATGTTCCTCATATAACCACTTATTTATAAACACTGGCAAAAATGAACTGTAAATGGTATCATTAAATTTATAGCGATGTGTATTTTTTATGGGAGAATGTTCATGAAAGCTTATATCCGTATCAAACATACCGGGGAGTTTTATGATCCCAGCTGTTATTATGCCTATACCGGCTGCAGGGAACTGGAGATTCCTGTGGTGAAATACAAGGCGGTGTATTCTCTTACGGATAATGAGCCGGACGATCCGGTGGTGGGGACAGTTTCTGATGTGAAGGTGGCTCTTGAGCGGTTTGGCGTGAAGCTTGTGCCGCTGGATTATCCCGATGAGCTCCTTCCCTTTACAGGCCGCAAAATCTGGAAGTCCACTCTCTTTACGATTACCAGTCATCCGGAGGACTGGCACGTGTTTGTGAAGCCTGTGGAAGATATCAAGCGGTTCCACGGTACGGTACTGGATAAATCGGAGGACCTTATCAAGCTGGGCGGCGGTCTGGAAGATATTGATGTATGGTGCAGCGAAAAGGTGCACTTTATTTCAGAATGGCGTCTATGGGTGCTTCATGGGGAAATACAGGGCCTGAATCCTTATAAGGGCCGCTGGGATGTATTTCCTGATGTGAAGGTGCTTCGCGAGTCTGTGAAGGCCTATAAGTCGGCGCCTGCCGGTTATGCCATTGATTTTGGCGTAACGGAAGAGGGGAAGACCCTTCTGGTAGAGGTAAGTGATGGCTATTCACTGGCCAGCTTTGGCTTGTCTCCCCGTGTATATATGAATATTCTGGCAGCCCGCTGGAAGGAATTGACTTCTGCCGTGAAGTAGCAGCATCTTTTCCGGGCCTGCATTTGGCACCGATGAGTGAGTGATTTTATGTTTCTCTTTTCTGTCGGTGCTTTCTTACTCTATAGGAAAATGATCAATGTTTCCAGGGCAGAGGGAGGAGGATTATGGCTGCTTTTAATGAGTTTATTCAGCAGTTAAAAGAGAATATCAATCTGGCAGACCTTATTGGCTCCTATGTGCCATTGAAAAAGCATGGACGTTATTATATGGCTTCCTGCCCTTTTCATGGACCCGAGAGGACCCCTTCCTTTGCCGTTTCACCGGATAAGGGATTTTATTACTGCTTCGGCTGTCATGAGAGCGGCGATGCCATTACGTTCGTAGAAAAGATGGATCATCTCACCTTCATGGAAGCAGTGCGCCGCCTGGCCGATTATGCTCATATGGACATGCCGGAGCGGGAGGAATCGCCGGAGGAAAAAAGGCGGGCCGCCATGGCCCGCGAGCTCCAGTCGGTGACGGAGCTGGCCGGTTCCTATTTCCACAGCTGCCTTACCAGGACACAGATGGGGAAGGCCGGTCTTGCCTATTTTGACAAGCGCCATCTTTCCATGGAGACCATAGAGAAATTCAAGCTTGGGTTTGCGCCGCCGGACTGGCAGAAGCTCTATCGGGATTTCACCACCAAGAAGAAGATCGGCGGGGACCTTCTGGTGGAAGCAGGACTCTGCGCTAATAAGAATGGACGTTATTATGATGTGTTCCGCAACCGCTGCATGTTTCCCATATGGAATCTTTCCGGAAAAATCGTGGCTTTCGGCGGCCGCGTCATGGATGACAGCAAACCCAAGTATCTGAACTCTCCGGAAAGTCCCATTTTCAACAAAAGAAGGCTTCTCTTTGCCATTTATCAGGCTTTGCCCACCATTAAGGCCAAAAAACAGGCCATTATGGTAGAAGGATACATGGATGCCATTTCCCTTCATGCCCACGGCGTGACCAATGCGGTGGCTTCCCTTGGGACCGCCTTTACTATCGAGCAGGCCAGGCTTTTGAAAAAATATGCAGATGAAGTGGTTTTCAGTTACGATATGGATGCGGCCGGGCAGAATGCTACGAAGCGGGCTCTGGAAATCGCGGGTTCCGTGGGATTAAAGCTCCGTGTAGTGCATCTCGGGGAGGGCAAGGACCCTGATGAATTTGTAAATCTCCATGGCGGCGACGCCTATCTGGAAGCGGTGAAACAGGCGGAACCGGCTATGGATTTCCTTTTCCATTCTCTTTTGAAACAGTATGACAGCACCACCCTTGACGGGCAGCACCATATTCTGGATGATATGTTTTCCGTCCTTCTGGCCACGGGCGATGCATTCCAGCTGAATGCTTTCATTAAGAAGATGGCCCGGGCCATGCACATGGATGAAGGCATGATTCGCAGCGAGGCACTGATATATGCCAGGAAGAATAAATCCCATGTGTATATTTCCCAGAAGGTGCCTGTGGAGAAGGAAGAATTGGATTTGAATCCGTTAAAGAAAAGGCAGCGCCTTCTGGAAGCGGGCTTCCTTAATTACTGTCTCATTTACCATATGCTGCCCGAGGGCTATGAAGAGCTTAACCGCTACCAGTTTGCTGATGAGTTCCATGGAAGGCTTTTTGCCCTTTTGGAAGAGATGAAGGCAAAAAATATGCCCCTTACGGAAGAAGCGGTAGAGGGCCAGCTGCCCAGGGAGGATATCAGCCGCCTGGCCAAGCTTCGCATGGAAGGGGAACAGCCGGGCTCTGTGCCCAGAGAAGAATACATCTGGCCTATGAAGAAAATTTATCTGCAGGAGGAATATCGCATACATACGAAAAAAGCGCAGGAACTAATCAGCAGCGACCCGGCTAAGGCCCGGGAAGAACAGCTGCTCTGCATCCAGCTCAGTAAAGAAATACTGGCATTAAAATAAAACAGCATCATTCAGATGTTATCGGGGCGCCTGTGGAAACGCCGGAAGCGGACCTTTTTCACCGGATGAGGGGTGATGAGGGGCTTTGGAAAGCCGGCTTTTTTCCAGCCTTTCTCAAGGGGGGATTATACTATGGCAGCTAGGGATGAAAGATTGGAACAGTGGATCGGTGAGCTCACTGCAAAAGCGGGAAGCGGGGTCATTTCCAATAAGGATATCATGGACCTTGTGGCAGAAAAAAATTTGAGCGGCGATGACCTGTCCAACCTCTATGAAGCCCTTCATGATGATCATTATGAAGTGAATTTTGATGAAGATGTTTCCGAAGAGGACATAGACTTCCTGAAAGAGGAAGAGGAACTGGAAAAAGAAGTGGAAAAGGAAGAGAAGGAACCGGTTCCTGACATCGATAATTCCGTTACCATTGACGATCCTGTCAAAATGTATCTGAAAGAAATCGGCGCTCTGAAGCTTCTCGACAGCGAAGAAGAAATCGTGCTGGCCAAGCAGGTGGAAAAAGGCACTCTGCCTGATGCTTCTGATGAAGATAAAGCGGCGGCCAAGGCGGCAAAGAAGGAACTGGCAGACCGGAACCTTCGTCTCGTCGTTTCTATTGCCAAAAAGTATCTGGGCCGGGGACTCCAGTTTCTTGATCTCATCCAGGAAGGAAATCTGGGCCTTTTAAAGGCAGTGGATAAGTTTGACTACACAAAGGGATACAAATTCTCCACCTATGCCACCTGGTGGATTCGCCAGGCCATTACGAGAGCCATTGCGGACCAGGCAAGGACTATACGCGTTCCTGTGCACATGGTGGAAACCATTAACAAGCTGAACAGGATTTCCCGCCAGCTCCTCCAGGAAAAGGGCAGGGAAGCCACCAATGAAGAACTGGCCAGGGCCATGGGCGTTTCTGTAGGGAAAATCAGGGAAGTCAAAAAAATCGCCCAGGATCCTATTTCCCTGGAAACGCCTATTGGCGAAAAAGAAGACTCCCATTTGGGGGACTTCATTGAAGATCACGAGGCAGTGGCTCCTGATGATGCAGCCGGCTCCATTCTCCTCCGGGAGCAGATTGAAGAACTCCTTCAGGGGCTGACGGAAAGAGAAAGACAGGTGCTGGAACTGCGCTTCGGCCTTAAAGATGGAAAGACCAGGACCCTGGAAGAAGTGGGCCGTTACTTTGACGTGACCAGAGAGAGGATCCGGCAGATTGAAGGGAAAGCTTTGCAGAAACTTAAAAAGTCCGCACGGAACCTTATCATTAACCAGTAAGACGAAGTAAGCGGCCCTTTCTCAAAGCAGAAAGGGCCGCTTCTTTTTTATGAAAATGATTGTAATCCCAGCCTCATTTCTGGTACCTGTGAGTTTACATTTCTGTCTGGCAATATTCCTGCTCTGCTTTGAAACATCTTTTATGTTTCTTCCATCCGGCGTACTTCATGACGCGTTTCTCTGCTACTCCCTGACAGGCCGGCTGACAAAGGGACGGAAAAGGACATAAGAAGTATGGAAAATAGGCCATGGGACACTTACCCGGGAATGATGGCATACTTGACGCCCGGGACGTTAACTGATAAAATAGCATAAGTTGGTGATTGCGGGCCCATAGCTCAGTTGGTCAGAGCCGACGGCTCATAACCGTCTGGTCCCAGGTTCGAGCCCTGGTGGGCCCACCAATGATACTCCCGCTGAGCGAAAGCTCAGCTTTTTTTATTTCCGGGAGGAATGATGATACATTTGACAGCAAGGCTCCGCCATGTGGCGGACCTCATACCTTCCTGCCAATCCATGGCAGATATTGGGACGGACCATGCGTATCTGCCCCTTTTCCTTCTGGAGAAGGGAAAGGTTCAATGGGCCATAGCCTCAGATATTCACAAAGGGCCTCTGGAAAGGGCCAGGGCCCATTTGAAGGGACAGGAGAAAGGGGGAAACATAGAACTTCGTCTGGGCGGCGGTCTTTCGCCCCTTGAGACAGGAGAAGTGGATGGGGCAGTTATGGCCGGCATGGGCGGCCTGATGATGAGAGATATACTGGAAGCAGATTTTCCCAAAGCCCAGGCTCTTTCCTGGCTGGTCCTGCAGCCACAGAACCATGTGGCAGAGCTCAAGCAGTACCTGGCAGGTCATCATTTCATGATTATGCAGGAAGATATGGCTATGGAAGATCGGCGGCTTTACGAAATGATGCTGGTGAAGCCGGGCGCCATGAAGGGCATCTCCCTTCTGGAGGGGGAAATCGGCGTTACTGAAAACTATAGGCAGCACCCCCTTTTTCATGAACACCTGCGCCGACTGATAAGGAAACGGGATTTCCTTATTCAGGGCGTAGCAGAAGATACAGACAATGAAAGAAACCGCAGGAGAAGAGAAAAAGCATTGGAAGAAAAGAAAAGACTGGAGGCGTTCTTATGAATATCAAGGCACAGGATTTGATAAATCTTATGGATGAATGGGCACCGGCGGCACTGGCGGAAAGCTGGGACCATCCGGGGCTCCAGGTGGGAAATCCGGAAGAGCCGGTAAAGAAAGTAATGATTTCACTGGATCTTACAGAACAGAATGTGGAAAGGGCCTGCAAAGAAGGAGTGTCCATGATCATTTCCCATCATCCCTTCCTGTTCAAATCTCTCCATAGAATCGATTTATCTACCTATAAGGGAAGGGTCATTGAAAAGCTCATCTGCCATCACATCCTTTCCTTTGCGGCTCATACGAATTTGGACACTGCCAGAGAAGGAGTGAATGACGCTCTGGCTGATGCATTGGAACTTACGGAGCGGCAAGGCCTGGTAACTGAAAAAAGAGAAGCCCTCCTGAAGGTGGCGGCGTATGCAGAATTTGTGAAAGCTCGGGAGCTTAAGACACTCCTGGAAAAGAAATACAAAGGGAGGGCCGGCCATTTCTACCTTTTAGGCGATGCCGATGACAGCAGCCGCATGGGAAAAATGGAATTTAATGCCGCTTCTTCCGCCCTGCAGGAAGTTATGGAAGATGTAAGACGTATCTGTGGAGATGTACACTGTGACATATATGAACTGAAAAACGGCGCCTCCTTTGAGTATATGGGCCGACTGGGTAAACTTCCCCATCCCATGAAAGGGAAGGAAGCTCTTCTGTACATTAAAGAAAAGCTTGGCATCCCGGACCTTCGGTATGCAGGAAATACAGATATCATTGTTCATAAGGTGGCAGTCCTTGGCGGCGCAGGAAGTGAATTTGCCTCCCTTGCCAAAGCCAAAGGGGCTGACCTTTATCTGACCGGCGACCTGAAATACCACGAAGCCCAGGATGCGGCAGCTATGGGCCTTCTTATTGCTGACGGCGGCCACTTTTACACGGAAAGAGTGATTGTACCGAAACTGGCTGAAAGAATCAGGAAAGAAGCGGAAAAAAGGCACTGGGATCTGGAAGTACTGGAAGATACGGGAGCCGAAGATATCTTTTCCCATCTTTGAGGGCTGCGCCCTGTCGGGCTTGAGGGTTCAGGCGCCCTTCGGCGCGGTCGGAACCGGGACCTGGGCGGTGCTTTCCTGTATTCCCGTAGGTTGACACGCCCTTACGGGCGTGAGGGTTGAACCAGCCGCCGGGCCTTTCGGCCCTGGGCTGCCAGGGTTCTGCCTGTGATCGGCTTCGCCTTACAGGCTGGTTGAGGGCTTTCGCCCTCGGGAGGTATATAGTATCGCTCCGCTGGGAAGGTGGGCGCCCTTTCGGGCGCCATTTTTTTATGCCGCCTTTGGAGGCAAAAACCGGACAACCGGGCTTCGCCCGAGGAAAACCATACAACCGCCCTGCGAGCGTTGGAAATGCATTCCCCCTTTGGTGGCTGGCGCCACCACCTTGCCCGGTGGGAAGCATGTCACTGGATTCGCGGGTCGCGGGGCTCCCCTATGAATCCAGTTCCTTTGCCCTCCCCCGCAAGCGGGGGCACTATGGGCGCTTAGCCACGGAGACATGTTTCTACTGGAAAGCATAGAGCGATTTATTCTGTCCCCCGGATGGGGGAAAGTCCGGCGCAGCCGGATAAGGGGGAGGCGAGCGCAGCGAGCCAGTCAGCAGAATGCTTATCATGCCATATGGCACAGAAAACCAATCCCATAACGCCTCTTGCGTCTCCTTTAGGGGAAGAGGGTCACGAAGTGGCGAAGGGGTGGACGAGGGTAAGAATGATTATGACACTCGATATGGACGTGACCGCCGAAAGGCGGCATTATAATACTCATCGCCCGTAAGGGCGATACCACAACCCTCGGCCCGAAGGGCCGTCAAACTTACGAACCCTCCGGCCGTCAGGCCGGTCCATCTTAAGAACCTTTCCCTTCACAACCCTTCTACACAACCCGCGGCGGAGCCGCGCCCCTTTTTTTAACCTGCGGCGAAAGCCGCCACCCCTCCCCGAAGAACCCTTATTTTTTTATTGACATTTCTCATTTCTCCGTGCTATACTGTACCCTGCGAGCAGGAAAGATGATTGCGGGCCGTAAGGCGTGAGGAAAGTCCGAGCTTCGCAGGGCAGGATGCCGGATAACGTCCGGCGGGGGTGACCCCAGGGAAAGTGCCATAGAAAAGGAAACCGCCACGTTAGTGGTAAGGGTGGAAAGGTGCGGTAAGAGCGCACCAGCAGTCGGGAGACCGGCTGGCTTGGTAAACCCCATCTGAAGCAAGACCGAATAGGGAAGGGTTGAGGCTGCCCGCTGACCTTCCGGGTTGCGTCGCTTGATCATCCAAGCAATTGGATGGCTAGACAGATAATCATCACCGTGCAAACGGTACAGAACTCGGCTTATTGAATGCTCGCCATGCATACGAGAAGGATTGGAAATGGTGATTTCCAATCCTTTTTTTTGTTGGTTTTATGGACTTCTTCATTTAAAAAAGACCGGCGGAAGAGAGGATAATGACGCCGTTGTGTATGACGTATGCAAAATATAATCTTGAAGTCCTCTTTACATACTTCTTAAAATCCGTTATCATTGAGAGAAATACTGTTTCCTTTCATGCGCTCATTCAAGAAAATGCAGAGAATTGTATAAAATTAAGGAAATAGGAATATTGGATATTGGCAGGGGGAAAGTTTATGGATTTAGAAAATAATTGGCCCATTGCGCTGGCTTTCATACTGTACCTGGTACTGATGATGAGTATCGGCCTTTATTATTCCCGGAGACAGAAAAATCTGTCTTCCTATATTCTGGGGGACCGGCAGCTGGGACCATGGCTCACTTCCATGAGCGCCGAAGCTTCGGATATGAGCGGCTGGATGCTTATGGGGCTGCCGGGATATGCTTATCTCCATGGACTTTCCGCTTTCTGGACGGGCATCGGCCTTATTGTGGGTACCTGGGCAAACTGGGTCCTTGTATCCCAGAGGCTTAGAAATTACACGGAAGTGGCTGATAACAGCCTTACCATTCCGGACTATCTGTCCAATCGGTTTGAGGATAGGAAAAATGGTCTTCGGCTCATATGTGCCCTGTTTATTATCCTTTTCTTTATCATCTATACTTCTTCCGGCTTTGTGGCGGCAGGAAAGCTGTTCAATACCATTTTCGGGATTCCCTACCTTCATGCTCTCCTGCTGGGCGCTTTTGTAGTCGTTTTCTATACCTTCCTGGGCGGTTTTTCCGCCGTGGCCCTGACGGATTTTATTCAGGGCACCATGATGTTCTTCACCGTCCTTTACGTGCCTGTGGCTGCCACCATTGCTCTTGGTGGGCCCATGCCTACGCTGGATATTCTTTCTAAGGAAGGTTCTGATTTCTTTTCCTTCTTCCCTGATTCCACCGGCATATCGGCCCTTCTGGTTATGATTGTTTCCTCTCTGGGCTGGGGCCTTGGCTACTTCGGGCAGCCTCATATTCTTGTCAAATTCATGGCCATCGGAGATCCGAAGGAACTGAAGAAATCCACCCGCATCGCCATGACCTGGGTACTTCTGTCTCTGTCCTTTGCCATTGCCATCGGCGTAGTGGGCAAGGCTTACCTGTCTACGCCTTTGGAAAATGCCAATGCAGAACGGGTATTCATCCTTATGGCCGAATCGCTGTCGGCGCCTTTCATTACAGGCATTATCTGGTCTGCCATCCTGGCGGCTATTATGAGTACCAGCTCCTCCCAGCTTCTGGTTACCTCTTCCGCTGTATCCAGGGATCTTTTCCAGGCTTTCCTGAAGAAGGATGCTTCTGAAAAAACTTTGATTCGTGTATCCCGGCTCAGCGTGCTTCTGGTTTCCGCCATTGCCGTATATCTGGGTTCTGACCCCAACAGCTACATTTTCTCCATCGTCTCCTATGCCTGGGCCGGCTTCGGCGCCTGCTTCGGCGCCACAGTGCTTCTCTCCCTGTATTGGAAGCGCATGACCCTGAAGGGGGCCTATGCAGGGGTTATCGTAGGCGGTTTAACAGTACTCATCTGGAAGCATTTTGAATGGTTTGGCCTCTATGAACTGGTACCGGGCTTCTTCTTTTCCGTTGCTGCCATCGTCATTGTGAGCCTTATGGACAAGAAGCCTTCAGAAACCATTCTGAAAACCTTTGAAAAGGCCATGTCCCTGTCAAAATAAGAAATAGAAATGAAAAAGACTGTGAAAGAATGGATAGAAATCTTTCACAGTCTTTTCCTTTTGCCTCTACCGCTTTGTAAAAAAGCCGAGCCCATAAGAAGGCTCATGGCATGCCCTTGCGTTGTCATTACGGGCCGCAGGCAAAGAATCGGGATAAGCGGGGGATAGAAGGGATTCAGCTGTAAATACCAGTCCCAGTCCCCAGCCCCATCTCAGTAATTCACAATGAGTGGCGAATGGTAAAATTCCTGCCTTCCTTTTCTGTATGCCGGGGAATGCTGGCACCAGCTTCGGATATCGGAGGCGCGAATCTCCATTTCTAAAGCAAGGCGGGTGTTAGCATCCGCTTTTTTCAATGCCCTGGCCATACTGGTAACCACTGGAATGGGAATCAGATTCAGAAAAGAGCTTTTACTTCTTCGAAGGGCCAGCAGGCGGGCATAGGAGGGAAGGGGAGGAGCTGAAAATGGCGAAGGCCCCCGGCCGGAAAGGAGCAGCTGGGCGCCGATTCGTTTCAAGCGGCTGTAAAGATACCGCTTGCTTTTAATCCGGGAAAGCATGGCTTCGTAGTCTTCATTTCCTGTTTCCCTGAACCATTTGTGCTCCAGCCCCTCTGAAAAGAGGCCGGTTTCAGAAAGATCACTCTCTGATACCAAACGGGAAGAGAGGAGGCAGGCATCTTCATAGCGGAAAAAATCGGTATGGCAGCCTGACTTTATGAGTTCTACCGCTTCTTCTGCCTCCTTTGGAGGAAGGAGATTCGTTTTTTCCCCACGGAGAAGCTCCTTTCTGGCAGTGGTGGCGGAAATATTGCAGTCCATGTTCCGGTGAACCACGTGGATATCCATGGGGAAATGATGCTGCAGAATGGTTTCCGCATAGCGGAAGCCCAGAAGATTATTGGGTTTGGATAATTCTTCTGCCAGGAAAGGAGAATGACTCTTCATGGCTTCATAAGAAGCCCGGGCATAGGAAAGCCCCCCGCCCAGGGCTTCATGAAAGGCCTTTTTGTGGGAAGGGGTCAGTGAAAAGGAAGCGGCATCCCAAAGATCTTCTTCCGTAAGGGATTCCGTACCAAAAGCAAGTATTTCGGCACCCATGGAAGCAAGCAGCCTTACGCCGTAAGAACCAAACCGGTCCGCACTCTGCAGCACGCAGAGCACCGGAAGTGAAAATACGGCATCCACGCCTCCTTCCACCGCCCATCGTGCCCGGGTCCAGCTGTCAAAGAGGGCCGGCTCTCCCCGCTGCACAAAGGAGCCGCTCATGACGGCCATGATGAAAGGATCACCATAAGCCTTTCGAACCGAATGGACCATATCCTCATGCCCCCGGTGAAAAGGGTTCCACTCCGCAATGATTCCAACCACTTTTTCTGCCATTGTATTGTATCCCTTCTGTCTTTGATGGTTATATTTTATCATATCCGGAAGAAGGAAATCTGACTCTCTGTTTCCAAAATCCTTATCAGGCCCATGGCTTGGAGGGGGAGGAAGTTCTTTCAGCGATGATAAGCTGTTTATGAATTAGAAATTAAGGAAATATTATTTGACTAACCACACTTAAAATGATAATCTTGATATGAATGTTAGAGACTTAAGAAAGCTATCTAATGGTTTTAATGTATCAGGAGGTATGGAATGGATTTTCTGCATTTGTTCCGAGCCGGCGGATTTATGATGTATCCGCTGATTCTTTGTTCTTTGGTGGTAGTTGCTATTTTTATTGAACGGTTCCGGTATTATCGATCCAATCGTTCCCATGTGGACCAGCTCGGCCGGGAGATTCCGAAATATCTGGAAAAACGGGATTATGAGGGACTGAAAACTCTTCTTCAGCAGGATGGCGGTATTCCTGCTTCTGTGGTTCTTGCAGGAGTGGAGCATATGAACCTGAAAGTAGACCAGACGTCCCTGATTGAAGGGGCTGCTTCCCATGCGGCAGGGCTTTTGAAAAATTACCTGAATTACCTGGATGTGATCGTGACCCTGTCCCCTCTTATGGGGCTTCTCGGTACGGTTATCGGCATGATCGGTTCCTTTAATGTTCTTTCCGTTTCCAACGGCCAGCCCTTTGCAGTCACCGGCGGTGTGGCAGAAGCCCTGGTATGCACGGCCACCGGCCTTTTTGTGGCTATCATTGCCCTCATTGCGTATACCTATCTTTCCCAGCAGGTGAGCCATTTTGTTTCTGATATGGAAAAACTGGGTACCCTGTATTTGGCTATCGTAGAGGCGAAAGAGCAATGAAACTGGAATCTATGAATGTGGAGAAGAAGCCAAAGATTATGATCATCCCTATGATTGATATCATTTTCTTCCTCCTTGTCTTCTTCATGATGAGCATGCTTTCCATGGTGGTGCAGAAGTCTATCAACCTGAACCTGCCACAGACCGCCACGGCCAAAGTGAATGTGGAGCAGACCCTTCCCATCAGTATTACCTCTGACGGTACTATTTATGTGGAAAAGGAAAAGATTTCCAAAGACGATTTTCACCGCCGCATGGAAATCGAAAAGGGACGGAACCCGGACCTTTCCGTGGTTCTCCGGGCAGATTCCAAATCAGAACATGGAGATTTTGTATTTGTGCTTGACCAGTTGAAATCTGTAGGCATCAGCAAGGTGGGAATTGCTACAGAGTCCAAGACCGGTCAGAATCAGTAAAGAGGTGGTCCCATGCGTACTTTCAAGTACCGATGGTCCTCTGCCTTTGGATTGTCCTTCCTCTGCCACGGCATTGTCCTTGGCGCGGTGGCAGGCCTTCTCTTCCTCTTTCCTCCGGCCCAGCCCAGCCGGGAGCCCATTGAAGTAGACCTGGTGTCCGATGTGGGGGGAGGTGGTGGCGGCGGTGGCGGCCAGGAAATGGAAGAACTTCCCATAATCCACGAAGCCAAAGCCACTCCCACTGCGCCTCCTCCGGCTGTACCGGCAGAAGCCGATGAAGAGGCAGCCAATGATGTCCATGAGGTGGCACAGGCCCAAAGCACCACTTCCCCAAGCAGCACCCCGGCCGGCGAAAGCGCTTCTTCCTCTTCTGAAGGAGGAAGCGGCGGCGGAACCGGCGGCGGTCAGGGAACCGGCGATGGCACCGGCTCAGGAAGCGGCACCGGTTCCGGAAGCGGCAGTGGCAGCGGCGGTGGCACCGGTGATGGCACCGGCGACGGTTATGGCAGTGGAAATGGAGACAGCGGCAGCGGCGGCGGAGAAACGATAGGTATCCAGCTTTTGAGCGCTCCGGCGCCAGCCTACCCCGAATCAGCCAGAAGGGCCGGTATATCCGGCACTACGGTGGTGGGCATGACAGTTTCCACTGACGGATCTGTTTCCAGCGCCTGGGTGGAAAGTTCGTCGGGAAACAGCACCCTGGACAGTGCTGCGGTAGCTGCTGTGTACAACTGGCGTTTCGTGCCGGCCAAACAGAATGGTACTCCTGTGACAGCCAATTCCAGAGTGCCGATTACCTTCAATTTAAATGGATAAATAGGAAAAAGAGATTTCAGAGGGATGAAATCTCTTTTTTCGTGGATGCTTTTGGGGACAGGCCTTAGGGCCATGGGGGTTCATAGGGAACAAAGGGAATCCAGGGTTCAGGGGATGCGGCAGGCGCCATTCATGATGGATGAGCTCTTTTGCATTAAGCCTCTCGCCGGAGGATCGCCTGTAAAGGCACTGCCATATTCTGCACCGGGGCCCTTGATTCTTCGGGGCCGCCACCCTTGATGATGACGCCCCATTCCCACTTTTTTATGGCACCTCAAGAGTACTTATGTTATTATTTAAAGGTAGTATTGTCAGAAATCTGATAGAAGAAGGTGATGAAAGGACATGAATAACAAAATTTTTCTTGTTCTTGGCGGAGCCAGAAGCGGGAAGAGCGAGTTCGCAGAGAAGCTGATGTATCATTCCACAGGGAAAAGGAAGGGATACATCGCCACCAGCCAGATTCTGGATGATGAGATGCGTTACCGTGTGATTCTTCACAGGGAGAGGCGGCCCGCCGACTGGCAGACTTTCGAGGTCATGCATGGGGCAGGGGAGGAAATGGGTCATATCCTTGAGGAAGCGGATGCCATCCTTTTTGACTGTATTACCATGTATGTGAATAATATGCTCATGGACCACATGAAGGGGATTACCGTGGAGACGCTGGGGGTTTCGGATCTGACTACGCTGCAGGAGGCGCTGGAGAAAGACCTGACCCTCATGTTTGAGCGGATTTCTTCTGTTTCCGATAAGGAAATCATATTTGTGTCCGATGAGCTTGGAATGGGCATTGTTCCTGCCAATGCCATGAGCCGGGTATACAGGGATCTTGTGGGGCTGGCCAACCAGTATGTGGCCAGGCGGGCCGACAAGGTATACCTTTCTGTTGCAGGAATTACTGTGGAGCTCAAGGAAAGAGGAGTGGAGCTATAATGACAAAAATTGCAAAAAGAGTCATGTTTCAGGGAACCAGTTCTCATGTAGGTAAAAGTATTCTGACCACTGCTTTCTGCCGTATTCTTGCGCAGGACGGATATAAGACGGCACCTTTCAAGGCGCAGAATATGGCGCTGAATTCCTATGTCACCCTGTCGGGCGGTGAAATCGGCCGCTCTACGGTGGCCCAGGCGGAAGCTGCCGGCGCTCTGCCTATCGTTCAAATGAACCCTGTGCTTTTGAAGCCTACCGGAAATTCCTGCTCCCAGGTCATCCTTCTGGGAACATCGGTCGGGAATTACAGCGCTTCGGAATACCAGAATCATTACAGCCAGCGGGCCTGGGATACGGTGAAGAAGAGCCTTGACTACATGGAAACCCATTACGATGCCCTTGTCATTGAAGGGGCCGGATCTCCTGCCGAGGTGAACCTGAAGAAAAATGATATCGTAAATATGCGCATTGCCAAAGAATGCAAGGCGCCGGTATTTTTGATTGCCGACATTGACAGAGGCGGCGCCCTGGCTTCCATCGTAGGTACTCTGGAACTTCTGGAACCGGAGGAAAGGGCTCTTGTGAAGGGACTGGTGATTAATAAGTTCCGCGGCGACATTTCTCTTCTGGAACCGGCTTTGACTTTCCTGAAGGAAAAGACGGGCATTCCGGTGCTCGGCGTCATTCCTTATCTGGAAGATCTGGGCATTGATGATGAGGATTCCGTATCTCTCCAGGATCTGCCCAGTGACCATGTGATGCGGGATATCCATATAGCTGTCATGCAGACCCCGAAAATTTCCAATTTCACAGATTTCGATGCCTTGAATCATGAGCCCGATGTGAACCTCCGCTTCGTGCAGCAGGGAGATATGATCGGTGATCCGGACCTGATCCTTCTGCCGGGAAGCAAGAACACCACAGAGGATCTGCTTTATCTGAAACGCCAGGGATATGCGAAGGAAATCGTTGAAATGGCGGAAAAAGGCGTGCCCGTTATCGGTATCTGCGGCGGCTTCCAGATGCTGGGCGAAAAGGTGTGCGACCCGCTCCATGTGGAAAGCAGCAATGATGAAGTAGAAGGCCTTGGCCTTCTGCCTTACACCACGTCCATGCACGGGAAGAAGAATACCTACCAGGTCACTTTCGACTGTGACGATCTGCCTTTCCTGAACATGCAGTTTGCCGGGAAGGGCATGCGGGGCTATGAAATCCACATGGGTGAGACCACGCTTACGAAACCGGCGCAGTCCCTCTTCCATATCGTGCAGCGGAGTGAGGACAAGGTGGACCTTCAGGATGGTTTCATCAATGAAAAGCGGAATGTCTTCGGTACCTACTGCCATGGCCTCTTCGACAATGACGATCTGCGCCGGGCTGTGATTAACGCCCTGCGCCGCCGCAAAGGACTTCCGGAACTGCCGGTACAGTTCAAGTACCGGGCCTATAAGGAGTCTGAATTTGACCGTCTGGCAAAAATGGTGAGAACCCATTTTGATATGGACGCTTTTTATGAAATCCTGAGGAATGAATAATTTGGACGGTTTAATTTACTCCGCATTTTATGCGGCTATCCCCCTGGCGGCCCTGGTCATCGACACCATTTATGGAGATCCAAGATCCGATTACCATCCCGTAGTTCTCATAGGGAAAGTGATTTCCTTCTTTGAGGGAAAGCTTTATCCTGAAAAGAAAACGTCTGATGGAAATATGTTCTTCCGAGGCATGATGACTTCCCTCCTTGTGCTCCTCACCGTGGGCCTGGTGGTGGGATTCCTGACCTGGCTTTCCGTGAAGGCGGGCATTCTCATGTATGCCGCTGTCAGTGCCGTAGTGCTTTATTTCACCATTACCCCCCGGGCCCTTGCCAGGGACGGCATGGAAATCTACGGCCTCCTGAAAGCGGGGGACATGGTATCCGCCAGGAAACGGCTCAGCTGGATCGTTGGCCGGGATACGGAAAATCTGGATGAAAGTGAAATCGCCCGGGGCACGGTGGAAACCATTGCGGAAAATACAACGGACGGTGTCATTTCCCCCCTTTTCTGGTTCCTTCTCTTGGGGCCGGTAGGTGCAGCCCTTTACCGGGCCGGCAACACCATGGATTCCATGCTGGGCTACAAAAATGACCGTTACCTTTTCTTTGGCCGCTTTGCTGCGCGGCTGGATGATGTGCTGAACTATATTCCGGCCCGTATCACTTTTGTGCTCTTTGTGGCAGCGGCAGCGCTCTTGAGGCAGGATTGGAAAAATGCAGAAAAAATTGGCTTAAGGGATGCACCGAAGCACCCTTCTCCTAATGGAGGCTATGCAGAAGCCACGGTGGCCGGCGCCATGCATGTTCAGCTGGGGGGCTACAATTACTATGAGGGAAAACCGGAATTTCGCGAATACATGGGGGATCCTGACAGACCGCTGAAAGCAGAGCATATCAAGACTTCCATTTACATGATGTATGCTGCGGTCATTCTCTTTGTGGCAGTGGAATCAGCGGTCATATTCTTTGTGTGGTGAAGAAGACAGGAAAAAGGCGCCTCCCTGATGCATGGGAGCTGCACAAGCCCATGACCTTCAAGGCGAAACCTTTGTTTCTCTGACTCTTCTTTTTTGCACTTTTTTACAAATACTTGTGGTGATTGAATGAATTCTTTTTTAGTAGGTCTTCAATTTCTCACCCGTATCCACATTTCCAATGAAACGGTTTGGAAAGATGAGGAATTCGGAAAGAGCGTCATCTGGTTTCCTGTATACGGATGGATTATAGGCGCTTTCATGTGCCTCATTTACTTCCTGCTGAAACCTTTGGATATGCCTTATCTGACTGCTTTTCTGATTGTCCTGGGAGAGCTTTTCATATCCGGAGGCACTCTGGCTGACGGGCTCATGGATTCATCGGACGGTCTCTTTTCCGGGCGCTCCCGGGAGCGGTGCTTGGAAATCATGAAGGACAGCCTGATCGGTTCCTTCGGTATGCTGTCCATCATTATTTTCATCAACCTTTACACACTTTCTCTGGGATCCATAGACGGCCTGCTTTATCCCATTCTCATTGCGGCACCGGCGCTGGGCCGGCTGAACCTTGTCATCAGCATTTGCGAATATCCCTATGCCCGCCCCTATGGCATGGGCAAAGCCTTTTCCGCTTATCGTCCAAAGCATGCAGTGGCCATTGCTTCTGTATTTGCACTGCTGCCGGCTCTTTATTTCGGATTTCTTTATGTTATACTGGCCGGCGCAGCTCTTCTGCTGGGGCTGTATCTGAATCGCTGGATCGTGGGTAAAATCGGCGGTACAACAGGGGATACCTATGGATTTGTAAATCAAGTGACAGAAGTCTTTCTGGCGCTCCTTTATGTTTTGATTACCAGGGGGAATGTATGGCATATGTAGTCAGCTCACCGGGATCCTGCGGTGAATTTATCCAGGGCTATGCAGAGGGCTCCTCCTTTATGGTGACCTGTCCCATAGATCGCTTCTCCTATGCTTTTTCCGGGTTTGAGGGAAATGGAGAAGCGCTTCCGCCCAAGGCTCTTTCAGCTGTAGAGAAAACAATGGCTTATCTGGGAGAAGAGAAAAGAGTCCCCTTAAAGCTGAAATCCCATATTCTGAAAGGGAAAGGCATGGCCTCCAGCACGGCCGATATCAGTGCCGCCTGCCAGGCCGCGGCCCTTGCCTGCGGCCGAAAGCTGTCGGAACGGGAAATTGCAGCTATTGCCCTTTCCATTGAACCCAGCGACGCCACCTTTTTTAAAGGGGTAGTGCAGTTTGATTACCGGGAGGGACGCCTTATCCGGGAAATGGGCCTCTGCCCGGCCATGCAGATCCTGGTTTATGACTGCGGCGGGGAAGTGGACACCATGCTTTTTAATTCCAGGAATGATCTGGTAGACCTGCAGAAGAGCAATGAAACGAAAATCAAGGAGGCTCTTTCTTTATTTAAAGAAGGAATCCGGCACCAGTCTTTGGACCTGATCGGCAGGGCCGCTTCCATGAGCTCCTTTGCCAACCAGAAGATCCTTTATAAGAAACCGTTGGAAGATTTCTATCACCTGGGACTGGAGCAGGGAGGAAAAGGGGTTATCTGTGCCCACAGCGGTACCGTGCTGGGACTGATTCTTCCCATGGAAAAGGATGCCATGGCAGTGAAGAATTTTCTGGATAAAGAAATGAAAGGAAGGATTTCCTTCCTGGACCTTGTACATATTACAAACCAGGGCATGCAGTGCAGAAAGTGTGATATCCATGACTTTGAAAAGCTCTAGACATGGAGGGGATGTCTTTTCCCTAGCCCCCTCCGAACGGAATAAAATCCTTGATTTCAGCATCAATATCAACCCGCTCGGCCTTTCTCCCCTGGGGAGAAGGGCTCTTCTCCGTTATTGGGAAATAGAGACCCTCCGCTATCCCGACGTGGAAGACCGGGATGTGACGGCCTCCCTTTCCGCTGCCTATGGCATGGACAAGGATACCATTGCTTTAGGAAACGGGGCTACGGAGCTCATGTATACGCTGCTTCGATTCCTTAAGCCGGAAAAAGTGCTGGTGCCGGCGCCGGCTTTTTCCGAATACCGCCTCTCCGCCGAAGCCGCCGGCGCAGATACGGAAAGCTTCCTTCTGGATCAGGACCATGGTTTTTCCCTTCCTTTAGGGGAACTGGAAAGAAAAATGGTTCCCCGCTCCCTTTTGTACCTGGGACACCCAAACAACCCCGACGGCTGCCTCCTTTCCATGGATGATTTCAAAAAAGTGATGGCCCTTGCAGAAGACAGGGAAAGCTATGTGGTAATTGACGAATCCTTCATCGACTTCGTGGAAGGAGACGTGTCCTACCGCTCTTTCGTAAAGACTTATTCACATCTGGTGGTCATTATGTCCCTCACGAAATTCTACGCCGTGCCGGGCCTCCGCATCGGATGCTCCTTTGCCCATCCGGCCCTCACAGAAAAAATCAAAGACCACCTCATCCCCTGGAACGTGAACGGCCCGGCCCAGCTCTACATGACCTGCGCCGCCAGGGACAGGGAATACATTGAAGCGTCCCGTGCCTTCTGCTCCTCCGAAAGGAAATATTTCGCAGGGAAACTGGGAGAACTGGAAGGCCTTACGGTCTACCCCGGCTGCGTCAATTTCATCCTTCTGAAACTGACCGGCTCCATAAGAGACGCCGCCGATTTACAGAAGCAGCTTCTTCCTGAAGGCATTTTCATCCGCCAGTGCGGCAACTACGAAGGCCTTGACAACTCCTTCTTCCGTCTGGCTGTGAGGACAAGGGAAGAAAACAATCAGCTCCTTAAAGCATTGAAAGAGGTTTACCATCCATGATTACACTTTATCTTATAAGACACGGCCAGACTGTATGGAACAGTTCCGGCAGGTATCAGGGCCGCACCGATGTGGCCTTAAGCGAAAAGGGGATAGCCCAGGCGGAAAAGACAAAAGAACGGTTCCGCACTGTCTCTCTGGATGGCGTCATTTCCAGCCCCCTTAAACGGGCTGCCCATACAGCGAAGGGCATTGCCCAAACTCACGGCCTTCCCCTGGAAACAGATGCAAGGCTGAAAGAACTCTCCTTCGGAGACTGGGAAGGAAAGACCTACGAGGAAATCGAAAAAATCTGGCCCGGCATGATTGAAGCCATGTATCACGATGCAGGCACCATGAAACTCCCCCATGGGGAATCCTTTGCAGACTGCCAGAAACGGTGCATGGAAGCCATCAGCGATATCATCAAACGAGGGGACAATAAAACCTACGCCATCGTCTGCCACGGCGCGGCGCTTCGCACCATCATATGCGGCCTTATCCAAATCCCCCTCTCCCGTTCCTGGAACCTGGCCCTTTCCAATGCCAGCGTATCCCAGGTCCTCATCTATCCGGGAAATATGAATATGCTCTACATGCTGAATGATACGTCCCATCTGGGAGGTTTGAAATCGGGGAGCTGAGGGGAAACGCCGATAGGCGGTCGGGAGCGGGACCTGGGCGGTGCTTGCCGGTATTCCCGTAGGTTGACGCGGCTTCGCCGCGAGGGTTGATGGCGCCGCCGGGCCTTTCGGCCCTGGGCGCCAAGGGTTCTGTCCGGGACCGGCTGACGCCTCCCGGACGGGTTGAGGGCTTTCGCCCTCGGGAGTTATATAGCATCGCTGCGCTGGCGAGGTACGGCGCCCTTTCGGGCGCCATTTTTTATGCCGCCTTTGGCGGCTAAAACCGGACAACCGGGCTTCGCCCGAGGAAAACAGGCCAACCTCGCTCCGCTCGAGGAAATTCATCCCCCCCTTTGGTGGCTGGCGCCACCACCTTCCCGCCCCGCTGGGAAGCGTGTCACTGGATTCTCAGTCGCCTACGGCTTCTTGCGAATCCAGTTTCCTTGCCACCACTTCGTGGTGGGACTATGGGTACTTAGCAATGGAGCCATGTCTCTACAGGAAAGCATAGAAATCTATTCTGCCCCCTGCATAGGGGGAGGTCTGGCGCAGCCAGATAGGGGGAGGCGAGCGCAGCGAGCCAATCGGCAGAATGGTTATTTTGCCCCATGACACCGAAAGCAAATCCCGTAACGCTGACTTTATAAGCATTGCCGCAGAGCGGCAATTCACCACCCTCTGAACCCTTTGAACCTTATGAACCCTTTGAACCCTATCCTAGCCAGTGAATCTAAAAGCAAAGGAGTACAAATGAAAGAGCTGTCCATCGACATCTAAACCTACCAGGCCGGCAGGGCGTGTCAAAAAATCTAGACAAAAGGCCCAAGATACTGTATGATTATAGGGTAATGGAAGAGAGTGATCTTTTTGATTGATAAACAAATGATTTCCGAATCCCTGTCCAAATGGGGCGTGGATGGCCTGTTTGTGCAGAAGGATGAGAATTTACGGTACATCAGTGGATTCACCGGTTCTGACAGTTATCTTTTTGTGGCGCCGGAGTCTTTTTATCTTCTGACTGATTCCCGGTATGTGGAGCAGGCGAAGGAGGAAGCGAAGGGGTTCACTGTGGTGGATTACCGGGGGAAGCTGGCGGAGACGCTGGCCCGTCTCTCCAGTTCCTGCCATGTGAAGCGTCTGGGCATTGAGTCGGTTTTGTCTTACAGGATGTATCTTTCTTTTGATGAAACCATGCCGGATGTGGATTTTGAGTTCTGCCCGGTAGATGATGTGCGGCGCATCAAGTCGGATGAGGAGCTTTCTCTTTTGAAGAGGGCCTGTGAAATTTCCGATGAGGGATTTAAGAATACCATTCCCTATATCCATGCCGGCGTGACAGAACGGTATCTGCAGGCGGTGCTGGAGTGCGAGATGCTGAAGGCGGGGTCTGAGGGAAAGTCCTTTGATACCATCGTGGCATCCGGCGAGCGGGGGGCTTATCCCCACGGCACGGCTACAGAGAAGGTCATCGAGAATGGGGACCTCATTACCTTTGATTTCGGCGCCATTTATAAGGGATATCATTCCGATATTACAAGGACAGTGGCAGTGGGAGATATTTCCAGCCGCCAGCGTTTCCTTTACGATAAGGTTCTTGGCTGCAACGAGCATGTGGAAGGCCTTCTGAAGGCAGGCATCAGGGCCGATGAGGCCGATACGGCAGCCAGGGAGTATTTCAAGAAATGGGATCTGGATGCCTATTTCACCCATGCCCTGGGTCACAGTGTGGGCCTTGAGATTCATGAAGCCCCTGTGCTGGCCCAGAGGGACCATTCAGTTCTGGAAGTGAATATGACGGAAACTGTTGAACCGGGGGTCTATATCCCCGGCACCGGTGGAGTCCGTATCGAAGATACGGTTGTTATAAAGCAGGATGGCATTTCCATTCTGACTCAATTTCCCAAAAAATTTTTGCAAGTGTAGCAGGAGGAAGATTTAAATGATTTCTAGTAATGATTTACGTCCCGGTATTACCGTTGAACTGGATGGCCAGGTTTGGCAGTGTGTTGAATTTCTGCATGTAAAACCGGGCAAAGGCGCCGCTTTCGTACGTGCCAAGCTGAAAAACCTGCAGAATGGTTCCGTAGTGGAACGTAAATTCAATGCAGGCATTAAGCTGCAGCCCGCAACAGTAGAACGCAAACCGATGCAGTATCTTTACGAAGCTGATGGTTCCTACTGCTTTATGGATACAGAAACTTATGAACAGATCATGCTGAACAAGGAACAGCTGGGCGACAAGATCAACTTCCTGAAGGAAGAAATGGAATGCACCGTCATGTTCTTCAACGGCAACATTATCGGCGTAGATATTCCGAATTCCGTAGAACTGAAGGTCGTTGAAACTGAACCCGGCATCCGCGGCGATACAGCAACCGGCGGCTCCAAACCGGCTAAACTGGAAACAGGCTATACCGTTTCTGTTCCGCTGTTCATTAACGAAGGAGAAGTTCTCCGTATCGATACCCGTACCGGCGCATACATTGAACGTGTAAAATAATCTGGTCATCCTATGGAAACGGTATCTCAGGAAAATGATCTGGGAAAGGTGCGCCTGACGGACCGGGTGATTGCGATCACTGCCAGGGCGGCAGCGCTGACCGTTCCGGGCATTGCAGGCATGGGGGAAACTTTTCTCCAGAGCCTTTCTTCCGTGATGTCCGACAAGGATACCGATGGCGTCCATGTAGGATTCAAGGACGGCGCTGTGGAGGTAGATCTCTATGTCTGCGTTCGTCACGGGATGCGGATTCCTGCGGTGGCTTTGAAGCTGCAGGAAACGGTGAAAGAAGCGTTGTCTGACTCTTTGGGTATCCGGGTATCTGCGGTGAATGTGAATGTGTCCCAGGTTATTTTTGATAAGGATAAAGCAAAATGAGTCAGGATGAATCCGTTACCATCGTGCCGGAAGAGGAAGTGTATGAGAAAATCGAGAAGGCCCTGCTGGCTCTTCCCGAGGTGTCTCATTTTACTGCCGACGGTTATCAGGAGATGATTTCCGGTATATCCCAGGCCTTTGGCTTTCGGGGCCATAAGGGGCTTCTGCTGCGCCGCAGCAGAAAGAAGGGAATCAAGGTCTATATGTCCCTGGCCCTCCATAAAGGGTGCCGGGTCAATGAAACGGCCCGCTATATACAGATGGTAGTGAGAAATCTTCTCCTTTCCCTTACCGATGAAACCATTTATGGAATAGATGTAACCATTACTGATATTGTGGATTGAAAGAGGTCATCATGAGCAGAAGAAATGCAAGAGAATATGCTCTCAAGGTTTTATATTCCCGGGAGCTGAATCCGGATACGGAAACGATTGATTCCGACGGATTGGAGTTATCCGAAAAGGACAGGGATTTTGCAGATGCTCTGGTGAAGGCGGTATCTGACCATGGAGAAATCGATGATATGATTTCTGCTCATGTGACGAACTGGTCTCTTTCCCAGCTGAATGTGGTGGATAAGAATATCCTTCGCTTGGCGCTGGCTGAATTCCATTTCATGGGTGATGAGGCGGAAGATAGAAAGCTGATTATCAATGAAGCTGTGGAAATGGCCAAGATCTACGGCGGTGAATCATCTTACCGCTTTATTAACGGCGTTTTAGACAAGGCAATGAAAGGATAATTATGGCCAGGTTTCTTGGAATAGATACCAGCTGCTACACTACATCGGCCGCTGTTTATGACTCTTCCGGGAAGCTGGCAGGGGAAGAAAGAATCGTGCTGTCTGTGAAGGAGGGAAACCGGGGACTTTCCCAGTCTCAGATGGTTTTCCAGCACACGAAAAATCTTCCTGTCATTCTGCAGAAATTATCTCCTTTACTGCAGGATATCAAAGGAATAGGAGTATCTTCTTTTCCACGGAGGCGGGCAGATTCCTACATGCCCGCTTTTCTTGTTGGCAAAGGAACGGCCTTTTCCCTTGCTGCTGCTCTTCATGTACCGGTATTTGAATTCAGCCATCAGGAAAATCATGCGATGGCTGCCTTGAGAAAAGAACCTTCCCTGTGGGGGAAGCCTTTTTATATGATGCATATGTCCGGCGGCACGCAGGATGTGCTTTCCTGCACCTGGGAAGGGGAATTCATGGAAATCAAAACCCTTATGGACTCCCGTGACATTACGGCTGGCCAGTTCATTGACCGGATCGGGGTAGCGCTGGGCCTTCATTTTCCCTGCGGGAAGGAATTGGAAAAACTGGCTCTTGATGGACGCCATATTTACCATATTCCCCGTTCCTCGGTGAAAGGTTCCTTTTCTTTCTCCGGTCCGGAAACAAAGGTACAGAGGGACATCGCATCAGGACAGTACAATAAAGAGGATATAGCAGAAGGGGTACTGGAGCATATCGGTAAAGCACTGGATAAAGAGCTCTCCGCCTATCCTTTCAAAAATGACCGTCCCTTCATTGCCGTTGGCGGTGTCATGTCCAATGGGTACCTTAGAAACAGGGTAGAAGAAATTCTCGGGGAAAAAGGAATCAAAGCATACTTTGCTGATATCACTGCCAGCAGCGATAATGCCACGGGGAATGCCTTCGGAGCGTATATGCTTTTAGGGACAAGCCCTGACGGGCTTGAGGGTTCAGGCGCCTTCGGCGCGGTCGGGATCGGGACCGGCGCGGTGCTTTCCGGTATTCCCGAAGGTTGACACGCCCTTACGGGCGTGAGGGTTGAGCCAGCCGCCGGGCCTTTGGCCCTGGGCTGCCAGGGTTCTGTCCGGGACCGGCTGACGCCTCCCGGACGGGTTGAGGGCTTTCGCCCTCGGGAGGTATATAGTACCGCTGCGCTGGCGAGGTACGGCGCCAAAGGCGCCATTTCTTATGCCGCCTTTGGCGGCGAAAACTATACAACTGCCCTGGCGGGCGTCGGAAATGTATCCCCCTTTGGTGGCTGGCGCCACCACCTTTCCCCCGCAAGCGGGGGCACTATAACCCGTGCTTATTGTAGTGCGACTTATGAAAGGATTGCTTTGCGGATCTTTATTGTCCCACCGCACCGCGGGGGGAAGGTGGTGCCATAAGGCACCAAAGGGGGGGAAAAGCCACCGAAGGTGGCTGATCACCGTAATGCTTATTTTGCCATATGATACAGAAAGGTAAATCCGTAACGCTGACTTTATAAGCATTGCCGCAGAGCGGCAATCCGCAACCCTCGGCCCGAAGGGCCGTCAAACTTAAGAACCCTTGGTCCCGAAAGGGCCCATCAATCCTAAGAACCTTTCCCTTCTCAACTCTTCTACACAACCCGCCGCCGTCAGGCGGCCATAACCTTCGGCCCGTAGGGCCGTCCACCCTCACGCCCAAAGGGCGTGTCTTAAAACTATGAAAATTTACAGCGTAAATGAATGCACCCGCCTTTTGGCAGGGCGCATGAAGAAAGATTATATTTTCAGCCATGTGGCTGTACGGGGGACCATTTCTTCCGTTCATACCCACTTTTCCGGCGTCACCTATTTCACTCTTCTTGGTGAGGAGTCCCGGCTTTTCTGCGTCATCGGCCGCATGGGCAGTTCTTTTCTCACCCGGAACCTTATGAGCGGCATGGAGGCTACGGTCATGGGGGATATCCGGTTCAATACTCTTTCCGGCTGGCCCAGTCTTTTTGTGGAACGGGTCATGGATATTCATAAAAGTCGGAATCAGGAAGAAAAAGAAGATATGGTGAAGGAGCTGGAAAGGGAAGGCTACTTTGATCCTTTACGAAAGAAAGGGCTTCCCTCTTTTCCTTTTCATATCGGCATCATTTCCTCTGAAAGCGGCGCCGTGGTCCATGATATTGTGAAAACGGCCGGACTCAGGAATCCCTGCGTCCGGTTTACTCTGTACAGTACATCGGTACAGGGCGAAGAAGCAGCCCGGGACATGGCGGATAGGATTCGTGAAGCCTGCAGGGCGGAGGACAAACCGGATATACTGATACTGGCCCGCGGCGGCGGAGCAGAGGATGATCTTAGCCCTTTCAATGAAAGAATCCTTTTGGATGCCATTCATGAAAGTACTATTCCTTTAATTTCCGCGGTAGGCCATGAAACGGATACTACTCTATCGGACCTTACGGCAGACCGGAGGGCATCTACGCCTACCCAGGCCGCGGAAATAGCCATACCGGAAAGGGCGGTATGGCTCTCCCTTCTAAGGGACAGGATCAGGGAGCTGGAAGAGGGGCGAAAATCCTGTTTCCTTTCTAAAAAACAGGAAATTGCAGATATGCTGATTTCCATGAAGGAACACACTTCACCAAAGGGTCTGCAGGATCTTCGCCGGGAGATTCAATCGCAGGTTCTGCTTTTGGACCGGCAAAAGGAAATGCAGCTCAAATCCCGTTATCGGAGTGTGTTGGAATCGCTCATGAGCCTGCAGAAATGGAGTAGCGGACATGGAAACTAAGTCAATGACTTTTGAAAAAAGTATGGAAACCTTAAAAGAAGCTGCCCGCCGGATTTCTTCCGGAGAAATCAGTATCGATGAAATGGCTGCTGTTTATAAAAAGGGTATGGAAGCGGCTGACCGCTGTTTATCCATCTTAAATGAAGTGGATGGAGAGCTGGCAGTGATTTCACAAAAGACAGAAGATTTACTGACAAAGGAGATGGCGTCCCATGATTCAGGAAATACTGAAAGAAAAGCAGAAACTCATTAATCACAGGCTGGCGGTTCTTTTAAAGGCGGACCGGGTGGAACATGAGACTCTTTACAGCGCCATGAATTACAGCCTGCTGGCGGGAGGCAAGCGCATCCGCCCATTTCTTTTTCTCACGGTACTGGATATACTTGGCGTGGACAGCGGTCTTTATATAGATGCTGCCTGCGCTTTGGAATGCGTGCATACCTATTCCCTGATTCATGATGATCTGCCTGCTATGGATAATGATGATTACCGCCGCGGCCGGCTGACAAACCATAAGGTTTACGGCGCCGGCATGGCTACGCAGGCAGGGGATGGCCTTTTGACCTTTGCATTCCAGCTTCTCTCGGAGCAGAAACAGATAGCTTTTGATATCCGGGTAGAACTGATTTCTCTCCTGGCCCGCGCTGCCGGTCCGGAGGGCATGGTGGGAGGACAGTCTCATGATATAGAGGCGGAAGGAAAGCATCTCACTCTTTCTGAACTAAAAATTCTGGATGCCTGCAAAACGGGCTGCCTTCTTTCTGCTCCCGTATCCATGGCCTGCGCTGTGGCAGGAACGGCTCTGAAAGAGAGGGTGCTCCTTGAGAACTTCGCTGCCCATCTGGGCCTCCTTTTCCAGATAACCGACGACCTTCTGGATGAAAAAGGAAATCTGGAGGATATGGGCAAAATGCCCGGACAGGACGAAAAGGACCATAAATCCACCTTCGTCACCGTTCTTGGCGTGGAAGAAGCAGAGAAATACGCAGAAGAAGAAGGGGCCCTGGCAAAAGAAGCATTGGCAAAACTTCCTTTTGATAGTACAATTCTCTATGAACTCACCGATCTGCTGCTGCATAGAAAGAAATAATGGACGCGCCCCTTTGGGGCGCGGTCGGGATCGGGACCGGGGCGGTGCTTGCCGGTATTCCCGAAGGTTGACGCGGCTTCGTCGCGAGGGTTGAGCCAGCCGCCGGGCCTATCGGCCCTGGGCTGCCAGGGTTCTGCCTGTGATCGGCTTCGCCTTACAGGCGGGTTGAGGGCTCCCGCCCTCGGGAGTTATATAGTATCGCTGCGCTGGCGAGGTACGGCGCCAAAGGCGCCATTTCTTATGCCGCCTTTGGCGGCTAAAACCATACAACCGCCCTGCGGGCGAGAAAATGCATTCCCCCCTTTGGTGGCTGGCGCTACCACCTTTCCCCTCTTCGAGGGGGGCACTATGAGTGCTCAGCAATGGAGTCATGTCTCTGCAGGAAAGCATAGAGCGATTTATTCTGTCCCCCGGAGGGGGAAAGTCCGGCGAAGCCGGATAAGGGGGAGCCGCGTAGCGGCTAATCACCAGAATGTTTTTCATGCTATATGACTCATAAAGCCAATCTCGTAACGCTGGCTTTATGCTCATCGCCCGATAGGGCGATCCGCAACCCTCGGGGCCAAAGGCCCCGTCAAACTTAAGAACCCTTGGGCCCGAAAGGGCCCATCAATCCTAAGAACCTTTCCCTTCACAACCCGCCGCCGTGAGGCGGCCACAACCCTCGGGCGAAAGGCCCGTTAACCCTCACACCGCAGGTGTGTCAATTTTCAAAAAGAGGTTTCACATTGGCTAACCAGAAAGTAAAAAAAGAACGGCTTGACGTGCTCCTGGTGGAGCAGGGATTTTTTGAAAGCCGGGAGAATGCAAAACGACATATTATGGAAGGTATTATTCTTGTAAATGATGTGCCTGTAGATAAAGCGGGAACGAAGGTGCCGGTGGACGCCAGGCTCCGCATCAAAGGCCATGTCATGCCTTATGTGGGCCGCGGCGGTTTCAAGCTGGAAAAGGCGCTGAAAACATTTTCCATTGATCTTAAAGGGAAAGTGATGGCCGATATCGGCGCTTCCACCGGCGGTTTCACGGACTGCGCCCTGCAGAACGGGGCGGCAAAGGTATTTGCCATTGATGTGGGTACCAACCAGTTGGACTGGAAGCTTCGTTCCAATCCGCAGGTTGTAAACATGGAGAAAACCAATATCAAGGTGGTGACGAAGGATCTTCTGGGAGAAATGGTGGATTTCATTTCTACGGACGTTTCCTTTATTTCTGTTACGAAAATCATCCCTGCTGTACACTCTATCCTGAAAGAAGAGGGATCCCTGGTTATCCTTATTAAACCCCAGTTTGAGGCAGGCCGTGAAAAGGTAGGGAAGGGGGGGATTATCAAGGACCCCAAGGTACATGCCGAAGTGATTGAAGATACGCTTCAGGCTTTTAAGGAAGAGCATCTTTACTGCCACGGTCTCACCTATTCGCCCATTAAGGGAGGCTCCGGAAATATTGAATTTCTTGCCTGGCTGAAGCGGACGCCGCCGGAAAGGGACATAACGGCAGCGGATATGGTGAAAGTGGTGGAAGAAGCCCACAGCGGGTTGAAAGGATAAGAAATGAAATTTGGCATTTACCCGAACCTCGGGAAAAAGGATTTAAAAATGGCTCTGGAAAGGCTTACTGCTCTTTTGAGAGACAAGAATATAGATTACAGCCTGCCTCTTTCCATGAAAAAAGGCCTGATGGACATGGGTTTTACAGAGGATACCTATGAAACCGATGAATCCATGGGAAAAAGGGATTTTATCCTGTCCGTGGGAGGTGACGGTTCCTTTCTCGGCGCTGCCCGCGCATTCAGGGATTATCCTGTTCTCATGGCGGGGCTCCATCTGGGAGATTTAGGCTTTTTAAATTCCATGACCTTAAGGGATATGGAAAAAAGGGTGGACCAGATTCTATCCGGTGATTATCAGGAAGAGCATCGCCTCTATCTTTCCGCTGTTTTGATTCATGAGGATGGCAGAAGGGAGAAACTTCCCACCGTGCTGAATGATGTGGTCATCGGCCATGCCTCCATCGGCCAGCTGGCAAGGATCCGTCTTTTTATTAATGACAGCTTCATCCAGGAATATGCGGCCGACGGGCTTATCATTTCATCGCCCACCGGTTCCACCGGTTATTCCCTTTCCTGCGGAGGCCCCGTGCTTGGGCCTTCTGATGACCGGATCATCATCGTCCCTATCTGCGCCCACACGCTGCAGCGTTTTGCCATGGTTCTTTCCAGGGATGATGTGGTTAAAATCACTGTACCGGAAAGAGAAAAGGAACTCTGTCTTTCTCTTGATGGAGCCTGCACCTTCCGTTTTAACAAAACGGACACTTTACTGGTCAGAAGCATAGAAAAGCCGATCCGTTTCCTTCGTTTCAGGGACCAGGATTTCTTTGGAAGTATAACAAGGAAATTGGTAAGGAAAGTGGCGGACTGCGGGAAGTAGGACCGGCCCCTTTGAGGCTTGTCCATCATGGCACCAGTTTGTATAAAACCGTACCATCGGACTTTCGGTCGTGGGAAAACAGGCAGACTGAATCAAGGCCCGGCTTTAGGGATTTTTCCCGTTGCATCTGGAAATCAAAATTTCTATTGACATTCCCGGTTCCTTTTTGTATAATAATCAAGTCATTGTACATAGGTGCCATGACGCAACCGCACGAATAAGGCTTTGAAAATGCAGAAATGCTGCCTGCATCGGCGAGTATAGTAAAGAGGAGGTGCACAAATGTACGCAATTATCAAAACCGGTGGAAAACAGTACGTTGTTGAAGAAGGCAAGGTTATTTCCATCGAAAAACTGGACGTTGAAGAAGGCGCTGAAGTAACTTTTGATGAAGTTCTTCTGGTTTCCGGAGATGACGTCAAGATTGGCCAGCCCAACGTAGCAGGTGCCAAGGTAACAGGCAAGGTTCTTGAACAGGGTAAGGAACGCAAGATCCGTATCTTCAAGTACAAGGCTAAGTCCAACTACCGTCGCCGCCAGGGTCATCGTCAGCCTTTCACAAAGGTAAAGATTGAAAAAATCGAAGCATAATGATCACTGTAAAAATGCTTCATGATGGGAAAGGGCTGTACAGAGGCTTTTCCATCCATGGACACGCAGATGGTTATGAAAAGGATGGGGAATATGATCTCATCTGTGCCGCGGTCAGTGCCATTACATTGACAACTGCCGGCGGTCTGGAAGATGTGCTTCATAGAGAAGGAACCTATGATTCCGACTTCGGTTTCATGCATGTGGAGATTTCCACACCGGAGGATGAAAAAAGCCAGGTTCTTTTTCAAACCATGGTTCACGGTCTTCGAGCTGTAGAAACCCGGTACCCCCGCCATTTAAAGATTCTAGACATAAAGGGGTGAATTTCATGTTACTTTTTGATCTTCAGTTATTCGCTCATCATAAAGGTGCTTCCAGCACAAGCAACGGCCGCGATTCCAATGCGCAGCGCCTTGGCACAAAGATGCACGCAGGACAGATTGCTAAACCGGGCAACATCATCGTTCGCCAGAGAGGTACTCATCTCCATCCCGGCCTGAACGTTAAGATCGGCAAGGATGACACACTCTTTGCTACTGCAGAAGGCAGAATTGCTTTCGAACGTCTTGGCAGAGACAAGAGACAGGTCAGCGTATATCCTGTTGAAGAATAATTAAGAAAATGAAAAAGGCTGCAGAAAACTGCAGTCTTTTTTTGTGCTCTGCGGAGGGCCTAGGTCGGGATCGGGACCGGGGAGCCCCGCTTTCCACCGTCATCCGGGGTCGATCAGCCGACAATCGGAAGGCCCTTCTGAATTTCTCGTTTCCCCTTGAGGTGGCAAGGGAACTGGATTCATAGGGGAGAGAAGCGACCCGCGAATCCAGTGACACGCTTCCCTGTGGGTGAAATGCCACGTAGTGGCAAAAGGGTGTACGAGGGCAAGCATACCAATGAAACTCACCATCGTTCTCCTCGGGCCAACTTCGGCTGACTTGGAGACCCTCTGCAAGGTCTCCACAAAGCGAAGGATCTTGGTAAGAACAGTAAGTAGGGGAAACGCTACTAAATACCAGTCGGCGGGAAGTGTGCTTCAGGTACCAGGCCCCTGCATGAATTCCTATGGCTTCATATTCGCCACGCACCGAGATTCTTCACTGCGTTCAGAATGACAGAGTCAAGGGGCCATCCCATGACCGGTGCTGCCTTGATTTGTTCCCGCCTCCCACCGTCATCCTGGGTCGGTCAGCCGACAATCGGAAGGCCCTTTAATGTGCAGGCTAAGGGAGGGCTTTGGCCGACTCGCGCATTCTATGCAGAATGCGCGCAAGTGAGGGCGGGAAGGCAGTCCCGTAACGCTGACTTCATACTCATCGCCGCGAAGCGGCGATACCACAACCCTCGGCCCGAAGGGCCGTCGCCCCCCCCCTTCTACACAACCCGCCGACGTAGTCGGCCCCAACCTGCGGCGCCAGCCGCCACCACCACCCTTTGAACCCTCTGAACCTTTTGAACCCTCTGAACCCGGGCCGCAGAGCGGCCCTTTTCCATATATAAAAAATATATTTTCCTGTATTGACGTTATTGTCAATTTATACTACCATAGATTCAAACTAACAAATGCCTTATAGGGAATTTTTGCCTATAGAGCCATAGAAGGAGGAGTTACGCATGATTGAAGTTTTAGTAAACGGCGCATCCGGACGCATGGGCAGTGAAGTGGTCCGTTCCGTAATGGCTGAAGAGGGACTCGCCATTGCCGGCGCAGTGGATCCTGCTGCTGCAGGAAAAGATCTGGGTGAGGTAGTGGGCATCGGCCACAATGGCATCACCATTTCCCCTAATCTTGAGGAAGCCTTTAAGGTAAAGAAGCCGGATGTAGTCGTCGATTTCACAAGCCCGAAGGTGATTTATGAAAATGCGAAGTTCGTCCTTTCTCATGGAGTGAATATGGTCATCGGTACAACCGGCCTCACCGCTGACCAGAGAAAAGAACTGTCTGAAATTGCCGCCAAATCCGGTGCCAATGGACTGGTAGCTCCTAATTTCTCCCTGGGGGCTGTCCTTCTTATGAAGGTTTCGGCTGAGATTTCCAAATACATGCCCAATGCAGAAATCATTGAGCTCCATCATAACCATAAATATGATGCTCCTTCCGGCACGGCCAAGCTCACGGCGGAAAAGATGGCAGCCGCAAGGACAAAGGCTCCGGAACCGGATGAAACAAAGGAAAGCCTCCCTGGTGTAAGGGGCGGCAAGTATGAAGGGATTACCATCCATTCTGTCCGCCTTCCCGGCTACGTAGCTCATCAGGAAGTGCTCTTTGGCGGTTATGGTGAAATCCTTACTCTCCGTCATGACTCTTTGGATCGCAAGTCTTTCATGCCCGGTGTCATGCTGGCCTGCAAAAAATGCATGACTGTCAAGGGCTTTGTTTATGGTTTGGAAAATTATCTGGAATGAGGTGTTTCTATGAGTAAACTTCCGCGAGTTGCAGTCCTTGGCGCTACCGGCGCTGTGGGACAGGAATTCATCCGCCTTTTTGAAGAAAGGGATTTTCAGTTTGCTTCCCTGAAACTCTTGGCATCGAAACGGTCTGCAGGGAAAAAGATGATGGTGAAAGGGAAAGAATACACCGTAGAAGAAGCCAAGCCGGAATCTTTTGAAAATATCGACATTGCACTCTTTGCCGGCGGCAGCATCAGCAAGACCCTGGCTCCGGAGGCTGCTAAACGGGGAGCCGTAGTCATTGATAATTCTTCCACCTTCCGTATGGATCCGGAGGTGCCACTGGTCATTCCGGAAATCAATCCGGAAGATATCGCCAAACATAAGGGCATCATTGCCAATCCGAACTGCTCTACCATTATTATGCTTATGGCATTAAAGCCTATTTATGATATTTCCAGAATCAAGAGAATCATCGTAAGCACCTATCAGGCTGTTTCCGGTGCAGGTAAGGATGGCATTGATGAGCTTTTGGATGAAGCGGCAGCCATTGCGAAGGGGGAGACCTATGAACCGAAAATCCTTCCTTCTGCCAGCCTGCCTAAGCATTATCAGATTGCTTACAATGTGATACCCCAGATCGACGTCTTCCTTGACAATGAATATACCAAAGAAGAAATGAAGATGGTGAATGAAACCCATAAGATTTTCCATGATGACACCATCGCCATTACACCTACTGCTGTCCGGGTGCCGGTTATCAGGAGCCATGCGGAATCCATCTATATTGAAACGGAAAGGCCCCTTTCCACCGATGAGGTGAAGAAGGCTGTTCAGGGCTTCAAAGGCGCTGTTCTTGTGGATGATATCAAGAATATGGTTTATCCCATGCCTCTTGACACTTCCAATAAGACCGATGTGGCTGTAGGCCGCATCAGAAAGGATCTGTACTGCGAAAACGGCATCAATCTCTGGGTATGCGGTGATCAGATCCGCAAAGGGGCAGCCCTCAATGCACTGCAGATTGCAGAGTACATGATGAATCATGATATGATTTAATGGGATAAAGGTTCTTAAGATTGACGGGGCTTTCGCCCCGAAGATTCTTAGGTTTGACGGCCCTTTGGGCCGAGGGTTGTGGATAGCCGCTTTCGGCGGCTATGCTTATGAAGTCAGCGTTACGGGATTGCCTTCCCGCCATCACTTGCGCGCATTCTGCATAGAATGCGCGAGTCGGCCAAAGTTGGCCCTTAGCCTGCACATTAAAGGGCCTTCCTTTTATTTGGCCGACCGACCATCCTGACCCCGGGCGAAGAATCCTGGTACATGTAGATAGTGACACTTACTAGTCCACTAGTCCACCAGATCACTAGCCCACTAGCCCACCAGCTTACTAACATATATAAAAGGAGATACTAAAAATGGCAACAGCAAAATTTGGACGGGTTATTACCGCCATGATTACTCCATTCCTTGAAGATGGTTCCGTAGACTATGAAGGAGCGGCCGCACTGGCCAGACACCTGGTGGCCCACGGTTCCGAAGGCATTCTGGTAGGCGGCACCACCGGTGAAGGCGCCACCATGACCACAGAAGAAAAGCTGAAACTTTATAAAACCATTGTGGATGCTGTAGGCAGGAATGCGCCGGGTAAAAAAGTTCCTGTTATGGGAAATATCGGCACTATCAGCACAAGGGATACCATCTTTTTCGGCCGGGAAGCAAAGAAAACGGGCATTGACTGCGCTCTTGCCATTGTTCCTTTCTATGTGAAACCGAACCAGGAAGGTATGTACCAGCATTTCCGCGCCATTGCCAAGCATGTGGATCTGCCCATTGTCCTCTACAATGTTCCGGGACGCACCGGCGTATCCATCCAGCCTGAAACAATCAAGAGAATTGTGGATGAATGCCCCAATGTGGTAGGTATTAAAGACGCCACCGGCAACTGGGACCAGGTAACGAAGGAAAAGACTCTGCTGCCCGATGATTTCATGATTTACAGCGGCGACGACGCATTCACCCTGCCTATTCTGGCAGGAGGCGGCGTAGGGGTCATTTCTGTTGCCAGCCATGTGATTGGTGATGATCTTCTGGCCATGGTGGATGCTTTTGAAAAGGGAGATCTGGAAAAGGCAAGAGCCCTTCATCTGAAAATGTATCCTATTATGAAAGGCATGTTCTTCGTTGCCAGCCCGATTCCTGTCAAGACGGCAGTCAACCTCATCGGTCAGCCTGGCGGTCATTTCCGTCTTCCCATTGTAGAACCGTCGGAAGAAGAAAAGAACCATGTGTACCAGATGCTGAAAGATTATGGCGGATTAGTCAAATAAAGAATGATAGAAAAGGCTTCCCGGAGGAAGCCTTTTCTACTGAAAAGCATCATTCAGTCTATGGAAGGAGGAAATATGTTTATTTCCAGATGGATTCGATCGTTTGGTTCCTGTAAAAAATCGGCGGGACTTATGATTTCCGCCCTTGCCCTTTCACTGGCGCTTGTGCCTGATTTTCCTGCAGAAGCCAGGGTAGGACTTCACCAGAACTATGAACTTCAGAAAGTTGTTATTTTCAGCCGCCATAATCTGCGTTCTCCCATGGCAACGGACAGCGAAAAAAGGAAGAATCTGACGCCTCACCAGTGGCAGGATTCCCAAATTCCTCCGGGATATCTGTCCAATCGGGGCGGCCTTGTAGAAACGATGATGGGGGAGTCGGTGAAAGATGAACTGACTCGGGAAAATTTCATGGGATCTCCGAAGGACTGGGAAGGGAAGGCTTCCTATTTTTACGCCGATTCAGACCAGCGCACCATTGCCACCGCCCGTTATTTTGCTGCCGGCGCCGCTCCAGAAGCCAATATCAGGGTACATCACAAGATGGAAGGGACGAAGGATCCCGCCTTTGATACAAAGCTGCCGGATACGCTGGACAGGAATACTCTTTCTGCTGTCCGCAAGGGGGAAGATATCTGGATTCGTTCTTTCCTTTCTGCCAATAAAGAAGAAATGAACAGTGATTTCCGGGAACTGGAAAGGATACTGGATATATATTCTTCACCGGACGCCCAAAAGGGAGATTTCAAAGGTTTTGTACCGGAAGATCTTCAGGTCACCATGAAGAGCGGCGAGAAGCCGAAAATGAAGGGATCCCTGAAAACGGCCCATTCCCTGGCAGACTCCCTGCTAATCCGCTATTATGAAACGGAAGATGACAGGGAAGCTGCCTTTGGCCATACCACGACCTTTGAAGATTGGAAAAAAATCGGCCGCATTAAAGATGATTTCGGAATTCTCCTCTATGGGGAGCCCCATGCTGCCCGTTACATGGCGCTGCCTCTGGTCCGAATGATGGATATGGAAATGAAAAACAGCCGGAAATTTTCTTTCATCTGCGGCCATGACTCCAATATGACGGCTATTCTTTCCGCATTGGGCACCTATCCTTATGAGCTGCCCAAGTCTTTGGAAGGGAGGGTTCCCTTCGGCGTGAAACTGGTGATTGAAAAATGGAAGGGAACTGACGGAATTCTTTATGGATCCGCCTGCCTCCTTTATCCTGCTTCCCGGGATATCCGTCATATCACCGTACCTCGGGAAGATGTGACGCCTCTGCGGTATCCTTTAACTTTTCACGGGATTTCGCAGAATGAAGACGGCATGATGAAATGGGCTGACCTGGAAAAACTGTTCCATCAGGCAATCCTTTGATAGTATCCGGAAAAATCAGGAACTATGGTTGAAAACTCCATAGTCCCTGATTTTTTTGCATTGATTTGCCTGCCATGATACATTAAGTTAATACTATCTTTATATTTTGGGTATGAGAAAGGGAGCAGAAATGATGGCATCCGAATTAAATCTGTTACAGAAGAAGATACTGACCGATGGAGTGATTAAACCGGGGAACGTACTGAAAGTGGACAGTTTCCTTAATCATCAGATCGATGTGCCTTTTATCAGTGAGCTGGGGAAAGAATTTAAAAATATATTTGCCCATAAGAAAATAGATAAGATTCTGACCATCGAAGCTTCCGGCATCGGTATTGCCTGCCTGACAGCCGTATATTTCGGCGTGCCCGTGGTATTTGCCAAAAAGTCGGCCGGTTCCAATATGGATACTGATGTATATGCAACGGAAGTGAAGTCTTTTACCCATAATAAAGTGAACCATGTGGTCGTTTCCAAAAAATACCTGAATCAGGGTGAACATATCCTCATTATGGATGATTTCCTTGCCAACGGCTGCGCCGTAGAAGGGCTGATGGACCTGGTTTCCCAGGCAGGCGGTATCGTAGAGGGCGTAGGCATCTGTATTGAAAAGGGCTTCCAGGGAGGCGGCGATGCCCTGCGTGCCAAAGGAGTGGATGTCAGGTCCCTGGCTATCATTGACAAGATGGATGCTGCTACCGGCACCATTACATTCCGGTGAGGTTTCTGACCATGAAAACAAATGACCCCATTTACCAGCTGAAGGGAGAAATCTCTGTCCGAAAGGCTGTGCCCTTCGGCCTGCAGCATGTGCTGGCCATGTTTGTGGCAAACATTGCGCCTATCCTTATCGTAGCAGGAGCCGTGAAAATGTCGCCGGAAGAGTCCGGCGCCCTGGTGCAGTCCGCCATGATCGTGGCAGGCCTGGGCTCTCTTCTGCAGATGTTCCCGCTGTGGCGGCTTGGGAGCGGCCTTCCCATCATTATGGGTATCAGCTTCACCTTCGTATCAGTGGCCTGCGTCATTGGTACAAAGTACGGCTACGGCGCCGTACTGGGGGCAGCCCTTATCGGCGGTGTGCTGGAAGGGATTCTTGGCCTTGGAGCCACCTGGTGGAAGAAATTTGTGCCGCCTATTGTATCTGCTTCCGTAGTGACGGCCATCGGTTTTTCCCTTCTTCCCATTGGGGCCAATTCCTTTGGCGGCGGCTTTGGCGCTCCTGATTTCGGCGATGCGAAATATCTCATTGTAGGTTCCATTACCCTGGTTTCCTGCCTGATTTTTAACGTGAAGGCCCATTCTTTCTATAAGCAGCTCTCCGTTCTTTTTGGTCTGGTGGTAGGTTATGCAGCTGCCTATTTCTACGGCATGGTGGATTTGTCCCGTATCAGCCAGGTATCTATTATTTCCGTTCCCTCCATTCTTCCGGTTCCCCTGGAATTCCATCCTGATGCGATTTTTTCTATTTTCCTTATTTTTCTTGTTTCTGCCACCGAGACCCTGGGTGATACCAGTGCCCTGGCAGCCATGGGTTTTGGCAGGACACCCACCAACAGGGAAGTCTCCGGCTCCATTGCAGTGGATGGCTTCATTTCAAGCCTGTCATCCCTTTTCGGCTGCATGCCTATTACTTCCTTCAGCCAGAATGTAGGCCTCATTGCCATGACTCACGTGGTAAACCGTAAAGCTATCGGCTGTGGTGCGGTTATCATGATTCTTGCAGGCCTCATTCCCGCTCTTGGCGTCATTCTGGCTTCCCTGCCCAATGCGGTGCTGGGCGGCTGCACACTCATGATGTTTGGTTCTATTGTAGTGAGCGGTGTCCGTATGCTGGGGGACTGCGGGTATTCCCAGAGAAATATGAGCATTGCAGCCCTTTCCCTTTCCATCGGGCTGGGATTTACCCAGACACCCCAGATTTTCCACATCTTCCCGGATCTTTTCCGCAGTGTATTCGCGGATAACTGTGTGGCTGTGGTCTTCATTGTGGCCATGGTATTGAATCTGGTATTCCCGAAAGATAAGGAAAAAGATGAGGGGGATAAGCCGGAAATCGTGGAGTAGGACTTTTGCTGACACGCCCTTTCGGGCGTGAGGGTTCTTGGGTTTGACAGCGGCTCCGCCGCTGAGGGTTCTGGTAGGCGCCCTTCAAAAGAAGGGGCGCTAGTTTGAATTAAACCTTTACAACCGGGCTTTCGCCCGGGGAAAACAGGCAAACCGCCCTGCGGGCGAAGGGGAAGCCCCCTTTGGCGGCTGATTCACCGTAATACTGCCCTCGCTGATGAATCCAAAGTTATGATTTTTGCCCGCTGTCCTCCCTGTCAAGGCAGCTTCGAACCGCCATAGGTTTTATTAAAAATTTTTCTCATCAAAAAACAGCTGTGAAAAATGTTTCATCATTTTCACAGCTGTTTTTATTTGACTATTTTACCAGCTCACTAGTCCACCAGCTCACTGCCATTCATAGTTTCATACGAAGGAGACGTACGGAGTAGAGGATGCAGAGGAGGGTGACGCCGGTGTCTGCAAACACGGCTACCCACATATTGGCATAGCCCAGAAGGCCCATAATCATAACGGCGATTTTGACGAAGAGGGCGAAGGCCACGTTCTGCCAGGCCGTGGAAATGACTTTTCGGGACAGTTTGATGGCCTGGGGGATGGCATGGACGTCGGAATTGAGGAAAACCACATCGGCTGCTTCAATGGCGGCGTCAGCGCCGCTTCCCATGGCGGCCCCTGCATCAGCACCGGCAAGAACAGGGGCATCATTGATACCGTCTCCTACGAAGAGCACGGATCCTTCCTTCCTGCGCAGGTCTTTCATAATGGAAAGTTTATCCTGAGGAAGAAGGCCGGCATATACTTTAGAAATGCCTGCTTTTTCTGCCACGGCTTCTGCGCTTTTCCGGTTATCACCGGTCAGCATAACCGGTGTAACGCCCAATTTTTTGATTTCGCTGATGGAAGAAGGGGCATCTTCCTTCAGTGCATCAGATATGGTGATACATCCCAGAAGGCTTCCTTCCTTTGCCATATACACCACGGTGCCTTCTCCATGAAGCGCATCCAGTTCCTGTTTGGAAATGCCGGCCTTTGCCATGAGGCTTCTGTTTCCGGCGTAAACGGATTTCCCATCCACCATGCCTTCCACACCAAGGCCAGCCGTTTCATGAAGATTTTCTACATGACACAGGGGGAGATCCTCTGCATGGGCAGCTTCAACAATGGATTTTCCAATGGGGTGGGTGGAGTAGATTTCACAGGAAGCGGCCAGGAAAAGAATGTCTTCTTTCTTATATTTCCCATAGGGAATGATGGAGCGGACTTTGAATTTTCCTTCTGTAATGGTGCCTGTTTTATCCATGACAGCTGCTTTGATTTTGGCAATCACTTCCATCACTGTGCCGCCCTTAAAGAGAATGCCATCTTTGGAAGCTCTTCCTATGCCTGCAAAGAAAGCTAGAGGAACGGAAATGACAAGGGCGCAGGGGCAGGAAATAACCAGGAAAGTGAGGGCAGTATAAATCCATTTTTCCCAGTCAGCGCCAAAGAAAAGCGGAGGAATCACAGCTGTCAGCAGGGCGGCTGCTACGACGGCGGGCGTATAAATTCTGGAAAAACGGGTAATGAAGCGGTCAATCTTCGGCTTACTGGCCACTGCATTTTCCATGGAATCCAGAATACGGCTGACCATGGATTCGGAAAGAATTTTCATGACCTGGATTTTAATGGTACCGGTCATATTCACGCAGCCCGAGTCTACATGGCTGCCTTCTTTGGCAGTTACTGGTTTCGGCTCGCCGGTAATAGCAGAAGTATCGATTTCCGTACTTCCTTCCACAATCAGTCCGTCCAGGGGGATGCGGTCGCCGGGGCGGACCAGAAGGATATCGCCCACTCTGGCATCTTCCGCCGGGATCGTTTCCATCTTATCATTGGTTATGCGGTGAACCACCTCGGGACGAAGGTCTACAGCCGCCATAATCTGGCTGCGGCTTCTGTCGCTGGCCAGGTCCTGCAGATATTCACCGATGCGGTAGAAGAACATGACGCCCACAGCTTCAGGATATTCCTGTATGCCGAAGGCTCCCAGGGTGGCAATGGTCATGAGAAAAGTTTCATCGAAGAATTCCCCGTGGGTCACATTTTTCAAGGCTGTCCATACAATGGGGCCGCCCAGAATAAGGTAGGAAATAAAGAACAGCATGTTTCCGTACAGTTCCGGTATAGCCAAAGCCTCTACAGGATGATAGTGGAACAACATGCCCAGGACGAAGAAAAATCCGCCAATCCAAAGCTGTCCTTCTTCTGTGAATATTTTTTTGTAAAAAGGAATATCCTCTGTCTTTGGAGAAATTGATGTTTTTGGGGGACGTACTTTCTTTTTGATTTCCGTAGGTGATTCCACTTCATTGCACTTTTCTGTAAGCTCCGGAATGAGGCTGTCCGGATCCTCTGCGGTGAGCTTCATGGTTTTGGTGGCATAGGAAATGGAAGCGGAGAGAACACCGGGCTGGCGGTTAATCAGCTTTTCCAGCTTCAATGCGCAGGCTGCGCAGTCCAGAGTAGGAATCTCATAGGTTTCAGTCCGGTAATTGGACTTATCTTTCGGCGGAACGATACCGACCGATTCATCTACGCTCCGGCATACAGCAAGGACTTCCTTCAAAAGGGTATCGGGGTCCTCTTTGGAAATGATGCGCAGTTCCTTATTGCGGAAGGAAATGGCCGCAAAGAAAACAGAAGGCATTTCCCGAATCTTCCCTTCCATTTTAGCGGCGCATTCCATGCAGTCCAGATGCTCCATATGGTAAAGGGAGCGATGGTAGGTTTTTCCAAGGAAATCACAGCGGCAGCTGTCAAGACTTTTCCCGCAGATGTCGCAGTCCTCTTCCTCTACACAGGCAGAACAGTGGCAGTTCGGCGCGTGGCCTTTTTGATGATGGATTCCTTTATCATGGAAATGGCCGAAGGCCCGCCGTTCGTCGGCATCAATGGCCTTTTCGTCTTCCATAATATCTTTTTCGTTCGCTTTATACCTGGCCATTTCAGGATCATGGGAATGGTCGTGATGAAGGGGCTCTTCTTCATGGTGGTGGTCATGACCGCAGCAGCCATGATGATGGCTTTCCTCTCCTTCATCCTCACTTCCGGAATCATCTTCATGAACATGACTTTCTTCGTGATGCTGGTGATGGCAGTGGCAGCAGCCGCAGTTATGGGCATGCACTGTTTCTTCTTTTTTATTCATATGGTTTCCTCCTTGCAGATATAGGATACAGGGTTCTTTCTTTATCTGATTTTAGCATCGCCGCAATATAGAGTAAACCGTTCATGAAAAACACTTTAAAAATTCAAGTGATAAGCAGGACCATATAAAAGCAGCGCCCTTGAAAGAAAAAGAGCGCTGCTTTTGTATTCCATCCCCAGATCATTGAGAACACCGCCGCATTGGTGCCTTTCGGCAGGGGGACTCAAAAAACATTCTGTATTTTTTATTCATTTTCCTTCACATTTTCCGGTACTACGGTCAGTGTTTTCTGGTGGGTATAGTTCACCAGCCCCGGCGGGCCTCCGGGAATTTTCTTCACATAGCGGATAAGGGTATAGTCCACATCCACCTTACCGGAATCTCTTCCTTTGCTGTTCCAGGCGGCCAGGGCGGCAGCCTTCACCAGGGTTTCTTCAGGAATGGTATCACCGGATGCTTCAATCACTACATGGGAACCGGGAATGGCTTTGGCATGGAGCCATACATCGGTTTTTGCCGCCTTATGGAGGGTGAGATATTCATTCTTTGTATTACTGGTGCCAAACCATACTCGGAAACCGTCAATCATACGGTTTTCTATCTGGGGTGCCTGGGATTTTTTATTCGATTTCCCAGATTTTTTCCTTTGTCCCTGCTTTCTATCAATACCCAGATTCTTCAGCTCTTCCTTTAATGATTCCAGTTCCTGTTTGGTGGTAACCTGTTCGGCAAAGTAAAGAGTATCATTCAGATAGGCAAGTCGTTTATCGCATTCGTCCAGCTTTTCCTTTCCGATGGCAGTCCTTGTTTTCATTTTATTGTATTTCTTGAAATACATCTGGCTGTTGGCGGAAACGGAAAGAAGGGGGTTCACCAGTATGGTTTCATCTTCCGGCGGATCTTTGAACAGATTGGGAAGGGTAAGGGAAGTCCGGTGGTTGATTTTTTCATAGGCATAGATGGAAAGGAGGGTGCCCCAGAGCTTGTACTGGTCCATACGGGACGTTTCTTCCATTTCTTCTCCTATTTTTCTTTTCTTTCTTTCTTCTCTTTTAATAAGAGTATGAAGCTGCTTTTTGTAGTCCTGTACAGCCTGACTGATGGAACCGGCTCCGCTTTCCGCCTCTTTTTCTATAAAGGGGAGAACATCTGCTTTTTCCGGCTCCTGCTTCATCATGTGAAGAGGAATGGGGCTGGCAGATTTCTTTCCTTTTTCATTCTTATATATATATAGGACATCGGATTTGGCAATGGCCGAGGAAAGAGCACACAGGGCGGTGACTACACGATTTTCTTTCTCTTCGGTCATGGAAGAAAGAGAGAGGTCGGCAGGCACCCTGCTTTCATGGGCCAGTTCGTCCGCTAGGTAACGGGAAAAACCGTTAAACTTGGAAAAGAGCCAGCTGTCTAAAGGGATGTCTTCGTTTTTGGAAAAATCCAGTATGTTTTTTATTTCTGCTTTGTTAAATTTCATGAAATCCATGCGGGCAGAGCGTCCCGGAAGACTGTAGGTCTCTCCAGGCACCAGGAGACGGTCCAGTTTTTTGCCCCGGAGACAGGCATCTATGATTGTATTTCCTTCCGTAAGAACTATGTTGGGGGAAGCAGGGAGAAGTTCCACCCAGAGGGTGCGGGTCACGATTTCACTGCCTGCTTCGATACGGTCAAAGGAAAGAGATACGACCCGGTCCATATCTGCCTGTTCGATTCTGGACAGGCGGCTACCTTCCAGATATTTTCTGAGGGTCATACAGAAGGTCTGGGAAGGGGAGTACTGCTTCCTGTTTTTTGCCCTGCCCGTAAGGTAAAGAAGAGGCGGATTATAGGTGTTGATGATAAGACTTACAATATCTCCGTCCTGGCAGAAAAGCTCTAAATCCATAATGCGGTTATCTATCTGGTGCACCTGCCGTACCTGACAGGAATCCAGCTTTTCTTTGAGTTTTTTTACAATCATATATAATACAGCGCTGTCTATCTGCATGATTTCCTCCTGCATAAGCGTTTAAAGATAAATAATTATGGTTTAAGTATATCATACTTGAAGGGTCCTGGTGCGGCAGGAACAGGGGATTTCAGCCCTGTCCTTTTAGGGCAGGTATAGGCGCTGCCTTTGGAGAAAATACCGGGCGTTCCCTGTATAAACAGGAACAGGCTGATGACTATGGTTGATAGAGACGTGACAGGAATGGTAAAATATAGATTCAGAATCAGGAAATCATCATTCATATACAGCTGTAAGCAAGGAGGAATTATGCATTTTGTAAAATGGCAGGCCTTGGGCAATGATTTTGTTTTTGTTAATGGCTTTAAGGACAAACTGGAAGAAGTCACAAAGCATACGAAAGAAATCTGCGATCGTCACTTCGGCATCGGCGCTGATGGTATTATATTTGTTCTCCCTTCTGATAAGGCCGATTTAAAGATGCGGATTTTTAATTCCGACGGTTCAGAAGCAGAAATGTGTGGCAATGGTATCCGTGCTTTTGCCAAGTGGGCCCACGAACTGGGACTGGTGAAGGAAAAACGGATTTCCGTGGAAACCGGTGCCGGTATCCTTTATCCGGAAATATTGGATAATGGCATGGTACGGGTAGACATGGGATGCCCCCATCTGGATGCCAAAGAAATTCCGGCAGAAGGTTTCGGCGAAGGTCCTATTATCAATCAAACGCTGGCCAATGAAAAAAATGGGAAATCCTACCAGGTCACCTGCGTGTCCATGGGGAATCCCCATTGTGTGATTTTTGTTGATGATGCAGAAGCTGTTCCGGTCACGGAGGAAGGCCCCAATCTGGAAAGGGATCCTCATTTCCCAAAGAAAACGAATGTGGAATTTGTGGAGCAGCTTTCTCCAAACCATCTCAGGATGCGGGTGTGGGAAAGAGGCGCCGGCGTGACTCTGGCCTGCGGCACCGGTACCTGTGCCACTGTGGCAGCCGCTATTTTAAACGGCAGGGTTTCCGGCGGCGCTGACGTAACCCTGGATGGCGGACAGCTTCATATCGAATGGGACGGAAATCCCAAAGACCATATCTTTATGACTGGTCCTGCAGAAAAAGTATTTGAAGGAGACTATCTGCTGTAATTCATCATAAATGGAGGCATTGCATATGAACAGCATGACCGGCTACGGACGAGGCAGCGCAGAAAATGGACGGGGCATCGTGACAGCAGAGCTGAAATCGGTGAACAGCCGTTTTTTGGAAATCAATATGAGAAGCGACCATTTCTCCGCTTTCCTGGAAGACAGGGCATCCCGGAAAATCAAAGAGACCCTGCATCGTGGTAAAGTGACCGTTTTCCTTTCTTTCCAGCCTTCTGCAGAGGGAAGAAATCTGAAGGTAGTACTGGACAGGAATCTTCTGGAAGCCTATGCAGCCGCTTTAACGGAAGGCCGACGTATGAAGGGACTGAAAAACAGAAAACCTTCTATTTCCGATCTTCTAACCCTGCCGGAACCTTTTCTCCATGTAGAAAAAGAAGTCCTGTCCGATGAAGAGCTGGCGCCTCTGGTGGACGAAGCCATGGAGAAGGCGCTGACTGAACTCACAGACATGCGGGCAAGGGAGGGGGCCAACTTGAAGAAGGACCTGGAAAAACGAATTTCTTTCCTTAAAGAAAAGAGAGAATTCCTTTTATCCCGGCAGGATGATGCGGCCCGGGCCTATGAGAAAAGGCTGAAAGAGAGAATCAATAAAATCCTTGAAGACCGGAACCTTTCCATAGATGAGGGGAGAGTACTGGAAGAGGTGGCTCTTTTTTCAGAGAAGGCTGACTATACGGAAGAAGTTGTGCGTTTTGGAAGCCACTTGGACCAGTTCAGTCATATCCTTGAAAGCAATGAGCCTTCAGGCAGAAAACTTGATTTTCTCCTCCAGGAAATCAACAGGGAAGTCAATACAACCGCTTCAAAAGCCAGTGACACCGAAGTGGTTGACTGTGTTATAATAATCAAGACAGAACTCGAAAAAATACGCGAGCAAGTCCAAAATATTGAATAAGGAGCTATCAAAAGTGGGTTTTTCTTTAATTAATATCGGTTTTGGCAATATGGCGGCGGCAGCCAGGGTTATGGCTATCATCAGTCCGGAATCAGCACCGGTTAAACGTATGATCCAGGACTGCCGAGACAGAGGCGAACTGATCGATGCCACCTATGGCAGAAAAACAAGGGCTGTTCTCATTATGGACAGCGGCCAGATTATCCTTTCTGCCGTACAGCCGGAAACCATTTCTCACAGATTGACCAATAAGGATACAGTCATTAACGAAGGATCGGACGATTAATCATGGATACAAAGAAGAAAGATGAGGGAATTCTGCTGGTGGTGTCAGGCCCCAGCGGTGCCGGGAAGGGAACCATCTGCAGTGCCATTCGTTCCATTTATCCCAATCTCCATTATTCTGTTTCTATGACCACCAGAGAGCCCCGTAAGGGAGAGGTGGAAGGGGAAAGCTACTATTTCCGGACCAATGAGCAGTTTGAAAAGCTCATCAAGGAAGATGCTTTCCTGGAATATGCCAGGGTTTATGACCATTACTACGGCACGCCGAAAAAATATGCCCTGGATTTGATTAATGAGGGGAAATCGGTACTTCTTGAAATCGATATCCAGGGAGCCATGCAGGTGAAGAAGCGCTATCCCAAGGGCGTTTTCATCTATATCGTCCCGCCGTCCCTTAAAATTCTCTCCGGCCGTCTCCATGATCGCGGAACCGATTCGGAGGAAGTCATCCAAAAACGTCTCTCCCAGATTACCAGCGAACTGGCCATGGCCCATCAGTATGATTACATCGTGGTGAATGATGTACTGAAAGATGCGGTGCATAAGACCTGCTCCATTCTGGAAGCGGAAAAATGTAAACTGTCCCGCAATGAAGGACAGATTGAAACCATTTTCAAACAATATATCAATAAGGAGGTACCTTTAAAATGATGTGTTTTCCATCTATTGACAGTCTTGTGAAGAAAGTAGATTCCAAGTATACCCTGGTTACTCTGGCAGCAGACAGGGCCCGTGAACTGACCGATGGCCAGCCTCCGCTGATTCCTGATGCAAAGAACAAGAAACCGGTGACTGTGGCACTGGAAGAAATTTACAAGGATAAGATTACCTACAGCTTTGATAAATAACAGACTTTGAGGAAACAGGATTTCCGGGAAGGATTTGTAAATGTTTGAAAATAAGCATATTGTGGTAGGCGTCTGCGGCGGCATTGCTGCCTATAAAGCAGCCGGCCTTGTCAGCCGGCTCAGACAGGCCGGTGCCGATGTGCACTGCATTATGACTGCCAATGCAGCCAAGCTGGTTACCCCCATTACCTTTGGCGAACTGTCCGGCAATGATGTGACAGTGGATATGTTTGCCAATATCTACAAATGGGACGTGGAGCATATTGCATTGGCCCGTATGGCTGATGTATTCGTCATTGCTCCGGCCACTGCCGATATCATCGGTAAAGTGGCAAACGGTATTGCAGACGACATGCTTTCTACCACCGTCATGGCCACGAAGGCCAAAGTGATTTTCGTGCCGTCCATGAATACCAATATGTATGAAAATCCCATTGTACAGGAAAACATGGCTAAACTCCGTGCTCACGGCTATCTCTTCGTAGAACCGGAATCAGGACATCTGGCCTGCAACACCAATGGAAAAGGCCGTTTCCCTAAACTGGAATCCATTATGGATGCTGTAGAAAAGGCACTCTTCGGCAAAGGCCTTCTGAAGGGTAAAAAGATTATCGTCAGTGCCGGCGGCACCCAGGAAGCCATAGATCCTGTCAGGTACATCAGCAATCGTTCCAGCGGACGCATGGGCTATGCCATTGCCCGGGCAGCTGCCATGGAGGACGCTGATGTGACTCTGGTAAGCTGCACAACGGCACTTCCTGTTCCTTCAGGTGTTAAGATAGAATACGTCCGTGATGCCCGGGAACTCTGCCGTGCCATGAATTCCCATTTTGATGACTGCGATGCCGCCATCATGGCAGCAGCTGTGTCCGATTATCGCCCCAAGGTGCAGGCCACCCAGAAAATCAAAAAAGAGTCCCATGATGTTCTGAACATTGAGCTGACGCAAAACCCTGATATTCTTTATGGTCTGGGGCAGAAAAAGAAAGGCCAGTTCCTTGTAGGCTTTGCTGCAGAAACGAATGATGTCATAGAGCACGGCAAAGAAAAGCTGAAAAGGAAAAATTTGGATATGCTGGTGGCCAATGATGTGGCCATGCCTGGCGCCGGTTTCAATGTACCCACCAACATTGCTTCCCTTCTTTATAAAGACGGTACCATGGAACAGTATCCGAAAATGACAAAGGATGAACTGGGCCACATTATCGTTGAAAAAATTTCTGAAGGCTTGAAACAGCAGTAATAACTGAAAAAAGTGAAAAAAGCGCCGCTTTCTGCGGCGTTTTTTTTCGTGGATAGAATAGAGGCAATAGGACTATGGGAAATGCAGGCGGAAATTTTTTCTTCTATTTTTGAAGGATATGGCATTTTCTTCCCTGCAGGGTAATTAAACCGTCTTTTTCCATGGCCCTTAATTCCCGGGAAAGAGCGCTTCGATTGGCACAGATATATTCAGCCATGTCCTCCCTGGAAAAAGGAATGGTGAAATCACAGCTTCCTGCTTTTTCCGCTTCCATGGAAAGAAAGCACTGGATTTTTGCTCTGAGGGATTTTCTGGAAATCACATTGATTTTCCTCATGAGTTCCTGGCTTTTGGAAGTCATCATGGCTATGAGATTTTTAATAAACACAAGCACATCTCCATCTCCCGCATGACGGAGGAGACGGTCATAGGGGATAAAAAGCACTTCCGCTTCCTCCTGGGCATAAAAAGTGACAGAAGAAGCAGGATGAGGAGAACAGGCAAAATTTTCTCCGAATATTTCCCCTCGGCCCATGGAGACCAGAATATCCTTCTCACCCCACAGGTCCTCCCTGATCATATATACATGACCGGAAAGGATAAGGCCTATGCTGCGGATGATTTCATTCTCTTCATAAATATAATTGCCTTTTTTGAAATTCCTGATATAGCAGCCGGCAGTGAGAAGTATTTCCCGAATACGGCTTTCTTCCATATCCCTGAAAAGGGGAAGCCCTTCATAATTTTTATGATTCATGGCAGCCTCCTTAAAAATATCTGTTTTTTATCATTATATCTACTTTATGTTGCGGCGGCAACAATATAGCTGATAGGTATTTCGTATAATAAAAGTATCAATTCTTTATTTTACATGAGGAGGAAATCAATGGAAAATCAGATGTTTTGCTATCAGTGCCAGGAAACAGCAGGCGGCAGGGGATGCACCATTCAGGGGATGTGCGGAAAATCGGCCCGTACCGCCCATCTGCAGGATGTACTTATTTATGTGACCAAAGGCCTTTCCGAAGTCTCCTCCGCATGCCGGCGGAAAGGGACTACGGTGCCTGACCATGTGGTCCATCTGATTGAAGATAATCTCTTCGTCACCATTACCAATGCCAACTTTGATGATACCATGATTGAAGAAAGAATACAGAAAACAGCAGCGGTGAAGGAGGAGCTTCTCCGTTTACTGCCGGATCAGTCCTCTCTTTCTGATGCTGCTCTCTGGAAGCCTTCTGATGGTGACTATGACAATCCGGAAATTGGCGTACTTTCCGAAAAAGACGAAAATATCCGGTCTCTTCGTGAGCTCATTACCTATGGTTTGAAAGGTCTTTCCGCTTACCTGCGCCATGCAAGGGTTCTTCATAAAGAATCTAGGGAAATCAATGATTTCCTTGAAGACACACTGGCCCGTCTTTTGGATAAGCACCTTTCCGTAGATGACCTTTTCGCCCTGACCATGAAAACCGGCGAATACGGTGTCAAGGGCATGGCTCTTCTGGATGAAGCCAATACGTCTGCCTACGGACAGCCGGAAATCACAAAGGTGGATATCGGTGTACGGAGCAATCCGGGCATTCTCATTTCCGGTCATGATCTGAAAGATTTGGAGATGCTTCTGGAACAGACAGAGGGGACCGGTGTGGACGTGTATACTCATGGGGAAATGCTTCCTGCCCATTACTATCCTTTCTTTAAAAAATACAGCCATTTTGCCGGGAATTATGGTAATGCATGGTGGAAACAGAGAGAGGAATTCGAATCCTTTAACGGTCCTATCCTCATGACCACCAACTGCGTGGTGCCTCCCAAGGACAGCTATAAAGGAAGACTTTGGACCACCGGTGTGGTTTCCTTCCCCGGCGCCGGCCATATTGATGAGAAAGACGGCAAAAAGGATTTCACTCCTATTATCCGTCAGGCCCTTTCCTGCAAAGGGCCGAAGGAAATCGAAAAAGGCTTTATTACCGGCGGTTTCGCCCATAACCAGGTGCTTGCTCTGGCAGATACGGTGGTAGAGGCAGTAAAATCCGGCGCTATTAAGAAATTCATTGTCATGGCCGGCTGTGATGGAAGGGCAAGGAGCAGGGAATACTACCGTCAATTTGCAAAAGCTCTTCCAGCAGATACAGTGATTCTGACTGCCGGCTGTGCCAAGTATAAATATAACAAGCTGAATCTGGGAACCATCGGCGGCATTCCCCGGGTGCTGGATGCGGGGCAGTGCAATGATTCCTACAGTCTGGCCCTCATTGCCCTGAAGCTGAAGGAAGTTTTCAACCTTGACGATGTGAATGAACTCCCCATTGTTTATAATATTGCCTGGTATGAACAGAAGGCGGTCATCGTCCTTCTTGCCCTCCTTTCCCTGGGCGTAAAGAACATTCATCTGGGCCCCACGCTTCCGGCATTCCTTTCGCCGGCAGTGGTAAACGTATTGGTAGATAAATTCGGTATTGCCGGTATAAATACGGTAGAAGAAGATATGAAGATTTTCTTTGGAAAATAGGAAATAACCAGGGAAAAGCAAAAGGAATGCAGGCTGCCTCCTGTACCACTACCGAAAAAGCACTGAAGTTTTCAGTTTCCTTCGTTAACTCCTATGACCAAATAACAGTTAACTATTGCTAAAATAAAGAAATAACGGTATAATAGTACTCAAGTGAATAAAGACTCATCAAGAGCAGCTGAGGGATTTGGCCCGGGGACGCTGCAGCAACCATTCCTGAAAAAGGAACCGGTGCTAATTCCATCAGCATTTTGCTGGCAGATGAGAGGATAGGCTCTCCCTGCGGAGAGCCGTTTTTTATTATATTTCCACATTTCAAGTGAGGAGGACTTATATGTCTAAGAAAGTATTATTCACATCAGAATCCGTTACGGAAGGTCATCCTGATAAAATCGCCGATCAGATTTCTGATGCTATTCTTGATGCCATCCTGGCCCAGGATCCCAATGGCCGTGTGGCCTGCGAGACCATTGTAACCACCGGTCAGGTCCATGTATTTGGTGAAATTACCACCACCGCCTATGTACCTATTCCCCAGGTTATCAGAAAGACCATTAACGATATAGGTTACACCGATGCCCGTTATGGCTTTGACGGCGAAAGCGTCGGCATTAACGTGGCCATTGACGAACAGTCTCCCGATATTGCCATGGGCGTCAACCAGTCTCTGGAAGCCAAGGAAAAGAAAGCTGATAAATATGATATCGGTGCCGGCGACCAGGGCATGATGTTCGGCTACGCATCCAATGAAACGCCGGAATACCTGCCCATGCCGATTGCTCTGGCCCATCGGCTGGCACGGCGTCTGGCTGAAGTAAGAAAGAACGGAGACGTTCCTTATCTCCGTCCTGATGGAAAGACCCAGGTTACCGTGGAATATGACGATGGCAAACCGGTCCGCGTAGATACCGTAGTCATTTCCGCCCAGCATAACCCTGATGTTACTCATGAACAGATCGAGGAAGACATGATTAACAAGGTCATCAAGGCTATTATTCCTGCCAGGTTCCTTGATGAAAATACAAAATACCTTATCAACCCCACCGGACGCTTTGTTATCGGCGGACCCCAGGGCGATGCCGGCCTTACAGGCCGTAAGATCATTGTAGATACCTACGGCGGCATGGCTCGTCATGGCGGCGGCTGCTTCTCCGGCAAGGATCCCACAAAGGTAGACCGCAGTGCTGCCTACGCTGCTCGTTATGTGGCTAAGAACATTGTGGCAGCCGGCATTGCAGATAAATGTGAAATCGAACTGGCTTATGCCATCGGCGTAGCGGAACCGGTTTCCATTTTCGTTGATACCTTCGGCACCGGAAAAATTGATGATGAAAAAATCGTGGACCTTATCCGCCGGAACTTCGAACTCCGTCCTGCAGGCATTATCGATATGCTGAATCTCCGCCGTCCTATCTATAAGCAGACTGCTGCTTATGGCCATTTCGGAAGGACAGACATTGATCTTCCCTGGGAACACACTGACAAAGCAGATGTGCTCAGGAAAGAAGCAGGCCTCTGATTTCTTAAACAGCCAAAAATATGATAAAATAATGGATAGCCTTCGGGCTGTCCATTTTTTATTGGGAAGGAGCATCCTATGCAGGAAATCATTGCAGAAGTTCTGATTAACAGACCTTCCAAGCATCTGAATCGAACCTTTTCCTATCGTATTCCTGAAACCATGAAAGGGGCAGGTGTGGGCTGGCGCTGCGTAGTGAATTTTGCCAGACGGAAGGAAGAGGGGATCATTCTTTCCGTTCACGAGGAAGATACATCTCGATTATCCTATAAACTTCTGGACATCCTGTCTCTGGTAGATTCCTTCCCCTGGTTTACTGAAGAAATGATACGGACTGCCCTTTGGATTTCCTCATATTACATGTGCACGCTGATCGATGCCCTCCGTCTCTTCTATATCGATAAGAAAGCAGTCAAAACGAAAATAACCTATACTGTGAACTGGGAAAAAATAGAAAAGGAAAGGGTGGAGGACATAGAAGGACTGGTAGACCGGTCCGTGGACAGTCTGGATGATAAATCGGCGGCCCTCCTTTTTGGGGACAGGCTGATGGAATACGTGAAACAGAATTTTCTCATCAAAAAGGAAACCCTGGCAGCCGCTCATAAAATCCCTCTGGAAAAATGGATTGTGCCGGACAGGGAGCTCACGGATAAAGAAAAGGGAAGGAGTCGAAAGCAGGCAGAACTTTCTGAATTTCTTCAGGCCAACGGTTCCCAGCCGGTGAGCAGGTTGAAGGAAAAGGGATTTTCCACTGCTCTTATTCATGCATTTCTTTTGAATGAATACGGCCATGCGGTCTATCATAGAAAGGAAACCTATTCTCTGATTACCAGGGAAGGGGAAAAGAAGGAAAAGACACTGACCGAAGAACAGGAAAAGGCGGTCAAAGCCCTGTGTGATTCCATAGATCGAAAGGCCTATGAAGGGTTTCTTTTAAAAGGGGTGACTGGGAGCGGGAAGACCGAGGTTTATCTCCAGGCCGCCCGCCACGCTCTGGAAGAAGGGGGATCCGCCCTCATTCTTGTGCCGGAAATCGCCCTCACCAGCCAGATGACTTCTTATTTTGCTTCCATCTTTGGAGATAAAGTGGTATTTATGCACAGCGGCCTCAGCAAAGGGGAGCGGTATAACAACCGTATGCGTATCATGAGCGGAGAGAGTCCCATTGTCATCGGCTCCCGATCCGCCATTTTCATGCCCTTCAAGAATCTAAGGCTCATTGTGGTGGATGAAGAATATGATACCTCCTATAAGCAGGGGGAAACTCCAAGGTATAACGGCCGGGACGCGGCCAAAGTCATGGCGGTCATTTATCACTGCCCTATTGTACTTGGCGCCGCCACTCCTTCTATAACCACCTATTATGCGGCCTGCCAGGGGAAAATCAGTCTCCTCACCATGAAGGAAAGGGTGTTCAAAACGCCGCTTCCCCAGATTCATGTATGTGATTTGAAGGAGAACCCGCCGATTGACAGAAGCGGTCTTATTTCTGCACCTTTAATCTCCCTTCTCCAGAAGACGATCCTTGAAAAGAATAAAGCCATTCTCCTTTTGAACCGGCGTGGATTTGCCACCACCCTTATGTGCTCTTCCTGCGGCCATGTGTTCAAATGTCCCAACTGCGATGTATCCCTGGTGTACCATAAGGAAATGAACCGGCTGGAGTGCCATTACTGCGAAACAGTGCACCCCCTTCCCGGAGAATGTCCTGTATGTCATGGCACCCGTATCCTCTACCTGGGGGCGGGTACGGAACGAATAGAAGAAGAGCTGGCTGATTTCCTGCCTGAGGCCAGAGTCAGAAGGTTTGACCTGGACAGTACCAGAAGGAAGAACAGTGCCAGGGAAATTCTGGATGATTTCAGACAGGGAAAATTTGATATACTTTTCGGCACCCAGATGGTGGCTAAAGGCCATGATATTCCCGGTGTGCAGACGGTAGGCATTCTTTCTGCCGACAGCATTCTGAATATCCCTTCCTATCTGGCGGCGGAACAGACTTTCAACCTCATTACACAATGTGCCGGAAGGGCAGGGAGGAGCAGGAAACAGGGAGAAGTGATTCTGCAGACCTATAACCCTTCCCACTATGTCATCCAATGCGCTGCGCGGCAGGATTATGAAAGCTTTTACAAACAGGAGCTTCGATACCGGAAACTTCTGGAATATCCGCCTTTTGCGAGACTTATGAAGATTACCTGCTTTAATGAAGATGAAAAAAAAGCAGACTCCCAGGCCGGGCGGATTTACAGCTGGCTTCAAAGCGTCATTCCCCGGCTTTCGGGAAATGTAAAGTGCAGCGCCCCTTTCAGTGAACCAATCAAGCGTGTCCGAAATCTCTACTACATATCTATTCTTGTCAAGGGCAAAAGTCTCACCTCTTTAAAAAACGCCATGCGCGGGACGCCCCTGTTTGAGGAAAATGATATAATTATAGACGTAGATCCTTTATAAAAGGACTCATAATAACCATAAAAGAAAGAAGGAAATGAATTGAGTACCATTATTACTGCCGGCAACCCCATTTTAAAAATGAAGGCACAGCCGGTTGAAAAATTTGATAAAAGTTTGAAATTCCTTGTGAATGATATGAAGAAGACTCTCTATGAAGCAAACGGTGTTGGCCTGGCTGCGCCGCAGATCGCTGTTTCCAAAAGAATTTTCGTAGCCGATGATGGAGTATCGGGATTTGAAGCCTACATCAATCCGGAATGGAAACCTGATGGAGATGAAATGAACACCGATACGGAGGGCTGCCTTTCCGTTCCTGAATTCTTTGGTGAAGTAACCCGTTATTCCAATGTCATTATCCGCTATCAGGATATTCACGGGAAAAAGAAAACAAAAAAAGCCTCCGGCCTTCTTGCCCGCTGCATTCAGCACGAAACAGATCACCTGAACGGTATTCTTTTCATTGAAAAGGCCATTTCTCTTCATAAAGGACCGAAAACAAATGAATAAGTATCGTATCGTCTTTATGGGAACTCCCGATTTTGGCGTTCCTGCACTGGAAGCCATGACTCTCAACGGTTATAAGCCCGTGGCGATTTACTGCCAGCCGGACCGGATTAACGGGCGGGGCAGAAAGATTAATTATTCCCCGGTGAAATCATTTGGTCTCTCTCATGATATCCCGGTTTACCAGCCGGACAGTTTGAAGAATCCGGAAGAGCAGGAGAAACTGAAAGCTTTATCTCCGGATCTTCTTGTGGTTATCGCCTATGGAAAGATTCTCCCCAAAGCGGTCCTTGATATTCCCACCTATGGAGCTATCAATGTCCATGCGTCTCTTCTTCCGAAATACAGGGGCGCCGCCCCCATTCAGCGGGTCATTATTGATGGTGAAAAGGAAACCGGTGTGACCATTATGCAGCTGGATGAAGGCATGGATACGGGAAATATCATTTCCGCCGTGAAAATGGCCATTCCTCCCCACATGGATGCAGGAGAACTTTTTGACCAGCTGGGAATCATGGGGGCCAGAGAGCTCATTCACGTACTGGATGACCTTCCCGAAAAGCTCCAGCATTCTGTTCCCCAGAATCAGGAAGAAGCTTCCTATGCTGAAAAAATTACAAAAGACATGGGCCATTTGGACTGGAATCTTCCGGCGGAAAGGCTTGACTGCCTGATTCGAGGCATGAATCCAAACCCCGGTACCTACAGTTTCTATCGAGGAAAAAGAGTAAAAATCCATAAAGCAGCGCCTGAAGTTGTAAAGCACTCTGCCCGGCCAGGCACCATCCTGTCCCTTGCAGGGGAGGGGATTCATGTGGCCTGCGGCAGTGGTGCCCTTGTTATTTCAGAAATCCAGCCGGAAAACCATAAAAAGATGGATGCTTCCGACTTTATTCATGGATACCAGGTGAAAGTGAATGATGAATTCGACCGCTAAGTCCCTGCCTTCTGCCCGGAAGCTTGCTTATCAGGCTTTATACGACATTCTGGAGAAAAAAGCCTATGCCAATCTCACCCTCCAGCATGTGCTGAAGGAATATCCTTTAAATGGGCCGGAAAGCCGGCTCTTAACGGAACTGGTGTATGGAGTGCTTCGGAAATATAATTACCTTCTCTGGATCATTTCCCGCCTCAGTACCTATTCTTTAAAAAAAATCCATCCATCTGTAAAAATCCTTCTCTGTCTCGGTCTTTATCAGCTTCTTTACCTGTCAAGAATTCCTGCTTCTGCCGCAGTCAATGAAACGGTAAAAATAGCAAAGAAAATCACCCATAAAGGAAATGTGGGCTTTATCAATGCCATCCTCCGGGGATATATCCGTAAAAAGAAGGAGCTTTCTTTATTTCCCAGAAATGACAATCCGCTGCTCTACGATTCCCTTTACTGGAATGAACCGGAATGGCTGGTGAAATGGTGGCAGTCTCATTACAGCAGGGAAGCAGCGTCCATTTTAGAGGCTTTCAATGAAACGCCGAAGCTGGCTGTGAGAGTCAATACATTAAAGACAAACCGGGATGCCCTTCAAAAAATGATGGCGGAAAAAGGCATCAAAACAGAGGCCGTCCCCTGGGATAACAATGCCCTCATCCTTTTGGAAGGAGCCCATGCATTCTGGCCTCTGGCAGAAGAAGGCCTTGCTTATGTACAGTCCCTTTCCTCCATGATTCCGGCTGCCATTCTTTCTCCGAAGGAAGGGGACAGGGTGCTTGATATGTGTGCTGCCCCCGGCAGCAAGACCACCCAGATGGCAGAAATGATGAAGAATAACGGAACCATTGATGCCTGGGACCTGTATCCCCATAAGATTTCACTCATAAAAAATAATGCAAAGAAACTGGGGATTTCCATCATCCATGCAGGAGCCAGGGATTCAGGAAAACCTTTCCCTGCTCTCTTTGGGAGATACGATAAGGTTCTTCTGGATGCTCCCTGTTCCGGCCTGGGCGTTCTTTCCCATAAACCGGAAATCCGCTGGCACCGGAAGGAAGAGGACCTGAAAGAATTCCCGCCTCTCCAGGAGAAACTTCTTTCCTGCGCTGCTTCCTACGTAAAAGAAGGCGGCCTTCTGGTGTACAGCACCTGCACCCTGAATCCGGCGGAAAATGAAGACAGAATTCGTCAGTTTTTGAAAGAACACCAGGAATTCACTCCCCTTGAATTTTCGCTGGGAGATCAAAAGAAATCGGCCGATGGCATGATGACTATCCTGCCCTATGAACTTCACAGCGACGGTTTCTTTATTGCCAAACTGCAGAAAAAATAATTCTTTATAGAAGGAGCTATTATGCCTTTTAATATCTGGGGACACACCCTGCCAGAAATGGAAGAATGGGTGGTGTCAAAGGGATTTCCCAAATTTCGGGCCAAACAGCTGCAGGACTACCTGTACCGCCGCTATATCTATGATTTCTCTGAAATGAAGCAGCTTCCTGCTTCCATGCGGGATATGCTCAAAGAAGAAGCCCTGCTCAATAAACCGGAAATCATGAGCACCCTTGCCTCCAATGACGGAGATACCACGAAAATCCTCCTGAAGCTTTCCGACGCCTCCCTGATTGAGACGGTATGCATGCATCACAATTATGGAAATTCCATCTGTATATCCACGCAGGTGGGCTGTGCCATGGGATGCATCTTCTGTGCATCCACCAGAAAGGGGCTGGAACGAAACCTTACCGCATCGGAAATGCTGGCCCAGGTGTATGCTTTCAAAGAAAAACTGGATGCACCTATCCATTCCATCGTCCTCATGGGTTCCGGCGAACCGCTTACCAACTATGAGGAAGTTCTCCGCTTCATCCGACTGGCCAATGACCCGGGACTGCTGAATATCAGCCTTCGAAATATTACCCTTTCCACCTGTGGTATCGTGCCTCAGATTTATCGATTGGCGGAGGAGCACCTGCCCATTACCCTGGCCATTTCCCTCCATGCCCCTAACGATGAAATCAGAAACCGGATTCTTCCGGTGAGCCGCAATTTCAAAATCGAGGATGTAGTAAAGGCATCCCGTTATTATTTCAAAACCACGGGGCGGAGAGTGACCTTTGAATACATACTCATTAAGGATATCAATGCCTCTCCGGAAAATGCTGAAGAGCTCTGCCGTCTGACCGGAAAGATGAACTGCCATTTCAATCTTATCCCCATTAATGGTACGGAACATATCCAGCTCTATCCGCCGGATATGAATGAAATCCGGAAGTTCGTTTCTATTTTGGAAAAGCACGGGAAAAGTGTGACTGTCAGAAGACAGATGGGTGATGAAATCCAGGCTGCCTGCGGACAGCTGAAGCGCCGTTTCCTTTCTGACAAGTAAGGGCGCGGCATCTGTTTCTATGATTTTCCATTTTACTCTGTTTTTTCCTGTCATTTTGGGGACTGCCCGCAGAATCACCCCTGTTTCATGAGAGAAATTCCCACTTTTTACTCAAAAAGAGCCTCTCAAAGGGGATAGAAAATTGACTATCCCTGCTGATGATGTTAGTATTAAATTAATTGGATAAGTTTAGGTTTATCAGTTCCGGCAAATGAACATGCCGGGCGTGGGGTTGCTTCTTGATAGGAAAAAACTTAGATGATACTAACTTATGGAGAATCGGAAAAAGGCCTTGTAAGAAAGGTCAATGAGGACGCCATCAATCTTTCTGTGAATAACCTGTACCTTCTGGCTGACGGTATGGGCGGCTATGATGGTGGCCAAATTGCCAGCAGCCTGGCAGTACAGAGTGCCGGCCGTTTCCTTGGCAGCGTCCCTGCTTTTTCAGAGCAGCTGCTGAAGGAATCCTTTTATGCTGCGAACAGGGCTATCCTCAATGAAAAAAAGGATAATCCCGAGCTTCGGTCCATGGGTACTACCATGGTAGCTGCAGCAGAAGCGGGGGATAAGCTGGTTTGGGCCCATGTGGGAGACAGCCGGCTCTACCGCTTTCAGCAGGGAAAGCTGGAACAGATTACCGTAGACCATTCCTTTGTTATGGAATTGGTGAACGAAGGGAAGCTGTCCCGGGCGGAAATGAGGGTTCATCCTAGAAAAAATGAGATTACCCGTGCCGTGGGCATTGAAGATGAGCTGAAAGTGGATACCGGTTCCTTTGCATTGGAAAATGGAACCTTCATCCTTCTCTGCACCGACGGCGTTTCGGGCATGGTAGAAGACAGGGATTTGGAAAGTCTGATTTCGTCCAGCCCCAGAAAGACAAAAGAAGACCTGAAAGAACTGGGCCGCCTGATCATGGAAAAAGTCTATGAAGCAGGGGCCAGAGACAATGCCTCCTTTATTTTGATTCAATTTTGGAACTGAGTGGAGTAAAATATGACTGGTAAAATTCTTGATGAACGTTATGAACTGATTGAAAAAATCGGTTCAGGCGGTATGGCTGATGTGTACAAAGCCAAAGATATCCTTCTTGACAGGATTGTGGCAGTCAAAATTCTGCACAGCAGCTTTGCAGAAGACAATGATTTTATCGTGCGGTTCCGCCATGAAGCCCAGTCTGCAGGGAAGCTGTCCCATCCAAATATTGTGGGTATTTACGATGTAGGCTGCGACGGTGACGTCCATTACATCGTCATGGAATACGTGGAAGGGGAAACGCTGAAGCAGTATATCCAGAACCACCCCAATATCCCCATTGATACGGCTGTCCGCATTGCTATTGAAATCGGTTATGCCCTGGAAGAAGCTCATGCCAACGGCATTATCCACTGTGATATCAAACCCCATAACGTACTTCTTACAAGGACAGGCAAAGTGAAGGTGACGGACTTCGGTATTGCCCGTGCCATCAACTCTTCTACTGTTCTTGACAAACAGTCCATCCTGGGCTCGGTCCATTACCTTTCGCCAGAACAGGCAGCAGGAGATAAAATAACTGCCAAGACCGATATCTATTCCCTGGGTATCGTTCTTTATGAAATGCTGACACACCACCTTCCTTTTGAAGGAGAAACGGCTGTGAGCATTGCTCTCCAGCACATGCAGGGCGACATTCCGCGGCCCACTAAATACAATCCTGCCATTTCTCCCATGCTTGAGGAATGTCTTCTAACGGCACTCCAGAAAGATCCGGATAAAAGATACGATACGGTATCCGATTTTATTTCTGAACTGAAAATCGCCCAGGGATTTACTACTACCATATACAAGCCCGCCTCTCATGACTTTACAGCCATGACAAGGCCTATCCCCAAGAAAGAAGTACGGACTCACAAAGTACAGAGAGAAACTAAACTGACCAGATTCATTACAAATCTGCCGCAGAAGTACATCTGGATCGGCATGGCTGTCCTTTTTATCATCTGTTTTGCCTGGGCCTTTTTCAGCTTTGGCAATTTCTGGAGTTCTGAAAATATCACCGTTCCCAACGTGGTAGGTAAGCCGGTGGAAGTGGCTGAAACTACGCTGAAGAAACTGGATCTGAAAGTATCGGTGGATGAAATAGCCAGTGATGACGTACCGGCAGGACAGGTTATTTCCCAGACCCCTGCCGCCGGAACTAATGTAAAAGCCCGGCGTATTATCCACCTCACTGTCAGCAAAGGCGGATCTGCCATGCTGATTCCTGACCTTAAAGGGCTGACTCTGGAACAGGCCAAGGAAAGGCTGGATAAAATGGGACTCACTCTGGGAGCTGTGGAAAACGGGAATGATCCCGATAAACCATCGGATGTCATCATTTCCCAGAGCCCTGAATCCGGCGCTAAAGCCACCAAGGGAACCAGAGTGAATATTGTCATTAATATGAAACAAAAGGTCCATGTACCCAATGTAGTGGGCATGACACTGGCTGATGCCAGAAATACACTGCTTTCCATGAAGCTTTCCGTTGGTACCATCAATGCTTCTGACGGTACCTCTACCGATGACAGCAGCGCCATCATCATTTCCCAGGATCCGGCAGGTGGTGAATCCACCTCTTCCAATGTGGTCAATCTGACTGTTGGAAAGAAGAAATCCCAGACTAAGACCGGCACTGTGAATATCTCCATTCCTAAAGGCGGCAATGCACGGCAGGTAGAAATCTATGTCACCGATGACAGTGGGAAGCATACTGCCTATAGCGGCAAAGCGGCTCCAGGAAGCACAGTGAGCAAGGATGTTTCCGGCAGCGGAAACGTACATGTACAGGTAGTCATTGACGGCTCTGTAGTTCAGGATCGGGAGCTTTGATGATGAAGGGACTGATTCTGAAAAATCAGAATGGCTATTTTACCATATACGGCAGTGAAGGAGCCCTGTCTCTCTGCCGCTCCCGGGGCAGGCTGAAACGGCGTACCGATATCCTGGTAGGGGACTATGTGGACTTTGAAACGGGAACTAGCGGGGAGACGGTCATTACTCATGTGTATCCACGGAAAACCGTGCTCTACCGTCCTCCTTCCGCTAATATAGACCAGCTTGTACTTGTATCAGCCGTCCGTACCCCAGACTTGAATCTCTTCCTTATGGACAAGATGGTGGTGATGGCTGAAGAGGCCGGCGTTGAACCACTGATTGTGATTAATAAGGCTGATCTGGATGAAGCAGGGGCTGAAAAGGCTGTTACCTACTACAGGAAAGCCGGTTATTCCGCCTTTTCCCTTTCTCTTCTTCACGATGAGGGGCTTGAAGAACTCACCAGTGCCCTCAAAGGACCAATCATAGCTTTTTCCGGACCCTCCGGAGTGGGGAAATCGACTCTTCTGAACAGGATACTTGGAAAATCCCATTTCCTTTCCGGTGAAGTGAGCCGCCATACAGGCAGGGGAAAGAACACCACCCGCCATGCGGAACTGATTCAATGGAAAGACCGGAGATTCCTTATGGATACACCGGGCTATACCTATCTTGATATTGACCGGATTGAAGGGAACCATCTTTCCTATTTATTCCGTGATTTCCGACCTTTCCTGGGGAAATGCCGATTCAATGACTGTATCCACAGCAAAGAACCGGACTGCGCTGTAAGGCAGGCGGTGGAAGAAGGACTGATTCAGCAGCGGCGATATCAGTCATATCTTGAAATACTGGATGAAATAAGGAATCCAAGGAGGTAAATTATGAAAATTGCTCCCTCTATACTGGCTTCAGATTTTTCCCGTCTGGCAGATGAGCTCAAGGATATTGAAAAAGGCGGCGCTGACTACGTCCATCTGGATGTTATGGATGGCCGCTTTGTACCTAATCTTACTTTTGGCGTACCAGTCATTCAATCCTTAAGGCCCTGTACAAAACTTCCTTTTGATGTTCACCTTATGACTTATCATCCCGAAGCCTATCTGGAAGGCCTTGAGGCAGCAGGAGCTCACATGGTATCCTTCCATGTAGAAGCAGTGCCGCACCTGGACCGCATGATTCATAACATTAAAGACAGGGGAATCAAGGCCGGTATTGCCCTGAATCCGGGCACACCCCTCGCTTCCATAGAACAGGTCCTGCCTCTTCTTGATTTTGTCCTCATCATGTCCGTGAATCCCGGTTTTGGCGGGCAGAAATTCATTCCCTATAGCCTTGATAAAATTGCCGCCCTTTCCGCCATGATTAAAGAAAAAGGACTTTCCCTTTCCATCGAAGTGGATGGCGGCGTGAACAGGGATAATGCACCGCTTCTCAAAAAAGCGGGCGCTCAAATTCTCGTAGCTGGTTCTTCGGTCTTTGGAAAAGAAGACAGGGCGCAGGCCATCAGGGATTTGAAAGTATAATAATCGAAAAGCGGCAGGACTGCCGCTTTTTTAATGGTAAGGAATACGAGAAGCATCCAAAAGGGGAATGAAATCCTGCCTTCTATCCAGAGTGGCGGACCGGATAGAAAAGAGCAGGAAAATCCGCCATCCTTTAAAGATTGTCAAGCACCGGCCTCTTTTTAGTGTTACAATAATAGAGTAATTATTTATGTTTTAACAGGAGTCATACCTATGAGTGAAATGAATCGGATTGACCATTACCTGAGCACCGACGGCATTCGTATCACTGTAGCCGATGTTACGGATGCAGCCCGCAGGGCCCAGGAAATTCATCATCTTCCTTCTCTTTCTGCGGTCATTTTGGGAAAGGTCTTAAATGCAGCCGCCATCCTGGCCATGGATTTTAAAAATCATGAAGGGGTCTCCCTGAAATGGGTGACTAATTCGCCTTTAGGGACTATCCACGCCGATGCCTACGAAGGAAGGTATGTGCGGGGATTTATCGAAAATCCCGATGACGGCACCATTCCCTACACCCCCGCTGAGGAAGTGAAATGGGTGAGCCAGAGGGGAAAACTCTTCGTTACCCGTTATTCCCTTTTGAAAATGCCCTATGTATCGGCAGTGGACCTCTCTGACGGAGATACGGCTTCCTGTGTATCTGACTATATCAATTCTTCTGACCAGACCCTGTCTCACGTAGAAATCGAAGCCCTTACAGACAAAAAGGGGAAGATCATCCGTATGGCCGGTTTTATCGCCCAGCTCATGCCGGAAGGGGATAAAAAACTTTTTGGAGAGCTTTTTGCAAAAGACCGGAAGTGGGATCTTTTTGATGAGACTGGAAAAGAAGCGTCCTTATCCACCCTTCTCAACAAAGAAAATTATGTCCTTCTGGGAAGCGCTCCTGTTTCCTTCCGCTGCACCTGCGGAGAAGATCGGATCAAGCATTCTCTGCAGGGTCTTCCCCTGGCTGAACAGCAGGGCCTCCTGGACGATGACCATATAGAAATAGAATGCCACTACTGTGGGAAAAAATATGAAATTTCCAGAGAAACTCTTGTGAAATGGTTCAATGAAAAGGGAGGAAATGTACAATGAGCAAACTGGCTTTTATTGGCGGTACCGGCGTATATGATCCCGGCATCCTGACCGATCTTCATTCAGAAATCATCGATACACCCTATGGAAAGGCAAGCTATGAATCCGGCAGATTCGGAGATAAGGAAATCATCTTCCTGGCCCGTCATGGCGTGCATCACACGATTCCGCCTCATAAAATCAATTACAGAGCCAATATTTACGCCCTGAAAATGCTGGATGTAAAGGCCGTAGTTTCCACAACCGCCGTAGGCTCTCTGAACCCCGACTATAAGGCAGGGGAACTGGTTTTAGTCGATCAGTTCATCGACATGACAAAATCCAGGGAAGGGACTTTCTATGACGGAGAGCATTATGGCGTGGCCCATCTGGATATGACCCATCCTTACTGCGAAACTCTTCGCCAGGCCATCATCAGGGCGGCAGAAGAAGAGCATATTACTCTTCATCCCCATGGAACCTATATCTGCACTGAAGGTCCCCGTTTTGAAACACCGGCTGAAATCAAGGCTTACCGTCAATGGGGAGCTGATGTGGTGGGCATGACAAATTTGCCGGAATGTGTCCTGGCCAGAGAGGCGGAAATCTGCTATTCTACCATTTCCATGGTAACAAATTTTGCCGCCGGTATTTCTGATACCCCCCTTTCCCACAGGGAAGTGGTGGACTGCATGAACCATAACCTGGAAAGCTTCAAGAAAATCATTACCATCCTTTCCAGAACCTATGACCCTGATACGGAATGCAGCTGTCACCATGCAGCAAAAGATTTTGGAGGATTCCATCTTTTATGAGTGAAGCACTTTGGTCCCTGAAATGGGAAAGAGGAGAACTGGTATTGCTTGACCAGACAAAACTGCCAGGAAATATTTCCTATATCCACTGCAGAGAAAGCAGGGAAGTGGGAGAGGCCATTTCCCGCCTGTCCGTCCGCGGTGCTCCGGCCATCGGGGTGGCGGCGGCCTACGGCATGGTACTGGCCTTTAAGGGAATCAAAAAAGAAGGGCTTTCTGGCCCTTCTTTAAAGGATGCATTCCACAGGGCGGCAAGGGAGCTTGCTGCTGCTCGTCCTACGGCAGTGAACCTGTCCTGGGCTGTCAGGGAAATGGTTCATACCTTTGATACTCTTCCGGAAGAGGAAGCTCTGGCAGGGCTTATGGAAAGGGCAGAGGCCATTGAAAGAGAAGACAAGGCCCTCTGCAGCGCCATGGCAGACCATGGGGCAGACCTCTTTAAAGGGAGGAAAAATCTCCGCATCCTGACCCACTGCAATACAGGTGCCCTGGCCACCGCCGGCATAGGCACTGCCTTTGGCGTTATTTACCGCCTGTATGAAAGAGGGCAGATTGAAAGAGTGTATGCCGATGAAACAAGGCCCCTTCTCCAGGGAGCCCGGTTGACCGGTACGGAACTTATGGAAAATGGAATTCCTGCCACCCTGATTACTGACAGCATGGCCGGATGGGTCATGAAGGAAAAGAAAATTGATGCGGTCATCGTAGGCGCCGACCGCATTGCAGCCAATGGCGACGCAGCTAATAAAGTAGGTACCTACGGCCTTTCCGTACTCTGCGCTTACCATCATATTCCTTTTTATATTACCGCTCCTTTCTCCACCTTTGATTTCTCTATTTCCAGCGGAGACGAAATCTCCATAGAAGAGAGAAATCCGGAAGAAGTGCGGCAGATAAGAGGCATATATACGGCACCGAAAGATATGCCTGTCTTTAATCCTGCCTTTGATGTGGCGCCTCATACATTGATTACCGGCATCATCACAGAAAAAGGAGTCCTGACTCCACCCTATGATGTAACCATAAAGAACTATGAAAGGAGTTTACAATTATGAGTGATTCTATGATTCGTGATATTTCACTGTCTGACAATGGGGAACAGCGTATCCGCTGGGTAGCCAAATTCATGCCTGCCCTGAATGCACTTCGGGAAGAATTTATCAAAGATCAGACCTTTAAAGGCAAAACCATCGTCATGTCCATCCATCTGGAAGCAAAAACAGCTTACCTGGCCCTTACGCTGAAGGCTGCCGGTGCCAATGTCATCTGTACAGGAAGCAATCCGCTGTCCACCCAGGATCCCATTGCAGCAGCTCTGGTGAAAAACGGAATTACTGTGTATGCATGGCATGGCTGCACCGATGATGAATATACCATGTTCCTGAACAAAGCCCTGGACCATATGCCTGATATCATTATTGATGATGGCGGAGACCTGGTACACCTTCTCCATACCACCAGAGCAGATGCCAGGAAGAACCTGATCGGCGGCTCCGAAGAAACAACCACCGGTGTATACCGCTTGAAGATTCTGGAAAAGAATCATGAACTGAAATTCCCAATGATTGCAGTTAATGATTCCTATTGCAAATACCTCTTTGATAACCGCTACGGTACCGGCCAGTCTGCATGGGACGGCATTATCCGCAGCACAAATCTTACCGTCACCGGTGAAACCGTAGTCATTGCAGGCTATGGCTGGTGCGGCAAGGGTGTTTCCATGCGCGCCAAAGGCCTGGGTGCCCATGTTATCGTTACCGAAGTGGACCCCATCAAAGCCATTGAAGCCGTTATGGACGGCTTTGAAGTGATGCCTATGGACGAAGCAGCCAAACTGGGGGACTACTTCCTCACCGTCACCGGTGATATCGACATCATCACAGAACGCCATTTCATGGAAATGAAAGACGGCGCCATCTGTGCCAATGCCGGCCACTTTGACTGCGAAGTCAGCAGAAAAGATCTGGAAAGAATCTGCACAAGGAAATTTGAAGCCCGCAAAAATATTGAAGGCTACGTCCTGCCAAACGGCAAGACCGTGTTCCTCATGGCCGAAGGCCGTCTGGTTAACCTGGCTGCCGGTGACGGACATCCGGCAGAAATCATGGACCTTTCCTTCGCTATGCAGACCCTGGCTGCCCGGTATCTCCTTCAGCACGGCAGCGAAATGGAAGCGAAGGTATACACACTGCCCCATGAACTGGATACCAAAGTAGCTTCCATCAAACTGGCTTCCATGGGCTACAAGATCGATACCCTCACTGAAGCCCAGAGAAAATACCTGGGACTTGACTGAAGGAGGCTGTCATGAAAATTCTCATTAAAAATATCGGCCTTATGCAGGACGGAAAAGTCACCGAACACAAGAATATAGCTATAGAAGACAAATATATCAAAGAATTCCCGGAGCACCCAAAAGAAGAAGAGTACGATGAAATCATCGAAGGTCATGACATGCTGGCCATGCCGGGACTTGTGAATACCCATACCCATGTAGCCATGACCCTTTTCAGAAGCTATGCTGATGATATGGCCCTCATGGACTGGCTGCAGAATAAAATCTGGCCGGCAGAAGACCACCTGGATGACGACATCGTCTACTGGGGCAGTACACTGGCCTTTGCTGAAATGATCCGCGGCGGTACCACATCCTTCTGCGATATGTACATGTTCATGGATGCCTGTGCCAGAGCTGCTGATAAAGCGGGCATCCGTGGCAATCTGGCCAGAGGCCTTGCCGGTATCGGTCCCAATGGACAGAAAGGTATCGATGAAAACGTAGAACTCTACAAGAACTGGAACGGGGCAGGGGACGGCCGCTTCAAAGTCATGATGGGACCTCATGCTCCCTACACCTGTCCGCCTGACTATATCAGAAAAGTACGGGACGTGGCAGAAAAATACGATATGCCCATTCACATCCACCTTTCTGAGACAAAGGGGGAAGTGGAAAACTGCGAAAAGGAATACCACATGACCCCCATTGCCCTCATGGACTCCCTGGGCCTCTTTGAAAGGCCTACACTGGCTGCTCACTGCGTTCATGTGACGGATGACGACATTCGCATCATGAAAGAAAAGCATGTATGCGCAGCTCATAATCCCGCGTCCAATCTGAAACTGGCCAGCGGCATTGCCCCTGTTCCCAAAATGAGAAAAGCAGGTATTACTGTAGGTATCGGCACCGACGGCGCCTCCTCCAACAACAAGCTTGATATGTTTGCAGAAATGCGTCTCACCGCTCTTATCCACAAGGCGGCCAACTATGATCCCTTCGCCATTACCGCCAAAGAAGCAGTAGACATGGCCACCAAAGATGGCGCCAAATGCCTTGGTTATGACAATCTTGGTGAATTAAAGGAAGGCTACCTGGCTGATATCATCCTGGTAGACAGAACCGGATTCCACTGGAAACCAAGATTTGACAGCGTCTCCCTGGCCGTTTACGCCGGTAACTCCATGGATGTGGATACCGTCATCATCAATGGCAGACCGGTGATGGAACATAAAGAACTCCTCACCATAGATACGGAGAAAATGGATGCAGAAGTCAAAAGAGTGACCGAAAAACTCTATGCCTTCACAAAGAAATAAAAATATCCGGTATGAATAAAAAGCTGCGAATGTCGATGTACTAGAAATCGATATTCGCAGCTTTTTTGCATGAAAATAACGGACAAAGCAGCACAAAAACACGGATGGTCATCCGTGCCGGTCAGTATTGCGGGCCTCTCAGAATCAGGCGTCAACGCTGTACTGCAGGAAGGAGACTTCCTGCAGCAGCCTTGAACTTGTCGTCCGGGAATGCGGGCTCATGCTGTATAGAATGATATCCGTGCTTTTGCTTGATTGTCATGGTTTTAACGTATTCTGCAGAATCCGTTTTGCCCTCAAGGCGCCCTGGGAGCCGGAGAGGGGAAAGCGGGAAATCTGTATACAGAGATTCATTGCTTCCTCTCTGCCAAAGCTGCATTCCGGCCGGAATATTCGCGATATACAAGGCAGATAAGGAAATAGAATCCTTCCATGGAGAGCTTCCTGATTTCCCTCTCCATACATTTATATTGCATAAGCACCCTCTTTTAACAACCTCCCTGTGCTCACCAATAGGTGGTAAGTAATAAACATAATTATGAAATTATCATTAGAATTTTGTCCATCATGTTCACATAAAGGACATTTCTTCTATTTATATAGTAGAAGGATGTAAAAGACCTGCAGCATGGAAAAAAGTTATCCACAAATCCTCGAGATGGCCATAGGAGATGTAAGTATGGAAAGCAGACGTCCATAGGTTAACCTCTTTTCATCCCTCCCTGATCAGGTAAAAAAACATCACAGGAAAATCCGAAAATCTCACCTTTTGCAGAAATGACGGGAGACTCATGTATGGCGCGCGCCGTCGTACCATGTACAGCAGCGGCCGTAGACCATGCAGACACCGAACTCATTGGGCAAACAAAGACACCGGATTTCCTTGTGGTGTTTTTAATTGGGCTGTTCACCAGGAAATATGAAAACATACCAGCCATTTCTCTTTATATTCTCTTTATACGCTTATCTTTGAACTCGCAATAGCGAAACAGGGAGAAGGTAAGAATAAAGCCTTGATAAAAACAGGTAAGATGCAATAAGATTGAGTAAAGGGAAAAACAGGAATAATAAGGAAGATTGATGGATAAATAGGTTCCGATAATTTAATGTTATCGGAACCTATTTTCTTCTAAAGATGGTATAATAGTAAAAAAGCAAAGATGGACACTATTTCATCAGTAAGGAGATTGTATGGACAATCATTTTTTTCTGCGGGATTTCAGCAGAAATTCGCAAAGTGAGGGCCTCTCTGACAAAAGTATGAATTCTCTTTCGGTGACAAAGGCGAATCATACGATTGACGCTTATGAATCGGACTGGAATGATTTCTGCGACTGGTGCCGGTATCATCATCAGACCTCTTATCCGGCTCAACCGGAAACCATTGTGAATTATATCAATGATTTAGCAGACTATGCCAAGGCTTCTACCATACGGCGGCGGATCAGCGCCATTTCTGAAAACTATAATGCTTCCGGGGACCATGTGGAAAACCCCTGCCGGGCCTGGATTGTGAAGGAAGCTCTCATCGGTCTTACTCGTTTGAAAGGGACTGTACAGAAAGGGAAAACTCCTATTTATTGGGAAGAAATTGAGGAAATGATTCATCGCATGGATTTAACTTCTCTTCAGGCACTGCGCGACCGGGCGGTTCTGCTTTTGGGATTTATGGGTGCTTTCCGGCGCAGCGAGCTGGCAGGACTTGATGTGGAGGATATCAAGAAATATCCCCAGGGCATTGTGGTCACCATCCGCCATTCCAAGACTGACCAGACCTCAGCAGGACAGCAGATTGGCATCCCCTATTTGTCTCATTCTTCCATGGATTGTATCCACGCCCTTCAGGAATGGCTGACGGCGGCCGGCATCACCTCAGGTCCGCTGTTTCGCAGCTTCCTGAAAAATGGTAAGGTTTCCTCCCGTCGGCTCAGTGACAAGAGTATCAATCTGATTGTGAAAAAATATGCAGCTTCCATTGGTTTAAATCCGGAAATGTACGGTGCTCATAGTCTTCGCCATGGATTTGCTACGTATGCGGCACTTCAGGGGGTGGAAGAACGGCTCATTATGAAGCAGACCCGTCATCGTTCGGTAGAAATGGTCCGGCGTTATATCAATGAGGCCGATCTGTTTACCAATAATCCCATTGATAAGATTTTTAACCAGCCAAAGTGATACACCTGTCTCGAATACACAAACATATATTCTTTTAAATAATTTCTTTGTGAAAAGAATATTTGTTTGCATTCTTTTTATGCTTGTGGGAATAAGCAGGCTCTGATTTGATAGCTGAGGAAATAGAAACTTCTGTTTCTCTGGAGCGTAATAAAAAGCAAACGTTTATTCTTTTGGCAGAGATTTTCACCGAAAGAATAAACGTTTGCTTTTTTTAAGAAATTTATATTTTTATAAATCCACAGGAATCTTGATTTTCATCCCCGGTTCCAGCTGGCCGGGATTTGTGATGTGATTAAACTGCTCAATGTCATAAACTACCTGTCTGATATCCTTCGTATTATCTACACGACGAGCTGCTATATCCCACAATGTATCATTTTCTTCAACAGTTACCACATCATATTGAACGGAATCTCCTGATACGGAAGCATTGACGCCCCATCCGCAGAGAAGTACCAGGGCTATAAAAAGGAAAGTTATTTTTTTCATCTTGAAGTCTCCTTCCTATCATTTATATCAAACTTGTATTCTTAAGAACAGCATTTTGGAAAACTGCTATTCGCAGAACATCATTTCTAAAATTATGATAATACAAAACATAATTTCGTACAATAGAACAGGAGATTAGACTTTTTTAATGGACCAGGGATTGCATGTTCCCGGAATAAATAATTGCCTGCTCATTTATTCTATGAACTTCTGTTTGATTTTATGAAATGTTTCCTGTATAATAAATGCAGGTTACTATACTTTAAATGTACTGAAACAATAGATTGATTTTCACAGATAGTCTGGATATTTTATAGGATAGGAAGGAAATCAAAAATGGCAGCGAAAAGATTAGGTAAAAACAGGGAATTAACAAGCCGTGAAAAAAGCATCTTGGAATTTATCCGTCAGAAAATTTACGAAGATGGATTCCCCCCTACTGTCCGTGAAATCTGCACGGCAGTCAACCTTCGTTCCACTTCTACTGTTCATGGATATCTGGCTCGTCTGGAAGAGCTGGGCGTTATTAAGAGAGATCCTGCCAGCTCCAGAGCCATTGAGGTGGTAGGCGATATGTCCTGGCGCCACAAGAAGATGATTCCCATGCCTCTTGTAGGGGCAGTCCGTGCTGGGGAACCGCTGGTGGCTGATGAACATCTGGAATCGGTTTTCCCTCTGCCTGCTGAAATGGTGGGCAGTGATAACAGCTGCTTTATTCTGGTGGTCCGGGGAGACAGCATGATTAATGCGGGTATTGAAGAAGGAGACTATCTGATTGTCTCTGAACAGGATCACGCGCAGGATGGTGATATTGTAGTAGCCCTTGTAGGCAATGATGATGCCACGGTTAAACGTTTTTACAAGGAAGACGACCATATCCGTCTACAGCCGGAAAATGATGCTTATAAGCCAATCATTTCCAAAGATGTAACCATTCGTGGCAAGGTGATTGGTCTTTATCGTCATTTTTAATGTATTGCCTTTTGATTCATTCATTCCCATGCAATAAAAGAGCAGGAGCCTGTTGGTTCCTGCTCTTTTTATATGGAAATCGTTTCTACTCAGGAAAGGGTTATTTTTCCTTCCTTCATGGAAATTTTCTTTAGCTTCAGAAGATGTCCTACTGCCCTTTTAAAGGCTGCCTTGCTGATTCCCAGAGAAGCTCTGATGAGTGCCGGATCGGACTGGTCTGTAAAGGGAAGGCTTCCGTTATGACGGTTCATATACTCCAAAAGAAGCTGCATATCCCCTTCTATTGACTTTTCCTTCTGGGGACGGAGGGATATGTTCATATGTCCGTCTTTACGTAGAAAAGCAACTCGTCCTGTGATTTCATCCCCCATATGAATGGGTTTATTGATTTCATCCCGGTGCAGGAAGGCAATCCACCGTTCCCGGGTGATAAGGAAAACTCCGTCACCGGTCTTGTTATAGACTGTGCCTGTAACCATATCACCCACTTTGACTCCCTTGGCAGGAAGAGCGATACTCCGAATATCTTCATTCACTTTCATGGTCACTGCCAGGCGCCCGGTTTTATCCACATACATTTTAACCCATACATACTGCCCTGTTTCCACCCTTTCTTCCATCTGGGAAAAGGGAAGAAAAATACCTCTTTCTGTGCCCACGTCAATAAATGCGCCGAAACGGGTGGTCAACATAACCGGCGCATAGCCGATACCTCCCACCGGTATCTGAGGCAGCCGCATGCTGGCTGTCAAACGATGGTGGGGATCATGATACAGAAAGACTTTTACTTTTTCCCCTTCTTTCACAGGCCTGGTCTGCTGACTGTGATGAAGAAGAATATCATCGGAAGTGGTTCCGGTTCCTGCATCCAGGAAGGCTCCCATATCAGATATCCTTGCGACAGTCAATTCTGCCAGGGAGTTCTCCCTGAGGTGCATGGGACCCAGTCCGGAATCTTCATTATTCATTGTCATCGCCGGTTTCATGGTACTCCTCTACCGGCGCTTCTTTCCACAGGGTATCAAAGTCATAGCGCCGTCTTTCTTCATCTGTAAAAATATGGACAATCACATCGCCAAAATCAAGAAGAATCCAGTCACCCTCCTGATACCCTTCTCTTCGAAGAGGATGCAGACCGATTTCACCTGCTTTTTCTACTACTTCATCGGCAGCAGCCTGTGCCTGTTTTTTATTACGTGTCGTAGCCAGAATAAAATCGTCAGCAATACTGGTAAGTCCACGCACATTCAGTACACGGATGAGTACGCTTTTTTTGGAAGACAATGCTTTGCAAATGATTTCAATATTTTTTTCCATTGATTCAAACTCCTTTTTAATTACTGGTTATCGGATCCTATAGTCTGTGCAATGGTCTTCTGTACTTCTACAGGATTAATAACCCATGTATCCACTTTACCGATAGTTTGTGTTTCACCCGGGAGGATGGAGAATTTAAAGCTGTCCTCCGGATAGGAGGAGAGAGTATAAGCCAGGGAAGCTGCTTCTCCATTGGTGATATTGGTTTCCTCTGCTGTCCAGGAATGATGGAAGAAAAACCAGTTATACAGTGCCCAGTGGTTCTGCATGGTATAAATCATGGTTTTCAGGAAACGCTCCTGCCGCTGGATACGGTCGATTTCCCCGTTCTTTTTGTCAATATAGCGCACATAGCCTAAAGCATTTTCACCATCCAGGTCCTGATAGCCCTGACGGATCTGGATATCCGTTTCGCCTTCCCGGTTCTGGTGATCCATGCCTTTTTCCACATAGAGATCTACACCGCCAATTTTATCTACATAATTTTGGAAATTGGAATAATCCACAACCGCATATTTTTCAATGCGCAGGTGAAGAAGGTTTTCCACGGCACTCTTGGTCTCTTCTGCTCCCCCTTCGGAGAAGGTAGTGCGAATCAGCTGATTTTTCTTTTCCTGGCGGGCCAGTTTCGTATTGGGCGGAATGGAAATAAAGTTCACTCCCTTATCCCTGCTGTTCCATACAGTCAAAATGATAGCATCCGCTTCATTGCCGGCCTCTTTGTCTGCACCTATGAAAAGGTAATAGGAAACAGGAGAATTCCCTGTATCTACTTTTCCAAGAAGATAGGATACCCCTTTGCCAATACCAAAAATCAGAATCACCGCTGCAGCCAGGGCCATGAGAATAAAGACAATCAGTTTCTTTACTCTGATTTTTCCATGTCTATTCTTTTTCATTCTTTTTCTCTTTTATTTTCAGAACTAAATCATTCCGTCCTATAAAGGTTAAATCATAAATATAAGCTTTCTGGTCGAGAAGATGAGAAATGGTGGAATCATAGGCAGCAAGCAGTGCCTCGTCCAGATTGATTTCTGAAAGCTTTCTCAAGTTGTCAACGCCTGGAAAATCCCGGGACGGTTCAATATAATCAGCCAGAAAAATAATTTTTTCCAGAAGGGTCATATCAGCCCGTCCTGTAGTATGGTAATAAACAGCGCTTTGAATCTCTTTGTCGCCTATACCGTACTTTGTCTCAGCCAGAATACTTCCTGCCGGACCATGAAGGAGAGCACGGCTGGAAAGAAGGTAAGAATCGGCCTTAAGCCCTGCGCCCTTTACAATATGCTGCATATCAGCCAGGGAAAGTTCCTTGGCACAGTCGTGGACCCATCCGGCCACATAGGCTTTTCTGCTGTCAGCCCCGTATTTTTCAGCCAAATGGCGGGCTGTTTCTGCAACGCCCCGGGAATGGCGAAACCGTTTGGGAGACAGAATTTTTTCTAAATCCTTTTGTATATCTTTAAGCTCCATGATCTTGTCCTTCATACAAATGATGAGATTGAATAAAAGAAATAACCCCGTCAGGAATAAAATAACGAACAGATTTATGCTGCGAAAGAAGATTTCTCAGTATGGTGGAAGAAATATCCAATTCCGGCGTAATCAGGAAATGAATCTTATCCTGACCCAGTTTTCCGAAATAGTTGACAGACTGACGCAGTTTTTCTTCATTTCCTGGTCTGCTGGCACATATGAAGTGGCAACAGGAAAGAAGCTCCCTGTTATACTTCCAGGTAGGGAGATCCGCCAGGGCATCTGTGCCGCATATGAAATAAAATTCGTAGTAAGGGCCCCATTCCTCTTTCAGAATATGGACCGTATCCACCGTATAGGAGGGACCGCATCTGTCCCTTTCTACCGGAGACAGGGCAAAGTGCGGATTGTCCTTCACTGCCTCTTTCACCATGTTATAACGATCGAATTTATCAATATGGTGCATATCCTTATTGGGAGTATCCCCGGATGGAATAAAAATAACCTTTTCCAGTCCAAATTCCTGCCATGCTGCTTCTGCAATCACCAGGTGACCAATATGGATGGGGTTGAAGGACCCACCAAACAAGCCTATCCGTTTAACCATGCATACAACACCACTTCCGAAAGAATGATACACACCGTAAGGAAAAGAAGCAGTTCCAGAATATGGGACAGCTCAAAACGTCCTTTGGGGTGCTTTGTATAATAATAAATCAGCCATCGAGCTTTTTCAGAAAATTTCATTGTTTATTTCATCACCAGAAGGTTATCCCTGTGAATGACCGTATCATAGGGAGGCTCTGCTCTCAGGGCCCCTTTCAGCTGCTCCGTATGGAGTCCTTTGATAAGGTCAATGTCACCTCTGCTGTAATGGGTAATGCCGCGGGCCACCTCATCACTGCCGCAGAATACAGCCACCGTATCTCCTTCTGCAAAATCCCCTTCCGTACCGAGGATTCCTACCGGAAGGAGACTGGAGCCTTTGTTTAAAATAGCAGAACGGCATCCTTCATCCACAAAGATTTTCCCCTTGACAGCAGTACCAATAATAATATCTCTCTTTTTCAGCTGGGGATGTACGTTTTCTCCCTTAAACCAGGTGCCCACATCTTCCCCATCCATAATTCGCTCCAGAACTTCCGGAAGGGTGCTTTTGGCAATCACCATATCGATGCCAGAATGGACGCAGATTTCCGCAGCCTGGATTTTTGTGTACATGCCGCCTGTTCCCTGAGAAGAACCGGCACCGCCGGCCATACGGAATATATCCCGGGAAAAGACCGGCACCTGGTGGATAAGACGGGCATTCTTATTCTTGCGGGGATCTGAATCATAAAGCCCTTCAATATCGGAAAGGATGATAAGCAGATCCGCTTCCGCTATGCTTGCCACAATAGCGGAAAGAGTATCATTGTCACCAATCTTGATTTCATCAGCCGTTACGGCATCGTTTTCATTGATAATCGGTATGGCGCCCAGTTCCAGGAGGGAAAGAAGGGTGCCATGCATGTGAAGATACCGCTTGGAATTCACGGCATCTCCTTTGGTAAAAAGCAGCTGCCCTACCACATGGCCGTATTCGCGGAACAAATGCTCATAAATATTCATAAGAAGGCCCTGCCCTACAGCAGCGGACGCCTGTTTATAGGGAAGGTAGGTCGGTTTTTCCTTAAAGCCCAGCTCCGGGAAACCGATGCCAATAGCACCGGAAGTGACCAGGATGACTTGGAAGCCGCGGTTCTTTAAGTCGGATAACTGCCGCACCAGGTGATCCATGAAACGAAGATTCATTTTCCCATTGTCATAGGTAAGGGAACTGGTTCCCACTTTCACAACAATCCGTTTCATGGAGAAAATGACAGAGCGGCAGCTGCTGTCAGGGGAGCTCATAATGGGATTTCTTTTCTTTCTGCTTGAAAAGTACGCAGTTCCGTCCGATAATCTGCACAATTTCGCAATCCAGCTTTTCCGCCAGCAGGGAGGCTGTGTCCCTGATATCTTCATCAGAGTTCTGGTTAATCTTAACCTTGACCAGTTCCCTTGCCAGAAGTACATCCTCCACACTCTGCACCACAGAGGAGGTCATCCCTTCCTTGCCAATCTGCACATAGGCAGGAAGGCTGACTGCCTCACTTTTCAGATACTGTTTTTGCTTACCTGTTAACATATACTCTCTCCCTTATTCTTTATCATCGTCGGCGGAATCCCTGTTTTCCGCATAGGTAAATTCAACGCCGTAGAGGTTCACTGTATCGCCCTCTTTGATTCCCTCTTTTTTGAGAAGCTTGTCCAGGCCCATAAAACGCCAGGCTCTTTCAAAGCGGCGCATGGAAAGGTAGTCCTCAAAATTGGTCATGCTAACCAGTTTTTCTACCCGCTTTCCCTTGACATAGAAGACGCCATCTTTCTGCTCAATGAGGAATTCATCTTTAGGTACTTCATAGACAATGGCTTTTTCCGGATTTTCAAAGGTAACATCAGGAACTTCCTGCAGGATTTTCCACGCAGCCTCCAGAAGGGGCTTTAACCCTTCCCCGGTGAGTGTGCAGATAGGGAAGAAAAGATACCCCTCCCTTTCAATTTCCTTACGTAATTTTTCCAGTTTTTGCGGATCATCGATCAGATCCGTCTTATTGGCAGCTACAATCTGTTTTTTCTTTACCAGTTCAGGACTGTACAGCTCCAGTTCATTATTGATGATGTGGAAATCGCGGAGCGGATCCCTGCCTTCACTACCGGCAGCATCCAGTACATGGATTAGAACCTTGGTCCTTTCCACATGACGGAGGAATTCATCACCCAAACCGGTTCCCTGGCTGGCGCCTTCAATGAGCCCCGGAATATCGGCCATAACAAAGCTTCTTTCCGCATCAAGGCTCACCACACCAAGAACAGGAGACAGAGTGGTGAAATGGTAAGCGGCTACTTCCGGTCTGGCGCCGGATACTTTGCGAAGGAGACTGGATTTCCCTACCGATGGGAAGCCCAGGAGACCAACATCAGCCAGAATCTTCAGCTCCAGCCGGATGTTCTTTTCTTCTCCCGGTTCTCCCTTTTCCGCATAGGTAGGAGCCCGGACAGCGGAAGTGGCAAAGTGGGAATTTCCTCTGCCTCCATGACCGCCCTTCGCTACAGTGACCTGCTGTTCGTTCTGGGTCATATCTGCCAGAAGTTCACCGGTGCGGTCATCATAAACCATGGTTCCCAGCGGAACATCCACATACACGTCTTCCCCGTTCTTTCCGAACATTTCCTTAGCGCCGCCATTAGCTCCGGCTTTGGCAGCAAATTTGCGATGGCGGCGGAAATTAATCAGCGTGTTCAGACTGCCGTCAGCACGGATAATGACGGATCCTCCTCTGCCGCCATCACCGCCGCTGGGTCCTCCGCGGGGCACATATTTTTCCCGGCGGAAGGAAACCATGCCGTCTCCACCGGCACCGGAGACAACAATTATTTTTGCTCTATCAATAAACATAAGCATACCTCACTCAAAAAATGACAGACTATTACATTGTTATTATATCATGCCGGGGAAGAATATAGAGAAAAGAAGTTTTATATCCTGCACTTCGTACTTTATGGGGAAAAAGAAAACCGCAGTCCTCCCGGAAAAGCACTGATGAAAATCAGCCTTTCCGGAATCTGCGGTTTGCCTGCAGCAAGCAGGGAATCATAAAACAAAACATTTAGCTAAGGAAGGAAATCCATGACGCAGCAGTTTATAAAAAAACTTATAAAAGCAGATGCGATGATGAATCCGAACTTATTTCATATACAAGAGTTATGTTTCGTCCCTGTTTCCTTCTTTTTTCAGCACATCTACTGCTTTCTGGAAAACAGTATCAGAAGAGAGAATGAACGGGTGACCGGTCTGTTTGACAGGAATATCCGGTACGATTCCCTTCTTATCAATAATCCTTCCGGCAGCCGTCCTATATTCAGCAATGGAGATTTTCAATGCTTCCCGATCACCGTCAGGATAAACGGCCTGTACCGTTCCCTTGCCATAGCTTGTCTCCCCGATGATGATGCCTTCTTTCTTGTCCTGCACCGCACCAGCCAGAATCTCAGAAGCGCTGGCGCTGTTCCTGTCTATGAGGACAGCCATGGGCATGGGGTTTTCAATTCCTTTAATGGTGAAATTTTCACTCCCCTGGTGCCGGGTATGGTAGCTGACCACTGTACCGCCTGTCAGAATCTGGTCTGCCACATTGACTACGGAGTCAATCATTCCACCGGGATTCATGCGCAGGTCAATAATCAGTTTTTCACAGCCCTGGTCTTTCAGAGAAGAAAGCTGCTTCTTAAATTCTTCCGGCGTGTGTCTGCTGAAAGTGAAAATATGGATATAGCCTATATGATCGTCCACCATACGGCTTAAAACCGTAGGCAGACTCACATTGGAACGGGTCACTGCAAAGTCCAGGGTTTTCTCTTCTCTTGCTATGGACAGATTCACTTCCGTTCCATTCTCCCCCCGTACCGCCTGCGCTGTACCGGTAAGTCCCAGATCATTCACGTCAGTACCATCCACAGATAGAATGATATCTCCATTCCGAATGCCTGCCTTTTCAGCGGCGCTTCCTTCGAAGACATTGAAGATACGGCTAAAGCCGTCTGCATCAAGTCCCATCACTACGCCAATGCCGCCATATTCCCCGTTTGTCGTTTCCATGAAGGAATTATAGGTATCTCCGGCAAGGATAGAAGAATAGGGATCTTCCAGACTGGCCAGCATGCCTTTGGACGCTCCCTGCCAGAGAGCCTCTTCATTGATGGACCGAAAATAATTATTTTTCACGAGTCGATAATTTTGAAGGAAATGGAAGAAGCTCACCGGCTGACCATCGGTCAGCCAGTAAGCTCCGCCCAAAATGACAAATCCGCTCAAAATAACGGTACCGCATACACAGGATAGTCCCGATTTCCAATGAGTCCTAAGGAAAAGTTTCCATTGTTTACCCATTACAGATACCCCATGGGATTGACAGGAGAACCATTCACATCTACCTCAAAGTGGCAGTGAGGACCGGTGGAGTTACCGGTGGAACCGGCATAGGCAATGACTGAACCTTTGGACACAGACTGTCCTTCTGAAACAGCCAGGGACTGGTTATGACCGTAAAGGGTAGAAATACCGCCGCCATGGTCGATGATGACCGCATTACCGTAACCGGAAATCCAGCCGGAATATACAACGACACCACTGTCTGCTGCATGGATAGGAGTTCCGTAGTCTACACCAATATCGATGCCCGCATGGAAAATAGTGGTTCCAAAAATCGGATGGGTGCGATAGCCGAAGGGCGATGTGATAGGTCCGCTGCAGGGCCAGCCCATAGCACCGGTCCCCTGAACGTAGTTATCATCACTGCCGCCGCCGCCCCCTTCATCATCAGAGGCTGCCTGCTGCTGAGCTGCCTGACGAGCAGCTTCCGCTGCTGCCAGACGCTGCTGAATCAAATTTCTAACAGAAGCCAGCTGCGCATTCAAGTCCTGTTCCATCTGTGCAGCTGCCGCTTTATTACTCTTTGCTGCATCAAGAACTTTCTGCTGTTCTGCTTTCTTCTTGGCAATTTCCTGCCGCGTCTTTTCCGCTTCGGCCGCAAGAGCATCCAGCTGCCGTTTATCTTCTTCCAGCTGTGCCTTCTTGGCTTCAATCGCAGCTTTCTGTTTTTGAATCTCAAGAATCAGATTGTAATCGGACCGGATGACCCGCTTCAGGAGTTCTACCCGGTTGGCAAAATCGCTGAAGCTGTTGGCGCCCAGAATCACTTCCAGGTAGTTCAGCTGGCCATGCATGTAAATGGCACGAACCCGGCGGTTCAACACATCCTGCCTTGTTTTCAGATAGGCTTCCATCTTCACGATTTCATTCTGGGTCTGTGCAATCTGTGCATTGATTTCAGCCTGTTTGGTTTGAATGCTCTGCAGTCTGGCATTGGCTGCATCCAGATCTGCCTGGATCTGTTTCAGTTTAGCACTTACATCTTCAATGACCTGCTGCCAGTTTTCCTGCTCCAGACGGGAAGAATCAATCTGCCCCTGCAGGTCCTGCACCTGGTCATCCAGATCATCGGCATAGGCAGGCATATGGATGGCCTGTCCCCCAAGAAGGATGGAAAGTGCCAGAAAAGATGCCATATATGTTGATTTCTTCATAGGCAGTTACACTTTCATATACTTACGAAGTGAAATGGTACTGCCCAGGATACCGATGATAATACCTGCTGCCAGAAGCATAACCGTCATATAACCGATGAAAGGCCAGAGGGGAATCATGGGAATAAATACGAGTCCTGCCTGGGCCATCTCCATAAGTACCACTTTATAGCCTTCCCACAGGATAAAGGCGGAAAGGCCGGAACCAATGAAACCAATAATCATGCCTTCGAAAATGAAAGGCCAGCGAATGAATCCATTGGTGGCGCCTACGTATTTCATAATCTGGATTTCACGTCGGCGGGCAAACACGGTGAGCCGGATGGTATTGGAAATAATGAAGAGTTCTGCACCTGCCAGGAATACGATCAGGATAATGCCGCCAATACGGATAACCTGGGCCACCTTGTAAAGCTGTTCAATAATATCCTGTCCGTACTGCACAGAATCAACTTCCGGGTACTGCGTTACAATGCTCACTGCATTTTTCAGTGAAGCCGGTGTGGCGAAAGAGGTGGAATAGGAGGAAGGCAGCGGATTGCCGTTAATGGCATCCAGAATACCCTGCTGATCCCCCAGCCGCTGTTTGAATTCCGCCATGGCCTGGTCTTTATTGGTAAATTTGATTTCCTTTAAATCCGGCAGGGCTTTCAGTTTCTTTCCCACAGCCATAACCTGCTCAGTATTCAGCCCATCTTTGAGGTACACTGTCATTTCTACCTGGTTTTCCAGATACGTGGCCATGTGATTGATATTCAGCACGGCACAAAGGAAGACACCCAGGATAAACATGGAAAGGGTGACCGTAAGCACGGAAGCCACCGCCATAAATTTGTTTCTGAAGAGGGAATAGAAAGTCTCTTTCCAGAAGTAGCCAAGAGAACTAAACATGTAAATGGTATCCCCCTTTTTCCTGGTCTGCAATGATACGGCCGTCTTCAATATTAATAACCCGTTTATGCATGGCATTGACCAGATCTTTGTTATGGGTCACCATGATGATGGTTGTTCCCATATGATTGATTTCATTGAAAAGCTTCATGATTTCTTCAGAAGTCACTGGATCCAGATTTCCTGTAGGTTCATCGGCAATAAGAAGAATCGGCTGGTTCACCAGAGCCCTGGCAATAGCCACGCGCTGCTGCTCGCCACCGGATAGCTTGGAAGGCAGTTCCTTCGCTTTATTGCGAAGTCCTACCAGGTCCAGCACCCGATTCACTCTTTCTTTGATTTCCCTGCCCTTGGCGCCGGTTACGCGAAGGACAAAGGCAATATTGTCAAACACTGTTTTCTCGGAGAGAAGACGGAAATCCTGAAAAACAATACCCAGGGTTCTTCGATAGTAAGGAATCTTGCTTCTCTTCAGCTTGGTAATATTGATTCCATTGACAACAACCGTGCCGGACTCCGGAACCAGTTCATGAGTCAGCACCTTCACAAAAGTAGACTTACCGGCACCGCTGGGGCCTACCACAAATACAAACTCCCCCTTGTCGATATGAATGCTCATATCCTTCAGGGCAGTATGTTTAGCATCATATTGCAATGATACATGATCAAATGTAATCATCCAATCCTCACTTTCTGCTGATCAGATGCAGGGCAGAGGAAACCAGATGCTCTGCAGTGAGTCCATAAACTTCCAGTAATTCATCAGCCTTGCCGGACTGGCCAAAAGTATCTTCCGTACCTACCATATCCATGAGGCAGGTTTTTTTCAGGGCAAGAACTTCTGCCACAGCACCACCAAGTCCACCTTTCACAGTATGTTCCTCAGCCGTCACAATGGCACCGGTTTCTTCGGCTGCTTTTACAATAGCCTCTTCATCGATAGGTTTAATGGAGCTCATATTGATAACCCGTGCGGAAATGCCCTGCTTCTCCAGGGTTTCTGCCGCTCTAAGCGCTTTGGCAGTCATAATGCCACAGGTAATAAAAGTCACATCATTGCCATCTCTCAGAGTGGTGCTCTTTCCCGGAACAAAAGGCTTGTCATCCGGCATGATATCTTCACATTTAGCCCGTCCCATACGGATATACACCGGTCCTTTATAGGAAGCAGCCCATTTCACTGCCGTCTTTGTTTCTGCAGCATCGGCAGGAACGATGACAGTCATATTAGGCAGTGCCCGCATGAGGGTGATATCTTCCAGCATCTGGTGGGTTGCACCGTCTTCGCCTACCGTCAATCCGGCATGGGTAACGGCCACTTTCACGTTAAGCTTCGGGTAGCAGATGGAATTTCTGATCTGTTCATATGCTCTGCCTGCTCCGAATACGGCAAAGGTGGAAGCAAAGGGAATTTTCCCTGCTGCTGCCAGACCGGCTGCAACGCCCATCATGTTAGCTTCAGCAATCCCTGTATCAAAGAAACGATCCGGATAAGCCTTGGCAAAAACCTGGGTCTTGGTGGATGCGGATAAATCAGCGTCCAAAACAACGATATCCGGATTCTGCGCTCCCAGTTCCTTCAGAGCTTCGCCATATGCATCACGAGTTGCTTTACCCATCATTCTGCCTCCACCTGTTTAATAAATCTTGCGCATTCTTCTTCTGTAGGAGCCTTGCCATGCCAGCCCACTTTATTTTCAATTTCAGGAACACCCTTCCCTTTCACTGTCTTCATGACAATCATCGTGGGTTTTCCTTCAATGGATTTGGCTTCCTCAATCGCTTCGTGAAGCTTTTCTACATCATGGCCGTCTGTTTCAATCACATGCCATCCGAAAGCCCTGAATTTATCACCAATAGGAAGAGAAGACATGACTTCCGTAATAGGGCCGTCAATCTGGAGCCCATTGTTATCTACAAAAGCAGTCAGATGATCCAGTTTATAGTGGGCCGCATACATAGCTGCTTCCCAAACCTGGCCTTCTTCCAGTTCACCGTCACCAAGGACTGCATACACCCGCCAGTCAGCCTTATCTATTTTGCTGGCAAGGGCCATACCGCAGGCAGCACTGATGCCCTGTCCCAAGGAACCGGTAGTCATATCGACTCCGGGGGTATGCTTCATATCCGGATGTCCCTGGAGCATATGACCGGCCTGACGAAGATGATCCAGCTCTTCTTTGGGGAAATATCCTTTTTCAGCCAGGCAGGCATACATGGCCGGAGCCGCATGGCCTTTGGAAAGGACAAGACGGTCACGGTCTGCCTTATGAGGATTGGCAGGGTCCACATGCATTTCCTTGAAATAAAGAAGCGTCAGAAGGTCAGCGATGGAAAGAGAACCTCCCGTATGACCAGAATTGGCTTTTGTGATCATTTTCAAAATATCAATACGAATCTGTTTTGCTTTGTCCTTGAGAAAAGCAGTCTCTTCAGTAGAAAGATGACTCATGGATTTTCCTCCTTATGAGTAACAAGACTTTTTAAAATCTGGACATTCTCACAGGCCCGCTCTTGAAGAGCAGCCACCTTCTCCCAGTCTTTAGCATCCAGACCGGAAGAAAGGATTCTACAAGTATCATTATACAACTTCTCACCATCCATGTGCTGAACAGAGGTGGAAGCTTTCTGACCAATAAGGGCCAGAAAATTATCTATTTTGGGATCATAGGAAATACCAAGAAAAGGCACATGCATGAGAGCAGAAAAAATAAGGGCATGAAGACGCATTCCCAAAAGGACATCCATATTTCCAATAATAGACATCAGTTCTTCTATGGAAAAGTCTTCATTTAGGAAATAGACTCCCTCATCGCCTTTTCCCATGGCTTCAGCCGCAGTTTCATCTTCCGGAAACTGCATGGGAATACAGATGATGACAGCATCTTTTTCTTTAGCTAGACGATGGACAGTCTTTTCAAGTTTCTCCATCCATTCTCGGGAATGATGCCAGTAACGGATAGCCAGGCCAATTTTCTTTTTTTCGGGAGGTATTCCCCTTTTATCCAGTATTTTACGCCCTATGGAAAGATCTGCCGGCGCAAGGGAAAGTACCGCATCGGCAGTGGTATAAATTTTCCGATGCACGCCAAGGCGCTGCAGAAATCCCTTGGATTCCTTATCCCGTACAGTAATAGCATCCACATGGTTGAGTACATGCTTCAGGATAATACGAATCACCCGATACCGGACTGGGCCTATGCCCTGGGAATAAAGGAAAACCTGTTTTCGAAACAGCACTCCAAGGGTAATAATGGAAAGGTAGTAAATCATGCTTTTCCAACTTGTCACATCCTGCAGCAGACTGCCGCCGCCGCTGATAATCAGATCAGAGGAAAAAATGGAACGGCAGATACCGGAAATGCTGAACCTTGGCACCGTATGAACGCCAAAAGAAGCGGCGGTAGATTTGGGATCTCCGGAGATCACCGTAATATCCGGAGAGTCAAAAGTCCCCTGGAGTGCCTGCAGTATGGCAGAAAGCATGGCTTCATCACCGGCATTATTGAAGCCATAATAACCGGAAATGACGATTTTATAATTTGCCATATCTTTCTCCGAAAAACCTGGTCAGCCGGACCAGAATCATAACGCCGATGAGAGCGGCAATCATGGAAAGACTGCCTGCCGCCAGTCCGTCAAGCCCGCGGATAAAACTCAGGATATAGGGGCTTCTCATATGAGCAAAGGTTTCTACCATGGAGCCCTGACCAATGGTGACAGCCACAATGAGGAAATAGTGAAGAATCTGGGGCCATTTGCGATAAAGGGCAGTCATGGCCAAAAGGACGGCAGGATGGCCGAAAAGGAATTCCTTTTCTCTGGGCCTTGCATACATGACATTTTCAAGGAAACGGCGGAGTGCAATTTCAAAACCCGGCACCGGTGCCCCGTTATTACCGCTTCTGCCGATGAATACATATCCCACCACTGCCAGAATGCCAAGGCCCACCAGAAGGCCAAGACGAATCTGGACACTGCAGAACTTCTTTACAAAGCGGATAAAATCCTTGTCAGAAGAAACGGTCTGCCCAAAGAAAGGAAATTTCTGGATATACACAATAGAAATTAAAAGGAGCGGAAGAACAAAAGTCAGTTTCACACCGCGGAAAATCTGCATTTCCAAGAGGAAACGAATATCCCCCAGAAGACCGCTCACAAAAGCGGCACCTGCCAGGGAAAGAAGTCCAGCGATCCAGAGAATCAGCAGGGATTCTACGAAAAGTTTACCCCAGCCGATTTCGGCAAAGGCCTTATCCTTCCTGTTAAGGCAATAGTTCAGGAAAAGACTGACTACCACCACCGGCGTGCACACGGCAGCGCCAAGAGCCAGAAGCTGAAGGACCATAAGGGAATGGAGCCCCCAGAATAATCCCTGAGTGACTGCCAGTCCAAGAATTTCAAGGACCCAAACATATCTGCCAAGAGGCGGGAAAAGAAGAAGCGCCGTCATAACCACAAGGGAAAGGGCGCCGGCCATGACAATGCTCCGAAGAAGGGCTGGCGGGAAATAGGATTCCATGACAGACGCTTTTCCTACGGTAAAGCCATGCCCTTTCAGGCGGGAAGATACATCGGCAATATAGGAAGCATTCGTCTCAGACAGAGTCATACCGTTCAGCGGAAACTTGAAGGAAGGGAACAGATTCATGCGGATATTCCGTTCAATATCGGAAATATAATAGCGGGAAGCCGCTTCCTTAGGATCCAGTTTGATCAGTTCATCTTTGGACATGGCATAGAGACGGACTACCTGATAGTCCGAAGAAACTGCCATGTCAAGATTCCCGGACTGCTTTTCAAAACCAAGCTGGTTCTGTGCCTCGATGAGGGCAATCGGAATGTGGCGGCGGCTGAGTTCATGAGACAGATAGTTCACATACTCTTTATACCCAAGCACTTCCTTGCCCTGGAAAATAACGGCGCTCACCCGATCAGAAGCATCCAGCTTCTTCAGGAAAAGATCTACATAATCCTTAGTCACATGGGCTTCATTCCCGGGACGCAGTACCACATAGAACCCATGAGAAGCTGCATTTTTCACAGTTTCCGCATAAATGCCCAGTTCCATCTGCATAAACTTATTGTACACCGCATTGACTTCCAGCGTTTCCACGCCGTTCACATCAAAGGAGCGTACATCATCGCTGCTCATAAGAAGAGAAAGATATTCTTTCGTTTCCTTGAAATAGGCATTTCCTTCCGCATTCAGCACCGGCTGGATATAAATCTTGGAATCAGAGATTCCCTGGGCTGTAGGATTTCTGAATGCAAATTCACTGCCCCGATATATGCGAAGATAATCATGGTTTACCAGTTTTTCCGGTGTTTCATCATACACAGCCAGAGAGGTAACCCCGCTTTTCCTGTACAGCGAAAACAGCTCATCCGCTGATTTCTTTTCAACTGATGCGCTGTCAATTATATTGTAATAATCATATACATTTTCAACAGCAGTGGCAGATGATTCCACATGGCTCCGCTGCAGAGATATCATCCCTGCAGCGATTACGCCGATGAAAATCAGGACTGCCAGCACTTTAAAGGCGCTGCTCTGTATGGCCCTCATTCTATCCATCCTTTTATTTTGCTTTGGCTTTAAATTTGTTCATTTTCAGGAAACCTTCAATGAACGGGTCAATATCGCCGTCCATGACTCCCTGAATATTGCCTGTTTCTACTCCAGTGCGGTTATCCTTCACCAGCGTATAAGGCTGGAATACATAGGAGCGAATCTGGCTGCCCCATTCAATAGCCTGCTGATCGCCTTCCAGCGCATTGACTTCCTGCTCATGTTTCTTCATTTCAAATTCATAGAGTTTGGCCCGAAGAAGGCGAAGACACTGTTCCTTATTCTGGAACTGGGAGCGTTCATTCTGGCAGGCTGCCACGATACCTGTAGGAATGTGAGTCATGCGGACAGCAGAACTGGTCTTGTTGATATGCTGACCGCCGGCACCGCTGGAGCGATAGTAGTCTACCCGCACATCATCCATGTTAAGATCTACCTGCACGTCATCATCGATTTCAGGCATCACATCCACAGCGGAAAAAGAGGTATGACGTCGTTTAGCCGCATCAAAAGGAGAAATACGCACCAGGCGGTGCACTCCTTTTTCTGATTTCAGGAAACCATAGGCATACTTCCCTTTCACCATGTATTCAGCACTCTTAATGCCGGCTTCATCGCCGGGAAGCATATTCAGTTCTTCCAGCGCAAACCCTTCCGCCTCTGCCCATTTCATATACATGCGGATCAGCATTTCTGTCCAGTCTTGGGCTTCTGTGCCGCCGGCACCGGCATGGAAAGTAAGGATGGCGTTATTCTCATCATATTTACCGGAAAGGAGGAGTTCAATTTCCTTTTTATCCAGGATCTCTTTCACTTCATTGAGCTCTTTGGCGATTTCCGGCTCCATGGACTGGTCATCTTCTTCAATAGCCAGATCCAGGATATCCTTCAATCCTTCCGCCCGCTCAAAAAGTTTGGTATAGGTCTCATAGGCATCCTTTGCCTCAGTTGCTTCCTGAGAAATTCTGCGGGCCTTATCCGCATCATTCCAGAAAGTAGGATCACTCATCTGAACGTCGTAACTTCTGATACGTTCCTTCAGCTGAGGTAAGTCAAAGTGAATCCCTTATTTCTTTTTCATGATTCAGCAGTTCTGTTAAAGTTTTTTTCAAATCTTCCAGCATCTGAATAATCATCTCTCTTTCGTTGTAAAAAGTATGTAATAAATCAAAACATATCAGACTCAGTCATTCGACGAATTTTCGTCCACATAGTGGGCAGTAGCCCCTTTCAGATGGTCTTCTGCTTTCGGTGCTTCGGGAGCCTGCTGCGGCTCTTCCGGATCGGTAGCAAAACGGATCTGGATATGGTAGAGATAGAGCACAATAGTTTCCATCATGGCCTGCTGCATTTCTTCAAAAATATCATAGGCTTCTACTTTGTATTCCACAATGGGGTTTCTCTGTCCATAAGAACGAAGGCCTATCCCTTCTTTCAGCATATCCATGTCATCGAGATGTTCCATCCACTTGGAATCCACCACTTTTAGCATAACTGCTTTTTCCAGTTCCCTCATCATGGAGGAGCCGATGGATTTTTCTCTGGATTCATAGGTTTCATGAGCAATGGTCTTGAGTTTGTCCTCCACCTCTTCACGGCTCATATCTTCAATTTCTTCCAGTTTGATTTCACCGGGGGCCAGGAAATATTTTTCGCTGTATTTCAGAAGCCCTGCAAAATCCCATTCTTCCGGATACAGCTTTGGATCTGCGTAGGTCTGCATGCCCTTCTCAATAATGGTATCCACCATGCGGAGTACCTGGTCCTTCATGTTTTCGCCTTCCAGAATTCGGCGGCGCTGTTCATAAACCACTTTTCTCTGCTGATTCATGACATCATCATATTCAAGGACATATTTACGGATATCAAAGTTTCTGGCTTCTACTCTCTTCTGTGCTTTCTGGATGGCATTGGAAACCATGCGGCTGTTAATCGGCTCATCTTCATCAAGGCCCATTTTTTCCATGAACTTCTTAATATTGTCACCGCCGAAAATACGAAGCAGATCATCTTCCAGAGACAGGAAGAACTGACTGGAACCCGGGTCCCCCTGACGGCCCGCACGGCCACGGAGCTGGTTATCAATACGGCGGCTTTCATGGCGCTCCGTCCCGATAATGGCAAGTCCGCCGAGCTCGGCTACCCCGTCTCCCAGCTGGATATCAGTACCGCGGCCTGCCATGTTGGTAGCGATGGTCACGGCCCCTTTCTGTCCTGCCAGAGCTACGATGGCCGCTTCTTTTTCATGATATTTGGCATTCAGTACGGAATGAGGAATCTTAGCCACATCAAGCATATGGGAAAGCTCTTCGGACTGTTCAATGGAGGTGGTACCAATCAGTATGGGCTGACCGGTGGCATGGCGGCGTTCTACTTCCTTCACTACAGCACGGTACTTGCCTCGTTTCGTTTTGAAAACCACATCCGGCAGATCTTTACGCTGAATCGGTTTATTGGTAGGAATCTGGATAACAGGGAGACCATAAATCTTAATAAATTCCTGCTCTTCTGTTTTCGCAGTACCAGTCATGCCGGCCAGCTTGTCATACATTCTGAAATAATTCTGGAAGGTAATGGTAGCCAGAGTCTGGCTTTCGCGCTGAACTTCCAGCCCTTCCTTGGCTTCGATGGCCTGATGAAGTCCGTCGGAATAGCGGCGGCCATACATGAGACGACCGGTAAATTCATCAACAATGACCACTTCACCGTCTTTAACTACATAGTCCTTATCCCGCTGCATCATGGTCTGAGCACGGAGGGCCTGAACGAAAAGATGGTTCAGCTCCAGATTTTCCGCATCATACAGATTTTCCACATGAAGCATTTTTTCCATCTTTGCAACCCCGGCTTCTGTAGGAGCCACGGTTTTCTGTTTTTCATCGATGGTGTAGTCTTCATCTTTTTTCAGATGCGGCACCAGCTTGGCCATGACGTAGTAATTATCTGTAGATTTCTGACCGGGGCCGGAAATAATCAGCGGTGTACGAGCTTCATCGATAAGAATAGAGTCTACTTCATCGATCAGGCAGTAATGAAGGGGGCGCTGCACCATCTGGTCCAGAGAGGTAACCATGTTATCGCGAAGGTAGTCAAAGCCGAATTCATTATTCGTTCCGTAGGTAATATCGGAATTATAAGCAATCTTTCTCTGCTGGAAATCCAGGTCATGGACAATAAGGCCTACGGAAAGGCCGAGGAATTTATAGACCTGTCCCATCCATTCGCTGTCGCGCTTTGCCAGGTAATCATTGACCGTAATGACGTGGACGCCTTTTCCTTCCAAGGCATTCAGGTAGACCGGAGCGGTAGCTACCAGGGTTTTACCTTCACCGGTACACATTTCAGCAATATTACCGCGGTGGAGAACAATACCGCCAATCAGCTGCACATCGAAATGGCGCATGCCCAGTACGCGACGGGACGCTTCGCGGACAACTGCAAAGGCTTCAGGAAGGATATCGTCCAGTGTTTCGCCCTTGGCCAGACGAGCCTTGAATTCATTGGTCTTATTAGCCAGGGAAGAATCACTCAACTTCTTCAGTCCATCTTCCAGGGGATTAATCTGCTGTTCTACAATCTTGCGAATCTTCTTTACTTCTTTTTCGTTGGATCCGTTAAACAGCCTGTCAAAAAACTTATCAAACATGGAAACAACTCCTTATACAATCAGTATTCCATTCCTTAAATTCCAATGCTTTACACATCTAGTTTATTTTATCAAACTAAGGCGGTATAGTCAAAAAAAGAGCGGAAAATTCCGCTCTTTTTCGTGAAATTTCAAACTTTCCTATTACCGGTCTGCATCAATGAGGCCATATTTTCCGTCATCCCGACGATAAACGACAGCCATAGCTTCGGTTTCGGAATTGAAGAACATAAAGAAGCTGTGACCCAGAAGATTCATCTGAAGAACTGCTTCCTCCGGCGACATGGGGCTGATATTGAAATGTTTTGTCTTTACAATTTCAAATTCTGTATCCGGAGCAGAGGCCGCCTCCTTCTCCATGACGAACTGATGGCTCAGGGTATTTCTTTCTTTAAACCGTTTTGCCAGACGAGTTTTATACTTATGAATCTGCCGTTCTACCTTATCAAACACCAGATCAATCGACTTGTACATATCATCGGACTTTTCGACACCCCTGAGAATAATGCCGTCAACGAAGACAGTCACCTCACAGGTTTTTGTCATATTCGAAATGCGAAGCAGGACATTAATCTTAATGGGCTTATCAAAGTATCTCTGAATCTTGCCTGTGTGTTTTTCTACATAAGAATGCAGTGCGTCAGTAATTTCCAGATTTTTTCCTCTAACAGTTAATTCCATATTGAAATCCCCCTTTCTTGAATAAGCTGAATGCTTATCCTTCTATAATTATTATACTATATTTCCACTAATAATCAATCCTTTCTGTCTATATAAATTAGATATCATTAAAAACTTTTATCAGTTTATAGAAACGATAGAAATAATTAAATATAAAAGGAGGAAAAATAAAGAATGGAATGCCTTTCTGCCATTGAAAAAAGGGTAAAGCCTATGCTTTACCCTAAATTCAGATTCAGAAACTTACGCTATATGAGCTTCAGTAAGTGATCAGCCTTCAACCTTAACGTTAGCAGCCTGAGGTCCTCTTGCACCATCAATGATTTCAAAATCAACCTTCTGGCCTTCATTCAGTGTTTTGAAGCCATCAGCCTGGATAGCGGAGAAATGAACGAATACGTCGCCGCCTTCTTCTCTTTCAATAAAGCCGTAGCCTTTTTCTGCACTGAACCACTTAACTGTACCTTTCATGGAAATTCCTCCTAAAAAAATTACTACATTGCCCTTATTGGGCATAGATTTACAATACCATAAAACATTAATTCCGTCAACCGAAATGTAAAAAAGAGTACGAAAAACGGGGCGGTTTTGGCCGTCCCGTTTTTCCATATCAATGATGAATATCTGCATAAATATACGAATATACTCTGCCCTCAGAGGACTTGGGAAAGGAAAAGCTTTGTTCTGTCTTCCTTCGTATGATTAAATACTTCATCCGGTGTCCCCTGCTCCACAATGACTCCGCCGTCAATAAAGAGGACCCGGTCCCCCACTTCACGGGCAAATCCCATTTCATGGGTAACCACTACCATGGTCATGCCTTCTTCTGCCACTTCCTTCATGACATCCAGTACTTCATGGACCATTTCCGGATCCAGTGCAGAGGTAGGTTCATCAAAAAGAAGAGCCTTCGGCTTCATGGCAAGAGCCCTGGCTATAGCCACACGCTGCTGCTGTCCACCGGAAAGCTGGGATGGCTTATAGTCTGCCTTATCTTCCAGTCCCACCTTCCGGAGCAGCGACATGCCGCGGTCATAGGCTTCCTTTTTGCTGATTTTACGCACCTTCATGGGTGCCAGCATGAGGTTCTGGATTACAGTCATATGGGGAAAAAGATTGAACCGCTGGAAAACCATGCCCACTTCTGTTCTGACTTCGTTAATGTTCTTTTCACCATTCACAGGCATGCCATCAAAAAACACATTGCCGCTGGTTGGTTTTTCAAGGCCGTTGATGCAGCGGAGCAGTGTACTTTTACCGGAGCCGGAAGGGCCGATAATAACGACCACTTCTTTTTCTTTTACTTTGATGCTGATATCTTTCAGAACCGTGAGATCTCCAAATTTCTTTCCCACGTGGTTGATTTCAATTAAGTATTTTTTGTCCGCCATAATTATCTCTTTTCCAGCCATGCTACTACACGAGAAATTGCCAGTGTCATAATCAGATACAGCACTGCCACGGTTGTCCAGATTTCAAAAGAGCCGTAGGTCTGTGCAATAATCAGTTGGCCTCTTCTTGTCAGTTCTTCAAAACCGATTACGGATACCAGGGAGGAATCCTTCAGCATAGCAATAAATTCATTGCCCAGCGGCGGAAGAATGTTGCGTACGGCCTGAGGAAGAATCACATAATACATGGTCTGCCACCAGGTCAGTCCCAAAGACCGGCCGGCTTCCATCTGACCCACATCAATGGCCTGGATGCCTGCCCTGAAAATTTCCGATACATAGGCGCCGCTGTTGATGCCGCAGGCTGCCACAGCAGCTGCAAAAGGTTCCACACGATGTCCTGTAACGATAGGAAGGGCGAAATAAATGAGAAAGATCTGTACCAGAAGAGGAGTCCCACGAATGCAGTCCGCATAAACAGCTGCTATAATCCGGAGGACTTTAATCTGGCAGATGCGGGCTATTCCCACAAAAAGGCCAATCAAAAAACCTATGGCCACGCTGACAGCTGTGATTTCTATCGTTACACCGGCCCCAACCAGCAGCATAGGCAGTGCATGTTCAATCAGTTCAAAATTCATGGAGCAACTCCTTATCCAATCTTTGTAAAACAGTATACTTTGGGATAATACCTGTATAAGTATACCTATTTAACTATCGCCCGTCAATAGAGTCCCCGATAAATGGCCGCAAAATTTCCTTTTTTGAGGTGTATCGGGTTTTTGAATCAAGAAAAAAACGGCCGGGAAGGCCGTTTGGGCTGTAGAAAAAGTCTGGATATCAGACTGCCATGATCCCGTTGTGATCAAAATCAAGGACCAAGTACCGTGATGTGATATGGGCTGCTGCAAAGCCATTCACCATGGCAATGCCTACCTTTTCAGCCCGGTCAGCCGGAGCAAAGGCAATAATGGTGGGACCGGAACCAGAAATGGTAGCGCCATAGGCTCCTGCCCTTTCCGCATTTCGAATCACATCGGAGGCTCCGGGTATAAGATTCAGCCTGTAGGGCACATGAATCACATCATCAAGCCCCAGTTTCAGATATTCCGGTTTCTGATACATGAAAGCAGCCATAAGGAAAGAAACAGCGCCAATATTGTGAACGGCATCGCTCCGTGGATAGCTGTCCGGTAAAACTGCCCTGGCTTTTTCGGTATGAAGTTCAAAGTCCGGAATGGTGACCACGGCTTTCCAATGGGAGGGAATGTCAATACGTTCAGCTGTTACATTTCCATCTTTCAGAAGGGCCATGCAGAAGCCTCCCAGTATAGCAGGAGCTGCATTATCGGGATGCCCTTCCATGGCAGCGGTTATATCAAGGATTTCCTTTCTGTTAAAAGGCTCCCCCATAAGCATGTTGGCCAGAAACACGCCGGAAGCAATGGCCGCAGAAGAGGAGCCAAGGCCTCTGGCAAAGGGAATGCGATTGATAAGGTACATTTTTCCACCGGGTATGCTTTTCCCCGCCTCTCTGGCAGTTTCATCCATAGCCTTGATAATCATGTTATCAAGGCCCTCTGTAATCTGGTCAGCCCCTTCTCCTTCGGCCTCAATCTTTGTGTCCACAAGAGGGATTCCTTCTGCCGGTACGAACTGTACCACATTATAAAGGCCAAGAGACATGCCAAGGGTATCAAAACCGCTGCCTATGTTGGCAGTCGTGGCCGGAACTCTCACGATGTATGTCTTATTTTCTGTCATCTTCCATTACCCTCACAACATTGGCTACCTGACGCATGCAGGGCAGCACCTGCAGTGCTTTTTCTACGTGGATGATATTTTCACGGGGCGTTTTTTCTGTAATAATCATAAGCTCTGCCGCATCCTCAATCCGGCTCTTCTGCACCACTTCCTTAATGCTGATGTCGTTATCGGCATAGGCGGAAGCAATCTGGGAAAGTACACCGGTCACATCGTCTACGATGAGGCGAAAATAATAGGAGTTTTCCAGCTTGAGGGAGGAGTAGAAAGGAATCCGCTTTGTTTCTGTCAGCATCATACCGGTACCGGTGGAATGATTCAGAATATGCTTGGCTGTGCTGATTACATCCCCCATCACGGCACTAGCCGTGGGGAGAGATCCGGCCCCTTTGCCATAGAACATGACATCATCCACAATGTTTCCAGTCACATAAATTGCGTTATAGGACCCTTTGACAGAGGCCAGCGGATGGCTTCTGGGCACGAAGGCGGGATATACATTGAGGGCAATCCCATTTTCCTGACGGATGGCTACGGCCAGAAGCTTGATGGTATATCCCATTTCGCTGGCATACTGTACATCGTTCTGGGAAATCTTTTCAATACCTTCCACCAGCACATCGTCAAAAGTGACGTTGGCATGAAAGCCGATGGATGCCAGAATGGCCAGTTTCCGGGCAGCATCATAACCTGCCACGTCATTGGTGGGATCTGCTTCAGCATACCCTTTCTTCTGGGCCACCCGGAGAGCATCGCCATAGCTCACACCGCTGTCATCCATATTGGAAAGGATGAAATTGGTGGTACCATTTACAATCCCTACAATGCTTTCAATTTCATTGGCTGCCAGAGAATCATGGAGGGGCCTTAAAATAGGAATACCGCCGCCTACGCTGGCCTCACAGCTGAAGTTTACATGGTTTTCCATGGCAGTATGCATGATTTCCGGTCCAAAAAGGGCGACCAGGTCTTTGTTAGCGCTGACTACATTGATATGATGGTTCAAAGCTTCAAAAATATATTCCTTGGCCGGATGAATGCCTCCCATGACCTCGATGATAATGTCAATGGATGAATCCGCTATAATGTCATCAAAGGAAGATGTCAGATGAATCCCCTGCAGAAGATCCATATCCCTGTATTTTTCCGGGTGACGAACCAGCACATGACTGATGGTGAAATGACAGCCGATGGAATCTTCCATGATTCTGCTGTTTTTTCTAATCGCTTCAGCTACACCGCTGCCTACTGTGCCAAATCCAAGGAGTGCAACATTAATATTTTTCATTTAAATTCTCCTCCTAATTTCATGGTCAACGACTGGATTCCCTTCATTTCTTTCAAGGATTCATACAAAGATTCAATATCATCGGCCGATTCTTTCGTTTTTAGAGTAATAACAGAGGAATACAGCTTCTCCGATATCTTTGTCCGGGTAACAGACAGGATTTCCTGTTTTTCTCTGGCAATACGCCGAAGTATTCTTCCGAACACTGCCATATCATCCTGCATGATTATCAATAATACTACAACCCGGTCCCCTTTGTCATCATCTGCCGATGCCACATGGTCTTTATATTTGTAATAGGCGCTGCGGCTCATATTGACTTTATGGACCGCTTCATTGATAGAAGCACAGGAACCATCCTTCAATAATTCTTTGACCCGAATGGTCTTCTTGATTGCTTCCGGCAGGATTGAAAAATCCACCAGATAAAATTGTTGTTCTTTTTTCATATAAGCCACTCCTCAGCCTGCAATAGACAGTGCCTGAATATAAAGAGAAGTGCCCGAAATCATCAGCTTCTCTGTAAATCTTGATAGGAAATAAGCTGTATCTTCTTTTCATCCAGGAATTTACGTACTCGAATGGAAGTCAAGCTCTTTAATTCTTCTTCTCCTTCATAGCCCCAATGGAATGCTGCTTCCATGGCTTCCGTATCAGCCGATGGGTGGCACATGAATTCTGTCACGCCCTCCTCAAGTCTGCCCAAAATGGAAATCATGCGGTCTTCATAAAAATGCCCGCCGTACATCATACCCCAGAAATGGTCATTGGTACGGATTCCCGCTTTTCTTAAGGCTTTTCTATGGCTTCTGGCCATCAGAGAAAGTCCGTTTTTCGAAGCAAAACGGAAAAAGCCTCCCGGTGCAGGGCTGAATCCAAAAAGGACCTTTTCATCTGGCACCCGCATACAGGGAATGTGATATTTTCTGGCAAGAGTCAATGTAATGGGAAAGAAATGGTTCCACATATGCATATGCTGGTGACCGTCTATATGGGTTACGGTCAGACCGGTGTCCAGAATCTTTCGAATCTGGGCATCCCATTCGCGGTATACATCGTCCATGGAGATACGACCTTTCATATCCCGCAGAATCAGTTCCATATAATTGCTGCAGAGACGTCCGTTTTCCCAGGTCAGGGAAGGAACTTCTTCCGGCGGCAGAACGGTTTTCAAACCGCCTACCAGAGTCAGATGGATACCGATTCCAATCCCCTTCATATCTCTCGCCAGTTTCACCGCCTCCTGGAAGGCATCTCCACCAGCCATGAGGGATGTACTTGTCAGTATGCCCGATTCAAAGCCTCTAAGGACAGCACGGTTCACTGCTTCGTGTATTCCAAAATCATCAGCATTCACAATTAATTTCTTTACCATAATAACCCCTTAGAAGAAGTGCTTTTTATTATTCCAAAGAATCTGCTGCAGAACCATCAACAGCAGAAAAGCAAATGTCACCATATGCAGCGGATTATCAGAAATTCCTTTATCCCTCAACGAAGTGAAACAAGATGACTGCTGCCGCAATGGACACATTTAAGGATTCTACATGGCCAGGCAGCGGAATATACAGGTTTTCATCAGTTAGGGACAGTATGTCCTCACGAATGCCATTTCCTTCATTCCCAAAGAAGAAAACAGCCTGGCTGACAGGACCTGTTTCCTTATAGGGCCTGGCATTCTGTAAGGCTGTCCCATAGAATGGAAGTCCGGAAACTTGCTTCCATTCCTTTAAGAAAGGAATGGAAGCCCCTTCATAAATTGGCAGACGAAGAATACTGCCCATGGAACTACGGACCACTTTTTCTGCATATATATCTGTACAGCCCTCTGTCAGGATGAGACCTTTCACGCCGGCGGCGGCGCAGGTACGCAGAATGGTACCCATGTTGCCGGGATCCTGCACAGAGTCAAGAACTACATAATACCCCTTCAGAGGATGAAGAAGTTCTGAAAGATCATGGTGCTGCTTTCTGCAGAGAAGAAGAATCCCCTGACCGTGCTCCGTGCCGGAAAGAAGGTGCATCATTTCCTTATCTACAGAAAGGAAAAGCCAATGAAGCCTTTCTCCCTGACTCACAAGCTCATCCACCATGTCATCAGCCAAACGGCCATCCTCGATGAAGCAGATGCAGTCCCGTACCTGCTGATTCAGCACATCAGTCGTACCGCGAAGGCCTTCCAGAAGAAAGAGTCCTTCCTTATCTCTCCATTTTCTCTGCTTCAGGCGGAGAGCACATTTAATCCACCGGTTGCTCCGGCTGGTAATATGTTCCATGATGATCCTCTATATCTGATTCCAATATATCCAAAGCCTTTTTCAATACCTTTTTCACAGGAATGGTATCCATGCGGCATTCCTTCGTACCCGGATGATCGGCCATAATCACATAGCTGTCCGGATTGCCATAGGGACCGCTCCTGTCAGGCAGTGTGGGTCCAAAGAGAGCAATCAGGGGCGTATGCACTGCATTGGCAATATGAAGAGGCCCTGTATCGCTGGAGATATGAAGGGAAGCCAGTCTTTCCAAGGCAGCCAGCTGAAGCAGGCTAGTCCTGCCCATCAGATTGACCGTGCAGGGAGAAGGAGACATATCCTTGATCCGATTTCCCATATCCATTTCTCCTGCCGTGCCGGAAATGACGTTATAAATCCCACGGTCTGAGAGCGAAGAGGCCAGTTCTCCCCAATAAGACAGGGGCCATTTCTTCTGCTCTCCTCTGGTTCCCGGTACAAGAACCACATAGGGACCCACGATCCCTTCTTTCTGGAGAAGGTCCTTCACCTGAGAAAGCTCTTTTTTATAATCATGAATAGGAAATTCGATTTCAGAAACATCACAGCCCAGGTAGCGCATCACATCCAAGAGTTGCTCGATAATGTGGCCTTTTTTATGAGGTCCGGAAATAGGACGGCTGGCAAGGAAACTTCCTTCCCGCCCGTCCTGATAGCCGATGCGTTCGCTGCAGCCGGAAAGGAAGGAAATAATCCCGCTCTTTGCAATCATCTGCAGGTCAATGACCAGGTCAAAATGACGGGCTTTGAGATCATGGTGTACCTCCCTCAGGTATGAAAGCTGGCGTATCCGTTTCCTATCCACCAGATAGATTTCATCAATCCATGGCTTTCCAGGAAGAATCCCAGCAAAGGACGGATGAACTGCCCAGGTAATCCGGGATTTCGGATAGGCTTTCCTTAACACATAGAGAGAAGGCAGGGCATGAATGATATCTCCCAGAGAGCTCATTTTTATAATCAGAATATTCTTATAGTCTTTTTTCATTTTAATCCTTTATGGGAGGCAGTACTTTCTGAATGAAGGTATCCAGGTTTCCACCGGGAAATAAAAATCCCTGGATGCCTGCTCTTCGAGCCGCCTCTATATCTCGTTCGCCGTCGCCAAAAAGGAAGCATCGATTTCTGTCAAGGCCATACTTGGACAGGGCTTTCAGAATCATGCCCGGCGCTGGTTTCCTGCAGCTGCACACCTTGTCATAACGGGACACCGGTGCTCCCGGAAGATGAGGGCAGTAGAAAAATTCTGTAATCCGGCCGCCGTATTTCCCGAATTCTTCATTCATGGCCTGATGGAGGCGGACTACATCCTCTTCCCCATAATAACCCCGGGCAACTCCGCTCTGGTTGGTGACTACAAAAAGAAGCCATCCTTCCTTTGTCAGACGGCCTGCCGCTTCTCTGGCCCCTTTGACCCAGCGGAGCCGGTCCATGGAATGAACATAGCCGTCATCTTCATTGAGAACGCCGTCCCGGTCAAAAAAAATTGCCTTTTTATTCATTGCTTCCATTCCAGATCATCAATCAGCTGGCAGATGATATGAGCAGAAAGCATATGGATTTCCTGAATTCTGGCAGTCACATCATCAGGCACTACCAGCACTCTGTCACAGAGTGATACCATGTCCCCTCCCGTTTTACCGGTGGAGCCGATGGTAACAAGGCCCTTCTGACGGGCTGTTTTCAATGCTTCATTGACATTTCTGCTATTGCCGCTGGTAGAAATCCCCCAAAGGACATCGCCTTTGTTTCCAAGTCCTTCGACCTGCCGGGCAAATACACGGTCGTAACTATAATCATTAGCTACTGCTGTCAGGATGGAGGTATCCGTGGTCAGTGCAATCGAGGGAAGGGATACCCTTTCATTATGGAAACGACCCACAAATTCAGCTGCTATATGTTGGGCATCGGCAGCACTTCCGCCGTTGCCGCAGATCAGGATTTTATGGCCTTCTGCCAGGGCCCTGCGGCAGATGTCCGCCATATCCAGAATCACGGGAAAAAGAGTTCTGCTTTTCTGCAGCACTTTTTCATGATCGTTAAAAATTGACTCTATGGTTTCAATGTTCATTCTTATCTTCCTTTGCCGGAGAAACAGAATCGGTCTTTTCTTTATGGTTTTTCATCAGTGTTTCCAATTCACTCATAAAACTTCCAATATCCTTGAATTCCCGATATACAGAAGCAAAACGGACATAGGCCACCTGATCCAGATTTTTTAATTCATTCATCACCAGGTTGCCGATTTCCACAGAAGAAACTTCATGCTTCAACTCATTGCGGATTTTCTTTTCTACCCTTTTTACAATTTCCTCAATCTGGGCTGAAGAAATGTTTCTCTTTTCGCAGGCACGAATCAGGCCGCTGCGAAGTTTATTACGGTCAAAAAGCTCACGGCTGCCGTTTTTCTTAATGACGCGAATAGGGACCTGCTCCACCGTTTCATAGGTAGTAAAGCGCCGTCCACAGGCAAGGCACTGGCGCCTCCGGCGGATAGAAGCCCCGTCATCGGTATCCCGGGAATCAGTGACCTTCGTATCAGGACTGCTGCAATATGGGCATTTCATAATCGTTCTCCTTGGAAAGATGGAAACGGGAAACGGAAGAAATCACCTGCTTTAAACAATTCCTCCCCTTCCCAAATCGGAAGAAAAAGCCACACTGCAGCTGCGGTGTGGCTTTCTGTGTATCGACTGTCCCTTCGGCGGACTTTTCCTGTACCATGCACATGCATCAATCCAGCCCGGGACTGTGGAAGTAAAAACTCTGATGAAAATTTTTACTTTCTCAGAAATTCAGGAACCGCGATGCCCGGTGTCGGACGTACAGCATTGCTGAAACGGCTTCCGCCGGCGGGAGATGGAGACTTCTTCTTGTCGCCGAAACCGGTAGCAATAACAGTAATCTTCACTGTGTCATTATCAAGATCCGGGTCTACAGAAGTACCCCAGATAATATTGGCATCCGGATCAGCAGCTTCCGTAATAATCTGGGAAGCTTCATTGATTTCAAAGAGGCCCAGATCTTCATTGCCCGTAATATTGATGATGATGCCTTTGGCACCTTCAATGCTTCTTTCCAGGAGCGGGCTGTTGATAGCCATAGTTGCGGCATCGCTGGCACGGTTATCGCCGGTGCCGATACCAATACCCATGAGGGCATCGCCCTGGTCACTCATAATGGTTCTTACATCGGCAAAGTCCAGGTTGATAATCCCCGGTACAGTAATCAAATCGGAAATGCCCTGGATTCCCTGGCGGAGAACATCATCGGCCGTCTTGAAGGCATCTTTAATGGAGGTTTTCTTGTCAATAATGCTCATCAATTTATCATTTGGTACCACCAGAATAGCATCTACATTCTGCTTCAGTCGTTCAATGCCTTCAGCGGCATTCTTAGCTCTTACTTTTCCTTCAAAGCTGAAAGGCTTTGTAACAACGGCAATGGTCAGAGCCCCCAGTTCTCTGGCGCACTGCGCTGCTACAGGAGCAGCACCAGTACCGGTACCGCCGCCCATGCCGGCGGTCACAAATACCATGTCAGCGCCGGTTAAGGCTTTTGTCAAATCCTCTCTGGATTCTTCCGCAGCCTGTTCGCCTACTTCCGGTTTCGCTCCAGCACCAAGACCTTTGGTCAGTTTTTCACCAATCTGGATTTTGGTTTCCGCTTCAGATTTATTCAGCACCTGAAGTTCTGTATTGACAGCGATGAATTCAACGCCCTTTACTTCTTCATCAATCATACGGTTGACAGCGTTGTTTCCGCCGCCGCCTACACCGATTACTTTAATTTTAGCAATTTCAGACTGTTCCATGTTCGCTCCTCCTTTAGGATCTTCTGCGTCATGAGATTGACTCGTTTTTACATTATTCATATTAGCAGTCATCTTCTTCTCAATCATATCTTACATTGTACAATACTTTACGCAAGTTCGCTACATTTATCAATAGAATAAGAAAGATTTTTGTTTATTTTTTGAGCTTTATAAAAGGCGAGGCTAAATTGGCATCCAGATATTCCACAGAAAGGCCTCTGGCCTTGACATCGCCTACCATGTTTTCCGCCAGGCGGGCCTGACCAGCCATGTCACTGCCATTTCCCAGTTTCACTGTTATACCGTCCCTGGTATAGGCCTTGATATCCTCCGGATTTCCGATGTTGATTTCAGAAAATACCTTAAGACCTTCCGGAGACAGATGGTTCAGAAAATCCAGGGCCTGGTCTATCTCACCGCCGGCTATCGAATCGCCAAGGAGAAGGTTTCCCAGTCTCTTTCCTGTAATGAGCGGAACATTGACTTTTTTGATGGACTGGGTCGAATCCATGACTACGCCATCTTTATCAAGAAAAACATAGCCGAATTCATCCTGAACAATGGCCAGAGGCACCCGATCCGTTACATTCACCTCAAGAACAAAGGGAAAGCGGCGGCCCACGGAAACAGTAGACACCCGTATATCTCTGGAAAGCCTTTTTTCCAGATCCGATGAGCTGATCTGGAGGACATTCACGGGCTGACGGATTCGCCCTTCAAAAATCACATCATCCGTAGTCAGCACTTCTGTCCCCTCAAGGTCTATATAGCCAAGAGGTATGGGAAGAAAGAAAAGAGAAAGTCCAATCACTGCAAGAACTCCCAATCCTCCTGCTGCATAGGCCTTTCCTTTGAACCGGGGCCTTTTAAGCCTCTTCCCGGGATTTTTTTTTGCCGGATGCGGAGGCGGCGGTGTCTGTTCTACCGGCACCTCTTGGGTCGACGGGGTCGTTTTTCCGCCATGCTGCTCTTTCAGAAAATCATTAAAACTTTTAAAATTATCCATAGTTATGACCTGTCAGACTTTATCAAGGCCTGCTTCCATCAATATCATTTCGCAGAGTTTCGGGAAAGAAATCCCCTGGGCTGCTGCCGCCTTTGGCACCAGACTGGTCGATGTCATGCCTGGAATGGAATTGGCCTCCAGCACAAATGGATGTCCCTCTTTGTCGGTTTTGAAATCAAAACGGACGGCACCGCTGCATTCACAGATACGGTAGCCTTTTTCTGCAATGCGGCTCATGGAAAGGGCCAGCTCTTCGGAAATGGGAGCCGGTACGATGTAATCAGTGGCGCCCTTGGTATATTTGGAATGGTAGTCATACTGCCCGGAATGGGGGCAGATTTCAATCACAGGAAGGGCTTTGCCGTCAATGACGGACACCGTGAATTCATGACCACCCAGGTAATCTTCCGCCAGTATGCGTCCCTCCACTTTAAAGACCCGATCCACCGCAGCTTTCAGGTCTTCTTTCTTTTTTACGATTTCAATGCCGATGGTGGAACCTTCGCAGGCCGGTTTCAATACCATGGGGAATGAAAATTCCGAAAGAATACCGGAAATCACCTGCTCTTTTCCGTCCTTCAAAAAATAGGGATGGGAATGAGCCATGGGCAGACCGGCCTGTTTGAACAGATGGCTGCTCATGATTTTATCCATAGTAATGGCAGAGGAAGTGACTCCGGAACCGGTATAGGGAATCCGGGCCAGTTCCAGCACGCTCTGGATGGTGCCGTCTTCACCATATTTTCCATGAAGGGCAATAAATACCACTTCTGCTCCGGCGGCTTTGAGATTTTCTACCACATGATGGGGATCATATTCCATGGGAATCACATGATAGCCAATAGATGCCAGTGCTTCCGCAATGGCGGTGCCTGTATTCCTGGAAACTTCTGCTTCCGTTGATGGGCCGCCCATAAGAACGACTACTTTGGTTTCTTTATTTATCACTTGGCATTCCCTTTTCTTTCAATAATGCAATCAGTTTTTCGCTTACACCGGTAATACTGCCGGCACCCATGGTAATCAACATATCTCCCGGACGGATAGAGTCATAAAGCTGAGCGGCCACATCTTCCAGTTTATCCACATAGCGGATATCCTTATGCGGAAGCCGTGCCCTGACGGCATCCGGGATGAGATGACCATCGACACCGGGAATCTTTTCCTCACTGGCTGCATAAATATCCGTAAAGAAGAGAACATCCGCATCATCAAAGGCTTCGGCGAATTCGTCTTTCAAAAGTTTGGTCCGGGAATAGCGGTGGGGCTGGAAAGCACAGAGAATCCGGTGATTTCCCGATTCTCTGGCCGCTTTCAGCGTTGCCTTGATTTCCGTGGGATGGTGGGCATAATCATCCACAATCCAAAGGTCTTCCGTCCTCAATTTCGTTTCAAAGCGCCGTTTGACGCCATGGAAATGGGAAATGGCCGCCGCTGCTTTTTCGAAGGGAATCCCGCAGTACAGAGAAGCTGCAAGGGCCCCCAGGGAATCACGCACATTATGGAGACCCGGCACCTGGAGACGCACGGTTCCCAGCACCTTTCCCCCCTTCACCGCTTCATAGCAGAGGAGGCGGTTTTCATATCTTGGATTCACAGCTCTAAGGTCCGCCTTTTCATTCAGACCAAAGGTGAATACCTTTTTGTGAACGGAAGGAAGAATGGCCCTGACCCCTTCACTGTCCAGGCAGAGAAATGCAGCCCCGTCATCATAAGAAATATGATTGACAAATTCAGCAAAAGCTTTTCGTATATTTTCCACACTGCCATAATGATCCAGATGGTCATCTTCGATATTGGTCACTACGGTGATGTAATTTTTAAATTTCAAAAAGGAGCCGTCGCTTTCATCGGCTTCGGCGATGACATACTCTCCTTTGCCGCAGATGGAATTCCCGTGGATATAATCAGCAGCGGCGCCCAGCACGATGGTCGGGTCCATGGCGGTTTCGTAAAAAATCTGTCCCAACATGCCGGAGGTGGTGGATTTCCCATGAGCACCGGCTACAGAAATCCCCTTCCCTGCCAGAAGAAGGGCAGCCAGCACATCAGAACGGTGGAAAACAGGAATCTGTTTTCTCCGTGCTTCCATCAGTTCCGGATTATCTTCAGAAATAGCGGAAGAAATGACAACGCATCCCTCCCCTTTCACATGGGATGCATCATGACCGATAAAGATGGTAGCTCCCCTCTTTCTGAAATTTTCAAGCACCGGGGAATCAGCCATGTCAGATCCTGAAACGGAATACCCTTTCTCCAGAAGGATTTCGGCAAGGGCACGCATACCCATGCCGCCGATACCGATAAAATGAAAATTTGTATATTCTTTTAAATTCATCTCATTTACTCCCTTTTTCGGCCAGTTCAAGAGCCAGACGGGCAATATCCCTGCCGGCATGAATTCTTCCAAGCCCGGCGGAAGCGTCTGACATGCTGTGCAGAGCAGCAGGCGTATCCTTCAGGTAGGTAATATCCTGGATCAGCTCCTTATCGGTCAGATACTTGTCCACAATCATCCTGGCTGCTCCGGCAGCCACAAAAACCCGGGCATTGAAAGTCTGGTGATCTTCTGCAGCATAGGGATAGGGAATCAGGATAGCCGGAAGGCCCCTGGCTGCCAGCTCTGCAAGGCTTACGGCGCCGGCGCGGCAGATAATCAGATCCGCTGCTGCCAGAGCCCTTGGCATGTGGTACTCATATTTGATAATCCTTCCTGCTTTTCCTACCCTGCCTTCTTTATCCGCATGCACTTTCTCTATTATTTTATCATATTCCAGAGTGCCCGTAACATGGTAAAGGCAGAGATGGTCATCATTCTTAAAATAGGCATGAACACCGGCCATGGCGTTGTTAATCGACCGGGCGCCGCGGCTTCCTCCGGTGATAAGCACCATGAAGGTATCAGGTGAAATACCGAGCTCCCTTCGGGACTCTTCCCGTTTGGCTTCAATAATATCAGGACGGATAGGATTTCCTGTGTATATACATTTCTCGGGACGGGGAAAACGAACTTTCGCATCCTCATACCCCAATGCAATGGTATCTACTACATGAGAAAGGATTTTATTAGTAATCCCGGGAATCACATTCTGCTCCTGAATGAGGGTAGGAATATGGGACAAGGCGGCCGCCATCAGGATAGGACCGCACACGTATCCGCCGGTACCGATTACCACATCGGGATGAAAATGCTTCAAAATGGACCGGGCCTTGAAGAGACTGCCTGCTGTCTTCATAAGGATAGAAAGATTTTTCAGTGTAAAGGAACGTTTCAGTCCATAGGCCGGAATAGAAGCAAATTTATAGCCTTCCTTCGGAATAATTCTTGATTCCATGCCATTTGGAGTGCCTACAAAAAGAAATTCCACATCATCCAGTTTTGACAGTTCTCTGGCAATGGTAATGGCAGGGTAAATATGACCGCCTGTGCCGCCGCCGGATAGTATAACTCGCTTCATGACTGCTCCCATCAGGTAAGACTTTTAACAATACGCTTGAAATCCATGCCTCGTTCTTCCATATTGTGATACATATCAAAGGAAGAGCAGGCCGGCGAGAGGATGACGATATCCCCGGCTTCCGCCAGCTGCTGCCCCTTCAGTACCGCTTCTTTCATGGAAGATACCCGGTAAATGGAAGACACGCCGGCTGCTCTGGCCGCTTTTTCAAAACGGTCGGCTGCCGCTCCCAGAAGAATCAGATGTTTTGTATGCTTTTTGACATCTTTCATGAAATCTTCCAAAGGCGTTCCCTTATCGTAGCCTCCGGCAATCAGGATGACCGGCTTGTTGAAAGCGCTCATACCCTTAATGGCAGCATCCGTATTGGTGGCTTTAGAGTCATTGTAGTATTCCACATCACGCAGTGTCCGTACATATTCAATCCGGTTAGGAAGGGACGAAAAATCCTTCATGGCAGACACGATCACATCCACCGGAACGCCCCCTTCATAAGCCAGGAAGGACGCAGCCAGCACATCTTCATAGTTCTGCATACCCTTCAGCTTCAATTCCTTCACAGAACAGAGACGGATTTCCTTTCCCTTTCTGCGAAGGACCAGTGTATCTCCGTCAAGGAAGGCTCCTTCCTCCACTTTATGGGATGTGGAAAGAAGGCATACATGGGTGTGGTTTTCCGCCTTCTTTTTAAGGGCAGGGGTATAGGCATCATCATCATTTAACAGAAGGCAGTCAGAATTGTCCATATTTTCAAAAATCCGGGCTTTGGCTGCCACATAGGCTTCCATGGTATGATGCCGTTCCAGATGGTCCGGCGTAATATTCAAAATCACAGCAGCCCTGGGCTTGAAGGTTTTGATAAATTCCAGCTGGAAGCTGGATACTTCTGCCGCAATCACACCATCAGCAGGCACCAGTTCCGCTTCCCGGCTCAAAGAAATGCCAAGGTTTCCTGCCAGGGCGAAAGGTTTACCGCTTCTGCTCACCATACTCCCCAGAAGAGTAGTAGTGGTAGTTTTCCCGTTGGTGCCTGTAATGGCAAGGATTGGCGCCTTTGTGACGCGATAAGCCAGTTCCACTTCGCTGATAACGTCAATATGACGGTTGAAAGCTTCAGATACAATGGGATTTTCCCTTGGAATCACCGGAGAAACGACCACCGTATCCACCCCGTCCAGAAGATCGACGGACTGCGGCCCAAACCGGAAAACAGCTCCCAGCGCAGTGAGTGCCTCTTTTTCCTTTTTATCATGAATAGAATCTTTTAAATCGGAAATCAGCACCTTCACATCGTGGCGCAGAAGGACATGGGCAGCTCCCAGTCCGCTGATACCGGCGCCAAGAATCAATACACTTTTCATAATTTACCTCCCGTGGAACCGGTCTTTGGCGGAAGCATCCATGCCTCCTAAAAGATCGGCGTGAAAAACGGATTATAATGCCCGGATTGCCAAAAGAAGACTCACACAGGCAGCAATTCCTTCGAAAATCCAGAAAGCCCATACCACATGGACTTCACTCCAGCCGGACAGTTCGAAATGATGATGAAGGGGGCTCATTTTGAATACCCTTTTTCCGGTCAGCTGGAAGGAAGCCACCTGGATAATGACAGAAAGAGCCTCCAGCACAAAAATCAGGCCCAGAAAAATAAGAAGAAGCTCTGTCCTGGTCATCACGGAAATACCGGCAATCGCACCGCCCAGGGCCAGGGAACCGGTATCCCCCATGAATATTTTAGCCGGGTGGTAATTAAAGAACAGAAATCCGATACAGCTGCCGGCCAGAATGATGATGAAATATCCCAGATCATTGAAACCGGTCATATAGCAGAACATGGCATAGGCAGAGAAAGCAATGACGCAGCATCCCGAAGCCAGTCCATCAAGACCGTCAGTGAGGTTCACCGCATTGGATGCGCCCACAATAACAAGGACCACGAAGGGATAGTACAAAAGGCCGATGGAAATATCCGTATGGGTAAAAGGAATAGCTATGGAATAGGGCAGATGAAGCGTATCCACAACGCCCCAGCAGAAAAGAACGGCTAGGATAATCTGGCCAAGCATCTTCTGCTTTGCCGTAAGGCCCAGGTTTCTTTTCTTTTCCGCCTTGATAAAATCATCAAGAAAGCCAAGAAGGCCATGGCCCAGCGTAAGAAATAAAAGCCACAGGACCGAGGGGTCAATCATTTTATTGAAAATAACCACCAGCACTGCGGAAAGAAGCATGAACAGTCCGCCCATGGTAGGCGTACCGCTCTTAATCCGGTGAGACTTCGGTCCTTCTTCCCTGATGGACTGACGAGCCTTTAATTTTTTCAAAAGCGGAATGGCAAAAAATCCAAGAATCACGGTAAGCACCGCTGATTCCGCCAGATAAATCAAATAATTACTTTCCATCCTATGCTTTTTCTCCCCTCAAAACAGCAGGAATCCTTTCCATATGCATGTAATGGGAACCTTTCACAAGCACCACATCACCAGGCGCTGCCATCTTCATCAGCTTTTCCGCTGCTTCCTCGCAGGTATCGCAGGTCATGACAGTCTTCATGCCTGCCTCTTCTGCGCCTTTGGCAAGGAAACGGGAAAGCGGTCCCACCGTAATCAGACCGTCAAATCCAATTTTTCCGGCTTTCACTCCTGTTTCATAATGCAGTTTTTCTTCAAAGCGGCCCAGTTCGCCCATGTCCCCCAGCACAAGGAAATAATGGTTCCCTGCAATCTGCTTCGCAGAGCGGAAAGCCATTTCCATGGACAGCGGGTTGGCATTATAAGAATCGTCAAGAACGGTGATGCCCCCTATGTTTACCACAGACTGCCGCTGGTCGGCAGGGCGGAACTCACCGAGAGCCTTCTGGATTTTTCCCGTATCCACGCCAAGCACCCGGGCTGCAGCTGTAGCAGCCAGGGCATCATATACATTATGAATGCCGAGAAGGTGAAGTTTCACCTTGAAGGCTTCGTCAAAGCAGGTACAGGTATAGCGGGTATCCTCTTCTTCGAAACGGACATCACTGCCCCGTACCGTATACCGGCCGTTCATACCGTAGCGGACAATCCGACCTGCAAAGCCTTTCCCCATAACGCTGACTCGTTCGTCATCGCCATTCAGGATAGCCGTGCCATCGGCAGGAAGTGCATCGATCAGTTCTTTCTTCGCTTTGGCAATGCTATCCTGGCTCCCCAGGATACCGATATGGGATGTTCCCACATTGGTTACGACCCCCATAGTGGGAGACGCAATGGTGCAGAGCTCTGCAATCTGGCCAAAGCCCCGCATGCCCATCTCCACCACGCACACCTCTGTTTCGGCAGTCATAGAAAGAAGGGTCATGGAAAGACCGATTTCATTATTGAAATTCTTCTCCGTAGCGGTCACATGGAAACGGGTGCGGAGGATGGACGTAATCATATCCTTGGTGGTAGTTTTCCCGTTGGAACCGGTGACGCCGATTACGGGCACCTGAAAACGCATCCGGTGGAAATGGGCCAGATCTTCCAGACCCTTCTTTGTGTCTTTCACCAGAAAAACGGATACATGGGCATCTATATCCTTCCCGTAGGAAGCATCAGAAATCATCACTGCCGATGCCCCGGAAAGAACCGCTCGTTTCAGAAATTCATGACCGTTGAAATTTTCACCAATGAGAGCGATGAAAAATTCGCCCCGGGAAATGGTACGGGTATCGGTACTTACCCCCTCCACAAAGGCGTCCTCTCCTTTCTGCAGAAGAGATGCTCCTGTGGCTTTTTCGATTTCCTCCAGTGTAAATGATGCCATTTTATTTCTCCTTCAGTTTCAGTGCCTTTCTGGCTTCTTCCCTGTCATCAAAATGAATGGTTTTGTCCTTTAAAATCTGGTAATTTTCATGTCCTTTACCGGCAATCAGCACAATGTCTCCCGGCTTGGCCAGTTCAATGGCCCGGCAGATGGCGCTCCTGCGGTCCACAATGACTTCATAGGAAAGGGAGGGCTTTTCCTTCTTCACTTCCTCCACGCCGGCAGCCACTTCCTTCACAATGGAAGCGGGGTCCTCGGTGCGCGGATTGTCACTGGTTACCAGGGCAATATCGGCATTCCTGGCAGCAATGCGGCCCATAATGGGGCGCTTCATCCTGTCCCTGTCGCCGCCACAGCCGAAGACCACAATAATTCGCCCTTTTGTAATTTCCTCTGCAGTGGTCAGAATTTTTTCCAGTCCGTCCGGTGTATGGGCATAGTCCACCACCACCGTAAAAGGCTGTCCTTCATCAATCAGCTCAAAACGGCCGGGAACGCTCTTGAAGTCCCTCATCCCCTCCACAATGGTCTCCATGGGAACTCCTTCAGAGAGGCAGGCGCCTACTGCGCCAAGAGTATTGTAAACGTTAAAACGTCCGGCCAGTCTGGTTTCAAAATCATAATCCTTTCCCTCATAGGTCACTTTAAAGGAAGATGATTTCCCGGTGAAATGAATGTCATGGGCGTAAAGATCTGCTTCAGGATGGATCATGCTGTAGGTATGAAGAGCACAGATATTTCTATCATCCACCCCTTCTTCCATTACGTGGGCATAGGGATCGTCCATATTGACCCAGGCAGACTTGCCTTTCTTTATCTGTCCTTTAGCTGATACCATATGGAAAAGGATAGCCTTGGCCTTTGCATAATTATCCATGGTCTTATGGAAATCCAAATGGTCTTCCGTAAGGTTGGTAAATACGGCATCGTCGAATTCACAGCCTGCCACACGGCCAAGGACCAGGGAATGGGAAGAAACTTCCATGCACACGTACTCCACCTTTTCCTCCGCCATGCGGGCCAGAATGCGGTCCAGATCGATCACATCAGGCGTCGTATTGTGGGTGGGGATTTCCTTATCACCGATGAGGGCATGAATGGTACCGATGACACCTGTCTTATGTCCGGCATGGTGAAGAATATGAGCTGCCACATGGGTGGTGGTTGTCTTCCCGTTGGTACCGGTCAGGGCGATCATGCGCATTTTCCTTGTGGGATAATCGAAGAAAAAAGGTACCATATCTTCCATAGCCTTCCTTGTATCTTTGACATATACCACAGCCACGGAAGACGGCACATCTATATCCCGGGAAGCCACAATGGCAGCAGCACCCTTTTCTACAGCTGCCTTGGCAAAGTCATGGCCATCCACATGGGCGCCGGAAAGGCAGATAAATAAACCGCCTTCCACCACTTTGCGGGAATCAGCTGTTACATCTTTAATTTCAACATCCGCAGAACCCAGCACTTTCTCCACCGGGGTCATACGAATCAATTCTGATAATGTTTTCAAAATGAATCACCTCTGCATAATTTTCAATTAAGCGTCATTATTTATGATAGCTTAAATCCCCTTGAAGCACAATAGCGGCCTTAAAAAAAGGCCGCTGATTTTATAATTCTAATTCACTTTTTACGCAGCCGGCGCTTTCAGAGCAGCCTGCGCCGATTCCATGACAAAATGAATCAGTAGGTCTCTTAGCAGCTACCGAACTGCCTTCTTTGCCGGAGCAGAAACTGTTTTCGCTGCCGCGCCGGCCTTTTGTGCTTCCACACCGCCATACACATTACGCACGGGAAGGCGCATGCCCAGCTTTGTTTCTGCCAGTTTCTGTATGCGTACCGGCGCATTGAGCCTTGATACCTCCAGTTTCAGCACTGAATTTTCTTTTTCCAGATTCATTACTTCCGCCCGTACCTGCTGCATATGATATTCCGCCTGCACATTGACGCCATTTAAAATGGTGCTTGCCAGGAAGGGCATCAGAATCATGATAATCCCCAGAATGACATTATGAAATAAACTGCGGGATGAAGATTCTTCCCTCTCCCTTTGCCGGGGGACAGCAATGTCCTGAGGCATGGAAGCCATATAATCCATCATTTGTACATTCTGCGATATCATAAAACATCTCTCCCCATGCAGGAAGCATCCTTTAAAGACCCATAATTTCAAATAATCTTATGGAATCAGCGCTTCCTTAATCATAAAATCCAAATCAGCGGAAACTATTTCCTATACTTTTTCAACCACCCTGAGCACCGCACTCCGGGCCCGCGGATTTTCCTCCACTTCCCGGTCTGACGGTTTGATGGCCTTTCCCAGACTCTTCACCGTCCTGTGGTGATGGCATACACACACCGGCAGATCCGGCGGGCATATGCAGTCTCTTTCCATTTCCCGAAACGTATTTTTAATAATCCGGTCTTCCAGGGACTGGAAGGTAATTACCCCCAGCCGTCCCCCCACTTTCAGGTGGCTCACGCAGGCTTCCATGGTGTCCTTCAAGATGCCAAGCTCATTATTCACCTCTATGCGGATAGCCTGGAATGTACGCTTCGCCGGATGAGGTCCATTTCTTCTGGCATGAGCGGGAATGGCCGCCTTAATCACACGGACCAAATCGTCTGTAGTTTCAATGGGCTTTTCATTTCTGAAATTCACGATGAATTGAGCAATCCTCCTGGCCCACCGCTCTTCCCCATATTCCCGAATGATGCGGGTCAGGTCATCTTCATCATAGGTATTTACAATTTCATAGGCAGTCAAAGGATTGCGCTGGTCCATACGCATGTCCAGCTTCCCATTGTTCATATAGGAGAATCCCCGCTCCCCATCATCCAACTGATGAGAAGAAACACCCAGGTCAAAAATAAATCCATCCACCTTCTCTATATCCAGAGAATCAAGAATAGAAGAAATATGAGAAAAATTGTCACGCACAAAAAGATGGCGGCATCCAGTGCCTTTGAGCCTTTCGGAAGCCGCATCTATAGCCTCCTGATCCTGGTCCACCCCAATCACAAGAGCATCTTCTTCCAGCCTTTCCGACAAGGCCATAGAATGACCGCCGCCGCCCAGGGTACAGTCTACATATACACCATGAGGATCGGTGAGCACAGAATCAATCATCTCATGAAGAAGTACGGTGGTATGATGGAATTCCATGAAACCCTCCCCTTATAAGTCAAAATTTAACGGCAGATCCAGAGAATCGGCTATATCTGCCATCGATTCTTCTCCGTTTTCATCAGCATCAAGAAGCGCCGGATCCCAGATTTCAATGATGGAACCTGTTCCTACAATGACGGCATCCTTTTTCAGCTGAGCAAAAGTGCGGAGATGCTGGGGAATCAAAATTCTCCCCTGCTTGTCACATTCCATTTCAGTTCCCCGTCCGATGAGATGGCGCATAATCTTTCTTACCTTGTGATTGGTAAAAGGAAGCTTCTGCAGTCTGGCAATAAGAGCATCCCATCTTTCCCTGGGGTAAATGCAGAGACAGGTATCAAGACCCGGTGCCAGCACAAAGCTGTTTCCCAGTTCCTCCCTGAATTTGGCTGGAAGAATCATACGTCCTTTGCTGTCAATAGTATGAGAATATTCATTCATGAACATATTTCTTCCACCTCCTCCACATTTACCCACATTCTACCACATACCCCCACTTGCTTACAACGAAAAAAGTTTGTTTGGTATCGGAAAGGCGAAAATGAATAAGCTTAAAAAAACTCGATATTTACTGATAAAATACAGGATGCTCCATCCAAGGCATGCTCTGAAATTATCCAATTCCCGCCAGCAGCCATCCCCCACTCCATAAAAAAATCCCCACCCGGTGAAGATGAGTGGGAAAATAAAAAAAGTGCCTGAAGCACAGGGATTACCGGTGGCGGTCATACTGTCACTCACCCCGTCATTTTTACCGCAGTTGAGCGGAGTGGAGAAATCTCACGCCCCCAGGGGCACAAGCAGCAGGGGAGCAGGAAATCTCCAGACTGGGCGTTTCTATAGAGTACCTAGTCCTTACCACCCATACCGGCGTCCCCGTTCAAGATGACCAGAACGGCGGAACGCTTACCGTCAGAGAGAAGCCACAGAAAAGGGGCTGTGAAGAAATAAAAAACATTTCTTCACAGCCCCTTTTTACAGGTTATGACACCGGGAGCACAATGTGTTTCTTTTGTAAAGCGGTCAGTTTTTCAAAAGGAAAATCTTCCAGCGCTTCCTTAAGGGACACAGGCCTCAGTTCCGGAAGTCCTCCTGCCAGATGGAGAAGAAGACCAATCAGATCTTCCGGCCTTAAGCCCCGGTTTCTCAGTTCCCTCACGGTGATGCCCTTTTGCCTTTTGGACAGGCGGATGCCCCGGGTATCTACCAGAAGGGGCAGGTGACCATACGCGGGCACCTGATATCCCAGCTTCTGGATCAGCCAGGCCTGACCGGGCGTGGAATCCAGAAGATCGTTTCCTCTGAAAATATGGGTAATCCCCATTTCTCCATCATCGATGGAAACGGCCAGCTGGTAGGCCACCAGGCCGTCAGCCCGCCGAACCACAAAATCATCGGCGCCAGCCTTCAGTGCCCTGGTGATGGTTCCATAGAATAGATCGGTGAAAGAAATGGTGCTTTCTTCCATACGCACTCTCCAACAGGGATTTTTGGTCATGGACTCTCTCTCTTCGGGGGTCAAGTTCCGGCAGTGTCCATCATACACGGGACGTGCTTCCCCTTCATGAGGTGCGGAGAGGACCTGGTGAATGCGGCTCCGGCTGCAGTAACAGGGATAAATATGGCCCTTCTTTTCCATGGCAGAAAGGATAGAGTCATAAATATCATAGCGCCGGCTCTGTACCGCCGGTCCATAGGAGTATATCCCTTCCGGGCCCTCGTCAAAGTCAAGGCCCATCCAGGAAAGGTCTTCCAGTATGCCCTCTTCATACTCCTTACGACAGCGGTCCCGGTCAATATCTTCCATGCGGAGAATGATTTTCCCTCCCCGCTGTCTTGTCCAAAGCCAATTGAGGAAAGCAATCCAGAGATTGCCCAGATGCATGCGGCCGGTGGGACTGGGGGCGAAACGGGTGCGGATATCCATCAGTCCGGCAGGGACCTCACCTTGTCGAAGAGGTCCTTATCCTTCTGAATCTTATCTTCGCTGCCCATGACGCAGATATAGGGATCTTTCATGACACTGTCTACCAGAGGAGCCAGTCTGCGGATATCCTCCACCTGGCAGTTAATGATTTCATCACGAATCTTCATGCGGGATTCCCTGGTATTGCCGGAAAGGTAATGGACCATGGCCCTCTCGCCTTTCATGGAAGGAGTCAGCTGAATTTCATCGGCTGCCATGGTACCGATGACGTACTTGGTCATTTCACGGTCAGACAGAGTCAGATTTTCCAGGTATGCCGGCAGTTCTTCGTAGGCCCTGATGGTCTGCGCCAGGTTCGGGTCCCGGTAAGAGCAGAGAATAGCCGTGCCATCCCGGAGGAACTGGGTGAAAGCACCATAGGCGCCTCCCAGAACACGGACTTTCTTCCACAGATATTCATAGCGGAGAATCGTTTCCATCACCCTGAGCGCACCGGTATAGGCGAAGCCGTGGCTCTTGAAATTGCCGCCTTTGGCTACGTACTGTACTTTGCCGGAAGTGAGGAACGCTTCGTTTCTGCTTTTCGACGGGAAACTGTATACATGGGGCGCTGTTTTCACCCCTGCTTCCATATCATCAAGCAGAAGCGGAAGGTTTTCAAGGACTGCCTTCTTTTCCTCTTCTTCCCCTATGGTTTCAAAGAAAAGACCACTTCTTGTGAAAATCTTTCCGGAAACAGCAGCCAGTTTTTCCTGCAGTCCTTCCCTGTTCTCATCAAAATGCTTCACCAGGTCTGCCAGGAAGTAGTAGTAGGAAAGGCCGGACTGTTCGGCGAATTCCCCTCCCTTGGAAAAATAGGAGGTCAGCCTTGTCATGACCAGGGTATGGCCTCTGGAGAAAGCGCTCATATCCCATTCCGATTTTTCCTGAAGAACCAGTTCTTTCAGCCGCTTGGCATCGGTAAAGAGGGTGTGATTGATGACTTCTCCCAAAAGGTCCATGAGCTTGTCCGTCTTGGACGTCAGGGCTTTGGCCCGGATGGTGAGAGCCGGCAGATAGGAAGATGTATCATTCACCTTCCCGTAGCCGTTCAGGGCAAAGCTCATGCCGCCGGTATAGGCATTGGACAGGCGGGCCAGTTCGGTGTAGCTGTGCTTTGTGGTGGAAAGGCTTCTAAGCAGGGAAGAAAGGAGTATGGCATAGGGAATATCCGCTTCCTTCAGATTTCCCAGGGTGAAATAAAGATTCAGGTAGGTAATGCCGTTCGTATGAACCTGAAAATGGAAATGATCTACGCCGGATACGCTTTCTTTTTCCAGCACCTCTTCTTCTATGGGCCGTTTCAGGTCTTTTCTGGAAAGGAGAGGAATGGTTTTCAATGCTTCTTCTGTTTCGCCGGAGGCCTGTCTATCCTTCAGGGCTTTGGTGGAGGCCATGATTTTTTCCAGCTGTTCGTCGGAAAGGCTGCTCTTGAAGGATGCCAGTTTTTCCGCCGTTTCCTGATTCGCCTTTTCCGTGAGTCCCTTTTCCGGCTTCATGGTAATGAGAACCTGGTGGGGATTCTTAATCACATAGCGGAGCAGCAGGTTTTCAAAATAGTTGGTTTTCAGGTTCTTCCGCAGGGTGTTCATATCATCAATGTAGCGCAGCGCATCCATGGGATTCCTGTCGTAAAGCCACATATCCATGGCACGGACGCCGTAGAAAAGTCCCTTTGGCCTTCCCTGGTAGTCATTTTCACGAGCCGTAAATTCAGTGCGGTTCAGTGCGGCCTCCAGCATGTCTTTGTCAATCCCTTTGAGGGCAATGGAACGAAGGGTACTGTCCACTACATCTGCAAAAGCGGCCTGCTTATCCACTTCCGAGCCGGTGGCTTCTACAATCCATACAGGCTGCTTGTAGCTGTCACCGTAGGAACCGGACAGGTCGCTGCCAAGGCCTGCATCCAGTACCGCCTGTTTCAGAGGAGCGCCGTCCATATCGATGAGTACATAGTTAAGAATACGGAAAGCCAGAGAGTCCATGGTGGTCATATGGTCGTTGAAAGCGGTGTAGAGCGCATGGATGGCCTTGCCTTCGGTACTTTCATTTTCCGCAATGCCGTAGGGAGCGGTGAGAGATACCCTTTTACTGAAGGGAGCCTGGGTTTTAACCATAGAATCCACATTTCTTTTATCGAAAGCAGACAGGTATTCCCTGTCCAGATAGTCCAGCGTCTTTTCAATATCCATATCGCCGTAGAGGTAAATATAGCTGTTGGATGGATGATAAAAACGGCGGTGGAATTCTGTAAATTCGCGGAAAGAAAGGGTAGGAATCACTTCCGGGTCCCCGCCGGATTCCACGCCGTAGGTGGTGTTAGGGAAAAGCTTTTCCATGGCTCGGTCTTCCATAATGGCTTCCGGAGAGGAAAGAGCCCCCTTCATTTCGTTGTATACCACTCCATTGTAGGTCAGAGGCGCATCTTTGTTTTCCAGCTCGTAATGCCAGCCTTCCTGCATGAGAATCTGCGGATTTTTCAGGCAGTTGGGATAGAAAACCGCATCCAGGTACACATCCATGAGATTGTGGAAATCCACATCATTTCTGCTGGCAATGGGATACATGGTCTTATCGGGCCAGGTAATGGCATTGAGGAATGTGTTGAGGGACCCTTTGGCCAGCTCCACGAAAGGCTCCTTCAGCGGATATTTCCGGGAACCGCAGAGAGTGGAATGTTCCATGATATGGGGTGTGCCCTTGGAATTATCCGGTGTGGTGCGGAAACAGATATAAAATACTTTGTTATCATCATCGTTGTCCAGATACATGAGACGGGCGCCGCTCTTGACGTGCTCCATCAGGTACGCATCGGAATTAACTTCTTCAATATGAGACATGGAGTTCACGCGAAATCCGTGATCCATATCGCCCATTTTCCATTTCATATAAAACCTCCAGAACGTACGAAAAAGCGCAGGCGCATACCTGTGCTTTTTCTGTTATAAAATGCAGATTATTCAGCTTTGGCAGCAGGGAAAAATTCATCATGAATCGCCTGCACTGCCTTATCCAGATCTTTTCTTAAAATAAGACAGGAAATACTGATTTCAGAGGTGCTCACAATATCAATATTCACACCGGCCCTTCCCAGAGCGCCAAACATGCGGGCTGCTACGCCGGGAGTGCCGAGCATGCCGGCACCAACCACAGAAACCTTAGCCGTGTCATCATCATAAATGACCTCTTCCAGCTTTCCTTCATCCCGCATCTGCTCCAGAACCCGTTTAGCATCAGGCAGATCCGTATCTTCGATAGTGAAGATAATGTCTGTTTTATCATCATTGGAATTTCTTACGCTCTGCACAATCATATCAACGGTGATATTGTCTTCAGCCAGAGCGGAGAATACCATGTACGCCACGCCGGGAATATTTCTAAGCCCCAGCACAGCAATCCTTGCAGCATGGGCATCCTGCGCCACGCCTCTTACTGCTTCATTCTTTCCATCCATTGTGCATACCTCCCGGATAATGGTGCCTTCTTCATCGGTAAATGTAGACCGTACATGAATCGGAATATGATACTTCATGCCCAGCTCCACACTGCGAGGCTGCATAACGCCGGCCCCCAGCCTTGCCATTTCAAGCATTTCCGTATTAGTGATTTCCTTCATCTTGACGCAGCCCTTCACATGACGGGGATCAGCAGAATAAATGCCATCCACATCAGTAAAGATTTCGCACATATCCGCATGCATGGCTCCCGCCAGCGCCACTGCCGTAGCATCAGAGCCGCCGCGGCCAAGGGTAGCCACATCGCCATTGGGCATCAGACCCTGGAAACCGGCCACAATCACGATTTTGCCCTCTTCCAGTTCCCGAAGCACCCGGTCCGGTTTCACATCATCAATCGTAGCCTTTCCATAAGCGCCGCCGGCTATAATGCCTGCCTGAGGTCCGGTCAGGGAAATCGCCGGAACGCCCAGCTTTCTGAAAGTCATTGCCATCAGCGCAATGGACATCTGCTCTCCCGTAGCCAGGAGCATATCCATTTCTCTTCCGTGATTGACAGAAGAAACCTGGGATGCCAGATCCAGAAGATCATCTGTGGTGTCCCCCATGGCGGATACCACGATCACGATCTTATCCCCCGGCTTCCGATCGCGAAGAACGCGGTTTGCAATATTCAGCATTTTTTCCGGTGTAGCCACCGAACTTCCACCGAACTTCTTAACATAAAGTGCCATTTACATCCCTCATTTACTGAGTAACCCATATATCTACAACTTAGAAAATTTTATCATGCCCGCCCATTTATGTAAAGAACATTGTTAAAAATTGGGGCGTTCAAGGCCCCTTTCGGAGAGCTTGCCCTCTATCGATAGTGCCCCTGCCTGCAGGGCGGCAGAACGCGTTAAAGGGATGCCTTCCTGCTTTAATTGTCAGTCAGGGAGATAGCGAAGGAAGATGGCGGGAAGTGGAACAGCTGATGTCTGCCAGTTTGATAGTCTATCATCTTCTCAGAACTCGATTCCCTTCCTGGCGCGGATGCCCTTTTGGAAAGCATGCTTCACCAGGGTCATTTCCGTCACCGTGTCAGCCAGATCGATGAGTCCTTTCGGCGCATAACGGCCGGTGAGAATCATATTAAGCCTCACCGGCCTTTCCCGGATCAGCCTTGCCACCTCTTCCGTTTCCAGCATCCCAAAGTGGATGGCGTAGTTGATTTCATCAAGCACAATCAAATCCCAGGCGCCGCTCATGACTTCCTTTCTCACCATATCCCAGGCCCGGCGAGCCAGTTCTTTCTTTTCCGCCAGTCTTTCCTCGTTTTCCGGATCTTTTTTATTGTGGAACACAAAACCGTCGCCCATGGGTCTGATTTCTATGCGCCCCTCTGCTTTCCCCAGCGTTTCGATGGCCTTCAGCTCCCCGTACTTCCAGGCCCCTTTGATGAACTGGAGAATCAGAACTTTCTGTCCGTCGCCCCAGGCGCGGATGGCGGTCCCAAGAGCAGCAGTGGTCTTTCCTTTGCCCGTTCCCGTATTAATAAGCACAAGTCCTTTTGTTTCCATATGTTTCCCTTTCTTGGACAGGAAATCAGATATGGAAGGAATGTTCCTTCCATATCGAATCATTACCTATTTTTATAAGCCAGACAGGAAGCCAGAAATTTATCCGCTGCCTTTGGATTTCCCTCAAAAGACAGATGGAGATAGCTGGCCAGCACATTGCCCCTGGCAAAGCCTTCCAGATGGCCTTCTTTCTGCCTCGTCCCCTTTAAGTTATAGGCCCAGGGAAAATCGTCATCGCAGGCAAGGGTGGAAAAATGGAATTCGTGGCCCTTCAGGATATCTCCTTCATCAGCTATGATACTCTTCCTCAGCGCTTTCCCGGTCACATAGCCCACTCGCTGCAGCTTTTTTTGCATTTCGCATACGCCCGGCACCAGGCCTGCCATTTCATAAGCATCGCCGTCAAATCCCTGGATTTTCCGGCAAAGATACATAAGCCCACCGCATTCCGCATAGACAGGCATGCCGGAAGCCGCAGCCTGCCGGATGGAATCCTTCATGGACCTGTTATTTTCCAGCTCATGGAGGAACATTTCAGGAAAACCGCCGCCAAAAATGAGCCCGTCCACATCAGGAACAACGCTGTCCCTTAAAGGGCTGAAATCGATGAGCTCCGCCCCCATTTTTTCCAAGGCATGAAGACTGGCCGGATAATAGAAGGAGAAAGCTTCATCCCTGGCCACGCCAATACGGACCGGAACCTTCTTCTTTTCTTCCCTGTCTTTTTCCACGAGAAGCGAAGGTGCGCTTTTGGCAATGGACAACAGCTTCTCCGTATCCACCCAGCGGCCTGCATCTTCTCCCATATGGCGGATCAGGTCCGCCGTTTCGATTTCCGTCACCGGAGTCAGGCCCAGATGACGCTCCGGCGTCTTGAGGCCATCGTCCCGATGGTAGGCGCCGATGACAGGCATATGGATTTTCTCCATCACATCCCGCACCATGGCTTCATGACGGTCAGAGCCCAGCCGATTCAGAATCACGCCGGCTATGTGGGTATCCCTGTCATATTCCCGAAATCCCAGAGCCGTGGCAGCGATGCTGTAGCCCACAGACTTGCAGTCCAACACAAGGATAACCGGCGCTTTGAGCCTTTTGGCAATATCCGCTGAAGAACTGACCCCTTTGGCGCCGCCGTCATAGAGGCCCATGACCCCTTCGATAATGGAAATGTCCGCATCTCTGGAAAGATAGGAGAAATTGGACACCAGATGATCCGCCGGCGTCATCCAGGTATCCAGATTGTAGGAAGGTCTCCCAGCTGCCTTTTCATGGAAACCGGGATCAATATAGTCCGGACCCACCTTGAAAGGCTGGGCCTTCAGTCCCTTGGAGTGGAAATAAGCTAAAAGTCCGGTAACAATGGTGGTTTTCCCCACTCCGCTGTTTGTCCCCGCAATCACCACCCGGGGACGGATAAGCCCTGCCATTTATTTATCTCTCTTGGCAATAATGGTGCTGAGATAATTGGGTTTATAGTCGGCAGGCAGGCTGTCAATATCGCGAATCACGATTTCATCAGGAAGCCCGGCGCGGGAAACCATGACAGACCGCTTGATCATATGGTGCTTTCTCAGTTCCTCCTGCACAAAGGCAAAGCTCTTATACACCTTCATAATCACCGCATTGTCGGAAGCGGACAGAGCCTTGTCAAACTTCTCGTGATCAGCAGTGGCGGGAATAATGAGCACATTTTCCTCCCACTCCGTCACCGGAAGGCCGATATAGGAAGCAATCCCCAGAAAAGCAGGAATGCCCGGAATCGTTTCCACCTCATAATCCGGAGAATCCTTGAATTCATTGAAAATATACATATACGTGCTGTAGAGCATAGGATCTCCCAGAGTCAGAAATACCAGATTTTTCCCTTCATCCAGCTTCTCCGCAATGATTTTCCTGTTTTCAGCCCACTGTTTTTCTACAGCCGCCATGTCCGTATTCATCTGGAACACCATGGGAAGAATTGCAGTCTTATCAGAAATATAGGGCTTCGCAATGTTAAAAGCCACAGACCCCTCTTTCTTCTCTGTCTTCGGCGTAATAATCATATCAGCCGCCCGGATAGCCTCCACAGCCTTCACAGTCAGCAGCTTGGAATCCCCCGGTCCCACACCGATCCCATATAATTTTCCCTTATTCATATGAAATACCTCCTCATAAAATATACATAGTACTTTGTACTTTTATATTGTATCATCTGCGTCCAAAGGTCGCAAAAAGTTCTTATGGACACGCCCACAGGGCGTGAGGGTTCTAAAGATGGACCGGCCGTTGGCCGGAGGGTCCGTAAGTTTGATGGCCTTTCAGGCCGAGGGTTGTGATGGCACCTTTGGAGCCGCTCTGTGGCCCGGGTTCAGAAAGTTCGGCCTGTCTTTGGCAGGCTGCTTCAGAAGGTGGCAGCGCCCTTGCGGGCGAATCTTTATCATTCCGCCTTTCAGGCGGCCACGTCCCCATAGCATATCATAATCATTCTTCCCCTCGTCCACCCCTTCGCCACTTCGTGGCCCTCTTCCCCTAAAGGGGACGCAAGGACGTTACGGTATTTATCTTTCTGTATCATATGACATGATAAGCCTTACGGCATTCGCCACCAAAGGGGGGACAATCCAGCGTGGTACATGAAGTATCGGACTCACTGCTTTTTCTCCGCATATTCCTCGTTTCCCCTTGAGGGGAAGTCCCAGGCAGTGGGAAAGAGGGTACGAGGGCAAGCGCCGATGAAAGTGCCTCCTCCGGGGCTGGTAAAGGAACTGGATTCATAGGGAAACAACGCGACCCGCGAATCCACTGAGACGCCATCCAGCGGAGTCCATTTCCTCGCCCGCAGGGCGGTTGTAAAGGTTTTCGCTGCCCCAGGCAGCGGCATATAAAACTACCCTCTGAACCAGCCCGCTCTGTGGGCCGAACCCATCGTTCGGTGCGCAACACGAACGATAGAACCCGGGCGCTGAAAGGCGCCTGAACCCTCAAGCCCCAAAGGGGCTTGTCCCTGAACCCCTCTTTCCATCTTCCTTATTATGCGATACAATAAAATTATCATATCATATAGAGCATTAAGCTCTCCAGGAGGTTATTACATGGCAGAAGAACAACAGAACCAGGATGTATACCACATCGATCTCATGCGCACCCTTTGGGAAAATACCTACCGGGGCACCGTTTTTAATTACAAGGACCAGTATGTAGCCACGGTCCGCCTGATTTTCAGCATTCCGCTGGACCGCAGCGAAGTACCGGAAAACGCGCCGGAAGTAAATCCCGTGATTATAGTACTGGTAGAAGATACCGCCCTTTCCCCTCTGGAAATCGTTGACTTCGAACAGGCCATGACGCCTATTCTGGCAAAGCGGCTGAGCAGTGACTATTTCCAGCCGGACCGCATTATGTACTTCTATCCCAGCCCTGCAGAAGGCGCAGAAACGAAAGATAAGAAATAAGGATATAAAAAACGTCTCAAAAGAGGCGTTTTTTTGTTGACGGGACTGCGCCATTGGACACGCCTTTGGCGTGAGGGTTGACGGGGCTTTGCCCCGAGGTTTCTTAAGATTCTTTAGTTTGACGGCCTTTCGGGCAGAGGATTGTGGTGGCGGCTTATGGACACGCCCCAAAGGGGGCTTGTCCATAAAACCGCCAGCCCACACAAAAAACGCCCCGAAGGGCGTTTTTTTCACATTATTCAGCGGAAATAAACATGGGATACAGTGGCTGTCCCCCCTGATAGGTTTCAAAGGTAACGTCAGGGTATTTCTTTTCTGCCTTGTCGATTTCTTTGAGGCAGTCTTCCGCGGAAAGATCTTTTCCGGAGTAGATAGTTACGATTTCCGTATCTTCTGTAATGAGGTGGGACAGTACGTCCAGGAAGCATTTGGTGAAATCCTTTTCTGCAATGACTTCATGGTTTTTCATGATGCCCATGAAATCATCCTTGTGGATTACCGTTTCCCCTACGATGCTGTCTCTTACGGCCGTGGTAATCATGGCTGTGGCAATGTCTCCCATCCGTTCCTTCATGGCTGCCAGGTTTTCTTCCAGCGTGTTGTCTTCAGAGAAAGCCATGGCTGCTGCCAGCCCTTCCATGGGGTTAGTAGAGGGAACGATATGGACTTTTTCACCCATCATTTTCTGGAGCTGCTGGGCTGCCAGGATGATGTTTTTGTTATTGGGGAGGATAATGTATTTTTCATACTGCCCGTTGTCCATGCCGCTGCTCAGTTCCTGTACCGAGGGATTCATAGACTGACCGCCGGATACCACATCGGCACCCAGTTTCTTAAAGAGTTCAGTCCAGCCGTCGCCGGATACGACAGTGAGAATACCCAGAGGCTTTTTAGCCATCTTCTGCTGTTTTTCCTTATTCTTATGGAACTGGTCCACCATGTTGTCGCACTTGATGTCGTGAAGGGTACCCCAGTCTGCCGCCATATCCAGCACATGGCCCGGACGCTGGGCATGAATGTGAACCTTCACCAGGTTGTCCCCTTCTGCCACGATCATGGATTCGCCCCAGGAGGACAGTTTCTTTCTGACTTCCTTTGCCTTCACCTTGCAGGGGCTGATAATGAATTCCGTGCAGTAAGGATATTCGATGGAGAAAGATTCCCCTTTCGCTTCCAGCCGGCTGATGACCGGTTTCACATCCACTTTGATTTCTTCCACCTTGCCGGTGAGGCCGTTCAGGCAGCCCATGAGGAAGAAAATAAGACCCTGCCCACCGGCATCGACTACGTTGGCGTCTTTCAGAATCTGCAGCTGTTCCGGCGTTTTAGCCAGCGCTTCATTACCGCAGCGGATAGAAGCTTCTAAAATTTTACTGAAATCCGTTTCCGTGCGGATCACTTCCCTGGTTCCCTTGGCAATGCCCCTGGCTACGGAAAGAATAGTTCCTTCCACCGGTTTCGTAACAGCCCGGTAAGCATAGAGGATACCGTACTGGAAAGCCTTGCTCATCTGGCCGCAAGACGCCGTTTTCTTTCCATGGAGCCCCCGGCTGATGCCGTGGATGATCTGGGACAGGATAACACCGGAATTTCCTCTGGCCCCCATGATGGCGCCGGCTGCCGCCTTTTCAGCCAGAATCCCCACCGGCTGTTCCGCCTTTTCTTCAGCAATCATGCTGTACATGGACTTCAGTGTATTCAGCATATTATTTCCCGTATCCCCGTCAGGTACAGGGAATACATTGAGCTGGTTGATAATTTCATATTTCTGCTGAAAAAGCTGGTACGCTCCTGTCAGCATATTTTTGAAACAAATCCCATCTATTGTATTATACATATTTATTTCCCCCATCATTTGGCACTTTCAAAGATAATTCCCGTCAGTCCCGGTCCCAGATAAGATGCCAAGACAGGTGTACCGGTAGAAAGAGTGACCTGGATATCCGGATATTCTTCCTGAATCCTTTTCTGCAGCGCCCTGCCGCCTTCTTCATTTTCAATATGGACAATGCCGATGCGACGGCAGGGTGAATTCTTGTGGAGATAATCGAGCATGGCGGCGGCAGCCTTCTTTTCGGTGCGCACCTTGGCAAGCACATCTACTTCATTATTGTCATTCAGGAAAATAACCGGCTTGATTTTCAAAATGCTGCCTATCAGGCCGGCAGCCTTCCCTACGCGGCCACCCCTCCGGAGATAATCCAGAGTAGGCACGGTAAAAGTAGTCCGCATCAAAGAAGCGGACTCCTGGAGACCTTTGCTTATTTCCTCAAAAGAAAGGCCCTTCTCAATCATATCCAGTCCGTCTTCCAGCACTTCCATCATACCCACAGCAGTGGTACGGGAATTAATGACGGCAATCTGCTTCCGTCCCGACTGGCGTGCCGCAAGAACGGCGCCATTATAGGTGCCGCTGACGCCGGAAGTGATGCAGATAACAATGACCGGATCCTCTTTGGGGAGAGACTCAAACAACTTAAGGAAATCACCGGTGCTGGGCTGGCTGGTAGGAACCGCCTTCTTCGTACTTTCGGAATACTCAATCACCTGTTCAATGGTGGCCTCATTTTCCGGCACATATTCCCCCTTCACCGAGATAAAAAGAGGAATCACATGAACATTATCGTGCTGCTCCAGGAAATCCTTCGGAACAGCGGCCGTACTGTCTACAACTAGCTGAATCATTGGCTAACAGTCCTTCCTGTTATTATTGTTTTTTTGCTTTTCTTTCAGCTTTTCTTTCATCAAACTCTTTCAAAAGCTGCTTGTAATCATCGTCATCATAGCCATTGGTAGCCAGCATGTATTCCTTGATCTTCTTACGCTGCAGAGCCACATTCATGGCAGACAATTCGAAAGGATCCAGCGAAATTCTGGCCAGCATTTCCCCGGTAGAAGAATAGCCCACAATGCCTTCTCCCAAAAGATCCACCAGCTTCTCGCGCTTCACCACTTCGCAGAAAGTGCGAAAGAACTTTTCCGCCTCTTTAATCATCCTGTCACGGATACGCTTGTACTCTTCCGCCTTATCCGCAGGAATCCTGAATCCATCAATTTCTACATATTTATCGGGTAAGTTAAACATAGTATCTCCTGTAATTCTACATATTTATCCACTATATTTAACTATATCGCCCTCAGCACTTTTGGTCAAGTTTTTATGTAAAATAAATGAAATATATGTATTATGAAAGTTATCAGGATATGGGCTCTGAAGAGAAAGCTCATAGAGAATGGTTCTTAAAATGGACCAGCCTAACGGCCGGAGAGTTCGTAAGCTTGACGGGCCCTTCGGCCCCAAGGGTCGTGGTGGCGACTTCGCCGCAGATAAAAAAGATGGCGGCTGGCACCGCGGACAAATGAGGATAGCAGGATTTTCGTAAAAAGTCCCAGGCCCTGAAGGGGCTTGATGTAGCTTTAAAAGTTTTCCTGCCATTTTTCTGACCTATCCTCAGGGCTCCGCCATTGGACACGCCTACGAACGGTCAGCCGACAATAGGAAGGCCCTTTTATGGGCAGGCTAAGAGCCAACTTCGGCTGACTTGCGCATTCTATGCAGAATGCGCACATGAAGGTTCATAGGGTTCAGAGGTTGGTGATATCGCCCTGCGGTCGATGAGTACTATAATGCTGCCTTTCAGCGATAGTGGGCGGTCTTAAAAAATTGAAGAGGGTTTTGAAGGTTTTATTATACTGGCGCCTTCTATGATTTAGAGGCGCCCACCAGCCTTGCGCAGAGACGAGTCAAACTTCATCCCCTTAAGTACCCACAGCCCATCGGCCCGTCACCCCTCAAGCCCCTAAGGGGATTGTCCATAAAGACGCAGACCCCTGCGGGAATATTGGAAAGCACCGCCCCGATTCCGCCGATTACAGCTGAATTCACAGCTGCCTCCCTCCACCCCGGCAAGCGGTAGGAATCAAGGTTAAAGGGAGCGGCCTTGATCCCGGTCCCGATTGCGCCACAGGCGCCCACCAACTCACTGGCCCACTAAAGAATACTGGGCAGCCAACAGCCCCATTCCCCGGGAAGATTTCTCCACTCCGTTTCACTTTCGTCGAAATGCCGATGCAGCGCCCGCCATAGTCACAATCAGTCAGTAGATAGCAGTCAGCCGATTCTTCCCCCTAATCTCAGTCTATTGTAACCTTTCCCCTCTTCTCTCCATGCCTCCTGTTCCATTCATTGACCAACCGCCCGCCTGGAGAATCTTCCTTCAGACGGCCCAGAAACCGGATAACCTGATCCTGCATTTTAGGCGTAAATTTTTCCAATTCATCCACGGTGATAATGCCGTTAGCCGCCAGGATGGAAAGGTCATCAATGAGGCAGCTCCGACTCATATCCGTACCAGACTCAATCACTTTGATATCATTTTTCATCAAATCCTTCAGCTTCTACCATTTATCCCTGGCCCTGCCTTCACTCCGGAGCATGCGGATATAAGACTCATTCTTCTCCTGGAAATACCGTTCAATCCATGGGGTCACCAGTTTCCGGAAAATCTTCCAGTCCGCCTCATACTCAAACCTATACGCGCCCATTTTCCGCACCACCTTTTTATGAAATAAAAAGGATTATATTCATATTCATAATATATTATAACGTAAAACCTTCTTCCGGTCCCCAACAAATCCTGTAAGGTAAGATATGAGTCCTTCCATACTTTACCCTTTTGACCACTTCCTGTGAACAAGTCAAAAGAAAAGCCCGGAAGCCAATGACCATTCATTTCTTCCGGTTTTTTCCTGTCAGAAAAAGAGAACTGTCCTCCGGCTGTGAAGGCCGGAGCCGCCCTCTGGGCATTAGATCCCACAGTTTTCCAAAAATCGGATGCATCTACCCAGCCCAGGGATTTGATTTTGATGATGCCAGTGTCGTCGTAGGGAAAGACATGGTTTATGATATCCCAGTCATCAATGGTTCAGTCATCCTCGTATAGTATGTGTAGGGCATGAAGTCAAATACTTCCATTGCCCATCTTGATGGGTAGGGAATCCTGGTGCTACGATGAAAGTAACATGGAATAGCTCAGAAGACGACCAAGTCATCCT